>VOFI01000197.1_pt1 | contig 410001 bp, 373 predicted proteins | sample 5384131 | NCBI WGS metagenome assembly VOFI01 (sample SAMN12384728, study PRJNA508395) | human gut metagenome | isolation source: healthy gut H | host: Homo sapiens | reverse complement strand
ATGGGAAAATCAAAACAAGCCCGAAGGACAGAGACCGCTGTTCTTCGGGCTTGTTTCAAATGCCGGCGTGCGGTGGCCCGAAAAGTGGAAAGAAGGGGAAGCGCATGAACGAAACCGAGATTATTCAACACCCGCAGATCGACGGGCTGCGGATTTTTTTTGACACAGTGGATTACCGCACGCCGCATGTTCATGAGGAATTCGAACTGATCTGGTTGATGGAGGGAAGACTCTCCGTGCAGGCGGGACCCTTCCGGCATGTGGCACAGTCCGGTGAGATGGTGCTGTTCGACCCGCAGCAGACTCATGAATTCCATAAGGTGGAGGAGAGCTGCACCTTTTTATGCCTGCAGGTTGCTCCCACGATGCTTGCGGGATGCTTTCCCGCCATACGGAACATCCGGACAGGCGGCGTGTGCCCCGGCATATATTTGTCTCCTGACGTTTTTGCGCAGGTGCAGCGCGGCCTGCTGAACGTGATGCGCGCATATCTGGAACGCCCCGCGTGCTACGAGCTGTGCTGTGCCGGACACGTGCACCTGCTGATGTACCGCCTGCTGGCTGCGGCGCCGCATGTTCTGCTCACGGCAGAGGAAAATGCCGAACGCGAGCGGCGGAACGCGCGCCTGCTGCGGCTCATCCGTTTTGTGGACCAGAACTATATGCACAAGATACGCCTGTCGGATTTTGCCCGGGCCGAGCGCCGTTCCATAAGCTATCTTTCGCATTTTGTAAAAGAGGCGCTGGGACAGAGCTTTCAGGAGTATGTGAATACGGTACGCTTTCACTGCGCGTGCAAGCTCATCGCCGCGGGACAGCGGCGAATGCTGGATGTATGCGTAGCGTCCGGTTTTTCCGATTACAGGTATTTTTCAGCGGCGTTTCAAAAGCGGCTGGGTATGACGCCGGAGGAGTACAGCCGCCAGCCCCAGAGCCCGGTGCTGGATGAAATGCAGGTACACCACAGCCTCCATTCACTGGAGCGGTTTTATTCCCGTGAAAAAAGCCTGGAGCTGCTGGACCGTTTCGAGGCGAAATACGCTCCCGGCGTATAAGCCGCACGATGCGCAAACCGGTGCGGAAGGCATGCGGGCAGATATCAGGCCGGAAACGGATACCCGCCGGGGCGTTTGCCTCCGGCGGGTTTTGCTGTTTTGAATAAAGAAACACCTCTCCGTCTGGACAGAATGGCAAAAGTTCAAAAACAGCTAATTTGTCTAATTTAAAATGCGGAATCGTCAAAGAGAGCAGGGCGCCGCAGCGGTATACTGAAAGAGACAACAGGAGGTGTGTCTATGCTGTATATTGGTATCGACCTTGGCACTTCGGCCTGCAAGCTTCTTCTGGTAGATGAAAAAGGCTGTGTGCGGAATACCGTTTCCAAAGAATATCCGCTCTGCTTCCCACATCCGGGCTGGAGCGAGCAAGACCCCAGGGATTGGTGGACGGCGTGCCGGGAGGGCGTGCCGGAGCTGTTGGCCGGCTTTGACGCGCGGGAGGTGCGCGGCATGGGCGTGGGCGGCCAGATGCACGGCCTTGTTGCGCTGGATGAAACGGACGCGGTGCTGCGCCCGGCCATTTTGTGGAACGACGGCCGTACCGCCGAAGAGACAGCCTGGCTGAACGATACGGTGGGGCGCCCGGTGCTCAGCGCGCGCACGGGAAACATCGCGTTTGCAGGCTTTACAGCGCCCAAGCTGCTCTGGATGAAAAAGCACGAGCCGGAGCTGTTCGCGCGTATTGGGAAGATCATGCTGCCCAAGGACTATCTTGTCTACTGTCTGACCGGTGTGCATGCTACGGATTACTCCGACGCATCCGGTATGCTGCTGCTGGATGTAGAGCACAAGTGCTGGAGCCGCGACATGCTGGCTTTGTGCGGCATTTCGGAAAGCCAGATGCCGCGCCTGTACGAAAGCTTTGCACCCGTGGGCACGCTGCTTCCGGAGACTGCCGCGGCATTGGGCCTGCCGCAGGGTGTGACGGTATGCGCGGGTGCGGGGGACAACGCGGCGGCGGCCGTGGGCACCGGGACGGTGAGCACAGGAGCGGCCCATGCGGACAGCAGGTGCAATATCTCTTTGGGCACTTCAGGCACCATTTTTATTTCCTCGGAAAAGTTTGGCGTGGACGCCACCAACGGCCTGCACGCTTTTGCCCATGCGGACGGCGGCTGGCATCTGATGGGCTGTATGCTCAGCGCAGCCAGCTGCAACAAATGGTGGCAGGATGCGATCATCGGCACGAATGACTACAAGGGCGAAGAAGCAAAGATCGCACCCGAAATGCTGGGCAGGAATCATGTGTATTTCCTGCCATACCTGATGGGCGAGCGCAGCCCTATCAACGACACCAACGCCCGCGCAATGTTTGTGGGAATGACGATGGACACCGCCCGTGCGGATATGACGCAGGCCATGCTGGAAGGCGTGGCGTTCGCCATACGGGATTCTTTTGAAGTAGCGAAAGGGCTGGGGCTTTCCGTTCCGCGCTCCAATATCTGCGGCGGCGGTTCGCGCTCCATGCTATGGAAACGCATTTTGGCCAATGTGCTGGGAATTCCGCTGGATGTGGTGAAAACCTCCGAAGGCCCGGGCTACGGAGCGGCATTGCTGGCGATGGTTGCCTGCGGAGAATATGAGACCGTGGCGCAGGCATGTTCCGCGCTGGTGCGCACAGTGGATACCGTGGAGCCGGACGCTTCCCTGACGGCGCTGTACGAGGAACGCTACCGACAGTTCCGACAGATCTATCCGGTATGCCGGGCGTTGTTTCCAAAGCTGCTGTAAACGGCGGCCCGGTATGCGTTTACAAAGACGAAGGAGAGAAGTGCGATGAAAATTTATTCTGTTACAGACGCGGCGTTCCGCCCGTACGGCAAAATACTGGAGGGTTACGACACCGCGCCTCTGTGTGCGGCCATGCGGTCCATCCCCATGCCGGAGCAGGGCACGGCCTACGAACCTTCCATCCCCGTACTGGAGGAATGTGCGCTGTACGGCGCGCTGCAAAATAACGCCTATGGAGGGATGCCCATACAGCTGGGCCTGTGCTGGGGCTACAACACAAGGCTGAACTGCCTGGAATACCACCGGGACAGCGAGGTGAATGTGGGCGCGCGGGATTTTATCCTGCTGCTGGGAAAGCAGGACGAGATCGAAAACGGGGTGCTGGACACCGGAAAAGTAAAGGCGTTCCGCGTGCCGGCGGGTATGGCCGTGGAGGTGTACGCCACCACGCTGCACTATGCGCCCTGCCATACAAATGCGGCGGAAGGCTTCTGCACGGCCGTTGTGCTGCCGCGCGGCACCAATACCGAAAAGCCGTCCGTTGTACAGCGCGGCGGGGAGGATGCTTTGCTGTGGGCGCGCAATAAATGGCTGCTGGCACACGCTGCGTCGGACGAAGCCGCGCAGGGCGCTTATGTGGGCCTTGCAGGAGAAAATATCGATATTTCGGACAGCCTGTGAGCTGGCCGGACAACAGAAAAGGAGAGATGGAGATGTTTGCAAATATTCCCGAAGTAAAGCTGGGCATCATTGCGGTGAGCCGCGGGTGCTTCCCTATGGCGCTGTCCGAGCGGCGCCGCGCAGCGATAAAGGCTGCCTATGGCGAGGGCCTGTACGAGTGTCCCGTCACGGTGGAAAATGAATTGGACGCCAGGCGGGCCGTGGAGGATGTGCAGGCTGCGGGCGTGAATGCGCTGGTCGTGTTCCTGGGGAATTTCGGCCCGGAAACGCCGGAAACGCTGATTGCCGAATGGTTCAGCGGGCCTATTATGTATGCGGCCGCGGCCGAGGGCGACGGAGACCTGCACGACGGGCGCGGCGACGCCTACTGCGGTATGCTCAACTGCTCTTACAATCTGGGCCTGCGGGGAAAAACGGCGTATATTCCCGAATATCCCGTGGGTACGGCGCCGGAGCTGGCTGAAAAGGTGGCGGAATTTGTGCCAATCGCCCGGGCCATCCTGGGCCTGAGAGGGCTGAAGCTGATTACCTTCGGCCCGCGTCCCGATGATTTTCTGGCGTGCAACGGGCCGATCAAAGCGCTGTACGACCTGGGCGTGGCGGTGGAAGAAAACAGCGAGCTGGATTTACTGGTCGCCTACAACAAGCATGCGGACGACCCGCGCATTCCGGCCAAAATGGCCGAGATGCAGGCGGAGCTGGGCGGAAACAACAAGTATGCGGGTGTTCTGCCCCGTCTGGCCCAGTACGAGCTGACGCTGCTGGACTGGGCCGAGGCCCACAAAGGCGCGCGGCAGTATGTGGCGTTTGCCAACAAGTGCTGGCCCGCGTTCCAGACGGAGTTCAAATTTGTGCCCTGTTATGTAAACAGCCGCCTTGCGGCCATGGGAATTCCCGTTTCCTGCGAGGTGGATATTTACGGCGCGCTGTCCGAGTACATCGGCGTGTGCGTTTCCGGCGCGCCCACCACGCTGCTGGACATCAACAACACCGTGCCCGCATCCATTTACGACAAAGCCATCGGGGGCAGATACGATGTGCGCCTGCCCGAGACCTTCATGGGCTTCCATTGCGGCAACACCAGCTGTGCGATGCTGAAGGACCCGCACATGGGCTATCAGCTCATCATGAAACGCGATCTGGAGCCGGAGCTGCCGGAGCCGGACATCACACGCGGCACCATGGAAGGCAACATCAAGCCCGGCGATATCACGTTCTTCCGTCTGCAGTCCACCGCGGACACACAGCTGAAGGCATACGTCGCGCAGGGGCAGGTGCTGGACGTGGACTGCGAGAGCTTCGGCTCCATCGGAGCGTTTGCCATTCCGGAGATGGACCGCTTCTACCGCCATGTACTGATTGCAAAGCGTTACCCGCACCACGGCGCGGTGGCGTTCGGGCACTGGGGCAAGGCGCTGTTTGAGGTGTTCAAGTATCTGGGCGTGACGGACATTGCCTACAATCAGCCCAGGAGCCTGCCGTACCCCGGCGAGAATCCGTTTGTATAATATTTACGGGTTTGTTTTGCGGCCGGACTGCCCGGATGAGGGTAAAGGAAAACTACGGCCGGGATGCGCCATCGCGCATCCCGGCCGTTCGATTGGAATTGTCGGAGATGAGAGGAAGGAGATTCATGGCGGAAATACAGCTTGAAAAAACAGCGCTGGGGCTGGAGCTTGGCTCTACGCGCATCAAAGCGGTGCTCATTGGGCCGGAGCATGCTGTGCTGGCCAGCGGTGCGCACGATTGGGAAAACCGTCTGGAGCACGGATACTGGACCTATGCCCTGGATGACGTATGGGCGGGCGTGCAGGATGCATTTGCCCGGCTGGCCCGGCAGGTTCAGGAGCGGTACGGCACGCCGCTGCATACCGTGGGCGCAATGGGTGTTTCCGGTATGATGCACGGATACCTGCCCTTTGCGCGGGACGGCGCGCAGCTTGCAGCCTTCCGCACCTGGCGCAACACGACAACAGAACGCGCCGCGGCGCTGCTGACGGAGCGGTTTGCGTTCAACGTTCCACAACGGTGGAGCGTTGCGCATCTGTACCAGGCGATACTGGACGGTGAGCCCCATGCGCGGGACATTGCATACTTGACCACGCTGGCGGGCTATGTGCACTGGCGGCTGACGGGGGAAAGGGTGCTGGGCGTGGGCGAAGCGTCGGGCATGTTCCCCATTGACAGCGTGGCATGCGGTTACGACGCGGGAATGGAAAAAACATTTGACGCGCTTCTGGCGCAGGAAGGTATGCCTTACCGCCTTGCAGATATTCTGCCCCGGGTGCTTTGCGCCGGCGCGGACGCGGGCACGCTGACAGCGGAGGGCGCGTGTCTGCTGGATCCCACCGGCGTGCTGCGCCCCGGTGTGCCGCTGTGCCCTCCGGAGGGGGACGCGGGCACGGGCATGGCAGCCACCAACAGCGTGGGCGTGCGCACGGGCAATGTTTCGGCGGGCACCAGCGTGTTTGCCATGGCGGTGCTGGAACGCCCGCTCGCCAGGGTGTATCCGGAGATCGATATGGTCACCACCCCCACGGGGCGACCGGTGGCGATGGTACACTGCAACACCTGCACATCTGATCTGGACGCATGGGTGCGCGTGCTGGGCGAAATGGCCGGAGCCGCCGGCGCGAAGCTGGAAAAGCCGCGCCTTTACGACCTGTTCTATCAAAAGGCGCTGGAAGGCGAAGCGGATTGCGGCGGCCTTGTGAGCTACAACTATTACTCCGGCGAACCGGTGACAGGTGTGGAGAGCGGACGGCCGCTGTTTATGCGCCGTCCGGATGCACGCTTCACACTGGCCAATTTTGCCCGTGTGCAGCTTTACGCGGCAATGGCAACGCTGAAGCTGGGCATGGATATCCTGTTGGTGGAGGAAGGCGTGCGGCTGGACACGCTGCTGGGCCACGGCGGGCTGTTCAAGACTCCGGTGGTGGGGCAGAAGCTGCTGGCGGGCGCGCTGGACGTGCCTGTGGCCGTGATGGAAACAGCGGGAGAGGGCGGCCCTTGGGGGATGGCGCTTCTGGCGGCTTACCGCGTGCGCCGGGCCGAAGGCCAAACGCTGGAAGAATATCTGGCTGACACGGTGTTCCGGGGAGCGCAGGGCAGCGTGCAGCAGCCGGACGCTGCCGATACGGCGGGTTTCGCGCGCTTTCTGACGGATTACAAAAGCGGGCTGGCGGTGGAAAAAGCCGCCGCGGCCGCGCTGCGCTAAGGGAGGGGAGGCCATATGCTGGAAGAACTGCGCAAAGCGGTATATGAGGCCAATCTGGAGCTTCCTCGCCGGGGCCTTGTCACATACACATGGGGGAATGTGTCTGGTATTGACCGGAGCAAGGGCCTGATGGTCATCAAGCCGTCGGGTGTGGAATATTCTGCGCTGCGCCCGGAAGACCTCGTGGTGCTGGATATGAATGGAAACAGCGTGGAAGGGGCGCTCCATCCGTCATCGGACGCAAAAACGCATCTGGAGCTGTATCGGGCATTCCCTGAGATCGGAGGCGTGGTGCATACTCACAGCGTCCATGCGGTGGCCTGGGCACAGGCCGGACGGGATATCCCGTGCTACGGCACAACACATGCGGACTATTTCTACGGGCCGGTGCCCTGCGCGCGCGCGCTCACGGGCGCGGAGGTGGAAGAAGATTACGAGAAAAATACCGGAACGGTCATCGTTGAGACATTCCGTGCGAGGGACATTGATCCGGTCCATGTGCCCGGTGTCATCTGCCGCAGCCATGGGCCTTTCGCATGGGGCAAAGACGCGGCGCAGGCTGTATATCATGCCGCGGTGCTGGAGGAAGTGGCGAAAATGGCGCTTCTGACGGTTCAGATCGACCCGGGCGCGGCTCCTGCGCCCCAATATGTGCAGGACAAGCACTTCCTGCGAAAGCACGGCCCGGGCGCATATTACGGGCAGGCCCGCGGATAGAGCCGCACGGCCCGCGCAGAGCGCCGCCGCTGAACCATAAAAGAAAAACAAAACCGCTCCCTGCAGCCCATTCAATGGGCGTGCGGCGGGAGCGGTTTTCCATTTGCAAGTCAACCGAAGCGCGTGCGGATGGCCTGCAGGGAGGCAGGATCTTCCACCCAGTTTTCCACATAGCCGCAGCTGCAGCACACATAGCGGATGACCGGTATCTTGCCGAAGTTTTCAAAGTTGGAAGTATAAATATTGTTCCCGCTGGCGCAGCGGCCGCGGCGGTCCGGTATACGGACGATGTCCGAACCGCCGCATTTGGAGCAGCGACGGCTGTTTTTCATCTCAATACTCCTTGCTCTCGTAAAATTTCACAGACACGAAAAAGGAGGCGGCGCACAGCAGCACCAGAATAAGGCCGCCCACCGTGGCGATCATCGGCCAGGGAAGGCTCTCAACAAAAGCTGCGGCTCCGTCACCGAGCCAGCTGAAGCCCCAGACGATGAGCAGAAAGGGGAGGATAAAGCACAGTGTCATGGCAACGCGGGCCTTTTCTGCACCCAGCTTAAAAAACAACGGCAGCATGAACACGGTGACAAGCATGTATACGACGATGACGCCGCCGGTGCTGGCCGCGATCTCAAGAAAGCCGTTGCGGTAGGTAAAACTGTCCAGCACGCCGCACAGGACAGATGCGATAACGCCCGTACCCAGCAGAGCGCCGTAAAAAAGCAGATATTTCGCGCCCACGATGGCCCGGGGCGTGACGGGCAGTGTCAGCGCGTAGGAATCCCAGCTGGATGCTTCGTCCACGCTGAAGCTGGAAATGAGCATCATCACCACGCTCATCGTCAGCATCGGGGAAAGAAAAGAGAAGTTTTTTCATCAGGCCCACGGAGATGGCCAAATACAGCACAGTCATCAGCGCGAGCTGCTTGAGAATAAGTGCGAAGAGAATACATGTCTTTCAGCATCAGTCCGGTCATGCGTCGTACGCTCCTTTGGCAAAAAAAGTCATGATATCGTCAATGGTGGCCTGCTCCGTCAGTATGCCGGGGTACAGGCGGGCCACTTCGGGCCGGTTGTCCACCAGCAGCTCGGCGTCGAATTTGCTGTCGCGCCGGCCCAATATATGCGCGCCGTCCAGGGCCGCGGCGCGCGCTTTTTCGCATTTCACCACGCCGTACTGCTCCAGGATATCGTCCTTTGTTTTGCTGAACACGATCTTTCCCGCGTGGATGAACGTGATATAGTCCGCCACTTTTTCCAGGTCGCTGGTGATGTGGCTGGAGAGCAGGATGCTGTGCTCCTCATCCTGAATGAATTCCAGGAACAGATCCAGCATTTCGCTGCGCACTACGGGGTCCAGCCCGCTGGTGGCCTCGTCCAGCACCAGCAGTTTGGGATGGTGCGCCAGCGCCGTGGTGAGCGCCAGCTTGGCGCGCATGCCCTTTGAGAATTCCTTAAACGGTTTTTCCATGGGCAGAGCGAACCGCTCGCAGTACGACGCGAACGACTCTTTGTCCCATCGGCTGTGCAGGCGGCTCATCACGGCCGAGATATCCTTCGCGCGCATGCCCTCGTAGAAAAAGCTGCCGTCCAGCACAACGCCGATATCCTGCCCGATGGCGCGGCGGTCCGTGACAGGGTCGCGCCCCAGTACCGAGATGGAGCCTCCATCCGTGTGCAGCAGGCCCAGAATGGATTTGATTGTAGTGGTTTTGCCCGCGCCGTTCTCGCCGATAAAGCCCATGATAGAGCCGCCCGGTACGGTAAACGAGACGTCCCGCAGGGAGAAATCCCTGTAATGCTTGCAAAGCCCGCGCACTTCGATCGCGCTGTTCATATTCTAATTTCCCTCCAATAAAAGTTCCAGCATCTGGCGCAGCTCCTGCGGCGATACGCCGCTGCGCGACGCGGTGTCCACAGCCTGCTGTAAGGCAGCCTCCACCCGCCGCAGCGCTTCTTCGCGCAGGAATTCTGCGTTCTTTGAGGCCACGAAGCTCCCCTTTCCCGCAACGGTTTCGATAAAGCCGTCGCGCTCCAGGTCTTCGTAGGCGCGTTTCGTGGTGATCACACTGATGCGCAGTTCCTTGGCCAGCGTGCGCATACTGGGCAGGGCGTCCCCCGCCGTGAGCGCGCCGGAAAGGATCTGGCTTTTGATCTGCACTGTGATCTGCTCGTAAATGGGCTTACCACTGGCATTGCTGATGATGATATCCATGAGGCACCTCGGAAATATTGTATATATACTGTATATACAATATATACCTGTATACACACGCTGTCAATAGGAAAAACAGGATTTTTATAAAAATGGCCGCGGCCGATCCGGCATATTTTTATATGCATCCGTCCACTTTGCGTCCCACACCGTAATTTTAGGGCCGTGGGCCGGAGCACTCCGCTGGTCTGGCTTTGCAAAGCTGTAAAAAGCGGGGCGGCCGAAGCCGCCCCGCAAAGGATGAGAAAAGAGGATGAAGAAGAAAGCCGGTCAGGCGCCGCCTGAAGAAGAACTGCCGCCGGCCTCTTTTTCGCTGAAATGCAATTCCATCGTGCCCAGTACGGCGCGGAAAATGTCCGCGCTGCGGCCGTTCTCTTCATCCGTAAGGAAATGCAGCTCCACCACATAGCCGTCCAGTTCATAAAACATATACTGGGGATACCAGGGCTTGTCCGCGTCATCGGGCCAGGTCTTCATATGCAGGATGCGCAGCACATTGCCGTTCAGCTCCGTGTCTTCGGTGGAAAGCAGGCCGTATCCCTCGGGGTAAAAGCTGTTGTCCGCATACGGCTCCGTCATGGCGTCTGTGAACGGAGACGCACCGGAGGCGGCGGGCCACAGGTTCAGAACTTCGGCAACCTTGATACCGTCCCGCGTAAAGGTTGTGTAATTGTCGTACTCCCAGTCCGTGGGCGCGCTGAGGATGACGAGGGCTTTTTCACCGGCGCCGCCGTCCGGATGCATGACAGGCAGGGATATGAAGCGGCGCGTCCAGCCGGAGGTATCCACAGAGGGGGATTCGCTGCTCGGGGACGAGCTGGAAGACGCGGGCGCGGAGGAAGCGCCGCCCGCTGTGGATAACGCGCCGGAGGATGCAGCGCTGCCGGAAGAAGACGGCGGCAGGGAAGCGCCGCCCGTGGAAGAAACGGGAGCTTTACCGCAGGCGGCGAGGAAAAACGCCAGCGTCAGACAAAATGCAAAGGCTGTTATTTTTTTCATTGTAGTCCTCCTTTGCCGTCCGGCAGGGACGGCGCGTTTTCAATGTAAATGCTGCGGGAGGGAAACGCGAAAGAGGCGCCCTCTCCGGCCATGATGTCCATGATGCGCAGATTGACGTCCTCTTTTACCGCGCGGTATTCCACGATGTCGGTGGTTTTGGTGTAGAACTGCACGGCAATGTCGATGCTGCTGTCTGCGAATTCGGAAAGGCGTACCTGCACGGTCTCGCTGTGTACGCCGGGGTGGTTTTCCAGCATGGCGCGCACCCGGTTCGTTACGGCTTCCACGGTTCGCTTGGGCGTTCCGTAGGTCAGGCCCAGCGTAAACTGCGCCAGCCGCATTTTCATACGTGTCCAGTTGGTGATGGGCTCTCCGCACAGCTTGGAGTTGGGCACAACGGTGAGGGCATTGGCCAGCGTGCGGATCTTTGTGCTGCGGAAGGTGATGTCCTCCACCGAACCCTCCAGAGATGCGGTGCTGATCCAGTCTCCCAGTTCAAAGGGCTTTTCAAAAATAATGACAAGGCCGCCGAAAAAGTTGCTGGCGGAGTCCTGGGCAGCCAGCGCAAACGTCAGGCCGCCCAGGCCCAGCCCGGCAATGAGGCTGTTGACATTGTAGCCCATCTCGGTGACGACGAGTACTCCTGCGAACAGCAGGATCACAGCCTTGTAAATGCGTTCCAGAAACCGGATGACGGTATCGCCCGCGCCCAGGTCAAAGCGGCTGCGCGTGCCCACAAGCGCCAGCTCTACACATTTGGAAGCCCCCAGCAGTCCCCAAGCCAGCAGCACGATGAAAGCGATACGCACGGCGTGATTCTGCGCGGTGCGCCATGCGTCGGTGTGGATGAAATCGAAGGGCAGCAGCCGTACGCCGATGTACAGGCCGATGAGCGCAATGAACAGAGCGCACGGCCGGATGAAGCTTTGCAGCAGCGTGGAAAGATAGGGACGTTCAATTTTTTGCGCGGCTCGGGTAAGGCGCGGGCCGACCACATGCTTGAACACACGGCTGGCGATGAAAAAACCGGCGAACCACGCGGCGCAGATAAGGCACTGCACCAGCGTGTTGCTGTTTTGAGAAATATTTTCAATGGTCTCCACAGTTTCGGTCAAAAACAGTACCTCCTTTTGCGGCTCCGCGCGCGGATGTGCCGAACGCAAAACCAACCGTTTGAGTAGATAATACATAGTATAACATATTTGCCGGGAAATTTGTGGCCATTCTATTGCAATCGCGCGAAAATGCGCTATAATATGGTACAGAAAGTCTGTTTCAGGGCGGGGTGAGATTCCCCACCGGCGGTGAAAGCCCGCGACCGGTATATGCGCAGCATGTACCGCTGATTTGGTGAAATTCCAAAGCCGACGGTGTGCGTGCCGTGTTTTTGCGCGGTGTGTCGAGTCCGGATGAAAGAAACGGCGGCAGTGCCAGAGGTTTCGCCCTTTTGCGTTTCGCAGAAGGGCGTTTTTGTTTTGGCGGCGGCCCGGACACCCACGAGCAGGCCTCGAAATTTTATTTTGGAGGTTTTATCCATGCGCAATGTTTCCGCCAATACCCGCAAGCTCACCACGCTGGCCATGCTGGCCGCGCTGGCCATCGTCCTGGTGGCGCTCATCCATTTCCCGCTGGTACCTGCCGCGCCTTTCCTTGAATATGACCCCGCGGACATCCCCATTTTCATCGGAACCTTTTTGTTCGGCCCGGCCGCGGGGCTGGCGCTCACAGCCGTGGTATGCGTGATCCAGGGCGTAACGGTCAGCGCGGCCAGCGGCCCCATCGGCATCATCATGCATTTTCTGGCCACGGGCACGTTTGTGCTTCTGGCAGGCAATTTGTACCGGGCGCATCGTACGCGCAAGGCCGCGCTGCTGGGCCTTGCCGCGGGCACGCTGGCCATGACGGCCGTGATGTGTGTGTGCAACCTGGTGTTCACACCGCTGTTTATGGGTTCGCCTGTGGGCGAGGTGGTGAAGCTGCTGCTGCCGGCCATCATCCCGTTCAACCTGGCCAAGGCGGCCATCAACAGCGTCATTACGTATCTTGTGTATAAGCCCATCAGCCGTCTGGTGTTCGGCGAAAAAGAACCGGCCGCCTCTTGACAGGCGCATGGTGTTCTGCTATACTGTTATACACAAATGAATAAACCTTATCAAGAGCGACTGAGGGAACAGGCCCTGTGACGTCCGGCAACCTGCTGTAACAGCAAGGTGCCAAATCCTGCGGGTAACACCGAAAGATAAGCTGATGCAAAGGCCCGGTGTTGTCTGCCGGGCCTTTTTTACGCGCTTTTGCAGGAAACAAGAAAGGAAAACAAAAATGGCAAGAAAACTTTTTACCTCCGAATCCGTCACCGAGGGGCATCCCGATAAGATCTGCGACCAGATCTCCGACGCCATTCTGGACGCGCTGCTGGAAAAAGACCCGAACAGCCGTGTGGCCTGTGAGGTGACTGCCAGTACGGGCCTTGTGCATATCATGGGTGAGATCACCACGGAAGGCTATGTGGATTTCCAGAAGGTTGTGCGCGACGTTGTGCGGGACATCGGTTATACCCGCGCCAAATACGGCTTTGACGCGGACACATGCGCCGTGCTTTCCAATGTCGACGAGCAGAGCCCCGATATCGCCATGGGCGTGAACCCGGGCGGCGCGGGCGACCAGGGCATGATGTTCGGCTACGCCTGCCGCGAGACGCCGGAGCTGATGCCGCTGCCCATTTCGCTGGCGCACAAGCTGGCAAAGCGGTTGACGGACGTGCGCAAGAACGGCACGCTGGACTATCTGCGCCCGGACGGCAAGAGCCAGGTGACTGTGGAATACGAGGGCAACAGGCCCGTGCGTGTGGACGCTGTGGTCATTTCCACCCAGCACGCTCCGGAGGTGAAGATGGAGGCGTTGCGCAAAGATATTCTGGAGCATGTGATCCGCCCTGTCGTTCCCGCCGAGCTGCTGGACGAACAGACGAAATACTATGTCAACCCCACGGGCCGTTTTGTTGTGGGCGGGCCGCAGGGCGATTCGGGCCTGACGGGCCGCAAGATCATCGTGGACACCTACGGCGGATATGGCCGCCACGGCGGCGGTGCGTTCAGCGGCAAGGACCCCACGAAGGTGGACCGAAGCGCGGCTTATGCCGCGCGCTGGGTAGCCAAAAATGTGGTGGCCGCGGGGCTGGCCGAGCAGTGTGAGGTGCAGCTTGCCTACGCCATCGGAGTGGCCGAGCCGGTGAGCATCCGCGTGGACACCTTCGGCACAGGCGCGGCGGATGAGGCTGCCATCGAAGCCGCGGTGGAACAGTTGTTTGATCTGCGGCCGGCGTCCATCATCGAGCAGCTGGGCCTGCGCAGGCCTATTTACCGTCAGCTTGCGGCCTACGGCCATATGGGACGTGAGGAGCTGGGCGTTGCATGGGAGCAGACGGATAAAGCGGGGGCCCTGCGTGCGGCCATGGGCCTGTAAACGGAAAATGCATCGTTTTCCGCGGCGCAGCGCATAAAATGCTGAGGAAATAAAAAAGAAGGAGCCGGAGGGCAGAAAGGGCGCGCGCCGCTTTTTTTGCCTTCCGGTTTGTGTTATACTATAAAAAATAGCCACGGCCTATTTTTGGGGGCCATGCAGGCCGTCCCTGGCCTGCGGCCATTAAGATGAGCTTTTTATGGCTTTGCTGTGCAAAGCTATAAAATAGTTCCGCCCCGCCGCTGCAGCGGTGTCGGGAGCAATGAATGCATCCGCCGGCGGAGCCGTGACAACGATGAAAAAGGGAGAAAACACCGTGCGTTATGATATCGTGATGGTGACCTACAACAGCATGAAATGGCTGCGCGCATGTGTGGCCGCGCTGGCCGCCGTGCAGTATCCGCTGGAGGAGCTGCACCTTGTTTTCGCCGACAACGGCTCCACCGACGGCACATTGGAGGAGCTGCGGCGCATGGCAGGGGAATACCCGGCTTTCGGCGGCTTTACCGTGGCGGAAAACGGCGCGAACCTTGGGTTCGGCGCGGCATGCAACCGCGGCGCGGCAAAAGGGAGCGCGCCGCTGCTGTTTTTTTTGAATTTGGACACCGAAGTCTGGCCCGACGTATTCCTCCGCCTGGACGAGGCCGCCGTGCGCGCGCCGCAGGAAACGGCGGCGTTTGAGTGCCGTCAGCTTCCCTATGAAACAGGGCATCACATCGATCCCGTAACGTTGGAGACAAGCTGGGCCAGCGGCGCGGCGTTGGCCGTCCGGCGCGCCGCTTTTACGTCTGTTGGCGGTTTTGACGAACATCTGTTCATGTATTGCGAGGATGTGGACTTCTCCTGGCGGCTGCGCGCCGGAGGATACCGGCTGCAATACGTGCCCGCAGCGCGCGTCACCCATTATTCCTATGAGAATGGCGGCCCCAAATTGGGAGAATATGCGGGCAGCTTCTACGGCAATCTGCTGCTGCGTTATAAGTTCGGCTCCTGGCGGGATATCTGGCGCGGGCATAAAATGTATTTGGGCGCGCTTCGCCGTCCGCTGCATTTCAACGGTGTGCGCCGTGTTCTGGCAAAAAATTATCTGCGTCATTTTATAAAGCTGTGGCCTTTCCTGTTCTGGCGTTTTTCTCACCGTGCCGAATACGGCGCGCGTCCGGCACGCTTCGAAGGCGGCTTTTCACCGGACAGAGGCCTGTGGAAATTTACGCCGCCGCAGGAAACGCCGCTCATTTCCGTCATTGTGCGCACCTGCGGCAGGCCGCAGACACTGAAGCGCACGCTGGAGAGCCTGCGCTGGCAGACATACCGCAATTTTGAGATCATCGTCGCGGAGGACGGCCCGCCTGCGGCACGGGAAATGGTGGAGCGGGATTTTGCGGAGCTGCCCATACGCTATCTGAACGATGGCCGGTTCCACGGCCGTGCAGCCAACGGCAACCGGGGGCTTGCGGCGGCGCGGGGAGCGCTGTGCAACTTTCTGGACGATGACGATTTCTTTTATCCCGATCACCTGGAACTGCTGGCGGGTGTGCTGTGCGCGCACCCGGAAGCGGACCTCGTGCTGGGCAGCGCCATGGCGATGTTCGTGGCGAAGGACGGAACCGTCACGGAGGTACGCCCCATGGTATTCGACCGCATCGACCGTTTTACCATGTGTCAAAACTGCCGCATTCCTATACAGACCGTGCTGTTCCGCCGCAGTCTGTTCGAGCGGTACGGCGGCCTCATCGAAACGCTGGAAGCCCATGAGGATTGGGGGATGTGGCTGAAATATCTGGAGCACGGGCGCCGCATCACCCCCCATGCGCCGGACGTGCGCCGGGCCACCAGCCTTTTCGTGCAGCCCGCGGCCCAAAGCGATGCGGCCGCGCGCATGGAGGCATACCGCAAAAGCGACGCGGATTTTTACAGTGATGCTTCGCTGTGCTTCAACGTCACGCTGGCGGATATGCGCCGCTATTATGACGACATGATCGCGGACATGCGCTGCCTGGAGGCGCGCGGTGAGCTGCATGAATTTTTGGAGCAGCAGGCAAAGCGCGGTGAATAAACCGCCCGCGCCGCACAGTCCGGCCCTGTTTTTCATATGCTGGGAGTAGTGTCAGGGAAAACGGAGGTGCATGAAATGCTGAGCGGAGTGATGCTGATCATCGTGACGATGTTCGCGGTGCTGGGCGCGTATTATTTGTCGGACCTTCTGACGAACTGCCTGTTCCGCCGCAGAAAAGCGGCGGAAGCGCTGGTGGTGCTTCGGGCGGACACAAGCGAGCAGATGTGGGCCGGCGTGCTGGATGCACGCGCGGCTTTGCCGGACACCGCGGTGGTGGTGCTGTGCCCGCAGGAGGACGCTTTCACGCCGCCGGGAGCGGGAATGCGGGGGGTGGCCTTCGCTACGCCGGACACATTGGCGCAAGTGGTGCAGGCCCAGCTTACGGTGCAGGAATAACGCACCGCGCAGCTCCGGCGTGAAGCAGAGAAGAGCGCGGTGCATCAAAGAAAACAAAGAGGAAAAAGAAATACCCGGGAAAAAGCCGGCAGCCGAAAAGCCGGATGCATTTGCGGAGCAAAGTACAAGCCACACGGCGAATGCCGCCCCGGCCGTCTTGTACGGCGAACAGGGCCGGAAGCGCTGTCCGCAGGCAGCATGGCGGAGAAGCCCGGCTTTTTCGACAGGCGAAAGAATAAAAGGGAGACGCGCATGGCGCAGGAACAGGAATGGCAGACCCTTTCGGGCACAGTTGAAAATATCGTATACTGCAACGAGGAAAACGGCTACACGGTGCTGGAATTTTCCAGCGGGGGAGACCTTTACACCGCGGTGGGCGAGCTTTCGGATGTGAATGTGGGAGAAGACGTGACGCTGCACGGCCGCTTTGTCACACACCCCAGCTTCGGCGAACAATTCCGCGTGGAGGCGTGTGAGGTGCGTATGCCGGAAAGCGCAACGGCAATCCGGCGCTACCTTGCCAGCGGCGCGCTGCCGTACATCGGCAAAGCACTGGCAGGGCGTATCGTGGATGTTTTCGGCGCGGATGCGCTGGAGGTCATCGCCAGCGATCCCATGGCGCTGACGAAGATCAAGGGCATCACGCCGGAAAAGGCTCTGGCGGCTTCCAACGAATTCAAGCGTATCTTCGGCGTGCGGGAGGCCATCGGATATCTGGCGCGATATAACCTGCCGGCCTCCGCCGCTGTCGCGCTGTTCCGCCAGTACGGGCCTGATACGGTCGAGGTCGTCTCCCACAATCCGTACGTGCTGTGCGGGTATCCCGCTTATCAGGATTTCGGCGTGGCGGACGCCATTGCCCAGAGCATGAGCCTTGAGTATGACGCGCGGGAGCGCGTGTGCGCAGGGCTTTTGTTCGTGCTGCGCCACAATCTGCAGAACGGCCACGCCTGCCTGCCGCAGGACAAGCTGTGCGGCGCGGCCTCCGGTTTTTTGGGCGTGGAGCCGGAGACTGTGGCTTCCACGCTGGCCTTCATGCTGGAAAACAACGATTTATGCGCCGTGGAATACCGGGAAAAAGCATGGGTATACCTGCCTGAATATATGCGGGCGGAGCTTTCCGTGGCCCGCCACCTTCGCTGGCTGATCAAGTATCCCTGCGCCGGGGGCGAGCACGCGGAAAAGACCATCGCCCGCATCGAAGCGGCGCAGGGCATCACCTATGCGCCTTTGCAGCGGGAGGCAATCGCAGCGGCGCTTGGCGCCAATGCTCTGGTGCTCACAGGCGGACCGGGCACAGGTAAAACGACGGCCGTAAACGGCATGCTGGCCGCGTTTGAGCAGAATGGGGACCGTGTGGCCCTGGCCGCGCCTACAGGCCGTGCTGCGAAACGCCTGTCGGAGCTGACAGGCCGCAAGGCAAAGACCATCCATCGCCTTTTGGAGGTGGATTATACGAACAATGACACCGTGCGCTTTATCCACAACGAAAAAAACCTGCTGAAATGCGACGTTGTGGTGATTGACGAGATGAGCATGGTGGATGTGATGCTGTTTGAGAGCCTGCTGCTGGCGCTCAAGCCGCAATGCAAGATCATTATGGTGGGAGACGAGGACCAGCTGCCCAGCGTGGGCGCCGGCAACGTGCTGGGCGGCGTTATCGCCTCCGGCGTAGTGCCTACGATCCGTCTGCGGGATATCTTCCGCCAGGCGGCCGAGAGCATGATCGTCTCCAACGCGCACCGCATCGTCACAGGACAGCTGCCCGGCAAGGGCTCGCGGGACAGTGATTTCTTCATGCTGGAATCCGACGGCGAAGCCTGCCAGCAGCTGGTGTGCGACCTTGTGTGCCGCCGCCTGCCTCAGAGCTATGGATTCGACCCGTTTGAAGACATTCAGGTGCTGTGTCCGTCTAAAATTGGCCCGCTGGGCACGGTTGCACTGAACGCGGCGTTGCAGCAGCGGCTGAACCCGCCCGCACCGGGCCGCCCGCAGCTGAATATCCGCGACAAGATCCTGCGTGTGGGCGATAAGGTAATGCAGGTGCGCAACAATTACGACATTCCGTATACCCGGCCCGACGGCGGCGAGGAGGGCGCGGGCGCGTTTAACGGCGACATGGGCGTGATCGTCGATGTGGACGTGCGCGGCGGCAGTGTGACGGTGCGCAGCGAGGACAGGCTGCTGGTATACACCGCCGAGCATGTGCGGGAGCTGGAGCCGGCCTATGCCGTCACCATCCACAAAAGCCAGGGCAGCGAATTCCCGGCTGTCATCATTCCGGTGATGGACGTGCCGCCCAAGCTGTGCTACCGCAATCTTCTGTATACAGGCGTCACACGTGCAAAAACGCTTTGTATCCTTGCGGGCCATAGCGCGGAGGTGGCGCAGATGGTGCGCAGCGTGCGGAGGAACAAACGGTTTTCCTGTCTGGCCGATCTGATCCGGGACGAAACGCTGTGAACAGGGGAGGGATAGCTCTTTGAAAAAATCAAAGCGGCTGTTTGAGCTGTGCGCGGATATTCTGTTCCCGCGCCGCTGCCCTTTCTGCGATGCGGTTTTGGGCTTTTCCGGTCCATGTGCCGTATGCGGGCCGGCGCTGGCGTGCATACGCCGTCCTCTAAGGCAGCCGGTACCGAAGCAGGGGCACGCGCTGGAGCATCTGGATGCGGCGTATGCGCCGTATTTCTATGAACCGCCTGTGCGGGACGCGGTTCTGCGGCTGAAATTTGAAAACCGCACCGATCTTGCACGCCCGTTGGCATTGCTGCAGGCAGAGGCGTTGAAAGCGGCGGGGTGTCTGGGGAATGTGGATGTATTGGTCCCGGTGCCTTCCGGCAGAGGGGAACGGCGGAGCCGCGGCTATGACGTGCCGTTGATGCTGGCGCGCGCGCTGGGCCGGGAGCTGGGGCTGCCTGTGATGCAGGCGCTTTGCAAAATACGGGAAACGCCCCGGCAGATGGCTCTTTCCGGCGGGGAACGCCGGAAAAATTTGAAGAATGCATTTTCAGCCCGGCCGGATGCGCCGCTGGAGGGAAAGCGGATTTTGCTGGTGGATGATGTGCTCACCACCGGCTCCACGCTGAACGAATGTGCAAAAGCCCTGCGCGCGGCAGGCGCGGCGGAATGCCGGGGCGTATGCGCGGCGGCGACGCGCTGAGGCCGAGGCAAAAAAGGTCGAGCGCGGGCCGGAGGCGGTGTGGTATCCTATGCCTGCCTGGCAGATGCGGGCCGCGGGCGAAGGTGCGCTTAAGGCGAAGCAAGCGTCTGGCGGCAGGACGGAAGCCTCGGTGTCGGGAGGGAACGGCATGACGCAGCAGATCGAAGCGGTACAGCGCATGCAGGATTATATCGAACAGAATCTGGCTGGGGAGATCACTCCGGCGGGCCTGGCCCGGGCCGCGCTGTTTTCGCCCTGGTATGCGTACCGGCTGTTCCGGCGGCACACAGGGCTGACGCCGGCGGATTATATCCGTCGGCTGCGTCTGTCCCGCTCCGCATTGCGCCTGCGGGACGAAGGCTGCCGCATTACAGACGTGGCGTTCGAACTGGGGTTCGGCAGCGTGGACGGTTATCAGCGGGCGTTTTTTCGCGCGTTCGGCTGCAACCCGGGCGAATACGCGGCAAAGCCTGTCCCGCTGTGCCTTTTTGTTCCCTACGGGGTAAGATACCGGGAATTGCGAAAGGAGCCGAAAAAAATGGAAAATGTGAAAACGGTGTTTGTACAGCGTGTGGAAAAGCCCGCGCGGAAGGTCATTTTGAAGCGCGGAGTAAAGGCGCGGGATTATTTCGCCTACTGTGAAGAGGTCGGCTGCGATGTTTGGGGCACACTCACCAGTATGAAGTCCCTTTGCGGAGAGCCGGTGTGCCTGTGGCTGCCGCCGGAGCAGCGCGCTCCGGGTACGTCCGAATATGTACAGGGTGTGGAGACCGCAGAGGATTATGACGGTCCCGTGCCCGAGGGCTTTGATGTGATCCGCCTGCCGGCGGCGGAATATTTGATGTTTCAAGGCGAGCCGTTTGCGGAGGAGGATTATTGCGAGGCCATCGGGCAGGTGCGCGGCGCCATTGAGAAGTACGACCCCGCCTGTCTGGGCTATGTGTGGGACGGCGCGAACCCACGCATACAATTGGAGCCTGTGGGTGACCGGGGCTATATTGAGCTGCTGCCCGTGCGGCCCGCAGAGCGCTGAGCCATACCGGGAAAAATAAAAAAGCGCGTTTGACAAAATGTCAAACGCGCTTTTTTCATGCTCTGCACAGGCTCACTTGAACAGGTGGATGTCTCCGCTTTGGTTGAGTTGCACCAGGACCGTGGCGATGATGGGAAGGCCGAACAGCCCTACAAAACCGAACAGATAGGTGCCGACAAACATGCACACAAGCGTTACCAGCGGATACAGGCCGATCTGCTTGCCTACCACGCGCGGCTCCAGCATCTGGCGCACTACGGTGATGATGGCATATAAAATAAGAAGCCCGATGCCCAGCGGGAAGTTGCCCAGAATCAGCATGGCCGCCGCCCACGGGATGAGCACCGTGCCGGTGCCGAGCACAGGCAGGATGTCCACAATGGCGGTGAGCAGCGCGATGAGCAGGGCGTAGTCCACCCGCAACAGAGAAAAACCGATGAGAAGCTCCACAAAGGTGATGCTCAGCAAAATGGCGTAGGCCCGTCCGAATTTGAAAATAACGTCCACGCCCTTTTCTTTCACCTTGAACAGCATGTCCCGTGCTTTTTGGGGCAGCTGACGCGCCAGGAAAGAGGTGATGGCATAATAATCCGAAACGAAGAAAAACGACGCGACGATGGTGATGATGAACTTAACGAGGAACGACGGCACGGAACCGGCCACATTCGTTACCGCGCTCAGAGCGCCTGTGGAGATGGCGGTGACCATTGAGGACAGCGAGGACGACAGACTGTTGCCGGCGCTTTCCACAAAATCCGTCAGCGTGGGGTTCAGGGCCATCACCCAGTTTTCCAGTGTGTCCTGCAGCGAATTCAGCGCCGGGGCCACAACCGTGTCGTACACCTGCGGCAGCGCGTAGAAAATATCGCGGCAGAAAATCACAAGCCGCGTACCCAGCACCGTGATGAGAGCGGCCGCCAGAACATAAAACGCAATGAGCAGCAAAACCGAAACGGGCTTGCGCCCAAGCTTTGTTTTTTGTGTCACCCAGTTGATAACGGGTTTCAGGATAAAGGCAATAAGAAACGCTACCAGAAAGGGCATCAGGAACGGCAGCGCATATTTCAGCACGGCATAGGCCAGCCCGAGGATGATGCAGTAAAACAGGACCCTGATGATAAAGGCCCGCATCTTTTCGATTTGCAAGCGCCCACCTCCATGTCCGGCTGCGCAGCGCGTGCCGGTGATTGGGCACCGTGAAAAATATACAGCACCCATAATGTTTTATTATACCCCTGTCCGTGCGGAAAATATAGGATATCCGCAAAAGTTTACGTTTTTTTCAAAAAGTGCGCAAAAAGCTCATGCAGCGGGAATATCCTCCACAAGTACCACGGCGGCTTCCCGTACCGCACCGCTGTGCAGGTACTGCACCGTCACCGTGTCCCCGGGCGAGTGCCCGGACAGAGCGGTCTTTACGTCGGTCATCGTTTCAATGGCAAGCCCGTCGATGGAGAGAAGGTAATCGCCGTTCGTCAGGCCCGTTTTGCCGCCGTTGTTCACATATACGCCCAGCCGTCCGGTGCCTGCGAAAATCGCAGAGCGGTAGGATGTCAGCTCCACCAGCTCCATGCCCAGCGACGGCCTGCCGCTGACATAGCCCTGGGTGATGAGCTGCTCGATGACGGGACGCGCTGTGTCGATGGGAATGGCGAAGCCAAGGCCCTCCACGTCCGAGCCGGAGGATTTGGAGTTCACCACACCCACCAGACGCGCCTGCGCGTCGAACAGTCCGCCGCCGGAGTTGCCGGGGTTGACGGCTGCGTTGGTCTGCAGCAGCGTCATATGCTCTCCGTCAATGCTGATCACCCGGTCCTTGGCGCTGATGATACCGTCCGTTACCGTGCCGCCCAAACGGCCCAGCGGGTTACCGATGGCAACCACGGGCTGGCCCACCACAAGGTCTGCCGAGGTGCCCAGTGTGGCGGGAATGAGCCCCTGTGCCTGTACGCGGATAACAGCGAGGTCGGTCTTGGCGTCGGTGGCCACCAAAGCGGCATCCAGGGTGGTGCCGTCATGCAGGCGCACCGCAATGCTGTTTGCACCGCTGATAACGTGGTCGTTTGTGACGATATAGCCGTCGGCAGAGATGATCACACCGCTGCCTGCGCCTGTGGCAACATATTGGTTGAAATAGCTGCCGGTCTGCACGGATTCCGTTGTGATCTCAACCACGGAATCGCTGGCCGCCGCGGCAACACTGGCCGCATCCAGGCGCGCGCCCCCGGTCACGGGCGCGTTTCCGGACGGCGCCTGATACACCACGACGTTCTGCTGTTCGGGCATGGTACGGCTGTTGGCGTATACAGTGCCGAAATAGGCCGCTGCGCCGCACAGAGCCACCAGCACAAGCCCGTACAAAAACGGGTGGCGCTTTCTCTGCCTTGCGGGGACCATGTCGATCACGGGCCCGCTGCCGCCCGGCGCAGCGAACGGCTCGTCCGCACGCCGGTTTCCCTGCGAATGATACCCCTGTCCGTCCGGCCCCTGCGGGCCGTAAGAATAAACGCTCATACTTCATCGCTCCTGTTGTGGATGGAGCGTGCTCCGCCATACCGGAGGTGAAAAGACGTGCCGCCCCAACGTATGCTATTATGATACCCGCTGCGCACAAAGAAGAAAAGAGACAAAAAGTAAATTTTGTCAAAACACGGACGCACAGGCAAACAAATGCGGCCGGAGACAGAAAACGCCGTGCAACGGGCAGAATGCCGCCGCACGGCGTTTGGAGTATAGGATTCAACCAACACGATACAGGTCCCGCCGTGCGGTGACGGTAAGCCCGCTGCTGTCGGTGACGGCGGCCACAAGCTCCGCCTCCCTCTGCGGTGCGGCGTAGACCTCTTCCGGGAAGGAAAGATAGTAGGTGATGCCGGAAAGGATCTCTTCCGCCTGTTCATCGGCGGTTCCGGCGCCGCCGGAGACAAGCTGAAAATCAGCCGAAAGATCCATCTCCTGCCGCTGTACCGCCTCGCCGTCGATCACCAGCTCGATCATCGCATGCGCGGGAACGGCGGAGTTCTCGCGGTAAGCGCGATTTACCGAAAGTTCAAAATCCCCGCCCAGCGTCATTCCGGCGGTACCGTCCGTCCTGCGCCCGGAGTGCTGTGCTTTAAATTCCGTGGGCGTCACCGAAACCGTCGTCTGGTAGCCCGAGACAAAATCGTATTCCCGGAACAGTTCCTCCGTTTGGGCTTCCCCATCCAGCGTGAAGCTGACGGATACCGAAAAGTCCTGGTATTCCATTTCCAGGGGAACGGCCAACTCCGCACGAAACGCATTGCCCGCCAGCAGCGTCCCGGCGGCTGTCTGAGGCACACCGCTCTCCGGCGTAAGAGTGAACACGGCGGAAAGACCGTCGCGGTAGTTTTTGGGGGTGGCCGTAACCGTCAACGGTACGCGGCGTTCTGTGCCGGGGACACCGTAGTCCCAATCAAAACCAGCCACGATGCTGGCCTGCTGGCGCAGGCTCTCTTCTATGCTGGACTGGATGGATGAGATACGCATATCGATGCTGCCTTCGATGCCGGCCACGTTTGCGCCGATGTCGTCCACACGGCTGGAAAGCTCCCGCATGCGGCCCCCGTAATACACACCGAGGTACACCAGCGCCGCACCCACGCAGGCGAGCGCGGCGGCAAGGCCCGCAAGAAGGATGCGCTGGCGGTGGGCCGCATGGGCCTGCGCCGCATTTTGCGCGTCCAGCAGGGCTTTTACGCTTTCCAGCGCCACACCGTCCTGTCCGGCGGTATTTTCCGTTCCGGACTCTTTTCCTGTCAGCAGTTCGTCGCAGCTTACGCCCAGCGCGCGGGCCAGCTCCTGCAGATTATCCAGCCCGGGCAGAGAAGCGCCGCTCTCCCATTTGCCGATGGCCTGACGGGAGACGCCCACCTGTTCGGCCAAAGCCTCCTGGGAAAGGCCTGCCGCCCGGCGCAGCGCAAGAATGCGTTCGTTGATCGTCATAGTTGTGTCCTCCTGAGGAAAAGTGAGGCGGGAACAGGCCCGCCCTCCGATTTCATCCTAACAAAAGCGCGGGCGCGGGGCCACCAACTGGGTGTTCCATTTCGGCAACCGGCGGTTGCAGGTTGTCATTTTCCCGCATGGAATCCTATGGAACAGGATACCATAAAACCGCATGAAATCAAGGTTTGTTTTGTATTGCGTGGAATCCCGTGTCATGCGTTGGTACTCCATAAAGGGAAAAAATAAGGGAAAATCTATACCCATAGAAGCCCCCGCCGTTCAAGATTTTCAATTGTGTTTTCTTCTACGCTGCCGCGCTCTTTCCATGCTGTAAAGCCTGTACTGCGGTATACACCGCCGGAGAGGATATTTTCCCGGTATGCTTCCAGCTTGCGCTGAATCCGTGGGAAGCGCATTGCGCGAATGGCTTTTGATTCTGTTTGCCGGACACGTTCGCGGGATATTCCCAGCTGCACGGCCAGACTTTCCAGCGTGCGGCCCTCATAGAATCGGCCACGCAGTACAACGGCTTGTCGTTCATCCAGCAGCAACATGGCATCATCAAGGGCGCTGTGAAGCTGTGCGGTATACAAGCATTCGTCTGCATCGTTAAAAGCCTGTTCGGCGGCATCGTCCGGCACCGTGTCTCCTCTGGTGGCGCTGCCGTTGTCCTCTGCATCCAGCGGCGCGTCCAAGCTGTCACAGCGGCAAAGCGGCTCCTGCCTCTGGCGCTCTGTGCGCAGGCCCACAGCACAGGCAAACGCATTCTTGACCGGGTAAAACAGGAACGTTGCGAACTTCGCCCCGGCGCTTGGGTCGTACAGCTTCGCGGCTTTGGCTACGGCAAAGTAGCCCTCCTGCTCCAAGTCCTCAAGCGTCACGCCCGCCGCTTCCATCCGTTCCCAGTAGGCCGCGGCCAGCCTGTTGAACATGACACGGAGCAAGCCCCGGTTTTGTTCCCATAACGCCGCCAGCGCTTCACGGTCTCCCGCTTTGGCCTGCGCGGCAAGGGCTTCATTTGTGGGCGCTTCGTTCATGCCTTACGCCCTCGTTTCCCGGCGTTCACTCTCCGTTTTTTCTCGCTTCGCCGCCAGCGCTGGAACTCTGCCCACTCTGCTTTTAAATCAGCATCCGCATCTTTGAAATAGACCATGCGTAATTGTATTTCACGCGCTGCCGCTTTCATATAGGCACGCCGGGCACGCGTTTGGCCGCTGGCGATACCGCCGAGCCGTGAAAGCTCCTTGTGCCTTTCTGGCGCCATTTCTCCAAAGGAAACAAGATTTTTTTCGTTCATGTGGTTGCCCCCTATAAAGAAAGGCGCGCAGACGATTGCCCGCGCGCCCAATGTGCTATTATCAAGTGGTAGCTTGGTAATAAATCGCTTTTGCTTTGTTGTCGAGGACAAAGGCATCATAACAGATGCGGCCCTCTACAAGACTGCCGGAAATGCCCGGCGGGTTTTCGTGAACGTTGTAGTCTTCAAGCTTTGTGGGGGCCACAGTAGCACAGGGATGGGCGACCATAAACCCAAACTTCTCAGGCAGACGCGCAGCGGGGACGCGGACAACGGCCAGCCCGTCTAGCATGGAGATAACGCCTTTGATGCGCATATCCTGCCCGATATCAGAATCCATGATGATATCCGGGGCAAGCTTCATCAGGGTGTACACTGCCGGGGTAACAACGAGCACGCGCCCCGTATCGGGTACGAGCGCATTGTCGAGCGCCTCGGAGCCTTTAAGAACCTCCGTGTAGATGTTGTCCTTGGTCAGCTCTACGGCTTCCGCCTTGGTTCCTGCCTTGGTGCACATAACGCCGTACACGTAGCTATCGACCTCGGGAACCACAACGACCCGCTGCTGCCGTGCCAGAGCCGAAGCGGCGGCAACCTGCTGCAAGGTTTCGTCTCTGTCCAGCTTGTCAATCGCAAACGTGAAGCTGCGGTCTTTCGTCAGCGTCATTTCCTCTGTCGTGGCATCCAGTGAACCGACAGCACCGTAACGGCTCCAATTGCCCACTGCAGGGCCGTTGCGCCCGTAGTCGTTCATGCCGGACGTGGTCACTTTAAACACCTTTACAGTGTGCGCGCCCGTCCACTCGAAATCGTTGTTAGTGAGCAGGCTTTTCTTGCTCTCTTTGTGGAAAATCTCGTCCGTATAAGGGGCAAATTTTGTTACAAGCTCAATCGCCATATAATATTATCCTTTCCGCGCAAAAGCGGCGGCAATCCGATCATCAACGCTCGTTCCCATGCCGGAACCATGTTCGCCGCCAGTGTTGACGGTTACGCCTGTTGGATGGGCAACGATACTGGGAAACGCTTTTATCAGTTTTTCAACAGCAGTTTGAAAAGCCTCTGCATCCGAAGTGGGGAGAATGTCCAGTAACTCACGCGGATAGCTTTTCTGCGAAATATATTCACGGCATGCAAGCGCGGCTTCACGTGCGGCGATCTCGCTTTCTCGCTTCTCTGCCTCCGTTGGTTCACCTTTAGCGCGTTCCTGTGCCAGCCGATTTGATACGATCTGATTAACTTCCTCTTGCGTAAATGTGCGGCCCTGCTTGGATTCCCCATTTACCGCCGGGTCGGCGTTTGTCTGCTGGGCTGCGGTGTTGTTTTCATTGTTCATTCTGATAACCTCCCATTACGCCCGGAGTGGGCTACTTTCCACACAAAAGAGCGCGGCGGGCAAGGCGAAGGAGAAACACCAAGCCCGCCGTATTTCCTGTAAGCGTGTGGGGGCCGCAGGAAATAAAAAAGACACAGAGCACAGCCGTTAAGCTGTTTCCCTGTGTCTTAGACAAACCGTTTGCGCGGCGGTACTCCATATCTCTATTTTAGTATATCATTATAAGCCGTTGAAAGCAAGCGGTTTATGGTAGTTTATCCGTGCTTTATTCGCGGTTTGATATCCCTAAAATATACGCAGTGAACACCATCCGGAGCGCAGCTTTCATGTTCTTTGGCTCTAGGCAGCTCCCGCCGCAGGAGTGTCCGCACATGTGCGGCGCGGGCCTCGTCTTCGGCGCGGTAGGTGATTTTAATTTTCATTTAGTTTTATCCTCCTGCTGGTTAAGCCGGTCGCTCGTTTCGTCCATAAGAGCAATGATGATATCTAGCGGCGGTAAGGTTTTTCCGGTCGGGGTAAGAGCGTCAAGCTTCGCCACAAACTCCTGATTTTTCATCGCTTCACAGAAATTTAGAAAAATTTTCTGTTGCCTAGGAGGCAGGCGTTGAAAACGGGTTACTAAATCGGGAAAGTCTTTAAGGATATCTCTAATCATCACCGCCGCGCCCCCTTTCGGTCGGCCAGCAGGCCCACAGCAGAGAATACAGCGCCCAGCACAAAGCCCAGGGCTACGGCTCCGAGATAAGTAATCATTTGCTTTTTTCCTCCATTTCTGGTATCATAGAGGCGGAAAAACTGGCTGGGTTAGACTGTTTCTCCGCTTTGCCGTCCGGGGTGTTGGTAGCATCTGGGACGGCTCCTTTTTTATCCGGGTGCGTTTCCCAATAGTGGACGTTGGCAACATAGGATAATATACGACGCAGATTTTCACCCTTATGAATGGTGCAAAGCATTGCTGTAATTGATTCACGCAAAGTAGCAAGCCCGGCTTTGCTGCGGTCGCGGTTCAGCTTTTCGCGTAATTCCACCATGTCCTTGCTGTGAATGATCTGCACAGCTTTAATTTGCTCTCGGGATAAACCAAGGATTTCCAGCTCTTGTTTTTTCATTGTTAATTCTCCTTTGCATTGGTTCGGCATGAACATCTTTCGCCGGGGTCAATGTGCGCTCCACAGTAAGGGCACAATTTGAAATAGCGGGCACGCCCGGAATGCAGCGGGCGAGGCTTCGGTCTAAAAGCGCCAATGCCTTGCGCTGTGCCATAGGCCAATGCCTTTTTCTCGCTGCGTGCACTGTGAAAGTTTTTCTTTGTCATTGTAAACTCCTCTCTGTTTTGGGTGGGGCATAAGGGGGGGGGAGTAGGACTAAATTCCTATATAGTCTATAATTGGAGATTTTGGAAACTTTGGAAAATATGAACGTTTTCTAATTCTCCAAAAACTCCAACTCTACACTCATTAGAAATCAATTCACCTACTCCACCTTATCCGCTTTTTCAGCGGTTTTTTTCAGGCTCCAAAAATTCTCCAAAATCTCCAAACCCGTTGGCCAATGGCAGGGAATATAGCCGAACTCCGTGCAGAATCCGCGACTTTATACGCTCATCCTCTCGTGCGATTTTTGATATCGCACGCCCAGTCTGCCGAATGGTTGAACTGCTGGGATTTATGAACAGCCGCCGCGCAAGGTCTGTTGCGCTGAACTCTCCCCACCGCTCCGGCGGTAAATCCCAATTCAAAGCCTGTCGGATTTCTTCCTCACCGGGCAGTGGCTCCCGGAAATCCTGATTCCTTTCATTGAGCGTGGCTTGCTCCGCTTTCGTCAAGCGGAACCCCTCGGGATTTTCCCCGTACCAGTTGTAGACCTCGCGCCACAATTGGATGAACCATTCTTCAGACAATGCAAGCAGCTTATCAAGGTTTATCTGATTCACCCGCACCACCCAGAAGCGGCGGTCCCCGGTATCGTCTTTTAAAAAATAGTCCGGGTTGACCGTAGCGCACACTGATGTGTGCCGGGTACGCTTCACGGCTTCGCGGGCATAGGGGGCGCGAATGGTATCCGTTGGAGCCGTGATAAAGGCTTTCAAGCCGCTTTGCTCTTTTTTCAACGTGCTGTCCAGTTCTCCAAGCTCGCAAATCCATGCGCCTGTAGCGCGCAGAATGTGGTCTTTGTTTCGTATGTCGAGCGTTACGCCCTCTGCGAACCAGCTTTCACGGATAGACAGCCGCCGGAAAAGCAGTGTTTTTCCGATGCCCTGCGGGCCTTGGAGCGTGAGCGCGCCCTCTGCTGCCCTTGGGTGTTCGGCATCGTTATAAGCCATAGCCACGCATTGGATGAGCCATTTTTTTACAAGAACAACGTCGAAGCTGTCAGGCTTTATGAATAGGGTTTCGAGCAAAGCGGGGAAACGTTCAACACCATCCCACGGCGCGGCCTCTATCATTTCGCAGACAGGGTTATAACGGTTCTTGTCCAAGATGTTTGCAAGGTAGTTGGATATCGCGTTGACCGTTACCCCCGTAAGGCCGACGCCGCGCAGGATGTCCAGCAGGTACACGGGCAGCGTGTTCGCGGCTTCTTCCCGTGAATATTCGTCCGGCATGCCGGATATCTCCGCCGCCCCGGTGATAAGGTTTTTCCGCACGCGGATACCCGTAGCGCGGAGCGCAAGCCGTACATGCCGGGCGTTTATCGCTTCGCCGTCGCAGCGCCCCAGCGCTATGGCTGCCTCTTGGTCTGTGGGTTCTTCCGTGAATCCTCCCGCAAAGTTTTCCTGCGCTAGAACGAGGGACGCCTGCGGATCCTGATGCACAAGCGCTATCATAGACATATAGCTGGGCAGGCGGTTCCCCCGCGTCCCGGGTTTGGCCTCGTCGTCCTGTTCGCCAAACAGATGCAGGCGCACAAGGTCGAAAGCATTTACCAGCTTGCCGCCTGCCGGGTCTGTGGCATGGTGGCTGAACAGGAATTTCCCGTCCTGATACAGAACAGCGCCGCCCCACGTACTGCCGCCCGTGAAAGTATACCGCCCCGGCGCGGCTTCTTCGTACACTCCAGGCAGGAATTTAGCCATGGCCCCCGGCACGTCATAAGTGCGGCAGAATGCACCTACAGGGCCGCTTTTTCCGGTGGGGTCGGCCTGTTTCTCGGCAAGTTTTGTCGGTGCCTGTGCGCGTGGAAAGTTGGGCCATTCTGCGGCGTCTCGCCAGTTTCCCCACTGTGACAGCAGCGCTTTTGCATCAAGCAACGGCTTGTCCCCGACTTCATACACTGCCGCCACATCTTGACAGTGCGCCGGATTGTACATGATGCGCCCCGCTTGGTCTGTACTAGGATCAAACCATGACATTTCGGGCTGTATCATGGAGCACAATATGCGCACAACGGGTGCGTATTGCTCGGCGGGCATATCTTCCGCAAAAGGAATCACGGCACGCAGACGCGGCGCGCCGGGGCTGTGCTTGGCCGTTGAGTGGACGCAGTAGCAGCAGCCCAGGCCATCGACACGCCGCAGGAAATCCCCGGTCCCACCCACCGAGAGGTTGTCAGCGTCCAGCACCGCAGCGCACCGGGTCAGTACGCAGCCATTGCGGCGGCTCCCGTTTTGAAGTTCTCCGGCTATGTAGGCTCCAATATCCTTTAAATCGTCCTGCTGAGCCTTTGGGAGAGCCTTATAAGCATCGCAGCTGTAGGGGATGGCCTGCGATTGCTCAAGGCGTGAAAACAGTTCGTGCACGTCCATGGGGGCCGCCTGTAGTCTCAAATCGCGGCGGCTCCGTGCGGTGTATATGGTGATCGGCCTGTTATTCTGCATGACTGCTCCCGCTTTCTGATACATCCAGAATCAGGCCGCCGCCGTCCTCGTCAAATTCTTCTATCCGGATGCGCTGGCCAGCGGCGTATAAGATAAAGCAAGACTCCGGCTTGACCGTTACCCCGTACATTTCTAGGATTTCTTTGAAATCCGCTGTAATATCGAATCCATCCGCCAGCCCGCAGAGCAGCGGCAAATTAAAAGTCACGTCCCGCTTTGCCGGCTTGCCGATTTCTACAACGCGGTACCCCTCATTTGCGCAGATACGTGTAATCAGTTCCTTGGAACTCTGGCCCACAAGCTGCGCGGCCCGCAAATGCTCCTTGGTGAGGACGATAATGTCCTTTTTCACTTCCTGCGTCTCTGTGTTCTCCACGATAACGGGGAACGCCCGCAGGGTGAGTGTGATAGATGTTTTCATTGTGCTGCCTCCGTTCTGTTTTGTTCGTTATTTCGTACCCATTCCCGCAAGCCCTCGCGGGATACCCGAATCCGGGTGCCTATCTTAACTGTGGGAAAGTCCCGCCTGTGCACTACGTCATACATTTTCTTTGTAGATACACCCAGCTCAGCGGCCGCCTCGGCCACGCTCATGGTGAGCCGTTCTACTCGTTCGGTCATTTGCTTTTTAGTCCTCCTTGACAATATTTGCCGGGTCTGTTTCCAGCGCCGCCGCCAATCTGCGAACGGTCGGAATCTTTGCCGAGCCGCCGTTGTGTATGCGGGAAATAGTGTTAACCGAAACGCCCGAAATTTCGGCCAGCTGTTTTGATGTGTTAATCCCCGCTTGCATCATGGCAAGCCCCAACTTTGCAAGGTCAATCCGCATTTTCCTGTTGCACCTCCTTTCCGTTTGTGGTAAGATGTGGGTATCGACATATCGATATAATACATCGACTTATCGATGAAGTCAATCGACAAGTCGATTTTTGTAATAACGCCCAAAAAGCGGAGGAACATTCTGTGTTTTATGACGTATTTGAAAAACTTTGTAGAGAAAATGGTGTTTCACTTGCGCAAGTGCGTAAAGATTTAAGCATTAGTCAATCTACTATGGCATCTTGGAAGTCGCGCAATCTTACCCCTAAAAGTGATACACTTCAAAGATTAGCTGAATATTTCAACGTATCCGTGGGGTATCTGTTAGGGGAAGAACGTGAGCAAGTAGTTATCCCCGGGCGGCTTTCGATTATTGAAACAAACCAAGAAGATTTGAAAAACATTCGATACACAATAAAGGCGGCAGACCAAGAGGCCTATGAACTCGGCTTGAAAATTTTTGCAGATGCGGGCGTTGATTTGATAAAAGCCTTACCTAAAACACGCTTAGACGCCGCTTTTGAGAAACTCAACGCCGAAGGCCAGCAAAAGGCAGTTGAACGTGTGGAGGAACTCGTCGAGATTCCCCGCTATCAGCGCCCCACAGAAGCCGCCACAGTGCCCGTAGAGGGCGCGGAAGGGAAAGACTAAGGCAAGGGAGAAAACGCCTAGAATCGCGCCGTAGGGGCCCACACGACGAAGCAGAACCGCTTTGTTATCCGACTACGTTCTCAAAAATGAGAAAATGAAAAAACGCCCTTTCGCTCAAAAGTGAGCAAAAGAAAAAACGCCCCGAGCCGAAGCCCAGGGCGCAGAAATAAAATAAACCGCCGGTGCTGCTAACACCGACGGCTTATATAGAACAGCTTACACAGGAAGGTGTAAAATCTGCCCCAACAGCATGATTATACACCTCTTTGTGTGGGCTTGTCAAAGTGTATCACAAGGAGGTTTTTATTTTGGCAGGAAAAGCAGCAAGAGGCGCGGGCACCATCCGAAAAAAGACGGTGACGCGCAGCGGGAAAACCTATACTTATTGGGAGGCCCGCGTTACCACTGGCCGAGACCCCGGCACCGGCAAACAGGTGCAAATATCCATTACAGGGAAAACGCAAAAGGAAGTGCGGGAGAAGATGCAGGCGGCCACCGTGGCCGTGGATGCTGGGCTATTCGTTCAGCCGGAGCGCATGACGGTGAGCGAATGGCTTGACATCTGGACGTCTGAATATTTGGGCGGCGTAAAGCCTAATACAATGCGTATATACCGCAATAACGTGAAAAGACACATTAAGCCCGCTTTGGGCGCTGTGCGCCTGCCAGAGCTGCGCCCACACATGATACAGTCTTTCATCAATCGGCTGGAACTTGCCCCGGCATCCGTGCGGCTGGCTTACAAAGTGCTGTATCAGGCATTGAAAAAGACCGTCGCGCTTCACTACATCCCGCAGAATCCCGCCGAGGGCTGCACGTTGCCCCGGCTTGAACAGGAGGAAATACACCCGCTTAACGATGAGCAGACCACGGCACTGCTTAGAGCCGCAGAGGGCACAGAGGCAGAGCAGCTTATTAAAGCGGCCCTGTTCACCGGGTGCCGCCTTTCCGAACTGCTGGGGCTTACATGGGATTGTGTGGGCCGTGACACTATCACCATCAGCAAGCAGCTTGCCCAGCCTGAGCAGCGGGCAGACGGCCCCTTTATATCGCCCAAGAACGGCAAGAGCCGCACACTCACGCCCGCACCCTTGGTGCTGGATGCACTCAAGGCACAAAAGCGCATGCAGACTGCTGCCAGAATCAAAGCGGGGCCGCTTTGGGACAATGCCTATAATCTGGTATTCACCACGGAGACGGGCGCGCCGTTCGACCAATGGCGGGCAGAAGCGGCTTTTAAATCCGTTCTTGCTACTGCCGAACTGCACGGCATCCGCTTTCACGACCTCCGGCACACCTATGCCGTGAACGCTATCCGGGCCGGGGATGATATCAAAACGGTGCAAGGCAATCTTGGGCACGCCTCTGCGGCGTTTACGCTGGACAGGTACGGCCACTTCACCGAGCGAATGAAGCAGGACAGCGCCGCCCGCATGGAGGGCTTTATAAGGGGCGTTTTGAATCTGTAAAGGGAAAACTTAAGGGAAAACACGCCCGCAAAGAGCATGAAAAGCCGCCTGAACCCTGTATTTTCAGGGGTTGGGCGGCTTCTTTACTATACAACCGGCGGTTGCCATGGCCTTATTGTAGCATGTTGAGACGAAGTTTGTCAGGTGATTTGAAAAAGAACGTATGAAGCCTGCCGGGGGATGTGGTATAATAACCTCAAGCCCGCCGCTTGCGCGGCTGCACGTGTGCAAGGCACACGCCCCTGTGCTGGCGCACAGAGCTTTGAGGACATTGAACCATGTAAAGCCGCGGTTTGCGTGCGGAAACGGGGAGACGTTATGAGCAAAAACGGGAAGATCATCATCATCGGCGGCGGCGCGTCCGGCCTTGCAGCTGCGCTGGCGGCTGCAAAGGAGTGCGGAGGACAGTGCGTGACGGTTTTGGAACGCTTGGACCGTGTGGGGAAAAAGCTGCTGGCCACGGGCAACGGCCGCTGCAACCTGACGAACCGAAACGCCGCGCCGGAACATTATCACAGTGCGGATACGGCCCGTTTGGCGGATATATTGGAGCGAACCCCTCCGGACGCAGTGCTGGACTTTTTTGGGGAGATGGGCCTTTTGTGTGATACCCAGGCCGACGGAAGAGTATATCCCTACTGCTATCAGGCATCCATGGTGCTGGATGTACTGCGTGCGGCACTGGAGCGTGCAGGCGTGGATGTGGCGTGCAGCTGCGAGGTGGCGGAGGTGGAAAAAGGGCCCGGCGGTTTTTCGGTGCGTACGCGGGACGGCCGGGCCTTTTCGGCCGCGCGTGTGGTTTTGGCTGCGGGCGGTCAGGCCGGGCCGCAGTTCGGCACGGATGGTTCCGCTTTTGCTTTGGCGCGCATGCTGGGCCACAGTGTGGCGGAGCCGTATCCATGCCTTGTTCCGCTGCGGTGCGCAGGGTTTCCCGTCGGATTGAAAGGAGTGCGGGCCAACTGTGCGCTTTCGCTGTACCTGGATGGCCGGTGCGCCGGAACCGAACGGGGAGAAGTACAGTTCGCAGAATACGGCCTCTCCGGAATCCCGGCCATGCAGCTTTCGTGCCTGCTTGGCCCGGGCGTGAAGAAGGCGGGGACAAGCGTGGATTTTTTTCCGGAGATGGCGTTTCCTGTCCTGCGCGGGATGCTGGAGCAGCGCTGCGCGTCGGGCATGTTTGCTTCGCTGGAGACGCTTCTGCTGGGGCTCGTGGCCAAAAAGCTGGGGCATGCGATACTGAAAAGCTGCGGCCTGCAGCCGCTTTCGCGCGCGCCGGGCAGCCTTTCCCGCAGGGAAGTGAACGCTCTGGCCAGTGCGCTTAAAAACTGGCGCTTTGCCGTAGAGGGCACGCTGCCTTGGACGCAGGCGCAGGTGACGGGCGGCGGTGTGCCGCTGGCCGAGGTGAAGACGGAAGGCTGTGCCTCCCTCAGGTGCCCGGGCCTGTATCTTTCGGGCGAGGTGCTGGACGCGGCGGGGGACTGCGGAGGCTTTAACCTGCAATGGGCCTGGGCAACGGGAATCGCAGCAGGCCGGGCCGCGGCGCGGGGGCTGTAAAAAAACAAAACACACGGGGCTGACGGAAACAGCCCCGTGTGTTTTGTTTCGGTCATTGATTCGGTTTGCCCGTCATGCGGCTACCGTCCGGCGCATCCAGTTCCAGCACAAGGCCGCTGAACGCGGGCACCGGAAATGTCAGCACGTGGCCTTCTCGAGCGGCCCGCGAGCGCACCGCAGGCGTTTCCTCCGGCAGAGCGCCGCCAAAGCGCTGCCACTCCGTGTGCAGAAGCACCCGGGCACGGCAGGCGAAGGGCATGTGCAGGCGGTAACTGGGCGCGGGCGTATCGCCGAAATTGAATGCTGCGGCCACGGTGTGCGTGCCGCCTCTGCGCAGGAACGCATACAGGCAGGTCCCGTCGGCTTGGCAGTCCAACCATTGAAAATGTGCGGGATCATACTCGCCCTGCCAAAAGGCGTCGTTGGAAAGATACAGGCGGTTCAGCTCTTCCGTAAAATGGCGGAACGCATCGTGGATGGGGTATTGCAGCAGCATCCAATCCAGTTCCCGGGCTTCGTCCCATTCGCGCATGTGGCCAAGCTCGCTGCCCATAAAGTTCAGCTTTTTACCCGGATGCGCCATCATATACAGGTACAGCGCCCGCGCCTGCGGAAATTTTTGTTCGTAATCTCCGTACATTTTCTGCACGATGGCTGCTTTGCCGTGGACCACCTCGTCGTGGGAGAGGGGGAGAAGATACTGTTCCTGCGGAAAGTATGCCATGGAAAACGTCAGCTTGTGGTACTGTGCCCGGCGCTCCTCCGGCGTTTTTTTGAAGTAGTCCAGCGTGTCGTTCATCCAGCCCAGGTCCCACTTGTAGTCGAAGCCCAGCCCGCCGTATTCCACAGGAGCAGTCACCTTGGGGAAATTGGTGGAATCCTCTGCGATGAGCATCGCTGTGGGATGCAGACGCCGCAGGCCGGCATTCATTGTCTGCAAAAATGAAACGGCATTCCCGTTCACACCGCGGGCGGGGTCGCCCTGCCAGTAGATCATGCGGCTGATGGCGTCCATGCGCAGGCCGTCGAAGTGGAACTCCTCCAGCCAGTAGTGTGCGGCAGACTGCAAAAAGCTGCACACCTCTCCGCGGGAGTGCATGAAATTACAGCTGCCCCATTCGCTGACGCCCACATCCGAATGGGGATATTCATACAGAGCTGTGCCGTCATAATTGGCCAGTGCGTATGCATCCAGTGCAAAATGCACGGGTACGAAATCCAGAAGCACGCCTATGCCCGCGGCGTGGCATTTGTCGATGAGCTCCTTGAGCTGGTCGGGCGTGCCGTAGCGGCTCGTGGGCGCGAAAAAGCCGGTGTTCTGGTACCCCCAGGAGCAGTCCGCCGGGTGCTCGCTCAGGGGCATGAATTCAATATAGTTATAGCCGTTTTCTTTTACGTGGGCAATCAGCTTGTCCGCGATTTCATCATAGCGGTACCATCCGTTTTCGCGGGCCTCGTCTTTTTTCCAGGAGCCGAAATGCATCTCATAAATATTGACGGGCGCATCGAAAGCGCGGCTGCGCGCCGCCATCCAGGCTTCGTCTGTGAAACGGTACCCGCCCAAAGGCCAGAGCGCGGAGGCGCTGCCCGGACGAAGTTCCATCCAAAAGCCATAGGGGTCGCAATGGTCCGCCTCACCGCCCGCAGCGGGACGGATTTTGTATTTATACAGCATGCCGGGCTTTGCGCCCTGTATACGGCAGGAAAATATGCCGCCCTGTCCCTCCCGGGCCATGGGCATACCCTGCCAGCCGTTGAATTCTCCAATCAACTCCACAGCCTGTGCGCCGGGCGCATAGGTGCGGAAGGTTACGCAGTCTCCCTCAAAATGCGCGCCGAAAAAACGGTGCGCGTCGAATGTACGGCCGGTGTAAAAATCGTGCAGGTCCATTTCTGGCGGCCTCCCCATGATGCTTTTTTGTTCTTTCATTATAGGCGGTGAAGGAACGGGAAGTCAATCGACAATGCAGGGAGGTTGTCGGGTATAAGGCGCGTCAAATAAAAAGTTCGTAAACGCCCAGCGCCACAATGAGCGCCGCCGAGCATACTCCCGCATACCTGCCCAGATGCCCGCCGCCGAACCGCCTGCCCACAGCGGCGCCGCCCGCAAGAAGTATCAGGCTGCACACGAACGTGCATGCTGTTGTTTTGACAATGGAAAGCCCTGTGATGCGCGCACCCACGCCAAACCCCATATTGTTCACCATCAGTGCGGCGGCAAGAGCGGCACTTTCCCGCAGGCCCAGCCGCGTTCCGGCGTCCGCAGGCGGCTGTTCCGGCGCTCCCATTCCGCCCTGCGCCTCGCGGTACAGCATCCACAGGCCCATCAGGACCAGCAGCATGCAGCCCAATGCATTTGCCGTGTCCGGCGGGATCAGCCGTGCCAGCCCTCCGCCCAGCAGCATTGCAGCCGCTGTACCGAGACTGGTAAGGCATGCGATGAGAAGGTTGCCGCCCGCTCCGATGCGCATACCACGCAGCCCGTAAGCAATGCCGATGGGGAAATTATCAATATTGGCTGAAAGCGCGAAAAGACACGCAGAAATCCACTGTGCCATGCATAACGCCTCCTTTCCGGGAAAAAGCCCCTGTCATCAGTATATGGCCGGGCCGGGATTTGGTGCGCGGTGGGAGGCAGGAAGCTTAGGTATGTGGTATAATAACCTCAAACCCGCCGCTGTCGCGGCCGTGCGCGTGCTTTGCACGCGCGGATGCGCTTTCGCGCATGGGTTTGAGAACATTGAACCATGCAAAACCGCAGCGGGTGCGGTTTTGTTGAGGCCGCTTCGCGGCGTCATGGTATAATAACCTCAAAGGTGCCGCTTGCACGGCCGCGCGTGTGCAAGGCACACGCCCCTGTGCCGGCGCACAGGGCTTTGAGAACATTGAACCATGCAAAACCGCAGCAGGTGCGGTTTTGTTGAGGCCGCTTCGCGGCAGAAGGAAGGGGAAAGACGAAATGATCATCAGCGCGAGCCGCCGCACGGATATTCCAGCGTGCTACGGACAGTGGATGATGGCGCGCCTGAGGGCGGGAGAGGTGCTTGTGCCGAACCCGTATAACGCGTCGCGTATCAGCCGCGTGGCCCTTTCGCCAGGCAATGTGGACTGCATCGTTTTTTGGACGAAAAACGCCGCGCCCATGCTGCCGCTGCTGGATGAGCTCGACGCACTTGGATACAAATACTATTTTGAATATACAGTAACGGGCTACGGCTCCGCACTGGAGCCGGGCCTGCCTGAAAAAGAGCGCACGGTGGATACGTTTCTTCGTCTGTCCGAGCGCCTCGGCCCGGAGGGCGTGGACTGGCGGTTCGACCCGGTGCTTCTTACTTCCTCCATCACTCCCGCGTGGCAGTTAGAGCGTTTCGGTGCGCTGTGCTGTGCGCTGCACGGAGCCACCCGGCGGTGTGTTTTCAGCTTTGCGGACCCATATCCGGGCATTCGTCCGTCCATCGCCCCGTTGGAGGAAACGCAGATGCGCTTGCTGGCGAAAGGGTTTGCAGACATTGCGGGAGAGTATGGGCTGCCGCTGTACACCTGTGCCGAGACTGTGGAGCTTTCCGAATACGGCATCCGGCACGCGGCGTGCATCGACAGCGCGAAAGTGGAGCGTATCGCAGGGTATCCAATCCGGGTGGAAAGGGATCCCGGCCAGCGCCCGGCCTGCGGCTGTGCGGCGTCCGTGGATGTCGGCGTATACAATACCTGTCCCAACGGCTGCACCTACTGTTATGCCACCACACGCCCGGCGCTGCTGCGGCGCGCCCGCGCCGTCCATGCACCGGACGCGCCGATGCTCACCGGATGGCCGCGGGGCGGCGAACAGATCACAGACCGCACGGGCCCTTCGCTGCGTGCGGAACAGACGTCGTTGTTTGACAACCTTTAAAAGTCAAAAAGGAAGGAGACCCGGAGATGGGTCTCCTTCCTTTGAGGGGGCCGCCAAAGCCGCAGCCCTATGAGAATACTAAACGCTTTGTACGGCGCTGCCGCTCATTGTTTTCCTCGGTTCTCCTTTCCGGCGCACAAGGGGGAAGCTTGAGCGCTTCGCACACAAATCACCCCTTTTGTGCTGCAAGGTGTTTGCCCGGCCGGCGTAGGTCCGGGCGGGCAAACGATTTTTATTCTTTTTCAAGTGGACAGACAGCTTGCCGAAAAAGCTGCGCTTTTGCGCCGGGCTGCCGGCGAACAGGGCTTTCGGCCCGTTCGCCGCACACGGTGGCCCTCGGCGGTCGTTTCGCTCTACACGCCTCGGCACTGGCCCCGCGGGGTTACTTCAAATGAAAAAGGGGCGTCTGCGCGCTAAGAGCCGCGCTTTCAGCGGGGTGGTCCGCAAGGGAGGCTTCGTGCCGCTCCGATACGCGCCTGCGGGCGCGGTCACCACCCCTTTTTTGCGGCATTCGCCGCGTGGCCTGCACTTTGCTGCGCAAAGATGCATGGCTTTGCCACCGCCAGCTTTTTTTTCGGACGTTTCTTTTCCTTCTTTGCCTTTTTCGACCGTCTGAAAAATCATTTCTTTTCAACCGCCACCCAGATTTCGCAGGTGTAGTTGGGGTCGTCCACATCTGCCGAGGGATACGCCTCAAAATCCGTTCCGCCGCAGGGCTGATATTCACTGGCCGGGAAAAATTCGCTGCATACCTTTTGGTAAAGGTTTTGAAGTGCCTCCGGCATTCGCCCGGTGCAGGGAAATACAACATAAGTGTGGGCCGGAATGTCTTCTACGGTCAATCCCGCATCCGTGACGGGTGCTCCGTTGTAAGGCGCGCCGATGGCGTAGGGGAATTCCGCATCCGCGGCATCCCGTCCGAAACTGGCACCCACGATTCGGTCGCCAAAGATATTGGGTTCCGGGATATAGCGGCACAGCGCCTCAATGGTTCCGTCGGTGGTGCATTCGCGCCAAAATGGGGAGATCACCGCCTCCGTCAATTCGGCCCGGCTGGGAATTTGCTTTTTTCGGCAGATGAGCCGGAAGGCTTCCACTGTTTCGATTCTGTAATCCATTGTGCTTCCTCCATCTAAAGTAAGTTTCACGGAAAGAGGGGAAAAAGCTTTGAGCGCCGCGCCATGCTTTGCCTGTGAGGGAGGCACGCCGTGAAAGCGGGTAAAGGCACGGCTGAAACTCTCCGGCGTATCATAGCCATATTTCAAAGCCGCGTCGATTACCCGAATGTCCGACGATGCAAGTTCGCTGCCGGCCAGAGTGAGCCGCCGCATTCGAATATAGTCTCCCAGCGTAAAGCCGCACAGGATGCTGAACACCCGCTGAAAATGAAAGCTGGACGAGTAGGCCTGCTTCGCTGCTTCTTCATAGTCAACGGATTCCATCAAATGGGCTTCCACGTAGTCCAGCGCCCGCTGTATCCCGGTGATCCAATTCATTGCGCCATCCCTTTCCGCGTGATTCCATGATAAAGGAATCCGCGCTCCCGTTCCTGACATTCTGTGCTGTCCGCTGTCACGCGGAGGGGGAGCGGCGGAAGAATTTTATTTCAGCCAGCCGCAGCGGGCCATGTCTACGCGGCCGTCCGGCAGGAAAACCACGCCTTCTTCCTCCAGCAGTGCGCGCTGTATGCCCTCGCCGCCAAAGGCAAGGCCGCCGCACAGGCCGCCGTCTTTAAATACCACGCGGTGGCACGGGATGCCGCCCGGCTCGGGGCTGCGGTGCATCGCGAAGCCGACGCCCCGCGCGCCGCGCGGATTCCCGGCAAGAAACGCCACCTGCCCGTAAGAGGCCACGCAGCCCCGTGGGATCTACCGTACGACCTCATAAATGCGTTTTGTGAATTCAGACGCCATGCTCCCCGCTCCCTTTCTGCCCCGCGCGCGCCACGCGCACCTGGACCTCCGTCAAATACTCGTCCACCCGCGCGGTGTCGTGGGCGTCGATGTGGTAAAGTTCCATCACAGGCCCGTCCTGCCGCAGGCCCTGTGCGGCCAGACGGGGCCACAGCGCGGCGCATACGTCCGCAAGCTGGCTGTACGGACCGCGGTAAAAAACGCTGGCGTAAGCGCCCGCGGGCAGCGCGCCGTCCGCTTCCCGCCTGCGGCAGCCCAGGTAGAACACGCTGCAAAAATGGTTGTAGATCCCCCGGGCGCGCTGCGATTCGTCCAGCACCGCGCCCATGCACTGGGTACCCAGCGCACGAATGACCTCCTCGTGGCGGTGGGCAAGTTTTTTCAGTGCGAAGTCGATCTCGCGCTCCAGGATAACGTCCTCCTGCAATTGCAGACAGGGACGTTCCGGCAGCTCCAGCAGGCGCAGCAGGCCCGGTTCCTGCCCGTCATACCGCTCCAAACGCGCCCGGCGCGCATCCACTGCGGCACGCGCGTCCCGCAGGGCGGCAATGCGCGCCCGGATGGCAGCGTCCTGCTCGTCCAGCATGTCCAGTGTGGAGGCCACTGTACGTTCCCCGAAATAACGGCGCATGTGCTCCACGGGCATGTCCAGCTCCCGCAGGGCGCGGATTACGTTCAGGTTACAGATATCGTCGATGCTGTACAGGCGGTAACCCGTCTCGCTGCGATGGGGATGCAGCAGGCCCTGTTCCTCATAATAACGCAGCGTGTCCGTGCAAAGGCCGTACAGCCGCGCCACCTCGGTGATCTTGTAATATTCCTTCATCCAATTCCTCCCGGCGGTGTAAAAGGCTTTGTAAAAAGTATACCGTCCATGGGCGGAGAATACAAGCGAAAAAGATGCTTGACCTTAGGACGATACGAGGGTTTATAATGGCTTTGCAAACATTGGAAGGAGATTTGATACCCATGAGACCCGCAAAGGAAATCCTGACACGCTATGCTGTGCTGCTGCTGGGAGCGGCCATCCTCAGCTTCGGCTTGTTCAATGTCCACAGCCAGAGCGGCGTTACCGAGGGCGGTGTGCTGGGCACCACGCTGCTGCTGCATCACTGGTTCGGCATTTCGCCGGGCGTTAGTGAATTTGTCATTGACGTCATCTGCTACGCGCTTGGCTTTCGTTTTTTGGGCAAGGCGTTTTTCAAATATGCCATCGCGGCGAGCGCGGGCTTCGCCTGCTTTTATATGCTGTGGGAGCGTGTCGGCCCGGTTTTGCCAGACCTTTCCGGCCAACCGCTGATTGCCGCGCTGCTGGGCGGAGTGTTCGTGGGCGTTGGCGTGGGCCTTGTTGTACGTGCGGGCGGCGCGTCCGGCGGTGACGATGTGCTGGCGCTGCTGCTGAACAAGTTTACGAAGCTGACGCTCTCCAAATCCTATTTTATGACAGACGCCATTGTGCTGGCGCTGTCGCTGACGTACATTCCGGCAGGGCGCATCGTATTCTCATTCATTACGGTGACGCTGTCCTCGTTCCTCATCGAGCGCATCCAGCGTATCGGCGCGCCGTGCGCGGCGGCGGAGCAGGGAGCATAGGGCGAAAAACAAAAAACGGGCGCGGCCTTTTGACCGCGTCCATTTTTGGCTGAGGACAATGGTGCGTCAACCCTGCCGACGCCGCTCCAGTGCGCGCAAATGGGATTTCTGCTCTGCATTGACCTGATGAGATTCACAAATTTTCCGGATGGTCCTGCGGTAAGTAAATTCGTCCAGCCGCGCGGCTTGCAGCCAGGGCAGCGTCTCGTCGGGAAATGCGGCATAGCACATGGAGGCAGCCCATGCAACAGCCATTTTTACATAGTATTCGTCGCTGTGTACTTCCTCCAGCAGAGCAAGCACGCGGGGCAGATGCTGCGCGTCGATGTAATAAAACAGCAGCATCACCACGGCGAAACGCACGGCAAAGGGGCGGGGGTCCTCAAAATAAGGCTGCAAAAATTCCCACACCGGCTCCGGATGCGTGCGGGCCAGCTTCAGTCCGCTGCAAAAGCTGTCGCACACCGACCAATTATCTATTTTTGGCACGAAAGCAGCGGTGCGGGCCAGAACCTCCTGCGGCGGCGCGCAGATAGCACCAATGACCATTCCCTGCAGCATGACTTCTTCAAACGAGCCGTCTCCTGCGGTATCCAGATAGGCGGCCCAATCCCCCTTGGCAATGCGGCGCGCAAGGCGGCGCAGCAGGGGAAGGCGCACGCCCAGCACGTTTTCCGTGCCGGGCAAAAGCCTGCGGGAAAAAACGGCGTATTCCGGTTCGGCCAGGCGGACAAGTTCAGCCTTTATGTCGATCTCCACACAAATCACCCCTGTCCATTCTACCAAAATCCGGCGGGATATGCTACAATATGTGCAGAGACGCGCCACACGGGCGCGTGACAGAAGCACACAGCGCCGGGCCGCGCAGGGCGACGGCGGAAAGGACGATGGAATGCTGAAGATCGGGAGCCATATTTCTTCCTCCAAGGGCTATGCCGCCATGGGACGGCAGGCGCGCAAATTGGGAGCGAACACATTTGCATTTTTCACGCGCAACCCACGGGGCGGAAGCGTAAAAGCGCTGGATGAGGCTGATGTGGCGGAATTTTTGGACAAAGCGGCGGAAAACGGCGTGGAAGGCCCCATCGTGGCCCATGCGCCTTATACGATGAACGCCTGTGCGGCGGACCCGGGCCTGCGGGAATTTGCGCAGAACATGATGCGGGACGATCTTGCGCGCCTGGAGCATACGCCCGGCAACTACTACAATTTTCATCCGGGCAGCCATGTACAGCAGGGTGTGCAGACGGGCGTGGCGCTCATTACGGCACAGCTCAACAGCGTGCTGCTGCCCGGGCAGCGCACCATGGTGCTGCTGGAGACCATGGCGGGCAAGGGCAGCGAGGTAGGGCGCACCTTTGAGGAGCTGCGTTCAATTCTGGACGGCGTTGCGCTTGACGAAAAAATGGGCGTGTGTCTGGACACCTGCCATGTGTGGGACGGCGGCTACGACATTGTCAACGATCTGGACGGCGTTCTGACACAGTTTGACAAAACGGTGGGGCTTTCCCGCCTGCGTGCGGTGCACATCAACGACAGTATGAATCCGCTGGGCGCGCATAAGGACAGACATGCAAAGATCGGCGAGGGACACATCGGCTTCGAGGCTTTCCGGCGCATCATCAACCATCCCGCGCTGCGTGAACTGCCTTTTATTTTAGAGACGCCAAACGACGACGCCGGTTGGGCGCGGGAAATCGCCATGCTGCGCGAAGCGTACGAGGGATAGACGTTATGGCAAAAAGCAGAGGCCGCTTTTTCAAGCGGCCTCTGCTTTTTGCGGAAGAGGATTCACCTGTGCTTGAGCGGCCGGAGCAGATCATGGTAGATCTTGTGGTCTTCCTCCGTAAAAACATTAAAAACGACCAGGAGCCCGGGAGAGGCATTTAAATATTCTTTTACGGTTTTGACTGCGATTTCCGCTGCTTCCCGGCGGAAAATGAAATTCTCCGGTAGAGATGCAGCAAAATGCGATGGAGCGCAGCCCGTGCTTTTCCGCCAGCGCAAGACAGGAACGGTAACAGGACGCCAGTAAATCGCGGTCCTTCTGCGAGGGGGCTCCCGCCACAGCCGGCCCGACCGTATGCAGGACATAACGGCAAGGCAGGTTGTAAGCCCTTGTTATTTTCGCCTGTCCGGCAGGCTCCGGGCGGCCCTGCGCTTTTATTATGGAAGCGCAGGCGAGCCGAAGCTGAACACCGGAAAACGTATGGATCGCATTGTCAATGCATTGGTGGCAGGGGTGATAACAGCCTGTCAGCCCGCTGTTTGCGGCGTTCACGATCCCATCAGTCTGCAGGGTGGTGATATCGCCCCGCCACAGGTACAGGCCTTTCTGCATCGGCGTCAGCGAATGAAAGGCGGTGACGCCCTTGCAGGCGGTTATTTTTTGCAGCAAGCTGTCCTGCAGCGCTAAGAAATCCCCGCCGGCCGGCCTCGGTGCCCGTACATTGACGAGCGAGCGGAACAGCCGCCACTGCGCTTCCGCATCCGGCGGGAAAGCGGCTGCCTGCGCCAGGTACTGGGGCGATTCGGCCAGAAGCATTTTATTCAATTGCAATAGGCTTTCCAGCTCATTCATAGGACTCCTCCGGCGCGAGAAGCGCCTGCAGCAGTATGCCCGCGTCGCCGTCGATGCAGATGGACTGCCGTTGGATCGCCCCGGGGCAAACAGCCTGCCCGCTGTTCAAACAGGCATATACTGCGTTTGGATTTTGCGCGGTCATCTGCCAAAAAGGATATTTGATGATGCCCGGGGTGTTGTATCCGACGCCGATCTCCCAAAGGAGAATGTGCATGCCATCGTGGCGGCGCAGAAAATCCGCATACCGGCCGGCGGCTTTCCGCCAGCCTTCGTCTTCGGCAAAACGGTCGTCCGAACGCAGGTTCACCGCCATGGGCTTTCCGCATTTCGGGCACCGCGGGATCAACGCGGTGGGGATGCGCATGTTTTTTTGTTCTTCCACCATGCGCAGGATAAGGGCCCGGTTATCATAGGTCTGCCGGTGACACGGCTCGCAGCACTGGAGTAAACCGTAATCGCCCTGTGTGTAAAACAGCCGTTTTTTATCAAAACCCGCTTTCTGAAAACAGTGGTCCACATTGGTCGTGAGTACAAAATAATCTTTTTCGGATATGAGCCGGTACAGCGAATCATAAACGGGCCTTGGGGCATCTTCATAACGGTTGACCTGGATATACCGGCTCCAGTACGCCCAGTGCTCTTCCGGAGTGGGATAAGCATAAAAGCCGCCGGAATACATATCATGAAAACCGTACTTTGCTTCAAAATCACTGAAATACCGGTGAAAGCGTTCCCCGGAATATGTAAATCCCGCAGAGGCGGAAAGCCCCGCACCCGCACCGATGAGAACGGCGTCGGCCGTTTCAAGCGCCTGCTTCAGCCGTTCCGTTTTCGAAAAAACGTCTTTTTCTGTCCGGGTACGTGCCCTAAGCATTGTCTCTGCCTTCCTTCCGCGCCGGAGCCGCTGTTTTTCTTTGCCATTCATACTGCACCTCAAATTTTTTTCGTGACGGCCTGTACGGGACACTGCTCGAAGCAATTTCCGCAATGCAGGCAGTGCTCCTGTGCGATGCGGTAGGGTGTTCCCGGTGCAACGCATTGCTGCGGACAGATCTGAGCGCATTTCCCGCAGCCGATGCACTCCCCGGTGATCTCGTAACCTTTTGGCGTGCGTTTTCCCTTTCCAAGCGTATACGTCTCCCGGAAAATGGGCTTCACACCCAAATGAAAATACTCGATCCGTATATCCCGGGCAACAAAGACGATTCCGATTTCCCGCGTGGCGCCCGGATACACATTGGAAAGATAAGGCTGTTCCTGAAAAATAAGGTCGATACAGCGTTTTTGTTCCGCTTCTGGTACAGGAACGGCCTTTGCGGATACACGGATCATCTCTTTATACCGGGTATACGCCAGTATCTGTACTTGTCCGTCGTGAAGAAGTTCACGGCAAAATTCTTTTCCGCGCGCAGTGAAAAAATAAAGCGCGTCCGAAGTATAATGGATGGCGCTGATACAGCGCGCCTGCGGTGTTCCGTCCAGGCCGACGGTGGAAAAATTCAGCACCCCGACACACTGCAGCTTTTTCAAACAGGTCTGTGCATCCATAAGCCCACCTCATTCTACGACCAGGCTGCGGCCGACCCTTCGGGGCTTGTCCTGCGGATAAGCTCCCGCATGGTACCCCAAAAGCACGAAGCAGCGTGCAACATATCCGTCCGGGATCCGCCATTCCTTCAAAAGCGCGGCCCCCGGTTCGTTGTCGAAGGTTTCTTCGCCGCGTGCGATCAGACAGGAGGCAAGCCCCAGTTCCGTGGCGGCCAGAGCCATGTTTTCGGCACAGCAGAAGGCGTCCGCAACGCTGTACAGAAAATTCTTCGGCCCGAAAACCGCGCAGACCGTGGGGGCGCCGTAAAATCCGCTTCGGATCGAGAGGTCGTCGATGATGCTGGGCTGTTCTGACGATACGTAAGAGCCGGCCAGGCTGTTTCGGTTGAATTTAGCGATATTCAGCCTCCCGATTTTTTCGCAAAGCGCGCGGTTCCGTACTGCGACGATGATCGCGCGCTGTCCGCCGCCGGCATTGGGCGCGCAAAGCCCCGCCTGAATGATTTTTTCCAAATCGCCGCGTTCGATTTGCCGGTCCTGATATTTTCGGATGGAACGCCGGCGTTTTACCAGATCGAAAAATTCCATGCTTACACCTCTTTCCAGCATTGCGGGTCAGCCGCATAAAAGTTTCCGTCCTTGCCGCTTGCCACTGCGGGGCAGCCGCGGCAGTAAGGCAGCAGTTCGCATTTTGCGCACTTTTCGAATTTGCTGTAATCCCGATAGGCCTCCATCCGGCAGACCCATACATCTGCGATCCGATCCGAAAAAACATTTCCAACCTTGCTGTTCTGGACCCGGCGGCAGGCATAGATATCCCCGGTCGGAAGAATGGTCATATGGCAATTGCCGCAGTTGCAGCCGCCGTATATCATGCCGTCCTGCGCATCCTTTGGGATTTTGAAGCTCCCTTTTTCATATTCGTAAAGCGTCCAGAGATGGTCTTTTTTGTTGAAGCAGGTTTTGCAGCCTTCGGCCTCGTATTTCCGATATTTCTGATAACAGATATCCAAAAGCCGCCGGTAGTCCTGCGGTGTCATGCCGGTGTCCTTTTCGCCGCTGGTAGGGCAGTAGCGGGCGAAAGCATACACATCTGCGCCCGCTTTCACCACCGTGTCGATGATATCGGGCACTTCGCTGATATTGGCGCCGGAAACGGTGGTCATGACCACCGAACGGATGCCCGCCCGGTTGATGCACCCGATCTTTTCCAGCGTACAGTCAAAAGAGCCCGGCTTGCGGAACCAGTCGTGTGTTTCCCGCATGCCGTCCAGAGAAAGCTGGTACTTCCGGCAGCCGTATCCCTTCAGACGCATGCAGACCTCGTCGGTCAGGTGGAACGGATTGCCCAGGATGGCAAAAGGAATGTCGTGCTCCTTCAAAAGTGCCAGCAGCCGCCAAAAGTCCGGGTGAAGGATAGGGTCGCCGCCGGTGATGTAAAAGTACGGCAGCCTGCCGTGCACTTTACAGAAGTCCATACAGTTGTAAAAGGTTTCCTGCATTTGCTCCCAGGTCATGGCGTCCAGGTGCTTGCAGTTGTTTTCCGAGAAAATGTAGCAGTGCTTGCACCGCTGGTCGCATTCGTCCGTTATGTGCCATTGAAAGGCAAAATATTCTTTCATCTTGATTGCTCCGTTCCATTGGCGAATTCTATTGCTCCGGCCGGGGCCGGTTATACTTTCAGGAACCCGGCCGGAACCCGGCCGGGAAAACAGGGAAGTTATTTGTCCCCGGCGCCGCAGGCCGAACCGCAGGCCGCGGGCTTTTCTTCGGGCTTGTCCCCGGCGCCGCAGGCCGAACCGCAGGCCGCGGGCTTTTCTTCGGGCTTGTCCCCGGCGCCGCAGGCTGAACCGCAGGCCGAGGCGGCAGCCTCCCCATTTTTTTGTGCCCAGCCAAACAGATTGGATAGTGCCATGATCGTTACCTCCGTCTTTTTTATTTGAGGGATGTTGTTTGTCCCTCTGACTGTATTGTAAAAGCCGGCGGCAAAGAAAAAAGTACGCACTTTTTTATTACATAGTTACCTTTTGGTGACCTTCGCTTGCGGTGAAAGCACCTTTGTATTATAATTTGAATGCAATATTCATATTTAAAGCATTGGAAAGGAGCACTCCCTGATGTTGACAAAGGAAGAAATGCCGGCCTGTCCGGTCGCGACCACCGTGCAGCTGATCGGCAGCAAATGGAAGCTGCTGATCATGCGGAATCTGCTGCAGCGGCCGTGGCGTTTCAATGAACTGCGGAAAAATTTGGAGGGCATCAGCCAGAAAGTGCTCACCGACAGCCTTCGCTCTATGGAAGAGGACGGCATCATTACCCGAACGGTTTATCCCGAAGTTCCGCCCCGCGTGGAGTATGCCTTGAGTGCGTTGGGAGAATCCATGCGGCCTATCATGGACGCGATGGAAGCGTGGGGAAACAACTACAAAAACCAGGGATGAGAAAAAGCCCGGATACCCGCCTTTGCAGGTGGGACATCCGGGCTTTTCCTTTTCTATAAAACTGCCGCGAGGGGAAAGGCTGTGCGCCGAAAGGAGTTGACAAATCAAACTGTAACTGATAGTATAACAATTAAACTGAGATAACAAAAGTTACAGTTGTCCGGCGGCAATGACCGTGCGGAGCACTTATAGCGGAATTAAAAAGGAGCGGAAAGATGACAAGCGAATTCGGCATCGCGGTACACGCGATGGTATTTCTGCATCACAAGGGGGATATGGTATCCAGCGAGGTGCTGGCGGAGAATATTTGTACAAACCCGGCCCGGGTGCGCAAGGTGATGGCCCAGCTCAAGCGGGCGGGGCTGGTGGAAACGCACGAGGGCGCTGTGGGGGGTTACCGCTTTGAGGGCTCGGCGGATACCGTGACCCTGTGCGACATTGCGCAGGCGGTAGGTGCTGCGTTCGTTTCGGCATCGTGGCGCAGCGGCGACGTGGATAAGCCCTGTCTTGTGGCAAGCGGCATGGGCGCATTGATGGACGAAGTGTACACAGGCCTGGACGCGCTGTGCAAGGAACGTCTGCAAAGCGTCACGGTAGCCGCGCTGGAGGCGCGGCTGTTCGACGGCAAGCCGCTGGCCGGGCCGTGCGGCCGGGCAAAAAAAGAAAAAGCTGCCGCGGCGCACGGCGGGGCGAAGTAAAAGGCTCCCGCAGGCGGTTTTCATTCCGGTGTCTTTTTTAGAGGGCTGCCGGGAAAGGATTTTATTGAAAAACAATAAAAAATGGCCGGAGGCTATTTTTTAGGCCATGAGGGCCGTCCCCGGCCCGCGGCCATCAAGATGAACCTTTTTATTGCGGAATTTTTTAAATATAACAAAAAGGAGACTTCTATGGGTTTTACTCTTGAAACAGGCGTTTCCGCCGCAGCGGTATTTTTGCAGGGCATCCTCAGCTTCTTTTCCCCGTGCGTGCTGCCTCTGGTACCACTGTACATCGGGTATCTGGCGGGCGGCGCGAAAAGTGTGGACGCCGACGGCACAGTGCGCTACAAACGCGGCCGTGTAATGCACAATACGGTGTTTTTTGTGCTGGGCGTCAGCTTTACCTTTTTGCGCTGGGGCTGGGGTTTACGGCGCTGGGCCGCTTTTTCTCCGATAACCGCGCGCTGTTTGCGCGCATCGGCGGCGTGCTGATCATTCTGTTCGGCCTGTACCAGCTGGGCGTGTTCCGTTCCCGCGCGCTCAGCACCGAACGTCGCCTGCCCATCCGTCTTGACCGTCTCTCAATGAATCCCGCGGTGGCGTTTCTTTTCGGCTTCACGTTCAGTTTTGCGTGGACGCCGTGCGTCGGCCCGGCACTGGGCAGCGTGCTCATCATGGCAACGTCGGCTGGCTCTTCCGCACAGGGCTTTTTGCTCATCGGCGTATATACGCTGGGGTTCGTGCTGCCGTTCCTGGCGGTAGGGCTTTTCACGGGCTCGCTGCTGGATTTTTTCAAAAAACACCAGAAAGCGGTGCGTTATACCGTCAAGGCGGGCGGTGTGCTGATGATCCTGATGGGCGTAATGATGCTGACAGGCTGGATGAACGGCTTTACCAGCTATCTCTCCGGCTTGGGCGGCGCTGGGACGTCGGCGTCTTCCGCCGCCCCTTCGTCTTCCGTGCCGTCAGACAGCGCGGCGGGACAGGGAGGCGATGCATCGTCCGGGCCGGATAATGCGTCGGCGTCTTCCGGCTCTGCAGCCAGCTCGGAGCAGCCGGAGATCCCCGCACCGGATTTCACGCTGACGGACCAGTTCGGCAAGACGCACACGCTTTCGGATTATCAGGGCCAGGTCGTATTCCTGAACTTCTGGGCGACCTGGTGCGGCCCCTGCCAGCGGGAGATGCCGGACATCCAGGCGATGTATGAGGATCTGGGGCTGAACGAGGAAGACGTGGTCGTTCTGGCCGTGGCGAACCCAAAGTCCGATCAATATCCGTATAATCAGGATGTAAGCGAAGACGAGGTGAAGCGGTTTCTGGAGGAAAACGGCTATACCTATCCCGTGGCGATGGATACCACGGGCGAGGTGTTCGCGGCATACGGTGTGCGGGCCTTTCCCACAACGTTTATGATCGACCGGGAGGGCAATGTGTTTGGTTACGTGGAAAGCACATTGACGCGGGACATCATGGACAGCATCGTTCAGAAGACGTTGGACGGCAGACGCGCGGGCTGACGGAGCCGGCGGGAAATAAGCAGGCGCCCCGGCGGGAAAATGCCCGGGGCGCCTTGCTTGATTTCATCTGGTTGGTGGGCCGGGAACGGATGTCCCGCAGGAAAGGCTTACAGAGAGGCCATCTGTGCCGCAATATCATCCTCGCAGGCCCGCATGGCCTGCAGCGTGCTGTCCAGAAGCCTGTCCAGCTCCCAGCCAAGGCGTTCCGCGCCCTGGCGGATGACGTCGCGGGAGCAGCCCGCGGCGAATTTTTTGTCTTTGAATTTTTTCTTCAGGCTGGAAAGCTCCATATCCTGCACGCTCTTCGAGGGGCGCATCAGCGCGGCCGCGCCGACAAGGCCCGTCAGCTCGTCCGCGGCAAATAACACTTTTTCCATTTCCAGCACGGGCTCCACATCGCTGCACAGGCCGTAGCCGTGGCTGCAAACCGCGTGTACGAACGCATCGTCCGCGCCAATCTCAGCCAACAGCTCGGGCGCTTTTTTGCAGTGCTGTTCCGGCCACTGCTCAAAATCCACGTCGTGCAGCAGGCCGACCAGCGCCCAGAAATCCGCTTCGTCGCCGTGCCCCAGCTCGTTCGCATACCAGCGCATGACGCCCTCCACCGTGAAAGCATGCTGCAAATGGAACGGTTCTTTGTTGTATTTTTTTAAAAGTGCAAGCGCTTCTTCACGCGTCATGGAAAAGACCCCTTTTCAAAAAATTTGGAAATTGGCTTTATTGTAGCAGATACTGCGCAAAAACAAAAGAGGGGAACTGAACAAAACGCGCCGCAGAGAGGACGGCCTTGCGTCCTACGCCGCAGCGCGCAGAGGAGAGATCACGGCATTTTGTGCTCGCAGTACACACAGCGCGGCACACCGTGAGCGTCGGGGACGTACAGGGGCACAAGCTCTTCTTCGGCAACCGTGATACAGCGGGGGTTCCGGCACGGCGCACCCGTTGCCTCGGCGGCGCGCTGTGCGGAAAGAGCCTGCTCGGCCAGCGGGCCGGAGGGCGCCAGGCCCAGCAGCGTCAGGATCAGTGCCATACGCACATACACGCCGTTCTGCGCCTGCTCAAAATAGGCGGCGCGAGGGTCGTCGTCAACCGCCAGCGCGATCTCATTTACGCGGGGCAGCGGGTGCAGCACCGCCATGTCTGCTTTGCCCAGCGCCATTTTGGGCATATCCAGCACATAACTGCCTTTCAGGCGTTCATATTCGCCGGCGTCGGTAAAACGCTCCTTTTGGATGCGCGTCATATACAGGATGTCCAAGTCCGCCATGGCTTCCTCCAGTCCCGTCACCTCGGCATAGGGGATGTGTGCGGGCTTGACAACGTTTTCGATAAGGTGGCCGGGCACGCGCAGCTCCTCGGGACTGATGAACACGAATTCATTGCCCTCGTAACGGGCCAGCGCATTCACCAGCGAGTGCACGGTGCGCCCGTATTTCAAATCGCCGCAGAAGCCGATCTTCAGGTGGGACAGGCGGCCCCGGCGCGTCAGGATGGTGAGCAGGTCCGTCAGTGTCTGGGTGGGATGCTGGTGGCCGCCGTCGCCCGCGTTGATGACGGGGATGCGCGAAAAGCGTGCCGCGCGCATGGGCGCGCCCTCCAGGGGATGGCGCATGGCGGCAATGTCCGCGTAGCAGGAGACGATACGAATGGTATCGGCCACGCTTTCGCCCTTGGAAACGCTGGATACGTTGGCACTGGGGAAGCCCAGCACGCTGCCGCCCAGATTGAGCATCGCGGCTTCAAACGAAAGACGGGTGCGGGTGCTTGGCTCGTAAAACAGAGTGGCAAGCTTTTTGCCTTTGCAGCTTTCCGAGTAGGCTCCCGGCTCACGGCGGATATCTTCGCCCAGCCGCAGAAGCCTGTCCAACTCTTCCACGGTAAAGTCCAGCGGGTCGATCAAATGGCGCATATACATTCCCTCCAAGAATCCCTCGCGGGCACGGCAGCCGCGCCCGGCTTGCTGCAGGCCGCGCGGTGACACGCCATGCTTCCCGGCCTGCACCTCGCATTCACCGGGCAGACATGTTTGCCGTGCAGCGGCAATTTCTTGGACATTATACCGCGCCGGGCGGCGGTTGTAAAGGGCGTTTCTTATTTTAAAACACGCCGCAGCATGCGCTCCTTTTCCTTTGTATAGGGCTGGTAACGCACGGGAAGATCGAGCCGGTTTGATTTTTTGACAATGCTTTTGTAATGTGTGAACGTATCGAAGCTGAGCTTGCCGTGGTAACTGCCCATGCCGCTTTCACCCACGCCTCCAAAGCCCATGTCGCTGGTGGCAAGGTGGATGATGGTGTCGTTGATGCATCCGCCGCCGAAGCTGCAGTCCCGTAGCACGCGGCGCTCTGCGGCTTTGTCGGTGGTAAACAGGTACAGTGCCAGGGGCTTCGGCCGCGCGTTCACGAACGCCACGGCCTCATCCAGGCTTTCATAGGCCAGCACGGGAAGGACGGGCCCGAAAATTTCCTCGCTCATCACCGGGCTGTCGGGTGAAACGTCCGCCAGCACCGTGGGCGCAATCTGCAGCGTTTCGGCGCTGCCCGTGCCGCCGCATACCACGCGTCCGCTGTCCATCAGGCCCATCAGGCGGTGGAAATGCTTTTCGTTCACGATACGTCCGTAATCCGGGCAGGCCAGCGGGTCGCTGCCGTAAAAGGCGGCAATCTCCCCGGCCAGAAGCGCCAGCAGCCCGTCATGAACGTCCCTGTGCACGAGCACATAATCCGGCGCGACGCAGGTCTGCCCGGCGTTCAGGTATTTGCCGAAGGCGAGGCGCTTTGCCGCCAGGGGGAGGTCTGCGGTTTGGTCAATGATGCACGGGCTTTTGCCGCCCAGCTCCAGCGTCACGGGCGTGAGCCAGCGCGCGGCCTTTTCCATCACCAGCCTGCCAACGGCCACACTGCCCGTGAAAAAGATATAGTCGAATTTCTGTTCCAGCAGGGCTTCGTTTTCCGCGCGTCCGCCCTCCACGACGGCGATATGGTCCGGCGCGAAGCAGCTTTCCACAAGCTCCCTCAAAACGCGGCTGGTGGCCGGCGCGTACGCGCTGGGCTTGAGCACCGCGCAGTTGCCCGCCGCGATCGCGCCGACCAACGGGTCCAGCGAGAGCATGAACGGATAATTCCACGGGCTCATCACCAGCGCCACGCCCAGCGGCTCGGGCACGACGAAGCTGCGGGCGGGGAACTGCGCCAGCGGGGTTTTGGCGCGCCTGGCACGCATCAGGCGGTTCAGATGCTTTTCCATATAGGTCAGCTCGCTCAGTACAAGGCCTGTCTCGCACATATAGCTCTCAAAGGGAGATTTGTGCAGGTCCTCCTTCAGGGCGGCGCAGATATCGGCCTCCCGGGCCGTTACCGCCTGCCTCAGCGCGGCCAGCGCGCGGCGGCGGAAAGCGGCGTCTTTTGTCGCGCCTGTATTGAAAAAAGCCCTCTGGGCGGATACCAGCTCTTCAATCTGCATGCCTTGGCCCTCCTGTGGTTTATAGTGGTATGGGTTGTTGCTGTCAGTATAGCATGTTATAATGCACTCGTAAACATTGTGTTTGCAGGAGCGGCGCCGCGGCTTTCCGAAAACGAACGCGCACTGCCGTGCGGCCGGCGCCTGCGGAATACTTGTAAAACAGAGGAAAGGCGGGAATGATATGTTTACATTGCCCGAATACTGCGCGCCGGATTTTTCCGCGCCGCTTTTACAAAATGCGCCCAGCGTGCGCACGGCGCCGGCCCCTGCGGACGGCGCCGCGCCTGCGGGCTATCATGCCACAGGCATGTATCCGGAATATTATAAAGTGGACGGCGTGTGGCGTCTTGCTGAAAAAAGCCGTATGGACTGCGTGCCTGTTCTGGCCCCGGACGGGGAACTGCGCATTGTGGAGTTCCGCAATCTTGTGCAGGGCGACAGCGTGGTGCTGGGCCGCACGGACGATGGCAGCGAGGGCATTCTGATGCATACGGAGGGCTTTTCCGCGGGCGGCAAAAGCGCCGAAGCGTTCGCGTTCCGCACCGGGCGCAGCCGGGAAACGGCTTTCACGCGGGATTATGACGCACTGGCCGGGCTGCTGCGCCATGAAAAAGAGCACGGCAATGTGGTATGGGTGCTCGGTCCGGCGTGCAGCTTCGACGCGTCGGCCAAGGCGGCCATGCAGGCGCTCATCGAAAATGGCTATGCCCACGGCCTGCTGGCGGGCAACGCTCTTGCCACGCACGACCTGGAGGGTTCGCTGCTGCACACGGCGCTGGGGCAGGATATCTACACGCAGGAGAGCCGCCCCAACGGCCATTACCACCACATCGACGTCATCAACGCCGCGCGGGCTGCAGGCTCCATTCCGGCGTTCATCGAACAGAACGGCATCCGGGACGGCATTATGCATGCCTGCGTGGCGCACGGCGTGCCCTATGTGCTGGCCGGTTCCATCCGCGACGACGGCCCGCTGCCCGGCGTATACGGCGACGTGTACGCGGCGCAGAACGCCATGCGGGAGCTGGTGCAGCAGGCCACCACCGTCATCTGTGTGGCCACCCAGCTGCATACCATTGCCACGGGCAATATGACGCCTTCCTACTGTGTGCGCGGCGGCCGGGTACGGCCGGTATACCTGTACTGTGTGGATGTCTCCGAGTTCGTCACCAACAAACTGCGGGACAGGGGCAGCCTTTCCAGCGTGCCCATCGTGGCCAATGCACAGGACTTTTTGTGCCGCGTGGCCGCAGGGCTCGGCTTGCCGGTTGCGGAAAAATATGATAAAATAAACCGTTAAGGGTGGTGTTGCTCCAATGAGTCAGAAATTTACGCCGCTTGCGCAGTCCCGCGCGAGCTATTATTGTAAAGGCAGCCCGGTGCATTTTGTTATGGTGGAGCTGTTCCGCATGGAAGGCACGGGCGCCACGGTCGTGACGCTTACGTTCAAAAACCTGTTCTCCCGCCCGCTGGTCTCGTTTACAGCGTATTTCCGCTGCAAGAACAAATACGGCGAAGTGGTGGTGGAGGACTCCTTTACCTATGATAACGTGTATGCCGGGGAAGGCGAGTGCTTCGGCTTCGACGATGCGGTGTTTGTCAGCGACGAGCCTTTGGGCAGCGTGGAGGTACGCCTGGGCTCCGTCACCTACGACGACGGAGCGCCTCATGACCTGCGCCGCTGCCCGGCTGTGGCGCTGCCTGCGCTGCGGCCCCTGCCCCAGCGCGAACGCGCGGCCGTGTGCCGCGCGTTGGGCACGCAGGATGCGGACTATTACCCCGAGGAGGCTGCCGACGGCTGGCGCTGCACCTGCGGCGCGTTCAATTACAACGCGGGCCGCGGCATCCGTTATTGCAGCGAGTGCGGCGTGGAAAAGGTGCTGATGCAGGCGGCCGTGCGCGATGCGCAGAGCGGCGCGGCGCCGGCACGCCCCCAGTTTGGTGCGGATATGCAGTTTTTGCCCGTGCAGGACGAAGCGCCCGCCGGCGGCTCCGGCGGGCAGCGGGGCGGCGGCGGGCAGTATGCTGTGCAAAAGCCCCGGATGCCGCGCGCGCTGCGCGGCGTACCGGAGCAGGAAATGGAACGGCCCGCCGTTCCGGCCATGGGCGGCGCACCGCAGGCCTGCGTTTCCATCATGAAGGATTCCACGGCGGATTTTATCCTGCGGTATATGCCCTTTGTCACCATGGCCGCGGCCGCGGTGTTCACGATGGGGGCGGTGCTGGTGTCGCAGTATCTGCTGTGATGCGGGAACGCCCAAAACAAAAGCAGCGTTGCGCCGGGCGGCCCAGACGGGCCGCCCTGTGCGCGGTTACAGCATATGGCTATAGGGCTGTTTTATAGCTCTGTACGGCAAAGCGATCACAAATATGAAGCTCCAAGGAGGCACAAACCGAATGGCAAGAAAACCTGCCGCCTATACCAATGAAAGCATCACATCCCTGAAGGGCGCCGACCGGGTGCGCAAGCGTCCCGGCGTTATTTTTGGCTCCGACGGCGTGGACGGCTGCGCCCATTCCATTTTCGAGATATTGTCCAACGCCATCGATGAGGCGCGTGAGGGCTACGGCAACCGCATTCTCATCACCAAGTTTAAGGACGGCTCGGTAGAGGTGGAGGACTTCGGCCGCGGCATGCCTGTGGATTACAATAAAAACGAGCAGCGCTACAACTGGGAGCTGCTGTTCTGCGAGATGTACGCGGGCGGCAAATACTCCGCCGGCGCGGACAATTACGAATACTCCCTGGGCCTGAACGGTCTGGGCCTGTGCGCCACGCAGTATGCGTCCGAATGGATGACGGCGGATATTTACCGGGACGGTTTCCATTATCACCTGGATTTCCGCAAAGGGGAAAACACGGGAGGGCTGAAAAAAGAGCCTGCCACCCGCAAAAAAACGGGCTCCGCCATCCGTTGGAAGCCGGATGCCGAAGTGTTCACCGATATCAACGTGCCCAGTGAATATTATAAGGACGTCATTAAGCGCCAGGCCGTTGTCAACGCGGGCGTCACCTTTGTGTTCACCGACGAGAGCGGCGAGAAAAAGGAAGTAACGGAATACTGCTACGAAAACGGCATCAAGGACTATGTGGAGGAAGTGGCCGACCTTCAAAGCCTGACCCCCGTGGTGTTCTGCCAGTCCACCGCCGAAGGGCGCGACAGGGAGGACAGGCCGGACTATAAGGTCAAAATGAGTGCCGCGTTCTGTTTTTCCAATAAAAATCAGCTTTTGGAATATTATCACAACTCCAGCTGGCTGGAGCACGGCGGCAGCCCGGACCGCGCCGTGAAGCTGGCTTTCGTCAACCAGATCGACGCATTTTTAAAGGCGAAAAACCTGTACAAAAAAGGCGAGAGCAAGATCACCTTCACCGACGTGCAGGACTGCCTGATTTTCGTCTCCAGTTCGTTCTCCACGCAGACGAGCTACGAGAACCAGACGAAAAAAGCCATCACCAACAAGTTCATTCAGCAGGCCATGACGGAGTTCCTCAAGCACAACCTGGAAGTGTACTTCATCGAAAAGCCCGACGAGGCGATGAAGCTGGCCCAGCAGGTGCTGGTGAACAAGCAGAGCCGCGAGCATGCGGACAAGGTGCGCCAGGGTGCGAAAAAGACGCTCTCCGCCCAGATAGACATCGCCAACCGCGTGCAGAAATTTGTGGACTGCCGCTCCAAGGACCTTGCCCGCCGTGAGATATATATTGTGGAGGGCGATTCGGCCATGGGCGCCGTCAAAACCAGCCGGGATTCGGAATTCCAGGCCATCATGCCCGTGCGCGGAAAGATCCTCAACTGCCTGAAGGCGGATTACGACCGGATTTTCAAAAGCGATATCATCACGGACCTCATCAAGGTGCTGGGCTGCGGTGTGGAACTGGGCGGCAAGGGCAAAAAGGATCTCTCCAGCTTTGACATCGCCAACCTGCGCTGGAGCAAGGTCATCATCTGTACCGACGCCGATGTGGACGGCTACCAGATCCGCACGCTGATCCTGACGATGATCTACCGTCTTGTTCCTTCACTCATCGAGGAAGGCTATGTGTATATCGCGGAATCGCCCCTGTATGAGATCGAGAGCAAGGGCAAGACGTACTTTGCTTATACCGAACCGGAAAAGGCTGAATTTTTGAAACGCATCGGCGGTGCAAAGTATACCATCCAGCGTTCCAAGGGCCTTGGCGAAAACGACGCAGAGATGATGTGGCTGACGACGATGAACCCCGAGACGCGCCGCCTCATCAAGGTAACGCCGGAGGATGCAAAGCGCACGGGAGAAGTGTTTGACCTGCTGTTGGGCGACAACCTGGCGGGCCGCAAGGAGCATATCGCCAACCATGGCTACGAATATCTGGACGAGCTGGACGTGTCCTGACGGATGCGTCCTTCCCGGACGGACGCTGAACAAGCCGCGTTCGCGGCCTGCCCCAAGGGCCATACGTTGGACCCGTTCGGCGGCCGCACAATTCTTGAGATGTGAGGAAAACAGATGGCAAAGAAAAAACAGCCGAAAAAAACAGCCGCGCGCCCGCAGCTGGGCGACAGCGTAGAGATACTGGACGCGGGCAGCGTACTGGAAGAACCCATCACCCAGACGCTGGAAACCAACTATATGCCCTACGCCATGAGCGTCATCGTCTCCCGCGCGCTGCCGGAGATCGACGGCTTCAAGCCGGCCCACCGCAAGGTGCTGTACACGATGTACGACATGGGCCTTTTGAAGGGCAACCGCACAAAGTCCGCCAACATCGTGGGCAGCACCATGCACCTGAACCCCCACGGTGACCAGGCTATTTACGATACCATGGTGCGCCTGGCACGGGGAAACGAAAGCCTGCTGGTGCCCTTCGTTTCCGGCAAGGGCAACTTCGGCAAAGCGTACAGCCGGGATATGGCATACGCCGCCTCGCGTTATACCGAGGCGAAGCTGGAGGAGGTGTGCAACGAGCTGTTCCGCGACATCGACAAGGATACCGTCGATTTTGTGGACAACTACGACGCCACCACGCAGGAGCCCACGCTGCTGCCCGTCACGTTCCCGACGATCCTGGCCAACAACACACTGGGCATCGCCGTGGGTATGGCGTCCAGCATCTGCTCATTCAACCTGGCGGAGCTGTGCGAGACCACCATTGCCCTGCTTAAAAACCCGGATCATGACATCCGCTCCACCCTGCCCGCACCGGATTTCGTGGGCGGCGGCTATATCCTGTACAATGAGGAGGATATCGGCAGGATCTATGAGACGGGCCGGGGCGGCGTGCGCGTGCGCGCCCGATATGAGTACCAGAAAGACGGCAATATGATCGAGGTGACCCAGATCCCGCCCACGACCACGATCGAGGCCATTATGGACAAGATCGCCGAGCTCGTAAAATCCGGCCGCGTAAAAGAGATCAGCGACATGCGCGACGAGACGGATCTCAACGGCCTCAAGCTGACCATTGACCTCAAGCGCGGGCAGGACGCGGACAAGGTGATGCAGAAGCTGTTCCGCATGACGCCGCTGGAGGACAGTTTCCCATGCAATTTCAATATCCTCATCTCGGGCATGCCGCGTGTGATGGGCGTGCGCGAGATATTGGGTGAGTGGGCCGCGTTCCGCACCGAGTGCGTGCGCCGCCGTACGTATTACGATCTGCAGGGCAAGGAAAAGCGCCTGCATCTGCTCAAGGGCCTGGAGGCCATTCTGCTGGATATCGACAAGGCTGTGCGCATTGTGCGCGAGACCGAAGAGGAAGCCGAGGTGGTGCCCAACCTGATGATCGGCTTCGGCATCGACAAGGTGCAGGCAGAGTATGTGGCTGAGATCAAGCTGCGCCACCTGAACCGCGAATACATCCTCAGGCGTACACAGGAAACGACGGACCTGGAAGCGGACATCGCCCGGCTGAAGGATATCCTGAACAGCCCGGCAAAAATCAAAAGGGTCATCATCGACGAACTGGCGGCGGTCGCCAAGCAATACGGCGAGCCGCGCCGCAGCGAGATCCTGTACGAGGCGGAGCTGCCCGAGGATGAGGACGAGGACGAAGGCATGCCGGATTATCCCGTTACCGTGTTCTATACCCGCGAAGGATATTTTAAAAAGATCACGCCGCAGTCCCTGCGGATGTCCGGTGAGCAAAAGCTCAAGGAGGGCGACGAGATCACCGTCCAGATGGAAACGAAGAACAACGCCGAGCTGTTGTTCTTCACCAGCAAATGCCAGGTGTACAAGTGCCGCGTGGGCGATTTTGACGACGGCAAGGCCAGCGTGATGGGCGACTATATCGCCGCGCGGCTGGGCATGGAGGAGGGCGAAACGCCCTTGTATATGGCCCTTACAACGGATTACAAAGGCCATATGTTCTTCCTGTTTGCCAACGGCAAAGCGGCAAAGGTGCCCATGGAAAGCTACGCCACCAAGCAGAACCGGCGCAAGCTGCTCAATGCCTTCAGCGACAAATCGCCGCTGGTGTACGCGGCACACCTGCACGAGGAATGCGAGCTTGCCATTTACACCAGCGCAGGCCGCATGCTGCTGGTGAATTCGGCCCAGGTGCCCGCGAAGCAGACAAAGAATACCGCAGGTGTGAACGTTGTTACGCTGAAAAAGAACCAGTCCATCATCCATGTGCGCCGCGCAGCCAATCTGGAATTGACGGACCCGCACCGCTACCGCGTGCGTACGCTGCCCGCGGCAGGTGCTATCCTGCGCGGCGAGGACACCGCCGAGCAGATGCAGCTGCTGTAAGGGCCCGGAAAACGGAATCAAAAAAACCGCCGCGGCTCCCCGTTTCAGCGGGAGCCGCGGCGGCTTTTTTGATACGAAGGAATGGTGGCGGAATAAAGGTCATGCGGCCTTGGAGCCCGGCTTGCCGGAAAGCTGCATCTCGTCATTCAGCGCCTGCGCCACGCGCTGCACACAATCGGAGGAGAACGGGTCGCTCAGCCCCACTTCCTTAAGTGTTTCCAGATATTCCACGTTGATGGTATATTGCGTCAGCTTATCATAGATCTGCATGGCTTTGTCCCGGTTTTCCAGCGCGTCGGCCCAGAGTTCCAGCGCGGACACGGCGGAGGTGGCATAGCTGACATAGTAGAACGGCGTTTCGAAATGATGGTGGATATCCACCCACTCATAAACCAGAGGATAACCCATGTAATCCTGATAGATCTGGGCGTGCAGAAGGTTCATCTCGTCCAGCGGCATGTCCGGGTCCTCAAACACAGCCTGCTGGAATTCGTCCTCGGCACAGCCCTGAAGTACGGAATCCACCAGGTTCATCAGTTGTGCGTACTCGATATAGGAGGCGTCCTCGCCGTACATATCCTCGTAGGTGTCGAACATCAGCACTTCCAGACCCTGGGAGTGGATCTCCGCCAGATCCAGATTGTTGCCGTCGTTCCAGAGCGTCTCTCCCATGAGGTAGAAGTTGTAATAGTGGCCGAACTCGTGGAACAGTGTACCCGGGTCGGTATAATAATCGGTATTCACAAACATATACGGCGCGGCGTAACGGTTCAGCAGCGTGGTGTAGCCCGCAGCCATTTTGTTTGCGCCGCCGCCGAAGCTGTACAGGTTGTGTTCCAGCATGTAGGTCAGCGCGTCGCTCATGGCGGCGGGATATCCACCGTTCTTCAGCGCCTGTTCCAGCACAGGGATGCCGTCGTCAAAGGTAACGTCCGTGCGGGCCTGTGCCGCGGCAATATCGCTGTAATAGCGGTTGTAGATCGCGTCGCTGATGGGGGCCAGGTACTCCTTGACCTTTTCGCTGAACGCGGCCGCATCCTCTTTGGTGAAATCGCGGCTCAGGAGGTCATAGGCGTAATCGGTGTAGCTGTCATAACCCAGCTTTTTGGCGATCTCCACGCGCAGCTGCACCAGTTCACGGTAGATCTGTCCCAGCTCTGCGTTGCGCTTTTCATAGATCGCATAGTACAGCGCGATATCGGATTCCTGCGTCAGATCCAGATCGTTCAGCGTCACGGCTTCTCCGTCGCGCTCGGCCGTATATTCGGTGGCGGACAGCTTCTGATACTCGCTCACAAGGGCCTGTTCCTGTATGCTCAGCTCTTCTATCTCAGGAGAATTGAGCTTGCTGTTCACCTCGTAACGCTCCACAAAGCCGTCACCCCAGCGCGCACGGGCGGCCTTGCCGTAGCCGGATTCCAGGATCGCGCCCGTCAGTTCGTTCATGCGGTTGTCCAGACGGGTGTATGCTTCGTCCAGAGCCAGCTCCTCGGCTTCGTAATATTCGTCCGTAAGGTCGATATTGTAGCGGATGCCGGCGATGGCACTCATGGTGTCCAGCTCGCTGATATCCGCCAGAATGTCGTCGTAGAGGGCCAATGTTTCTTCTTCCTTGTCTCCGGCGGAGACCTGCTCCAGCGCTGTGTCGATCTTCGCGTTCAGCGCGTCCAGATCGGGACGTGCGTACTCCAGCGTACTGAAATCCACATCGGCATGCACAACGGGCGGGCGTTCCTCGGCCTGCGTCTGGAACAGGTTCGGCCCGCAGGCGGAAAACAGCAGGCAGGCGGCCAGCACGGCGGCGGCCGCGCGGCCGGCTTTACGGCGGTGAATCATATGATCTCTCCTTGCTCGTTTTTTAGAAAGCGGCGGGACGCCCCGGAGGTGCGCCGCGCGCATGGCCGGTGCGCCCATACAGGCGCACCGGCGGCTGTTAATAGCATACCACAAAACGCGGGGAAAAGCCGCTCTTTTTTGCAAATTTGCCCCGCGGCCGGGCGCCGGGCGCGCCAAAGGATGGGATAAAACACGAAAGGCCTCGCAAACCCGCGCGCCGCGCGAGAAATATGCTTGCTTTTTGCCGCGGGCTATGGTATAGTTATTTACGCGAATGAACTGGAGGTTTCAAAATGGGTGTTTTAGAGATTATCAGCGGTGTTTTGCTGATTTTGTGCAGCATTGCCATCATCGTGATGGTTCTGTTCCAGGAATCCAAGGGCAACGGCCTGTCCGGTGCGATCGCCGGCGGTGAGATGATGGGCAACGAAGGGCGCTCGCGTTCCTCCAATGCCATGCTTGCCAAATACACCAAGTATGCGGCCATCGTGTTCTTTGTGCTCGCTATCCTGGTGGGCGTCATCAGCATCTATCTGAAATAAGCCAGAAAAAAGCCCGCCAGCTTTTGGCGGGCTTTTTTGCTATATATCTCCGAAGACCGGGGAAAAGTATTGTTATGTGTGTGGAGTAAGGAGCATATTATGGGAATTAAAGCAAAAATACTGAAAGAGCTGCAAAAGAAGCCGCGCCGCCTGAAAGAGCTGAAGGCGAAGCTGGGCAACGACAAAAAAGTGGCCCGCGCCGTGGACGAGCTGGTGGAGCGGAACAAGGTGGTGTGCCGCAAGGGCGTGTACGCCGTGCCGGACCCGAAAACAGGGAACGCCGTGGAGTGTACGCTGGTGAAGCTGGCGGGCAAGTTTGGCTTCGCGCGGCCTGTGCAGCCCGACGGGCAGGATATCTTCATTCCGGGCAAATACCTGATGGGAGCCATGCCCGGCGACACGCTGCTGGTGTCGCTGTTCGAGCATCCGCGCGTAGAGGGCTCGTCCGAGGGCGAGGTGCTGGCCGTGGTGAAGGAAAACAACCGCTTTACCGGAACGGTGGAGACCATTGAGGGCAGGCTGGCGCTGGTGCCGGACGCGTGTCCGCACTGCCCCATCTATATCAAAAAGAGCGCCGACGGCGGCGCGCGCGACGGTGAAAAGGCTGCGGTGGAGATTCTGGAGCGCGGCGATTCCCACGAGGACCACCGGGCGGGCGTAGCCATGCGCTTCGGCAGCGCCGAGGAGGCCAAGCAGTGCGCAAAGGCACTGCTGTATGGCGCGGGGCTCTCGCGCCATTTCCCGCTCAAGGCAAAGGCTGAAGCGAAAAAATACGAGGGCGCGGCCGTGGGGGAAAAAGAGACGGCGGGCCGCAGGGATTACCGCGGCATGCCTGTCTTCACCATAGATTCCGCCGAGACGAAAGACATCGACGACGCCATTTCCCTGGAAAAGACCGATACGGGATACCGGCTGGGCGTACACATCGCGGACGTGAGCCATTATGTGCGCCCCGGCAGCGCGCTGGACGCCGAGGCGTTTGCGCGGGGCACATCGGTATATTATGCGGACAGCGTCATTCCCATGCTGCCGCGCCAGCTCTCCAACGGCATCTGTAGCCTGAACGAGGGCGCGGACCGGCTGGCATTCTCCTGTATGATGGAGCTGGACGCCGCGGGCCGTGTAGTGGATTACGCGTTCGTGAAATCCGTCATCCGTTCCCGCGTGAAAGGTGTGTACAAAGAGGTGAACGCCATTTTTGACGGCACGGCGGACAACGCGCTGCGCCAGCGTTACGCCGCCGTGGCGCAGGAGCTGCCGCTGATGCGCGAGCTGTACCACAAGCTGGCCAAGCTGCGCGCAGCCCGGGGCGCGATGGATATTGAGAGCGGCGAGGCAAAGCTGGTGCTGGACGAGGCGGGCCGCTGTGTGGACGTGGTGAAGCGCGAACGCGGCGAGGCGGAGCAGATGATCGAGGAATTTATGCTGCTGGCCAATTCCTCGGCGGCGGCGCTGGCGCGGCGGCTGAAGCTGCCGTTCGTGTACCGTGTGCACGAAGCGCCGGACCCAGAGCGGATCGAAAAGCTGAAGCAGACGCTGACGGCGGCGGGTGTGGACTTCCATTTTGCGGGCGATACGCCCACCACGCTGGAGCTTGCGAAGCTGTTGGCCGATACCCGGGGCACCAATCTGGAGCGCCCGGTGCACACAAGTGTGCTGCGCAGCATGGCCAAGGCAAAGTACGAGCCGCAGCCCAAGGGCCACTTCGGCCTTGCGCTGGCAGATTACGCCCACTTCACCTCGCCCATCCGGCGCTATCCGGACCTTGCCATCCACCGTATCCTTTCCGACGTTTGCGCGGGTATGGACGACGGCGCGGTGCAGAAAAAATATGCGCAGTTCGCGGCCGAAGCATCGGTGCAGTCCTCCGAGCGCGAGGTGCTGGCCATGACGGTGGAGCGCGATGTGGAGGACTGCTACAAGGCCGAATACATGCGCCGCTTCGAGGGAGAGGAATTCGACGGCGTGATCTCGTCGATCACGCAGTTCGGCCTGTATGTGGAGCTGCCCAATACCGTAGAAGGCCTTGTGCGCGCGCAGGCGCTTTCGGAAAACGCGCTTACGCTCACCGAGGGCGTGGCGCTGCGGGATATTCTGTCCGGCCGGGAATGGCGGCTGGGCGGCGTCATGCGCGTGCGTGTGGCGGGCGTGGATGTCTCTCAGGGCAATGTGGATTTCGTTCCGGCACAGGAACAGTAGCGGAAGGAGCCGGTGCTTCCGGCCCGGCGGGCCCCGGCGGGCGTGCGGCAAACAGCCGTACCCGCCGGGGCTTTTGCGCGCCCGGGAAAAGCGCTGCCGCGGCGGCTGCTCCCCGGGCGTATCCGGGTGTCATACCGGGGGCCTTGTCCGCATATGCTGTGGCGAGGTGAGGAAAATGATCCTGGTACAGACCATCGGAGTGTTCGCGGCGCTGATGAGCGTGATCGGCGTAGTGCTGGCAGCATCCAAGGCAAAGCGGCCGCTGCTGCGGGCGCTGGGCAGCGCGGTGTGCGGGGCCGCATCTCTGGGCGCGGTGAATTTGCTGGCAGGGTACACGGGCGTTTCCATCGCGCTTAATTACGCCACGGCGTTTGTAGCCGTGGTGCTGGGCGCGCCGGGCGTGGTCACCATGCTGCTGCTGCGTGTGCTGTTGCTTTTTTAACGTCCGTCGGCTACAATATTCCCCAAAGGCGGCGCATGCCGCGCCGCGGAGGGAGGAATAAAATTGACGCTGCACTTTGAATGGTTTGGGTTTGACGACGCAGCGCGCATGGCGCTGGCCCATGGGCTGCGCAAAGAGGTATTCGTGGACGAGCAGGGCTTTTCGCTGGAGGCGGACAGGGACGAGCAGGACAAGAACGCCCTGCATGTATTGGGCCTGGACGAAACAGGGGCCGCGCGCTGTACGGCGCGTGTGTTTGCGGACGCGCCGGGCGTGTGGCATGCGGGGCGCATTGCCGTACAGCGGGGCCTGCGCGGGCAGGGCGTGGGCCGGCTGCTGCTGGCGGCCGTGGCGGATAAGGCGCGGGCGCAGGGGGCGCGCACGCTGGAGCTGGGCGCACAGTACGACAAGCAGGGCTTTTACGAGGCCGTTGGCTTTGCGCCGTACGGTGAACCGTATCTGGACGAAGGGTATCCCCACGTTCCTATGCGTATGGCGCTGTAAAAGCACAGAACGGCAGACGATGGCTCCCGGCGGCGGGAAAAGGCGCAGGCGAAGAAGCCTGTGCCCCCGCCGCCGGGAGCTTTTTTGCGCACGGCGCCCCTGGATGGTTTAGCGGTCCGGATTCAGAACACGAAGCAAACGAACGGAGCGGAAGCTGCTGCCGTTCCGCTGGGCTGAGCGGTCCTCCTTTTTTGCAGCACGGTAACATGCCGGATACAAAAAGGCGACAAGTTTGAAACAAACGCGCGCTAATCTGGAAAAAAGGGCAGGAGCCAGCCTGCCCAAAGGGGAGGAATGGGAATGCAGACCGTTTATGATCGGGAGGTGACGCTCCATTCGCGGAACGCGCAGGGCCGGAATGCTCTGACGGAGCGCGCCGGACGTGCCGCCGTCTTTTACAAACCGGCTCATGCGCGCAAAACACAGCCCGGCGCATGGCGGCGGCTTGCCGCTGTGGCGCTGTGCTGCGGGGCGCTGCTGTGTGCGTTCCGTCTGTATGGAAGGGCACGCAGCCGGTTCGGAGTGCAGCTCCCGGTCAGGACGGTCCTGCAAAACCCGGAGCTGCCCAACGGCTGCGAGGCCGCCAGCCTGGCGGCTCTTTTGAAATATAAGGGCGTGCCCGCCGACAAGCTGGATCTTGCCTATGGTTATATCCCGCGCGGCGATATCGAAGAAACCACGGACGGCCGCACCGGGCCTGACCCAGAGCTGGCCTATGCGGGCGACCCAGCCGCGGGCCTGGGCTTTTACTGCTTCGCACAGCCGGTGGCACAGGGGGCGAACGCCTATCTGGCGGCGCAGGGCTCGGCTCTGCGTGCGGCGGATATAACAGGCGTTACCGGACAGGGGCTTTTGCAGTATCTGCGCGGCGGAGACCCTGTGATCGTGTGGATCACAAAAGACCTTTCCGCACCGCGCACGGGAGGCTGCACCTGGCTGCTGGCGGATACGGGCGAGACCTACGTGCCTTATGCCAATCTGCACTGCGTCGTGCTTGCGGGGTGGGACGGGGATACCTGCACCATCGCAGACCCGCTGCAGGGCAGGCGCAGAGTGGACGCGGCTGCGTTTCTGCAATGCTTCAGGCAAATGGGCAGCCGCGCCGTCGTGGTGCATTGACCAAAGCGGGGAAACGCGGAGCGCGAAGGAGCCTCTGCGGAAGAAAGCGCCTTTGTGGGATGACGGCTTTGGCGCCGGCGCACGCAAAACGCTTGGCGGCCCTTTGTGGGCCGGCAAGCGTTTTTTGCACCAAAACACTTGCGCTTTTTTGTGTGTTCATGATAGAATGAATCGCTTGCAAATTTTCGGCAAAAGGAGGCGGCATCTTTTCATGACACGAAACAGCATCCGGCGTACCCAGTGCTGGCACAATACCCGGTTTCCCCGCAGGCCGCCCCCGGCCGCATCCTTCTGAACGCACGGCCACCCGCATGCAGCCGCCCGCGCCTCGTGCGCAGGCTTTGTTTTGCTGTGTGCCTTTATAAAATTTAGAAGGATGTTTTACATATGACATGGTTTATTCTTTCCCTGATTGCGATTCTGTTCTGGAGCGGTTCGGACCTGTTCTCCAAGCTGGGCTCCAGGCCCGACGATAAATACAGCCATTGGAAGATGGTCATGGCTGTGGGCGTTGTAATGGGCGCGCACGCCTTCTTTCTCATCGCCACGGGCACGCCGTTCAGCATTTCGGATATCGTCACCTATCTGCCCGCCTCGGCTATGTATATCCTGTCCATGATCCTGGGTTATGCGGGCCTGCGGTACATTGAGCTTTCCATTTCCTCGCCCATCTGCAATTCCTCGGGCGCGGTAGCGGCCCTTTTGTGCTTTTTCATTCTGAAGGAAACGATGTCCGGCCTGCAGTTCTTCGCGGTGGCGCTGGTATGTGTGGGCGTATTCGCGCTTTCCTATATCGAAAAGAAGCAGGACGATGCGCTGCGCCGCCGGGAGGGCGATACGCCCGACAAAAAGCATACCCGCAGCTTTCTGGCTATTCTGTTCCCCATCCTGTACTGCATCATCGACGGCCTGGGCACCTTTGCGGATGCGCTCCTGCTGGATACCGTCATTGCCGAGGAGCAGGCGAACATCGCCTATGAGCTGACGTTTCTGATGATGGCCGTTTTTGCGTTTGTGTATGTGGTGATCGTCAAAAAGCAGAAGATCAGCCTTCCGGCGGAAAAGCCCAAGCTGGCCGCCGCCCTGTGCGAGACCGCGGGCCAGTTCGCCTATGTGTTCGCCATCGGCGCAAACGCCATCGTGGCCGCGCCCATGATCTCTTCCTACTGTATCATGTCTCTGGTGTGGAGCCGTATTTTCCTCAAGGAAAAGCTGTCGAAGGCGCAGTACGCCGTTATTGCGGTGGCTGCCGTGGGCATCGCGATTCTGGGCATGGAATGACGAAACTGTAAACTTTTTGCAACAAAACGGCAGCGCCGCGCGTCTATATGACGTGCGGCGCTTTTGTTGTGCGCAGGGGAAAAAGCCTCCCCGCGCGGCACACCGGCGCGCCGCCGCCCATTACAACTTTCTAACAAGTCTGAGAGATAATGGGGATCGGAAAAAAAGGAGTGTCGCTTTATGGCGAAAATATTGATCGCGGAGGATGAGCGCCCCATCAGTGAGCTTGTCAAACGCAACCTTATGCTGGTGGGCCACACAGCGGCGCAGGCTTTCGACGGCCCTTGTGCGCTGGAGATGGCAGGGGCCGAGCGGTTCGACCTTGTGCTGCTGGATGTGATGCTGCCGGGCTGCTCCGGCTTTGAAGTAAAGGAACAGCTGGATCCGGCGCTGCCCGTCATTTTCGTTACGGCGAAGAACAACCTTTCCAGCCGTTTGCAGGGGCTGGGCCTTGGCGCCGACGATTACATCGTGAAGCCCTTTGAGATATTGGAGCTGCTGGCCCGCGTGGAGGCCGTGCTGCGCCGCGTGCACGCCGGGGCCGAGGTGTTCGACCTGGGCGACTGCCATGTGGAGTTCGGCACGCACCGTGTGTTCGTTGCCGGGCGCGAGGTGGCGCTTACGCCGCAGGAATTTATGCTGCTGGGCGTTTTGGTGCGCAACCGGAATCTGGCGCTTTCCCGGGAAAAGCTGCTGCAATTGGCTTGGGGCTACGATTATGAGGGAGACACCCGAACCGTGGACGTACATATTCAGAAGCTGCGCAAAAAGCTGGGCTTTGAAGATCGTATCCAGACGGTGTACAAGCTCGGTTACCGGCTGAGCACAAAGGAATAGGGAGCGCGCCGGGCGCTCCCGAAAATGGAGGCGCGGCGCTTGCGGAACAAAATGGAAAAGGGACGCGGGAGCGTCCGGCTGAAATTCTGGCAAAAGACCTATTTGCTCACACTGGCGCTGTTTCTGCTTGCTCTGGGCGGCGGCATAACGGCCATTGCGTCCGTCAGCCAGCAGCGTGCGTTTGAAGCCGAATGCGGCAAGCTGTTGGCGCAGCAGCATTCCGTGGCGCAGAGCCTTGCCGCGGACGCCGCCGCAGTGCAGGCGCGCAGGCCGGAGGCGCTGCCGCGTCTGGCGCAGAACTACGCCGGGCAGCTGAAACGCTCCGGCGTTTTTCTGCGTGTGGCGCAGGCGGGCGACGTATGGGCGGATGAGCTGCCGCAGCCGGATTCCGCGTTGCCTGAGGTGCCGCCCGAGGGACAGCGCGTGCATACGATACTGCTGTCCGGCGGGCGGCATGTGCTGTATATCTCCGCCGTGCTGCCCGCCCCGCCGGAGAATGTGACCGTCACCTGTGCGTTTGACATGGAGGCCTTTTTTGTACAGTGGGCGCAGACGCGCCGGGCATTTTTGCTGGCAGGCGCGGCGGTGTCCGCTGTTTTGGCGGCTGCGCTGTACGTTGTGCTGCGGGCTTTCCCGCCCCATGGAGCGGCTGGCCCGGGTGGCCGGGCGGCTGGCGGACGGCGATTACACGGCCCGCAGCCCGGAGCGCACGCGGGACGAGGTGGGCCAGCTTGCCCATGCGCTGAATGAGATGGCGGCCCGTGTAGAACGGAACGTGGCCGAGCTGCGTGAAACGGCCCGGCGCAAGCAGCAGCTTGTGGACAACGTAGCGCATGAGCTGCGCACACCGCTCACGGCTGTGGGCGGCTATGCTGAATACATCCAGCGGGCCGAGCTGTCCGAGGAGGAAAAATACGAGGCTGCGCAGTACATCGTGGAGGAGGCAAACCGCCTTGCCGTGATGAGCGAGCGCCTTTTGCAAATGGCGGCCCTGCGGGGCGAACAGGCGGCGCGGGAGTCTGTGGACGTGCCCGCTCTGCTGGAAAAGGCGGCGCGCACCGTCGCACCCAAAGCCGCTGCCCGGGGCGTGGCGCTGGAGCCGGTGCAGGCGGACGCCTGTACGGTGCAGGGAGAAGCGGCGCTGCTGGAAAGCCTGATGGTGAACCTGGCGGACAATGCTGTAAAGGCATGCGGACCGGGCGGCAGTGTGCGCCTTTGCGCACGGCGGGAGACGGGCCGCCTGACGCTCACGGTGCAGGATACGGGCCGCGGCATGGACGCGGAGACGCTGGCGCACATCGGTGAACCGTTTTACAGGCCGGACAAGGCCCGCAGCCGGGAACAGGGCGGCGCGGGGCTGGGCCTTGCGCTGTGCTTCCAGATCGCGCAGAGCCATGGCGCGGCGCTGTCCTTTACCTCCGCGCCGGGCGCGGGCACCACGGCGGCCGTAATATTTACAGCTTGATGACATCTTGAAGAAAATGCCGCAACAGTTTCATGGGATACTGGGAGCATCGAAAGGAGGTTGCTTGCGATGAAGAAAAGCAACAGAACGGTGCGGAAGATGCGGAGCGCTTGGACGGGATTTGCGGCGGCGTGCCTGGCGGCGGCGCTTACGATGAGCGCTTTGGCCTCCTGTGCGCCGCAGGAGAGCCGGCCCGTTGTGACCAGCGACGACCTGACGCCGCCCAGCGCCGCGCAGGAGGCCATTGCGCAGGAAGCGGGCGGCGGCAAAAACTATGCGTATTACTGGCAGGCGGAAAATGCGGAGGAAACTCTGCAAATGCTGCGGGAGGCCTATGAGCAGGAAGTGAACGATGCGAAAGAGCTGATTGCAAAAGGGGAGGAAGCCGTCAAAGCGGCGGGATATCCTTCCCTGGCGGAAGCGCAGCAGGCGGTAGAGGCAAGGCAGGCACGCATTGAACAGGATCTGGCAGACAACCAAAAAAGATTGGAAGCAGAGCTTGCGCTGGACCCGGTTGTATCCGCGCAGGAGGCGGCAAACCTTGCGGGTTCCCTGTTTGAAAAGCTGTATGGGTTCGACCTTTCGCAGGACACCTTACTGCTGCAATGTTTTGAAAGCGATTCCGACATGAGCTATCATCCAGCAGGCGGAGGTGTGATGCGCGCCATTTGGCATGTAAGCCGGGAGGAAGCTGCGGACGGCGTTTTGTTCAGCACCAACGCCATCAGCTGCACGCTGGATGCGACGACCGGCGAGTTTATCGCCGTGGATTATACGCTTGGCAGTGAAGAAATCGCGGCCATGCAGGCGACGGCGGTTCCGGCCTGCTTTATCCAAAGGGCAGACCCCGACGCTGCGGGCAGCTATGGCTATTGGGATGAAACCGAAGCGAGCTATGCCGGGACAGTGGAGAAGCTGAAACAGCAGGCAAAGGAACAACTTTCCGGCAGTGCGCTCGTCGGCGGCGCGGCAGTGACGGAGGTCCGTGCGGAGCTGGAAGGAAAGATAGAGGAAAGCGGAGAGAACCACATCAGCCTGTGGGTCGATTGCGACAGCGGAAAAACCTATCAGCTTTACCGGGGATATTACCTTCAGCCATACGTCAATTATGATTTCGGTGGATATCCGCTGCGTGCCTATCGGATTACAAACGACACCTATTTAAAAGGAGAATGAGCGCCCTTGCGCCGCCATATCCTGTAAAACGTTTGTAAAATGACATGCGGAGTCAAAATTTAAGATAGACTTAAGGAAAACATGATACAATTTCGACACACTTGTGTGTTAAACTATCAAAAAATGGCGAAAAAGGGCGGGTGTGCGTGCAGACGGAGTACAGAAATATCAACCAGGGAGGCCGTGCGCGCCGTCCCGCACGGCATGCGGCGAACGTGCGTGTCCCGCCCCAAAGCGGGGGACAAAGAGCGGCCCGCGTGCGGCAGCCGGGGCCTTACGGATATCCGGCCGTGCCCGGCCCGCGCACCGTGCGCGGCGCACGTGCGGCGGCGCGCCGCCGCCAGAAGCGCCGCAGGCGGCTTGTCACACTGGGGCTTGCCTGCCTGACGCTGGCCATCGTGCTGCTGGCCGTGCTGCGCCAGACGTCCGCTGCCCAGCCCGCCGGGACGGAGGGCGGCGCCGCCGGGCAGAGCGCCGCTCTGCCCACGGCCGCGGCGCCCCATGAGGGCCCGCCCTATACCATTGCCATCGACGCGGGCCACGGCGGCACCGACATCGGCGCGGAAGGCGTTATCAACGAGATCCAGCTCACAGAAGCAACGATCGGATATCTGGAGGGTTGGCTCACCCAGGACGAGAATTATACGCCCGTGCGCACCCACGCGGCGGATACATTTTCCAAAAACACCGAGCGCGCGGCCGCGGCAAACAGCGCAGGCGCTTCGCTGCTGCTCTCCGTGCACGGCAATTCAGACCCTTATTCCTCTGATTCCTATGGCCTGGAATGCTATCCGCAGCCGCCGGGGCGCACCCATCACGAGGATTCGCTGCGCCTTGCGCATCTCATTGCCGATAAATTCGGCGCGGCGGGCCAGCGCCTGCGCGGCAACGCGGGCGTGCGTTACATCTACTATGCGGGCGACGATGAAAGCGGCTACGAAAAGCAGGTGGTGGAGGAGAGCGACAGCACCGTTTACTCCGAGCAGACCTTTGGCCTTTTGGAAAAAACAGATTGTCCCGCCGTACTGGTGGAGCAGTGCTTTGTTACCAGCGAGGCCGATGTGGCGGCCTGGGGAACGGACGACGGATGCAGGCGCGCAGCCCGGCTGTATTACGAAGCCATTTGTGAATATTTCGGCACCGAGCCGCTGCCCGGGACATGATGCAAAAAAGCCCCCCCGCTGCGAACAGCGGGGGCTTTTGCCCAAACGACTAAACCGTAAGCCGGGTTCTGTATTAAACGACGATCTATCTCGACTGCATGTTGCCATGCAGCTCCAGCCGCCTCCGGGAACGCGCAGGGCACGCATAGTTCCCATATGGGCGTTGCTCCTGGTAGGGTTTACAGAGCCGCGCAAGTCACCAAGCGCGCTGGTGCGCTCTTACCGCACCTTTCCACCTTTTCCCGCGCAAAACGCGGGTAGTCTATTTCTGTTGCACTATCCCTGGGGTCACCCCCGGCTGCCGTTAGCAGTTACCATTCCCTTGTGGAGCCCGGACTTTCCTCAGAGCGCGTGAAACGCCCCGCCGCCGTATGTTTTACTCGTTTGGGCATCTTAGTATAGCACACATTTTGCAGCATTTGCAACACTGGCGCACAAACTGCAATTTTCTCTTGAAAAAATGCCATTTAATGGGTATAATTTTATGTATGGGAATTTATAAATATCCGCGCCTTGGGCGCGGGCAACAGGAAAAGGGGAAAGATTATGTTTAAAAACGATTATCTGGCGCGCGTGTATGACGAAGTAAGCGGGCGCAGCGCGGGCGAAACCGAATTTTTGCAGGCTGTGCGCGAGGTGCTGGAGAGCCTGGAGGCTTATGTGGAAAAGCATCCCGAATTGGAACAGCAAGGCATTCTGGAGCGTATGGTGGAGCCGGAACGCTTCATTCAGTTCCGTGTTTCCTGGGTGGACGACGCGGGCAAGGTGCATGTGAACCGCGGCTACCGCGTGCAGTTCAACTCCGCCATCGGCCCGTACAAGGGCGGCCTGCGCCTGCATCCTTCCGTCACGGCGTCCGTCATTAAGTTCCTGGGCTTTGAGCAGGTGTTCAAAAACAGCCTTACGGGCCTGCCCATGGGCGGCGGCAAGGGCGGCAGCGATTTTGACCCGAAAGGCAGATCCGACGCAGAGATCATGCGTTTCTGCCAGAGTTTTATGACGGAGCTTTCCAAGCATATCGGCCAGTTTACCGACGTGCCCGCCGGAGACATCGGCGTGGGCGCGCGGGAGATCGGTTATATGTTCGGCCAGTACAAACGCCTGCGCAACGAAGTGACGGGCGTGCTGACGGGCAAGGGCCTTTCCTACGGCGGCAGCCTGGTGCGTCCGGAGGCCACCGGCTACGGCCTGTGTTACTTTACCGAGGAAGCCCTCAACTGCATGAAAAACGACAGCTTTAAGGGCAAAACGGTGGTGATCTCCGGCAGCGGCAACGTGGCCATCTACGCCACGGAGAAAGCCACCCAGCTGGGCGGCAAGGTCGTGGCTTTGTCCGATTCCACGGGCTATGTCTACGACAAAAACGGCATCGACCTGGATGTGGTGAAGGAGATCAAGCTGGCTCGCCGTGCCCGCATCTCCGAGTATGTTAAGGCGGTGCCCGCCGCCGAGTATCACGAAGGCTGTAGCGGCATCTGGAGCATCCCCTGCGATATCGCGCTGCCCTGCGCCACGCAGAATGAGATCGACGAGGCCAGCGCCAAGCTGCTTGCCGCAAACGGCTGCAAGGTAGTGTGCGAGGGCGCGAACATGCCCTCCACGCCGGAGGCGATCAACGTGTATCTGGAAAACGGCATGCTCTACGGCCCGGCCAAGGCCGCCAACGCGGGCGGCGTGGCCACCAGCGGCCTGGAGATGAGCCAGAACTCTCTGCGCCTGTCCTGGACATTCGAGGAAGTGGACGAGCGTTTGCAGAATATCATGAAGAATATTTTCCACAATGCTTATGACGCCTCCAAGGCATGCGGTGCGGAAGGAAACCTGATGGTGGGCGCCAACGTGGCGGGCTTTATCAAGGTGGCCGACGCCATGCTCGCCGAGGGTATTGCGTATTAAGCATCAACCGTACAAAACCGGGCAGGGGCCGCGCAGAGCGGCCCCTGTTTTTTGCCTGCCGGGACGGCGGGGCATCCATGGGAAAGGAGCGGAGCGCATGACGCTGGAATTTACGGTGGAGCAAAAGGAAAACGGTATGCTGCTGCGGGACTTTCTGCGCAAACGCGGTGTTTCGGCAGCGCTGGCCAAGGGCGTGAAGGCCTCGAACGGCTTTTTCCGGGACGGCGCGCCCGTACACACGGATATGCGCCTTTCAGCGGGCCAGCGGATTTCCTTTGCGCTGCCTCCGGAGCCTCCTACGGAGGTGCTGCCCCAGGCGCTGCCGCTGGATATCCTGTATGAGGATGCCCATGCAATGGTGCTGAACAAGCCCGCGGGACAAACGGTGCATCCCACCCGGGGGTATGCGGACGGCACGCTGGCCAATGCTTTCCGCGGCCGGATGGCCGCGCGGGGCAGCGCGGCCGTGTTCCGTCCGGTGAACCGGCTGGACAGGGGAACCTCCGGCCTTGTGCTGTGCGCGATGAACGCCTATGCCGCGCCGCTGCTGGCCGCCGCGGTGCAAAAAGTGTACTATGCCGTGGCCGAGGGGCTGGTGGACGGGGAGGAGGGCGCCATCGACGCGCCCATTGCGCTGGCGCACGGGTCCATCATTCAGCGGTGCGTGTGCGGCCGGGGGCAGCCCAGCCGCACGGAATACCGGGTGCTGGCACGGGGCGGAGGGCACACACTGCTGCGGGTGGTGCCCGTCACGGGGCGCACACATCAGATCCGTGTACATTTCGCGTCCCGGGGGCATCCGCTGGCGGGCGACGGCATGTACGGCGGATGTCCGGAGCACATGGCGCGCCCGGCGCTGCACTGCGGCGCGGTATCGTTTGGCCTGACGGGGGAGGATGCGGCGCACACAGTGCACGCGCCGCTGCCCGAAGACATGCGTGCGCTGCTGGCGGCGTGCGGCATCCGGGCGGAAGATTTCGGCATTTGACCCCTTCCGTGTGTTGATACAAATGTGAAAAAAGGTATGCGTCGCCGCGCTGGAAAGGGATTAAACTTGCATCGTGGGCAAAATAGTGTATAATAATAAAGTTCGGACCCCCGCTCTGACCGGCGCTCCTGTGCCGGGGATGCAGATGGAACCGGACATTTGCCTGTTTCTGCACCGCGCTTTGCGCGGCTGGCATATCCCCACGGAGACCCGGAAAGGAGGGGGCGTATGGCTGCAAGGAAACGCTGGCGCAGGTATATCCCGGACGACGAGATATCCGTGCGCGCTTTCCTGCATTTGATCGGCCGCCTGTTTTATTATGTCGGCCTTCATTCGGAATATTTTCTGCTGAACTTCGGCCGCGGCGCACGCGCCGCCGTACTGGCGCTCTGGCACGGCGTGTGCTGGATGCTGGCGCTGGGCGCCAATATTCTGCGGCCGTTTTTTGCCGCTGTATGGGAGGATCTGCGCGCCCCCTGGCGGCAGATGCGCAGCGGGCTGCGCAACATCCGCCAGGTAGTGCGTGAAGAACGGGAGGCCGGCGGCTCGCCGGCGGGCAAAGGACTTGCCTATTTCTTCCGCGGCGTTTTGGCGTACAAGCACCTGATCCTGCGCGGTCTGGCGTATCTGCTGCCTGCGGCCGCGCTGGGCGTGCTGCTCGTTACCGTGGACGGTGTTCTGTCCTCTACTTTTGCACTGCGGGTGGAATTCCGCGGCGAATTCGTGGGCTTCATTGCCAACGAAAGCGTTTATGATGCGGCGCACGCGGATATTCTGGACCGCATCCAGAATGTGGACACGGGCGAGGACTGGAAAGCGCGCCCGGAATATACGCTCACCATTGTGGATCAGGCGGCGCTGTATTCCCAAGGCGAACTGACGGACCGCATCATCGAGACATCATCTGCTGAATTCCGCGAGGCGACAGGCGTCTATGTCAATACGGAGTTCATCGGCGTTACGGCGGATTCCGCCGCGTTGACACAGGCGCTGGAGGCTCTGAAAGAGCCTCTTTACGAAGGACATGAGAATGACGACAGCTGGCGTGTGGAGTTCCAGCAAAATGTGGAACTTAAGCCGGGCCTGTATTTCACCAGCACCATTATCACGCTGGACGATCTGCTGGCGCGCCTGCACGGAACGGCTCCCGTGGAGCTTTCCGACGGCAATATCCTGGTGGGCTGGGATATGCTGGGCGTGCAGGCGGTGCAGAATGTGACCCGCACCGTTGAAACTGCGGCCGAGCCGCAGGTCATCAATGACCCCGAGCTGGAGTGGGGCCGCGAAGTGGTGGAGCAGGAGGCTTCACCGGGCCTGGAGGAAGTAAACGAGGACGTCGTTTATATCGACGGCCAGGAGGTACAGCGCATTCAGACGCGTGAGCCGACCGTGCTGGTGGAGGCGGTGCCGCAGATCACGCGGTACGGCACGTATAACCCCTACGGCGGCACTGCGGGAGACCCGGCGACAGGTGAATTCACCTGGCCGGTACCGGATTATAAGGGCATCAGCCGCTGGGCCTCACGCTATCACCGCGGGGCGGATATCACGGCGCGTTACGGTACGACCATTGTTGCGGCGGATAACGGCGTGGTGGAAGTTGCGACAGACGCGCGCGGCACGGCATGGTGGACGTACGGAAAATTTGTCAAGATCGACCATGGCAACGGCTTCGCCACTGTGTATGCGCACTGCTCCGAGCTTCTGGTGCAGCAGGGTGAATATGTAGTGAAGGGCCAGCCTATCGCACGCGTGGGTTCCACAGGGTATTCTACGGGCAACCACTGCCATTTTGAGATCCAGGTGAATGGCCAGTGGACAGATACCCGAAGGTATGTCATGCCTTAAGGATACACCACGCAATTCACCGGCGTGCTTCCCCGCTTAGGCGGCGTAGGCGCGCGGAGAATTGACCGAGTGCCGTTCGTGAACACACAAGGCCGGGCGTACAGCGCCCGGCCTTTACATTGGTGACAAAAAATTGACGAATCATGCCGTTTTTGTTGCAAAAAGCCTGGCAAATGGATATAATAAGTGCGGTTGTGACAGAGCCTTTCCGCACTTTCAGTTAATTTGTGCCAAATCCTGTCGAATATGCATTTATGCTTTTAATCTGCGCAAAATTAGTGTATACTAAGAGAGTTACCATGCGCTCTATGCGCGGCCTTTCGGCCCGATCCTATAAAGAACGCTCAAAGGAGAGTACGTCTATTGGAAAAGTTTGTCATTCACGGCGGTAAACCGCTGGTGGGCGAAGTCGAGATCAGCGGCGCGAAAAATGCGGCGGTCGCCATCCTGCCGGCCACCATTCTTGCAGGCGGTAAATGTGTGATCGAGAACCTGCCCAATATCAGCGACGTCAGTGCCTCTGTGGACATCCTCAGCGCCATGGGCGCGCATGTGCGCGTCATCAACAAGCACACGCTGGAGATCGACACAGCCCATATCACCGCCACAAGTGTGCCCAACGAGCTTTCGCGCCAGATGCGCGCCTCTTATTATTTTCTGGGTGCGCTGCTGGGCCGTTTCGGCAAAGCCACCGTGGCCATGCCCGGCGGCTGTAATCTCGGCCCGCGCCCCATCGACCAGCACCTCAAGGCGTTTGTAGCCCTCGGCGCGAAGGACTCGGTGGAATACGGTATGATCAGTGTGGAGTCCGACAGCCTGCGCGGCGAGGACGTGTTTTTCGATACCGTTTCGGTGGGCGCCACCATCAACGCCATGCTGGCGGCTGTGATGGCCGAGGGCCAGACCGTGCTGGAAAACGTGGCCAAAGAGCCCCACATTGTTGACGTTGCCAACTTTTTGAATATGATGGGCGCGGACGTGCGCGGCGCGGGCACCGACGTCATCAAGATCCGAGGCGTCAAGCAGATGCACGGCTGCACCTATTCCATCATCCCGGACCAGATCGAGGCGGGCAGCTACATGGTTGCCGCCACGATCACAGGCGGCAACGTACTCATCAAAAATGTCATCCCCAAGCATCTGGAACCTATCACCAGCAAGCTGGAAAAGGCGGGCGCCACCGTTGAGGAGTTCGACGATTCCCTGCGGGTGTACCGCACGGGCGACCTGGAGCCGCTGAATATCAAAACAATGCCGCATCCCGGTTTCCCCACCGATATGCAGCCGCTGATGACCGTGCTGCTCACATTGGCAAAGGGGACGTCCATCATCACCGAAGGGATTTGGGAAAACCGTTTTCGTTATGTGGATGAGCTGACCCGTATGGGCGCGAACATCCAGGTGGACGGGCGCGTGGCTGTGATTGAGGGCGTGCAGGAGCTGCTGCCGGCCCCCATGCGCGCGGCGGACCTGCGCGCGGGCGCGGCACTCGTGGTTGCGGCGCTGGCGGCGGACGGCGTTTCCGAAGTGGACGAGATTTGCCACATCGAACGCGGCTACGAGGATATCGTGGAAAAGCTGCGGGGGCTCGGCGCGGACATCAAGCGGGTGGAAAAGCCCGCGGGCGTGCTGCGGCAGGCTGCGCTGTAAGCTTACAAAAAGCAGAACGGAAGGAGCGTTTCGGCTCCTTCCGTTTTTGAATGTTAAAAGGGAGGCTGCGCATGGCGCGTTTTACCACGCTGTATTCCGGTTCCTCGGGCAATAGCGCCCTGGTGGAGGAAAACGGCCGTTACTTACTGGTGGATATGGGCAAGAGCTGCCGCATGACGCAGAACGCGCTGAAAGGGTTGGGGCTGCCGCTGGCGGACCTGGGCGGCATCCTTGTCACCCACGAGCATTCGGACCATGTGAGCGGTCTTGCCATCTTTTTAAAATATCACCCTGTGCCGGTGTACGGCAGCGCGGCCACGCTGGATTATCTGGCTTGCCGGGGCCTTGTGCCGCCGGGCGCGGAATTGATAGACATCGACGGCCGCACCGAGGACGTGTGCGGTTTTGCGGTGCAGAGCTTTGAAACGAGCCACGACTCTGTGGCCTGCCGGGGTTACCGCATCACCACGCCTTTGGGCCGGGTGGCAGGCGTCGCAACAGACCTTGGCTATGTGAGCGACGAGGTGCTGGCGAACCTTTTGCTGGCGGATGTGGTGGCGCTGGAAGCCAATTATGATTATAATATGCTCATGACGGGGCCGTATCCATATTATCTGAAAACGCGCATTGCGTCCCAGCGCGGGCATCTGTGCAATGAGGAGAACGCGGCCACGCTGGTGCGTCTGCTGGAAAACGGATGTGAAAGGTTCGCGCTGTGCCATATCAGCCAGGAGAACAATACCCCGGAGCTTGCGCTGGAAAGCGTGCGCGCCGCGCTGCTGGGCGCGGGCGTTGTGCCGGGGCGGGACTGCGTTGTGAATGCGGCGCGCCGCCACGAGGTATCGCCCATCATTGAATTTTAAGCGCGCCGTGCGGCAGCCGCAGGATAACAGGAGGGAAGCATTGTGCAGACCATTACGCTCATCGCGCTGGGGAAGCTGAACGCGGATTATTACGCAAAGGCCGCCGCCGAATATGCAAAGCGTCTTTCAGCCTATTGCAGGCTGAACATCGTGGAGCTGCCGGAGGAGCCCATTGCGGAAAAAAACGCTTCGCCCGCCGTCATCGGCAAGGCGCTGGAAAAAGAGGCGCGCGCCATTCTGACGGCCGTGCCCAAGGGCAGCAGCCTGGCGGCGCTGTGCGTCGAAGGAAAACAAAAAACCAGCGAGGAGCTGGCCGCGTATCTGGACGAGCGCGCGGGCAGCGGCGCGGGGGACGTGGCGTTCGTGATCGGCTCGTCCCACGGGCTTGCGGACAGCGTAAAGCAGACGGCGTCTCTGCGGCTTTCCATGAGCAAAATGACATTCCCGCACCAGCTTGCGCGGGTGATGCTGCTGGAGCAGCTTTACCGCGCGTTTTCCATCAACCACGGCGGAAAATACCACAAGTGACCCAAAAGCGCCCCGCGCACGGCCGGACGGACACCGGACCGATGTGCGGGGCGCTTTTTGCGGCTGCCTCTCCGGGCGTTAATCCGGACGGCGCTCCCGGTAGGCGAGCGCTTCATCGGGCGCTTTCATTTTGCCGATGCAGAACAGCAGGACGGCAACGCCCAGCAGGGCGAGGATGCATTTTCCAAAGGTTTTCATAGAGGGCTTCATCCTTTCGTTTTGAAGTGGAGCAAAGAGGCGTCACGCCTCCACAAGGCGGTAATAGGTACGCGCGGTAATGCGGTATACCACCACATACGCGGCGGCGAAAATGAGAAATGTGACGGCCGTGCAGCCGAAGAACAAAAGCCGGTTCACCATTCCGAACACAAGAAGCATGTTGCAGATGATCTCAAAGGCGAACACCATATGCAGCGCAGCCATGAGCAGCGGCAGGAAAAACACCAGCAATATCTGTTTGTTGATGGCGCGTTTGACCTCTTTCCGGCTCATGCCCACCTGCTGCATGATGCGGAACCGGTCGTGATCCTCATAGCCCTCGCTGATTTGTTTGTAGTAGATGATCAGCACCGTGGCCATCAGGAACAGGCACCCCAGGAAGATGCCAAGGAACAGGAAGCTGCCGTACATGGCGTTCCACTCGGTATATAGCTCGGAGCGGGCATAAATGCCGCAGATACCGTTAAGCCGCGTCCATAGATCCTCCTGCAATGCGGCGATCTGCTCCGGCGTGGCGTCCACGTCGAAGGCGGCGCTGTAAGCGAACTGTTCCTGCGTTCCGCCCATGGCACGGTACAGGGAAGTGGCTTCTTCATCCGGAACAACGAGGATAAGGCCGGTTATGGCGGTGTAGTTGCCGGAGCCGATATAAGGGCTCTCGTCCAGCCGCTGTGCGATATGAACAGCCTGCCCGCCGAGAGTAACAGTATCCGAAAGCACAAAGTTTCCCGTGGGATAGGCAAGGGCTTCGCCGGAAGCGAGCTGGAAGTTTGTGCCGAAAGTAGAATTATAGTCTGAAAGAGGGACAAGTGAGACCGCAACAACCTCTCCGGAACTCACCGAAGCAGGCGCGTCTTCGTAGGAACCGTCGACAGAAATCACATTAAGGCTACGGCTGCGGCCGGCGATGGGATTTTTGATTTCCAGGCCCAGCGCCCGGGTGCTTTGTGCAAAAGCATCCTGAACCGCCGGCGCATTTTCCGCTGCGGTAGAATTGCTGCAAATTTCTCTGGGGTACATGCTTGTCACCATGTCATTGCGCCCCATGTACAGGCTTACGGTAGTAGAGATCGTGACGAGCACCATCGTAGAAAGGATGCAGATGGCCGCAAGGCCGGCGGCGTTCTGCTTCATGCGGTACATCATGCCGGAGACGGCAATGAAGTTGTTGGGCCTGTAATAGAAATTCCTGCGGCGCCGCAGGGCTTTCAGCAGAGCAATGCTGCCGGCGGTGAACAGGCAGAACGTACCCAGAATGACGAGGAATACAGCGACAAAAAACAGCAAAAGCGCATTCAGCGGGCTTTTGAAATATACGGCGATAAAATAGCCGCCTGCCAGCGCGGCCAGGCCTACAAAAGTGAGAAGCCAGGAGGTTTTTGGCTCTTTTTCGCCTTTCTGCCCGCCGTGGAGCAGCTCCACCGGGTTGGCAAGGCGGATGTGCACCATGTTGTACAGCAGTGTCGCGCCGTAGATGCACGCGAACAGCACCACAGTGGTGACGAGCGACGGCACCGAGACGGAGAACGCCAGCGGCGTTGCGAAATCCAGCAGATACAGCAGCGCCATGAACAGCAGCTTTGAGAATAATACGCCGAACACAAGCCCCAGCGCCAGACACGCAATTGCGGTGAACAGTGTTTCAAAAAACAAAACCAGCGCAACGTGCCGCTTTTCCATGCCCAGTACACAGTAAAGGCCGAGTTCCTTTTTGCGCCGCTTGATGAGAAAGCTGTTGGTGTAGAACATCAGCGCAATGCAGAAAACAGCAATAATGCCCGTGCCCAGAAAAAAGATGGTCATGGCGATGGCGGCGCCGGGCACCTCCATCAGCCCCTCGTTCATGGCGATGGACTGCATGATATAGTACGTCATGATGCATACGATACTGGTGAGCATATAGGGAAAGTAGGTGCTTTTGTTTTTGCCAAGGTTCGTCAGCGCCAGTTTGGGGTAAAGCGCGTTAGCCACGGTCCGCCCCTCCCGTCGTCAGCATGGTGAGCGTATCGCCGATCTTGGCGAACATCTCGTTGCTTGTCATATTGCCGCGGTAAAGCTGATGGAACACCACGCCGTCCTTGATGAACAGCACACGGCCCGCATGGCTGGCCGCCCGCGTGGAGTGCGTCACCATCAATATGGTCTGGCCGCCGCGGTTGATCTCGCCGAACATGCGCAGCAGCTTTGTGGTCGCCTTGGAATCCAGCGCGCCCGTGGGCTCGTCCGCCAGCACAATCTCCGGCTTTGTGATAAGCGCGCGGGCCACGGCTGCGCGCTGTTTCTGCCCGCCGGAGACTTCGTAAGGGTACTTGTCCAGCAGAGCTTCAATGCCGAGCTGCCGCGCGATGGGCGCAAGGCGGGCGGCCATTTCAGCGTGGCCCTTGTGCGAGAGCACAAGCGGAAGAAAGATATTGTCCCGCAGGCTGAACGTATCCAGCAGGTTGAAATCCTGGAACACGAAGCCCAGATGCTCACGCCGGAACTGGGACATTTTGCTGTCCTTGATTTTGGTGATATCCCCGCCCGAAAGACGCACCGCGCCGCTGGTGGGCTTGTCCAGCGCGGCAAGGATGTTCAGCAGAGTGGTTTTTCCGCTGCCGCTCTCGCCCATGATGGCGACGTATTCGCCCTCCTCTACGGTGAAATTTACGTCCCGCAGGGCCTCTACCTGTACTGCGCCGAAGCGCGCGGTATATACCTTTTGTAAGTGTTCAACTTCAAGCAATGGCATAAAGCAGCCTCCTCAAAAAATAGCGCCGGCTGTCCGCCCGCGCCGTTCCGGATCTCCGGTGTGCTTTCATTATAGTATCCTGTCCGCCACGCCTGCCATAACATACGCTTACGATTGGCGCGTTCCGGCTTACAAAACCGTAAGGAACGCACCTGCGGCAGCAGACAAAAACAGCGCGCGCCAGACGCTGAACGCCTGCCGTGCGCCGAAGCGATTATTCCACCACCAGCGTGCCGCGGGCAAAGCAGATGCACACCGCCGTCCCTTTTCCCGGCTCGGAGCGGATGGAGATCGTGTGCCCCAGCCTTTGCAGCACCTCATGGCACAGATACAGGCCCAGCCCTGTACTGCGCTGGCCGCCGCGCCCGTTGTAGCCGGTAAAGCCGCGCTCAAAAATACGGGGCAGGTCCTCTGCGCGGATGCCAAGGCCCGTGTCCTCGACGACCAGCGTATCGGGCGAGTCCTTGGCCAGATACACACGCACCGTGCCGCGCAGCGTGTACTTGGCCGCGTTGGTAAGGATCTGTTCCAGCACAAAGGAGAACCATTTTTTATCCGTGAGGACCGTGCCCGGCAGGGAGCTGATCTGCAGCGTTGTGCTTTTCTGATGGATGAACAGAGTGGACACCTTTTTTACGCTCTCCCGCACAAGGGCCTCCAAAGGGACCTCCTGCGGCGAGAGATCGGCATGGATAGAACCAATGCGCAGATAGCCCAGCACCATGTCCACATACTGTTCGGCCTTGAACAGCTCCTGGGCAAAGGCGCTGCGGCCAGGGATATCCGGGCTTTCCTGCAGCAGAAGGCGCATGGCCGCCAGCGGGGTTTTGATCTGGTGGGACCAAAGCGTATAATATTCCGTCGCATCGGCTTCGCGGTGGGCGGCGTCTGCCGCGGCAGAAAGACGGTTGCGCTCCAGAGCGGCAATGATATCGCCATAGTCTTTCTCCAAAATATCCCGGGGTGCAGGCAGCGCTGCCAGCTTGGTGGCGCACTGGGCACGCAGCATGCGCAGCGCGGCATGCCGGCGGTAATACCGGGCAAAGCCGGAAAAAAAGAACACGGCTCCCACAGCGCCTACAAGGCAGCATGTGTATAGGGGCAGCTCCAGCGGCGCGCGGTACAGAATGGTCACCACGAACAGCGTGGCGCCGCCCAGCGCCACCAGCAGGAACGCCCGGAGCATACGGCGGCAGTAGCTGAAAAATACAGGCAGAAGCTCCCGTGCGCCCATCATGTCTCATCCACCAGGTAACCCAGGCCCTTCTGTGTGCGGATGAACCCCTCCAGGCCGATTTCCGCCAGATGGGCACGCAGGCGCGCCACGTTAACCGTGAGGGTATTGTCGTCGATGAAGCTGTCGCTTTCCCACAGGGCCTGCATGATGTCCTCCCTGGGAACCGTGCGGCCCCGGCGCTCGAACAGAAGCTGCAAAATGCGGAACTCGTTTTTCGTCAGCTCCAGCTTTTGGCTGTTGTAGTGCAGCGAGGCGTCTTTTAGATCCAGCACCGCACCGCGGCAGGCCAGTGCGTTTACACCGGCGCCGAAATCGTATGTGCGGCGCAGAAGCGCCTCGATTTTGGCAATGGCCACGTTCAGGTCAAAGGGCTTGGCCAGGAAATCGTCTCCGCCCATGTTCAGCGCCATCACAAGGTTCATGTTGTCGCTGGCGGAGGAGATGAACAGCACGGGCGTTTTGCTGATTTTGCGGATCTCGCCGCACCAGTGATAGCCGTCGTAAAAGGGAAGCGAAATGTCCAGCAGAACAAGGTGGGGCGCTTGCTGAACAAACGTTTCCAGAACGTGTTGGAAATCTGTTACATGAGATGCTTCATAGCCCCATTTTGCAAGCTGGCGCTCCAGCACCTCGGTAATGGTGGGGTCGTCCTCCACAAGCAGTATTTTATACATCTGTCGCTCTCCTTCCCGCCCTGCGGGGGCGCCGTGCATTGCGGTATGCCTGAAAAACACGTCGTTCTCGTAACGCGGCAGAAGGGCCTGATTCCTCAATTTTGGAAAAGAATATCCATTTCTTGAAAATGGGCAATGCTGTGATAAAATAACTATGAATGAAAACCGCTTCTGAGAAAAGGGATGTGAAAGTTTGAAAGCACTGTTCCGCTATTTTGACGGTTACCGCAGGCAGCTCGTTCTGGGGCCTTTGTTCAAGCTGACGGAGGCCGTTCTGGAACTGTTTGTGCCGCTGCTGATGGCAAATATCATCGACGTGGGCATTAAAAACGGCGACGTGAAATACGTCGTTACGCACGGCCTGTTTATGCTTGGGCTGGGTGCGGTGGGCCTTGCCTGCGCGCTGACGTGCCAGTATTTTGCGGCTGTGTGCGCACAGGGCTTCGGCCGCAGCCTGCGCAAAGACCTGTTCCGCCATGTGTTCAGCCTGTCCCAGGCCGAGTATGGCTCTGTGGGCACGAACTCGCTCATTACGCGCCTCACCAGCGACGTGAATCAGGTGCAGACGGGTGTGAACATGTTTATCCGCCTGGCCATCCGCGCGCCGTTCCTTACCGTCGGCTCCATTGTGATGGCCTTTACCATCAACTGGAAGATCGCGCTGGTGTTTCTGCTTTCTACACCGCTCATCGTGTTCGTGCTGTACCGCGTTATGAGCCGCAGCCTGCCTGAATACACCCGTATCCAGCGCCAGCAGGACGTTATCTCCCGCCTTGCGGGTGAAAACCTGGAGGGAGCGCGGGTCATTCGTGCCTTTTCAAAGCAGGACAGCGAGATTGAACAGTTCCAGCAGGCGGGAGACACGCTGTCCGACATTACCATCCGCGTGGGCAAGCTCTCGGCGGCGCTCAACCCCATCACTTCGGTTATCGCAAACCTTGCCATTGTGGCCATCGTCTGGTTCGGGGGCCTGTTTGCGCAGGACGGAGGCATCGAGCAGGGCCAGATCATCGCCATGGTGAACTATATGACGCAGACGCTGCTGGCGCTCATCGTTCTGGCGAACATCATCGTTATCCTCACGAAGGCGCTGGCCAGCGCGAAGCGCGTAAGCGAAGTGCTGGCACAGGAAAGCTCTATGCCGGAGCCGCGCCAAAGCGCCGCGGAGAAGCCTGGTGCGCCGCGCATTGAGTTCGAAAGCGTGCGTTTTGCTTATCCGGACGCGGGCGAGGACGCCGTGGAGGGCGTCAGCTTTTCCGTACAGCCGGGCCAGACGCTGGGAATCATCGGCGGCACGGGTTGCGGCAAAACAACTTTGGTGCGCCTGCTGACGCGGGACTACGACGTGACGGGCGGCGCGGTGCGCGTGGACGGCACGGATGTGCGGGAATATACCTCCCGGCGGCTGCACGCCAAGATCGGTCTTGTGCCGCAGGCGGCGCAGCTGTTCAGCGGCACGGTGCGCAGCAATTTGCAGCTGGGCGCGGAAAACGCGCCGGACAGCGCGCTGTGGAAGGCTCTGGAGGTGGCCCAGGGCGCCGATTTTGTACGCGGCAAGCCCGACGGCCTGGATACTCCCGTAAAGGAAGGCGGCAAAAACCTCTCCGGCGGCCAGAAGCAGCGCCTGACCATCGCGCGGGCGTTGGCGAAGCAGCCGGATATCCTGGTTTTGGATGATTCCGCCTCGGCTCTGGACTACGCCACCGATGCGGCGCTGCGCCGCGCGCTGCGGGCGCAGACGGAAAATATGACGGTCGTGATGATCTCTCAGCGGGCGTCCACCATCAAAAACGCGGACCGCATCCTTGTGCTGGACGACGGGCGGCAGTGCGGTTTCGGCACCCATGAGGCGCTTTTGGAAAGCTGCGGGGTTTACCGAGAAATTTGCCGTTCGCAGGGCATTGTAACAGAGGAGGTGGGCGCATGAAACGGAGAACCGTTAAACGCATCCTCACCTACGTGCGGCCCTACCGCGCGGCGTTTGCGGCATCTTGCGCCAGCGCGCTGCTGTATGTGCTTTTTACCCTGCTTGGGCCGGTGTTCACAGGGCGCGCCATCGACAACATCCTCGGCCCGGGGCAGGTGGACCTGCGCGGCGTACTGTACTATCTGGCGCTGCTGGGAATTTCGGTGCTGCTGGCCGCAGCCAGCCAGTGGGTAATGAATGTCTGCACCCGCAAGATTTCCAGCAGGGCGTCCAATGATATGCGCGGCGAAGCATTCCGCGTGCTGAACCGCACGCCGCTGAAGTACATCGACGGCCACACGCACGGCGACATCATCAGCCGAATGGTCAACGATGCGGATCTTGTAGCCGAGGGGCTTCTGCAGGGCCTGACACAGCTTTTGCCGGGAGTGGCTACCATTCTGGGTACGCTTGTGGTGATGGCTGTGCTGAATCCTGTCATCGCGCTGGTCGTGGTTTTGGTGACGCCGGTGTCCATTGCTTTTGCGGGCTTCGTTGCCAGGCGCACAACAGGCTTTTTCAAGGCGCAGAGCGCTGCGCAGGGCCGTCTGTCGGGTTTTGTCAACGAGATGGTTGCCGGGCAGAGCGTCGTAAAGGCCTTTGGCTACGAGGACCGCTGTTTCGCACAGTTCGACGCCATCAGCGATGAGCTGTACGACACGGGCCTGAAAAGCGTGTTTTATTCTTCTGTGACGAATCCGGGCACGCGTTTTGTCAATGCCATCGTCTACGCGGCGGTAGGTGTTATCGGCGCGATCTCGGCCATTGGAGGTTCCATTACGGTGGGCCAGCTGAGCTGCTTTTTGACGTATGCGAACCAGTACACCAAGCCCTTCAACGAGGTGACGGGCGTGCTGACGCAGCTTCAGACGGCTGTGGCCAGCGCCGAGCGCCTGTTCGCCGTTATCGACGAGCCGACCGAACGCCCGGATGCGCCGGACGCCCTTGCCCCCACGGCCTGCGGGGGCCGTGTGACGGCCAGCCATGTGGACTTTGCCTATGTTCCGGCGGTGCCGCTCATTGAGGATTTTAACCTGGATGTGATGCCGGGCCAGCGCATCGCCATCGTGGGGCCGACGGGATGCGGCAAGACGACGCTCATCAACCTGCTCATGCGCTTTTACGAGGTGGACCGGGGTGAGATCGCCGTGGACGGGAACAGCATTGCCAAACTGCGGCGCAGTGCGCTGCGGGGCATGTACGGCATGGTGCTGCAGGAGACCTGGCTCAAATGCGCTACCGTGCGCGAGAATATCGCCTACGGCAAGCCGGACGCCACGGACGAGGAGATAAAGGCCGCGGCGAAAGCCGCTTATGCCCACGGCTTTATCAAGCGTCTGCCTCAGGGATATGATACCGTCATTGCACCGGGCGGCGGAAACCTTTCGGCGGGGCAGAAGCAGCTTTTGTGCATCGCGCGTATCATGCTGTGCCAGCCGCAGATGCTCATACTGGACGAAGCAACATCCAGCATCGACACCCGCACCGAAATGCTGGTGCAGCAGGCGTTTGAAAAGCTGATGCAGGGACGCACCAGCTTTGTGGTGGCGCACCGGCTGTCCACAATCCAGTCTGCGGACCGTATCCTTGTGATGAATGCCGGGCATATCATCGAACAGGGAACGCATGCCGAGCTGCTGGCGAAGCAGGGCTTTTACGCAAACCTGTACAACAGCCAGTTCGCCGTGGAATAACGGACGGCAGAGGATGAAACGAAAAAACAGGCGGCCCGGAAAATGCTCCGGGCCGCCTGTTTTGCTGGTGTTATTTTCCCCGCGTGCGGAAGCTGCGCCACAGCCGCGCGGCAAGCCCCGCAACCACGAGCACAGCTGCCGCTCCCTCCCAAAAGCCGCGCCAGAATCCATCCGGCGCACCGAACCATGCCAGCACAAGGCTGGCGCAGAAGGCCAGCGCGCCCAGGGGCAGGCCCCAGGTGAGCAGGGAAGTGACACGATCCTCGATGCCGTTCATGCCGGACGCCCCTTTCAGAATTTTCGCATATAATAAAACCGAAGCGCCTTGGTGGTGACGGCCGTGAACAAAGCCGCGCCCAGCAGCGTCATGCATACCGTGGCGCTCCAGTAGCCCGCGGCCAGCGCCGCAAGCACGAGCCCGGGCACAACGACCTGGAACGCCTGCCGTCCGGCCTTCTGCCATAAAAGAGCTTCGCGCTCGTCGGTGGCCTTCGTATACATCTTATGCAGCAGCACGTCGTCACGAAGCATTTTTGTAAGGCGGATGCAAATAAAAGCGGCGGAGATGCCCAGCGCGGAAAGCGCGCCGGTGAGCAGGTCGGCATAATAAGGAAACCGAGCGCCCGGCACACCGCCCCGATGGCCCCAAAAGTGCGCGCAGAACACCGCTGCGGCGCACAGAAGGATAAAGACGCGCAGCAGCCGAAGGCGTATGCGCACTGTTCTCCGGAACTGCTCCAGGGTGATCTGTTCCATCATCGTTCATTCCTCCCCATCCAGGTCGCTGAAGTCGAACACATCCTCAATCGCAAGCCCAAAATACCGCGCCAGCTTGTGGGCAAGAGGCAGAGATGCGGTGTATTTGCCCACCTCGATGGAGGTAATGGTCTGGCGCGTCACACCCACGGCCTGGGCAAGCTCCTCCTGCGACAGCCTGCGCGCACGGCGCAGTTCCGGGATTTTCGTCTTCATGGGACATGTTCTCCTTTGTATAGCAGACTTTGCACTTTTAGTATAGTTTGCTTTGCGAAAAATGTCAAGTAAGCTTTGCGAAAAACAATATCATATTCAAGGCGCTTTTCTTTTGGAAAGAAGGTGCTATAATGATGTCTGCAAGCGGCGGGCACGGCCCGCCAGAGAGGGGAGAACAGTATGCTGCATGCCATTGCCGCATTTCTGCGGCGTGAAGGCGAAACATTGGAGCGCGCCCCGGCGCACGAGATGCTGCGTGTGGGGCTGTGCCTGGCTTTTACCGGCGGCTTTCTGGACGCATATACCTATCTTCTGCGGGGAGGAGTGTTCGCCAACGCGCAGACAGGCAATATGGTGCTGATGGCCCTGTACGCCGCCCGGCGGGACGGGCGGGCCTTTTATTATCTTCTGCCCATAGCGGCGTTTTTGGCAGGGGTGATCGTCACGGAATGGCTCAAGGCGCGCCTGACGAACGCGCAGCATATCGCTTGGCAGCACGTGGTGCTGCTGGCGGAGGCAATACTGGTTTTTGCGGTGGGATTCGTGCCGCGGAGCGTGCCGGACGCTGTGGTGAATGTGACGGTTTCGTTCATCTGCTCTCTGCAGGTGAACAGTTTTCGGCGCACGAGGGGCCTGCCTTATGCCACAACGATGTGCACGGGCAATTTGCGCAGTGCAGGCGAGCATGTGTTCGCCTGGGCACACGGCGACAAAACGGCGGGCCGTGCGGCGCTTCGGTACTGTGCGGTCATCCTCGTGTTCTGTGCAGGAGCCTGGGCGGGCGCGGTGCTGGCCGGCGCCTGGGGCGTACACGCCGTGTGGGCGTGCAGCGCCGCGCTGCTGGCGGCTTTCGGGCTGATGCTGGCGGGAAGATGACGAAAGCTGAAAACAGAAAGGCCCGCGCCTGTACCCTGCCGAACGGTTCACGCCGCCGGGCGGGATACAGGCGCGGGCCTGTTTTCATGTTGTGCGGAAAACGCGTAAAAATGCAGCAGCTCTTACAGCTTAAAATCATCCGGGCTGAAGGTGGGGAGCTGTGGCCTGCGGCGCGGCACGCGGCGCAGAGGGTCATAAGAAAAGGCACGGCAGTGGTCAAAAGGCTGCACTGCGCCGCGCCGGGTACAGCGCAGCGAACCATCGGCAGCACGAACCACGTGGGAACAGTATTCACAGGCCGGGGGGATATCCCTGCCGAACAGCGGTTTTGTAAACATGGGAGTGAATTCCTTTCCTGGAGCTTGGCCGCGCTGCGGAAGGGGCGCATTTGTGCGGCCTGCATTGATTATACCCCTTTTCAGCGGCGGCGTAAATACCGGGGCACGGGTAAGGCGCCGCAGGCCAGCGCGGCCATGGCGAATAATATCAGCATTACATCCGGCGGCATGCGCACGGCCAGAAGAGGGCTGGCGTCCCACTGAGCGCCCGCGGACAACGCCATGGGAAACAGCTTTGCCAAAAGCCCGAACAGCAGCAGCGAGAGCGGCAAATGCAGCAGACGGGACAGCAGCAGCGGCAGCAGCGGTATACGGGGGGCAAGCAGCGCACGCACCTGCAGAAAGACGGAAGCGCCCATTACACTGAGTGCGGCGCAGCACAGCTGTGTGCGCCAGGCGGATGCAGTCTCGCAGGCGGCGCGGCACGCGCTGGTGACCTCCAGAGGCAGCGTGGCCCAAAAGCGGACGGACGCATCTGCGCCTGTGGGGACAGCAATGGCGGCAAAAAAAGAGAACAGCGTTACATAGCCGCACAGCATCACGATGGCGTTGACCGAGTCCCGTACGGCGGGAACAAAACCCGTCTGAGACGGAACGGCGTCCGGCTGTGTTTTTTGCGTGACGGAACAGCGGCCGGCGGGCATGCCTTTGCCCGTTTGCGCTGCGCAGGCCACGGCGGCCCGGAAACGGCCCGCCATGCTGCCGCGTTTGCGCAGGCGAACAAAAAGTGCGGCGGCCAGCCCGCAGACAAGTGACGCCCCCAGCTGTGCGCCTAAAAGCAGCCAGCCCGCGCCCGCGCTGCCCAACATCAGCGCGCCTACGCTGCTGACGACGAACCCCGGTCCGGAGCCAATGGTACATACCAGCAGCAGCGCGGCCTCAGCGGCAGTTAACTCGCCTGTGCGGTACAGAACATCCACCGCCTTTGCGCCGCCGGCAAAGCCCCCCAGCACGCCGCACAGCATGGCTGCGGGGGCCTTTGTGCTGTGCAGGCCAAGCAAACGGGTATAGGGCCGCAGCAGCAGGCCGAGCGCGCTTGCGGCACGGCTCTCCAGCAGCAGACGGGAAAGCACCAGAAAGGGAAACAGCGCGGGGATGACCGTCTCGTAGCATACGCTCAGCCCGCGCAGTACGCCGCCCGCCGCCGCCCCCGGGCGAAGGAACACGCTGGCTGCGGCAAACAACAGCGCGCCAGTCCACACAAGCTCGGCCAGAGCGCGTTTTATTTTAAGAATATTCATAAACCGTCCCTCCACCCTGATATATATGATTGAACCGGAATCAAATAGTAGGGAGGGCGGCTGATGCGCAGGAAAAAGAAGCCGGGCGAGCGCTACTCCTTTCGCCGCGCGATGGGATTTGGAACGCAGACGGTGCAGACCGTGCTGTACGGGCGGCCGGTGCTGCATGTGGATTGCGGCGGCGCGCTGGAAATCGAAAACTGCCGGAGCATCCTGCAGTACGATGCCGAAAAACTCAAGCTGGACATGGGCGAGCTGAGCGTTACGATCGAAGGAAACGAGCTGGTGGTGGACACTTACCAAAAAACGCTCATCACGGTGCGAGGGCAGGTGTTTTCCATCCATTTTGGTTACGGAGGAGTGCAGGGCGGTTGATGAACAGGTTGGCGCGGTACGCGATGGGAAGCGTGAATTTTGAGGTAACAGGCGGGCGCGGCGAACGCTTTTTAAACGACTGCGTGAACGCGGGCGTCCCGGTCGAACATATCCGCCCCACACAAACGGGCTATCTGGCCACAGTGCCTCTGCGGGATTACAAGCGCATGCACAAATATGCGCGCCGGAACCGGTGCCGCCTGCGCGTGCGGGAGAAATACGGCGCATACTTCGCGCTGTTCACATACCGTCACCGCTGGGGGATACTGGCGGGCCTTGTGCTGTGCGTCCTGCTGCTGTGCATGTGCCGCAACCTTATCTGGAACATCTGCTTTTACAATTTTACGCCGGAGCAGGAAGCATCCGCCCGCGCGCAGCTGTTTGAAAAGGGAATCTATGAAGGTGCGTTTCAAAACAATGAGAGGCTGGTGCGCGCGGCGGGCGAACTGTTTGTGGGGTCGGAAGAATACGGCTGGGTCGCGCTGAATTTTGTGCAGGGCCGTCTGGTGGTGGAAAAAACACAGCGGGAGAAGGTGCCGGAGCCCATCGGCACGGAGGTCACCAACGTAGTGGCGAAGAGCGACGGCATCATACGGCGGCTGGAGCTGGTGGACGGCTATCCCCGCGTGGTGCCGGGCCAGTATGTGGCCCAGGGCCAGGTGCTTGTCAGCGGTATGACGCTGAGCCAGTATGAACGTCCGCTTTATTCCCATGCTCAGGCCGAGGTGCTGGCGGAGGTGGAAAAAAGCTATGTATATACCCAGCCGCTGCATGTGGAGCCTGTACTGCCCCAAGCCGTGAGCAAAAGCTATTACAAGCTGTACCTTCCCTGGGGTGAACTTTCGCTTTATGCACAGCTTGATGTGCCGGAAAACGCGTCCCAGCGCGTGCTGCGCCGCCCGGCGGCCCCTTTCGGATTCCATCTGCCTGCGCTTGTGGAGGAAACGCAGGTGCGGCAGGCCGCAGCCGTGCCCTTTGATTTGACGCCCGGGCTGGCGGAGGATATCGCGCGCTCACGCATTCTGGACGCCATCCGGGCGGAATTTGGCGACTATGAGCTGCTGGAAGAAACGCCGTCTGCTGAGGAAGCAGACGGTGCGGTGACCTTGACGCTGCGGGTGCGCATGCTGGCGGATATCGGGAAAATGGTGCCCTATGAGGGGGAGGCCATGGAGCCGGACAGCACGATTGGTGCAGATTCATAGGAAAAATTCAGAAAAATTTGTAGAACTTATGTACAAAATCCTCTTTTAAATTTTGATAAATATGCTATAATAGTCTCAAAGCTACCGCTGCGCGGTCGCGGGCATGTGCAGACATGCCCGGATGCGCTGGCGCGCATGGGCTTTGTGGCTGTTGAAACGCGCAAAACAACGGCATGGCGTTGTTTTGTTGCAGCCGCTTTGCGGCGTCGCGTTATAATAGTCTCAAAGCTACCGCTGCGCGGTCGCGGGCATGCGCAGACATGCCCGGATGCGCTGGCGCGCATGAGGCTTTGCGTCTGTTGAAACGCGCAAAGGCGTTTGCGGGCATGCGGTTTGGGGAATGCTGAAATATGCTGCAAAAACTTGCAGCGTACAATAAAAAATAAGAGGTGTTGGAATGGCGGAAACAGTGCTTGAAGTGGATTCAGTGGATACGGCACTTGCCATTTTTGGAAATTGCGATGAGAACATCCGTCTGTTGGAGCAGGCCTTTGGCGTAACGGCCATATGCCGCGGCACCGAGGTGAAGCTGACAGGCGGAGAAGAGGATGTGGAGCGTGCCCGCAGGGCGTTGGACGCCATGCTGATGCTACGGGCAGGCGGTACGCCGCTGGAAGAACAGACGGTGCGTTACTGCATCTCGCTGGCCGGCAGCGGGGATGAAGCGCGCGTGAAGGACCTGACAGGAGATTTTATTGCCATCACAGCCAAGGGCCGTCCGGTGCGGCCAAAGACGTTGGGCCAGAAAGCGTATATCGGCGCCATTGTCAAAAATGCCGTGACCTTCGGCGTGGGGCCGGCAGGCACGGGCAAGACGTATCTGGCCGTAGCCATGGCCGTGAAGGCCTTCAAGGCACGGGAGGTGAGCCGCATCATTCTCACGCGGCCCGCTGTGGAAGCCGGTGAGAAGCTGGGCTTTTTGCCCGGAGACCTGCAGAATAAGGTGGACCCGTACCTGCGCCCGCTGTATGACGCTCTGTTCGATATGCTGGGCGCAGAAAATTATCAGAAGCTGCTGGAAAAGCAGCTCATCGAGGTGGCTCCGCTGGCCTATATGCGCGGGCGTACGCTGGATGATGCCTTCATCATCCTTGACGAAGCGCAGAATACCAGTCCCGAACAGATGAAAATGTTCCTCACACGCATGGGCGCCGGCTCCAAGGTCGTGGTGACGGGCGACATTACGCAGATCGACTTGCCGGATAAGGCACGCTCCGGCCTTGTGGACGTGCTGGGCGTTCTGAAAAACGTTGAGGGCATCGCCATGATCCATTTTTCCGAAAAGGACGTTGTGCGCCACAGGCTGGTGCAGGAGATCATACGCGCCTACGACAAAGCGCAGGCTGCGAGAAACAGAAAGTAAAGGATGTGTTTTTGATGTCTCATAAAGTATATATCACCAACAAGCAGAACACGGTGAAGGTGCCGTCCGGGCTGCGCATCCTCATCCGCCGCTCGTGCCACGCGGTGCTGGAGGCTGAGCATTTCGAGGGCCCTGCCGAGATCAGCGTCACTTTTGTGGACAACGCCGAGATCCAGCAGCTGAACAAGCAGTACCGGGATAAGGACCAGGCCACCGATGTGCTCAGTTTTCCGTTGGGGCAGGACGGCAAGTACGACATCAATCAGGAGACGGGCGCCGCGATGCTGGGGGATATCGTCATCTCGATGGAACGGGCCATGGAGCAGGCCAATATATACGGCCATTCCCTCCAGCGGGAGGTCGCGTTCCTGACGGTGCATTCCATGTTCCACCTGTTGGGTTACGACCACGAAGCAGGCGGCCTGGAGGCCGTGCGTATGCGCGAAAAGGAGGAGGCGGCGCTCATCCAGCTGGGCCTGCCGCGCACGGTTTCGTACAGCCAGGTGGACTGAGATGAAGCCGCGCTTCGTGGACAGCTTTCTGTACGCCGCCCAGGGCATCCGCACCGCGGTGCGCGAGGAGCGCAATATGCGGTTCCACCTGTGCGCCGCGTTTTACGTTTATCTTTTTTCGCTGTTTTACGGCTTTGGCAAAACAGAGTACATTCTCATCACGCTCATGGTATGCGGGGTTTTGGCGCTGGAGCTTGTCAACTCCAGCCTGGAGCGCACGGTGGAGCGCCCTGCGCCGGACCGGTACATGACTGCGGGCGTGGTGAAAGACATGGCCGCGGGCGCGGTGCTGGTATTCAGCATCGGGTGCGCGGTGTGCGGCGCTGTCCTGTTCTGGGATGTCGCGGCGTTCCGGCGCATGTTCGCTTTCTTTGCGGCAAGGCCGCTGCTGGCGGTGTTGCTGGCCGCGTCTCTTGCCGTGGCGTGGCAGTTCATTTTTGGAAAACGGAAGGAAGGCAAATAATTGCAGCAGGAACAGACAAAATCGATCTTCGTGGCCATCGTGGGCCGCCCCAATGTGGGGAAATCGTCTCTTTTGAACAGAATGGTGGGGGAAAAGGTGGCCATCGTCACCGCAAAACCCCAGACGACACGAACGCGCATCACGGGTATATTGACGCTCGGTGCGGTGCAGTATGTATTTCTGGACACGCCGGGCATCCACCGCCCACGCACCAGGCTGGGCGAGCGCATGGCAAAAGCAACGGCGGATTCCGTGGCCGAGGTGGACGCGGTGGTAATGCTGTTTGAACCGTACGGCGAGCTGACGGAAGCCGAGCAGGCGCTGGTGGAGGACATCCGCGTGAAAAAAGTGCCTGCGCTGGCGGCGGTGAACAAGACGGATACGCTGAAAAAAGAAACAGACCTTGCCGTGCGCATGCAGTTTCTGGAAGAGCTGGGCGTGTTCCGGGGCGTGCTGCCGCTGTGCGTGTCAGAGGACAGGGGCTGTACGGAACTGCTGGACGCACTGCTGCCTTTCGCGGTGGAAAGCCCTCACTATTTCCCGGACGACGCCTACACCGACATGCCGGAAAAGGCTCTCGTGGCGGAGGTGCTGCGGGAAAAGATGCTGCTGAACCTGCGGGACGAGATTCCCCACGGCACGGCTGTGACCGTGGAACGCTTCAAGGAACGCGGAGACAAGGATATCATCGACATCGACGTAAACATCTACTGCGAAAAAAAGAGCCATAAGGGTATGATCATCGGTAAGGGCGGGCAGATGCTCAAGAAAATCGCGTCCGAGGCGCGTGTGGAGTGCGAGGAGTTTCTGGGCGCACGGGTGAACCTGCAGTGCTGGGTAAAGATCAAGGACGACTGGCGCGACAACGATTTTCTGTTAAACAATTTCGGCTTTCAAAAATAAGCGCAGGGCCGGGCAGGAGAAATAAATCCGCCGCGTTCCCTGTTTTTGGACAACATTTCCGCTTATATGCGCGCTACAATGGTGAATAGTACCTGTTAGCGGAGGTGTTCACCATGGAAACAAGCAACTACTGGAAACTGTTTGAAAGTACGGGCCAGGTAGAGGACTACCTTGCCTTTAAGCAGCACGGCACGCAGGAGGAGACACAAAATGCGGACGACGACAATGGGCCTGGTGCTGCGGGCGACAAAGACGGGCGAAGCTGACCGCGCTTTGCTGCTGCTGACGCCGGATGGCCTTGTCAGTGCCATGGCAAAGGGGGCACTGCGCCTGAAAAGCAGGCTGTTCAGCGGTACGGGGCTGTTTTGCTACAGTGAATTCACGCTGTTCGAGGGCAAAACCATGTTTGTTGTGGACGAGGCGGAGGTACGCCAGGTGTTCTGGGGCATCCACGAAAGCGTGGAGCATATGGCGCTCGCCATGTATTTCGCAGAGCTTGCGTCCACGCTCTCGCCCACGGGGCAGGAGGCCGAGGCGCAGCTGCGGCTTCTGCTCAACAGCCTTTACCTGCTGAGTGAAGGAAGGCGCGCTCCGCGTTTGGTAAAGGCCGTGTACGAGCTGCGCGCCATGACGCTGGCGGGCTTTATGCCGGACCTGGTGGCCTGCGCGGATTGTGTGAAATACGAGGGCGGCGCGTTCTGCTTCGATGCACGGAAGGGCCGCCTGTACTGCGGCGAATGCGCCGCGAAGCGCGAGCTGGAATGCAATTTGGACCCGGCGGCGCTGGCGGCCATGCGGCACATCGTGTTCAGCGGGGATGACAAGCTGTTTTCTTTTTCGTTGGCGGAGCACAGCACGCAGCTGCTGGGCGCGGTGACGGGGCGGTGGGCGCTTTATTGTGTGGACAGGCCGCTGCGTTCGCTGGATTTTTTAAATACCGTTCTGGATTAAAGCGTGCGTGCGGCATACATAGATAGACCGTCACCCGGCGCGGGCAAGGCTTGTCTGCGCCGCAATATTTGTTTAGAGTTGGCACGCCCGGCTCCGCGTAACGCCTTTGCGGTCCGATGCGGCGGGCGCAACAGCGGGGTGCTCCCGAAGCGGCTTTGCAGCCGCGGCACGGGAACGTTTCGGATGCTCCGGCGGCACGGCCGCCGGGAAAGGAACCAAGAGGAGAATATGGACGAAAAATACTTAGAAGCACTGGAATTCGACAAGATACGCGCCCGCGCGGCCGACGGCATCGTCTGTCCGGAGGCACGGGGCATGCTGTTGGGGCAGCCCGCATGGGAAACGCCTGACGAGGTGCGTGCGGCGCTGGAGCAGACAGACGCCATGACGACGCTGCTGATCAAAAACGGTTCGCCCCGTTTTTCCTCGGTGGAGAATGTGCGGGGTATCGTGCAGAGAGCGGAAAAGGGCGGCGTGCTCTCCATGGCGGAGCTGCTTACGGTGGCGGACACACTGCGCAACTTCCGTGAGCTGGTGAAATGGTACGGCCTGACGGAGCACGACGTGCTGCCGGTAGACGATTTGTTCTATGCCATGACGCCCCAGCCGACGCTGGAAAAGACGATAAAGGATTCGATTTTGTCCGAAAATGAAATGGCCGACACGGCCAGCGACACGCTGTATGATATCCGCCGCAAGATCCACGCGGCGGAAAATTCCATCCGCGATAAGCTGGACGCCATTACAAAATCACAGTCGGCGTCAAGATATTTGCAGGACGCCGTGGTTTCGCTGCGCAACGGGCGCTTTGTCGTGCCCGTGAAAGCGGAGCACCGCGGCGAGGTGGGCGGCGTCATCCACGACGTTTCTTCCAGCGGTTCCACGTTGTTTGTGGAGCCTACGGCCGTGGTGGAGGCCAATGCAAAGATCCTGCAGCTGCGCAATTTGGAACAGGCTGAGATCGAACGCATTCTGGCAGCATTTTCCGCTCGGACTGCGGCACTGGAGCCGATGTTTACGTTTGGCTACGGAGCGATGCTGGAGTTGGATGTGCTGCTGGCCAAGGCCAGGCTGGCGCTGGACCAAAAGGCCATGAAACCGCAGGTGAACGACGACCATGCGTTCAGTCTTGTGCGTGCGCGCCACCCGCTCATCGATCCGGCTGTGGTCGTTCCGGTAGACATCGCATTGGGCGGCGCTTGCGACACGATGGTCATCACCGGCCCCAACACGGGCGGCAAGACGGTTACGCTTAAAACGGCTGGCCTTTTGTGTGCGATGGCGCAGCACGGCTATCTGATCCCGGCACACGAAAGCAGCTCTGTCTGTGTGTTCGGCGAGATACTGGTGGACATCGGTGACGAGCAGAGCATCGAACAGAGTTTGTCCACATTTTCAGGGCACATCAAAAACATCACAGGAATCCTGAAACTGGCGGGGCCTCAGACGCTGGTGCTTATGGACGAGCTGGGCGCGGGGACCGACCCGGCTGAAGGCGCGGCGCTGGCGGTATCCGTCATCGAGGCGCTGCGCGGTCTTGGAGCGAAGATCATGGCCACCACGCACTATTCAGAGCTGAAAATTTTTGCGCTGGATACGCCGGGCGTGCAAAACGCCTCCTGCGAATTCAATGTGGAAACGCTGCGCCCAACCTACCGCCTTTCTGTGGGCGTACCGGGAAAATCCAACGCGTTCCTCATCAGCCAGAAGCTTGGCCTTGCGCCGGAGATCATTGAGAACGCCCGGGCGCATCTGTCCAACGAGGACCAGCAGTTTGACAATATCCTCAACCAGCTTGAGGATCTGAAGGTGGAGCTGAAGGCGCAGCAGGACGAGGTAGAGCGCCTGAAGCACACGGCCTCTCATGCACTGGAGCAGGCCGAGGAAAAACGTGCTGCGCTTATCCGGCAGGGCGAGGAAGAACTGGCCGCTGCGCGGGAGAAGGCCCACGGTATGGTGCAGGACGTGCAGAACACAGCCTACGGCCTGATGGATGAGCTGCGCAAGCTGGAAAAAGACAAGCAGCTCAGCGCGTCCCAGCGCGCGGCCCGTGCGCGGGAGATCGCGAAAAAGGAAACGGAAAAGCTGTTCGGCAAAACGGACGTGGTGCATGCGCCTCAGCGTACTTTCAAGCCGCTGGACAGCGTAAAACTGGGGCAGGAGGTGCTGATCGCCGAGCTGGACAAGCCCGGTATCGTGACGGCTCTGCCGGACCGTGACGGCATGGTGGAGGTGCGCGCGGGTATTATCAAGACAAAAGTGCCGCTCAACGGCCTGTGCGCGCCGCACAAGCAGCAGCCCGCGCCGCAGAAAAAGTATCAGCCGCGCCGTGCGCCGGCCTCCGCGTCAAGCGGGGATAAGGTAACACGTACGCCCAGCATGGAAATCAACCTGATCGGCATGACGGTAGAAGAAGCTCTGCATGAGGCGGACAAATTTATCGACAACGGCGTGATGAACGGACAAACGACGCTGTACCTCATTCACGGCAAAGGGACGGGCGCGCTGCGCAAAGGCATTCATGAGCATCTGCGCCGTCATAAAAATGTGCGCAGCTTCCGCCTTGGCGTTTACGGCGAGGGCGAAGCGGGCGTTACGGTAGTAGAGCTGAAATAGGGGACGGCACGGGGAAGCCTGCCGCCTGACGGGGGATTCGCGCCGCGAAAAACAGAAAAGCTTCGGTTCCGGGGAGCGCGTAAAACAGCAAAAGGCCGTGTATCGCATTGGATACACGGCCTTTTGTATATGCCGGGTCCGGGGCAGGCACGCCCCGACAAGAGCATGAAGCAAATTTGACGCCATGACAGAATCGTTCTCCTGCCCTTGGACGCTGAATGAGAGGCTAAAGGTATGATTCTGTCGGAGCTTTATATGCTGCCGGTAAACTGGGATTTCATGCGAAAAAGAATATTCTTACGTTGCAAATAGCTTATCGATTTCCTTTCTATCGCAATCTAAAATCCATTGGTTAAAATTATGATAAATAGGCCACAGTGTTTCTTTGCGTTCTGCAACTAAATCTGCGCCCCTATCATCGTAAATATGATACAAATACACTTCTTCTGTATTTGCAAAATAAACGCTTGAAACCAAGGATGAAATACCGCCCAGGTCGGCTTTAATGATTTCTCTTAGCAGCAGCTCTGGCGAAAAATCAATCTTACACAGATCTCAATAGAGCTGCAATACCATATACTGTTCGTCTCCGTCATTTATCTGTTGCTCCCTTTGTTCGTGGGGAAAAGAAACCAGATTCTGAAGCACACTCAAATCCAATCCGTTTCCATACCCCGGCCCATCTTCGTTGGGATGGGTATCTATCCGTAACAAGTTCGGAGGTTGTGGAAGAGAGCTATATATAGCTTTTGCCCGTTGTAGTGACGCACCGATATATTGGGAATTTACAACCGTATCACGAAGAAGTGAAGCGTCTGAATATACAGGTGTTTCACCTCCTATTTCAAAGCGAATGGCAACGGGGCATTTATAAAACACGGGATGCTCCAGCGTTGGGTTCCCTATTCTAATAAGAAGATTATCAAACCTTTCTGGCAGCATAGAATATCGCTCCTTCCGTAGAGTGCGCCTTCTCATCAGATTTAAGGCAACACCGCACAATTCACGGCTGAAGCCTTAAGCGCCGCCTCGCTTGCAGATTTTCCGGCAACTGTCACAAAAATGCCCGCGAATACACAAAGTATTCGCTGCGCTTTTTTGTTTAACCTGCCAAAAAATCTGCCGGCGCGATTCGACTCTTAGAATTGTGCGGTGTTGCCTTAAATTTATTGATTATCCATATTGTAGCATAACTGCATGGCTAATCAACAACAAACTTTCAGGGCTTGCCGGGAGTTTTTTATAAATCTTTTACGCACTGTCCATTCCGGCAGGATGCGCCGCGTCTTCGGAAACCATGCTTTGGGCGTGATTCTGTCATTTGCCGGCTGCCTAATTCGCCTTGCGGCCGGCGTCATCCGGCTTCGTGCCCGTCGCCGCTTTCAACCGCTCCAGCAGCGCGGCATAGCGCGGCTCCTGCTTCAGTGCGTGCAGCGGTTCAGAGCTCTCCAGTACGAACAGCGCGTTTTCACGCAGAAAATCATCCGATACATCCATGATGCCGGAGGAGGAGAGCCGGTCGAAAAACAGCGGCGAATATTCCTGCGCGCGGCAGCCCGTAACAGCGCTTTCCGCGTAGGCTTCGGCGGCGTCCAGCGCAGCCGGCGTCTTGCCCGCCAGAGCCAGCAATTCGGCGCGTGCCAGCTCATAGTTTCCGTGCATGCCGGGCGCGTTTTCACCATGAAACAAAACGTCCAGACGGCAGGCTGCGTCCAACAGTGCGAGGGCCTTCTCCGTATCCCCGCGCGCACGTGCCTCGGCGGACAGGCTGTATAAGCACAGTCCCGCGTCCCGCACATATCCCCAAAGGCAGGCCTGGTGCAGCTTTTCCGCTTCCTCCGCTTGTCCCGTCTGTCTCAGGATGGATGCTTTCAGCATGCGGGCGTCGTAATCGGGCTGAGGGAGTTTTTCTACGGCGTCCAGCGCACGACCGGCTTCTCCATTCATCATATACAGGCCGGACAGCGTGTAGAATGCGGCCTCACGGGTCTCGGTGTCCGTGCTGTGCGTGCTGTCCTCAAACAGGCGGATGGAGCGTTCCAATTGCTTTTGTACGAACGCTTCGTCTTTCAGGGCCGCCATATAGCGCATATACAGCGATGCGATGCGGAATTTGAGCGCGGTGTCGCCTGGATGGGAAAGCAGAATATCTTCACAATAGGCGCAGGCTTCTTCGGCGCGGCCGCTTTCAAACAGGACGCGTCCTTTTTCCCAGATGGCTTTCAGTTCTTCCTCGGAAAGAAGAGGCCGAAAATCCAGCAGTGTGTCGGGTGTGGTGCCCAACGCCCGCGCCAGAGGGCACAGCAGCAGAATATCCGGGTAGGCACTGGCCGTCTCCCATTTGGACACCGCCGCGGCGGTAACGCCCACGGCCTCGGCAAGCTGTTCCTGCGTCAGTCCCTTTTGTCTGCGCAGTGTTTGGATGGTTTTTCCGGTTGGCATTTCCATTTCGGCAAATTCCTTTCGTTTCTTTTGGGCCCGGTTCCATCGTAACATACGAGCGCCGCGTATACAATGGAGCTGATGTTGAACGCAGATGCGGTTTTTTTGAATTGAATTCAAGCTGCGGACGGTGCGGGGCAGAGAGAAAACGCACTCCAACCTCCGGCATATGTTTCGGAAGGCGGAGCGCGCTGTGAAATAAAGAAATGTGCTTCAGGAAAGTGTGGCAGACAGCCCGGCGGCATGCTTGGCGCGCTGGGAACGGCGCAGTCTCTGCTTGACGCGGCTCACAAGGAACACGAACAGGCACATCAGCGCGGGAGTGGCGGCGGCAAATACGCCCAGCAGCGTCCACGCACGCCCTGAAAGAGGGGAAAGGCCAAACAGCGGCCCCAGCAGGACGCATGCACCGATGAAGCCCACGCCCATGGCGGCCACGATGGCAAAGCGCCATCTGGACAGAGGCCAGCACAAAAACAGCAGCACCATAAACCCTGCCGTGCCCGCCAGCAGCGTGCACACAGTGGAGATCTGCTCCATGGGAAGGCCCATCCCGGAGCCGATCCACATCACGGCCAGCAGGTTCACCACATTGACCAGCCCGCCGGGCAGTGCGTTCAGCAGCACGCTGCGCATAAAGCTGCCGCGTACACGCCCATAGGATGGCTCGAATGTCAGCAGGAACGAAGGAACGCCGATAAGCAGCCCGCTGAGCAGACTGATCTGCGCGGGCACCAGCGGATAGGGCATGGCCGCAAACAGAAGAACCAACGAAACAACGAATGAGAAGATGTTTTTTACAAGGAACAGTGTGGCCGAACGTTCGATATTGTTGATGACACGCCGCCCCTCTTTGACGATCTGCGGCATGGCAGAAAAATTGGAGCTCAGCAGCACCAGCTGGGCCACATGCTGCGCGGCCTCGCTGCCTGCCGCCATGGCGATGCTGCAATCCGCATCTTTTAAAGCCAGCACGTCGTTTACCCCGTCGCCGATCATGGCCACGGTGCGGCCCGTGTCCTTCAGCGCGCAGATGAGCGCGCGCTTTTGCTGCGGCGTCACACGGCCGAACACGGCATGCGCCTGCGCCGCGCCGCGAAGGTCCGCGTCTTCAGGTACGCGGGACATATCCAGATAATGTTCCGCGCCCTCCACGCCCGCCCGGCGCGCAACTTCCGCCACGGATACCGCGTTATCGCCGGAGATGACCTTTACATCCACGCCCTGTGCCTTGAAATAGGCCAGTGTTGCAGGTGCATCCGCACGGATTTTATCCGAAAGCACCACAAAGCCCAGCGCCTGCGGATCGTGCTGCAGCGTACCGCCCTCCAGCACGCCGTGTCCGCGCGCCAGCACCAGCACGCGCCGTCCTGCCGCCAGCTGCGGCTCTACCGTACCCCGGAAGGCGGCATACCCGCCGCCCAGCACGATCTCCGGTGCGCCGAGGATGTATTCGTCTCCGTCTTTCAGCACCAGAGCACCCCACTTGCGCTCGGAGCTGAAGGGGACGGCGGCTTTGGGCTGCCAGCCGCCGCCCAAAGCGCCGAAGCGTGCCCGCAGAGCCTGCGCCGTGGCGTTGTCCTCGCCCGCGGCGGCGGTAAAGCTGCCCAGCAGCTCTGCCAGTGCGCCGCCCTCCATGCCCGGTACGGGGATGGTTTCCAGCACTTCCATGCAGCCCTCGGTGATGGTGCCTGTTTTGTCCAGACACAGCGTGTCCACCCGGGCCAGATTCTCGATGCAGGAAAGCTCGTGAACCAGCGTTTTGCTGCGCGCCAGGCTGATGACGCTCACGGCCAGCGCTACGCTCACCAGAAGGTAAAGCCCCTCGGGGATCATGCCGATGATGGCGGCCACGGTGGAACTCATGGCGTACTCCAGCCCTGTGTGAAGAAAGAAATACTGCTTTGCAAACATGATGACGAATACGGGGATGATGGCAATGCTGATGAAACGCAGCAGCCTGTCCAATGCGCGCATCATCTCCGAGCGGTGACGTTTGCGGCGCCGGGCCTCGCCGGTGATGCGCGCGGCATAACAGTCGGTGCCAACCTTATCCAGCCGTGCCGCGCACGCGCCGGTCACCACAAAACTGCCCGAGAGCAGCGTGTCCCCGGGGCGTTTTTGCACAAGCTCTGCCTCGCCTGTCAGCAGCGCTTCGTTTACCTCCAGCGTCCCGTCCGCAACAACGGCGTCCGCGCACACCTGGCTGCCCGGGCGCAGCAGCACAATGTCGTCCAGTACCAGCTCGTCTGTGGGGACGGTGCGCGTTCGGCCGCCGCGGACCACACAAGCCGTGCTGCCCGAGAGCAGTGTCACCTTGTCCAGCGTGCGTTTGACGCGCAGCTCCTGCACAATGCCGATGAACACATTGGCGGCCACAATGCCCAAAAACATCATGTCGCGGTATGCGCCAACAGCGAACAGGCAGGCGGCCAGCGCCACGAACACAAAATTGAAAAAGGTAAATACGTTGTCCCGCACGATCTGCCATTCTGTTTTGGAGAGGCTGTCCTGCGCGGCGTTGTTCCATCCGGCGGCCCGGCGCTGGGCCGCCTGTTCCTCTGTAAGCCCTGTTTCCGGTGTGGGGCAAAGCCGCTCCACAGGGCGGCGTTCAGAGCGTTTGCGGTTTTGCTTCATGGTCGTATGCTTCCTTTTTCCGCGCGGCGCGCCGCGCTGTATTTGGAACGTGAAAAATGTCCTTTGCTTATCATTACGAGGCAGAAACGGCCCATGCTACAAGCCCGCATACAAAACCTGCGACGCGCGCCCCTTTGGTTTGACATGTTTTTCGCTCCGGGTGTACTACACTCGGAGAAGAGGGGGCGGCGACATGCGCGGTGTGATCTATGTGGATATTCTGTTTTTTGTCAATGCCCTCATCGGATATTTTCTGCTGCGGGGCGCGGCGCTGCTGGCCGGGCGCATCGCCTCCGATTGGCGCATCTTTCTGGGGGCGGCCGCCGCGGGCCTTTCTTCGCTGCTGCTGCTTTTGCCTCCTCTGCCGCAATGGCTCATGTGGGGGGCAAAAATCGGCAGCGCGGTGCTCATCGTATTCGCCAGCTTCCCGGTGCACAATGTGCGCGGCTTCCTGAAATGCTGCTTCTGGTATGTGTTTCTGAACATTGCGCTTTCAGGCGCGGTATTTGCGGCTACATACTATGGTGCGGCGCAGAATGTCAGCACCAATAACCTGTCGGTGTATTTCAATGTTTCCCCTTTGCTGCTTATCGGGTGCATTGCCGGCGTATATCTGGCCGTACAGCTTTGCGCATGGGCATTCGGCCGGCCGCAGCAGGTGCGGACCATACCGTTCACCGCCCGGTTCGAGGATGGCTGCGTGCAGGGGCTGGCGCTGGTGGACACGGGGTTTTCGGTCCGCGACCCCATCACGGGAACGCCCGCGTTTCTGCTCAGCTTTCCCGCGGTGCGCGGCGCGCTGCCGCCTGGGCTGCTGCGGGCGCTGGCGCTTTATTTCGACGACGGCGCCATGGAGACGGGAGGCATGCCGCTGCGGCTTATCCCCACCAAAACGGCGGCGGGCACCCGTGCCCTGCCTGCGGTGCGCGTACGTGAACTGGTGTTGGAGGCAGACGGCGCGCCCCGCCGCTATACGGGCGTGTGTGCGGTGTTCACGCCGGAGCCTCTGGCGGACGGCGGCTTCTGCGCCATCGTACCCGCGGAGGGAGGGGTTTGCGGAGCCTGACGCAGCCGCCGGGCGAACAAAGACGCAGCTTCCGGCCGCACAGGGCGCCGCGCTGCCTGCAGACCATACAAAGGAGAAGAAAAATGCCACTGCTTGCATCACTGCGCACGGGGCTGGCGGCCCTGTGCAGGAAATTCATCATCTGCATCCGCCTGCCGGACTACGCTTATTATATCAACGGGCCGGAAACGCTGCCTCCGCCGCTGAGCAAAGAAGAGGAAAAGGTCGTTTTTGCCGGCCTGGAGGCCGGAAACCCCGACTGCCGCGATGTGCTTATCGTTCACAATTTGCGGCTGGTGGTCTACATCGCAAAAAAATTCGAGAGCAAAACGGCCTCTGTGGAGGACATGATTTCCATCGGTACCATCGGGCTCATCAAGGCGGTGAATACTTTCGTCCCGTCGAAAAACATCAAGCTGGCCACTTATGCCAGCCGGTGTATCGAAAACGAGATCCTGATGTACCTGCGCAAGAGCAGCAACAAGCGGCAGGAGAGCAGCATCGACGAACCCCTGAACACCGACTGCGACGGCAACGAGCTGCTGCTTTCGGATGTTCTGGGGACAGATGGGAACCAGGTGGGAGCCGATTTGGAGCAGGCGGCGGAAAAAAATATGCTGCTGGAGGCGGTGGGCCGCCTTTCCGCACGGGAGAGGCAGATCATGGAGCTGCGCTTCGGCCTTTCGGGCGGGGCGGAGCATACGCAGAAGGAAGTGGCGGATATGATCGGCATTTCCCAAAGCTACATTTCAAGGCTGGAAAAGCGCATCATCAAACGGCTGAAAGGCGATTTGGAACGCATTTCCTGAACAGAACAAACGTAAAACGGCGGGCCGGGTAATTTTCCCAGCCCGCCGTTTGGATTGTACGCCGCCGCAGGGCCAATACTCCGGGCAAGACGTTTTGCTTGGAGGAGAGGATACTTTGTATTATCACAAGGTGGAGATCTGCGGCGTGAATACCGCAAAGCTGCCGGTCCTGAAGGAAAAGGAGAAAATGGAACTCATCGTCAAAGCGCAGGCGGGCGACAAGGAAGCCCGCCAGAAGATGATCAACGGGAATCTGCGGCTGGTGCTGAGCGTTGTGCAGAAATTCACAGGCCGGGGGGAGAATCTGGACGATCTGTTTCAGGTGGGCTGCATCGGACTCATCAAGGCCATCGACAATTTCAACCCAGGGCTGGGCCTTCGCTTTTCCACCTACGGCCAGCCCATGATCATCGGCGAGATACGCCGTTTTCTGCGGGACAACAACGCCATGCGCGTCAGCCGTTCGGTGCGGGATGTGGCGTACAAGGCCATGCAGGCACGGGAGCTGCTGCAAAAGAAGCTGGGGCGGGAGCCTAACGTGCGGGAGATATCCGAGGCGGTGGGCCTGCCGCAGGCGACTGTTACGCTGGCGCTGGAGAGTGTGGTGGAGCCGGTTTCCCTGTATGAGCCTGTATACAGCGACGGCGGCGACACCATCTATGTGATGGATCAGGTGGGCGAGACAGGCTGTGAGGAAAATTGGATCTCCTCCATCCAGTTCCGCGACACCGTCAGCAAGCTGTCGGACCGGGAGAAAAAAATCATGTCCCTGCGCTACCTGGCAGGTAAAACGCAGGTAGAGGTTGCGGGGGAGATCGGTATCAGCCAGGCGCAGGTGAGCCGTCTGGAAAAAAACGCGCTGGAGCGCATCAAAAAACAGCTGTGACACCGCATGAAAAACGCGCCCCGGGACAAAATGTTCCGGGGCGCGTCCCAGACTGTTGAAAAAGCCAGAAAGGTAAAAGAAACGTCCGGGGAAAAAGCTTGAAAAAGGGGTGGTGAACCCCTTTTTCATTTAAAATAACCCCGCGCCGTGCGCGGCGAACGGGGCCGCAGGCCCTGTTCGTAGGCAGCTTGGCGAAAAAGCTGGGCTTTTCCGCCAAGCTGACGCGCCCCGGGACAAAATGTTCCGGGGCGCGTTTTGGGTTTGTTTGCGTCGGCAATGCGGCTATTCCGCGGCAACCGTGGCAGCCTGTTTCTGCCTGCTCAGTTTTTTTTCGCTTTCCACGCCGTAGCTCAGCAGCGCGCGCTGCAGCGTACGCACATTTTTGAAGTGGATCCCAGTGATATCCGCGTCGAAAGCGGCGGACGCATTGGCGGTGTTGTCGTCAATGAAAATGGATTCCGCTGCCGAAAGACCGTATTTGGCCAGAAGCGCATGGTAGATGCGCAGGTCGGGCTTGGTCAGCTTTACCTCACAGGAAGCAACTCCGCCGTCGAACAGCTGCCAGAATTTGCGCTGCTGCAGCATTTCCAGCACGTCCCAGGAAATATTAGAAAGGTAAAACACGCCGTATCCGCGCTTTTTCAACCGCTTGATGAGCTGCACGGTGTCGTCCTTGGTGCGCAGCATATCGTACCAGTCGTCCAGAATAACGCCCACCTCAAAGGAACGGCGCAGAGCCGCGCCCTTTTCGCGCATGATGCGGTCGCCTTCCTCGCGGGTGAGCAGGCCGGCGTCCATCTGCAGCCATTCCTCACTGCCGAAGGTAATGTCGTAGAGCTGGTCCTCCACACGTTCGTTCATGAAATGGTCGACGAGGAATTCGCGAGGGTCAAAATCCACCACGACGCCGCCCAGATCAAAAATAATATTTTTATACAAAACGTTCACCTGTCCTGTGCGGGGGAACGCGTTCCCCTGGATTCTGCGCGCCTTGTCCGGGGCGCCCGCCGCCGCGCGCGTGGACGGCCGGGACCCAAAAAGCGGCTTTCGGCAGCTTTTTCACTATTATACAACATTTTTTGCGGTATAGAAAGGGCTTCGTTCGGAATAGGTATGGAATGCCGGCGTGTAGCCGGAGAAGGGAGGTTGTCGTTATGACAGTATATGAGCTGTGCGAACGGGACGTTGTAAATGTTACCACAGGCCAGAACCTTGGTAAAGTGGATGATATTTCCTTCGAGCCGGAGACGGCCAGCATCACGGGCGTTATCCTGTACGGGCGGCTAAAGCTGTTCGGCCTGCTGGGCCGGGAGGAGGACACGGCCATCCCGTGGGGAGACATCGAAAAAATCGGGACGGATGTTCTTTTGGTGCGCACGGCGGTATCCGCGCCGCCCAGGAGCAGAAAAAAATTGTTTGGAGTGAAATAAAATGGGTTGACAAGGTGTTTTATAATAATGAAGTGGAAAACGTAAAGTTTTTGAAAAGCGGAAGATTGGCATTTGAAAATCGGGAGGACGTTTGACGTGCAACAGATCGGACCCGGTGCGCAGCCCACGCGTTTTGCAAAGCTGCGCGCCTCTTTCTGGCTGAGCGCCGTATGGTCGGTGCTGGTGCCAACTGTTTTTTTTGTTACGATGGAGTGGATCCACCGCGGTACGCTGGGCGGCGATTTCTGGAGTGCCCGCGTGCAGCCGCATCCCTGGGGCTTTATTTTTGAGTGGCTGTTTCTGGTGCTGCTGTATGTGTTCATCAGCCAGCTTTCGGGCCTGCACTGGCTGGCCACGCTGCTTACAGGCATCATCAGCAACGTGCCGGGGACCGTCACCTATTTTAAGCTGGAGATGCGCGGCGAGCCGTTTCTGCCTTGGGATATCACCCAGGTAGGGGACTTTGCCGGCGTGGCCGGCAAGGTGGAGCTGGACATACAGCCCACGATGCTGTGGACGCTTGCAATTTTCCTTGTGCTTTTGGCAGCGAGCTGCTTTTTGCGTATGCCCTATAGAAAAGAGACGCGCTGGCGCTGGCGCATCGGCAGCGCGGCGGTTTCGGGCTTTTTGTGGTGCCTGCTGGTGTTCGGCGTATACCTGAACGCCTCCATGTGTGAATTTTTCGGCATTTATTCCGATATGTGGATGCAGGACCGTTATTACAAAAACTACGGCGTCATCACGGGGTTCATGACGAATCTGCAGGTGCTGGACATCGAAGCGCCGGAGAACTACTCTGAAAAATCGGTTCTGGAGCTGGCCGCCCGCGTGGAAGAGACGGCCGAAACGGCGAAGCCGCTGTATAAGGAATCCTACGCGGCCACGGCGGACGCGCCCGAGCAGCGGCCCAATATCATCTTTGTGATGAACGAATCGTTTTGGGATGCCTCCCGCCTGGAGGGCATATCCTATGACCGGGAGCTGACGCCCAATCTGACGGCGCTGAAAAACGAGGCGGCCTACGGCTACTGCTATACACCGTCTTTCGGCGGCGGAACCTGTGATGTGGAATTTGAGGCGCTGACGGGTTTTTCAGTGGAGCATCTGCCTGCGGGCAGCAAGCCCTATCAGCAGCATGTCACCCATGATATGTTTTCTCTGCCGCAGTATCTGCGGGCGCAGGGCTACGATACGCTGGCCGTGCACGGATACTACCGCAAGTTCTGGAGCCGCAACACTGCGTACCCCTACCTCGGCTTTAACGAGTTCATCGCCGCCGAGGATTTTGTGAACCCGCACACCCGCCGCGGCTTTATCTCGGACGCAGCCATGACGCAGCGCATTATTGAGGAATACGAAGCGCGGGACGGCGGCGCACCGCTTTTCATCCATGCGGTGACGATGCAAAACCACACGACCTACGACGCAAGCCGTTACGCGGCGGACGAACTGGTGAAGATCACGGAGCATCCCGGTCTTTCCACGCAGACGCTTTCCCAATTGCAGGATTTTGCAACGGGCGTGTATGAGGCGGACGCGGCGCTGGGCGCTCTGGTGGATTATTTCCGCAATGTGGACGAGCCCACCATCATCGTGTTTTGGGGCGACCATTTCAACCCCGTGGGCAAGGGCTACGAGCTGTTTGAAAAGACGGGCTATATCGAAAAGGGAGATACCGGAAGCCCGGACCTGCACCGCACGGACCTGATGATCTGGAGCAACTACGGCGGCGCCTCCATCGACCTGGGCACCATCGCGGCCTATGATATCTCGCCTGTAATGATGGACCTGTACGGCCTGGAAAAGCCGCTGCTGTTCGAGTATCTGACAGACAGCCTTTCGGTGATGCGTGCGCGCACCCGCGGTGTTACCGTGGAGACGGACGGCTCCTTCAGCGAGGAAATGACCGAGGCGCAGCGGCAGTGCTATGACGGCCACTGGCTGCTGCAGTATGACCTGATGTTCGGCAAGCCGTACCTGGAAGATTACACGCCGCAGGAATGAACGGCAAAAAAACGCGCTGTACAGCGAAAAACACTTGTAATCCGAGCGCGGGTATGGTATACTGATTCGGCAATACGCACGCATGTCTTTGGCGTCCGGTGCCTTCGGGTGGCGCGCCATGCAGGACATGCGGAGGAAAAAACAAATTTTAGGAGGACACAATTATGGCAGTAGTATCTATGAAACAGCTTCTTGAAGCCGGCGTGCATTTCGGTCATCAGACCCGCCGCTGGAACCCCAAAATGGCGAAGTATATCTTCACCGAGCGCAACGGCATTTATATCATCGACCTGCAGAAGACTGTGAAAAAGCTGGATGAGGCTTACAGCTTTGTGCGCGACACGGCCACCGCCGGCGGCAGCATTCTGTTCGTGGGCACCAAAAAGCAGGCGCAGGATTCCGTGCGTGAGGAAGCCACCCGCTGCGGCATGCACTATGTCAACGCGCGTTGGCTGGGCGGCATGCTGACGAACTTCCGCACCATCCGCCGCCGTATCGACCGCATGGAGCAGATCAATAAAATGCGCGAGGACGGCACTTTCGACATGCTCCCCAAGAAGGAAGTTGCGAAGCTGGAGCTGGAGCTGGAGAAGCTTGAAAAATTCCTGGGCGGCGTGAAGACGATGGATAAGCTGCCCGCCGCCATGTTCATTGTGGACCCGCGCAAGGAGCGTATCGCTGTTGCCGAGGCCCGCAAGCTGAACATCCCCATCGTGGCCATTGTCGACACCAACTGCGATCCGGACGAGATCGACTACGTCATTCCGGGCAACGACGACGCCATCCGCGCTGTAAAGCTGATCGCGGGCGCAATGGCGGACGCTGTGCTGGAGGGCCGTCAGGGCGAGCAGATGGACGAGGCCGAGGCTGAAGAAGAAGTCGCGGCTGCTGAATAATCGAACAGGGGGAAAAGAAAAATGGCATTTACCGCTTTAGATGTTAAGAAGCTGCGCGAACAGACCGGCTGCGGCATGATGGACTGCAAAAAGGCGCTCACCGAGTCTGACGGCGATTTTGACAAGGCTGTCGAGTATCTGCGCGAAAAGGGTCTTGCCGCCGCCGCGAAAAAGGCAGGCCGCATTGCCGCCGAGGGCATGGTCTACGCTGCGGCCGACGTGGCAAACAAGGTGGGCGTTGTCATCGAAGTGAACGCCGAGACCGACTTTGTTGCGAAAAACGACAGTTTCCAGACCTTTGTAAAAGAAGTTGCAGACGTTGTCATGGCGCAGAATCCCGCCGACGTGGAGGCTCTGATGGCCTGCAAGCTGGGCGAGCAGACGGTAGAAGCCGCGCTGCAGGAAAAGATCCTTGTCATCGGCGAGAACATTAAGATCCGTCGCTTCGCGCGCTTCGAGGGCGTTTGTTCCGCTTATGTGCACGGCGGCGGTACGCACGGCGTGCTGGTCCAGTTCGACACCGACGATGCGACGGCTGCGAAAGCTGAGTTCACGGCGTTCGGCAAAGACATTGCCATGCAGATCGCCGCGGCCAATCCCGGTTATCTGTGCGAGGCCGAGGTGCCCGCGTCTGTGATCGAGAAAGAGAAGGAGATCCTGCTGGCGCAGATCAGCAACGACCCGAAGCTGGCCGGCAAGCCCGAGCCTGTGAAGGTGAAGATGGTCGAAGGCAAAATCGGCAAGTTCTACAAAGAGAACTGCTTGGTGGATCAGGCATATGTCAAGGAGCCGGATATTTCTGTCTCCAAGTATGTTGAGAACACCGCTAAAGAGCTGGGCGCGGACATCGAGATTGTCAAGTTTGTGCGTTTTGAGAAGGGTGAAGGCCTGGAGAAGCGCGCCGACGATTTTGCGGCCGAAGTTGCCAGCATGATGAAATAAGCGTATCGTTCGGATACAGGCCGCCCGCACGGAAGTGTGGGCGGTTTTTTGACGCCAGGCCTGCGCGCCCAATATTTAACAGATTCGTCATTGCTTTTTTGCATTTAATATGTTAAAGTATTAAAGCAATATCGGGAATGATATAAAAACGGAACCATCAAAAAGGACGAGGTGCATCATGGCAGAAAAAAATACCCGCAGAGACAAAGACATGGATGTGCTGTTCAAAGCGATCCTTTCTTTGGAAACGCTGGATGAATGCTACGATTTCTTCGAGGACCTCTGTACGATGAAAGAACTGGCGGATATGGTGCAGCGCGTGGAGGCGGCCAAGATGCTGCTGAGCGGCAATACATACGAGCAGATCGTCAAAAATGTCGAGATCAGCACAGCGACCATCAGCCGGATTAATCGTTGTATCCAATATGGAAGCGGCGGTTACGAGAAAATTCTGAATCGTGCAGAAAAAGCCAGTAAAATCAAGGGTTGAGTTTTTTCGCGGAAGTAAAATAGTGTAGGGATAGTGTATGAGTTGCATACACTATCCCTACACTATTTTTGCACCGCATTCTTACGCTCTATTTTATATGATGTATATTTTTGATAGACAAATGGGCGTTTGATTTTCAGGCCATATCTTTGCAAGCCTTGGAAAGCATTTTGACATTTTCCAACGGAGTATCTGCACCCAAATCACACCCGGGGGCAAGAATGTGAGAATGCCCGTTTGCAATTTTTATCCGTTCGCATGCCTCTTTGTAAACTTCGCTGGGCGTACCGGTAAGGAGCGTGCCGGCTGGATTGATATTTCCCATCATAACCATTTTTTCGCCTGCCGCCTCTACAGCCTTGTCGAAGTCCACAAGATAATCTACCGAAAATACGTTCACTCCGCATTCGCGTAATGCTGCAACGCGGTTTCCGGATGCGCCGCAAACATGGGCGTAAAAATACTTATAAAAGGGGAGTTTTTCTTTTAGCTTTTTTAATGATGGAATAACCCATAGCTCCCGATATGTCACGCCCTCTGTTTTAGCAATCCATGCTCCGCCATCGACTACGGTAAAAGGAGTGCGGTCTACAGCTTGGTGCTTAATAACTGCGTCAATTCTTTCTTTGGGTGTCATCGTTTCCATGGACAGTTCCTCCCATAATTGTTTTGTTTTACATAACATATTGGGCTTGTTATGTGTTTCATGCCTGTATTATACAATTGTTTCAATTCGAAGTATTGTACTATGATTTAATTTTTGGGAATATTTTGTTTTTTACTTAAAAAATTCCAAACCGTTTGAAAAGCGTGTGCAGATAGCCCAAAAGCTCTGTTCCTTTTTTACCCAAGAAATTTCACGTTCAGTGTATACGCTTTTAGCGAGATCGTTTATTTCGTAACCACCCATGTACTTGATGGCGCACCCATCGACTTTGTGGTTCTCCGCCATTGCTGCAAAGTGCTTTCCACCATCGTGCGGTTTGTGCGCAGGGGTGTATATAAGATTGCCTCGAACTGTTATAGCGCCGGCTTTTAATACATACGTCTGCATCGGGGCATTTTCTTTGAGGACCTCTTTTTGGCTTTCGAGGTTGAGGCTTAGTTTATATAGGGTATCCGTGGTGTGGGTACGACAAAGCCTTATCGCTTACTTGTTATTCGCACTCAGGCATTTTATGAGCACTGTTTTCTCCTTTCCGTTATTTGAATTAATATTTGTGAGAATATATTGTAGTATAGGAATTATCAACTCCGGCACTGTGAGGTGTGATATGGTTAGGAATAATGTATCGATCTGTCCTGTGTGCGGGGAGAATTTAAAGCCATACGATAAGATTTTGCGTATTGCATGTACGAAAGGGCGAAAAATACTATGGAAATGGGGGCTGTAAGAAAATTTTAAAGCATTCCAGAGAGCAAATGAACGATGCGCGAGAACGATGTGCGGGGCCGTAAACCGGCCCCGCGTTTTGCACCGGAAACCGAGACCGGAAAGGCGTGACGGTGAAATTGGCCTTCTCGGTTCCGTTTGCCGTGTGCATTCTTGTGCAAAAAAGAGAGTGAATATACGTCTACGGCGGACAACTTTGCCCGGATGTACGGGAGCGACGGAGCTTTTTTCTGTTTTTTTATGCAATATCACACAATTGAACGCTTTAGCAAAGAAAAGTATGTAAAAATAGTGTATTGAATTTTGTGCATCTTCCGCGTTAAAATAGATTCAATTCCTATCAAAGGCTTTGTTGGAAGCTTTGTGTATGGAAAGTTTGAAACATTGGAGGAAGAAAGTATGAAAAAGTTTCTGAGCGCAGCGCTGGCCCTCTGCCTCGCCTTTTCGCTGGCGGCGTGCGGCGGTTCCGGCTCCAGCACACCGGCGTCCACCGCGCCGTCCGGCGGCACGGCGGGTTCCGGCGCGGCCATTAAGATCGGCGGTATCGGCCCTGTTACAGGCAGCACCGCGGTTTACGGCAATGCCGTGAAGAACGGCGCGGAGATCGCCATTGCCGAGATCAACGCGCTGGGCGGCCAGCAGTATGAGATGAAATTCGAGGATGACGAGAACGATGCCGAGAAGGCGATCAACGCGTACAACAGCCTGAAGGACTGGGGCATGCAGATCCTGATGGGCACCGTCACCAGCAATCCCTGCATCGCCGTTGCGGCCGAGACGGCAAACGACAATATGTTCCAGCTGACGCCGTCTGGCTCCGCTGAAGGCTGCATCGCAAACGACAATGCGTTCCGCGTTTGCTTCTCCGACCCGGAGCAGGGCACGCTTTCCGCCGATTATATCGTTGAGAACAGCCTTGCGGCAAAGGTCGCCGTCATCTATGACAGTTCTGACCCGTATTCCTCCGGCATTCACGATGCGTTCGTGACCGAGGCGCAGGAAAAGGGCCTGGAGATCGTTTCCGACGAGGCGTTTACCGCCGACAGCAATAAGGACTTCACAGTCCAGATTCAGAAGGCCCAGTCTGCAGGCGCAGAGCTGGTGTTCCTGCCCATTTACTACACCGAGGCGTCCCTGATTCTGACGCAGGCTGACAAGATCGGCTATGAGCCGGTGTTCTTTGGCTGCGACGGTCTGGATGGTCTGGTGTCTGTGGAGAACTTCGACACGAGTCTGGCCGAGGATGTCATGCTGATGACTCCGTTCACCGCTTCGGCTACCGATGACAAAACGGCCGCGTTTGTAAAGGCTTATAACGAAGCCTACGGCGAGGACCCTAATCAGTTCGCGGCCGATGCCTATGACGCCATTTACGCCATCCACGCGGCTGTGGAGAAGGCCGGCGTTACAGCCGACATGGATGCGTCCGCCATTTGCGACGCCCTGAAGGCCGCTTTTACTGAGATCACACTGGAAGGCTTGACCGGCAAGGGCATTACCTGGGACGCCAGCGGCGCGCCTGCCAAGAGCCCGCTTGTCTACATCATCAAGGACGGCGTTTACACCGCGGCATAATTTCTGTTACAAAAAGGCCAAGAAGGCTGCCGGCTTTTACCGGCAGCCTTCTTTCCAATCGACATCTTTTCGGTGGAAAACAGCGTGCAAGGCCGTTTTTTGTGGTTTTCAATTGCCGGGCGGCACCCGGTATGGTATACTTATAAAGTCTGGTACCTGTGGAGCGATCCTCTCTTGGACGCCGGCGGCACGGCGTTTTATGGGAAACAAAAAAGGGGCGAAACACATGCAATTTTTATCTTACCTTGTGAACGGCATCAGCCTGGGCAGTATTTATGCGGTCATTGCCCTGGGCTATACGATGGTGTACGGCATTGCCCGTATGCTGAATTTCGCGCATGGCGACGTCATCATGGTGGGCGGCTACGTTGCTTTTGTAATGATGACGTCGCTGGGCCTGCCCGCGCTGGCGGCAATCTGCGCGGCGGTGGTGGTTTGCACGCTGCTGGGCGTTGCCATCGAACGCGTGGCCTATAAGCCGCTGCGGGAGGCGCCCAGCCTCGCCGTGCTCATTACGGCCATCGGCATGAGCTATCTGCTGCAGAACCTGGCGCTGCTCATCTGGGGCTCTGCGCCGAAATCCTTCACGTCGGTCGTGTCCATCGAACCGCTCCGTCTCTTCGGCGGGCAGCTCGTCGTTACGGGCGAGACACTGGTCACCATTGTTACATCCGCAGTCATCATGGTGGCGCTCACGTTGTTTGTCAACAAGACGAAAGTGGGCCACGCCATGCAGGCCGTATCCGAGGACAAAGGCGCCGCACAGCTTATGGGCATCAATGTGAACGCCACCATTTCGCTCACCTTTGCCATCGGCAGTGCTTTGGCGGCCGTCGCGGGCGTGCTGCTTTGTTCGGCCTATCCCACGCTGATGCCAACGACGGGCGCAATGCCCGGCATCAAGGCTTTTGTGGCTGCGGTGTTCGGCGGCATCGGTTCCATCCCCGGCGCGATGCTGGGCGGCGTGCTGCTGGGCATCATCGAGAGCCTGAGCAAAGCGTATATTTCGTCCCAGATGGCGGACGCCATCGTGTTCGGCGTGCTCATCATCGTACTGCTTGTCCGCCCTGCGGGCATACTGGGCAAGCAGACGCGAGAGAAAGTGTAGGTGGGCGCAATGAAAATGAAAACTTTGAGCCGCAGTTTCCGGCGCGATCTTGTGACCTATGGAATGGTCGTTGTGATGTTTTTGGCCATCCAGCTGCTTTCAGGCATGGGCATGCTCACAAATTCCCTGTCGGGGCAGCTCGTTCCGATTTGCGCATATATCATTATGGCAATTTCCCTCAACCTCACCGTGGGCATCCTGGGCGAGCTGAGCCTGGGGCATGCGGGCTTTATGAGCGTGGGCGGTTTTGTGGGGGCGTTTGTCTCCGTGTGTGTTGGGGACGCCGTGCCGGGCTGGCTTTGCTTTACGCTGGCGTTGCTGGCGGGGACCGCGGCCGCAGCCTTGTTCGGTTTTTTGATTGGCATTCCTGTATTGCGCCTGCAGGGGGACTATCTTGCCATCGTAACGCTGGCCTTTGGTGAGATCATCAAAAACCTGCTCAATTCCTTCTATGTCGGCAGAGATGCGTCCGGCTTCCATGTTTCGCTGAAGGACGCGCTTTCGCTGAACCTGGACGAGACAGGCGATGTGATCATCAACGGCGCACAGGGCATCACCGGCATGCCGCGAAGCGCCACCTTCTGGCTGGGCTTTGTACTTATTCTCATCACGCTCTTCATCGTTCTGAACCTCATCAATTCCCGCACGGGCCGTGCGATTATGTCCATCCGGGACAACCGCATCGCAGCGGAATCCGTGGGCGTCAATGTCACGCGGTATAAGCTCATCGCGTTTACTATTTCCGCAGCGCTGGCCGGTTTGGCGGGCGCGCTGTATGCGCATAATTTCTCCTCGCTGGTGGCGAAAAAGTTTGATTACAACACTTCCATTCTGATTCTGGTGTTTGTCGTTGTGGGCGGTATGGGCAACATCCGTGGTTCCATCATTGCGGCTGCGCTGCTCACCATCCTGCCGGAGCTGCTGCGCGGCTTCAGCGATTACCGCATGCTGGTGTATGCTGTCGTGCTCATTGTGATGATGCTGTTCAACCAGAGTCCGCAGCTTGTGGCCTGGCGCCGCAGGCTGGCCGCCAGGCTGCCGCTGCCGCGCAAGAAGGCTGCGGCGGGCGAGAAGGAGGTGTGATGCATGGCTTTGCTGGAAGTAACGAACCTTGGCATCGCATTCGGCGGCCTGCAGGCCGTGGAAAAATTTGCGCTTTCCATTGAAAAGGGCCATCTGTACGGCCTTATCGGTCCCAACGGTGCGGGCAAAACAACGGTGTTCAACATGCTCACCGGTGTGTACCAGCCCACGGAAGGCGATATCGTGCTGGACGGAAAAAGCATCGTTGGCCTCAAGCCGGCTGTCATCAATAAGGCGGGCATCGCGCGCACGTTTCAGAATATCCGTCTGTTCAAGGATATGACGGTGCTGGACAACGTGAAGGTGGGCCTGCATAACCAGGTGAAATACACCACGGCCACGGGAATTCTGCGTCTGCCCTCCTATTTTGTGAAGGAGCGGGCCATGAATGAAAAGGCAATGGAGCTGCTGAAGATCTTCGATTTGGACGGAGAAGCGGGGCAGCCGGCCTCCAGCCTGCCCTACGGAAAGCAGCGCAAGCTGGAGATCGCCAGAGCGTTGGCAACGAATCCCAAGCTGCTGCTGCTGGACGAGCCTGCGGCTGGCATGAACCCCAATGAGACTGCCGAACTGATGGAGACCGTCCGTTTTGTGCGGGATAAATTCGACATCGCGGTTCTGCTCATCGAACACGACATGAGCTTTGTTATGGGCCTGTGTGAGCATATCACGGTATTGGATTACGGCCGTATCATCGCGGAGGGCGACCCCGAGACCGTCCGCAGCGACCCAAAGGTTATTGCGGCATATTTGGGAGGTGAGGCGTAATGGGCGTGATGCTTTCGGTCAAGGACCTTGTTGTAAATTACGGCGCCATCAACGCCATCAAGGGCATTTCATTCGATGTGAACGAGGGCGAGATCGTCACGCTGATCGGCGCAAACGGTGCGGGCAAAACGACCACGCTCCATGCTGTTTCCCGGCTGCTCAAGCCCAAACAGGGGGAGATATCCTTTTGCGGCCAGCCCATCAGCAGCATGGAAGCGCATAAAATCATCCAGTTGGGCCTGACGCAGGTGCCGGAGGGGCGGCGCGTGTTTTCGCAGCTGACGGTGCAGCAGAATCTGGCGCTGGGGGCGTACACCCGAAAGGACGGCGCGGATGCCGTTGCGGCGGATTATGAGATGGTGTTTCAGCGCCTGCCGCGTCTGAAGGAGCGCCGCAGGCAGATTGCCGGAACGCTTTCCGGCGGTGAGCAGCAGATGCTGGCCATTGGCCGCGCGCTGATGTGCAAACCCAAGATGCTGCTGCTGGACGAGCCCTCCATGGGCCTGTCTCCGTTGTTGGTGCAGGAGATATTCAGCATCATCCACGATGTGAATCAATCCGGCGTGACTATTCTGCTGGTGGAGCAGAACGCCAAGATGGCGCTGGAGATCGCGAACCGGGCCTATGTCCTGGAGACAGGTTCCATCGTCATGTCCGGCGACGCGCATGAACTGGCCAATAACGACCAGGTGCGCAAAGCGTATCTGGGCGGTTGAAACAGCAAAACAGAAAGGAGCGCGTCCCTGTCGGGGACACGCCCTTTTCTTTTTTGCACGCCGCCAGGGGAGGCAGTAAGCCTGTGCGGCATGCCTCAGCAGCTTTCCCGGGAAGGGTAATAAAGGTTGTTGGAGATGAACTCCAGCTTGTCGCGGAGCGTGTGCTCCAGCTCGTTGACGGTGGTGACCATGTTCATGACGGTCTCGTTCACATCCAGGATCTGATTCAGCGAAACGTCTTCCATGGCGAGCACCTTTTGCAGCTTTTCGCCCTCTGCGTTCAGAATATGGCTCAAAGCCGTTTCCTCCAGCGCAATGGACTCGATGAGATCGGTAATGGCCTGGCTCATGGAGATGGGGTTCGGGGATGTTGTGATGGTGGGCATTGACATTGCGGTTTCCTCCCTTATCTGCGGTTGATTTCCATATCTGCCGTATGGTTATTATCAGTATATGAGAAACCGCCGAAACTGTGAAAACCCCGCCTTGCGGCGGGGTTTTCTGCTTAGAAGTAGCTCACTTTGATTTGTTTGCCCATCTTTTCCAGATATTCGGAAAGCTCCTGTACCAGGCGTATTTTGATGCCGAAGGTAATGGGCAGATCCGGGTTCTGGTGCGCCGGATTGATGGCCTTGCCGATAAAAAAATTGATGTCCGTGGCATACTCGAACAAAAGCTGGGCGATTTGCGAGGCTCCGTCCGTCTGCACGCTCCACAGGTTGGTAAGGTCGGTGCCTTCCACAAAGGCCTTGGCGTATTCCACCACTCGGCTCATGGTGATGACGCCCTCTGTCACAAGATCCACGCCTTTCATATGGCCCACGGGAGGAATGGCGGGGTCGGTGCCGTAATCCAGAGAGGTGACGATGGTTTCGTGCAGATAGTCTGCCGCAATCTGGGAGGTGGTGCCGCCGCAGACGATTTTTTTGCCTTCCTTCGAGAAGAAAAGCGTCATCATTTTCGTTGCGTCGCGCGGGTCTGCGGGCGGGCCCATCAGCAGATTGACAGGCGTGCGTTCCCGGATGCGCACGGCGGCCACGGTGGTATCGTCGCCGGGCTCGCCTTCATACAGGCGGTTGCACTCGTCCACGATCATGGACGCGATCATCTTGGCCGAGAGCGTGTCGTCGTACAGACGCTCGGCGTATTCGATGATATTCTCGCGCTGCCAGCCGAAATTCATCGTCTTGCCTACGCCTGCATAGATGGCGCCGTCGCTCATGGCGATGAACACATCATGCAGCTGCAGGGGAATGCGGCTTTCCAGTATGGTTTTGCCCTCGATGACGCGGCTGACGATGGGGTAATCCACGCTTTTGCCGTTCCGCAGCAGGATGACGTTGGGGTTATCGAACTGAATGATCTCGGCCGTGGTGTTGTCGGTAATGCGGATGATGGTGAATGTGGAATAGGCCACCTGCCGAACACTGCACACGGGCAAAGTTTTTGCAATGGTGTCCACGCATTCCTCAATGGGCATGCCGTTTGCCATCATCGTGCAGATGATCTTGCTGGTGAGCGTAGAAAGGATGTTGGCCTTTACGCCGCTGCCCAGACCGTCCGCCAGCACCATTGTCAGAGATTTTTCATTGTTGCCGATGATTTCCACACGGTCTCCGCAAAGCTGCTCATTCACATGGTTCAGGCTGATGTAGCCGGTGTCTGTCCAAAGGTTGTTCATGGGTGCCTATGGCCCTCCTTTATTTTTGCAGGGCGTCCTTGAGCTGCGTCAGCGCGATCTTCGTCTCGGCGGTGGTTTCGCCCAGCAGGGAAGCGATCTCCTGCACCACTCGCATCTGCTTTTCAATCACTTCATTGGTGATGGCCACCGTCTTATTGCACAGCTCGGAGCGTTCGCTCTGGCGTTCCTCCTCGCTGGTGATATCGCGCATAATGCTGAACACGATGTGGTACTCGTGGTCGTAAACGATGGTTTCAGCCACATATTTTTTGTATTCGGCCAGATAGTGCTTTTTCTCCTTGATGGGCACTCCGCTGGTCATCACGCCCAGGTAATCGGCCGGGTTCAGCAGCCGCACGATGGGGGAACCCAGGATATCGGAAGGCGTTTTGAGGTTGAACAGCGCGCAGCCTGCTTTGTTGATCTGCTGTACGCACAGATTTTCATCCAGCACAAAAATGGCATTGGGCGTATTGTTGATGACATAGCCGGAGAATGTTTCGGCCTTTTCTTTCAGGAAAGGCAGGCACATGGAAAGATCGGCCTTGCCTTGATATACGGCAATGGCCTTTTCACGGCAGGTAGGATAACCGCAGCTGCCGCAGTTGAGCTCCTGCTCGGGGCTGGTTTTGCCCATCTTGGCCAGGATCTCTTTGATGGCTGCTTCTCCGGGTATCTTTTCGTGGGTGCCGATGTAGGGGATGTTCTTGAATGTATCGATGGGCATCGCCACACGGAACTCATCGTCCCCGGCAAAGGCGACCACCTTTACCTCGCCGCTGAGCAGAGGCTTGTGATGATGGCTGATGGCCGGGCCGTTGATGCATGCGCCCTCGCAGGCGTTCATTTCGATAAAGCAGTTCTTCAGCGCACCGGATTCGATCTCCTTGATGGCGGCGATGCAGTTCTGTACGCCGTCCACGGCCAGATAAGTGAAACCAGTGTTTTCGGTGTGCATGCTTTTGATGATGCCGCCCTTGATGGGGAAGAAGCGGCCGCGCTTTCCCTCATCCGGCTCGGTGGAATCGCCCGCGGGCACCACGCCGGCCTCGTTCATCCATGCCTCCAGCTCCTCGTAGGTGAGGGCAACGTCGCACTCGCCGTACAGCTCAGCCTCTTCCTTCTTGGAAATGCACGGGCCGATGAATACGGCGCATGCGCCGGGATTTTCCTCCTTGATGACGCGGCAATGCGCCAGCATGGGGGAGAGCACGTCCGCCAGATACGGCAGCACGCTGGGATAGTATTTCTGAATGAGCGCGTTGACGCTGTGGCAGCACGAAGAAATGATCACGTCGTGCTTGCCGGAGGCGATCATCTTTTCGTATTCGGTTTTGACGATGGTTGCGCCGATGGCGGTCTCCTGTGCGTCGGCAAAGCCCAGCTTCAGTAGAGCGCTCTTCATCGCGGCGAAGTCCATCAGCGGAAATTCCGCGATAAACGAGGGCGCCACACTGGCGATGACCTTTTTGCCGGAGGCGATCATCTCTTTTACGCGGGGCACGTCGTCGCGGATCTGTTTTGCGTCCTGGGGACAGTTTACGAAGCAGCGGCCGCACAGGATGCATTCATCCGGGATGATATTCGCCTGCCCGTCGGCAAATTTGATGCTTTTCACCGGGCAGTTGCGGATGCATTTGTAGCAGTTTTTGCAGTTCGATTTTTTGAGCTGCAGGAATTTGTTCATTCCGGCTTCCTCCCCAGCTTCGCCAGCACCGAGCCGGCAAAAATATCATCGAAGTTATCACGGTTCAGCCCGGTAACGATCTCGTCATCCACCTTGATGGAGACGCCGTGGGTGCATTTGCCCAGGCAGAATGCGGCCGAGAGATCCACCGTATCCGTGAGCCCGTACTTTTCAAGCGCCGCCTTCATCAGGTTGATGATGTCGTAGGAGCCTTTGAGGTGACAGGAAGAACCGACACATACGCAGATTTTCATAAGTACATCCATCCTTAACAAGTTTGCGCCGTTAAAAACATAACAACTGCAATTGTTTATATTATAATATGAATGAACAGGCGAGGTCAATCCGCAAAAGAAGCTTTTGTGGGAATTGAGGGCGCTTTTCCGCGAAATACACCGCCCGGTGTGCAGCAGAACAGCCGCCGGGCTTCACAGAAGGCCCGGCGGCTGTTTAGGGGGAGTGCACGGTCCAGAATACGTCGGTGCAGTGGCGCGGTCTCGGCGGGACAAACGGTGCGTCAACCGTTCTCCCGGCTTGACGTATTTGCGGAAATGCCGGCGAGCACCTGTTCCAGAAGCGGGCGGGAACAGGCCGCAAGCACTGCGCTGCCCGTGTCCTGCGGCAGAGGGGCTCCGTCCAGCGCACAGATACAGCCTCCGGCCTCGGCCAGAATGATGCGCGCCGCGTTGTGGTCCCATGGACACGAACGCAGCGCCACAAACAGCTCTGCTTCACCCGCGGCCACGGCGCACAGCTCCAGTGCCACACACCCCATGCTGCGCACCCCGCGGACAGCTCCGGCAAGCTCTACAAGCCCAGCGCGCCGGGGGTGCTCCCGCAAAAAAGTGTGCAGAACGCCCGGTGTCGTGAGCAATGCGTCCCGCAGCACGCCGCAGTGCGAAACATGAATGGGCGTTTCATCGCGCAGTGCGCCGCCGCCGTGCCGGGCGGAGTACAGTGCGCCGCGTTCAACGTCCAGCACAAGGCCGAAGGCAGGCACATCGTCCTGGTAGCAGCCCACAGACACCGCATAGTTGCGGTGCTGGCTGACAAAATTTGTTGTACCGTCGATGGGGTCCAGATACCACACGCAGCCTGTACCGCCCGGGGGCGTGGCGGGATATTCCTCGCCTACGATGGCGTCGCCCGGAAAGGCGGACAGGATGCCGCTGCGCAGGAACTGTTCCGTCTCGCGGTCACAACGTGTTACAAGATCCTGATGCCCGGTTTTCTCCCAAACCGCGCCGGCCTCCGGGCGGGCCAGACGCAGGCGCGCGCCCGCCGCCAGCACCAGCGCGCGGGCTGTATCAAAGCGGTCCATGTTCCTCCTCCTTTCCGCAACATCCTGCTTTTATCAAAGCATAACCGGCATATTGTGTCAAGTGTGTTACCATATAGCCTCCATCCGGCCGTTACACGGCAGGGAAACGGGACTGTTGGCGCGCACATACTCTGCCACAAGCTCAGGCATTTCCACGCTGCCGCGCCACAATACGGGGCATGTGCGCAGTGCGTCGTAGCCACCGGTGCCCGTGGCACGGTAATTGCTGGTACAAAGCCGCAGAGGCCCAGGCCCCAAGGGGGTGCCGTCAAGCCGGGAGAGCCGGGTCAGTCGGCGGCCCACAGGCTGCCGCAGATCAAACTGATAAGAGATCCCAGCGAAGAAATCGTAGTTGTAATGCTCCACCTTGGGGGCGAGAAAAGCATCGGACACCCGGGGCGTTCCGTTTTCCAGCGTGAAATAGGAGGCGCAGCGTTCCAGAAGCGCGCGCAGGATCTCTTCCGTAATCTCCAGCACCACCAGTGTGTTGGAGAACAAGTATGCCGCCGTAATGGCACGCATGGTTACGGACGCGGCAAGGCCTGCGGGTTCATTGCCGAGGCTGGTGCAGGAGATGTCGGCACCGGTGTGTGAAAGCTGGACTTGGTTGAACAATGCCGCCACAGCGCTGCCGTGCAGCGCTGCGCGCAGCTTTTCCTCAGGGGGGATGGCCTGCTCCAGATGCCCCACAGGTTCGTCCAGCCAGCGCTGTGCGGCCTGCTCCAGAGGCAGGAGGCGGCGGTAAGGCTGTTCCCGGTGTATGCCGCCCACAGGCAGCAGGCGTGCGGAAAATTCTGCACCGCCGTCCCGTACCGCGGCTTCCACCTGCAGATAGCGCCCGGCATTGGCGGGGGGCTGCACGGCGAAGGTTCCGCCGATGCGCACGCTTTCTACGGGCATGTGCTGGTGGCCCGTAAGAAGCAGGTCAAAGTCAAGCTCGCGCGCGATCCTGCACGCAAGGTTTTCTCCGCTGCCGGACAGCACCGCGCCCGTGTGCAGATCCTCTTCAAAGCCGCCGTGATAGATACACACGCATATGTCACATATCGGGCGCAAACGGGCACAGGCAGCACGCGCGGCGTCAAAAGCCTCGGTGATGCGCAGCTTTTTCAGATTCTGGGGCTGCTCCCAGACGTTTACATAATCGGTGACAATGCCTGTGATGCCGATGCGCAGGCCGTTTTTCAGCGTGTGGACAGTCTCCGGAAGCAAAGGCAGCGCGCCGCCCAGATCTTGTACATTGGCGCACAGGCACACGCCGTCCATGGCGCACAGATATGCGCGCAGCGCGTCATAGCCGAAGTTGAAATCGTGGTTGCCAAGTGTGAAATAATCACAGCCCATGGCATTGAAGGCTTCGGCCACAGGATGATGGGGAAATTCGTCCGCGTGCGCCAGATAATACTGCACCAGCGGCGTGCCCTGCAAAGAGTCTCCGCCGTCCAGCACCAGCGTGTTTCCGTTCTTGTCGATTTGTGCGGCCAGGTTCAGCAGGCCGGAGCTTTCGCCGCATCCGGCGGCGTAGTTGACGGGGAAGATATGTCCGTGCGTATCGGACGTATAAATAATTTTAAAAGTACGTTCCATGTTCAGCCTCTCGCCAATTTTATGCGGATTTTTGTTGAGAGCCACTCCACGGCCAGCACCAAAACGATCAGCCCGGCAAGAATGGCGCCGGCTTCGCTCCAACGGTAGCTGTTCATTGCAAAGATAAGCGGCGCGCCGATGCCGCCAGCTCCCACAAGGCCCAGAACAGTAGCGTCGCGCAGGTTGATGTCAAAACGGTAGATGGCGGTGGAAGCGAAGTTGGGCATCAACTGAGGCAGGATGCCATAGCGGATCTTCTGCCAAGTGGTGCATCCGGCGGCGTCCAGAGATTCCAGCACGCGTACATCCAGGTCTTCTATGGCTTCAATATACATTTTGCTCACCATGCCCACAGAGCACAGCGACATCGTCAGCAGGCCCGCGAAAGCGCCCGGTCCCGTGACACGGATGAACATCAGCCCATAGATGAACGCGGGCACCGTGCGCACGGCCATAATGATGATGCGGCCGATAAAAGCAATGGGCTTCGGCGTCAGGTTGGACGCGGAGAGAAACGCCAGCGGAATGGAGATGACGGCGCCCACAACAGTGCCGAGAAATGCAATGCATACGGTCTCAAGAAGCAGATAGGGAACACCCTGCACCGTCAGATTGAACAGCAGGCCCGTGTCCGGATGAAAGATGCCGGAAAGGATGTTCAGAGCGATTTTGCCGCCGTTCTGCGTTGTACCGCTGGTTTCCACAGCTGTTGCGCTCCACACAATCAGAGCCGTAACGATAACCGCGACGGAAAGCTCAAAGACCCAGCGCTTCGGGCGCTGGGCATAGGCCTTTTCAATGCGTTCGTTCATGTCCTGCGCCTCCTTAAACCAGCCGTTTGCGCGCGGCGCGGCTGATGCTTTCGATGATGAATACTGTCACGAACAGCGCCAGCAGGATCATACCCACACTGGAATATTCGCGCCAGCCAATCTTTTCATTCAAAATCAGTCCAAGGCCGCCCGCCCCCACATAGCCCAGGATGGAGGCGTAGCGCACATTGCCCTCAAAGCAGAACAGGCAGTTGGAAAGGTAGGAGGGAAGCACCTGCGGCACGATAGAACTGATGAATGCGCGCACTTTGGTAGAACCCATGGCCTCCATGGCTTCAAACGCGCCCATGTCTACGGTCTCGATCTCCTCATACAAGATCTTGCCGATGTAGGCGAAGGTAAACACGGCAATGGCTGTGGTGCCGGCCAGCGTGCCCAGGCCGAACACATAGGTGGCAATAAGCGCCGTAACGAGCGTGGGCAGGGTGCGGATGATACTGAGGATCAAACGCATGACGCTGACGACCGCACGGTTGTGGATAATATTGGAGGAAGCCAGCATGGCGAACGGAACCACCAGCAGCGAGCCGATAACAGAGCCAAGCAGAGACATCTTGATGGTGTCGAACAGCGGCTGCCAGATCTGAGGCATATAACTCCATTGCGGCGGTATCATCTGTCCCAGAATGACGAAGAATTCCTTGATGCGCCGGGCCAGCAGAGACATGTCAAAGCCTGTCACCTTAACAGAGAGCACCGTGAGCGCCAAAAGCACAGCGGCGGCCAGTGGGGCGCGGGAGCGGGGCTTCGTCACGTTTTTTCCGTTGGGCAGTACAATGACTTTGGGCGGGAACACCTTGTCGTAAAGGTTCATGCCGTGGCCTCCTTCCGATCCTGATAAATGGCGTCCAGGACGGCGCCGTCCACCTCACCGGCCGGGCCGTCATATACCACGCGCCCTGCGCGAATGCCAATGACGCGGGTAGCATACTGCAGCGCCAGGTCCACATGGTGGATGTTGATGAGAATGGTGATCCTCATGTCCCGGTTGATGCGTTGGAAATCATCCATCACCTGTTTGGCGGTGACGGGGTCCAGCGAAGCCACAGGCTCGTCGGCCAGGATGATCTGTGGATTCTGCGCCAGTGTGCGGGCCAGCGCGACACGCTGCTGCTGGCCGCCGGAGAGCTGGTCTGCACGGACAAAGGCCTTGTCCAGAATGCCGACCTTGTCCAGCGCTTCCAGCGCGGCTGTCTTTTCCGCTTTGGTAAAGATGCCGAGAGCTGCACGCCACCAGGGAAGCTCCGGCACAAAGGCGGTGAGTACATTTTTGATGACTGTGGTGCGTGTGACCAGATTGAAGGATTGAAAGATCATGCCAATGCGGCGGCGGAACGCGCGCAGGCTTTTGCCGTGCAGCTGCATCACATCGGTGCCGTCCACCGTCAGTGTGCCGTTCGTGATGTCATGCATGCGGTTGATGGTGCGGATCAGCGTGGATTTGCCAGCGCCGGAAAGGCCGATGATGGCCACGAACTCGCCTTGTCCAATGGTCAGGTCAATGTCCTTCAGCGCCTCGAAGCCGTTGGGGTATTTTTTGTTTACATGTTTGAATTCAATCATCTTATAAACCTCACACTCTCAAAAAAAGGAGGGAGCGCACAGCTCTCCCTCCTTTTCTGCATTACACGTTGTCCGTCTGTTTCGGGGAAATCAGGCGGCGCTGTTCAGCTCCTGGATCATTTTCTGGGCGGCGCGCTCGGAATCATAGTCAGAGGCCTGCGCGGGCTGATAACCCTGGTGGCTGTAAATGGAAATGACAGCCTTGCCCTCCTCGGTGTTGCCGATGTTGATGAACGCCTGGGAGAGAGCGGCTTTAAAATCATCGTCCATGATGGGGGATGATTTGCTGACACTGATGGTGTCGTTGTAAATGGCGGGGGTCACGCCGATGACGGCAGTATCCTCCCAGATGCTGTTCGTCATCGCATACTCGCTGGTCCATTTGTCGGCATAGTCGCGGCGGGCGTCAGCGTAGGTGCACAGCACGTCGATCTGGCCGGATGCCAGGCGGGCGAAGGCGCTGCCGTAAGAATCGGACTGTACGGCGTGGGGCAGCTCGGTGATATTTTTGTCGAACTGCTCCTGCAGCCAAAGGGAGGGATAGATGTAGCCCGCGGGGGAAGAGGACCCCATAACGCTCCAGTTTACGCCGCTCACATCCTCCCAGGTGAGATCCTCGCCGGCGTTGACCTTGGCGGCAAGCGCCTGTCCCTTTTCGGACGGGCCGGCGATCATCAGAGCGCGGTAGCTGGTGACCTGGTTCGTGGTAGCCTCGGTGGGGGCGTTGTCATTCCAGTCCTTGGCGCTGTCGGAATCAATGGACAGGCCGTCGCGGGTGGCTGTCAGCAGTACGTCGCATCCATCGTCGTACAATACATAGGTGCCGCCCGGAATCAGGCCAACGTCGGCAGTGCCGGCGGAAAGGGCCTCACCCACAGCCTCATAGCTGGTGCCCACAGTGATCTCCACCTCGCCCACGTCATAGCCCAGGCCGGCAAGCTCGGCAGTGAGCATTTCTTTCAGAGGCTCGGTGGCGGTGATGATCTCCTCCGGTTCGCGGGAGGGAACAAAGGCGATGCTGAGCTTTTCGATGGATTTGCTGCCCGCTTCACCGGAGACAACGGACGAAGGAGCAGTGCTGCCGGAAGCGACCGCAGAGGTGCCGCCGGATGTGCTGGACGAACTGCAGCCGGCCAGCAAGCCAGCGCACATCGCGCCTGCAAGGAGCAGGGAAACAGATTTTTTCATGTTAGGTCCTCCTGTGTTTTCTTGTTTGTGGCAGATATATTGTAAGGGACGACGCGCCCTTGCAACCGGAAAAGCGCTCATGCCGTATCGCCGATGCGGATGTGCGTGGGGACAACAACCGTGACCGCCTGCGTCCGCTTCTGGCTGATGCGCCCGAATAGGATCTCCAGCGCGTTTTCCCAGATATAGTCCGGAAACATTTCGATGCAGGTACCGGTGGGCCATTTGCTTTCCAGCGTCTGGATATCCTGATAAATGATGACGGCAACATCCTTGGGCACGCGCAGGCCCAGTTCACGGAAAGCCTCCAGCGCGCCTTCGGCCACCTCGTCACTGCCCAGCAGCATGGCCTCGGCCAGCCTGCCCTCGCGTGCGGCCTGCCGGGCAAGAGTATAGCCGCTTTCACGGCTGATGTTTCCCACATGGAACACAGTGGGATCATACAGGCCACGTTCCTCTAAAATACGGCGCAAACCGGACAGGCGGCGGCCGCCGATGCGCACGCCGCCGTGCTCGTACACGCCCCCGATATAACCGATGCCGCGGTATTGCTTTTTGTCCAGCAGGTAAGCTGCCATCTGCTTCAGGCCCTGGTCGAAATCCACCTGGATCTGGTCGAACTCGTAATTGTGCTGGTCGGAATTGACGAACACGATGGCGAAAGACAGAGAACGGAGAAAATCCATCTCCGGCGCGGTGAATGCGCCAAAAGCGATCACGCCGTCCACGGGCTGAGGTTGGCCGAACATCAGTCGGATAAAGGAAACGTCGTACTGATCCGTCATCATCTGCACCAGGCACGACAGAGAAGAAAGGCGGATGTTGGGCCTGTCCGGCCGGATGATGCGCCAATCAGCTACGCCGATGATGAGCTTTGTCTTTTCCTCCGCAGCCCTGCGCTGACGGGGAGAAACATAGCCCAGCGCATGGGCGGCCTGGAAGATGCGCATGCGCACCTCAGGCGTGACGGACATGTTGTCATCCCTGTTCAGCACCCGTGATACCGTTGTGGCAGAGACCTGTGCGCTCTGTGCAACGTCTTTGATGGTGGCCATGTGCAGTTCCCTCCTCTGGTTTTACAATTTAAGTATACCGGGCACGATGCCAAAGTCAACTATTTTTACTGATTTTTTACTAAAATAAAACAAAAAAGAACAGCGCGCTCTGAAGGAAACGCGCCGTCCGGCAGAGTCAGTTTTTTTTCAGCAGCCTTTGATAGGTACAGTCGATGGCAAACGCGCCCAGCGGCGCGGTGATGAGGATGGACAATACGGCCACTGTCAGCACGATATCACCGCAGGCAAGGCCCATGCCCAGCGGGATGGAGCCGATTGCGGCCTGTACGGTCGCCTTGGGACAGTAGGCCAACATACAGAATGCGCACTCTCTGAGGGAAAGGCGGGTGCGCAGCAGGCACACCCATACGCCCAGCATTCGGAAGAGAAGTACCAGAAAGATGAGCAGCACCGCCTTTGTGCCGGCGCCCGCGGCATAGCGCAGGTCCACCGTGGCGCCCACCAGAACAAACAGCAGCAGCTCGGCGGCTACCCAAAGCTTTGCATATTTGGCCGAGAGCCGCGCGGCGACCTCACCCCGCTTCCGCTGAAGCGCCACACCGGCTGCCACCACCGCGATGAGACCGGAAAAGCCCATCCGGCCGCTGAGGCTATCCTCCAGCGTGACGAGCAGGAACGAAATGCTCAGCAGGATCAGCACCTTTGCGCTGTCCCGCAGACGAAGGCGGCGGAACACGGCCGCCAGCAGGGAACCGCATGCCGCACCCGCCAGAATGCCCAGCACAATGGAGAACGGGATCCGCGCAAGCGTGCCCGCCGAGATACCGCCGCCGTCCGCAAGCCCGGTGAAGGCCGTAAAAAGAACGATAACGAACACATCGTCCACCGAGGCGCCGGCCATGATCATTTGTGGGATGCCAGCGCGCGTACCTCTCCCTTCCTCCATTAGACGCAGCATTTTGGGAACGATCACAGCGGGCGACACCGCCGCCACGACGCTGCCCATGATGGCTGCGTCCAACACAGAGATGCCCAGCAGGCGCGGCGCAAGCAGCACCATTCCGGCGATCTCGAAGCAGGCAGGCACGAAGCAGAGCAGCACGGCGGGCCGTCCGGCCCGCTTCAGGTCGGCAAGCTCCAGGTTCAGGCCCGCGCGCGTCAGGATGATGATGAGCGCAATGCGGCGAAGATCGGCCGAGATGGCAAGGATGCTGCCATCCAGCACATCCAGCGCATGAGGACCGAGCAGGATTCCGGTGAGCAGCATGCCCAGCAGCGGCGGCAGTTTCAGCTTTTTACAGAGCCCGCCCAGCAGCATGCCGCACAGAAAGATCACGGCCAGACTGAATAACATAGTGTTCCTCCTTTTCGCAGAAACAAAAAAGCCGATGCTTCTGCGACGTAAATAAAATCGCAGAAGTCATCAGCTTGAAAAGCGGTTTTGGATAAAATCCAGGGGAGAACTTCATTCCCTGTAATGGATTATAACCTGGAGAAAAAGGCATGTCAAGAGGGAGGGGCTTTTCTGGCGTTTCCGTGTTCGCCGTGTTACAATGTGTTCAGAAAAAACAGCGTAGAGCTGCGCTGCAGATTGAAGGAGGAATGGATTTGAGATACAGAAGAAAGCTTTTCCGCTTGCGCGACCCTTACGACATAGAAGCTTCGCAGGATCTGTTTTTACAGGCTGTCCGGGAAAATTGTGCGTACCATTACGCGCATTGCGGAGAATACCGTGCGATTCTTGAGCATTTTCATTTCTCACCTGAAACGCTGCGTTGTGAAACGGATCTGGCCCGTCTGCCCGCCTTGCCCACCGCCTTTTTTAAAGGACGTGAGATTTATTCCATGCCGCGTGGGCGCCAGCTGATCCGGGCAACGTCATCCGGCACAAAAGGACAGATGAGCCGGATCGGCTTTGATGCGGGAGGGCTGTTGTGCGGGCTGGAGATGGTGGTGCGCATCGCGCAGCGGCACAGCCTGTTTTCTGTGCGGCCCGCACATTACATTCTGTTGGGATACAAGCCGCACCGGGGCAACCAGACGGCTGTCACAAAAACTGCATTCGGAGCAACGCTTTTCACGCCGGCGCTAAGCCGTACCTACGCACTGCGCTATGGCCCGCAGGGGTATGAGCCGGACCTGGACGGCGTTGTTGCTGCGGTGCGGCGGCATGCGGATTCTGCGTTCCCGCTGCGGTTTATGGGGTTTCCGTCCTACACTTATTTTATGCTGCAGAAAATGGAGGAACAGGGAATGCGGCTGCGGCTGCACCGTGGGTCCAAGATCATGCTGGGCGGGGGATGGAAACAGTTTTACCGGCAGCAGGTAGACAAGCGCACGCTTTATGCGTTGGCGGAAAAAGTATTGGGCGTGGGACAAGAGAATATCGTTGAGTTTTTTGGGGCTGTGGAGCATCCGATCCTGTACTGCGCCTGTCCCAACCAGCATTTCCATGTGCCTGTATACAGCCGTGTGATAATCCGGGATGTGCGTACGCTTGCGCCCCTGCCGCACGGGAATCCGGGCCTGGTGAATTTGATTACGCCGATGGTAGGCGCAACACCGGTCGTAAGCGTGCTTACAGACGATTTGGGGGTGCTGCATGACGGCGCCTCCTGTGGCTGTGGCATCGAAAGTCCTTATTTGGAGCTTTTGGGGCGTGTGGGCTTAAAAGAAATCAAGACCTGTGCGGCGGGTGCCGCGGAGCTTCTGACGGGGGTGAACGGATGATACTGGCGAAGGGGAAGCTGTACGGAGAAGAAGAACGTGAAGTGCTGCTGGCACGGCTGGAAGATGAAATCAATGAGACACGTGTCCGCGCGCCGCTGCGCTCAGAAACGGTGATTGCAGCGCTGGACGCACTTGGGAGACATATCGAAAACGGACAGTTTGACGCACAGCTTGCTGCGCTGGGGCTTTCGCGCCGCACAGATGCGGTGCGTACAGCGACCGCCATGCTGCGGCGGGAAAATCTGGAATACCGTCTGCACGTGGAACTGGGAATGCACCTGGGGAGTGAGTATCCGCTGACGCCGCCGAACGGGAGCGCACGGCGCATATGCCGCGCTGTGCCGCTGGGCACAGTGCTGCATATTGCCGCGGGCAATGCAGACGGCCTGCCGGTTCTGAGCCTTGCGGAAGGGCTGCTCACCAGTAATATTAATCTGCTCAAGCTGCCTCAGGCAGACGGCGGGCTTTCGGTTGAAGCGGTTCGCTGCATGCTGGAAATCGAACCGGAATTGGCGGATTATATCTATATCTTCGACACGCCTTCCAGTGATGTTGTTACGTTGCAAAGGCTGGCAGCCCTATGCGACGGCATCATTACGTGGGGAGGAGATGCGGCTATAGAGGCGGTGCGCCGTTTTGCACCTGTGGGAGCGAAATTGATCGAATGGGGGCACAGGCTGAGTTTTGCTTATATCTCCGGCTACGAGGATGAACAGCTGGAGCTGCGGGCCCTGGCGGAACATATCATTCAGACAAAGCAGCTGCTGTGCAGCTCCTGCCAGACAATTTTTCTGGATACAGAGGACATGGAACAGGTATATGCTTTTTGCGAGAAGTTTCTGCCATACTTAGAAGAAGCGTCACGGCGTTTTCCACAGGAAGGCATCGAGGAAACGGCGGAGCAGACGCTCCGGCGCTATCTGGATGAGATGGTGCAAGCCATACAGGGAAGAGCGACGGACACACGCGTGTACAGAGGAGAATTTTGCCGCCTTGAAGCGTGTTTGGATGACAATCTGGTGCTGTCGGGATTGTTCGGGAATTGCCCGGTCAAGCGTCTGCCGGCGGCACGTATGCTGCCGGTGCTGCGCAGAGAAAAGGGTAGGCTGCAGACGGCGGGGTTAATTTGTGCGCCGGAGCGCCGTTTGGCGCTGGCACAGCGCCTTATGTGCTGCGGCCTTGTGCGCATTACGCGTGCGGGAGATATGTCTGAGAGTCTGTGCGGAGAAGCGCACGATGGGGAATATCCGCTGCGCCGGTATGTGCGCATTGTGGAGGTGGAGCCCTGAAACACAAAAGGAGACGCGCCACACAGCGCGTCTCCTTTTATGGAAAAATGGTATGGTCAAATACTCACAGCGCTCCCACAACGCGGTGGGGGACGTACAGCTCTTCCAGATAAGCAACGTCTTCAGCGCTCAAGCGGACGTCCAGCGCACCGGCCGCGTCATCCAGGTAGCGGGCCTTCGTGGCGCCGATGATGGGTGAGGTCACGCCGCGGGCAAACTGCCATGCAAGCGAGATTTGTGTCATCGTGGCGGCGTGCTTTTGGGCAAGCTCATGGACGCGCAACACAATGCCGTAGTCGCTCTCCCGGGTGCTGTCATATTTGGAAACGGCGGTTTTGTCCGTCCGGCTGCGCTTGGTGTCTGCGTCCCATTCCAAACGGGAGAGCCGCCCCGCCGCCAACGGGCTGTACGGGGTGCGGGCCACGTTCTGCTGCGTGCAAATGGGGATCAGCTCCCGCTCATCCTCGCGGTAGAGCAGGTTGTAGTGGTTTTGCATGGAAACAAATGGCGTCCAGCCGTTGTCCCGCGCTGCAAGCTGCATGTTGAAGAATTGATAGCCGTACATTGCGGAAGCGCCCAGCGCACGTACTTTTCCCGCCCGTACAAGGCTGTCCAGCGCCTCCATCGTCTCCTCGACGGGCGTGTCTGCGTCATAGCGGTGGATGATGTACAGGTCCAGATAGTCTGTGCCCAGCCGCTGCAGCGTGCCGTCGATCTCGCGCAGGATGGCCTCCCGGGAGAGGTGCCCCTCGTTGAAGTAGACCTTGGAGGCGAGGATGACCTGGTCGCGGGGGACGTTGCTGCGGATGGCGCGGCCCAGGTATTCTTCGCTGGTACCCGCTGAGTAGGTGTTGGCAGTATCGAAGAAGTTGATGCCCAGCGAAAGCGCGTGCTTCACGATCTCTTCGCTTTCAGCAGGGTCCAGCGTCCAGGCGTGCATCCGGCTGGCCGGGTCGCCAAAACTCATGCAGCCTACGCAAAGGCGTGACACCGTGAGAGGTGAATTACCGAGCTTTACATATTCCATTGTATTTTCTCCTTTTTAACAATAGGGGGCTTCCTGTTGCACAGGCAGCTTCCGAGCCTTTACGCCGTTGTGGGCAGACATGCCCGCCCATAGCGGCCTTGCAGGAAAAAGCTTATCATATGGAGTTCGCTCCAAGTCAAGCGAAATCGGAAAAAACACATTTTTGCATTACAGCCGGTCCGTTTTGCGGCGGGGCGGAAGGAGTGTCTGATGCAGGCAGCGTGAACCAGAATACAGTGCCGTGGGGGTTGTTGTCACGCACGCCGATCTGGCCGCCGTGGGCTTCCACGATGGAACGGCACAGGGAAAGCCCGAGGCCGAGCCCGCGCCGTCCGTCGCCGCGCTTTGCCTGTGCGGTGTAAAACATTTCAAACAGCTTTTCTTTGGCTGCGTCCGGGATGCCGGGGCCGTCGTCAGCGACCTCCACGCGAACCGTTTCTCCGCTGCGCTGTGCGCTCACTGCAATGCTGCTGCCCGCAGGCGTATATTTTATGGCGTTGTCCGTTAGATTGATGAGCACCTGGACGATGAGCTGCGGGTCCATTTTGGCCATCAGAAGATCGTCGGGGACAGCGAGCGTGACGGTGTGCTCCGCGCTGCGGCGGTTTAAGTGGCGCAGCGCCTCCTGGGCTACTTCGTCGATGAGCTCCGGCTCCAGTGTGAGCTGCATGGTACCGTTTTCGATGCGCGTTACGGTGAGAAGATTTTCCACAAGGCTGATGAGCCACATGGCGTCGTCATAGATATCGGTATAGAGCTGCTGTTTTTTCTTCTCGTCCAACAGCTCCGGGCCGCCCATCAGGATGCTGGCGTTGCCGGAAATACTGGTGAGCGGGGTGCGCAGATCGTGGGAAACAGCGCGCAGCAGATTGGCGCGCAGCTGCTCCTGGCGGGCCTGGATGAACAGCCGGTTACGGGCCTCGGCGGCCTGCTGGCGCTCCAGAGCAAGAGCAAATTCATTCAGCATCGCCAAAAGCAGATTGCGGTCGTAAACGTCGAGCGGGCCTCCGAGATCCATGGCGATACCCGCCACCGCGAACACCGTGTCCTGGCTGCGCACGGCAAGATAGAGGCACTTCGCGCCGGGCAATGTGTCCGTGCCGGCGCCGGCGTGCTTGTTGTTGCGGAATACCCACTCCGCCACGGCCTGTTCGCCGGGTGTGATATAGGGAGCGGTATCCGTGCCGGCGTCCGGGGCGGGAAAGACGGTTGGGCGGCCCAGCGTCTTTCCGTCGGCCAGGTACAGGCAGATGGTGCGCCCCAAAAGGCGCTGCATCTGCCGGGCCATTTGGCGGATGATGTCATCCTGTGTTTCGCTTTGCTGCAGCTTCTGGCTGGTCTCCAGCAGGACCTCGGTGCGGTAGGCCTTTAGGGAGGATTGCCGCGCCTGGCGCTGGGCGCGCACCGTCAGGGTGCTGGTGATGAATGATGCGGCGAACATGATCGCGAAGGTGACGGCATAGCCGGGATCGTTGAACTGGAGCGTGAAGCGCGGCACGGTGAAAAAGAAGTTGAACAGAAGCACGCTGAAAAATGAAGCAGCGGCACCGTAAATACGGCTGCCGGTGCAAACGGAAACAAACAGTACCCCAAGAATGAACACCGTAATGACATTGGCCTCGCTGAGGCCAATTGCGGCGAAGCCGAGTGCCACCGCGGTGGAAAGGCCAAGCAGGCCGAGCGTCTTGAACGTATCTGCCGGCGTCAGCCGCTCGGGCGGCGCGCGGCGGTGTCTGCGGTAGGGCGGCAGATTATCCGGAATGATGTACACATCCACATTGGGGGCCAGCGCCGTCAATTGCTCCACCAGCGTGGGCCGCGGCAGAATGCCGCGTCTGTTGTTGGAACGTCCAATGACGATTTTGGAAACGCCGCTGGCGCGTGCGTATTCGGCAATTTGCGCGGCGACGTCCTCGCCGTAAACCGTGGCGATGCGTGCGCCGAGCTGTTCGGCCAGGCGCAGGTTGCCGCGCAGGCGGGCGAGGCTCTCGCCATTCAGCTCCCGGGTGCCGGGAACCTCGACAAACAGGGCGGTGAAACGGCCGTGAAATGCATCGGAAAGGCGCGCCGCTGTGCGGATGACACGGGCATTGGAGGGAGAGGATGACAGACAGATGAGGATATGTTCGCCGGTATAATAGCCGGCGCTGGCATCCTTGCCTTTTTCCGCGCGGCGGTTCACACGGTCGGCCGTGCGGCGCAGAGCAATCTCCCGCAGCGCCACAAGGTTCTCTCTGGTGAAAAAATGGTCCATGGCGCGGCGGGCCTGAAGCGGACGGTAAACTTTTCCCCTGTCCAGCCTGGCCAGAAGGTCATCGGGTTCGATGTCCACCAGCTCCACCTGATCGGCATTATCGAACACACTGTCCGGCACGCGTTCGCGCACTGTAATGCCTGTAACAGCGGCTACAATGTCGTTCAGGCTTTCCAAATGCTGAACATTCACGGTGGTGTACACATCAATGCCAAGCGCCAGCAATTCTTCGATATCCTGGCAGCGCTTTCGGTGCCGGCAGCCCTCCGCGTTGGTATGGGCAAGCTCGTCCACAAGAAGAAGGGCAGGGCGGCGTGCGATGGCAGCGTCCAGGTCAAATTCGCGCAGCGTCACGTTTTTGTATTCCACGCACAGCGGAGGCAGCTGTTCCAGTCCCTCCAGCAGGGCGAGCGTATCCGGACGCGTGTGAGGCTCGATGTATCCGGCCACAACGTCGGTTCCCGCCGCGAGTGCCGCGTGTGCGGCTTCCAGCATGGCGTAGGTTTTTCCCACGCCCGCAGCATAGCCGAAGAATATCTTCAGTCTGCCGCGCACATGCGCCGCATCGGCCTCCTGCTGCTGGATCTGATGCAAAATCCGGTCGGGGTCCGGCCTTTTGTCCTGCATGAAAACGCCTCCTGTCGTGCGCTTGCTAAAATTGGAAATGAATAAACTCCGCAAACAAAAAGAGCTCCCGCACATTACGCGGCGGGAGTGAAAAGCATGTGCGCTCAACAAAACAGCAGCATGGGCAGCGCGAACAGGCATGCAAGGGCTGAAACGCCGCTCAGCAGAAGAACAGGTATGCCGATATAGCTGAAAAACCAGAATGCCGCAGTGTGTGTTTCAAGATATGCTGCGATGCTCCTGCACAACGCGGCGAAAGAAACCGCCGCACGCCTCTTTTCTCTTTTGGACGGGCGGGACCATTCTGCGGGACAACGTACAGCCTGTGTGTTCATCATTGTGAAAGCCTCCTGCAAAGGGGAAAACACTTGTTCCCCTTTGCAGCTTCAGTGTATCACAACCGCTGTGAACGTGCCGTTAAGGTGCCGGAGGGCGCGCAAAAAAGCTGCAAAGCCAAAATAAAGGCTTTATTAAGACCGTATTCCGGACAATTTCAGTATAAGACGAGAAGGCTTTGCGTGCCGTTAAGAGTTTTTCGATACTGTTAATATTGCATAAGGACACAGAATAAAAGCCGCCGTGAAAGCTTCACAGCGGCTTTTGGCTATTGCACAGGATTCACTCAGAAAGGGGCATGCCCAGCTTTTCCGCGATTTCGTCCAGCTTCATTCCGGACTTCTGAGCCTGCTTTACAAGCTCCCGGATGCGCTCGGCCTTGCTTTTGCGGGGCTTTCGCTTTTTAGGGGAAAGCACTTCTTTTTTGCGCTCGGCCAGTTTTGCGGCCTTTTCCTGCACAGCGGCGATCTTCGCGTCAAATTCCGCGCACGCCGCGATTTTTTTCTCCTCCAGTCCGCGAATGTTTTCCTCCAGTTTGGAAATCTGCCCGTCGATATCGGCGGCGATCTGTTCAGGCGTCCTGCGGACACGTTTTTGTTCAGCCATCTATCAACAACTCCCAGCGGTAAATTTTTCTAATAACAATATAGCACAAGACGTTTGCGGGAACAAGGGCTTTTTTGACGAAGCCATACAAAATGTTACTTTATGCGGAACGAGCGCGGAGCGCGGAAATACACCAGCACCAGTGCGGCGGCAATGTACAAAACCGTGAATCCAAGCAGCACCGCCGTAAAAAAGCTGCCGCCCACCTCTATCTGCAGGCAGGCGAAGCAAAGCAGATACATGGCGGCATGGATGCCCGAAAACAGAGGGTTCTTGGTTTTCAGACTTTCGGAATAGGGCTGGAAGATGTAGTAAAGGCACAGGTGGTGCGCGGTGAACAAAAGCGAGAGCAAAAGAAGCGCGGCACAGAACAGGGCAAGATCCGCGGTGAAAATACCGGTGCCGCTGATGAGGCAGAAGCCGGCCGCCGCAAGGCACAGCGCGCCCGCTACAAGCCCGTTGTACAGGGCTACGCGGCGCAGGCGAATGCCGAAGCTGCGCAGGATGATCTTAGGCTTGCGGTACCAGGCATAGCGGAGCAGGTCTTTATCGCAGTTGTAAAACATGGCGCGGCAGGATTTATCCGCCACAGTGATGCTGTACATGATGAAAACAAAGGAGGGGAGCATAGCGGTCAGGTTCCGGCTCAGGGCTGCGGCAAGTTCCGGGCTGGAGATGCGCAGCGCCGCGGCCGCGGCAAAGGCCAGCGCCGCAGCGGCCAGGCGGTACCACACAGGGCGCAGCAGCTGCCGTCGGTGCCTCGCAAAGAACAGCGCATTCAGGTAATCGTACCCTTTCAGGCGCTGGAGCTTTGCCAGCGCTTCCGAAGAAAGCGCGGCGTCGGCCTCCCGTACCTCCACCTCCTTGAACGAGGAGCCGGAGGCAGTTTTGAGCATGGAAGACAAAAGAAAGTTGAGGTCCAGCGAGCGCGGCAGCTTGCGTGCATAGCCAGGATATCCGGCGGCGATGTAATAAAGGCACAGCGCACCTGCCGCGGCAAAGGCCGATATGGATGCGGGATGCAGCAGAAATGCGGCCAGGCCCATGTGCCAATCAAGGCCCAGCAGCGGCGGCACGTATGCCCCCGCCAGCCCCACGGCGATGACGAGCCAGGCGTACCCGGTGCTGCGGACAAGCACACGCCCCGTGCGGTCGAACACAAACAGATGGAAGGCTTCGCTCATCATGCGGAAAGCCGCCAGCAGAACCCAGGCGGCCGCGCCCTGCCACAGCGGCGCGCCGAAAAGCCATGCAGCCAGCAGAAGGAAGGGAAGATAATAGGAGAAAAACGGCACATACCGCAGCGCAAGAGAAGCTTGAATATAGCTTCGGGCATCGGCGTGCAGATATTTGAGAAATGCGACCTTTTCCCGCGTTACATTGAAAATATGGCTGTCGCCAAAAGCGCCGAGGATACAGCTGAGGAAAAACAGCATGGACAGGAACAGAGAGAATTCCTGCCCTGCAAACTGCGGGCGGCTGCCGGCCAGCAGAATGACCGGCAAAAGCAGAAATGTAAGCAGATAAAGCGGTTTGCCGCACAGGTCGATGATCTGCCGGACGGCCACCGCCGCAGCGGAAAGCGCTTTTTTTGCACGGTAGCCCGCGTAGGCCGTCGGCGGCACAAGACGGCCAACCATCCAAAGACGGCTGAAATAATAAAGAAACGCGTTCACCCAAAGAGCGCCCCGCATTTTTATGATTTGTCCGACCATCTGTCTCATGCTTCGCCCTCGTCTTTCAGAAGCTCGATGAGTTGTGCCTCAAAATCTCCGCTGTGCAGCAGCGCGTGGTCCAGTTGGCTCAACATGCCCTCATGCAGCACGGCGATCTCATCGCAAAGGTCTGTGGCAAGCTGCAGAATATGTGTGGAAAATACGATAATATGCTCGTGCTTGATCTGGCGCAGAAGCTGTTTTATTTCCAGCGCGACCACTACGTCAAAGGAGGTGAGCGGTTCGTCCAGCAGAATAACGGGCGGCCGCGCGATGAGAAAGCACAGCATCTGCACCTTGTTTTTCATACCGTGGGAGTACCCCTTGATGAGCCGGTGCCGGTCCTCCGGAGCAATCTGCACCATGTCGAAATAATCATCGGCGGAGCGTCCGTCCCGAATACGTGCAGCATTGACGTCCATATAAAAACGCACGAATTCATATCCGGTGAGAAAGTCCGGCAGAATGGGTGTCGCGAACACATAACCCACGTCGTCCGGAGCCAGGGCGCGGCGTGTGCCGTCGTCCAGCACAAGCTCTGCTGTGCCGCCGTCGGGCGGCACCTCGTCCGTCAGGCAGTTGAACAATGTGGTTTTGCCTGCGCCGTTGCGCCCCAGCAGGCCGTAGATCTTGCCTTGCTGGAACGTGAAGCCGCAGCCTCTAAGAACTTCCTTTTCTCCAAAGTGTTTTCGGATGCCTGTCAGTTTCAATTCCATTTGTGCTTGTTCTCCTTTCGATCCTTCCGGTCACGGAAACGCGAAAAGGCACCGCCGGCACCCTGTCCGGAAAAGGGCGCGGCAATGCCTTGTCTCCGGGAAAAGCGCAGTGGGCGCAGGAGCGGTGCTGCCGCTGTTCTGCATGGTTTCCTCCAATGAACGGGTCAGATAGCGCCCTTATTATAGCAGACATCCACAAAATACTTCAAGAATTGTTGCAGGCAGCTTTGGGCATTTTCAGGCCGGAAAAACTGGTTTGTCCGGCGGGAGGAGCAGAGACTGCCGTTATCGTTCTGTTTCTCGCCCGCATGCAGGCGATTGCCCCAACAGCTCCCGGCTGAGCGCCTCGATCTGCGGCGCAAGCTGTGCGCGCCGGCGTTTTGTCAGATGCAGAAACATCGGATAAGCCAGCGCCAGCACGGCGATGCCGGTGCAGCCGACGGCCACGCCCAGGGCGAAAACACCTGTCCACACCATGGTACAGCACATGCCCAGCCCGAGCATCAGCGTACCGCATACGCCGAGCGCGATGCCGGCAATGGTACCGGGCTGCTGGGCGCTTTTATCCAAGCGGCGCAGAAGCTCCATTTTATCCTCCTGGGGCGACGTGTATTTTTGGAGGATGCGCCTGACCTCCTCCTGCTGCCGGGCGGAGTAGGTATAGGTGAAAATCTCCTTGTTTTCTTCCATAAACAGACACTCCTTTAGAAATGAATGGACGGCGGTGCAGCGGAAGCAGCCGCGTTCTGCCGCGCGGCCCGCCGGAGAAGGATATTTCCGCGTACGGCCATAAATACGGCCATGCAGAATACAAGCGAGCACACACAGGCTCCGGTGACGGCGTTCATCGTCCGGCGCATGGCCGCGTCTCCGCCGAATTGGGCAAGCATGGCGGTCTGCAGGGTCAGTACGCTCATCAGCGCACCGGCCAGGCCCAGCATTTTTGCGGCCGCATGCACGGGGTCATGCATGCGGTGCGCTTTCACTGCGCTGGCTGCTGCGCTGCCGAAGCAGTAAAACGTATATGCGGCTGAGGCATAGATCAGCGTGCCGGGAGAACGGTATGCGCGGTTCTGCCAGACCATTTGTGCGGCTATGGCCGTCATGGCCAGATTCAGGGCAAACATCAGCACACCGCAGCGCCGGTAGACACGCAGCCCGCGCATCTGCCAGACAGGAGCGGCAGACGGCCCGGCGGGCGGAGCGTTCCGCACGCCGCGAAGTACTGCAAAACGCATGGTGCTCAGAACGGTGTAATACACTGCCGCCGCACCGAACCAGGGTGAGCGGAACCGGATGCCCGCGTACAGCTTGCAGGCGGCGAAGCAAAGATTGACGCACAGCCCGGCGCGAAGGGAAACAAGCGCGCGCAGCGCGGCGTCGGCACGCCAGCGCCGCACCGGGGGCAGGCCGTAGACAGCGGTTTTTGCACGCCGGGCTGCAGGCACTGCACGGCAAATGGCCACGACCAGTACATAGGCGGAAAAGGCATAGGCTGCGCGCGCGGCGGGAGCGTCCTCCCAGCCGTTGGAAAAGACGGTCCACAGGGAGGCCACGGCAGCAAAGACGGCCAGCGCCGCCCAACCGCCGCCGGGGAAAAGCAGGCGGCGCAGCAAAGGCTCAGGGCGTTTCATTGGTTTCGGCGCGCAGCACCACGGAAAACGTGCTGCCTTTGCCCAGCGTGCTCTTCACCGCGATCTCTCCGCCCACGATATCCACCACACGGCGCACCAGCGCCAGCCCCAGTCCGTTGCCCTGCGTTGCGTGGGAGCTGTCGCCCTGATAAAATTTTTCAAAAATATGCCGTCCCGTTTCGGGACTCATGCCGCAGCCGGTGTCTGTGACGCACACCTCGGCCTGCGTGCCGGTATGCCGAAGGAAAACATGGATGCTGCCGCCTGCATCCGTGAATTTGACGGCGTTGGAGAACAGGTTGTTCCACACCAGCGTCAGCAGCTCGCGGTCCGTACGGACGGCCACGCCGTCCGGAATGTCCGCCTCAACAGCAAGCTCTTTTGCCTCCCATGCGTCCTCAAAGCCCAACAGGCATTCTCGAAGCTGCTCACCCAGATCGTAAGTCTCCGCCTGCGGGAAGATCTGCTGATTTTCCAGCTTGTTCAGTTTGAGAATATTGGCGATCAGGTCCGCCAGGCGGCGGGATGCATCTGTGACGGCCTTGGCATATTCGACGCGCTGCTCTTTCGGCAGGGCAGGGTCCTGCAACAGGGAACCGTAGTTCTGGATGACGGCCAACGGCGTTTTCAGCTCGTGTGAAACATTGGCGATGAAGTCTGTGCGCAGCGTTTCCACGCCGGAAAGCTCCCGGGCCATCTGGTTGAAATCCTCAATGATGGCGTCGAAGGCGTCGGCACGCTCCGGGCCGTGAAGCGGCTCGATGCGCACGCTGAAATCGCCCTGGATGATGCGCTGGGTAGCGGCGCGGATGCGCCGCACCGGGCGCTCCACTGTCAGCCTGCGCCGGATGCCGTCGATGACGGTGAAAAGCGCGCTCAGAAGCAGGATATTGAGAAAAGTGAGCAGCGCGTTTTCCCGCAGGATATCCGGGTCGAGCCGCATGGAATCAAGAAACAGCAGGAAAGAGCAGGTGACCACGAATGCGATCAGTGCGAAAAAAATCAGGAATTTTGTTGCGGAAAACAGATACCGGGGAAACCGCCCGGCTCCCGAGAAGCGATCCCGGTTCATTTCAGCACCGCCTTATAGCCCAGCCCGTGCACGGTGACGATCTCAAAATCCGGGCAGGCGGAAAATTTGTCCCGCAGCTTGGTGATATATACATCCACAGTGCGCGGGCCGGAGGATGTTTCCATTTCCCAGAATTCCTCCATAAGCTGTGCGCGGGTGAAGGTCTTTTTCGGGTAGGAGAGCAGCTTGTACAGCAGGTCGAATTCCCGTACGGTGAGCGGAACCTCCGCGCCGCTCAGATAGGCCGTGTGCTCGTCTGCGTCCAGCAAAAGGCTGCCTGCCGTAAGCCTTTTGCTGCTGGCGATCTTTGCCCTGCGCAGCAGCGCGCCGATCCGCAGCAAAAGCTCGTCCAGGTCCACGGGCTTTACCATGTAATCGTCGGCTCCGGCGGAAAAACCGCGCTGTTTAGCCGTGAGATCATCCCGGGCCGTCATAAACAGGATGGGCAGCTCCGTGTTCTGCTCCCGCACGGTACGGGCAAATTCAAAGCCGTCTGTCCCAGGCATCATGATGTCGGAAATGATAAGGTCGAACACAGTTTCATACAACGCGTCATAGGCTTCCTCCGCACAAAGGCAGCCCACCGCTTCGTATCCGTTCCGCCCCAGAAACGCGCAGACCGCACGGTTCAGCTCCCGGTCGTCCTCCACCACCAATATCTTGAACAAAACATTTCCCTCCTCAATTTTCTGCTGCTATTATAAAATGCGATTGTTAAAGTTTTGTTTGCGCGCGTTCCGTTTGAGAAAATGGCGAAAAAAGCGGGAGCGGCGTTTTGGCCGCGCCCGCCCCGTATGGTCAGCCCGCATCCTGAGCGGCGTCGAACTGGGCGCGGTACAGCTCGCTGTAATAGCCTCCCCGGCGCATCAGCTCGTCGTGGGTGCCGCATTCTGCTACCGTGCCCTCACGCAGCACGGCGATGACGTCCGCGTTTCGGATGGTGGACAGCCGGTGTGCGATGACAAAGCAGGTGCGTCCTTCCATCAGCCGAAGCATGGCGGCCTGGATACGGCGTTCGGTGCGGGTGTCCACATTGGAGGTCGCTTCGTCCAGAATGAGCATCGGCGCGTCCAGCAGCATGGCCCGTGCGATGGTGAGCAGCTGGCGCTGGCCCTTGGAGATGCTGTTGCCGCCGTCCCGCAGCACGGTGTCGTAGCCCTGGGGCAGCGCTTCTATAAAGCGGTCGATCTTGGCGGCCCGCGCTGCAGCGCGCACCTGCTCCAGCGTCACACCCTCCTTGCCGTAGGCAAGGTTTTCGTATACGGTGCCCGAAAACAGCCAGGTGTCCTGCAGCACCATGGAATAGGCGCGGCGCAGGCTGGCGCGGGTGAGGGAAAGGATCTCCTGTCCGTCCACGGTGATGGAACCGGAATCTGCATCGTAAAAGCGCATCAGCAGGTTGATGACAGTGGTTTTGCCCGCGCCCGTCGACCCCACTATGGCAACCACCTGGCCGGGCTGCGCGGCCAGCGTGAAGCCGTCCAGCACCGGAGCGCCGCCGTAGCCGAAGCGCACGCCGCGCAGTGCCACTGCGCCGCGCACACCGGAAAGCTCCCGCGCGCCGGGAGCATCCGGGGCCTCCTCTGCTTCATCCAGCAGCTGGAACACGCGCTCGGCGGCAGCCAGCGCGGACTGCAGCTCGCTGATGATGTTGGCAAATTCGTTGATGGGACCGGAAAATTTGCGGGAATACAATACGAAAGAGGACACGCTGCCCAGGCTGATGCCGCCCGCCATGTACAGCAGCGCGCCGAACAGGCTCACCAGTGCCAGAGACAAATTATTGATGAAGTTGACGCCCGGCCCGGTAGAACTGGAAAAGGCGTCCGCCTCATAGTTGGCGTCGCAGGCGAGGCGGTTCTTTTCCTCAAAACGGGAAAGAAACACCTCCTCCCGGCCATAGGCCTTGATGGTTTTCAGCCCGCCCGTCATTTCCTCGGCAAAGCCGTTCAAAGCGCCCAGACCGGCAGAGCGGCGGCGGTACAGCGGCCGCACCCGTTTGGAACGGTGTCGTGTAAACATCACGGAAATGGGAATGGTCACAACGAAAATAAGGATCAGCTGAGGAGAGATGGAGAGCATCATTCCAAAGGAACCGGCCACGGTGATGACGCTGGTGAGCATCTGTACCAGGTCGTTGGAAAGGGAGGCGTTGATGGTGTCCACGTCGTAGGAGAGCACGCTCAATACGTCGCCGATGGCATGCGTATCGAAAAAGCGCACAGGCAGGCGCATCAAATGGTCATAGATGTCCTTGCGCATGCGGTAAACAACGTTGCGGCTCAGCCGCACCATCAGCGTGGCCAGCACATAGCTCAGCGCCGCTGCGGCAAAATAAAACACAAGCATCCGTTTTGCATAGTGGAAAACCGTGGTGAAGTCCACTCGGCCCGGCCCGGGGCGGATGGCGTCGATGGCGTAGCCCGAAAGCTTCGGGCCTGCCAAAGCAAGCAGATTGCCGGTAAGGCTGAGCGCCACTGCGGCGGCCAGCAGCCATTTGTAATGGTACAGATAGCGCCACAGGCGCCTGAGAATGGCTTTTGCTCCCGCGCGGGGCTTCTCGAAGGCCATGCTCGGCCCGCCGCCCATTCCTTTGCTGCGTGCCATTTATTCCACCTCCCCCCATTTGGACCTGCGCGATCTCGCGGTAGCTTTCGCAGGAGCGCAGCAGCTCGCTGTGCGTGCCGAGGCCTGCGGCGCGGCCGTCCTCCAGAACAAGGATACGGTCCGCGTTCTGGATGGAGCTGACGCGCTGGGCCACGATGATCTTTGTGGTATCCGCAAAGTCGCGCGCCAGCGCGCGGCGCAGCGCAGCGTCCGTCTTGTAGTCCAGCGCGCTGGAACTGTCGTCCAACAGCAGGATCTCCGGGTCAGCCGCAAGGGCGCGGGCCAGCAGCACGCGCTGCTTCTGCCCGCCGCTCAGGTTGGCGCCTTTTGCGGCCAATTGAGCGGAAAACCGCCCTTACGCTGTGCAATGAAATCCGCCTGCGCCGTGCGTGCCGCCGCAGCAGTCTGCTCCGGGGAAATTCCCCGCCCGAAGTCGATGTTTTCACCGATTTCATCCGCGTAGAGAAAGTCGTTCTGAAACACCACGCCGAACTTGCTGTGCAGCACCTCGGGCGGAATGGAACGAACGTCGCGTCCGTTCAGCCGTACCGCGCCGCTGTCCGGGTCGTAAAAACGCAGCAGCAGCCAGAGAATGGTGGTTTTTCCGCTGCCCGTCGGCCCAATGATGCCCAGCGTCTGGCCCCGTTTCAGAGAAAAGCTGACGTCTGAAAGCGTGTCTTTCACCTTGTCATAGGAAAAGGAGACATGGTCAAAGCGGAGGAACGCGTCCTCCTGCACCGGAGGAATGTTCTGGGGCGCAAGGTCCGCGGGCGCGGCCAGCACCTCGGCAATGCGCCGTCCGCTGGCCGCGCCCTTGGAGTACATAACAAACAGGCGGGAGACCATCATCAGCGCGTTGAGGATGATGGTGAAGTAGCTCAAAAATGCGATGATGGAGCCGGGCTGTGCAAGTCCTGCGTTTACGCGGTATGCGCCCAGCACGATGACCACCGTGAGCCCTGTATTGAGCAGAAGGTTCATAGCAGGGTTCGTTACGTTCATCAAAAAGCCGGCGCGCTGGTCGCAGTTCACCGCACGGGCGTTGGCTTCGTCAAAGCGGGCGCGCTCATAGTCTCCCTTGGACAGCGCGTGGATGACGCGGATGCCCGCCATGCTCTCCTGCGCGCGCCGTACCAGGGCGTCCAGTGCAAGCTGTGTACGGGTATAAAGCCGTATGCCCCGTGTGGAAACGAACCACACCACAAGCCCCAGCAGAGGCAGTGTTGCAATGAGCACCAGTGTGAGCACCGGCTCCAGCGAAAGCGTCAGCGCGATACCGCCCACCAGCAGGATGGGCGCACGCACACCCAGGCGCTGCATCCTGTCCACCATCTGGTGTACGTTGTAGGTATCGCTCGTCAGGCGGGAGATGAGGGAGGGCGTGGTGAATGCATCCTCCTGTGCGCAGGACAGCTGCATCACCCGTGCAAACAGGTCGTGCCGCAGCCGCCGCGTCACATCCCGGGAAGTGGAGCAAGCCAGTCGGTTGGCGATTACGTTGCCGCCCAGCGCCGCCGCTGCGCAGAGCACCATAAGCCCGCCCCAGAAAAGGATGCCGCCCAGCGCTCCGGCGGGAACAGCCTCATCCAAAATAACAGAGAGCATCCACGGCAAAAGAAGCTCGGCAACGGTGCCGAAAAACTTGATGAGCAGCCCCACGCTCATAATGCCCAGACGGGGGCGAAGATAATGCAGAACTGTTTTCATTGAATGTCCTCCGCGCGGCGGGCCAGGCGCTCCAGAAGTGACTCCAACCGGTCGCGTTCTTCCGAAGTCAGGTCATAAAACAGCTTTTCCCGCCAGGACCGGTATACGGCCCGTACGGCGGAAAGTGTTTCCTCGGCCTTCTGCGTGGGATAAACCTCCACCGCGCGGCGGTCGCTTTCACTGCGGCGCCGTAGGACGAAGCCGTTTTCCTCCAGCATGGCCAGCTGGCGCGTTACGTTGCTGCGGTTCACGTGCAGGCGCAGAGCCAGCTGATCCTGCGTAATGCCCGGCGCGGCGCAGATTTCCGGAATATAAGGCGCCTGCCAGCCGCTCAGCCCGCAGTCTGCAAGGTGAGCGTCCCGGTACAGTGCGGCACACCGGGAGATGGTATTGATGTTGCGCATCAAATGCTGCTTCATAAAAACCTCCTTCGCAGAAAACGCGCGGCAAAGGCGCAAAATGGTGAACTGCTGCGCGCACATTCGTTGCGCACGCAACAATATGGGCCGAACGACGCCCCGCCGTCCGAATGGGGAAAGCGGGGCGTATGCTTATAACAATAACAGTATACAGAGTGGGCGAAAAAAATGCAACCGGGAAAAGCAGTTCACTCTGCCATAAGGGAAGCGATCAATGCATCACGCAGCGCGTCCAGTTGGGCCAGAGAATCGTCCTTCAGCGCGGACTTCAGCGTGACCACAGGCTCCAAGATCTCCATACTCTTCATTTCTTCCAGAAGGGCGCGCATCTGCCGGGCGCAGGACGGTGCCCAGGAGCCGTTTTCCATCAGGGCAACGGTGCGGTTTTGCAGGTTGAGCGCCTTCATGTCGTGCAGCAGATTCAGCATGGCGGGGTAGACCCCATTGTTATAGGTGGGCGCGGCAAGGACCAGGTGGCTGCAGCGGAACACCTCGGCGATCATCGTGGAGACATGTGTGCTGGAAACATCATAGACGGCGATGTTTTTTACACCGGCCTCCGCCAAGCGGGAGGTAAGGATATTTACGGCATTTTCCGTATCGCCGTACATGGAACCGTAGAATACGGCCACGGAGCGTTCCTCCGGTGTATAGGTGCTCCAATGCCGGTATTTGTCCAGCAGCCTGTCCAACCCGGAGCGCCAAACGGGCCCGTGCAGCGGGCACACCATGCGGATCTCCACGCCCGAAAGCTTGTTCAGTGCGGCCTGGACCTGCGGGCCGTATTTGCCCACGATATTGCCGTAGTAGCGCCGCGTATCCGCCATCCAGCCGCACTCAAAGTCGATCTCGTCGTCGAACAGGTGGCCGTTCAGTGCGCCGAAGCTGCCGAAGGCGTCGGCGGAAAAAAGGATATGCTCGTGCTCTTCATAAGTCATCATCACTTCGGGCCAGTGGACCATCGGTGTAAACACAAAGCGCAGCGTATGCGCACCAAGGCTGAGCGTATCGTTTTCCACCACAGTGATGATGCGGCCCTCCAGGTCGAAGTCATAGAACTGGCGCATCAGAGTAAAGGTTTTGGCGTTTCCCACGACTTTCAGCTCGGGAAAGCGCAGCAGCAGTTCCTCAATGTTGGCGCAATGGTCCGGCTCCATATGGTTGACGACAAGATAGTCCAGATGCCGTCCGGCGAGCGTATGCATGATGTTTTCCAGAAACTGGCGCGAGATGGAGGCATCCACCGTGTCGATAAGCGCGGTTTTTTCATCCAGGATCAGATAGGAATTGTACGTGACCCCGCGTGGGATGGGGAACAGATTTTCAAAAAGGGAAAGGCGGCGGTCATTGCCGCCGACCCAGGTAACGGCGTCGCTGACAGCGCGTGTGCAGTACATGAGAGACAGCTCCTTTCTTGATAAAAACAGGCCCTCCGCACAGCAGCAGGCCGCCCCGCGGAGGGAGGAGGACCTGTATGCGGAGTGCTCTGCATACAGGTTCGATCCGGGCGGCAGAGGTTAGCAAAAGCTAATAGAATCATAGCATATTTTGCCCCGAATTACAAGAAAATGCCTCTGCACATGCATGAAAAAGCGAACCGTGCTGCCGCGGCATACCGGTCAGTCCGACAGAATGCGCCCGTCTGTGGAGATAACTGCTACACGCCAGGGAATGAATTTGCCGCTCTGCTGCAATGCGCGCTTGACGGCGTTTTCAATGCCGCCGCAGCAGGGGACCTCCATGCGCGCCACGGTCACGCTCTGGATATCGTTTTCACGCAGGATGGCGGTGAGCTTTTCCGCGTAGTCGCCCTCATCCAGCTTGGGGCATCCGATGAGCGTTACGCGGCCGCGGATGAAATCCTCGTGAAACGCACCGTAGGCGTACGCGGTGCAGTCCGCCGCGATGAGCAGTCGTGCGCCTTGAAAATAAGGCGCGTTCACCGGAGCAAGCTTGATTTGGACCGGCCACTGGGACAGCGCGCTGGCGGTACGGGGGACGGCGCTGTCCGCCGGGGCGGCTTCACGCCGGATGCTGCGGGCACCGCTGCCGGGGCATCCGCAGGGCTGCGGGGCGGCGTTCTGCGCTTTGGCGGCCATGACGGCCGCATGGTCATAGGCGGGAGCTTCGCGTTCTTCAAAGCGGATCGCGCCTGTGGGGCAGGCGGGCAGGCAGTCGCCCAGGCCGTCGCAGTAATCCTCGCGCAGCAGCCGCGCCTTGCCATCTATCATGCCGATGGCCCCCTCATGGCAGGCGGCGGCACACAGGCCGCAGCCGTTGCATTTTTCTTCGTCAATGTGGATGATTCGTCTTTTCATGTCATTTTCCTCCCGGTTCATTTGCCGGCCGGGGCGCGTGGCTGCACACGCACGGCCTTTGCTGCTGTAAGCATACCGCGTCCACAAGAAACAGTATGTTGTTTTTACAACGAAATCTACATTTTGCAGATACAAATAAAAAGCGCTCCGTGCACCGTGCGCAACAAAAAAGGCCGATGCTATTCCGCGCTTGTGGTGAAAAAATAAGAGCGGCGCGGTTCTCATTGCGTCGCTCTTGCTGGCTCTACGGTGCGCCAAGGGGATAGGGGAGCGCGCCTGTGACCGTTTGCTTTGGGAAAAATATTCTTCTCCGTTTTTGCAGCTCTGCTGCAAATAGACTTCGGACCCTGCCAATATCGGCATAACCGTGCTCCCGATCGATTCTCCGTTTTTTAAGAGGAGTGGCCTGTATCACTTTTTGGCAAAACGGTTCATAAAAAAATCTGTGAAAGCGGCGAGCGCTTCGGTCTGTGACACATATACATAGAGACTCTCGTCTTCCAACCAGTCGCAGGCATTGATACCGATGTAGCTTTTTCTGTCAGGGTAGATAATAAAGGCATCGGTGGGGTACTTGTTCCGATAGGCTTTCAGAATTTCAGAACGGCGGTAATAGGTAGGTGCACCGCACCCAGAGAGAGCCGGTACGGTGGGAAGCGCCACGATCGTCTGATTTGCCTCATTCCAACCGACGATCAAATTCCCTACTTTTGTTTTACTGCCGTGGATAAACCCGTAATTGAACCGCGACACATCCTCTGTGTAGGCGAAAATCAGTTGATAGTCGGCTCCATTTTCTACCGCTTGGTTGAACAGCAGACGCATTTTTTCGGCGTTTGCATTGCTCTTTTCCATGTCGATTTCAGGCCCCTTAAATAATTTGCTGAAAAAACCCATAACCATTCTCCTTGCTTGTAAAACAATTTTGTTTTATCACCACAGCGTTTCTGCTGTCATGAATAAAGGGGGACATACGCTTGGTGGACTGGCCAAGCCCTCCATAAGCTCTTGCCGCTGGAATCCTTGCATGGCTGTTCCAATCGCCAGCCGCACAGGCCAGAGGTTCTGGAAAGTGCGATACTTCCATGTGCGAATTTTCAGTCTCAGAGATATATAAAACTACAGCAGCCAAAACTGAAATAAATACAAATTTTATAATTTGTATTTATTTTGCTCAAAAAACTATCCGGATGTGCGGCATTAAAGCATACAATCCGGATAAATCTATGCGATGCATACCATCATCGGCAGAAGTTTTCTTTCTTTAAAGGCTCCAGGAAATCCACGATGGCCTTGATTTGAAATGCGACTGTTTCATCAGCCGCTTCGGGAACAAACAGCGGCATTGTTTCCGGGATCGCTCTGCGGACAATCATGGCCATCAGGCTTATATTTGTAAACAAACCAACTCTCGCACAATCTGCCCCGATCCCAAAACACTCTAAAATATTGCCGAACAAACGGATCTGCTTTTCCCGAAAGGCCCGATAGGCTTCGTGCGACAAACGGCGAAAGAGCATTTGCTGCTCTTCAATGGTCAAAATCAGGATCCCATTTTTTTCACCGTAGCAGCAGGCGTAAAGAAATTGTGTGACAGCCTCTCGCCAACTCAAAGAGGGAGCATCCATCAATTTCTGTGCGTATACAAGAACCCTTGGCTGCTGGAGGTAAAGTGCCTCTATGATGAGGGACTCTTTTGTGGGAAAAAAAGAATAGAAGAATGTGCGAGAGATTCCTACCGCCTTGTAGATTTGTTCCACAGTCGTATGCTGTATTCCCTGTTTCGCCAGGAGCTCAAGGCCTTTGGTGAGCAGCGCCTCTCGCACTTGCGCCTTTTCCGCTTCAGAATAAGCGACCTTTGGCATTTTATCCTCCTAAAAATAAAAACAAATGCATAAACTTGTTTTTATTTTACCATATACAATCGAAAAAAACAATTCAGAGTTTTTTGAAACAAAGAAGAAGCCGGAGCTAAAAGTAGAAGCGGCTCAGCCGATGCCGCCGCAAATGATGCTTAAAATGAATACCAACACGGCCAGCCCTACGTAAAGGTACCGCGCCGTGGGCAGGAACGCCCGGCACAGCGCTTTTTTGCGGCCCAGCACAAGCTCTTCTCCGATGCGTTTGCCGCCCAGCACCCAGTAGATGATGAACGCGCACAGCAGCGCTCCGAAGGGCACGACATAAATGGTGATGGCGTCCATCCATTTGCCCAGGTACGGCTCAAATTCAATAAACGCGCCCGCCGCAAAGGCCAACGCGCCCACCAGTACAACGGCGGCTTTGCGCGGCAGCTTCAGGTGTGTCGTCACTGCCTCGGCGCACACCTCAAACATGTTGATGAGGCTGGTGATACCGGCAAAAATAACAGAGAGGAAGAACAGCACGGCAATGAAGCGCCCGCCCGGCATCTGTGCGAATACTTTGGGCAGCGTGATGAAAATAAGCGGAGGGCCTGACGCAGGGTCCATGCCGAAAGCGAACACCGCGGGAAGGATGGCAAAGCCGGCCAGCAGAGCCGCGCAGGTGTCCAGCAGCGCCGTCTGCATGGCGGCGCGGGGGATATCCTCTTTCTTGGAGAGGTAGCTGCCGTAGATGATCATGCCCGAGCCGGTGATGGACAGAGAGAAAAACGCCTGTCCCATGGCCATGACCCATGTCATCGGGTCCAGCAGCTTTTCCCACTGGGGAATCAGCAGATAGCGGTAGCCCTCGGCAGCGCCGGGCAAAAAACCCACATAAACAGCCACAACGAGAAACAGCACGAAGAAAGCGGGCATGATGATGCGGTTCACCTTTTCAATTCCCTGCAGCACGCCGCGCGCCAGGACCAGCACCGTGACGAGCACCACCACGCCGTGCCACAGCAGGCTGCCGAACGGCCCGGTGATCTGCCCGAAATATTCCTCGGATCCCACGGCAAACAGTGAACCGGAGACGGCTCCCCAGCAGTAACGCACCACCCATCCCACAATGACGGCGTATCCGATGGCGATGCCCAGCGAACCCAGCAAAGGAATGGCGCCCAGCACGCCGCCGCCTTTTTTGCCGCGGCTGCGCAGCGCGTAAGCGTAGGAGCCGATGGGCCCTGTGCCCGTCAGACGGCCGAAGGCGAATTCGCCGGAAAGGCCCACCCATCCGAAAAGGGCAACAAAGCCGAAATAAATCAGCAGGAACGCCGCGCCGCCGTACTGGCCCACGCGGTAAGGGAACATCCAGATGTTGCCCATGCCCACGGCGGAGCCGACAGAGGCAAGGACGAAGCCGATGCGGTTTTTGAAATTGGCAGGTTGGTTCTGCTGCATGAGAAAGCGTTCCTTTCAGCCGCTGCGGAGCTGCGCCCTGCGGCAGTATGATGTCATTCAGTATATCATAAAACAGGATGCTTCCCAAGCCTTTTTTGTGTTTTTACCGGCATGAGCGGTGTAAAAAAGGCCGCTGCATTTGCAGCGGCCCGTAAAAACCAAATGGGAAATCTTCAAAGCGCGTGGTTACGCAGGCTGTTTTTCCGCGCGGCGGCGTGCAGCCTTACGCTGGAAGAACTTGACGCATTCCACAATGGGGATCACACACACGGCCAGAGCCATGGCAACAGCATATTCCGGCGCGCTGATGTGCGTAAAGCCGAACGCGTCCGAAATGCCGGGCAGGTAGATGACGCCGGTCGTCAGCACAAGGCTGAGCAGCATGGCGCCCCACAGCACCTTGTTGTGAGAGCCGAGCGTGAACACGCTGCCGCGCTGGCTGCGCATGTTGAAGCTGTGGAAGATCTCGGCCATGCTCATGGTGAGAAAGGCCATCGTCACACCGTCGGGGCTGGCGGCGATCTCCCATACGCCGGATTCCATCCAGTGGCCGATAAAGTAGGCGGCCAGCGTTACGCAGGTGACCATAAAGCCCTGATACGCCACGTCTACGCCCAGCCCGCCGGAGAAGATACCGTCTGTGGACGGGCGCGGCTTGCGATGCATCAAATCCGGCTCGCCCTTTTCAAGGCCCAGGGCCAGAGCGGGGAAGCAGTCGGTGATGAGGTTGATCCACAGCAGGTGCACGGGCTCCAGGATAACAAAGCCCATGAGCGTGGCAAAGAACACGCTCAGCACCTCGCTCATATTGGAGCCCAGCAGGAACTGGATGGCCTTGCGGATGTTGTCGTAAATGCGGCGCCCTTCCTCCACGGCGTTGACGATTGTGGCGAAGTTGTCGTCGGCCAGCACCATATCGGCCACGTTCTTTGTAACGTCCGTGCCGGTGATGCCCATGCCGATGCCGATATCCGCGCTCTTGATGCTGGGCGCGTCGTTGACGCCGTCGCCCGTCATGGCTGTGACAAAGCCGTTTTTGCGCCATGCGTTGACGATGCGCACCTTGTGCTCGGGCTGCACGCGGGCATACACGCTGTAACGGCCGATCACTTCCGCAAACCGGTCGTCGGAGATGTCGTTCAGCTCCGCGCCTGTGATGGCTTCATCCGCTGTTTCGATGATGCCGAGCTGCTTGGCGATGGCAATGGCGGTATCCTTGTGGTCGCCTGTGATCATGATGGGACGGATGCCGGCTTGGCGGCACTCTGTAATGGCGTCCTTTACCTCGGGGCGGATCGGGTCGATCATGCCCGTCAGGCCCAGGAAGGTCAGGTCATGCTCCAGCGTGTCCGGCTCGAAATCCGGCGGAAGCTGGGGCCATTCGCGGCTGGCCGCGCACAGCACGCGCAGCGCTTTGTCGGCCATCTGCTTGTTCTGGCGCAGGATCTCGGCGCGGGCTTCCTCCGTCATGGGCAGTATCTTACCATCCTTGGCGTAAGAGGTACAGCGGCTGAGCACCACGTCGGGCGCGCCCTTTGTGTATTGGATATATGCGCCGTTGTTTTCGTGCACGGTGCTCATCATTTTGCGGCCGCTGTCAAAAGGAGCCTCGCCCACACGGGGCTGGGCCGCCTCCAGCGTGCCCTTGGGCAGGCCGACGCCGGTGGCGTAATTTACCAGCGCGCATTCGGTGGGCTCGCCCTCAGCGTCGCCGTTTTCGCCGGGCTTGGCGTCGCTGCACAAAGACATCGCGCGGGCCAGGGGCTCTTCTTCACCCACGTGCTCCACAACCGTCATCTTGTTCTGCGTCAGCGTACCGGTTTTGTCCGAGCAGATGACCTGTGCGCAGCCCAGCGTCTCCACAGCCGTAAGGCGGCGGATGACGGCATTGCGCTTGGACATGTTCGTTACGCCGATGGAGAGTACGATGGTAACGACGGTGGCAAGGCCCTCGGGGATGGCCGCGACGGCAAGACTGACCGCTACCATGAACGTACTGATGATGACGTCGAGGTGGAAATCGCCCGCCTTGATAAGGCTGAAGGCGAAGATGAATACGCAGATGCCGAGCACCAGCCAGCTCAGGATCTTACTGAGCTGCGCCAGCTTTTTCTGCAGCGGAGTCTGTCCCTCTTCGGCCTGCGCCAGCGCGCCTGCGATCTTGCCCATCTCGGTGTCCATACCGGTGCCCGTGATGAGGACACGTCCGCGGCCGTATACTACGGTGCTGCCCATATAGGCCATGTTTTTGCGGTCGCCCAGGGGGACGTCCTTGCCGTCGTCGAGGCCCAGTGCGGAAACGACTTTGTTCACGGGTACGCTTTCGCCCGTGAGCGCGGCTTCCTCGATCTTCAGGCTGGCGCTCTCCAGAATGCGGCCGTCTGCGGGCACGGCGTCGCCGGCTTCCAGAACGACAACGTCGCCCGGCACCAGCTCCTCGCTTTTCAGCGAGACCTGTTTGCCGCCGCGGATCACCTTACTGGTGGCGGCCGTCATTTCCTGCAGCGCCTCAATGGCTTTTTCCGCCTTGCTCTCCTGATACACGCCGAGTACGGCGTTGATGAGCACGACGATAAGGATGATGAACACATCCGCAAAGCTTTCGCCCGAATAAGCCGCCGTTACACCGGACACTGCCGCCGCAACAAGCAGGATAATGATCATAGGGTCGCTCAGCTGCTGCAGAAAGCGCTGCAGCGTTGTGACCTTTTTTCCTTCGGCCAGCTTGTTGGGGCCTTTTTCGGCCAGCCGCCTGGCGGCTTCCGCGTCGGTAAGGCCGTCCGGGGTGCTCTTCAGTTCGGCAAGCGCCCGGCCGGCCTCCTCACAATAAAACTTCAACACACAACATCCTTTCTCGTTTCAAGGGTTTCCCAATTTGGTGTTTCTATGAAAAAACAGCAAGCTGTTTTTCATCCGCGGAACATGCGCCGAGCGCCCGGCATGGGGGAACAACGCAAAAAAGCCACGCACAATACCAGACCCCGGCAAAATGCAGGGGCGGCCTGTGGGGCATATCCCTGTCCGTCAAGAGGCCTGGATAAGAAAAAAGACCCACGTGCGGCTTGGCGCCACACATGAGTCTCGCTCTTACTTTTAAGCCAGGTCCGTGTGCGGGCCATGCTGTTGACTTAAAACCGCCCCGGCGGGGGCGTGAACTACTCCCTCATGGAGAAAAGAAAAAGTTTCCTTTGTTCAATATTATACACCAGCTTTCGCCGCTTGCAAGTCCCTGTTTGTAAAGGAAACGTTAACAAAAGACATTTTCCGCACGTTTTCCGCCGGAAAACTCAGGCTTCGTGCGCGGTGGGAAATATTTGAAATTGAACGCATGCAGTGTTATGATAGCATCAACGATCAAGGAGGCAAACATATGATCTATACAGTTACATTCAATCCGGCCATCGACTATGTGGTGCAGCTGGAGCACCTGACGCAAGGAACTGTGAACCGGACCGGCGATGAGGCGGTCTATTGCGGCGGCAAGGGGATCAACGTCTCCACGGTGCTGACGAACCTGGGCATAGAAAATGTGGCGCTGGGCTTTTTGGTGGGCTTCACAGGCGATGCCGTTGAAAACGCGCTGCAAAGAAAAGGGCTGCGCACGGATTTTATCCGTCTGCAAAACGGGATGACCCGCATCAATGTGAAAATTCGCGGCGCCTGCGAGACGGAGATCAACGGCAAAGGGCCGGACATAGGCCCGGCGGCGCTGGCGCTGCTGTACAAAAAGCTGGACGCCGTCACGGACGGCGACGACCTTGTTCTGGCGGGCAGTATTCCCGCGGGTATGCCGGGCGATATCTATGAGAAGATCATGGCCGCGCTGCAGGAAAAGAAGGTGCGCGTCACAGTGGATGCCACGGGGGATCTTCTGCTGAATGTTCTGAAGTACCGCCCGTTCCTTATCAAGCCAAACCAGCACGAGTTGGGCGAGCTGTTCGGCCGCACACTGAAAACCGGGGATGATATCCGTGCATGCGCCGCAAAGCTGCAGGACAAGGGCGCGCGCAACGTGCTCGTTTCTCTGGCGGGCGACGGTGCGATCCTGCTGGACGAAACGGGTCAGTTCCAGGAGATCGGCGTTCCGCGGGGCACGGTGCGCAATGCAGTGGGTGCGGGCGATTCCATGGTGGCGGGCTTTTTGGCCGGTTACCTCAAGCTGGGCACCTATTCCTACGCTCTGCGCATGGGCGCGGCCGCGGGCAGCGCGACGGCGTTTTCCGATGAGCTGGCCACAAAGGAAGAAATATTGAAGCTGCTGAATACCTTTTAAGCGGAATACCGGGAAAGGGAAGAGGAACATGTTGCTGCAAGGCGTAGGCGTCTCCCCTGGCGTCGGCATCGGCCGGGCCGTGGTTATTGCGGAGGGGAGCCTTGATTACACACAGGTCCATTTCGCGGGCGTGCAGCAGGAAAAAGCACGCCTGCGCACGGCCGTGCAGGCATTTGCACAGCGGACGCAGGCTATGGCGGACGCGCTGCGCGCGCGCCTGGACGGACAGGAGGCGGACATCCTCGCCAGCCAGATCCTGATGGCAAACGACCCGGCTCTGCTTGCGCAGACAGACAGCCGCATTGAAGCGGGCGAATGCGCGGAAGCCGCTTTGGACGCAGTGTGTGCGTCATACATCCAGCTGTTTGCCGCGGCAGGCGACGAATTGCTGGCGCAGCGTGCCGCGGACATAGAGGATATCCGCGCCCGCCTGCTGGCGATTTTGCTGGGGCGCAGTGAAGCGTCCATCCCGGACGTGCCTCCGGGCACCGTGCTGATTGCATGGGATCTCACGCCTTCCATGACCGTGAGCGTGAACCGGGAAAATGTTGCCGCTTTTGTGGCGGAATGCGGCGGCATGACGAGCCATGCCGCCATTCTGGCGCGTGCGTTGGGCCTTCCCGCCGTACTGGGAGCCGCGGGGGCCGCGTCTGTGCTGCGGAGCGGGGAGGATGTCGTCGTGGACGGCGGGCAGGGCGCGGTGATCGTATCTCCAAGCGGGGCGGAGCTGGCGCGGTACCGGAAAAAACAGGAGAAGGAGAAAAGACAGGCGGAGGCGCTGCAGGCGTACCGCGCGGGCCCGGCGGTGAGCGCCCGCGGCCAAAGGTACGCGCTGTACGCCAATATCGGCGGCGTGGGGCAGACCGCTGCGGCGGATGAAGCCGGGGCGGAAGGAGTCGGGCTGCTGCGGACGGAATTTCTGTTTATGGGACGTACATCCTTGCCCACGGAGGAGGAGCAGTACGAAGCTTATGCATCGGTGTCCCGCGCTATGGGGGACAGGCCCGCGGTTGTCCGTACGTTGGATATCGGCGGCGACAAGGCGCTGCCGTATCTGGGACAGGAAAAGGAGGAGAATCCTTACCTGGGCCGCCGGGGCATCCGCTACTGCCTTGCCCGGCCTGAGGTGTTCCGCACGCAGCTTCGGGCGCTGCTGCGCGCGGGGGCGGAGCGTGGGAACATCAGGCTCATGCTGCCAATGGTGACGGGCGTACAGGAGCTGCGCGCTGCACGGACGATGCTGGAGCAGGAAAAGCAGGCGCTTTCCGCGAGGGGCGTTGCATTTGACGGGGCGATTTCTCTGGGCGTGATGATCGAAACGCCGGCCGCTGCCGTCATTGCGGATCTGCTGGCGAAGGAGGCGGATTTTTTCAGTATTGGCACCAACGACTTGGTGCAGTACATTTTAGCCGCGGACCGGGGCAATGCAGACATTGCGGAGCTATATGCACCCTGCCATCCGGCGGTGCTGCGCAGCATTCGGGATGTGATCGCCGCGGGCCGTGCGGCAGATGTGCCGGTGTGCATGTGCGGCGAAGCTGCAGCAGACCCGTGTCTTATTCCTCTGTGGATGGCGTTTGGCCTGGATTCTTTCAGTGCTGGGCCCTCCGCTCTGCCGGAAGTGCGCCGGACTGTTTCACGCTGGACGGAGGAAGAAGCGCTTTGCACGGCGAAGGAGGCACTGGCCTGTCCGGATGCGGATGCTGTGCGGGCGCTGCTGGCCGCGCGCCGCAGATAGCAGCAAAGCGGCGGGGAGCAGGATTTGCACAAATTGCGGAAATCCCGTTCCCACATGCCATTCTTGCGGTTTTGCGCCTGCCCGCTTGACGGGGCGGGCGTTTTTTTCTACACTGGAATACAAAAAGACGGGCGCCGCGCCAAAAGCGCCGCACCCATAGCTGCGGGTCGGGAAAGGCCTGCGGCATTACTTTGCCTGGAGGATGTTTTATGAATGCTTTGCGGCAAAACAAGGCGGCCTGCGCATATCCGGCCATGCTGCTCAATGGTGTGTGCGCCAGCAGCGGCGGAGTGGTGATGGCGCTTTTGCAGGAACGGTACGGCCTGAGCTACCAGTGGAGCGGCCTGCTGCTGGCCATGCTGAGCGTGGGCAACCTTGCGGCGGGCTTTGCCGCGGGCATGCTGCCCGCGCACTGGGGCCAGCGGCGCACCGTTCTTATGCTGGCGGGCGGTGCGGCGCTGGGTTACGGCGCAATGATCCTCACGGGAAGCCCGTGGGCGCTGCTGGCCGCTTTCACATTGGTGGGCGTGGCCAAGGGCACAACGCTGAACACCAGCAGCGCGCTTATCGCGGCGCATGCACGGGAGCGCACGAAATGCATGAATCTCATCCATGCATGCTTTGCCACGGGGTCGCTGCTGTGCCCGCTGTTTATTGCGGCGCTGGGTATGGGCGGGCTGCCCTGGTGGGCGCCCATGGCAGGCCTTGCACTGTGCGGCGCGGCGCTGTGGGGCGTGTTCGCGTTGGCGGGTCTGCCGGGCCGCACAGGAGACGGCGCGCGTGTCAAAAACGACTGGTCTTTTCTGCGTTCGCCCCGTTTTTGGGTGCTGACCGGGCTTGTCTTTTTCCAAAACTGCACGGAGATCAGCGTCACGGGCTGGATGGTGACATATTTCAAGGATGTGGGCATCCTCTCGGGTCCGGCGGGCCAGATGACCGTTACGGTCATCTGGGGTGCAATGCTGGCCGGGCGTCTGTGCATCGCATTTGTTTTCCCGGTAAAAAACAGCTTCCGCACCCTTTCGCTGATGTCCGCATGCTGCGTAGGCACCTATATCCTACTTCTCATGGCAAAAACGCCCGCATCTGCGCTGATCTGCCTGTTCCTGTTCGGCCTGGCCATTGCAGGCGTGAACCCGACGGCTGTCGCGGCGGGGAATGCGCTCTCCGGCGCGGGCCTCGGCGTGATGCTTCCCGCAGCGGGCGTGGGCGCGGTTTTAATGCCGTATATCACAGGCGCGGTGGCGCAGCGGTTCGGCATCTGGGCAGGCATGCTGTGCACGGTGTTTGCGCTGATGGGCATGACGGCATGCGCCGTTGCGCTGCACCGCAGAAACGATATGAAATAAACGTGCCGCACCGGCGCTTGAAAAACGGCGGCTGCCGCCGGATGCAAAACGCGCCCCCCGCCGCAAGGGCCGGGGGCGCGCTGCTGTATTCGTGGAAAGAGCGGTGCGGCGTTCACACGCTGCCGCCCTGCGGCAGAGGCTCGGTGCCGAAATAGGCGCAGATCGCCTCGTAATAGATACGTGCGGCGCGGGCGCATCCGGCCTCTCCCGTCCAGTTTTCCACATCGCTGTAATTGGTCAGAAAACACTGCTCCACCAGCACGGCGGGGCAGTAGGGCCTTTCCACGATGCCGAAGCTCTTTTGCTCGCGTATCTTGGTGTCGGTGCTGTCCACGATGCGTTTGCTCTTTCCGTTGTAATAGGCGAAACGAATGCCGTTTTCTCCGCGCAGGCGGTGCCCGGCGCCGCCCATTTTCTGCGCGATGCATTGGGCAAAGCGCATGGATTCTTCCGAGTAGGTGCGCCCGGGCGGCGTGGGGAAGCATTCAAAGCCGTGGGACTGTCCCGTGCTTTCGTCGCTGTTGGCATGAACGCTCAGAAGCAGGGAAGCGCCGGCGTCGGTCGCGGCCTGTGCACGCTCCTTGATGGAGCGGTCCTCGCCGTTGGGGCGCGTGCGCACAGGCGCATAGTTGGAGTCCTGCTCCAGAAGCGTATAGAGGGCGTTTACCGTCTGTTCGCATACTTCCAGTTCTTTGATGATCGCCTCCGCACCGGTGTCGAAGCCGCCGTGTCCGGCATCCAGCGCCACGGTGTAGGGCGGCTGGGTCTGCAGCAGATACGGCCGGTCCGGGTCGCCCGTGAGTTGGGGCGGTGAAGGCGATGCAGGCGCCGGGCTGCGGGGCGTGCCCGAAAAACCGGCAGGCTCGCTGAGCACCGTGTGCATGCATGCGGCCATCAGCAGGCCGGCAAGGCATACCGCTCCAAGGCAAAGCGCGCGCCTGCCGCGGGTGTGCAGGCTGTATACGCCGCCCTGCCTCGCAGAGCGCGGGCCGCGGTCTGCGGAAGCGCGTGCGGGCCCGCTCATGCGGCAGGCGCGGCAGGCGGCGCGCCAAGTTCTGAAAGTGTGCCGAAGGTATACCCCATCTCTTCCCACCGTGTCAGCAATTCATCCAGAATTGCCGCATTGGTGGCGCTGGTGGAATGCAGGAGCACGATCGCGCCGTCGTGGGTACGGGGCATCAGTTTGTCAAAAGCGGCCTCCCGCGAAGGCTGTGCATCCTGTTTCCAGTCCACATAGGCGAGGCTCCAGAAAATGGTTTTGTAGCCCAGTTCCTGCGCCCAGGTAAGGTTTTCATCGCTGAATTTGCCTTCGGGCGGTCGATAGAAAAGCGGCAGGGGCGTTCCTGTCGTTTCCTGGAACAGCGCGGCAAGATCATTCAGCTCTTTTTTGAAAGAGGCTTCATCTTTTGGGACATGTTCGGGTGGTGATAGGTGTGGTTGCCCACCGTATGGCCTTCGGCGACCATCCGCTTGATCAGGTCCGGGTTTTCCTTGATATAGCTGCCTACTACAAAGAAGGTGCCGGGGGCGTTGTGCTTTTTCAGCGCGTCAAGAATGGGTGCGGTATTGCCGTTCTCATACCCTGCATCGAACGTCAGATACAGCCGCTTCTGCTCCGCGTCTCCGCAGTAAAAAGCATCGAAGGGGCGCAGCTTTTCGGCTGAGAGGTTGGGAATGGGCGGTTCGTTTTCCGTCTGAAACGAAAGGCCCCATTCATAAGAAGCAGCAGCCACAGCCGCGGGTTCTGCCTCCGCCCGCGGCCAGCCGAGCCCCAGCAGAACGCCGCCCGCCGCCGCAGCGCACAGCACGGCAGCCAGTACGCGGTGGGCCGCTTTTTTCGGGATGCATAGATACATCTTTGTTCACCTGCCTTGTGGTGCAATCATATGCGGGCGCAAAAAGAAAAATGTAACGGCGGGCAGATTTTGTTCGCCGTGCACACCCTGTGACGGAAAAGAATGAGCCGCCGAATATTTTGCAGAGCGCTGCGCCCCGTGGAGAGGCATACACGAGAAAATACAGCGCTTCGGTTGACAAGTGAAAACGCCGGTGCTACGATAAATCCATATCTATTATGCGAGGTGGAAGAGGTGCGGCATTCGGTACGGCACATGGCGCTTTTGTTCCACAGAAAGGAAAGAAACATGGAAATCAAATACACGCAGACAGAAAAAGCACCCGCGGCCATCGGCCCGTACTCGCAGGCGGTGTCTGTCGGGAATCTGCTGTTCACTTCCGGCCAGATCCCCATTGATCCGGCCACGGGCGAGATCGCGGGTGCGACCATCGAGGAACAGGCGCGCCAGAGCGTCGCCAATGTCGGGGCGATTCTGGAAGCCAACGGCACTTCGTTTGACAAAGTGGTGAAAACGACCTGTTTCCTGGCGGACATGAGCGACTTTGCGGCTTTCAACGCTGTGTATGCTGAGGCGTTCGTGTCACGTCCCGCACGGTCCTGTGTGGCGGTGAAGACACTGCCTAAGAATGTCCTGTGTGAGATCGAAGCGATCGCGGCACTGTAAAGCATATAAGCTTTATGTCAATAGGGGCAAAATAAGGGAAACACCCGGCAGACCGTTTCGGCTGCCGGGTGTTCTGCATTTTATAATATATGCGGCCGCTCCGTTTCCGTCTGGAGCAGGGCGCGCAGTGTTTTGCGCACATGCTCCAGGTCGGGGTCGCACAGCAGCGGCAGAAGCTCCGTCACCTGCTGCGCGGGAAGGTCCCACCAGCGAAACTGCAGCAAAAGCCCGGTCAGCTCTGCGTCAAAGCGGTGCTTGAGCAGCCTTGCGGGATTGCCGCCCACGACGGTGTAAGGGTCTACGTTCCGCGTCACAACGGAATAAGCCGCAACAATGGCGCCGTCACCGATTTTTACGCCCGGCATGACGGTGCATTCCCGCCCCAGCCATACATCGCTGCCCACAACGGTATCGCCCTTGAATGGGAGCTGGGACAGGTGCGGCGGCGTACTTTCAGCCCATGCGCCGCCGAATACATTGAATGGGTAAGTGGTGACGCTGCACATCCGGTGGTTCGCGCTGCCCATAATGAAGCGCGCGCCGCTCGCAATGCAGCAGAACTTCCCGATGATGAGTCTGTCGCCGAATTCGGGCCAGTTGAACAGCACGTTGTTCTTTTCAAAATCCGCAGGTGTAGCGGAGTCGTCGTAATAAGTATAATCGCCGACAAAGATGTTGGGGGCGGTGATCACGTTTTTTAAAAAGCATGAAGTGCCGTATTCGTTGGGAAAGACTGTGTCAGGGTTGGGGATGCGATTCATATATCATTCTCCTGTCTATTCAATATCACCTCCGGACGTATTTTTTAATGCGGCAGAAACCGCCCTCTTTTTTCGTATCTCTTTCATAATGCACCACTGATATCAGGTGAAAGCTGCTTGCCTTGCAGCCGCGAACAACATTTATTATAACTGCGACAGAGGTTGAAGGCAAGCGTGGACGTCCCGCCTTTTGTATTCGGGAAAAATATTTGGTACAGCAAAAAAGCTTTTGCTGTGACAGCGCCTATATGCTACAATATTTTAGACATAAAGATATTATTCCCCAAAGGAATTTGCTTGTGGTATGGATATTTATTTAACGCTGTACAGGAAAAAACGGCGAGCCGCCGCAATCATCAAAAGGAGTGTAGAGAATGCAGGAAATGATCAGCCAGAAGGTGCGGACGCTTTCGCCGGAGATCGACCCGCTGCGCATGGGTATGGGGCAGACGGAGGCCGACTTGGAAAAAACGCAGGTAATGGTGGAGAGCACATTTGGCGACAGCCATCCCGGCAGCGCGCACCTGCTGTGTTTGGTGGAAGCCGCCGCTGCGGGAGTACGCAGCGCGGGCGGGAACCCTGCGCGCTACTTTGCTACAGATATATGCGACGGCATGGCGCAGGGACACGACGGCATCAATTACTCGCTCGCTTCGAGGGAGATCATTGCGGATGCCATCGAAATCCACGGTATGGCCACGCCTTTTGACGCAACGGTATACATTGCAAGCTGTGATAAGGGCCTGCCTGCGAATCTGATGGCCTCCGGCCGGCTGAACACGCCGGGCATATTTGTGCCCGGCGGTGTGATGGATGCGGGGCCGGATCTGCTGACGCTGGAGCAGATCGGTACATACAGCGCCCAATATGAGCGCGGCGAGATCACCGCGGAGCAGTTCCGGTTTTATAAGACCCATGCCTGCCCGTCCTGCGGAGCATGCAGCTTTATGGGCACGGCGTGCACGATGCAGATGATGACCGAGGCCTTGGGGCTTTCGCTTCCGGGCAGCGCGCTTGTTCCGGCCGCAAGCCCGCTGCTGGCAGACTATGCGCGGCGCGCGGGCGAACAAGCGGTAGCGCTGACGCGCGCGGGCATCCGCACGGGAGATATCGTGACAAAAGAGGCATTTGAAAACGCCGTCCTCATCCATGCCGCCATTTCCGGCTCCACCAATGCGATGCTGCATCTGCCGGCCATCGCACACGAGTACGGCATAGAGCTGGACTGCGATATGTTTGACCGCATGCACCGCGGGGCGCGGTGGCTGCTGGACGTTCGCCCGGCGGGCAGGTGGCCCGCCGCCTACGTGTGGTATGCAGGCGGCGTGCCGCGCGTTATGGAGCGCCTGCGCGATCTGCTGCATCTGGATGTACTGACGGTCACGGGCAGAACACTGGGCGAAAACCTGGACGAACTGCAAAAGAATGGCTTTTACGAAAGCTGTGCATCGTATCTGCAGGGTATGGGCGTTGCACCGGAGGACGTCATTCGCCCGCTGGAAAAACCGTTGGGCACAGATGGCGCCATCGCTGTTCTGCGGGGCAACCTTGCGCCGGGAGGCTCCGTGGTCAAACACACAGCCGTGCCGGAGGAGATGTTCGGCGTAACGCTGCGCGCACGGCCGTTTGACTGTGAGGAGGATGCCATCCATGCTATCCTCACACACGCCGTCCATCCCGGTGAGGCGGTGCTCATCCGCTACGAGGGCCCCAAAGGCAGCGGTATGCCGGAGATGTTCTATACCACCGAGGCGATCTCGTCGGACCCGGCGCTCGCCCGAAGCATCGCGCTCATCACAGACGGCCGTTTCTCCGGTGCCTCAAAGGGGCCGGTCATCGGCCACGTCAGCCCGGAGGCTGCGGACGGCGGGCCGATCGCACTTGTGGAGGAGGGAGACCTCATCCGTATCGACATCCGCGGGCGCAGCCTGTCCATCATCGGAGCAAACGGCGCCGAGAAAACGCCGGAACAGATGGAGGCGATCCTCGCTGCACGCCGTGCTGCGTGGAGTCCCCGTCCGCCCCGATATACAAAAGGTGTGCTCCGGTTTTATACCCGACACGCCGTATCGCCCATGCGCGGCGGCTATATGGAATAGTACATTGCCCCAGTATAGGGCGTACCTCTCCGTTTCGTATGACGGAAAGAGAAAGCTGTGATAATGGATGAAAGAGACATATCAGCTATTTGTAGGAACATACAGCAGGCCAATCCGGTTTGGTACAGGGGAAATCCTGGAGGGCAGGGGAAAAGGAATTCATAGGTATACCTTTGATGCCAAAACGGGTACGTTGTATGAAAGTACCGCTCCGGCGCCGGCCGAAAACCCGTCTTATCTGGCGTTATCTTTTGACAAACAGTATTTGTATGCAGTAAATGAATTGAAAGAATACAAAAATAAAGCGGGCGGGGCCGTGAGCGTTTATCGGATAGAGTCGGACGGTGGATTGCGTTTTCTGAACCAGAGGCCCACCGGTGGTGCCGACCCATGTTATGTTGGGCTTGACAGGGAAAGGCGTTGTCTTACAGTAGCCAATTTTACGGGAGGAAGCGTATGCAGCTACCCTCTGTGTGCGGATGGCTCACTGGGAAAAAAGGGCGTGATTATCCGGCATTACGGGCATGGAGCAGACCCTGTGAGGCAAAGCGCCCCGCACCCTCATGCGGCGGTTTGGGCTCCGGATGGAAAATATGTTATTGTAGCAGACCTTGGGACGGACGATCTGACGGTTTATCGGGTGGACCGGGAAAAACGCGTCCTTTGTGCGGATGCGGTTCATAGCTTTTTTGTGGGCAGCAGGATGGGTCCGCGTGCCTGTGTGTTCGACCAAAGGGGCGAACGGTGCTATGTGCTCTGTGAGATATCCTCTGCAGTTATGACCTTTTCTTACATGGACGGAAGACTGGAATTTTTACAAGCCGTTCCTTCCGTGGCAGAGCCCGGCGGCGTGCCCAACAGCGGAGCTGACCTTCATCTGGCACCGGACGGCCGCTTCTTGTATGTGTCCAATCGCGGACAGGACAGCATTACCGTCTTTTCGGTACAGGCAGACGGGACACTGCAATTGGTGCAGGCCGTGGGTTGCGGCGGCAGGACGCCGCGGAATTTTGCACTGGACCCCACAGGAGGGTGGGTGCTTGTGGGAAACCAGGACAGCGACAGTATTGCCGTGTTCAAACGGGACGTCCAAAGCGGAAGGCTGGCGCTGGAAAACAAAGCTTTTGCGCCGACGCCTGTCTCCCTTTTGTTCCGGGCATAGGCCGGGACGTTCTCTATACAGCAAAAACAAGGCTGAAAGCAATGCACGCAGCATTGCTTTCAGCCTTGTTTTTATATGCGATAACAGCGGAAAATATTTTGCGTTGGGTAAAATTATATCCATAACAAGAACTATATGATAGCCATAATAGCAATTAGCCGTTATATAGTATGAACCGGCTCCATGCATTACCTAAATTCCAGCGTCCATGAGGAAATGCCTTTTCTTCGCACAAAAGCATTTAAATCATTGCTAAACAAATATATTCTTCCGGACATTTGTTGCCGGACTTTTGCTTGTGTGCATTTTCTTTTCGCGGCAGTTCCCCGTGCTCAATATAAATAATTCACATCAAAATCATATCACGTTTTAAGCATGGAAAAAGACGCAGCTTTCTCTTGATGGAAGCTGCGTCTTTTTGGTGCGGGTAACAGGGGGTCGAACCTGCACGTCGTAGACACCAGATCCTAATTCTGGCGCGTCTGCCAATTCCGCCATACCCGCGCAATGTATTTATTTTACCAATCCGGCGGGGCGTTTGTCAATGCCCTGCCGTCAGCATTCGGTGATCAGGCGCGCGGTGGCTTCGATAAAAGCGTCTGTGTCCAGCGCCGGGTTTTTCAGTTGGCTTTGCACCAGCATGCCGTCCATCACAGTCAGCGTCAGCCAGGCCAGGTATTCACCGTCCGCACCGGGTTTACGAGCCGCGATCTTCTGCGCCAGTACGTTCTTAAAGTGAGCATACTTTTCCAGCAGCTTGTCCCGCACATCGCCTTTGCCCGAAACCGCCTCCGCAATCAGAAAAAGACGCATGCTGCCGCTTTTGTCGTATACTCCGCGGGAAAATGTATAGCGCAGCAGGCGGGGCAGGGAGGTATCCTTTTCTTCATTGTCTACCCAGGCAAGAAGGTCGTCCGAGAGCTTTTGCAGATACCGGTCCGTCAAATCGAACAAAATAGCGTCCCGGCTGTTGTAGTAATAGTACAACGTTCCCTTGCTGATGCGCGCGGCCCGGGCGATGTCTGCCAGTGAGATGTCGAAGAACGAGCGTTCCTCCATCAACGCGGCCGCGCTTTCCAGAATGCGTTCCCGTATTTGTGTGCCAAGCGGTGCAGCCATGGCGATCGCCCCCATCTTTTTCGTCTAATACAATAGTATAAAAGATGCTGGGCACAATGTCAAAGAAAGTTTACATTTCCCGTACAAACCGTACATTGACATTCCCTGCGGCGGGTGCTATCCTGAAAACGGAAGAAGTCGGTCGGTTGACCGACTGATAAAATCGGCAGGAAAGCGAAGGGGAGACGAATGCGGATACCGCTCAAAAAAATAAACCGTGCGCTGAAAAAGCGGTTCGGCGGGCGGGTGCAGGCTGTGGTGGAGCGCGGCGTGCTGGTGCTGCGCGGCAGTGCGGAGGATTGGGACGGCGTGGTTGCGGTGGGACGTCTTGCAGCCAGCCCCAAAAGCCGCTGGTATACGGTGAACGAGGTAACATGGCCGGGTGCGGCGCAAAGACAGCCAAAGCCTGTGCCGCAGACGGATGAAAGCCTGGCCGGACGCGCGCCGGACGTGCTGCTCATCGGCGCGGGCGTTACAGGTGCCGCCATCGCGCGGGAGCTGATGCGGCGGAATGTCGACCTGCTCTGGGTGGAAAAAGAGCACGATGTGGCGCTGCATGCATCAAGCCGCAATGACGGCATGGTGCATCCGGGTGTAGATCTGCATAAAGGTACGGCCAAATATCATTACAATCGTTTGGGCAACCGGATGTATGGCGGCGTGTGTGCCGCGTTGGGCGTGCCTTTCCGGCGCACGGGACAGTACCTGTGCTTCAAGGGCAGAGCAATGCGCCCGCTTCTGTACTTTACGCTGCCTTATTGGAAATGGCTGGGCCTCTCTGGTGTGCGCGTGCTGGGGGACAAAGCGCTGCATGCAGCCGAGCCGGGTGTGGATGAGGCGCTGCACTGCGGGTTGTTTTTTCCACAGGCGGGCATTGTCTGTCCTTACGGGCTGACCATTGCCATGGCGGAGAATGCCGTGCAGAACGGTGCGCACCTTTCGCTGGATACATGCGTGACGGGTATGGACGTGGAGAACGGACGAATCCTTGCCGTGCATACAAACCGGGGTACAGTGCGCCCGCGCATCGTCATCAATGCGGCGGGTGTGTTTTGTGAGGACATAGCGCAGATGGCGCAGGATCATTTTTTCTCCATCCATCCGCGCAAGGGAACAAATGCCATCCTGGACAAAAAGGCGAAGCGCATGGTACGCACCATTTATTCCGGCATGGGAACTACCGCCACCAAGACGGTCCATTCCAAGGGCGGAGGCATCGTTTCTACGGTGGACGGCAACGTGTTGGTGGGGCCCGACGCGGTGGAAACGCCGGAAAAAGAAGATTTTTCCACCAGCGTGCAAAGCGTGCGCGCCACGTTTGAAAAGCAGCGCCATGCCGCACCTGCGCTGCGTGAAAGCGATATCATCACCTATTTTACAGGCGTGCGAGCGGCGACGTATGAGGAGGATTTCATCATACGGCCCGGGATGTTCACGGAAAATATCATCCATGCGGCGGGCATCCAGTCTCCGGGGCTGACGGCCGCGCCCGCCATCGCGCAGGAGGTGGCGCGGCTGGCCTATGGACAGCTTTCCGCGACAACCCCGCCCGCGCGCAATGCCGCCTACGACCCGACACGCAGGCCCATACCGCATGTGGCGGGGCTGCCGGACGAGGCGAGGGCCGCGCTCATCCGCCAAAACCCGGATTACGGCGAGATCGTCTGCCGGTGCGAGGAAGTGAGCAGGGGAGAAATATTGGACGCGCTGCGCAGGCCGGTGCCCTGCGATACGGTGGACGGTGTCAAACGGCGTGTGCGCCCCGGCATGGGGCGCTGCCAGGGCGGCTTCTGCGGCCCGCTGGTGACAGCCATCATCGCGGAGGAAAAAGGCATATCGCTTGAACAGGTGCGCAAGTCCGGTGCGGGCAGCGCCCAACTGCTGCACCCCACGAAACAGAGAGAACAAAAAACGGGAACGGAAGGAGGCACAGAGGATGGAGCGCTATGACGTCGTGATCGTGGGCGGCGGCCCGGCGGGGCTTGCAGCGGCGCTGGGCGCCCGGCGAGCGGGGGCAAAAACGCTGCTGGTGGAGCGCGAGGCACGGCTGGGCGGGATCTTGAAGCAGTGCATCCACGACGGATTTGGCCTGCTGCGCTTCGGGGAACGGCTCTCCGGCTGCGAATATGCCCACCGGTACATTGAAATGCTACGCGGCTGCGGCGCGCAGACCGCGCTGCTGACTTTCGTTTCCCGCATCGAAAAAAGCGGGGAAGGCTTTGTGCTCACGCTGGTGGGCAGGGAAGGGATGCGGAAGGTGGAGGCCCGGGCGTTGGTGCTCTCCACAGGCTGCCGCGAGCGCACAGCCCGGCAGGTGTCCATACACGGTACCCGTCCGGCGGGTGTGCTCACCGCAGGTACGGCTCAGCATTACATTAACCGGATGGGGGAGATGCCCGCCCGGCGCTGCGTGATCCTTGGTTCCGGTGACATCGGGCTCATCATGGCCCGCCGGCTGACGCTGGAGGGCGCTCAGGTGTTGGGCGTATATGAGGCAAAGCCCACGCCCAGTGGGCTTTCGCGCAATATCAGTCAGTGCCTGGAGGATTTTGGTATTCCATTGTACACCAGCCATACCGTCACCCGCGTTTCGGGCAAAGAGCGGTTGGAACGCGTGACGGTGGCCGAGGTGGACGCGCGGATGCGTCCCATACCGGGCACGGAACAGGAGCTCGAATGCGACAGCCTGATCTTATCCGTGGGGTTGATCCCGGAAAATGAGCTGGCCGAGGCACTTGGCGTGCCTTTGGATGCACGAACAAAAGGGCCTCTGTGTGACCAGAGCTATATGACGCTGGTGCCGGGCGTTTTTGTGTGCGGTAACGCGCTGCATGTGAATGACCTTGTGGATTATGTTTCCGAAAGCGGCGAAGCGGCGGGCGCGGCGGCCGCGCGCTATGTTCCCGCGGCGTGCGGGTTGGCGGAGGTGTCGGCAGACGGCGGGTTTGGATATGTGGTGCCGCAGCGCATTGACACGACAAAGCCTGCCGGGAAAACAACTTTCTTCTTCCGTTCCCTTGCTGAACGCGGAAAAACGCGTGTTCGTATGCTGGCGGACGGCAGAGAACTTTGCAAAAAGACATATATGCAGCTTAAGCCGCCGGAGATGGAGCGGATGGTGGTGGACCTTTCGGGGGCCGGGCTGCATGCAGGCTCCCGGCTTACATTCGTGATGGAGGAGGCGGACACATGAAGCGGGAATTTACTTGCATCGTCTGCCCCAACGGCTGCCGCTTGCACACCGAAGTGGAAAACGGCGCGGTGACGTCTGTGACGGGGAACCGCTGCCCAAAAGGGCGCGATTTTGCCGAAAAGGAATGCACCGCCCCCACGCGAAGCTTGTGCACCACGGTAAAAACGCTGGGGGGCGGCGCACCGGTATTGCCGGTGCGCACAGCGGGAGAATTGCCCAAGGAACGCCTGTTTGAAGCCATGGCTGTACTAAACGCGTATACGCAGACCGTGCCTGTATACTGTGGAGACGTCCTCATACCGGACCTTTTAGGCACGGGCTGCGCCGTTATTGCCACGGACGATTGGGCGCCTGAGGCGGCGGAGCTGAAATAAACCTGTGAATGCGTGTTGCGCTCGAAAAAGGTACAAAGGGGAACTCTTTGCCGTTCCATCCGACATAAAGGGAACCAGCAGACCTGCCGCAAGACGAACTTCCCATTTTTAAAAAGGAGGAGACGACCATGTCCAAGCCATATCGTGATTTTGAACCCAAATGGTACCACGGCGAGGTACCACCCACATCCTACCGCTCCATTTTCAAATGGGGCGCGCCGGATCAGATCAAACCGCCCAAGGAATCGCTTTATAAACTCGTGAAGGAAAAATTTGGCCTGACGGACGCGGACTTTGACCACTATACGGAAAATTTAGGCCTGGACGCAGTGCGGTTCGATCTGCCCTGCACCATGGAACAACGCCGCCTGGATGCGTTTCGGGACATCGTGGGTGCGGAATATGTGCGCACGGACGATTACGCGCGCCTTTCCGTTGCATACGGCAAGACCATGTACGACATCCTGCGCCTGCGCAATCAAGTGGTGGAAAACGTACCGGACGCCGTGCTTTATCCGGATACAAAGGAACAGATCGAGCGAATTGTGGCTTACTGCGCGCAGGAAAAGATACCGGTTTATGTCTATGGCGGCGGCTCGTCCGTCACACGGGGCGTGGAGTGCATGAAAGGCGGTATTTCGCTGGATATGCGCCTGCGCTTCAACAAAGTGGTCGCCTTCAATGAAGTGGACCAGACCATCACCGTAGAAGCGGGTATGAGCGGCCCGAAGCTGGAGGACACGCTCAACAACGCTCCCCGGACGCTGGGCGCAAAGCGGGCGTACACCTGCGGCCATTTTCCGCAGAGCTTTGAGCATTCCTCCGTGGGCGGCTGGGTCGTCACGCGGGGCGCGGGGCAGAACAGCACCTACTACGGCTGCATCAGCGATATTGTGATGGGACAGGAGTATGCCACGCCCATCGGACACGTCAAAACGGATACTTACCCGCGCAAGGCCACCGGGCCGGACCTGGGGCAGATCATGATGGGCGGCGAGGGCGCGTTCGGCGTGCTGACGCATGTGACGCTTAAGGTGTTCCGCCATATGCCGGAGACGGTCAAGCGCTTTTCCTATATGTTCCGGGATTGGGAGACGGCCCAGGCGGCCGCGCGGGAGATCATGCAGAGCGAGGCGGGTTTTCCTTCGGTGTTCCGTCTGTCGGACCCGGAGGAGACGGAGATCATGATGCGCATGTACGGTGTGGACGAAAGCCCGCTGCGGCACCTGTTTGATATGAGGGGCTTCAAAACGGGTGAGATGTGCCTGTATCTGGGCTTCACCAACGGAGAGAAGGGGTTTTCCAAAAACTGCGCGCGGAACGTAGCGCGAGTGTGCCGCAAATTCGGCGGTATGAGCCTGACGGGCTTTGTGACGAAAAGCTGGGAGCACGGCCGTTTCAGCGACCCATACCTGCGGGACACGCTGCAGGATTTCGGCCTTGTCATCGAGACCATGGAATGCAGCGTCAACTGGAGCAATATGAGCAGCGTACATGCGGATGTGCGCGCCTATTGCCATTCTCGCCCCAACACGATCTGCATGACGCATATGTCCCATGTTTACCCCCAGGGAGCGAACCTGTATTTTATTTTTCTGGCAAAGATGAGCAGCCTGGAGGAATTTAAGGCCTACCATGCGGGAATTCTGGACGCCATTCAGAAGAGCGGCGCGGCCATGAGCCACCACCACGGCATCGGCAAAATGTTCGGTCCGTGGCTGGAAGGGGCAGTGGGGCGGAATGAATATGGAGTCATCCGCGCGCTCAAACAGTACTTTGACCCTGACAATATCATGAATCCGGGCGGCACACTGGGACTGGATGTGCCGCAGGAGGAAAAGCGTTTTCTGAAGGCGCTGTGAAAGTGGTCCGGCAACTGTTTTAAACGGTCAAAAAAGACAAGAAAGAGCCTCTCGAAATTACTTTTGAGAGGCTCTTTTCCCGGAAACAGTTGAATATTGTGAAGATGCGTTGTATACTATTTTTTATATGAAAGAGGAGAAAAGCCCGGGCACCGGGATGGAAGAGGAGACGCATCAATGGGCCAGCAGGAAGAAACAAGAAGCATCGCGGCACATGATTCCCTGACCAAGATTTATAATTTTACCGCATTTTGCGAGTCGTCCCGCAAGTATCTTCTGAGCGCAGGTGCGGGCCGCAGCATGGGCGTGATCTATGCAAACATTATTGATTTCAAGTCTGTAAATGAACTGTATGGTCTGCCGGAGGGAGACCGTATGCTGGGCGCCTTTGCAGATTTTTTGAAGCATCTGCCGCGGACCCGTGTCTGCGGCCGTATTTTTTCGGATAATTTCCTGTGCCTGTTTGAGCGGATGCCCGGCGTGGACCTGTACGATGAAGCGTTGGGCTTCGCAGGAGCGGTAGAGCGGTTTCTTGTGGGCCAGCAGCCGTTCCATCCGCGTTCAAAGCCGCAGATCGTCAGTGGCATCAGTGCGCTGGAGGGCGGCGGAGAGGGGCTTTCCGCGGCCATTGACGGTGCGAATATCGCGCACAAGGAGGCAAAAAAGAAGTATCGCACTGCCTGCGCTGTGTTTGATGAAGCACTCAAAGACGAGATGGCGCGCGCCATCCGTTTGCAGGCGGACCTGCAGGCGGCGCTGGAACGGGAGCAGTTCACTTTTTATTTGCAGCCCAAGGTAAACCTGCGTACGGGGCGTGTAGCGGGGGCGGAGGCTCTGGCCCGCTGGAAAAAACCGGACGGCACTGTAGCAGGCCCAGCGGAGTTTGTGCCGCTTTTGGAGCGCACGGGAAATGTGGAACAGCTGGATTTCATGATTTACGAGCAGGTATGCCGTTATCTGTGCGGGAGGCAGGCGGGAGACAGCATCGTTGTCCCCGTGTCTGTAAATGTGTCCCGCGCCCATCTGAAGGACACGGATTTCGTCCAAAAGGTAAAACAGCTGCTGATACGGTATGGCGTGCATCCGTCCTTAATGGAATTCGAGCTGACAGAGACCATGCTGGCGGAATCCATGGAAGAGGCGGCGGCTGTAATCTGCGGCCTGCGCGCACTGGGCTGCAAGGTATCCATTGACGATTTCGGCACAGGCTATTCCGCGCTCAACCTGCTCAAGGAACTGGAGTTTGATATCCTGAAGCTGGACGGCAGCTTTGTTTCGGGCGCTGCAGCGGAAGGCTATAAAAGCGATGTAATCCTGCGCAATATCATCCGCATGGCGGATGAGCTGTACATGACGGTGCTCTGCGAAGGGCTGGAGACGGCCGGGCAGGTGGAACGGCTGAATACGTTCGGCTGTACGCTGGCACAGGGCTACTATTTTGCACAGCCGATGCCTGCGGAAGCGTTCGAAGCGTTCGTACAGCAGGCGGGCGGCTATTGTGCGCTGCCGTGGGGCGGCGCAGATGGCGCGCAGCGGCTGCCTGACTACTGTGAAGCGTCCGCCCTGACGGACAGCGCCGTGCGTTCCATCACTCATTCGCTGTTTGACACAGTGCCCTGTGCCGTGGCCGGAGTGGACCCTTCCAGCAGGCAGCTGCTGTTTGCAAACGAGCAGCTGTTCTCGCTGTGCGGGTATCCGCGCGGACAGATGGCGGAAATGGAGAAAGCATTTTTTGCCCATATTGCCACAGAGCCGGAGAAGGCCCGCCTTTATGCGGAAATGCGCCGTCAGTTCGGTACGGCGGGCCGGTGCGACACCAAGCTCCCTGTTCGCCGGGCAGATGGCAGCGTGATATGGGTACGCATGACGGCAACATATGCGGGCAGTCCGGAATGGGGCCGCTATCTGCTGTGCTTTTTCTACGATATCACCCGGGAGCAGACGGGAACGGCCGCAAAGTCACGCGAGATCAAGCAGCTTTCTGAGGAGCGGGATTTTTATGCGGGGATGCTCAGCAGCATCCCGTGTGCCGTCGCACAGTTCCGGGCCGAGGCGGACGGACGGTACCATGCCATTCATACGAATCTGGCCGGGGCACGGATACTGGGATACGAAAGCCTGGAGGACTTCTGGAGCCAGCCGGACCCGAATGTCCTCTCGTGCGTTCATCCGGACGACAGGCGCGGTGCGTTGGGTAATCTGTCCCGGCTGCGCCGCCCGGGCGACGCGCGCAGCTTCGAGTGCCGGCTGGTGCGCCGCGATGGTTCGGTGTGCTGGGTATCCGGGACACTTCAGATGCTGTCCGGCCCGGAGGGGTCCGTTATTCAAGTCGTGTTTTTGGATTTTACCAACAGACATGCGCTTCAAACACGGTTCGTGCATCACTACAAGCGCTTGGCGCGTGTGCAGGGGCAGGTCCTGTTTGAATATGAATACGGTACGGACATGCTTACCTTTGCCGGCGCTTCAGAATCGGGCTTGGAACTGCCGGAGCGCGCGCCGGCTTTCCTCGCCGAGGTCCATGCCGGGCGCTTTTCCCAGCCGTTCGCATCTTATGCGGCCTGTATCGCACAGGCGCTGGAGGAGGACGGCGATGATGTGTGCGGTGCGGAACGCCGGATTGAACTGCCCGGCGGCGGGATATGGGTGCGCGTTTCACTGGTGGCAGTGCGCGGCAGCAGCGGCGCAAGAGAGAGTGCTGTGGGCTGTATCATGGATGTCACGCCTCAGCACGAGGATCGGGCACGCCTGCTGCGCCTGACGCAGACGGACAGCCTGACGGGCGTTTTGAACAAGCGCACGACAGAACAGCGCTGCCGTACGCTTTTGGAGAACACCCCCGGTGAAAAACCATTTGCACTGCTTTTGCTGGATGTGGACAACTTTAAGCAGACGAACGACCGTTACGGCCATCCAAAGGGAGACGTGGTGCTGCGCTGTCTGGGCGAAAATCTGTCCGGGCTGTTTCGCCGGGATGATGTGGTGGGCCGCGTCGGCGGGGATGAATTTTTGATGATGATGCCGGGCGCGGGCGGCGAACAGGCAGTGGGACGCGCGCAGAAGATCGCGCAGGAAATGTGCCGCTCCGTAAGCGTGCAATGCGGCGTGGACGTCTCCGGCAGCATCGGTGTTGTTTTGTCGAAGCCGGGAGCCTGCGCTTATGAAGAACTGCTGCGAAGAGCAGATTCCGCGCTGTATGCCGCAAAGGCGGCGGGCAAGGGATGCTACCGCGTATACGGCGGCGCGTGATGCGTGCGCGTCAGTTTCCGCCGGCTATCAGCATATCGATATATGCGCCGATCTCCTGTGCGCTATACAGCCCAGCTGCACGCACCTTTTCCCGCAGCATGCCCGGCAGGCTCTCATAATAGGCCCGCACGGAAGAATCCTCACGCAGGGCTGCTTCAAACACAGAGTCATTGTCTCCAAGATAAATGAACATAAAAAATCACCTCGGCCTATTATAGGCCGGGGTGATTTCATTCATGCGTGTCCCGCGTGCCGGCGGGCGTTTTTTATTACGGGGCAAAGCAAACACGGGGGACACTGGTGAAAAATTTACAGCATTTCACAGATGGTACCGCCGCCACGCACCAGTTCTCCGTCGTACAGTACGGCAGCCTGGCCGGGGGCGGGAGCACGCTGCGGCTCGTCAAAGCGCAGCGTCACGCTGTCGTTTTCCGCGGCTTCCACAGTGCAGGACGCCGCCGCTGCGCGGCTGCGCACCTTTACGCCGTAGCGCTCCCCAGGCAGGATGGGTCTGCCGTCCGCGCGTGCGGCGTCTGTCAGTACTATGCCGGAAAAAAATTCATCGCCGCCGCGGGCAAGCTCCACGTCGCCGTTCGGGCGGATGCGCCGCACGAACAGAGGAGTGCCGTAGGCGATATTCAGGCCCTTGCGCTGCCCTACGGTGTAATGCCACACGCCCTTATGGGGGCCGAGGTCTTCGCCGTCGGGACCGATGAAGCGGCCCTGCAGAGGAACGAGGCCGCGTGCGGCGATATAGGCGGCATAGTCGCCGTCCGGAATGAAGCAGATCTCCTGGCTGTCCGGCGCATCCGCGCTGGCAAGCTGCGCGGACGCGGCCATCTCGCGGATATCAGACTTTTCAAACTCGCCGACAGGCAGGCACAGGCGGGCCAGAATATTCTGGGGCAGCCCATACAGCATGTAACTCTGGTCGCGCTCCGGGCTGACGGCGGCGCGTACATAGTAAAGGCCGTTCTCCTCCGTTACGCGGGCGTAATGCCCTGTTGCGATATAGCGGATGCCCAGACGGTCGGCCACACGGGCCAGCGCTGCAAATTTGACGCGGGGATTGCACAGCACGCAGGGACTGGGCGTGCGCCCGGCGCAGTATTGCGCGCAGAACGGTTCCACCACCTGCTGTTCGAACTCTTCTGTACAGTCCTCCTCGATAAGCGGTACGCCCAGCTGGCGCGCCACTGTCTGAGCGGCCCGCACAGCCGCATCATGAGCAGGAGAAAAGCGGATGACCACCGCCTGCACGTCAAAGCCCTGGTCGCGCAGGATCTGGATGCACACCGAGGAATCCACGCCGCCGGAAAGCGCGACAAGGACCTTGTCCTGCTCTTCAAAGGTGCCGAAGCTGCTGCCGCAGCAGATTTCATCCGTCATGAGGAAAACTCCTTTTATGCTTTTTCAAAGATATCGAAAAAAAACCGGCTGCCCGGCCGCGCGCGAAAGCGCACGGCCGGGCTGCGGTCCATTCGTTTTTACGGCGGGAAAGGGGGAACTATGCCTCACAGGCACAGGCGTGGCAATCCTCCTCCAGCTTGCCTACAATCGGCTCGGGGTCCACGCCCTGGCGGCGGTAATAATCGGCCAGAGCGGCCTTCACCGCCTGCTCGGCCAGCACACTGCAATGCAGCTTCACGGGGGGCAGGCCGTCCAGCGCTTCCACAACGGCCTTGTTCGTCAGCTTCAGCGCCTCGTCGATGGTCTTGCCTTTGATCATCTCGGTGGCGATGCTGGAAGTGGCGATGGCTGCGCCGCAGCCGAACGTCTTGAATTTTACGTCGGTGATGACGTTGTTGTCGATCTTCAAAAACATCTTCATGATGTCGCCGCACTTGGGATTGCCGACTTCTCCCACGCCGTCCGCGTTCTCGATCTCGCCCACATTGCGCGGGTTCGCAAAATGGTCCATCACTTTTGCACTATACATAATCCTTTGTCCTTCTTTCCGGAAATTCACATCTTAAAATCATGCGCGCCACAGCGGGCTGCGCTGGCGCACGGCGGGCACGACCTCATCCAGCGCGTCGCACACGGCCTTCGCGTCGTCTATCGTGTTCTGCACGCCGAAGCTGATGCGCAGGCTGCAATGAGCGATCTCGTGGGGCAGGCCGATGGAAAGCAGCACGTGGCTGGGGTCCAAGCTGCCGGAGGCGCATGCCGAGCCGGAGGAGGCACAGACGCCGCGCATGTCCAGCATGAGCAGCAGGCTTTCGCCCTCGGCCGCGGTGAAGCTGGCGTTCACATTGTTGGGCAGGCGTTTGCTGCCGTCCAATGGGCCGTTCACTTTTACCTGGGGCATCTTCTGAATATGCTCCAGCACATAGTCGCGCATCCGGGCAAGCCGTGCGCGCTTTTCGTCAAGGCCGTTCACTGCGGCTTCCAGCGCTGTGGCCAAGCCGACGATGCCCGCGAGGTTTTCAGTACCCGCGCGGCGTCCGCGCTCCTGCGCGCCGCCGTCCAGAAAATTCAGCGGCATCACGCCGCGGCGGATATACAGCGCCCCCACGCCCTTCGGTCCGTTGAACTTGTGGGCTGAAAGGCTCAGCATATCGACAGGCAGCGCATGGCAGTCAATGGGCACAGCACCCACAGCCTGCACCGCGTCGGTGTGGAACCACACGCCGTGCTTGCGGCATACTGCGCCGATTTCCTCGATGGGCTCGATGGTGCCGATCTCGTTGTTTGCAAACATGATGGTCACAAGCGCTGTGTCCGGCCGGATGGCGGCTTCCACATCGGCGGGGGAGACAAAGCCCTCCGCGTCTACGGGCAGGTAAGTCACCTCAAAGCCTTCGCGTTCCAGCGCCTGCATGGAGTGCAGCACGGCGTGATGCTCGATACAGCTTGTGATCAGGTGCTTTTTGCCCTGCTTTGCAAATTTGTGCGCCGTGCCCTTGATGGCCCAGTTGTCGGCCTCGGAGCCGCAGCTCGTGAAAAATACCTCGCCGGTATCGCAGCCCAGCGCGCGGGCCACCTTTTCGCGCGCGGCGGCCAGTGCGTCGCCCGCCGCTGCGCCGACGGAATAAAAGATGCTGGACGGGTTGCCGTATTGTTCGCAGAAATAGGGCGCCATGGCGTCGAAAACAGGCTTCGACACAGGCGTGGTGGCGGCGTTGTCCACATAGATGATATTGCTCAAAGTTTTCACCTTGCCTTGTTTTTGAATGGCCGCTGCCCGCAGACGGTCAGGAGCAGTGTGTCCGGCCTTTCTATAATATATACTATTTTGGTGTGGTTTGCAACAGGCAATTGGAAAAAATTATATATTCCGGCAGCTTTTTTGCCGATATTACTTGTACTGGGCCGCCGCCTGCACGGCAAGCTCGTCGCACCGTTCATTTTCCGGGTGCCCGGCGTGGCCCTTTACCCAATTGTAATGAAAGGTGTGGCCTTCGCACAGGTCCAGCAGGTGCGCCCACAGGTCGCTGTTCAGCGCGGGCTTTTTGTCGCTTTTTACCCAGCCGCGGGCGCGCCAGCCCTTGGCCCAGCCTTTGGAAAGGCCGTCCATCACATATTTGGAATCACTGCAGAAGGTGATGTCGCAAGGCTCTTTGAGCTGTTCCAGCGCGCGGATGATACCCATCAGCTCCATGCGGTTATTGGTGGTCTCCGCCTCGCCGCCGGAGATCTCCTTGCGCACGCCTTTGTATTCCAGAATTGCGCCCCAGCCGCCCGGCCCCGGGTTACCGCTGCACGCGCCGTCGGTGTATATCGTGATCTTTTTCATAAAAACGCTCCGTATTCTCATAAACTCATAACAGACTCTATCATTATAGAGAAAACCAGGCGGCCATGCAAGTGGCAGCAGAGCGGCCCGTGCCGGAACGCTGGCGATAAAAACGAAGCACTCTGTGCGAATAATGCGGTATTTTTTATCCAATACTCACAAAGCACGATGGCAAAACTTGACAATACTACCCAAAAACGGTATTATTTAGAATAACAATAACCGCATTCAGGCGACGTTTTATAAAGCCGTCCGGCGGGCCGTTTTATGCATGGGGCATCCCATTGTCCGGCCGGGCCGTTTTATTTTTAAATATTTGCGGGGTATCCCGCTGATAAAAAACGAAAATAAAAAAGAATTCCCGCAGATGCGCGGCGAAAAGCGGCCTGCCCGTGAACAACGGCAGGGCTTCTTTGTAGCGCGCGGGAAATGGAGGAACGAATGGAAAATAATCAAAAAGCATCCCGGCCGCGCGCGCCCAGAGCGCCCAAGGCGGCAACCCCCGGCGTATCCGACACGCGCCAGAACACTGCGGCTCCGGCGGCGAAGCCGGCAGCTTCCCAGACGGGCGCGGTCCCTGCGGCTGCGCCGAAGCCTGCGCGCAGGCCGTACCACCCGCGCCGCCGCAGACCCGCCGCTGCAAGCGCCGGCACCCCGGCTGTCCCGGTCAAGATCATGCCGTTGGGCGGTCTGGGCGAGGTTGGCAAGAACATCACTCTGTACGAGTGTCAGGGCGACATGATCCTCGTGGACTGCGGCATCGTGTTCCCGGACAGCGACATGTTCGGGGTGGACCTTGTCATTCCGGATTTCACCTATGTTGTCCAGAATAAGGACCGCATCAAGGGCGTTGTTATCACGCACGGCCATGAAGACCACATCGGCGGCCTGCCCTACCTGCTCAAAGAGGTCAATCTGCCCATTTATGCCACGCGCCTTACCATCGGGCTCATCACCAACAAGCTGGAAGAACACGGGCTGGTGCGCAGCACGAAAATGGTGGAGATCGCTCCGCACCAGAAGTTCAAGCTGGGCTGTTTCACCGTGGAGCCCATCCACGTGAACCACTCCATCCCCGACGCGGTGGCCCTGGCCATCACATGCCCTGCGGGAACCATCATCCAGACGGGCGATTTTAAAATCGACTACACGCCTATTTCCGGCGGCCCGACGGATCTTGTCACCATTGCCGAATACGGCGAGCACGGCGTTTTGGCCCTGTTGTCGGATTCCACCAACGCCGAGCGTCCGGGCTTCACGGCCACCGAACAGAAGGTGGGCGCCAGCATGGAGGCCCTGTTCAGCCGCGCGGGCAAAAAGCGCATCATCATCGCCACGTTCGCCTCGAACCTGTACCGCGTGCAGCAGCTCATCGACCTTGCCGTAAAGGCAGGCCGAAAGGTGGCCGTGTCGGGCCGCAGCATGGTGAACAACACTCAGATGGCGCTGGAGCTGGGCTATCTGCACGCTCCGGAGACTGTTCTCATCGATATTGAGGACATCAACAAATATCCGCCGGAGAAGATCGTGCTCATCACCACGGGCAGCCAGGGGGAACCGCTCAGCGCGCTGTCCCGCATGGCTGCTGCCAGTCACCGCAACGTGCGTGTGGGCGAGGGCGATTTTATCATCATCTCGGCAAACCCTATTCCGGGCAACGAGAAAATGGTGACGAAGGTCGTCAACGGCCTTTTGAAGCTGGGGGCCGAGGTCATCTACGAATCCATGTATGACGTGCATGTTTCGGGCCACGCCTGCCAAGAGGAGCAGAAGCTGATGCTCACGCTGGCAAAGCCCCAGTTCTTCCTGCCTGTGCACGGCGAATACAAGCATCTGAAAAAGCACGCCCAGACGGCTGCTGCCGTAGGCATTCCGGAAAAGAATATTTATATCGGTGAGAACGGCGACTGTGTGGTACTCTCCGCCGACGGCCTTACCGTGGGCGAGCCAGTGCCCGCAGGTGCGGTGATGGTGGACGGCCTGGGCGTGGGCGACGTAGGCAACGTGGTCCTGCGGGACCGCCGTCACCTCTCTGAGGACGGCCTTGTTATCGTTGTGGCTACCATTGACGCCCGCACGGGCGAAGTATTGGCCGGACCGGACCTTGTGTCCCGCGGGTTCGTCTATGTGCGTGAGAGCGAAAAGCTGCTGGACGACGCCCGCGACCAGGTGCGCGATGTGCTGGGCCGCATGAGTGCGGCGGACAAGCGCGATTTCGGCAGCGTCAAAACGCGTATCCGCGAGACGGTGTCCGCCTTTTTGTACCGCAAGACAAAGCGCAGCCCCATGATTCTGCCCATTTTGATGGAGGTATGAGGCGCGCCGCAGCGGCGGCGCCTGAGAAAAGAGGAGGCACGGCATGAAAAAACGATTTGCGGCGCTTGACGCGACCGTCATCATCCTGTCCGCGGCCTGCATCGCGCTGTGCGTTGCGCTGGCGCTGGTGAAGCCCACTTACCTTGTTTTTGTCGTGGGCGTGCTGCTCGTTGTGGGCATCGTGGTCGGGCTGAACATCCGCTGGTTCCGGCACAGGCTGGCGCGTCTGCTGCACGGCGCTTCGGATGCATCCAGCGCGGCGCAGGGAAGTTTTGCCGCTATGAGCGTCCCGGTCGTTATCCTCACAGGCGGCAGCGTGGCGTGGTACAACGATGCGTTCCGTGACGATGTAATGGGCGGCAGGGACGTGTGCCTGCTGCCCATGTCGAAGGTGGTCCCGGCGTTCATGCCGGCGCTGGCGAAAGAAAAGACGGGCCAGAACATCGAGTTCGGCGGCCAGCGTTATTCCGTGTACGGCAGCGGCGTGGAGGCGGGCGACGGCCTGTTCGTGGCCTATTTTGTCAACAATACCACGCTCAAGCGGCAGGCGGGAGAGTATCTTGCCACACGCCCTGCGGTGATGCTCATTGCCGTGGATACCTACGACGAGATCCTCAAGGAAATGAAAGAGAGCGACCGCGCCCGCGTAGCGGGTGAGATCGATCTGGCGCTGGAACAGTTCATCGGGGCCACCACAGGCTTTCTGCGGCGCATCAGCGCTTCGCGGTATATCGCTGTGGTGGAAGAGCGCCATATGCAGGAGATCGTTAAAAACCGCTTTTCCATCCTGGATAAAGTGCGCGAGATCGGCGAAGAGGCGGGCACCGTGACGCTCTCCATCGGCGTAGGGCGGCTGGCCGCCACACTGCGCGAGGGCGAGGCCATGGCTGTGCAGGCGCTGGATATGGCGCTGGGACGCGGCGGCGACCAGGCCGCCGTCAAAAGTGCCGAGGGCTTTGAGTTCTACGGCGGTGTGTCCCGCAGTGTGGAAAAGCGCAGCAAGGTGAAAAGCCGCATCATCGCCTCCGCCATCAAGGATCTGATGGCACAGAGCGAAAGCGTGCTGATCATGGGCCACCGCGCGTCCGATTTGGACGCTTTGGGTTCCGCCGTCGGTATGCTGCGCTTTGCGAAGCTGTGCGGCAAACCCGCCGCCGTGGTGGTCAACGAGCGCCAGAGCCTTGCGGCAAACCTCATTGAGGAATTCCGCCGCGCTGGCTGCGGGGATGATTTTATCGAACCGGACGAAGCGGAAAAATGCATTGATAAAAACACGCTGCTGGTGATCGTGGATACGCATCTGAAGGCCATTTTGGAAAGTCCGGAACTGTACAGGGCGGCAAAAACCGTAGTCGTTATCGACCACCACCGAAAATGTGTGGGCCACATTGACGACAGTGTAGTATTCTATCATGAACCTTATGCTTCCAGCGCATCCGAGCTGGTGAGCGAGCTGCTCCAGTACATCGACATGACCAAGGAGAACCGCCTTACGCCGCTGGAAGCGCAGGCGCTGCTGGCAGGCATCATGCTGGACACGCGCAATTTCTCGCTGCACACGGGCGTGCGCACGTTCGAGGCAGCCGCTTACTTACGGCGCATGGGCGCGCAGACGCAGGCAGTGAAGAAACTGTTCAATTCGTCGTTTGAAAGTTATGCCTACAAGGCGCAGCTTGTCACGGACGCGGAAATCTATATGGGCTGTGCCGTCGTGTTTTCCGACAGCGTGCCCGCAGAGCTCAGCGTCGTAGTGCCCCAGGCCGCCAACGACCTGCTTACCATCAACGGTGTGGAGGCCAGCTTTGTGGCGGTGGATAACGGCGCGCAGGTGTCGGTGTCCGCCCGCAGTATGGGCGATGTGAACGTGCAGGTCATTATGGAAAAGCTGGGCGGCGGAGGCCATTTGACAATGGCGGGCGCGCAGCTGCGAAATGCATCGCTGGAAGAGGCAAAGCGCCGGCTGCTGGACGCAATCTCTGAATACCGCGAAAGCCAGCGGACGGAGAAGCAGAAGAACAGCTGAATGCAAAACGGTATGCCCGGCGCGCGGTTTCTCCGTGCGCCGGATGTATTTTCCGGGCAAACCGCTTGCCTTTCCCGCACAAAATTGGTATAGTTGTTTCGGTTGCAAAAATATCCGGCCCGCGTTTTCTCCGCCGTGAGCAGAGGGGGCGCGGGGCCTGCAATACACACAGGGAGGTCTGCACCATGAAGGTAGTGCTCAAACAGGACGTAAAGTCCATCGGCAAGAAAGACGAGCTGCACGAGGTATCGGACGGCTACGCCCGCAATTATCTGCTGCCCCGCGGCCTTGCCGTGGCCGCCGACGCGGCGGCCGTCAACGAGGTAAGGACAAAAGCGGCGGCCAGCGAGCATCATGCAGCGGAGGAGCTGGCCAACGCGCAGGCGCTGGCCAAAAAGCTGAATGGGCAAATCGTCGCCATCAAGGCCAAGGCGGGCCAGGGCGGGCGCCTGTTCGGCTCCGTCACCTCCAAGGACATCGCCGCCGCGCTCACACAGAAAGTGGGCGAGCCGGTGGATAAGCGCAAGATCGTATTGGACGGCGACATCAAAAACTTCGGTTCCTATGAGGTCGAGGTAAAGGTATATCCCAAGGTGACGGCGAAGCTGACCGTCAAGGTGGAGGAATAAGCGGCCGCGCGGCCGCAGGAGATTTTCGGAATACGGAAAGGAGGGCCCGCAATGCCCGCGAATAACCGCAGCGCTGTTTCCGGCGGGCTCAACCTGTCGCTGGAATCACTCGGCGTAAACCTGCCGTACAGCATGGAGGCCGAACAGGCTGTGCTGGGCGCGGCGATCCTGGACGCAGACATCATTCCCAAAATGGTGGAGACGTTGCGCCCGGAGATGTTTTATGCCCGCCAGAACGGCGAGATATTCTCCGAGATCGTGCGCCTGTTTACAGGCAGCGCGCCTGTGGATTTTGTCACGCTTCTGGCAGCGGTGCAGGATGCCGCTGTTTTTGAGACCGAGGACGCGGCCAAGGTCTACCTGACCCAGCTGGCTGAAACGGTGCCCTCGCTTTCGCATACGGACACCTATGTGAAGATCATCGCGGAAAAATACCGTGTGCGTCAGCTGATGAATGCGGCCAAGACCATTCTGGAGCAGACAGGAGAGGAAACAGACGCCGACCTGCTGCTGGAGAGCGCGGAACAGAAAATTTATGAAATTCGCTCGGGACGCGATTCCACGGCGCTCACGCCCATCAGCAGCGTCATCATCGACACCTATGCTCATCTGCAGGAGATCTCCGGTCCCAATAAAGATAAATATCTGGGCATTCCCACAGGCTTTAATTATCTGGACACCATGCTCACGGGCTTGGGCCGTTCGGACCTGATCATCCTCGCGGCCCGTCCCGGTATGGGCAAAACCTCTTTTGCTCTGAACATCGCGACCAACGTGGCGAAAAAGCAGAATGTGCCCGTGGCCGTGTTCAGCCTTGAAATGACAAAGGACCAGCTCGTCAGCCGCATCCTCTCCAGCGAGGCGGCCATCGACAGCCAGGCCTTCCGCACCGGCGGGCTTTCCACGGCGGACTGGGAGGACCTGGCCCGCGCGTCCGAGGTGCTGGCCAAGACCCATATTTATCTGGACGATACGTCGAACATCACCATCCCGGAGATGAAGGCGAAGATCCGCCGCATCAATCAGGACCCGGCGCGCCCGGACATCGGGCTGCTCATCATCGACTATCTGCAGCTTATGAGCACGGGCAAGCGCACGGAGAACCGCGTGCAGGAGATCAGTGAGATCACCCGTAACCTGAAAATCATGGCAAAAGAGCTGAATGTGCCGGTCATTGCACTGAGCCAGCTTTCCCGAAGCGCGGAGAAGAACCGCACAGACCACCGCCCGGTGCTGAGCGACCTTCGAGATTCCGGTTCCATTGAGCAGGACGCGGACGTGGTGCTGTTTTTGTACCGCGACGCCTATTACGACAACGGCGAGGAAACCGACGCCACCACAGCCGAATGCATCGTAGCAAAAAACCGCCACGGCGAGGTGGGGAAGGTGGACCTGGGCTGGGACGGCGCGCACACCCGATTCACCAACGTGGACTATGCCCATGGATGAGTTTGAAGCCCGCGCCGGGGCCTATATTTCCCAACATCAAATGCTGCAAAAAGGGGATACTGTTATCGTGGCGCTCTCCGGCGGGGCGGATTCGATGGCATTATTCCATTTTTTGTTTTCCGTGCAGAATGTGTGGGGGCTGCGTCTGCGCGCGGCTCATGTGAACCACGGCCTGCGCGGCGCTGCTGCAGACGGGGACGCCGCCTTTGTGCGCGCCCAGTGTGCGGCGCGGGGTGTTCCGCTGGATGAGACGCTGCTCTCGCCGCCTGAAAACGCGGGCGAGGAGTGGGGCCGGCAGGAACGGTACGCTTTTTTTGCACGGTTGGCACAGGCGCACGGCGCGAAGGTCGCAACGGCGCACACCTGCTCCGACAATGCCGAAACGGTGCTGTTCAATCTGGCCCGCGGCAGCGCGGCCCGCGGAGCCGCGGGCATCCCGCCTGTGCGCGGGCCGTATGTGCGCCCGTTGCTGTGGGCGCAGCGGGCGGATGTCCTGGCTTATCTGGCGTGCTGCGGCGTGCCGCATGTGACGGACGCCACCAATGATACGGACGCATATGCCCGCAACCGCATCCGCCACGGCGTGCTGCCCGCTCTGGAGCGCGCGCACCCGGGCGCCGCGCGCAGCATAACGCGTTTTGCCGCCGAGATGTCCGCGGTGGCGGATTATCTGGAGGAACAGGCTGGAGCGCTGCTGGAACAGGCGTGCGTGCCCCGAGCTGTGTATTTGCCGGGAAATATCCCGGACGCTTACTGTGCGCAGACGTTGGCTGCGGCGCCCGCGGCCGTGCGGCATACGGCGCTGGCCCGGCTCATCGCGGCCGCAGCGCCGCAGCAGAAAATGAGCCTTGTTCCCGAGGCGGACGCGCTTTTGGCAAAAGGCGAGGGTGCGGTGCAGCTCTGTGAGGGCGTATGGCTTTCCATACGGCAGGGCCTGCTGGCCGTAGGTCCCCGGCCGGAACCGCCGCGCGGAGAGGCCGGAAGCTGGCGGCAGCCGTTTGCGCCGGGTGTTTTTGCCGCGCCGGGCGGGCTTTTGGTAGAGGTTCAGCTGGTCAATTATGAAAAAATGGTTAATTCTGAGAAAGATGTGAGAAACCTCTTAAAATTTTGCGCGGATTATGGTAAAATACAGGATAATCCGTGTTTCCGTACACGCCGCCCGGGCGATATGTTCCGCCCCGCGGGACGCGGTGTGACAAAACCGTTGAAAAAGCTGTTTTCGGAACAAAGGGTGCCTTCCGCGGCGCGTGACGCCCTGCCGGTGCTCGCCAGCGGAGGCACAGTCTTATGGGCGGCGGGCTTCGGTTTTGCCGAAGGCCTGGCCCCGGATGAATTTACAAAAACCGCTGTGACGGTCACGGCACGGCAGATGGAGGAAGTAACATGAACGATAATATGAAAGAGGACGTCCTGCGCGTCCTGCTCAGCGAGGATGAGATCCGCGAAAAGGTGCGGGAGCTGGGCGGCAAGATCACGGCGGATTACAAAAACAGCAACCTGATGCTGGTGACGGTGCTGAAGGGCGCCGTGGTGTTTCTGGCGGATCTGATGCGTCAGATCGACGTGCCTGCCGAGATCGATTTCATGGTTGTGTCCAGCTATGGCTCCGGGGTCAAATCCAGCGGTGTCGTGAAGATCGTAAAGGATCTGGACGTCCCCCTTGCAGGCAAGGATATTCTGATCGTTGAGGATATCCTGGACTCCGGCCTCACGCTCAGCTATATCAAGGAGCTGCTGGAGAGCAGGGGGCCGCGCTCCATCCGCATCGCCACGCTGCTGGATAAACCCAGCCGCCGCAAGGTTGACCTGCAGGCGGATTACATCGGCTTCTCGGTGCCGGACGAGTTCGTCATCGGCTACGGGCTGGATTACGATGAAAAATACCGCAATCTGCCGTACATCGGCATTCTGAAACCCGAGGTCTATTCCGTATAAGCGGACGGCCCGGCGCACCGCGGCGGTGCGAGCGTATTTAAGGCAGGCGCGCCGAAGAAGCCTCCTTCAGGAGTGAAACTGATTTGAATAAAAACCGGAAAAGCACAAGCGGGCTGATGATCATCGCCCTGCTGGGCCTCATCATCATGGCGTTCATCCTGTTCAGCACAGGCGGCGATACCCAGACGATGAAATATTCAGAGGTCATTGATTATTTTGAACAGGGCAAAGTGTCCGAGTTCGTGCTCAATATGAAAAACGGGGCCATGCAGCTTACGCTGACGGAGGAGGCCACGCAGGAGCTGCTGGAGCAGCAGCCGGGCATGACTCTCGGCGGCCAGCAAACGGGCGCTCTGGGCGGCCTGTGGGGCGGTTCGTCATCGGGCGCCGCTTCGGACACGGCAAAACAGGCTGTGCTCACCTATACGCTGCCGTATGCGGGCGAACTGCTGGACAAGGATAATTTGCAGCGCTACCGCGAGATCTATGCCGAAAAGAATGGCGGTGCGGAACTGAAGATGGACCTGCTGCCCGCCACGGAAACGCCGGTCTGGCTGACGATGCTGCCGATGCTGCTGATCTCCGTTCTGCTGATGGCAGGCTTCTACTATTTCATGTACAAGCAGTCCGGCGGGGGCGGCGCGATGAATGTAGGCCGGGCCAAGGTAAAGGACCAGGCCGAGCAGGGCCGTAAGGCCACATTTAAGGACGTGGCCGGTGCAGACGAGGAAAAAGAAGAGCTGCAGGAGATTGTCGAGTTCCTCAAAAATCAGACGAAATTCAACACGCTGGGCGCGCGCATCCCGCACGGCGTGCTGCTGGTGGGCCCTCCGGGCACTGGTAAAACACTTCTGGCCCGCGCCTGTGCGGGCGAGGCGGGCGTGCCGTTCTATTCCATCTCCGGCTCTGACTTTGTGGAGATGTATGTGGGCGTGGGCGCGTCCCGTGTGCGTGACCTTTTCGATAAGGCGAAAAAGACTGCGCCCTGTATCGTGTTCATTGATGAGATCGACGCAGTGGGCCGCCAGCGCGGCGCAGGGCTGGGCGGCGGACACGACGAGCGTGAGCAGACGCTGAACCAGCTGCTGGTGGAGATGGACGGCTTCGGTGCAAACGAGGGCGTTATCGTTATCGCGGCCACAAACCGCGCGGATATCCTGGATAAGGCGCTGCTGCGCCCGGGCCGGTTTGACCGCCAGGTATATGTGGGCCTGCCTGACATTAAAGGCCGTGAGGAGATCCTCAAGGTGCACACGCGCAACAAGCCGCTCGCGCCGGACGTGGTGCTCAAAACCATTGCGAAATCAACAGCCGGGTTCACAGGCGCAGACCTGGAGAACCTTGTCAACGAGGCGGCGCTGCTTGCAGCGAAGCGCGGGCGCAAAGCCATCACGGAGCAGGACATCGAGGAAGCCAGCATCAAGGTGGTGGCCGGCCCCGAAAAAAAGAGCCGCGTCGTTACCGAGCGGGAAAAGCGCCTGACATCCTACCACGAAGCAGGGCATGCCATCACGCATTATTACTGCGAGACGGCAGACCCCGTGCATGAAATTTCCATTATTCCCCGCGGTGCGGCGGGCGGCTATACCATGAGCCTGCCTGAAGAGGATAAGAACTACGTTACCAAAAAGCAGATGGAAGACAATATCGTTACGCTGCTGGGCGGACGCGTGGCCGAGAAGCTGGTTCTGGACGATATCTCCACAGGCGCGTCCAACGATTTGGAGCGCGCCACGGCCATTGCGCGCAGCATGGTGATGCGTTATGGCTTTTCAGAGCGGCTGGGACCCGTCGTATATGGGAACGAGCCGAGCGAGACGTTCCTGGGCCGAGACCTGAGTGCAGGCCGCGGTTATTCCGAAACAGTTGCTTCTGAGATAGACGCCGAGATCCGCGAGATGCTGGACGAGGCCTATGAGGCGGCGCGTGTGATGCTCAGCGAGCACATCGATAAGCTGCACACCGTGGCCAAAGCGCTGATGGAGCGTGAGAAGCTTTCCGGTGAGGAATTCTGCATACTGATGGAAGGCGGCACACTGCCGCCCTTGGACAAGGACGACGCGCCCCGCGCAGACGCCGAAAAGGCGGAGGACGAAAAAAGCTCCGCACCGCGCCGCAGGGTTTCTGTGCACGTGAAGGAACCGGCTGTGCAGGAGCCTGCCTCTGTGCAGAGCGAAACGCCTTCTGCCGAAGAAGCGCCGAAAGAATAAGTATCCGGTCTGTCCGGTGGAAAAGCAGAGAAAAGCCCGGCCCCGCTGAACACGGGGCCGGGCTTTTCTCTGCGGGGAAGGAACGGGCGAAAGCCGGGGCGCGCAATGAGGCTCACAGCGCCGCAAAGATTTTTATGATCTCAGGCTCCTCCAGTGCGATGGTTCGCCCGGCAAGGTAAGAGAGCGTATTTTCCGCAGGAATGTCGCGGAACGTCACGCTGGCCGCGCACAGCGCCTGGGTTTTAAAGCCGCAGCGGTCGTTCATCCTGCGGCTGCCGTATTTGACGTCGCCCAGAATGGGTGCGCCCAAAAAAGCGAGGTGTGCGCGGATCTGGTGCGTGCGCCCTGTCACGAGCCCGATGCGGCACAGCGCACACGGCCCTTTTGTCTGCAATATGGCGACGTCGGTAATGATCTCTTTGTAACCCGGCGCGGTTTCGGCACGCACGTCCACCTTATTGTTTTTTTCAAAGTGACGCAGATAAGCTGTGTGGCGGCCCTTGGGCGGCACGCCTGCGGTGATGCAGTAATATTCCTTTTGAAGGAGGTCGCGCCGGATGAGCTCGTTCATATCCCGCAGCGCGGCGTAGTTTTTGGCGGCCAGAACGAGGCCCTCGGTGCCGCGGTCGATGCGATTGCACAGCGCGGGAGAAAAGGCGGCTTCCGCCGCGGCGTCGTATTCACCTTTTTGCGCCAGATAGTCGGTGAACAGCTCCACAAGGCTCACGTCACCCGTGCGGTCGGAATGGCACAGCAGATGGGCGGGCTTGTAGAGCGCGGCGATGTTTTCGTCCTCGTACACCATGCGCAGAGGTGGGCGTTTTTTATAGGGAAGGGGCCTGGCCGTGGGCGGCGCTGCGGAAAAAAATTCATCGTTGATGTAAAGCTCCACCAAGTCGCCCGGGCAAAGGCGCGTGTCCGGCGCGCCTTTTTTGCCGTTGACCTTGATGCGTTTGTTGCGGAACGCTTTGTAGAGCAGCGATTTCGGCATGCCGGAGGTGACGTTTTCGACAAACCGCGAGAGCCGTGCTCCGTCCTCGTTTTTTCCGGCTGTGAAACTTTTCATGCGCCTTTTCCTCCCGTGCTTTCAAAATTCGTCCTTTTAGTATATAATAATCTCAACCGTTCGTAAAGGAGGAACTGCTTTGGGCGTACATGACGACCACCGCCGGCGTGTATACGAGCGTTTCCTGCGGGAGGGACTGGCCGGGTTTGAGGAGCATAACGCCATGGAGTTTTTGCTCTTTCTTGCGCGCCCCCGGGGCGATACGAATCCGTTGGCGCATGCGCTGATCGACCGGTTCGGCAGCCTTTCGGCTGTGTTGGACGCGCCCATCGAAGAACTGGAGCGTGTGCCCGGCGTGGGGCATTCCAGCGCCGTCGCGCTCAAATTTATCCCGCAGATGTGCGCATATTATCTGGAGAACAAGACGTCCCACAAAGTGCCGCTTACAAGCGTAGAAGAAGCCAGCGCATTTTTTATGCCGAAATTTTTCGCCCGCACGCAGGAAGCTTTTTATATGGCGGCTGTGGATGACCGCCGCGTGCTGCTGCGCTGCGTGCTCATCTCCGAGGGCAGCGCCAACGCCACGGCGGTTTCCGTGGCGAAAGTGGTCTCCGAAGCACTCAAGTGCGGGGCGACGGGCGTGATGCTGGCCCACAACCATCCGCGCGGCATCACACTGCCTTCCAGCAGTGATATGGCTGTCACACGGGAGATCTACCGCGCGCTCCGGCTGGTAAACATCCAGCTTGTGGAGCATCTCATTTTTGCGGACAATGAATTTCTTTCCTTTGTGCAGAGCAATTATATGGACAGTATCCGCCAGAGCGTGCAGGACTGAGCGCCCGTGCTCCGGTATTCGGATAAAAATGAACCGCGCCCCGGGTTTGCTGCCCGGGGCGCGGTTTTGGCATGCGGAGGGCGGGACCGTCAGCGCGCAGGCAGACCGTCCAGAAAAGCGTCGATGTTGCGCACGGTGCGCACGTCTATGTAATGCTCGATGCGTTCGGTTTGTTCCAACTCATCCGCGCTGCCGTTGATGCGGCGCAGCAGGCGGTTGAGCACGTCGTGCCGGTATAAAAGGTATGCGCCCGCCTGAGAGCCCTTTTCCGTCAGGCGCAGGCAGCCGTACCGCTCGTTGGTCAGATAGCCTCCGGAACGCAGCAGCGCGGCCATTTTGGAGGCCGACGAAGGCTGGACATGCAGCTCACGCGCCAGCGCGGAGATGCGCGTATAGCCGCCGGTCCGCGTCAGACGGCAGATCATTTCAAGATAATCCTCCATGGCTGTCGTCAGCGGACCGGTGTCCGCGCGGTCGTACCCGTTCTGCGTGTAAAACAGCTGTTCTGTATCCATGCTCCGCCCCCCTGTAACGCCTTCGGAAGAAACGCCATATATTGTCAACAGGGAAACAAAGTTTCCCCGGCCTAACGGCTACGGTATATGCTTATGAAAAGAGGCGTCTGGATATGACACAGGAAGGAACGCTCACCGCGCTGCGGGAGGGCGAACGCGCGCGGGTGGCCGCGCTGCTGACGGAGGGCGGCATGCGCCGCCGTATGCAGGACATCGGCCTGATCGAGGGCACGGAGGTGGAATGCGTGCAAAAGAGCCCCGCGGGAGACCCGGTGGCCTACCGCATCCGCGGCGCGCTCATAGCGCTGCGGGCCGAGGACTCCGCACGCGTGCTGGTCACGGGCTGCTGAAGGGATGGGGGGGAGAGAGGATGGGACTGACAAACCGTTCCACGGGCGCGCACGCGGCGGACGGCATGCTGGCCGTCGTCAAGCGGCGGGAGACGGATTCCGTCGTCGCGCTGGCAGGCAATCCGAATGTGGGCAAATCAACGGTGTTCAACGAGTTGACGGGTATGAACCAGCACACGGGCAACTGGCCCGGCAAAACGGTGGCCAGCGCGCAGGGATACTGCGAGACGGGCGGCTGGGGCTGCGTGCTGGTGGATATCCCGGGCTGCTATTCTCTGATGGCACATTCCGCGGAGGAAGCGGTGGCGCGGGATTTCATCTGCTTTGGCGGTGCAAACGCCGTTGTGGTGGTGTGCGACGCTTCCTGCCTGGAACGCAATTTAAATCTGGCGTTGCAGGCAATGGAAATTACGGATAATGTGGTACTGTGTGTGAACCTGATGGACGAGGCGCGGCGCAAAGGCGTAGAAGTGGACGCGGCCCTACTGGGGCAAAGGCTGGGCGTGCCGGTCGTTCCGGCGGCGGCCCGCAGCGGCGAAGGCCTGCCGGAGCTGATGTGCGCCGTGGAGCGTGTGGCCCGGGGAGAATGTGCGGGACACGTGTGCCGGGTGCGTTACGCACAGCCTGTGGAGGCTGCGCTGGCGCTGCTGACGCCCGCCGTGGCCAACGCCGCGGGAACAGGCGGCCCGGCTCCGCGGTGGCTGGCGCTGCGCCTTTTGGAAGGGGACACGGAGCTGAATGCCGGAATTGTGCGGTATCTGGGCTTTTCGCTGGCGCAGCATCCGGATGTGGCGGAAATACTGGCGCGGGCAAGGCGCCTTCTTGCGGAAGGGGGCGTCACGCAGGAGGCGCTGCACGATGAAGTCGTGCGCAGCCTTGTGCGCACAGCGGAGACCGTGTGCATCGGCGCGGTGCGCTGCACGCCCACGCCGCAGGAGTTGCGTGACCGGAGGCTGGACCGGATTCTGACGAGCCGCCGCACGGGTTTTCCGCTCATGCTCCTGCTGCTTCTGGGAGTGTTCTGGCTGACGATCACCGGCGCGAACGTGCCGTCCCAGCTTTTGGCGGACGGTTTGTTTTGGGTGGGAGACCGGCTGGGCGGAGCGATGGCTTGGGCCGGCGCGCCTGTGTGGGTGAAAGGCCTGCTGGTGGATGGCGTATACCGCGTGCTGGCGTGGGTGGTATCTGTAATGCTTCCGCCCATGGCTATCTTTTTTCCTCTGTTTACGCTGCTGGAGGATCTGGGATATCTGCCGCGGGTGGCATTCAACCTGGATCGCACCTTCAAAAAATGCCGGGCCTGCGGCAAGCAGGCTCTCACCATGGCAATGGGCTTCGGCTGCAACGCGGCAGGGGTGGTGGGCTGCCGCATCATTGATTCCCCGCGGGAACGGCTCATTGCTATGCTCACCAACAATTTTGTGCCCTGCAACGGCCGGTTCCCCACGCTGATCGCGATCCTGACGATGTTTTTTGTGGGCGCCTCCGGCGGATTCGGCGCTTCGCTGGCTTCGGCGGCGCTGCTCACGGGGCTGGTGCTGCTGGGCGTGGGGGCCACTTTTCTTGCATCACGGCTGTTGTCCGGCACGGTGCTCAAAGGTGTGCCGTCCTCATTTACACTGGAGCTGCCGCCCTACCGCAGGCCGCAGATAGGTAAGGTGATCGTGCGTTCCATTTTCGACCGCACGCTGTTTGTTCTGGGCCGCGCGGCAATGGTGGCCGCGCCCGCGGGCATGCTTATATGGGTCATGGCGAATCTCACGCTGGACGGCCAAACGCTCCTGACGCGCAGCGCGGCGTTTTTGGACCCGGCGGCCCGCTTTTTCGGCCTGGACGGCGTAATCCTGCTGGCGTTTATTCTGGGCTTCCCAGCCAACGAGATCGTCGTGCCCATCATCATCATGGCGTATCTTTCAACAGGCAGTCTGGTGGAGATGAACGATCTTTCGGCGCTGCATACGCTGTTGGTACAGAACGGCTGGACATGGGTGACGGCGGTGTGCACGATGCTGTTTTCGCTGATGCACTGGCCGTGTTCGACAACATGTATCACCATTCGCAAGGAATCGCAGAGCTGGAAGTGGACGGCAGCCGCGTTTGCGCTTCCCACCGCCGCCGGTCTTGCGTCCTGTGCTCTGGTGGCGAACGGCGCGCGGCTGGTTGGGCGGCTGTTGGGCGGATAGCACGTCCGCGCAAGCGTGCTCCGGCGATGGCGCCGGACGGGTATGATCTGCATGTGCGGGGCAAAATAACCAAAAGAGCGGTTGGCGTACGAGGGAAAATAGGAGGGTATAAGATTGCAGTTTTCTACCAAAATTGGTATAATAGAACCTCTGGGAAGATTCTCTGGAGAATGACGTTTTACCCGCGGCTGCATTGTATTTTGAGGGATGGAAATGGAAGAAGAACACAAGGACAGATTTATTCTCAAGGCGCCTTACAAGCCCACGGGCGACCAGCCTGAGGCCATCGCACAGCTGACGGACGGGCTGCTGAAGGGCGATAAATGTCAGACGCTCCTGGGTGTGACAGGCAGCGGCAAAACGTTTACGATGGCAAACGTCATTGCGAACCTCAACCGCCCCACGCTGGTGCTGGCGCACAACAAAACGCTGGCTGCGCAGCTTTGTACAGAGTTCAAGGAGTTTTTTCCGGACAACGCGGTGGAGTATTTCGTAAGCTACTACGATTACTACCAGCCGGAGGCGTATATCCCAAGCACTGACACCTATATTGAGAAGGACAGCGCCATCAATGAGGAGATCGACCGTCTGCGCCATTCGGCCACAGCCGCGCTGTCGGAACGGCGCGACGTTATCATCGTGGCCAGCGTGTCGTGTATTTACTCTTTGGGCGACCCCATTGATTACCGCAGCATGGTCATCAGCGTGCGGCAGGGCATGCACATGAGCCGCGATGAGCTGATGCACCGCCTGGTGGCGCTGCAGTACGAGCGCAACGACCTCAACTTCGTGCGAAACAAATTCCGCGTGCGGGGCGACATTGTTGAGATCAACCTCGCCTATATGAACGATGTGGCCATCCGTATCGAATTTTTCGGCGACGAGGTCGACCGCATCAGCGAAGTGAACGCGCTGACGGGCGAGCGCCACGCGGTGATTCGGCATATTGCCATTTTCCCGGCCAGCCATTACATCGTTTCAGGTGATAAAATGCGCGCGGGCCTTGCAAATATCCGCGACGAGCTGGACCGGCAGGTGAAGGCTTTCACCGGAGAGGGGAAGCTGCTGGAGGCCCAGCGCATTGCCCAGCGCACCAATTACGACATTGAGATGCTTACCGAAGTGGGCACCTGCAAGGGCATCGAGAACTACTCCGCTGTTTTGTCGGGCCGTGCGCCCGGTTCCACGCCGACAACATTGCTGGATTATTTCCCCGAGGATTTCCTGTTGTTTGTGGACGAGAGCCATGTGATGCTGCCCCAGCTGCGCGCCATGTACGGCGGCGATTACGCCCGCAAAAAAAGCCTTGTGGACTTCGGCTTCCGCCTGCCGTCGGCATTTGACAACCGCCCGCTCAAATTCGAGGAGTTTGAGTCGAAGCTGAACCAAACGGTGTTCGTTTCGGCCACGCCCGGCGATTTTGAACGCGCACAGTCCACACAGATCGTGGAACAGGTCATCCGCCCCACGGGCCTGCTGGACCCGCGTGTCATCGTCAAGCCTGTGGAAGGGCAGATCGAGGACCTGCTGGGCGAGATCAACACCCGCAGTGGCCGGGGCGAGCGCGTGCTGGTCACAACGCTGACGAAGAAGATGGCCGAGGACCTGACGGATTATCTCTCCGACCATGGCGTTAAGGTAAAATATATGCATCACGAGGTGGATACCTTCGAGCGTGTGGAGCTGATGCGTGATCTGCGCAAGGGCACTATTGATGTGATCGTGGGCATCAACCTGCTGCGCGAAGGGCTGGATCTGCCCGAGGTATCCCTTGTCGCCATCCTGGACGCGGACAAAGAAGGCTTTCTGCGCAGTGAAACGAGCCTCGTGCAGACCATTGGACGTGCCGCGCGCAATGCGGACGGCGTCGTTATCATGTATGCGGATTCCATCACGCCCTCAATGGAGCGCGCTATTATGGAGACTGAGCGCCGCCGCGGCATCCAGGAGGCCTACAACGCCGCCAACGGCATCACACCCAAGACCATCGTCAAGGAAATCAGCGGTATGGGCGTGCTGGAGATATCCTCCAAAGACGACAGTGCGGACAAGCCCGCCAAACGCATGAGCCGCGCGGAGATCGAGCAGAAGATCAATCAGCTGACGCGGGAGATGCGGGAAGCGGCTAAAATACTGGAATTTGAACACGCGGCGTTTCTGCGCGACCGCATTGAAAAGCTGCGCAAGCAGGCGGAAAGGAAAACCAAGCTTTGAGTACAGACAAAATCGTGATAAAAGGCGCGCGGGAGCACAACCTCAAAAACGTGGACGTGACCATCCCCCGCGACAAACTCATCGTCATGACGGGCCTTTCGGGCAGCGGCAAATCTTCGCTGGCGTTTGATACCATCTACGCAGACGGACAGCGCCGGTACATGGAAAGCCTGTCCAGCTATGCCCGCCAGTTTTTGGGCCAGATGGAGAAGCCTGATGTGGACGAGATACAGGGCTTGTCGCCGGCCATATCCATCGACCAGAAAACGACCTCCCGCAACCCGCGCTCCACAGTGGGCACGGTGACGGAAATCTACGATTACCTGCGCCTGATGTATGCGCGTATCGGGATTCCGCACTGCCCGGTGTGCGGCCGCGTCATCAGCCAGCAGACGGTGGACCAGATGGTGGACGAGGTGCTGCGCCTGCCCGAGGGCACGCGGTTCCAGGTGCTGGCCCCCGTTGTGCGCGGGCGCAAGGGCACCCAGCAGAAGGAGTTCGAGGCCGCGCGCCGTTCCGGCTTTGCCCGTGTGCGCGTGGATGGCAATATGTACGAGCTGGACGAGGAGATCGCCCTTGAAAAGAACAAGAAGCACACGGTGGAGATCGTGGTGGACCGCCTCGTCGTCAATGATGAGGTGCGCAGCCGCCTGGCGGATTCCATCGAGACGGCCATCGGTTTGACGGGCGGCCTTGTGGGCATCGACGTCATCGGAGGCGATGAGATGCTGTTCAGCCAGAGCTATGCCTGCCCGGAGCACGGCATTTCCATCGACGAGCTTGCGCCGCGCATGTTCTCGTTCAACAATCCCTTCGGCGCGTGCGAGACATGCACGGGCCTCGGTACCTTTATGAAGGTGGACCCGGCGCTCGTTATTCCGAACCGCAGCCTTTCCATCCGCGAGGGCGCGATCAAGGCAAGCGGCTGGTATTATGCGGACGGTTCTGTGAGCGAGATGTACTACAAGGGCCTGGGCAAAAAATACGGTTTTACGCTGGACACCAAAATCAAGGACATGCCGCCTGAAGGCGTGCATGCGCTTTTGTACGGTACCGGCGGCGAAAAGCTGGAGATGACCCGCGAGACGGACCGGGGCACCGGGACATACAGCACCGAGTTTGAAGGCATCATCAACAATCTGGAGCGCCGCTTCCGCGAAACAAATTCCGAGTGGATGAAAGAGGAGATACAAGGCGTGATGACGGGTGTGGAATGCCCGGACTGCCACGGAGACCGCCTGAAGCCGACCAGCCTGGCTGTTACGGTGGGCGGCGTCAACATCAGTAAATTTACACAGATGAGCGTACGCGAGGAGCTGGATTTCATCAACGGCCTTCAGCTCACCGAGCGGGAGCATATGATCGCGGATGGGATTTTAAAAGAGATCCGCGAGCGGCTGGGCTTTTTGCAGAACGTGGGCTTGGACTACCTGACGCTGGCGCGCAACGCGGCCACGCTGTCCGGCGGCGAAAGCCAGCGCATCCGCCTCGCTACACAGATCGGTTCGGCGCTGACGGGTGTTTTGTATGTGCTGGACGAGCCGAGCATCGGTCTGCACCAGAGGGACAACTCAAAGCTCATCGCTACGCTCAAGCGCCTGCGCGACCTGGGCAATACGCTCATCGTGGTGGAGCACGACGAAGAGACCATGCGTGAGGCGGACTGGATCGTGGACATCGGCCCGGGCGCGGGCATACACGGCGGCGAGCTGGTGGCGGAAGGTACGGTGGAGGATATCTGCAAGGCGCCACGCAGCATTACGGGGCAGTATCTCTCCGGCCGGAAAAAAATCAAGGTGCCGGAACACCGCCGTGAGGGCAACGGCCATTTCATCGAGATCAAAGGCGCCACGCAGAACAATCTGCGGGATGTGGACGTAAAAATACCGCTGGGCGTAATGACATGCATCACGGGTATCTCGGGCAGCGGAAAATCGTCGCTGATCAACGAAATTCTGTACAAACGCCTGGCGGCGGACCTGAACGGCGCGCGCATCAAGCCGGGCGCGCACAAAGACATGCTTGGCCTTGAATATGTGGATAAGGTCATCGGCATCGACCAGTCGCCCATCGGGCGCACACCGCGCTCGAACCCGGCCACCTACACAGGTGTATTCACGGATATCCGCACGGTGTTTTCACAGACGCAGGAGGCGAAGATGCGCGGCTACGGGCCGGGCCGCTTCAGCTTCAATGTCAAGGGCGGCCGCTGCGAGGCCTGCGAGGGCGACGGCATTATCCAGATCGCCATGCACTTTCTGCCGGACATCTATGTGCCCTGCGAGGTGTGCAAGGGCGCGCGCTACAACCGTGAAACGCTTGAGGTAAAGTATAAGGGGAAGACCATCACCGATGTTCTGAACATGACAGTGGAGGAGGCCTGCACCTTTTTCGAAAACATCCCCAAGATCCATCGTAAAATCAAGACGCTTGTGGATGTAGGCCTGGGCTACATCCAGATGGGCCAGAGCGCAACGACGCTTTCCGGCGGTGAGGCGCAGCGGGTGAAGCTGGCGCTGGAACTGGCCAAGCCCGGCACGGGCAAGACTGTCTATATTATGGACGAGCCTACCACAGGCCTGCATGTGGATGATGTGCATAAACTGGTAAAGGTCATCGACCGGTTGGTGGAGGCGGGCAACACTGTCATCATCATCGAGCATAACCTGGACGTCATCAAACGGGCGGACCACATCATCGATCTTGGGCCGGAGGGCGGCAATGCGGGCGGCATGATCGTAGCGCAGGGCACGCCGGAGGAGGTGGCGCTGTGCGAGGCCTCGTATACGGGTCAGTATCTGCGGCCCATGCTGCCAAGACCGGAAAGCGGCGCGGCGGCTCCTGTGGAAAAAAAACGGACACGGCGCAAAAAGACGGAATGACACGGCAGGCGTCCCCGATATAAAAATGCGGACAGGCCGCGCCCGGAAGGGCGCGGCCTGTTTTGCGTTTGAAAACGGATGTTATTCCTCGCAGCCGCAGTGGTGGCAGCCCGCTTCGATGAGGCAGGCGAGGAAGCAGTACAGGCTGAAGAAAGTATACGTGATCAGCGTGTAGAGGATGAACGTAAGGATGGGATAAGTTATAAATGTGGCGATGCAGAGCGTGAGGAAGATAAAGGCGATCATTGCGGCTGCAAGCAGCAGCAGAGCCGGGATCAACAGCCTTTTTCCGGTGGCACAGATACAGTCGTTCAGACGTTTATCCTGGCGCAGCAGACTGGACGCGGTGATCGTCAGAAGGAACAGCGCGGCGATGCTGAGCAGGAACCCGAACAGGATACCCAGGAAAAACAGGGAGGGAAAGCAGAAAACGAGGATCGCAAAGATGACACCAAGCACAAGGCTGACGATGATCGAGATCGTGTCATAACATTTCGAGTTGCACATAATATAGCTCCTTTATCATGATGGGTGAATGCGCGCTTACAGCCCCGCGGTAGCGGAGTTGAAATCAATGTAATGCGCAACGACCCTGGCGGTGAAATGGCGGCGGTTGCTGCAGGAATCGGACGTTCCGCTCACGCTGATATCCTCCGGAAGGATAAAACGCATGGCTTCCACGGGAATATCCGCGCAGTAGCTGTGATGGTGGGCGGGTACGGTGAAGGTTTTCATGCCGCGGGGATATTCGTTGCCGCGGGGGTCCAGCTCGCTCAGTGCGATGCCGACAGCCACGCGCTTGCCGGGACAAACATTCTTCAGGCACATGGTAAGGTCCAGAATGCGGCCCTGTCCCTCCATGACGGTGTCTCCAATGTGACAGACCTTGTGGTCCTCGCATTTTTCGAAATAGATGTCGTCGTTGCAGGGACGGGAAGCGCCGCATTCTTCGCAGTATTCTTCGGTAGGGCGGGTGCGGGGCGTTTCCCGGGAAACCGGTTCGCGGGCGGTCGGCGCAGAACAGGCGGGTTCACGTACAGCGGGCTCGCGGATGACTGGCGCGGGCGGTGCGACGGGGGCGGCGGGACGCGATGCCTCCCGCGTGGGAAACGGGGAACGGGGGGCCTGCGTGGGTTCCGGGCGTTTGGGCGCCCCCAGATCTTCCCCGCCGATGGAAATGGTTCCAAGATCGATGGTCTGCATAATATGCCTCCTAAACTTCGGGAGCGCGGGCCATTCCCCGCACGATACCCGGTGCCATATGATGAGAAGGATCCTTCGCGTGCACACTCCATTCTATGTGATGAGCGGCTGTTGTGACACCGGGTGGGGAAATTTGTTTTTTACAAAATGTAAAAAACGGTTGACAACCGCTTGCCGGGGTGTGTATTATAGTATTAACGACATGTTGTAAAAAATGATTTGGAAAGGACTTTCTGCAATGAAGCTTTCTGCTGCCGAATATGAGATCATGGAGTGTGTGTGGGCGCTGGGACGTCCCGTTTCCGGCATGGACATTATGCGGGCGCTGGGACAGGAAAAAGGCTGGAAACAACCCACAGTGCTCACCTTTTTGTCACGCCTGGTGGAAAAAGGCCTGCTGGAAACCGAAAAGCGCGGCAAGCTGCGCAGCTATACTGCCGCAATGACGCGGGAGGCATACAAAAACAGCGAGACACGGGATTTTCTGGCACAGCTCTACGGCGGCAGCATACAAAATATGGTTGCGTGCATGGCGGACGGCGGCGGTATCTCGCCTGAAGAACTGGAGGCCCTGCGCGCGTGGCTGAAAGAGAGGGACCCCCAATGATGCGTTTTTTCTGGATGACCTTTTTGCCTTTGAGCGCGGCGGGCGGGGCGGCAGCTTTGCTGCTGTGGCTGGCACGTCCGGCGCTGCGGCGCTTTGCTCATATTCAATGGAGCGTGCCCGTTTTAACGGCGGCACTGTGTCTGTTTGTGCTGCCGCTTCCCGTGTTTGCGATGCCCGGCGCGTGGAATGCTCCCGCGCAGGCGGTGCAAAGCTCTGTGGGGACGGTTCTGCCTGCCGAGGCGGCTGCATCGGAACCGCTGTTCGTTATGACGGAACTGCCCACGGCGGCGGACAAGCTGCTTCGCGCTGCGCCGCAGGAACATATATCCATGCTGTGGGGGCTGGTCCCGGCGTTTTGGCTGGCAGGAGTATTGTGTGTGACGCTGGCTTTGTGGGCGGAATACAGGCGTTTCACACGTCATCTGGCGCGTGAAGCGCGCCCGGTGGAGGACGCCGCAGTGCGGCGGTGCATGGCACATGCCGCAAAGGCGGGTGGCTTTTCCCGGCGCGTGGGGCTGTATGTATGCAGCGCGTTGGCAACGCCTGTTGCGGTGGGAGTGCTGCGCCCGCGCATTTACCTGCCCGCGGACTGGGCTGCGGACGAAACGCTGGAGTATGCTCTGCGACATGAATGCATGCATCTGCGCCGGGGGCATCTTGTGTACAAGCTGGCGGCGCAGGCTGTGTGTGTTGTACATTGGTTCAATCCGGCCGCGTGGCTGCTGCGGCGTATGATGAGCGAGGCCTGCGAGTTCGGCTGTGACCGTGCGGTGGCGCGGATGCTGGACGGCGCACAGCGCAAGGAATATTGCGCTGCAATGCTGTGCGCCGCCGCCGATGTGCGCGCCGCCGGGTTGGCCAGTGCTTTTGCAAGCCCGGCCGGGCTGCTGCGCAGCCGGATGGAAGCGGTGCTGGCGCCGCAGGAGCGCACGGCGCGGCAATTTACGGCTGTGGCGCTGTGCACGGCGGCGGCTGTTTTGGCGGCGGGCCTGACGGCATGCGCGGCAGATGAAGCGGCGGAGCGAGTGAGCGGCAGCTTGCCGAAGCCGCAAACGGCGGAGCCAGCCGGAACAGGTGAGGAAGCTTTAAAGATACGGAATGCGCTGCCTGAAAACAGCGCGCCGGGATTGTCCGAAAGCGTATTGACGCTTGAGACGTCGCGGCCGCCGGTCTGGCCCGTGCCGGAGTATGAATACATCGGCACACAGTTCGGTGCGGGCCACCGCGGAACAGACATTGCTGCGCGGGAGGGCGCGGAGATTCTGGCCGTTTGGGACGGCACGGTGTTGGAAGCGGAGTATCATGAAAATTGGGGCGACTATGTGCTGTTGGATCACGGCGGCGGCATCATCACGCGCTATGCCCATTGCAGCGAGCTTTTGGTGCAGCCCGGCGACACGGTGAAAGCAGGTGAAGCGGTTGCCCGGGTAGGAAACACCGGCGTTGCCAGCGGCAACCACTGCCATTTGGAGCTGGAGCGAAACGGCGTGCTGCTGGACCCCATGCAGAAGCTTTCTGCCCCGCGCGATGAAACGCCCCGGACACAGGCCCGGCAGCCTGAGCCGCAAAACACGGAAACCTGGCTTCCGCCGGACAACGAATTGATAAAAGAGCGGCTGGCGGGTACAACAGGCGTGTGGCCCGTGCCGGAGTATACATTTGTTTCCCGTTCGGTGGGCAGATATCACCGGGGAGTGGATATTGCGGCCAAGAAAGGTGCGGATATTGTCGCTCCGTTCAGCGGCACGGTAACACGCGCGGAGGACGGCGAGGAAACGCAGTACTGGGTATATGGGAAATATGTGGAGATCGCGCTGGACGGCGACCCCGGCGTGCGCGTGCGCCTGACGCATTGCAGCGAGCTGCTGGTGCAGCCGGGCGATACGGTGCGGGCAGGGCAGCTTGTGGCGCGTGTGGGCAGCACAGGCAATTCCACCGGGAACCACTGTCATCTGGAGCTGCTGGCAGATGAATATTACACCGATCCGGAGCTGATTCTGACGCGTCCGGAGCCGTGATTAAAACGGAAAAAACACACAGCAGAGGGCCGTCCTGGAAGGGGCGGCCCTCTGCTGTGTGTTCCAGAGAATTTTTCTCTCCGGCGGGGATGCTTTTGTTATTGTAATAATGTATAAAAAGTAGTATACTAAATTAGTATGTTAGCATAAAGCCGCCCGGCGGGGCGCGCGGGCGGTTTGCCGCTCCGGGTGCTTTTACCGCGGCTAAAATAATATTTGAGGTGACTCATGGAGACCATCCGCTTTACCAAAAACGAGGCGGCGGCGCGCACGATCGCGGCGTATTACGATACGCCCCCCATGCTGTATGTACATTCGTTCGGATGTCAGCAAAACGTGAACGACGGCGAAAAAATCAAGGGCGTTTTAACGGATATCGGCTTCGGCCTGGCCGCACGGCCCGAGGACGCGGACCTGATCGTGTTCAACACCTGCGCGGTGCGCGAGCACGCCGAGCAGCGCGTTTTCGGCAACGTCGGCGCGCTTAAGGGCCTGAAAGAGGCGAACCCCAAGCTGTTGATCGCGGTATCCGGATGCATGGCCCAGCAGAAGGAGATCGTGGAAAAATTCAAAAAGCACTATCCGTTCGTGGACATTGTGTTCGGCGTCAACGGCATCGATACGCTGCCCGACATCCTGTGTGAAAAGCTGGCCACGCGCAAACGCGTGCTGCGCATGCCGGCCGAGCGCGGCGAGATCATAGAGGATATGCCCATCCGGCGGGATTCCACGTTCCGCGCCTGGCTTCCTATCATGTACGGCTGCGATAATTTCTGTTCTTACTGTATCGTGCCGTATGTGCGCGGACGAGAGCGCAGCCGTGCCAGCGCGGATATTTTGCGGGAGTTCCGGCAGCTTGTGGCCGAGGGCTACAAGGACATCACTCTGCTGGGCCAGAATGTGAACTCCTACGGCAAGGGCCTGCCGGAAGACATCACCTTTGCCGCGCTGCTGCGTATGCTGGACGCTGTTCCCGGCGATTACCGCATCCGGTTTATGACGAGCCATCCCAAGGACGCCACGCGCGAGCTTATCGACACCATTGCAAACAGCGCGCACATCAGCCGCCATTTGCATTTGCCGGTGCAATCCGGCTCGAACAGCATTTTGGCGCAGATGAACCGCAAATACACAGCGGAGGACTACCTCTCGCTTATCGCGTACGCCAAACGCCGCATGCCGGAGATGACGTATTCCAGCGATATCATCGTCGGCTTTCCCGGCGAGACGGAAGAGGACTTCTGCGCCACAGAGGCGCTCATCCGCGAGGTCGAGTACATGCAGCTGTTTACGTTCATCTACTCCAAACGCACGGGTACGGCAGCGGCAAGCATGCCGGACCCCACACCCCACAAGGAAAAAACGCAGCGCATTGCCCGGGTGCTTGCCATTCAGGAACAGGTGGTGGCAAAACTGGGCGGCGCAATGGTGGGCAAGACCGTCCGCGCCCTGGTGGAAGGCCCGGGCAGGGAGGAGGGAACTCTTACCGCCCGTCTGGACAACAATATGACTGTGGATTTTGCAGGCGGCGCGCCTGTGGGCGAGTTCGCCGATGTCCGCGTGACGGGCGTGCGCGGCGCGATGCTGAAAGGCGAGCTTGCATGAACCCGCCCGCCGCAGGGCAAAATAACGCGATCCCATCGGAAATGCTTCAAAAATAAAGGGAATAAAAGGAGAATTTTATCATGGCGAAAGACGCGATCACGATGTTTAAGGAGGCTGCCGCACAGCTGCAGCGGGAAGAGGCTTATCTGGCGCTGGAGGGCACCCGCAAAAAAAATGACGAGGATGAGGCGCTTCAGCAGCTGATCGGAGACTTTAATCTTGCCCGCATCGACCTGAACAGCGAGCTTTCCAAAAGCGCGGACAAGGACCAGGATAAGGTCAACGAACTGAATGTGAAGGTGAACCAGCTGTACAACGACATCATGGCAAACGAGAGCATGGCCGCCTACAACGAGGCAAAGGCTGAACTGGAGTCTGTGATGAATTACGTGAACGCCATCATCAACACGGCTGTCAACGGCGGTGACCCGCTGACGGTGGAGGAGCCGCAGCAGGGCGGATGCTCGGGCAGCTGCGCTTCTTGTTCGGGTTGCCACTGATGGCGGCCCCGCGCTCCGCGCGTTTTGAATCTTAATAGGACGGTGCAGAATATGGCAGCGCTTTCCCCCATGATGCAGCAGTATTTCGACATCAAAAAACAGCATCCCGACAAGATATTGTTTTTCCGTCTTGGGGATTTTTACGAGATGTTTTACGACGACGCCATTCTTGCGTCAAAGGAGCTGGAGCTCACCCTGACGGGCCGGGACTGCGGCCAGGAGGAGCGCGCGCCCATGTGCGGTGTGCCGTTCCATTCCTATGAAAACTATGTGGCAAGGCTCATTGCCAAAGGTTATAAGGTCGCCATCTGTGAACAGATGGAGGACCCCGCTCTGGCGAAAGGCCTCGTCAAGCGGGATATCATCCGTGTGGTGACACCCGGCACTGTGATCGAAAGCAGTATGCTGCAGGATGATAAAAACAACTACATCGCCAGCATCTATATCACGGAGAAAAAAGCGGGCGTATGCTTTGCAGACGTCTCCACAGGCACGGCTCACGCCACGGTGCTCACGGACGAAAAGCTGGGGCCGGAGATCATCTCCGAATTGTGCCGCTATTCTCCCAGCGAGGTGCTGTTCAACGCAGCTATTCTGGACTACAAGGAAGTAACGGCGTATATCAAGCAACAGCTTGCCTGCAGTGTGGAGCTGCTGGATGAAGCGGCCTTCGCGCCCGACGCCTGCATGGAAGAGATGCGCGCCCAGTTTGGGGATGCCCCGGAAAAAACGGCCGGCCTTGCGCCGGAAAGTCCGGCGTTCACGGCCCTGGCCGTGCTGCTGGGATACTTAAAGGAAACACAGAAAAAGGGCGTGGAGCGGTTAAAGACCGTACACAATTACGCCGAAGCGCAGTATATGCAGCTTTCGCCCGTCACGCGCGCCAACCTGGAGCTGACGGAAACGATGCGCGGGCGCGAGAAGGTACGCTGCTGTGGGTGCTGGATAAAACGCAGACGGCTATGGGCAAGCGGCTGATGCGCGCGTGGATCGAGCAGCCTCTGGTGAACGTGGCGGCCATCAATGCGCGTCTGGACGGCGTGGAGGAGCTGGTGGGCGATTCCGTAGCCCGCGCCGATATCGCGGCCGCGCTCTCAAAGATATTTGACATCGAGCGCCTGATGACGCGCACGGTGTACGGTTCGGCCTCTCCGCGGGAAATCTACGCGCTTGCCGCCACCTGTGAGCAGCTGCCCCGCTTGAAGGCGCTGGCCCGGCCCTTCGGCAGCGCCGAGATCACCGCGCTGCTGGCTGATATCGACGAATTGTCCGATATCAAGGAGCTGATCTTCGCAGCGGTCGACGAGAATGCGCCTGCCATGCTCAAGGACGGAGGCGTCATTCACCCGGGCTACAACACCGAGGTGGACGAGCTGCGGGACATCGTCCACGGCGGCAAAGGTTACCTTGCCACGCTGGAGGCAAAGCTCAAGGAGGAAACGGGCATCCGCACGCTGAAGATCGGCTACAACCGGGTGTTCGGTTATTACATCGAGGTGAGCCGTTCCTTTTCGAACCAGGTGCCTGCAAATTTTGTCCGCAAGCAGACGCTGGCCAACGCGGAGCGGTACATCACCGAGGATCTGAAGGTACTGGAGAACAAGATCCTGGGCGCAAACGAGCGTCTGGCTGTCCTGGAACGCCAGCTCTTTGACGATCTGCTGCATAAAATTTCGGCCGAACTGCCGCGTATCCAGAAAACCGCGTCCGGCGTGGCCCGTCTGGACGTCCTGACGGCGCTGGCGGAGGTGGCTGTGAAAAACGGCTATACAAAGCCGGTTGTGGATGAAGGCGACGAGCTCATCATCGAGGAGGGCCGCCATCCTGTCATCGAGCAGATGCTCAAGGGTGCGCTGTTCGTGCCCAACGACACTGTGCTGGACTGCGGCGATAACCGTATGCTCATCATCACCGGCCCGAATATGGCCGGCAAATCCACCTATATGCGCCAGACGGCGCTCATTGCGCTGATGGCGCAGATCGGCAGCTTCGTGCCGGCCCGGGCGTGCCGCATGGGCGTTGTGGATGCTATTTTCACCCGCGTGGGCGCTTCAGACGATTTGGCTGCGGGGCAATCCACCTTTATGGTGGAGATGACCGAGGTGGCCGAAATCCTCCAGTACGCAACGGCAAAAAGCCTTGTGATTTTAGATGAAATCGGCCGGGGGACTTCCACGTTCGACGGCATGAGCATCGCCCGCGCCGTAGTGGAACACATTGCGGACAAGGATGGCGGCATGGGCTGCAAAACGCTGTTTGCCACCCATTATCACGAGCTGACGGATTTGGAAAACGCCATTGACGGCGTGAAGAATTATAACATCGCTGTAAAAAAGCGCGGCGACGACATTACGTTTCTGCGGCGCATCGTGCGCGGCCCGGCGGACGACAGCTACGGCATTGAGGTTGCAAAGCTGGCGGGTCTGCCCGGCGAGGTGACAAAGCGCGCGAAGGAAGTGCTCAAGGTGCTGGAGGCCACCGCGCCCAACGCCGATAAGGTGACGCAGCTGGACTTCGGCAATTTTGAAAAATTCGCGGCAGCGCCCGTGCCCAGCGAGCTGGTGGACAAGCTGACAGCGGTGGATGTGGAAACGCTCACGCCGCTGGAAGCGTTGAATTTTTTGTATGAACTGAAACAGACACTGGTAAAATAAGCGCGCCCGGCGCGCGGGAAAGGGCGGTGCTGCGCATTGGCAGTTATTCATGTGTTGGACAAGCATACCGCGGAACTCATCGCGGCAGGCGAGGTGGTGGAGCGCCCCGCCTCGGTTGTAAAGGAGCTGACGGAGAACGCCATTGACGCGGGCGCCACCGCAGTTTCCGTTTCCGTTGAACGCGGCGGCATCGCAATGATCCAAATCGCGGACAATGGCTGCGGCATCGAGGCCGAGTACATCCCGACGGCGTTTATCCGCCACGCAACGAGCAAGATCGAGAAAGAGGAAGACCTGGAGAGCATTCATACCCTGGGCTTCCGCGGCGAAGCGTTGGCCTCCGTGGCCAGTGTGTCCCGCATTGAGCTTCTCACAAAGACAGATGCGGACGAGTATGCATATCTGTACCGCATCAGCGGGGGAGAAGAACAGGGCATCGAGCCGGCCGCACGTCCTGTCGGAACAACGATCACTGTGCGGGACCTGTTTTACAACACGCCCGCACGTATGAAGTTTTTGAAAAAGGATACCAGTGAAGGCAACTATGTGGCAGATGTTGTCACACAGCTTGCGCTCTCCCACCCGGAGGTTTCGTTCAAGTTCGTGCGGGACGGAAAACCGCAGTTCCAGACGCCCGGCGACGGAAAACTGCTGGGGGCGGCGTATGCCGTGCTTTCCCGTGATTTTGCAAAGGACCTTGTGCCTGTGGAGCACACGGCGGGCAGCTACACGGTGCGCGGCCTTGTTACGCCGCCGAAAAACGCCCGTGCAAGCCGCGCCATGCAGTATTTTTTTATCAATGGACGTTTTGTCAAGAACCGCACGATGATGGCGGCGCTGGAGGCTGCTTATAAAGGCGTGATGATGCAGGGAAAATTCCCGGGCTGTGTGCTTTCCATCGAGATGCCGCCGCAGCTGGTGGATGTGAACGTCCACCCGGCCAAAACAGAGGTGCGTTTTGCCCGGGAAAAAGATGTGTTCGATGCGGTATATCAAAGCGTTAAATGCGTACTCATCACGCCGCAGAGCACGGAAAAGGTGTTTTCTTTCGGCGGTGCGGAAAGGGCGTTCCCGGCGGATGAAAAGGCGCCGGATGCAGCTGCGAAGAAGGAGCCGTCCGAGAGCGCCCCGGCCGAAGAGCCCGCGCGCGGCCCGGGCGCATTGCGCCCGGCGTCCCGTGCCGTTCCGGACGCACCGGTGAGGCCCGTCCCGGCACGTCCGGAGCCGTCCGCCGTACCGCTGCCCGGCCAGGTGAAAGCGTACAGTGAAATGATCACTGCTCTCTCAAGTGAATCTACCGTTCCGTACCGTTCGGCAAAGGCGCCGGATATATGGGCTGATGAGGACGCGGCGGAGGATGTCGGCTTTATGCCGCACACTGTCTGCCGGCGGCAGGAGGGAACGCCGGGCGTGCAGACCCTGCCGGAGGACCGGGCCCTGAACAGCTTTGCGGCGGGAGAAACAGCCGGGACGGAAAATACCGCCGCGCCGCAGATGGAGGCTGAAACGCCCCATCAGACTGCTTTTGCGCCTGTGGAAGAAGAACAGCGGCGCGATTCGCTTCGTTTTGTGGGCGAGGTGTTTGACACGTACATTGTCACCCAACGGGGAAACGACATGTGCCTTTTGGATAAGCACGCCGCCCACGAGCGCATTATCTATGAATCTTTGGCGGCATCGTATGGGAAGGTGAGCAGCCAGATGCTGCTGGTGCCCGTAACGGTGCAGCTTTCCGCGGAAGAAAAGGATGCACTGGTGCAAAGTGAAATGCTTTTACAGGACAGCGGTCTGGAAGTGGAGGACTTCGGCGGCAATTCTGTCGTGGTGCGCGCCGTCCCGGCGGACGTCGTGCCCGAGGATGTGGAGGACCTTGTGGTGGAGCTGGCCAGCAGGCTGGTCTCCAACCCGCGGTATACCACCAGCGAAAAAACAGAATGGGTGCTGCACTCCATCGCGTGCCGCGCGGCCATCAAGGCGGGAGATAAAACGCACGCTGCACAGCTGCTGCGCTTGGCGGAGGATGTGCTGGACGGCAGAGTGCCTCCGTTCTGTCCCCACGGACGGCCCATCGTGCTGAAGATCACCAAAAAGGAGCTGGAAAAGCAGTTTGGCAGACAAGGCTGATATCATCGTGATCTGCGGTCCCACGGCTACGGGGAAAACAGCGCTCTCTGTTGCGCTGGCAAAGCTGCTGGACGGCGAGGTCGTTTCGGCGGATTCGATGCAGATCTATAAAGGGCTTCGTGTGGGAACTGCACAGGCGACGCCGGAGGAGATGAAAGGTGTGCCGCACCATCTGGTGGGATTTCTTCCGCCGGAAGAACGGTTCTCTGTTGCGGACTATGTCAGGCACGCAGGCGAGTGTATCGCGCAGATCACGGCACGCGGACGCGTTCCAATCGTGGCCGGCGGCACCGGATTGTATATTTCCAGTCTTGTAAATGGAATAGACTTTACACCGGATAAGGCGGACCCGGCCGTGCGGGCACGGCTGGAAACCGAGCTGACGGAGCAGGGCATCGGCCCGCTTTATGCGCGGCTGCAGCAGGTGGACCCGGAGTGTGCGGCGAAGCTGCACCCCAACAACCATGGGCGTGTGCTGCGTGCGCTGGAGCTGTATGAGCAAACGGGCGAGACGATGTCCTGCCGGCTCGCGCGCTCCCGTCCGGCGCAGCAGCCGTACCGCGCTTTGCTGATAGGGCTGAATATGCCGGAGCGTGCACAGCTTTATGCACGCATTGATGCGCGAGTAGACGCGATGCTTGCACATGGGCTGCTGGAAGAGGCGCGCTTGGTGTATGCCAACAGAGATGCCTACCATACCGCGGCGCAGGCCATTGGCTACAAAGAATTTTTTCCTTATTTTGAAGGAAAGGAACCGTTGGAAGTATGTACGGCGGCGCTCAAGCGGGCGTCCCGTAATTACGCCAAACGGCAGCTTACCTGGTTCCGGCGGATGGACGGCCTGGTTTGGCTGCCCGCAGGGGAGCCGGAAGCGGCGGAGGCGGCCGCCCGGCTTTGGGCGGGGCATGTGAAGAAAAATTGCGGCGATCAAATATAAGGAATAACGGATATATGGAAAACTGGCCGGTAAGAAAAAAGAAAAAACGGTACAGAGGACTGATTTTGGCTCTGCTGATGCTCGTGCCCGCCGGATATATCGGCGTTCAGATGGTACAGGTGCTGCGTACGAATTATCAAACGCAGACCGCGGTGGCATATTCAATGTCCGACGTCGTCCGCTGCGACGGGATGCTCGCCATGGATGAGACGGTCATTCCTTATGAGGGAGCGGGCGTCCTGGGCTATCAGGTGAACAACGGCGAGCGTGTCTCGGCAGGCACGCAGGTAGCGCGATTGTTCGCCGACGAAGCGAGCGCACAGAACCGGACGCTCTCCGAAAAGCTGACGGAGGAGCTTTCGGTGCTGGAAAAGTCCCAGGCGGGCGCGGCTGCCGACGTTGAGGCGCTGATGAATCAGAACCAGCAGGGTATCTATTCGGCGCTGGATCTGCTGGAGAGCGGCAATTACACAGGATTATCGGATGCGCGGGCTTCCATCCAGCTTGCGCAGAATAAGATGCAGCTCACGATGGGGGTCGTATCGGATTTCAGCGCCCGCATTGCGGACCTGACGGCGCGGCGCGACGCGGCGGATGCCGCCAGCGTATACACACCGATAACAGCTCCGGCGGCCGGATATTTTGTCTCCGCGCAGGACAGCGAGAAGCAGATGTATACGCCTGAGGCGCTGGCGGCCATGTCTCCGGCAGAATTGAAGGATGCGCTGGCACAGCCTTCCCAAACGAACGACGCAAACGTAGCGGGCAAGCTGATTTTGGACTACCGCTGGCGTTATTATGGCCTTGTGACGCAGAAACAGGCGGAAAAGTTCGTGGAGGGAACGCGCGTCGAGATCTCGTTCCCAAACGTATCGGCCGAATCGGTGCCCGCCACCGTGGTGAATGTTACGGTGGATGAGGAGAACGGTACTGCCAAGGTGGAATTGCTTTGTGATTACATCAACGAGACAGTTGTGACGCTGGAGCATGAAAAAGCAGATATAACGTTCGCCACCTATGAGGGAATCCGTATCGACCGACAGGCACTGCACATCGTTGAAGGGCAAAACTGCGTGTTTGTCAAATACGGAAACCTGGTGTACCAGAAAAATATTACGATCCTGTTTGAAAACGAGGATTACATTCTGGTGCCGTCGAAAACAACGACGGGCGAAAATGAGGTAAAACTGTTCGATGAGATTGTTGTGCGCGGTACAGATCTGTACGACGGAAAAATATTGTAGCTTTTTTGTGTGCCTTTTTACACAAATTTGCAACTGTTTATTGACATCCGCCACAAAAACAAGGATAATAACGATGATAGTATCCAATTTGTTGTGCCGGTGCGGATACAAAACCGTTACAATCGTGGCGCGGCGGCGCATGCGTCTGCGCGCGGCCAGCTTGCCATAAAAAGGAGATTTCAGAGATGAGTATGTTCGATAAGATCAAAGGTATGATGGGCGTGCCCGACGACGACGATTACGATGACGACGATATGGATTTCGTGAATGAGAATACAGGCTATGCGGCGCAGGACGATTATGTCCCCGAAGAACAGGATGTTACGCCCAAACGCAATAAGGTCGTGAATATCAACTCCACCATGCAGCTGCAGGTAGTGCTTGTGAAGCCTGAGCGTTTTGATGATGCCAGCGCCATCGCGGACCATCTGAACGCCAAGCGCACCGTGGTTTTGAACCTGGAATCCACAAATAAGGAGGTCTCCCGCCGTCTGGTGGATTTTCTCTCCGGCGTGGCGTATGCAAACAACGGCCAGATCAAGCGCGTTGCCAACAGCACTTTTATCATCACCCCGTATAATGTGGATATCATGGGGGATCTGCTGGACGAGCTTGAAAGCAACGGCGTGTTCTTCTGATTTTGAGAGGCTACATACCGCCCGCGGACGACGATGAGCGCTTGTTCGTCCGCCGCCTGGGGGACCTTGTGCAGGTCGTGCGCCAGCGCGGGACGTCCCGCAGCACCCCGTTTTTAAGCGATCGCCAGCAGGAACTGGCCCGCGCCGCTCTTGCGGGGTTGGGCTTTGAGGGATATGCTTTCGACGGCGGCTATCCGGATGCCGAACGGCGGATTCTGCGCCTTTTCGGTGAATATGGGGCGCAGGAGCCGCTGCCCGCCGTATGTCTGTTTGCGCAGACCCTGCGGGCTGACAGAGCACTCACTCACCGGGATTATCTGGGCGCACTGATGTCGCTGGGAATCAGGCGCGAATGCATCGGCGATATCCTTTTGTCGGAAGACGGAGCATATCTGTTCGTTCTGGATACGGTCGCGCCGCTGGTGTGCGACGAGCTTTCCAGCGTGGGGCGCTGCAGCGTATGTGTGCGCGCGGGCCGGGCGGAGGAACTGCCCGGCCGGGAAGAGCGCCCGGCACAGACGGCGACGGTGGCCTCGCTGAGGCTGGACGCTGTGCTGGCCGCCATGCTGCATATCAGCCGTGGGGATGCGGTGCAGCTTGTGAAAAGCGGCATGGTGGAAGTGAACCACGTTTCCACGGTGTCCGCGCATTATGAAGTGTTTGAAAACGACGTGTTCAGCATCCGCGGACGCGGCAAGTACAAGCTGTGCGGCGTGGGTGCCAAAAGCCGGAAGGGCCGCACCTTCGTGTCCTATATTGAATATTAACAGGGGGAACAATCTCTATGAACGCTGAAGATATCCGCAACGTTACCTTTGACAAGGTCATGCGCGGCTACCGGCCCGAGGAAGTGGACGCTTATCTGGACCAGGTGGCGGCGGAACTGGAACGCCTGCAGACGGAAAAAGCGGATGCGGAGAAAAAAATGTACATCCTTGCGGAAAAGGTGGACCAGTACCGCAATGATGAAGAAACGCTGAAGACAGCGCTCCTCAATGCCCAGCGTATGGGTGAGAGCGTCATCCATGAGGCGCGCCAGAAGGCTGAGACCATCATTTACGATGCAACGAGCAAGGCAAGCCAGGCGCGGGAAGAAGCCGTGGAAAAGGTAGCTGAAGAGGAGATGCTGCTGGCCCGCCTGAAAGCGGAGGTGGCGCATTTCAAGGGCGAAGTGCTGAACCTGTATAAGCAGCATATCGAATCGCTGAGCATGATCCCGGGCGCGGAAGAAAAAAAGAAAAAGGCGCCGGAGGCGTCCAAGGCTGAAGAACAGCCCGAGCCTGCCCCGGAGGAAGCGCCGAAGGAAGAGCCTGCGGCGGAGGCGCAGCCTGCCGCAGCCCCGGCCGAACCGGGACAGGAGGCTTCGTTCGAGGAGTATCAGGACATTACTTTTGAGGACTAACTGAACATGTGTGGCATAGCGGCGTTTGTTTTAAGCGCCGCTATGTTATGGTTTACGGCATTTTTGCATTTTTCGGCATTTGCAGACCATTTTCTGTGGATTCGCCTGCAAAAACGGAGAGAGTCTGGCTTTTCAAAGTGCCAATCAAAGAAAGGAACGTACCATTGCTGATATCTGTAATCATTATCATTGCACTGACAGGGCTGGATCAGCTCACAAAGCATCTTGCCACGGTTTATCTTGCGCCGGTAGGGGCGATGCCGTTCATTCCCGGCGTCATGGAGCTGCGCTATGTGCTGAACGACGGCGCAGCCTTCAGCATGCTGGCAGACGCCGAGTGGGGGCGCGTGTTCCTCATCGTCGTAACGGGCCTTGCGCTGGCGGCGCTGGCGGTGTATTTTTTCTGGAAGAAGCCGTCTTCCTGGTTGGAGCGCTGGGTGTTTATCCTGATTTTTTCCGGCGGTTTGGGCAATCTGATCGACCGTGTGCTCAACGGGTATGTGGTCGATTTCTTTGCTACCACATTCATGAATTTCGCTGTATTCAATGTGGCGGATTGCTTTGTGTGCGTTGGCGCCGCGTTGTTTGTCATCGCCGTGCTGCGTCAGGAGCTGAACGCCAAAAAGGAGCAGAAGGCCGGGACGGATGAAAACGCTTGAATATACCGCCGGTGCCGAAGATACGGGCCGCCGCATCGATGCCGCGTTGGCAGCGGCGTTCCCGGAACTGACGCGAAGCTTCGCACAGCAGCTTCTGGCAGAGGGCCGTGTACTGTGCAACGGACGTTCCGTCGCCAAAAGTGCGCGCCTTACACAAGGAGATGCGTTGTGTGTTTCGCTGCCGGACGCCCAGCCGGTGGAAATCATTCCGCAGGATATCCCGCTGGATATCGTTTACGAAGACAGCTCGCTGCTGGTTGTCAATAAGCCCAAGGGAATGGTGGTCCACCCGGCGGCGGGAAACCCGGACGGCACACTGGTGAACGCACTGCTGTACCACTGCGCGGGCAGGCTCTCCGGCATCAACGGCGAAGTGCGTCCCGGCATCGTGCACCGCATTGACAAGGACACCAGCGGCCTGCTTGTAGTGGCAAAAGACAACGAGACGCATCTTTCGTTGTCGCAGCAGTTCGCCGTGCACAGCATCGCCCGGGTATACCATACTGTGGTATACGGCGGTTTTGCTGCGGACGACGGATTTGTGGAGGGGAACATCGGTCGTCATCCTGTGGACCGAAAGCGTATGGCCGTCGTGCCAAAGGGCGGCAAGGCCGCTTATACAGCCTACCATGTGGAGGAGCGCTTTCCCGCCTTTACACATCTTTCCGTAAGGCTCCGGACTGGGCGAACCCATCAGATCCGCGTACATCTTGCGAGCATCGGCCATCCGGTTGCTGGGGATGCGGTTTACGGCCCGCGTAAGGTGATCACCCAGCTGGAGGGCCAGTGCCTGCATGCAAAAACGCTCGGCTTCATTCATCCCGCAACAGGCGCGTACGTCGAGTTCGACAGTCCGCTGCCCGAATATTTCACGGCCTTTATCGGCCGTCTGCAAAAGGAAATGTAACGCTATGATCCGCTCCCTCAAGGATATCCTCGTCGTTTCGGACATGGACAACACGCTGCTCACACCAGAGGACGGCGTGCCCTTTGTGAACCAGGTGACCATGCGGCTGTTCTGCGCGCTGGGCGGCCATTTTACCGTGGCCACGGGCCGCACGATGGAATCAGCCGGACGGCATCTGGACTCGATGACGCTTTCTGCACCCGCTATCCTGTATGGCGGGGGCGTTATTTACGATTTCGAACACGATATCCGCATCCGAAATACACTGCTGTCCAAGCCGTCGGCGCGCCGGGCGGTGTGCGATGTATTGGCACGTTTCCCGGGAGTGGGCGTGGAGATTATGACCGAGGACGGCGGCATCTGCGTGGTGCGAGCCAATGAATATACCTACCGCCACACGGTCCATGAAGGGCTCACTTACCGCATGGCGCCGCTGGAGGAGCTGGATGGCGGTTGGAATAAGGTGCTGTTTGCCTGCTCCCATGAAATGCTGATGCAGATCCAGGATTTTCTGGACGCACGCAAATATCCCGGCGTCTACTTCATTGCGACCAACCGCAACTATTTTGAGATCATGCCGGAGGGCGCGGCCAAGGGGGCGGCGCTGGGAGAACTTTGCACCTATATGGGCATCCCGATAGAAAACACGGTGGCCATCGGAGATTATTTCAATGACATTGAGCTGATGCGCGCGGCCGGGCATTCCGTGGCGATGGGGAACGCGCCCAAGGAGGTGCAGCTCGCGGCGGACACCGTAACAGGCAGATGCCTGGACGGCGGCGTGGCCGAGGTGCTTTACGGGTTGATTCGTAAATACGGATGATTGTAAAAAGCGTGTAAAATGGAGCGTGCCTTGGGCGGGATATGGTATAATAACCTCAAGTCCGCCGCTTGCGCGGCCGCGCGCTCTTCGTGCGCTGATGCGCTTTCGCGCATGGACTTGAGAACATTGAACCATGCAAAACCGCAGTGAATGCGGTTTTGTCGAGGCCGCTTCGCGGCGCCATGGTATAATAACCTCAAAGCCGCCGCTTGCGCGGCTGCGCGCACTTTATGCGCTGATGCGCTTCCGCACATGGGCTTTGAGAACATTGAACCATGCAAAACCGCGGCAGGCGCGGTTTTGTTGGGGCCGCAGCACGGCGCCACGGTATAATGATCTTGATATTGCCGCCTGCGCGTTGTCCCGGATGAATGCTTCAGAACAGGGGATGATAGAATGGGACGCCGCTTTGCCGCGGCTTGGTGGGCGGCGTTGTGTGCCGTCCTCGTGTGCCTTTGCGCAACGGCGCCGCCCGTGCGGCAGGCTGAATATCCGCCTTGGGACGGAGCGCCGTATTTTGACGCGGGGCCGGACAGGGTGGATGTCAATACTGCGCCCGCCGCGGAACTGGAGACGCTGCCCGGCATCGGGGAGAAAAAGGCGCTGGCAATCGTGGAATACCGCGAGGCGAACGGACCGTTCCGCGCGGTGGAAGAACTGGAACGGGTAAAAGGCATCTCGGAGCGCACCGTAGACGGCATGCGGGCGTATGTCCGGGTTTCCTGAGCCGTGGGAGCACGGCGGCGCGGTGCCGGCTGAAAGGACCGTGCGTTTATTTAAAGGGGAGTTTTTTATGGAACAGCCGCATACGAGGGAGATATTCATCAACCGGGAGCTGAGCTGGCTTGAATTCAACCGGCGCGTCCTGGACCTTGCGAAGGACAAGACGGTCCCGGTTGGCGAGCAGCTGAAGTTTGCCGCCATTTACGCGAGCAATCTGGATGAATTTTTCATGGTACGCGTGGGGTCGTTGTACGACCGTACGCTGGTGGGCGGCGATGAAAAAGAGAACAAGACGGGCATGACGCCCGCTCAACAGCTGGACGCCATTATGCCTAAGGTCGCGGAGCTGCAGCAGCACTGCGATAAAATTGTGGCGAAGCTGTATGAGAATGTGGGTGTGTTGGGCTACCGCAGGGTGGATTTTGCGCACCTGAGCAAAGAAGCGGAGCATTTCTGGCGCAAATATTTCATGCAGGAGATATTTCCCGTCCTTTCTCCGCAGATCATCGACCGGCGGCATCCCTTTCCGTTTCTGCGCAACAATGAGGTGTATGTCGGCACCATTCTGAAGGGAAAGGGAGACGCGCAGTCTTCCTTTGGTTTGGTACCCATCAGCACGCAGTTCCAGCGTATCATATTTGTGCCGTCGGGCGGCTCTGTCGCCTTTGCACTGGTGGAAGAGATGGTGGAACATTTCGCGGGCCTGATCTTCGGCAAGAACACCGTGCAGAGCCGGTGCATTTTCCGCGTGACGCGCAATGCGGATATCACAGTGGATGAAGGCATGTTCGACCACGACGTGGACTATCGCGAGATCATGAGCGATCTTTTGAAAAAGCGCCGCAAGCTGGCGGCCGTTCGCTTGCAGACAACGCCGCGTGCTCCGGCGGAGATCGTCGGGTTCCTGCGCGAAAAGCTGATGCTGCCCGCAAAACAGGTGTTTGAGCAGACGACGCCGCTGGATATGTCCATTGGCTTCAAGATATCCGCGCGCATCGCGCAGGACGGCCATACCGAGCTGTTTTACCCGGTGAAGCGTCCCATGCTGCCGCCGCCGGATTTTAATCTTGCCCGTGTGGTGGAAACGCAGGACGTACTGCTTTCTTATCCGTACCAGAGCATCCGGCCCTTCATCCGCATGCTCAACGAGGCTGCGCAGGACCCGGACGTGATTTCCATCAAAATGACGCTGTACCGCGTGGCACATGAATCCAAGATCATCGAGGCGCTTATCTCCGCGGCCGAAAACGGCAAGGAGGTCGTTGCCATTGTGGAGCTGCGCGCGCGCTTCGACGAACAGAACAACATCGACTTTTCCAAGCAGCTGGAGGAGGCGGGCTGCACGGTCATCTACGGCTTTGAGGCATACAAGATCCATTCAAAGCTGACGCTCATCACAAAGAAAAAGGGCAATCAGCTGCACTATATTGCCCAGATCGGCACAGGCAATTACAATGAAAAGACCTCCGAGCAGTATACGGACCTTTCGTTTATCACGACCGATCTTGGCATCGGCTCCGAGCTGGCAACCGTGTTCAATAATCTTGCGATCGAACGCCTGACAGAGCACGCAGGCAACCTTCTGGTCGCGCCGCTGTGCTTCAAAAGCGTGCTGATGCAGGAGATGGACGCGGAGATCGAGGCGAAACGCATGGGGAAGGACGCACGCATCATTCTTAAGTGTAATTCCATCAGCGATAAGGATATCATTGAAAAAATATCCGAAGCGTCCTGCGCGGGGGTATCTGTGCAGATGATCGTGCGCGGCATCTGCTGCATCAAAGCCGGGGTACCCGGCCTGACGGAAAATGTCACGGTGCGCAGCATCGTGGGCCGCTATCTGGAGCACGAGCGTGTGTATGCTTTTGGCTGCGGGCAGGATACACGGGTGTATATCGCGTCGGGCGATTTTCTTACCCGCAACACCGAACGACGTGTCGAGGTGGGCGTGCGTATTCAGGACAGACGCATTGCGGGTGAGCTGCTGCAGATGCTGGATCTGCAGCTGCGCGACAATGTGAATGCCCGGGAAATGCAGCCGGACGGCACCTATCCCAAGGTGAAGCCTGCGCCGGACGCGTCCCGCGTTGACAGCCAGCTCGGCATGTATGATATGCTGGCCGGCACTTGGCCCGCCATGCCTGCGCCGCGCCCGGCGGGGGAGCCGGTACGTCGTGCGCCGACAGCACGCCGCCATGCTGCCGCTTTGCAGCAGCCTCAGCGCCGCCCGGCAGCGCCGCGCCCGCAAACGCTGCTGGGCAGGCTCAGGAACCTGCTGGGACGCTGACCCTTCCCAAATTACCGGCCCGGACAATCTGTTGTACACAGGCTGTCCGGGTTCTTTTTTTGGCGTTCGCCGCATAGCCTTTTTAAAGGAATGAGCGTTCCGAAAAACCGGGATAAAAAGGTGCGTGACGTTGATGTGGGAAAAGGACAGCGGGCGGCAGGAGGAATGGATGCGGCTGAATGAGGACCCTCCGGAGGAAATTGGCACACCAGAAGCGGGATGGGACGGAAAGGCGCGCCGGACACAGCGGCCGCAGGGGGAACGGGCCGAGCGGTTTGAGCTGCCCGAGCCGGTTCCGGGAACATTTTCGGCGGCTGCGGGAGACCGGGAGGACATGCCGGAGGGGCAGCGGGACGCGGGAACAGCGCCGGTGGAACAGCTCTACCCCACAGCAAAGATGAAGCCGGAGCCGTTCACGGTGCCTCAGGTAAACTCGGGCGAAGAGCATGTCCTGTTCGTGCAGGTTCTGCTGTGCGCGCTGTTGGTGGCGTTTGTGTTTTTTGCGCGAAGCGCCGGCGCGCCTTTTCTGGAGGACATGAGGGCTGAGTATCGCGAGATGATGACAGCGGGCGTAGAGTTTTCCACGGATAATGCATTTGCGCGGTTTGCGAACGGCGTGGTGGAGGATCTGCGTATGGGCGCGGAGCGGCTGGTTCGGCAGTTGGAAGCTCCGGAGGCGTTGGACGGGCAGGGCGGCTTTTGGCCCGGTATCGAAAAACGTGAGGTGCCTGACGGCGCTTCCATGGACGATTATACGCTGCCGCAGGAGCTTCTGCTGCCGGTGGCGGGGCCGGTCACTTCGGGGTACGGTTTCCGGGATAACCCGGTGAACGGTGCGGATGATTTCCATGCGGGTGTCGACATCGCGGCGGCAGAGGGCACGCCTGTGGCAGCGGCACAGTCCGGCCAGGTGGTGCGCACGGGCTACAACCGTCTGCGGGGCTATTATATCATTATCCGCCATGAGGGCAGTGTCCAGACGCTGTACCAGCATCTCTCTTACATCTTTGTGCGCGGAGGGGAGACGGTTACGCAGGGGCAGACTGTTGCAGTGGTGGGAAGCACAGGCCTTGTGACCGGCCCGCACCTGCATCTGGAGATCATTCTCGACGGTGTGCGGGTGGACCCGATGCCCAGTTTTCCGCAGCTGGCCGCATGAGCGGGCCGTCGGTGCAGCCCGTACTGCTGTGCGCCTGCCTGGCGGCGGGGCTTTTGTTCGACCCTATGGGCTTTCTTCGCATGACACTGGTGTGCGCTTTCGTTCATGAAAGCGGGCATGTGCTGGCATATATGCTGTGTGCGCATAAATTGCCCGGTCTCCATTTCAGCGCGGGAGGCATCGGGCTTTCGGGAGCGGAGCAGTTGCCCCGCACACAAGAGCTATGGGTGCTGGCTGCGGGGCCGCTGGCGAATTTTATCATGGCGGCGCTGCTTTTTTTGCAGCTTCACCGGCAGGCGAGCTACGCACTGTATTTTCTCGCCGCCGTCAGTTTGTGTACGGGCGTTTACAACCTGATGCCGTTCGGCGTGTTAGACGGCGCGCGCCTGCTGCAGAATTTGCTGCCTACGGAAAAGCAGGATGCGCTGCGCCGTGCCCAGCGGCTGCTGTTGTGCCTGTTCTGCGCGGCGGCGCTCGGCTTTGCGCTGTTGGGCGGGATGCCGCGCGGCGCTCGTGCGGCGGCTTTCCTGGGGCCGGGTTATCTGCTGGCAAAGGAGTTCAGGCAAAAATAAAGAAGAAAGGCCTGCGCAGCGCGTGAATGGCACCGTGCACAGGCCTTTTCTGTTTGCATTCTGCGCGCAAATACGGTATAATGACCCCAAAACTGCCGCTTGCGCGGCCGGGCGTGTGCGCGGCACACGCCCTGTGCTGGAGCACAGAGCTTTGAGAACATTGAACCATGCAAAACCGCAGCAGATGCGGTTTTGTTGAGGCCGCTTCGCGGCGTCATGGTATAATATGCCCGCTTAGTGAATGCGGGCCGCGGGCGGGGCGTGAGTTTGGCGGCATAGATGTCATGTTTTTTAAGTGAATGCCAAGCGGAACGTGAAGTGTGAGCTTGGGGTATGGTGAAACAACGCGGGGGTATAAGCCCGAAAAAGGGAAAGGATGTTTGAACGCTTGGATGAAAAGCTGAAAGCTGCGCTTGCCGCAGTGCAGAAACCGGGCCGCTATACCGGCGGCGAACCGGGCTGCGTATATAAGGAGAAGGAGAAGCTGGACCTTCGGTTCGCTTTCTGCTTTCCGGATACCTACGAGGTGGGCATGTCCTTTCTGGGCATGAAAATATTGTATGAGATCCTCAACAAACGGGATAACATCTGGTGTGAACGTGTGTTCATGCCTTGGGTGGACATGAAGGAGCAGATGCAGCAGCGGGATATTCCGCTGTATGCGCTGGAGAGCAAAGACCCGCTGGGGATGTTCGACGTAGTGGGCTTTACACTCCAGTATGAACTTTCCTACACCAATATTCTTGCTATGCTCGACCTGGCGCACATTCCGTTTTATGCAAAGGACAGAGGGGAGGATGCGCCGTTCATTGTGGCGGGCGGCCCGTGCGTGTGCAACGCTGAGCCGCTGGCGGATTTTTTTGACCTGATGATGCTGGGCGAGGGCGAGGTACAGCTGCCTGATGTGTGCGACACCATCATTCAGGGGCGCAGAGAGGGGCTCACCAAACGGGAGATATTAAAGCGCCTGTGCCATATCGAAGGCGTTTACGTGCCCGCGTTTTACGATGTGTCCTATCGGCCCGACGGCCGCGTGGAAGCCATCACGGCGAAAGAAGGCGCGCCGGCCGTGGTGCGCAAGGCCATCATTCAGGATATGAACAGCCAGCCGCTGCCGGAGAATTTTGTGGTGCCGATGATCGGTGCGGTGCACGACCGCGCGCAGATCGAAGTGCTGCGCGGCTGCGTGCGGGGCTGCCGTTTTTGTCAGGCGGGCTTCATCTATCGTCCCATGCGTGAGCGGGATGCGGATATGCTCTCCAAGGCGGGGCGCAGCCTGTGCGGGAATACAGGTTACGATGAGATCTCTCTGACGTCGCTTTCCACCAGTGATCACAGCCAACTGGAAACACTGCTGGACGATATGCTGGAATGGACGCCCAAAGAGCATGTGAGTATGTCGCTGCCGTCGCTGCGCATCGACAACTTTTCGGAGTCTCTGGTTCGCAAAACCACCAAGGTGCGGAAAAGCGGCCTTACCTTTGCGCCTGAAGCCGGAACACAGCGTCTGCGGGACGTCATCAATAAAAACGTTACCGAGGAAGAAATCGAGCGCACCTGCAACCTTGCCTTCAGCGCCGGCTACACCTCCGTGAAGCTCTACTTCATGCTGGGCCTGCCCACAGAGACGATGGAGGACGTTGAGGGAATTGCCGACACGGCGCAGCGCATTGTGGACCTCTATTATAAAAACGAAAACAAACCCAAGGGCCGCGGCGTGCAGGTCTCCATCAGCGTGGCGTGTTTTGTGCCGAAGCCTATGACGCCGTTCCAGTTCGTGGGCCAGAATACCGAGGATGAGCTGCGTGAAAAACAGCAGCATCTGCTGCGCAGCGTCAAAAGCCGCAAGATCAGTGTGAGCTACCACGACAGTCATACCAGTTTTCTGGAGGCGGTCTTTGCGAAGGGCGACCGGCGGCTCTCCCGGGTTCTGGTGGAGGCTTACCGCCGGGGCTGCTGCTTTGATGGCTGGGACGAGCAGTTTCGTTACGATACATGGCTGGAGGTGTTTCGCGACCTTGGTTTTGATACTGCTTTTTACGCGAACCGCACCATCGGTCTGGACGAGGTTACGCCCTGGAGCCACCTGGACTATGGCGTGAGCAGGGAGTACCTGGTGCGGGAATACCAAAAGGCGCTGGGCGCGCAGACCACGCCGCCATGCAACCGCGCGTGCAGCGGCTGCGGCGCAAATAAGCTGCTGGGAGGTGCCTGTTTTGACTACGATTAGAGTCTGGTTCACCAAAACGGGCGAGGCGTCTTATATTTCGCTGCTGGACCTGCAGCGGGTGATGCAGCGCGCGCTCAAGCGTTCGGGCTTGCCTGTCTGGTATACGCTGGGGTTCAACCCTCACATTTATATGACGTTTGCCGCGCCGCTGTCTCTGGGGCAGGAGAGCCTGGCCGAGACGGTGGACTTCAAGTCCGAGGCGGAGGGGTACGACTGGGACGCCGCGGCTCCGGCGCTTTCTGCGTGCCTGCCCCGGGGCATTAAGGTGACGCGCATTGCGCCCGCCGTGCTGGATGCGGGCGATATTGCGTGCGCCGCTTATGAGGTGCGCTACGCGGAAAAAGACGCGCAGGCGGCATGCGCAGCATGGGAGGCCTATAACGCGGCGCCCGCGGCCGAGGTAGTGAAGGAGGGCAAGCGCGGAAAGAAAAAAACAGTGGATCTGAAAGCGCATTTGCCGGAGGTACAGCTTATGCGGAAAAACGGCGGCCTTGTGGTGTGTATGCGTTTGCCTGCGGGCAGTGTGCTGAATGTAAACCCGGTTCTGGTGCTGGGGTGGCTGGAGCAGCAGCACGGCCTGCCCGCCGCATCGGGAGATATCCTGCGCACCGGGATCTACACCCGAAACGGCGAAAAATTTTCCTGAAATGCTTGCATTCGGAATTGCCATGTGGTATTATATTTAGGCGTTATATCCACTGTGCCAACAGCGGGGTTAATGTCACACATTAAACGGACAGTCCTCTGCCGGCGCTCCGTCGGGTATGAATGTCTAAATAAACATGGAGGATTGTACAACAATGGACGCAATGAAAATCATTACCGAAGGCATGATTAAAGAGGATCGTCCCGAGTTCAACGTGGGCGATACCGTGCGTGTTTCCGTTCGTATCAAGGAAGGCGAGCGTGAGCGTATCCAGGCGTTTGAGGGCACTGTCATCGCGAAGAAGCACGGCGGTGTTGCCGAGACCTTTACTGTGCGCCGCACTGCTTACGGCGTGGGCATCGAGCGTGTGTTCCCCGTGAACTCTCCGTTCGTTGAAAAAGTGGAAGTTGTGCGCAAGGGCCGTGTACGCCGCGCGAAGCTCTTCTATCTGCGTGAACGCACCGGCAAGGCCGCCAAGGTCAAAGAACAGCTTCGATAAGTTCACAAAAAGGGACAATGTACATTGTCCCTTTTTTGTTATATTATTGATGAAAAGAAGGTGTGTGCATGGAACCGAAACAGTCTAAGGAAAACGCGCTGTTCGAGTGGTATGATTCACTGGTGTTCGCGCTGGCGGTGATCGTACTGTTTTTTGTGTTTGCCGTGCGCATCATCACCGTTTCCGGCGTTTCCATGCAGCCTACGCTTTACGGCGGGGACCGCGTGGCGGTACAGAGCATGCTGTATACGCCCCAGCGCGGCGATGTGGTGGTGGTGGACGGCTACATCAATTACGGAGACCCGTTGGTCAAGCGCATCATCGCTCTGGGCGGCGATACTGTTGATATCAATTTCGAGACAGGCGCTGTGACGCTGAACGGCGCGGTGCTGGAAGAACCTTATATTTCTGCGCCGACGACAACCGGGTACGATGTAGAGTTTCCCGTCACGGTTCCGGAGGGCTGCGTGTTTGTGATGGGCGATAACCGCCCGCGCTCGCTGGACGGCCGCAGCACGGAAGTGGGTTTCATCGACGAACGGGATATTTTGGGAAAGGTGCTGCTGCGGGTGTTCCCGCTGAGCAGCTTTGGGAAAATCGCATGAAAGAGAGTCTGAGCGCACGCCCCATCCAGTGGTTTCCGGGGCATATGACAAAAACGCTGCGCCTGATGGAAAAGGATATCCGCAATGTGGACGCCGTGCTCCAGCTTTTGGACGCACGCATCCCGCGCAGCAGCCTGAACCCGGAGATCGCGCGCATCACGGCGGGCAAGCCCCACCTGTATGTACTGAACAAAGCAGACCTGGCCGACCCGGACGTGACCGCCCGCTGGGTGGCGTATTTTCGCCGCGGCGGCGACGGCTGCCTTGCCATTACCAGCAAAAACCGCGGCGGCGTACAGGGCGTAAAAAATGCGATCGAGACGGAATTGGCGGAGCTTCTGGAGCGCCGTGCCGTCAAGGGCATGGCGGGTGCGAAGATCCGCGTGATGGTCGTGGGCATCCCCAATGTGGGGAAATCAACGTTTATCAACAGCTTCGCGGGCGCGGCGCGCGCGAAGGCTGCCGACAGGCCCGGCGTTACGCGGGGCAAGCAGTGGGTGACCGTGGGCAATTATGACCTTCTGGATGTGCCCGGCGTGCTATGGAAAAAATTCGACTCCATGGAGGTGGCGGGCAACCTGGCCTTCATCGGTTCCATCAAGGACGATGTGCTGGACATCGAGGCGCTGGCAACGGCGCTGCTGGGTGAAATGCAGCGGATGTATCCGGAGCGTTTGGCGGAGCGTTACCGACTGACAGCGGAGGAGCTGGGGCAGGACGCCTACGACCTGCTGGAGACTGTGGGCCGCAAGCGGGGCATGCTGATGTCCGGCGGTGTGGTGAATACCGAGCGCGCGGCCATTACGCTGGTGGATGAATTCCGAGGCGCAAAGCTGGGCCGCGTTTCGCTGGAAAGGCCGGAGGAAGCATGACGGAGGAACTGTATGCATTCGACGCAGAATACCGCGCCCGTGCGGGTGTCGTGTGCGGCGTGGACGAGGCGGGCCGCGGCCCGTTGTGCGGCCCGGTGTGCGTGGCTGCTGTTATTCTGGACCCCGCAGCTCCGGTGGACGGCGTAAACGATTCCAAAAAGCTTTCGGAAAAAAAGAGGGAGCTGCTGTATCCGCAGATCATTGAAAAGGCGCTTGCCTACAAGGTCGTGATGGTGGGGCCGCAGACCATCGACGAGCTGAATATACTGAACGCTACGCTTCTGGGCATGCGGCAGGCTGTGGAGGGCCTTGCGGTGCGTCCGGGGCTGGCGCTCATCGATGGCAACCGGTGCCCGGAGATGGAGATTCCCGCGCAAAGCGTCGTCAAGGGAGACGCCCGTTCGGCAAGTATTTCGGCCGCCTCTATTTTGGCCAAAGTCTCGCGGGACCGGTACATGGAGCAGCTCGCGAAGGAATATCCTCAATACCAGCTGGAAAAGCACAAGGGATATCCGACCAAGCTGCATTACGCGCTGCTGGACGAATACGGCATTCAGCCGTTTTACCGCAGGTCCTTTTTAAAAAAACGCGGTTATGTGTGAGCGGAAGAGCGCCCGCAGGGGGGCCATGGGCGAAAGGCTGGCCGCCGTGTATTACCGGCGCAGAGGATGCCGGGTGCTAGAGATGAATTTTCGCACGCGCCGGGGTGAGATCGACGTCATTGCACAAAAAGGAGACATGCTGATCTTTGCCGAGGTGAAGACGCGGGACGAGGCTGCCGCCGCGCAGCCCGCAGAGGCTGTAACAGCGCAAAAGCGGCGGCGGATCGTTTTGGCGGCACAGGGATATCTGCTGCTTCACCCGGAGCTGGCGGAGAATTTTATGCGCTTCGACGTGGTGGAGGTCACGGTGCCCCGCTTGGGGACGCCGCGGCTGAATTGTATTGAAAATGCGTTTACCTTGTAGAAAAGAAGGCTGTGAAGTTGGACTTTTTTGATTTGCACTGTGACACGGTGTCCCGCCTGACGGAGGGCGGCGGCATCGCGGATGCGGATGCGCACGTCAATCTGGAAAAGGCGCGGGCACTGGGTCGATGGGCGCAGGTGTTCGCCGTATTCGTGCAGGACAACGCGCCGGGCGCGGACACGGCTTATGCTTCGTACCGCCGTCAGACCGCCTGTTTTCGGGCGCAGCTCGCCGCGAACAGAGAGCGGATCGTTCAGTGCCGCACAGCGCAGGAGACGGAAGACGCATTTGAAGAGGGCAGGCGCGCGGCCATTCTTTCCGTGGAAAACGGTGCGGCGCTGGGTGGGAGCCTTGAGCGTTTGGCCGAATTCCAGCGCGACGGCGTGCGCTTTCTGACGTTGACCTGGATGGGCGAAAACGAGCTTGGCTGCGGCGGTGAAGCGGGCGGCCCGCTTACGGAGTTCGGCCGTGCAGTGGTGCGTGCGCTGCCGCAGTATGGTATTGTACCGGATGTTTCTCACCTCTCCGACGAGGGTGTGGCGGAGGTGTTTGAATGTTACGGTGGTCCGGTGGTGGCCACGCATTCCAACGTGCGCCGTGTCACGGGGCACCACCGCAACCTGACGGAAAAGCAGATCCGGGAGATCGTACGGCGCGGCGGGTTGATCGGCATCAATCTGTGCAGTGCGTTTTTAAGCAGCGACCGCATGCGGGCATGCAGCGACGACGTATACCGTCATCTGGATGCGTTCCTTTCGCTGGGAGCGCAGGATACGGTGTGCTTTGGAACGGACTTTGACGGCGCACATGTGCCGGAGGATATCCGGGATATCGGGGGCATCCCGCGCTTATACGGGTACCTTCTGGCGCGCGGGCTGCCGGAGACGGTTTTGAACAAGGTGTTTTTTGAAAACGCCTGGAGTTTTTGGAAGCGCACTTTTTAGAAAGGGCTGGGCAGAGCCGCTCTGTCCCACGGAAAAAGAGCAGGCCTTGCAGGGCTGCGGAAAACGGCGGAACAGCCGGATAGCGGCTGTGGCTATAATTGGAGGGGTAAAGTATGAACTACACAAGCACGCGCGACAGTGCTCTCTGCACCGGTGCGTCCACGGCCATTCTCACGGGCATTGCGCCGGGAGGCGGGCTGTTTGTCCCGCAGCAGTTCCCACAGGTGGACATGCGGGAGTTTTACGGCCTGACGTATCCGCAGACGGCGCAGAAGGTGCTGGGCATGTTTCTGACGGATTATGACCCGGATTTTTTAAAAACCGCCACAGAGCAGACATACAGCACCGAAAACTTCGGCGGCAAGGCAGGCTTTGCGGCGCATGTGGCCGGGAATACCTATGCATTGGAGTTGTGGCACGGCCCGACCTGCGCGTTTAAGGATTATGCATTGCAGCTTATGCCGCGTCTGCTGGTAGAGGCCAAAAAAAAATCTGGGAGAAACAGGCGTGACAAAGATCCTTGTAGCGACCTCCGGCGATACGGGAAAGGCCGCGCTCGCGGGCTATGCGGGCCTGCCGGGCATCCGTATCGCGGTGTTTTATCCCAACGCGGGCACCAGTGAGGTGCAGCGCCTGCAGATGGCCACGCAGGAGGGAGATAACGTGGCGGTGTATGCTGTCAACGGAAACTTCGACGACGCGCAGACAGGTGTAAAGCGCGTGTTTGCGGACGAGGACCTCGCGCAGGAGCTGGCTGCCAAAAACGAAAAGCTTTCCAGCGCAAACTCCATCAACTGGGGCCGCCTTGTACCGCAGATCGTTTACTATTTTTACAGCTATGCGCAGCTTGCGGAGCGGGGGGATATCGCACCGGGCGCGCCCGTCAGCTTCTGTGTGCCCACAGGCAATTTCGGCGATATCCTTGCGGGTTATTACGCCAAACGTATGGGCCTGCCTGTGGAAAAGCTGATCTGCGCGTCCAATAAAAACAACGTTCTCACGGACTTTCTCACCACGGGTGTTTACGACGCCCGCCGCACGTTCTACAAAACGTCCTCGCCGTCCATGGACATTCTTGTGTCCTCGAACCTGGAGCGCCTTTTGTACCATGTAACACAGGATGCGGCAGCGGTGGCGGGATGGATGCGTGAGCTGGCGGAGCATGGGCATTACACCGTGCCCGCCGAAGTGCTTTCCGCCATCCGGGAGACCTTTGCCTGCGGCTGTGCCAATGACGCGCAGGTGCGGGAGGAGATCCGCGCGCGGTATGAAGCGGACGGATATCTGTGCGACACGCACACGGCGGTGGCGTTCCGTGTGGCACGGCAGCAGGCGGCCGGCGAAACGCCTTGCGTTGTACTTTCCACGGCAAGCCCGTACAAGTTCCCGTGCGATGTGCTGGGCGCGCTGGGGGCGGATGTGCCGGAGGATGAGTTTGAGGCCATGCGCCTGCTGCAGGAAAAGACCGGGGTCCCGGCGCCTGCGAGCCTTGCGGGCCTGCGGGAAAAGCCCGTACGCTTCACGCAGGTGGTGGAAAAGGACGGCATCCGGGCTGCGGCGCTTGCTTTGTAGAGAAAAAGGGTGCAATGAAAACGGCCCGTGCATATCACACGAGCCGTTTTTGCGGACATTTTTCGACGAAGCCTAAACTTCCTCAAAGGTCTCGCACATGGTCTCTTCACCGAGGACGGCCATGCGGTTTTTCACTTTGATCTCCTGCGCGGTGCAGCAGCAGTTGCCGTTGTTGTGCACACAGTTCTCTACTTCGCAGCAAATGCCTTCCAGAATCTTTTCGTCCTGCATTTTTATTGCCTCCTTAAAATCAGTTCGCAAAACGCCGCTTCATAGGGCGCGGCGCTTCCTTTTCTTAGTATGGCCGGCCTGCGGCCAGTCATTCGGAGGATGCTATGGCAATTTTTACAATCGGGGATCTTCATCTGTCGCTGGGAACGTCCAAGCCCATGGACATTTTCAGCGGCTGGGAGAACTATGTGGAGCGTCTGCGGGAAAACTGGCTGGCGGCTGTGGGTCCGCAGGATACCGTGGTACTGGCGGGGGACACCTCCTGGGCGATGAAGCTGGAGGACTGCAGTGCGGATTTTGCGTTCCTTCAGAATCTTCCGGGCAGGAAACTGCTCTTGAAGGGAAACCACGATTACTGGTGGACGACTATGGCGAAAATGAACGCCTATCTGGCTGCGAATGGGTTTGGCAGCCTGTCTTTTCTGCATAACAATTGTGTTTTTGCAGAAGGGCTTGCACTGTGCGGCACGCGGAGCTGGCTGTTCGACGCGGGCCAGCCTCACGATGAAAAGGTAATGAGCCGCGAATGCGGACGGCTGCGGGCTTCGTTGGAAGCGGCGGGAGATACGGAAAAGGCAGTGTTCCTGCATTATCCTCCGGTCTATCCCCAGGCGGACGCCGGGGAAGTGGTGGCGCTCCTGCGGGAATACGGCGTGAAACGCTGCTTTTACGGCCATTTGCACGGCCCGTCCATTCCACGGGCGGTGCAGGGGGAGCTGGACGGCATCGAGTATAAACTCATCAGTGCCGACGCACTGCGGTTTTTTCCATATAAAATTTGAATTTGTATAGAAATATTCATAAACGTATGCTATAATTGTACTCTGTAAGTTCAGTATTGGAGGAAATACAATGAATCTCGTCAAAAACGAAAAACTTGAAAACAACAGCCATGAACTGCAATTCTCCATTGACGCCGAAGCGTTCAACGCCGCAATTGCCAAAGCGTTCAAACGCGAGGCCGGTAAATACAACATTCCGGGCTTCCGCAAGGGCAAAGCCCCTCGCCATATGATTGAAAAGATGTTCGGCGCCGATGTGTTCCACTACGATGCCATCAATGACCTGTTCCCCGAGGCGTATGAAGCTGCCGTTGCCGAGAGCGGCATCGAGCCGGTGGACCGCCCCGAGGTGGACATCGTTTCCGCCAGCACCGAAGACGGCGTCGTGCTCAAGGCTGTCGTCACTGTCAAGCCCGAGATGAAGGTGGGCGAATACAAGGGTTTAAAAGCCACAAAGAAAGTCAATACTGTCGAGGACGCCGCTGTGGAGGCCGAGATCGAGCGCATGCGTGAGCGCAACGCCCGCATCATTACCCGTGAGGGCAAGGCTCAGGACGGCGACGTCACGGATATCGACTTCGAGGGCTTTGTGGACGGCGTGGCTTTTGAGGGCGGCAAGGGCGAGCATTTTTCCCTGACGCTGGGCTCCGGCCAGTTCATTCCGGGCTTTGAGGAGCAGGTTGCCGGCCATGAGGCCGGCGAGGAGTTCGAGGTGAACGTCACGTTCCCCGAGCAGTATCAGGCTGAGGAGCTGGCGGGCAAGGCCGCTACGTTCAAGGTCAAGCTGCACGAAGTGAAGACCAAGGAGCTGCCCGCCGCGGATGACGAATTCGCGAAGGATGTGTCTGAATACGACACACTGGACGAGCTGAAAGCCAGCATTCGCAAGGGCATGGAAGAGCAGAACGAGAAGAATGCCGAGCTGGAAGTGGAGAACGATCTGGTCGAGCAGATCGTTGCGACGCTGGAGGGCGATATCCCGCCCGTTATGTTCGAGACCCGCATTGACGAAATGGTGCGCGATTTCGAGTACCGCCTGCAGCAGCAGGGCCTGCGCCTGGAGGATTACATCAAGTATATGGGCGGCGACACGGCCAAGTTCCGCGAAGGCTTCAAGGAGCAGGCTGAGAAGCAGGTGAAGATCCGTCTGGCGCTGGAGGCTGTGGCTGCAGCAGAAGGCATCGCGGCCAGCGAGGAGGACTTCGAGAACGAAGTCAAGCGCATTGCCGACGCCTACAAGATGGAAGTGGAGAAGGTGCGCGGCATCGTGCCCGAGGCCGAAGTGAAGAAGGACCTTGCCGTGAACAAGGCCATTGACTTCATCAAGCAGAACGCGGACGTCACCGTTGAGAATGTGGCGCCCCAGAAGGACGAGAAGGCGGAGTAAAGCGGGCCTTTTTGTCGGATAGTGACGACGCGTGACCGATACCCGCATTTTATGCGCGTATCGGTCATCTGTTACCCTGCTGCGGCGGCCGGTTTTACGGCCCGCCTGCGGCGGGCCGCGCGGCCGGGTACAGCGGGCTGCCGCGGCCATGCGATTTCCCATAAAGACTGAACCGCTGTAAAACAGGGAGGCTAATTTATGAGTTTGGTTCCTTACGTTGTAGAGCAGACCGCGCGCGGCGAACGCTCTTACGATATCTTTTCCCGCCTGCTGAACGACCGCATCATCATGCTCAGCGAGGATGTGAACAGCACGACGGCCAGCCTTGTGGTGGCGCAGCTGCTGTATCTGGAAGGTCAGGACCCGGAGAAGGATATCAATTTCTACATCAACAGCCCGGGCGGGTCCATCACGGACGGCATGGCGATTTATGACACCATGCGGTATATCAAATGCGACGTTTCCACCATCTGTGTGGGTATGGCGGCCTCCATGGCTTCCGTACTGCTTGCGGCGGGCGCAAAGGGCAAACGTTTCGCGCTGCCCAACAGCGAAATACTCATCCACCAGCCGCTGATCGGCGGACAGGTGGGGCTGCAGGGGCAGACGACGGATATCAAGATCCACGCGGACCATATGGTGCGCACGCGCAATAAGATGAACGGTATCCTCTCCGCTTGCACCGGCCAGCCGCTGGAACGCATCGAGCAGGACACGGAGCGCGACAATTATATGACGGCCGAGGAAGCAAAGGCTTACGGCCTTATTGACGACGTGATCTCACAACGATAAAGGTGTTATATGGCAAATAAAGACAACAGCAAAGACAAAAATCTCATCTGCAACTTCTGCGGCAAAAGCCAGGACGAAGTGGAGCGGATGATCATTGGGCCGGGTGTGAACATCTGCAACGAGTGCATCGAGCTGTGCCACTCGCTGCTGGATGAGGAAGGCAAGGCTCCAGCTCAGGCCCCGCGCCGCGGCAAGGCTGCCCCGGCCCATGCCGCGCCGCAGGATATCAATATCCTCACGCCGGCGGAGATAAAGGAAGGGCTGGACCAGTATGTCATCGGGCAGGACAATGCCAAGGTGGTACTGGCTGTTTCTGTGTACAACCACTATAAGCGTATCCTGAACATGGAAAAGACGGATGTGGACCTGCAAAAGAGCAATGTTCTGCTGCTTGGCCCCTCCGGCGTGGGTAAAACGCTGCTGGCACAGACGCTGGCGCGCATGCTCAATGTGCCCTTTGCCATCGCGGACGCGACTACGCTCACCGAGGCAGGCTATGTGGGCGAAGATGTGGAAAACATTCTGCTCAAGCTCATTCAGGCTGCGGATTTCGATATTGAGCGGGCAGAGCGGGGCATCATTTACATCGACGAGATCGACAAGATCACGCGGAAAAGCGAGAATCCCTCCATCACACGCGACGTGGGCGGCGAGGGCGTGCAGCAGGCGCTGTTGAAGATCCTGGAGGGCACTGTCAGCAATGTGCCGCCCCAAGGCGGACGGAAGCATCCACAGCAGGAGTTCATTCAAATCAACACGAAAAACATCCTGTTTATCTGCGGCGGCGCGTTCGACGGGCTGGAAAAGCATATCCAGAAGCGCACGGACACCTCTGCGCTGGGCTTTGGCGGCAAGCTGAAGGAGGACCCCGAAAAGGCGAAGCAGAACCTGCTACGTCTGGTGGAGCCGCACGACCTGGTGCGCTTTGGCCTGATTCCGGAGCTGGTGGGCCGTATCCCTGTTGTGACAGTGCTGGACCCGCTGGATGAAGATGCGCTGGTGCGTGTGCTGAAAGAGCCGAAAAACAGCCTTGTGAAGCAGTACCAGACGCTGATGAAGCTGGACAGCGTGGAGTTGGATATCACGGACGAGGCGCTGCATGCCATCGCAAAAAAGACCATTGCGCTGAAGAGCGGCGCGCGCGGCCTGCGCAGCGTGATGGAGCAGTCGCTCATCGGCATCATGTACGAGATCCCCAGCGACCCAACCATCATCAAAGTGACGGTGGACGAGGAAACGGTGAACGGCGCGAAGCCGAAGCTGGAATACGGCGCGGTGCGCAAGCGGTATAAGGCGCTGGCGTCGGGCCGTGTGAACTGAGACGGCGGACGGATAAGTGAAAAAATGGCGGAACATGGGCGTTTTACCAATGTTCCGCTTTTCTTTTTGTTGAAAAGTTCACAAATTTCGTATATAATAAAGTTCCATAGAGCATTCATAGGGCTAAAGCCCTTTCAGATATGCATACAAAGGGGAGATACACGTATGTCGGAACGAGTAAAAATCATTTTGGATAAGAACGCGGATATCCTGCGCCTGCCGGCCATTGCACTGCGGGGCCTAGTGGTATTCCCGGGAAATATCATCCACTTCGAGGTGGGCCGCAAAAAGTCCATCGCGGCCATCGAATGGGCCATGAGCAATAACAACGCTGTCTTTTTGACTGCCCAGCAGGATATGGACGTGGAGGATCCCGGCTTTAAGGATCTGTATGCGTACGGCGTTGTGGCCGAGGTAAAGCAGGTGCTGCGTGTCTCGGACGAGCTTGTCAAGGTGCTGGTGGAAGGCAAATACCGTGCCAAGCTGCTGACGCTGGATTCAAGCGGGCGTTTTCTGCTGGCGTCTACCAAGGCCGCCGCGCTGCGCGGGACAAAATCGGTCGATTCCGCACGCATGGAGGCGCTGGTGCGCAGTGTGAAAGAAGTCTTTGAGGAATATCTTTCGCTGAACCCGCGCCTTTCCAAAGACGTGGTGTATACCATCATCACCAATGAGGATGCAGCATTGCTGTGTGATTATATCCCGGCAAACCTGCTGCTGAAATATACCGACAAACAGGCGCTGCTCAATGAGGGCACTGTGTCCGGCCGCCTGGAAAAGCTGCTGGAGATCCTGCGCCGGGAGACGAAGATACTGCACATTGAAAAGGACATCCAGAGCAAGGTCAACGAGCAGATGGACAAAAACCAGCGGGATTATTACCTGCGTGAGCAAATGCGGGCGATTTCCAACGAGCTGGACGATTTCGACGACACCCGCGAGGAGGCCGAGGAATACAAGGCGAAGATCGAAAAAACAAAGCTGCCCGAAGAGGCGCGGGAGAAACTGCTCAAGGAAGCGGACCGCATGTTCAAAATGCAGGGCAATTCCCAGGAGGCTTCGGTCATCCGCACTTATCTGGACACATGTCTGGATCTTCCGTGGGATACGCGTACCGAGGATAATCTGGACGTCAATAAGGCTGCTGCGCTTCTGGATAAGGAGCATTACGGCCTGAAAAAGGTGAAGGAACGCATCCTTGAGATTCTGGCCGTGCGCAAGCTGGCGCCCGAAGTCAAAGGACAGATCATTTGCCTGGTCGGCCCTCCGGGCGTGGGTAAAACGTCCATTGCACGGTCCATCGCTGAATGCCTGGGCCGCAAGTACGCGCGAATGTCTCTGGGCGGCGTGCGGGATGAGGCCGAGATCCGCGGCCATCGGCGCACCTATATCGGGGCGATGCCCGGCAAGATCATCAGCGCCATCCTCACGGCAAAGAGCGCGAATCCGCTGCTCCTGCTGGACGAGGTGGACAAAATGGCCAGCGATTTTCGGGGCGACCCGGCCGCCGCCCTGCTGGAAGCGCTGGACCCGGAGCAGAACGTCGCGTTCAAGGATCACTATCTGGATATCCCGTTTGACTTGAGCGATGTGTTGTTTATCACCACGGCCAATACTACGGATACCATTCCGCGTCCGCTGCTGGACCGTATGGATGTTATTGAGCTTTCCAGCTATACGCGCGTGGAAAAGTTCGAGATCGCCAAGCGTCACCTGCTGCCCAAGCAGCTCGCTGCCACGGGCCTGAAAGGCCGTGTGAAGCTGACGAACTCCGCACTGTACGGCCTGATCGACGGATATACGCAGGAAGCGGGTGTGCGCAACCTGGAGCGCGCCGTCACCGAACTGCTGCGCAAGTGCGCCAAGCGCATCGCGGCGGGAGAGGTGGAGACGCTTTCTGTAAGTGATAAAAACCTGGAAGAGATTTTGGGGCCGAAACGCGTGAAACCGGCTTTTCTCAGCCGTAAGGACGCCGTGGGCGTGGCCAATGGCCTTGCGTGGACCAGCGTGGGCGGCGAGATACTGCCCATCGAGGTGCAGACAGTGCCCGGCGGAGCAGGACGGCTGGAACTGACGGGTTCTTTGGGCGAGGTAATGAAAGAGAGCGCCAAGCTTGCCATCACCTACGCAAAAGCCCATGCGGAGGCTTACGGCTATGATGTTTCCGTTTTTAAGGATATCGATATCCACATACACGCGCCGGAAGGAGCCATTCCAAAGGACGGTCCGTCTGCGGGCGTAACGCTGACAACGGCGCTGGTGTCGTGCCTGTCCGGCCGCCCGGTGCGTTCTGATGTGGCCATGACGGGTGAGATAACACTCCACGGGCAGGTGCTGCCCATAGGCGGCCTCAAAGAAAAAAGCATGGCCGCCTACCGGGAGGGGATGAAGCTGGTGCTGATCCCGAAAGACAATGCTCCCGATTTGTATGAGGTGGACGACGCCGTGAAAAACGGTTTGACGTTCCGTCCGGTGAGCACGTTGGAGGAAGTTCTGCGCACGGTGCTGCTGCCCGCTAAAAAGCCTGCAAAGGCCGCGAAAGCGCCCAAGGCAGGCGGGGAAAAGCATACGCGCCCGGTGCCGCCGGAAAAAGCGGAACCGCAGCTCAGCATCCGCCAGTAAGGAGGCACGCATGGATACGACGAAAGCCGAGTTCAAGGCGTCCTACGGCCTTTCTTCTCAGCTGCCGGAACGGGACCGCGCGGAGATTGTTTTTTCCGGGCGCTCGAATGTGGGAAAGTCCTCTCTGATCAATAAGCTGTGCAACCGCAAAAGCCTGGCGCGCGTGAGCAGCACGCCGGGCAAGACGGCTACCATCAACTTTTATACGGTGGGCGGCGTCTATTTGGTCGATCTGCCGGGTTACGGCTACGCCAAGGTGGCGCAGGGCGAACGGCAGCGCTGGGATAAACTCATCAACAGCTATTTCGAGCGCGGACGGCGATGTGCGCTGCTGGTGCAGCTGCTGGACAGCCGCCATGCCCCCAGCGCCGACGATGAAATGATGCTGGAGTATCTGGCGCACCACGAGGTACCCTTCATTGCGGCACTGACGAAGGCTGACAAGCTGAAAAAAAGCCAATATGCCGAGACAGCGGCACGTTTTGCGGAAATCTGTGCGCCCTATGGGTGCAGGGGCGTGGTGCTCACCAGCGCGGATAACGGATACGGCATTCCGGAATTGCGGGATGTCCTGGACCAATTTTTAGCGGAGGGGTAAAGAAGTATGGAAACAAAAGTGACGGCTGTCAACGGGCATGGACATTTGACGATCGGCGGGTTGGATACCGTAGCGCTGGCCTCGAAATACGGTACGCCGTTGTATGTGATGGACGAGGATGCCATCCGGGCCAACTGCCGCGCGCTGAAAAATTCCATGGACGCGCATTATCATAAAAAGGGTCTGGTACTGTATGCCAGCAAAGCGTTCTGCTGCAAGCGGATGTACCGTATCCTGAACGAAGAAGGCCTTGGTGCGGATGTGGTGTCCGGCGGCGAGCTGTACACGGCGCTGCAGGCGGGGTTCCCGGCTGAGCGAATTTATTTCCACGGAAACAATAAGACGGCTGATGAGCTGACCATGGCGCTGGAGAGCGGTGTGGGGCGTATCGTGGTGGATAACATCGCTGAGTTGGAGCTGCTGGGCGCGCTGGCAAAGGCAGCGGGCAAAACGGCCAGCGTGCTGTTCCGCATCAAGCCGGGTATCGACGCGCATACGCATAATTTCATCCGCACCGGCCAGATCGACTCCAAATTCGGCTTTGCGCTGGAGACGGGCGAAGCGCTGCAGGCTGTGGCTGCGGCGCTCAAGACACCGGGCATCCGTGTGGCGGGCATTCACTGTCACATCGGCTCGCAGATCTTTGATATCGATCCTTTCTGCCATGCAGCCGAAGTAATGCTGGGCTTTGCACAGCAGGTGCGCGCAGAGCTGGGATATACCATTGAAGAGCTGAATCTGGGCGGCGGCTTCGGCATCCGCTATGTGGCGCAGGATGATCCCAAGGCGCTGGAAAGCTATATGGAGGCGGTCTCCAAGGTGGTGCTGGGTTTCTGCGAAACAAACAGCTTTCCGGTGCCGTTTATCTGCATTGAGCCGGGACGTTCCATTGTAGGGGATACGGGCATCACGCTGTATACCATCGGCAGCGTCAAAACCATTCCGGGCTACCGTACATATGTTTCCATCGACGGCGGCATGACGGACAACCCGCGCTATGCGCTTTACCAGTCTGCTTATGAGGCGGTCGTTGCAAACAAGGCTGCACAGCAAAAAGACTTTACAGCGACGATCGCAGGGCGCTGCTGTGAGAGCGGCGACCTGATTCAGGAAAACACGCAGCTCCAGACGCCTGCTGTGGGAGATATCCTGGCTGTGCTGTCCACGGGCGCGTACAATTATTCCATGGCGTCCAATTATAACCGTGTGCCCCGTCTGCCCGTGGTGATGGTGCGCGGCGGAGAGGACAGCCTTGCCGTCCGGCGCGAAACGTACGAGGACCTCGTGCGCAACGACGTATAATGGCTTACGAAGCATTTGCAGGGGTATATGACGCGTTCAACGAGGACGCGGACTATGACGCCCTGTTCCGGTACGTATGCGGCGTGCTCCGCGCTCACGGTGTGGAGGACGGCATCGTGGCGGACCTGGGGTGCGGTACGGGAGAACTGACGCTCCGCCTGGCGGCCGCGGGATATGATATGATCGGCGTAGACCTCTCGCCGGAGATGCTCAGCGTCCTGAGGGAGAAGGCTTGGGAAACGGGGCAGGAAGGCCTGTTGCTGCTGTGCCAGGACATTGCAGAGCTGGACCTTTACGGTACGGTGCGCGCTGCCGTGTCCACATTCGATACGTTCAATCACATCGGGCCAGCCGAAAAATTCCGGCGGGCCTTGTGCCGCGCTGCTCTGTTTGTGGAGCCGGGCGGACTGGTGCTTTTTGATATGAACACGCCTTACAAGCACGCACATATTTTGAGCGACAATGTCTATGAGATCGAGGCGGACGACGCGTATTGTGTCTGGCGCAACCGTTATGACGCGGCTGCGGGCTGCACGCATATCGCGGTGGAGATCACTTATCCCGATATGGATGAATGCGACAAGGAGGCCTTCACGGAGTATGCCTATTCTCTGGAAGAGATAACCCGTGCCTGCAGGCAGGCGGGGCTGCGCGTGGAGCATGTGGCGGACGGCGAGGATTTCGGCCCGCTGCGCCCGGACAGCGTGCGCTATTTTATTACGGCGGTGAAACAGGCCGCAGGGGAGAATGAATGATGTCAAGATTGATACGCGCCATTTCCGAAAATGGCGGGGTGCTTTTTTGCGCCGTGGATTCCACAGATATCGTCCGTGAAGCCGAGCGCATCCATAAGACGTCCGCGGTGACCTCGGCAGCTCTGGGGCGGCTGCTTACAGCCGCGTCGATGATGGGTGTAATGCTCAAGAGCGAAAAGGATTCTCTGACGCTGCGTATCAAAGGCGGCGGTCCGTCGGGTACCGTTCTGGCAGTTTCGGACGGGGCGGGCAATGTACGCGGTTATGTAGAGCAGCCTGTGGTGGAGCTGCCGCCTCGGGCAGACGGCAAACTGGATGTAGGCGGCGCTGTAGGCCGTGATGGCACGCTGAGCGTTGTGAAAGACCTTGGAATGAAAGAGCCGTATGTGGGTCAGGTGCCGCTGGTGAGCGGAGAGATCGCGGAGGATATTACGGCATACTACGCTGTCAGCGAACAGACGCCCACAGTGTGTGCGCTGGGGGTGCTGGTGGACAGGGACCTTTCCATCCTGACGGCGGGCGGCTATCTGCTGCAGTTGCTGCCGGGAGCCAGCGACGCGGAGATCACACATTTGGAACAAAATGTGGCGGCGCTGCCCTCTGTGACAGAGCTGCTGCGCAGCGGCGCGTCTTTGGAACAGATCATGGAGCAGGCTCTGGCGGGCTTCGCCCCGAATGTGTTGGACGAGCAGCAGGTGCGGTATCAATGCGACTGCAGCCAGGCGCGTGTGGAACGCGCGCTGCTTTCGCTTGGGCGGGATGAGCTTGCGGAAATGGCGGCGGAGGGCAAGCCTGTTGAGGTTTCGTGCCATTTCTGCGACAAAAAATATTATGTAGACGCCGGCGCGCTTTTGGGCGAAACGAAAGGATAAAGGCGTTTTTTTGAAAAAATTGCCGGATTCCTATTGACAAATATACGGCAATAAGATAAAATAAATATCGCCGCTCAGAGAGCAGCGGCGGTTACGCGGATTTAGCTCATCTGGTAGAGCGCCACCTTGCCAAGGTGGAGGTAGCGAGTTCGAGCCTCGTAATCCGCTCCATTTTCCGGTATGCGCCAAACCGAATACCGGATTTTTATTATCACAAAACTGCTTGACAAATAAGTGGTTGATGTGATAAAATAGCATGCGTCGGTTTGGTTTCGGAAGTTTAGCTCAGCTGGGAGAGCATCTGCCTTACAAGCAGAGGGTCAGCGGTTCGAGCCCGTTAACTTCCACCATGATGGCCCGGTAGTTCAGTTGGTTAGAACGCTAGCCTGTCACGCTAGAGGTCGTGAGTTCGAGCCTCATCCGGGTCGCCATTTGCCTCTGTAGCTCAGTCGGTAGAGCAGGGGACTGAAAATCCCCGTGTCATTGGTTCGATTCCGATCGGAGGCACCAAGGGCTTTGCAAGCGCAAAGCCTTCCCGCGGATTTAGCTCATCTGGTAGAGCGCCACCTTGCCAAGGTGGAGGTAGCGAGTTCGAGCCTCGTAATCCGCTCCATGAAAATTTGGCGCTGTAGCTTCAACTGCGGCGCCAAAGTTTTATGGTGCCGTAGCCAAGCGGTAAGGCAGAGGTCTGCAAAACCTCTATGCACCAGTTCAAATCTGGTCGGCACCTCCAATGCAAAAGCGCCGGACGAAATTGTCCGGCGCTTTTCGTATTTTTTTGAGCGTACAGGAGAATATAAAGCGGGAGAGTGATGGACATGAAGCGTGTTCTTATGATTGGTACCGGCGGCACCATCGCGTCCGAAATGACCGGCGCAGGGCTTGTGCCGGAGCTTACCACGGACCAGTTCCTGAAATATGTCCCGGCGGTGCGCGAGCTTTGCGATGTGACCTGCCGCCAGGTATGCAACATTGACAGCACGAACATGTCTCCTGCTTACTGGCTGGAGATCGCTCGTGCCATTCGCGAAGCGTATTCTTCCTTTGACGGTTTTGTGGTGTGCCATGGCACGGATACGATGGCGTATACCGCCGCTGCACTCAGCTACCTTGTCCAGCAGGGCCCCAAGCCCATTGTGCTCACCGGCAGCCAGAAGCCCATCAATATGGATATTACGGACTCCAAGACCAATCTGCTGGACAGCTTTGTCTGCGCTTGTGACGGACGCATCCCGGGCGTACAGGTTGTGTTCGGCGGTGCGGTGATCCTGGGGACCCGTGCGCGCAAAACTTATTCCAAAAGCTTTGGTGCGTTTTCCAGCATTAATTATCCGGTTCTGGGGGTTGTGCAGGACAATTGTCTGGTACCCTATATCCGCCCGCAGGCTCAGGCGGAACCCGTGTTTTATGATGCTTTGAATAGCCGTGTGGCACTGCTCAAGCTGATTCCGGGGGCTTCGGCGGGGCAGCTCCGCTTCCTTCTGGATGAAAACGATGCGGTCATTCTGGAGAGCTTTGGCGTCGGCGGCGTGCCGTCGGGTGAGACCGGGGAGTTTTACGAGGTTATCCGCAAGGCTTCAGCAAAAGGGAAGACCGTTGTTGTTACGACACAGGTGCAGAACGAAGGCAGCGATCTGAGCATATATAATGTGGGGCACAGCCTGAAAAACAGCCTGGGCGTGCTGGAAGCCTTTGATATGACGACTGAGGCCGTGGTGGCAAAGCTGATGTGGCTGCTTGCGTTGACGGATGACCCCAACGAGGTGCAGAAGCTCTTTTATACGCCTGTTGCAAATGATATCCTGCGCGGCGCAGGTATTTGAAACGGCTCGTGTGCGCCGCTGCGTACGAAGGCGGGCGGGAAGCGCAAATCAAAAAGAGCGGCGTGAAGCCGCTCTTTTTTGCTTTATCACAGCTTGGAGTATCCAAAACTGTTTACCAGGGCGTCGATGCGCCGTCCCTCTTTGCACAGCGGACAGTCGTGCATGGCGCAGCTCTGATAATCGGGAATATCATCCTTGTGGAACACTGCGTTGACGGGCTGGCCTTCCACCTCGTCTACTGCGCTGAAAATCGCGGATATTCCCACGAGCATGCCGCCATAATAGGAGATGCATTCCATGCTTTTGCGGATGGTGATGCCTGTGGTGACGGAGGCCATCAGGACAATGACATGCTTACCCTGGATCATTGGCTGGATATTGTCGCGGAAAATCATTTGGCTATTGGAGTTGTATTCCGGCGTGACCACGTAGATAGTGCCGTGAGCGTTCATGGAGAGATATCCGGCGCGTGTAAGTTCCTGGGCGAGCAAAGTACCGATGACCTGAGTGCCGTCCAGACAGACGATGGTGTCCACGATAGTGTTCGTCATATAAAGGCCTGCCAGCGAAGCGGCTACAGACCCGGCTTCTGACAGGCGCGTTTTGAGCGTTGTCATGTCGATATAGTAATTTACATGAGAATGGTTGGTGGCAAAATGGCCCGGAACGACCTTCAGGGGAACGGTGTTGTTCTTTGCGTACAATTTAACGATGCGCTTTTCCATAATAGCCTCCCATTTTCAAAAGCGTCCCCCTTTCCACGCAGAAAGTTGAACGCTTTTTTTAAGTATACCATATATAATGAGTCAAATCAACAAAATAATATTTAAATGATGAAAAATATTGTGCGAAAATGTTTTGCGCTTGCACAAATACGGTGGGCGTCGTATACTGGAAACAATAAAAGGAAAGGGTGGAACGCTGATTTGCCGGATTCCAATATCACGAAACACGCCATTGCCGCAGCCTTGAAAGAACTATGCCGCGAGAAAAGCTTTGACAAGATCAGCATTGCGGATATCACCTCCACCTGCGGCCTCAACCGTCAGACATTTTATTATCATTTTGAAGACAAGTATGAGCTGCTGAATTGGATTTATTATACGGAGGGGTTTGCGCGGCTGGTCGACGGAATTACGCTGGAAAACTGGGACAGCCATATCGCAGTGCTGTTCGAGACCATGCGTGCGGATAAAAAGTTCTACGAAAATACGGTGCGCTGTACGCCGGACACCTTTGGAAACTATTTGTTCAAAGTGGTGCGCGCACTTTTCCTGGAGGCCGTCGAAGCTCTGGACAATGGCACGGTACCGGATGCCGACAAGGCGTTTTTTGCAGACTTTTATGCCTACGGAAGCTGCGGAACAGTCAGAGCTTGGGTGGCTGCCGGTATGAAAACGCCGCCAGAGGAGCTGGCCCGCAGCCTAAAACGGCTTGCACAGGACAGTGAGAAGCTGGCATACCGGCGTTATGTTGAAGAGCGGGGCGAAAAGCCTGCTTTGTAGAAATATGTACAACAAAAAGGACGCCGCAGATCTTGCGGCGTCCTTCTTGTCATTCGCAAAGTCCGGCGGCGTGTTCCAGCAGAGCGAAAAGGTGTTCCCGGTCCGCTTCCTGCAGCATGGGATAGACTGCATCATACAGCTTGGCTTTTTGTGCATCGTCAAATAAGCCGCCGGCGACGCCTGCGGTAAATTCAACGAGGTTGCGTGCCGTTCGCGCCGGGTTTTTGGCTGCGTGCCGCAGTGCGGGATGCAGGGCGGCTTCCAGCGCTGCAGCCTTCAGCTTTTGTTCAAAGGTCATCTCATCACCTTACTTCGCTTCTATCCTACGCCATGGAAGTACACTTGCCCATAGACAAAATGTGCGGTTTGTCTAAAAAACGTACAACCGATGGTTATTGTCTGCTTTTTTTACAGGGGCGTACAACTGTATAATGACATGCGCCCGGACGGGCGGTATACTGATGCCACCGAAAGGAAAACGGGGCATATGTCCCGAAGAGAAAGGGCGCATGAGCATTATGAATAAAAAGGTTTTGGGCATCGCAGCGGCAGCCGCAGCAGCGGGCGGCGCGGTTTACGCGGCAAGCAAAGTAAAAAAACAGGCGCAGGCACAGGGAATGCGCAGGGAAAAGGAAAGCCTCCAGCCCCGTAATTACGGCGATAAGCAGGTTTATCTTGTGGGCGGCGGCCTGGCATCTATGGCTGCGGCTGCATACCTTGTACGGGATGCGAATTTTGACGGTCACAACATTCACATACTGGAAAGCATGGATGTCTTGGGCGGCTCAAACGACGGTGCGGGCAGTGTACAGCAGGGCTTTGTCTGCCGCGGTGGCCGTATGCTCAACGAAGAGACCTATGAAAATTTCTGGGAGTTGTTCCGCAGCATTCCGTCGTTGGAGCAGCCGCAGCGCAGCGTCACAGAGGAAATTTTGAACTTTGACCATGCGCATCCCACATGTGCGCATGCACGTCTGATCGACAAGGACGCCAAAATTCTCGATGTCCGCAGCATGGGCTTTGACAATGCGGACCGCTTGGCAATGACAAAGCTGCTGCTTACACCGGAGGAACGGCTCGACAATATGACCATCGAGGATTGGTTCGGCCCGCATTTCTTTGAAACGAATTTCTGGTATATGTGGCAGACGACCTTTGCTTTCCAAAAATGGAGCAGTCTGTTCGAGTTCCGGCGTTATATGAACCGCATGATTTTTGAGTTTCCGCGTATTGAAACGCTGGAGGGCGTCACACGAACGCCGTATAATCAATATGAGAGCGTGATCCTGCCGCTGAAGGCCTATTTGGAGACGAACGGCGTTCGGTTTGAAACAGGGCGTACCGTGACGGATATCGATTTTGCACCCGGGGAGGCGCTGACGGCGACAGCGCTGCATTTTTCGGACGGTTGCGCGGTCGATTTGCGCGAGGGCGACGTATGTATCATGACAAATGCCTGTATGACGGATTCCGCCACGTTGGGCAGCTTGCATGCACCGGCTCCGGCACCGGAACGAAAGCCGGTTTCCGCTGAGCTGTGGGCGAAGGTGGCGGCGAAGCGGCCGGGGTTGGGCAATCCGGAACCGTTCTTCGGCAACGTGAATGAAAGCAACTGGGAAAGCTTTACGGTGACCTGCAAAGGAAACCGGCTGCTGAAGATGATCGAAAACTATTCGGGCAACATCCCCGGCTCCGGAGCGCTGATGACCTTTAAGGATTCTTCGTGGCGTATGAGCATTGTGGTGGCGGCACAACCGCACTTCAAAGCCCAGGACCCGGATACCACGATTTTCTGGGGCTACGGCCTTTATACGGATCATGTGGGAGATTATGTGAAAAAGCCCATGAGAGATTGTACCGGCGCAGAGATCCTGAAAGAGCTGCTGCATCAACTGCACTGGGAAGAACATCAGGAAGAGATCATGGCGGATGTCGTTAATGTCATTCCGTGTATGATGCCGTATGTGGATGCACAATTCCAGCCGCGGGCAATGGCCGACCGGCCGCCGGTGGTGCCGCAGGGCAGCACAAACTTTGCGATGGTGAGCCAGTTTGTAGAGATACCGGAGGATATGGTGTTCACCGAGGAATATTCTGTCCGTGCGGCCCGTATCGCCGTGTACACATTGTTCGATATCCCCAAAAAGATATGTCCTGTCACACCCTACAACAAGGCCCCCAAAGTCCTGCTGAATGCAGCCCGGACAATGTATCGCTAAAGAAGCCGGGGCTTGTTTCATCGGAACGAGCCCCGGTTTTTCTGCGTGTTCAATTAACAAATCTTTCATGCATCCTGTTCGTGAGTATGATATAATGAATCAGGGCTGATCCTCAGTAATTTAGGAGAGGAAAAGGATAATCGCATGAATCTTTTGTTTTTTTTAACGCCGAAGGCCGAGGTGGCGTATCTGTATGATGACTTCACCCTGCGCCAGGCGATTGAGAAAATGGAGTACCACCGTTATTCCTCCATACCTATTTTAAATAGGAAAGGAGAGTATGTTGGCACCATTACAGAGGGTGATATCCTGTGGGCGGTGAAGCGGAATTATAACTTGAATCTGCAGGACGCCGAGGATATGCCGATCATGAGCATCCCGCGCAAGCGGGATAACAAATGCGTCTCAGTGGATACGGACATGGAAGAACTGATCGCGGCGGCAATGCGGCAAAACTTTGTGCCTGTTATTGATGGAAAAAACAGTTTTATCGGCCTGATCAAGCGTAACAGCATCATCCAGTTCTGTTACGACCAATACAAAAACAGTCTGAGACAGGAACCGCAGGTCTGCATGAAAATATCATGCCGTGAAAATGAAAAAAAGACGTTGACAAAAGTGCAAGGATGACGTATAATAATTTTTGCCGCCGGAACGGGCGGCAATGTCCGGGTGTAGCGCAGTTTGGTAGCGCGCTTGAATGGGGTTCAAGAGGCCGTGAGTTCGACTCTCGCCACTCGGACCATTGAGAAAACCGCATTGTAGCGCCAAAATGGCTTTACAATGCGGTTTTTTCATAATTTTAAAAACGGATGGAAACAGGTAAAAACAAACGGAAATGGCGAAAACCTGCGGACCACTTGCGGACCAACTGCGGACTATGCTTTCTTTTGCAAACCCGGCTCGGCTGTGATTTTTTCATTCAGCAATTTTCCGGCTGCTTTTATCATGCTGGGCTTTAAGTGCAGATATACTTCATGAATCATTTTTGCATTTGCGTGGCCGACAAGCTGGATTGCGATTTCCTCCGGGACGCCAGCCTCACAGAGCATGCAGACATATTCGTGTCGAAATTGGTGTGCGCAGACGTCGGCGCTCCAGTCTGTTTGATGGTATTGATATTCTTTTCCGTTGCGGATCCTTTTGTATGTGCGTTCGATGGGATGGGCATAGCCGTGCTTGCGCCAAAAGCGCGCCCATCTGCGGGAGTATTCGGAGGCTGTGACGGGCTTTGAACCCATGCCCACGATATAGGTGCGCGGCGGCAAATTGCGGTAGGGCAGAAGCGCTTCTTTCAACAGGTTGAGCAATGGATGCTGCCGGATGCCCGCGTCTGTTTTAGGGCACGTTATGTGGGGCTGGTTGGATATCCATTCCACTGCTTTTGTGATATTTATGATATCGTTTTTGAAGTCGATGTCTTTCAACTGGATGGCACAGGCTTCTCCGCGCCGTTCGCCGGTGCACAGATAGATAATGGCAGGCAATGCTTCGGGGTCCCCCAGGGAGGCTTTGACGATTTGGACCTGGTCCTCCTTGGGCGGCTGGCGGCGGCTGCGGGGCAGCCCGCGCGGCAAGGTTGTCATTTTTGCGGGATTGTAATTCCCGTGCCATTGCGGGTCGTCGATATAAAGCTGAAAAATCGCGTTCAGCACGGTTTTTTGATTCGATACAGTGGTATGCGCTCCGTTGAGTCCGGTAAGAAACGCCTTTATTTCCCATGGTTCGATGGACTTTATCCGGCGGCCTCTGAATTGCCCGAGCGCGCGGGTTATGCCGGGCAAATAGGATTTTTGCGTGCCGTGCTTCATTTCCAGCACCTGTGCCCGGTAACGCTCGGCCACGTCCTCAAAGAGCGGGCCGAGTTCTTCCAGAAGCTGTTCTTCCTGCCTGCGTTCTTCGCGGGTGATGATATACTCGCTGCGTTTTCGCCATGCTTCGATGGGGTCACGGCTGGAAAAGCTTTTGCGCTTCCCGTCTATTACTTCGTTGCGTTCCCACACGCCGTTTGCTTTTTGCCGCAGCCCCTCGGTAGGATCCTTTGGATTGGGACAATACAGGCGGGCAAGTGTTTTGCTGGTTTGCATAAAAAAATCTCCTTTCGGGTACAGGAAAGATAAGCCTGCCGAAAGGAGCACCAAAGCCGGAGCGGCGCGCCTTCGGGCGAGCTGTTTCTATAGAGTCCCCGCAGTGTTGCAGCACTGCGGGGATTTTTTATTTGTTTCCTGACCAGCGATATGCACGACGGAAACCAAGTTCTTCGGCTTCTGTTACTGTATTTGTATAACAATCTCCGTCCGCTGGGTTTATCATGGTATTGTCATATTGCTGATCAAATGGAAGATGATAGATTTTTTCGCCATCTTTTGAAATATTACATTTTATGAGGGGATAGTCTAAGCAAGGATAGTTTTCGATGACAGAAATACCGAGCATGGCAGCGCATTGCTTAGCGGTGGTGGAGAGGTTTGTAGTAGTAACGAATAAGCCAGAGATGTGATGCTCTGGTGTTTCGATAGCCTTTAAAATCATAGTTCCATAAAGCTGGAATATGTGGTTTTCACGTATGATTTTTTCCTTGGCCCATCTTTTACATTGAATCACGAGGATATCGGTGCCTTTCGTAGCAATTAAATCGCGTCCCATATCGTTAAGACCGGTTATTGCACCATTATATTTAACGCGGTATCCCTGTAATTCATATTGGTATCCTACATAACGTTCATATTCTATTCCAACTTCCCATTTGCTTTTTGGACGAGCACAATAACGATTGAGCGCCAGTTGATATTTTTCGCAGGATGGGAGTTGTTGATATTCTTCAGGCGAAAGCCATTTTTTTAAGGATGAATATTCGTCGCTTTCATCTACATCGGACAAAGCGGCATACTGCCGAGCATCAAACACGGAGACCTCTTTAAATTCGTTAAGCCAAGGAAAAAGTGTTTCGTAATATTTTAATTGGTATTCTAAAAGTTTGTTTTCTTTTCGGAGCTTTCGCTTCTCCGCAGCAATTCGAGAAACATCCTGTGACGCTTTAGGAGCAGGATGAGATTTTTCAAGAAGTGCAATAGCGGTTTTTTTGTCATAAATATATTCAAGGTCAGCATAAAGCTGAGCGAGCCACGGGCAAGATTGTGAATCATTCGATTGTATTTTTTTAATGCATTTTTCTTTTTTTTCGATAATCCGCAGATCCTCAGAGACCTGTTGCACTTGTACAGATATATCTTTTTCCTTCTTGTCTAATATTTGCATTCTGCTTTCCAATGAAACAGTCTTTGACTGAAGATTTTGAGATTGTACTTGAAGGCGCCCGCGTTCAAGGGCCAAATCGGATTTTTCTTTTTTTAGCTTTTCATTTACAGCTGAATCAACCTTTTTTCGATAGCGTGCTTCCGCTGAGCCGTATCCAATACCATAAATAGACAAAATAAAAAAAGCAGAAATAATAATTAGAGTGATTACATTTTCAAATGAATTCAAGTTCCCGGCCTCCCGCTATAGACTGGCTCCCAATTCCTTGATAATAACCGGAATATCTTTGTTTCATGATTTTTACGAATAAAACACAAAGATAAAATGCAAACCGCCTACCGTAAGCGGAAAGACTATTTTCTCGCAGTTCGGACAAGTTCGTTTAAATCGGTTCCCGCCATACATTCAAGAGCGTCGTCTACGAATTTCTTTGCATCGGTTGCTTTGTTGCTGCTGGAATAACATAGCTCGCGTTCTATGGTATCCACAACCGCCGACTGACCTCTAGGGTCGAGCTGGCGATATTTTTTTATAATTTTAAATTCTTCGGAGGTTAAACCATCGTCGTTATCATCTATTCCGAGCAACCAAGAGGAATTTACCCCTAGGACCTCAACCAAACGCTTAATCTTGAAAACATCAGGTTCCCGGTTATTCTTTTCATATCCTGTATATGTGCTTTTAGCCACTCCGATGAATTCGGCTACCTGTTCCTGTGTGTAACCTTTATCTTTACGAGCGATTTGAAGTCTCTCACCAAAAGTCATTTTTGTATGCCTCCATCAATAGTTGATTTTAGAATACACCTACCATGGTTTGCAGTCAATAGAAAAGTTTGCTTTTTGAGAACTTTATTAATCAAAAAGTATTGACAAGTTTGCGAAATGCGCCTATACTGTGCTCATAAGGTTGCAAAACGAAAACTTTTTTGGAGGTGATGCAGCATGTTTCGCAATCTTGAAGCTGAACAAAAAAGGGCGGGCCTTACAAATTCGGAGATGGCGCGTATTCTGGATGTTTCTCGTGTCACATACGAATCAAAGAAAAAAGATGGAAAGTTCAACCGCCCGGAAATTGTAAAACTCCTACGCTTCTTTAATTGCACTTTTGAATATCTATTCGACGATGGAAACGAAAGCCGTGACGGGGTCGCATAAAAAATGCCCCGCAGGGAGCGGGGCGGAAAGGAGGGCAATGTGGATAACGCAAAAAAATACCTCCGGGAGCAGTTGGAGCTGCTGGCGGAGGCGTCGCGCAATAAGGATTTGACGGTTCAAGAAAAAATGGAGATTGCGCAGGTTATTTGTTCGCTTGCGGTGAATCTGGCTTCGATTGATTCTTAGCATCCAGCAGAGCCTTTTCCGCGAGGATTCGGAAGGAACAGCATCCGTTGACAGCAAGGGCGCATACGCCAGCAAGGCAAGGCCCCATCTTGGTCGTTCCGTTTTCCAGTTTCGCGGTAAGAGGACACAACGCCACAAAAAACACCTCCTTTCACGGCCATTATACAACCGTGGGGAGGATGCGGACAAGCCCCGCAGGGAGCGGGGCGGAAAGGACAGGAATATGGACGATGTAAAAGCCTTTGCGAAGGCGCTTGATGCATTAGAACTCAAAAAGGAAACTACTCGGCCCAGAGGGACGGACAGTGCAAAGGTGATTCAAGTAATTGAGACTCTTTCACTTCGCGGGCGTGGCACGGAAGAGGACCCTGTCAGAGCGATTTCTCAATATTGGAATTTTGAGGGCGAACTACTGGCAGAACGAGACCCATGTTTTACGGGGAAGGATGAGATTTTTTAGCTTCGGTCTTTTCGTCTGCTGCAGCCACGATATCGGCATATAATGCTTCTTCTTCATGACGGTTGATATACCACTTCCCAATCAGCAGTTGTATTAATTTCAGAAGGTTTTCAGCTTCTTCGGGATCTACGTCGATAATACAATTCACATCGCGCTCCATGTGGGCGCCAATATTGCCAATGCGGCGCAAACCGTCAAGAGCTTTCCATTGTGAAGCAGAAATATGTGGTTTTAAAGCCGTTATTTCCGCATTCAGATTTTTTCGTGGATATCCCAAAAATCGTGAATCATTCCCTGCAAGCAACGACGTGAAAGCGTTGCAGACGCTTTAGGGCTGATACTTAAAATGGCATATGCTTCTTCATAGTCGCTACGGATTTGTACAGGAACATATTCAGGAAACTGAACCGCAAAGCTTGCAGGATAAATTGGAACAGTAAGTTCGTGTACGGCAGTACCCACGCCGGTGGCTATAGTAGAGATTTTTTCGCAGCTGGGACAGCGAAACAGCTTTATCCGAAAATTGAATTCGCTGTCGCGTATCGGCCGGGATGAGAATTCTTTTAAAAATGCAATGTCGAAATGTTGATGGTGCAGGTTATCGTCGGTTGAAAAAACTTCTTTGCAAAAGGGACATTTGAAGCTTGCCAAAATTTCACATCCTTTTTTATTTTATCTTATCACTGGATTCTGGATTTGACAACAACAATGCCCCGCAGGGAGCGGGGCGGAAAGGAGGCGTTACGGCATGCCGAGAGAAAAAGAACTGTATATTCCAACGCTGGAACGAATCCGGGGGCGGGCGGACCGGATTTACCCGGACAAGCTGCTTTATACACAGAAAGAGGCGGCTAAAATTATGGGCTGCTCGCCCGACTATCTGCGCGAGCTGGGGATACGCGGGCTTACCACCTGCGAGCAGCTGGCAAGGTTATTTGCATAGGAAGGAGACGTTGGGATGTGAAACCTATTTTAATGCGTATGGGCTGTGTGGGCATGCTGCTGCTGGCCGCGGGAATTGTTGACGGGGCCGGGAGCCGGCCGTACAGCTCGCAGGCGTTTTGGCCGCTGCTGCTTTTGGCGATGGGGATTGCCGTGGGCGGCATGGGGCTGGGTGTGCGCGCGGAGCTGCTGGACCCGGGGAAAGACCCGGAAACAAAAAGGCCCCGGCCGTGCGGGAACACGGACGAGGCAAAGGAAGTGGAAATTGCTATCTCCACTAAAAATATACCATGTGCGTATAAAAAACACAAGGGGGAAGCGGGGCGGCGTTGTGGGTAACGGAAAGGGCGCCCCTGCGGGCATGACGAGCATGGACGAGATTTTGAGCTTTCAGCAGCAGGTGAAGTATCTGTTGTATAAAATCAGCAGGAACGGCGCGCATCCGGTGCCGCTGGACGCTGTGAGCGACTACAAGGAGGCGGAGGCCGTACCGCCTGAAAAACGGGCGAGGCTTTTGCGGGACCTGCGGGGAGAAGTGCAGGCGCGGGAGATCATGGGGGACGAGGCCTATTTTGGCACGGCGTCGCTGATCAGCAAGATCATCACCTATGAACAGGCAATGGACGAAATTTCCAACCGCAAAATGATAGAGGGCACACGGGACATGCGGGTGACCTGGGCGGAGTTCCGGCGGATGATCGCCGCAGAAATTTACGCGGAAAGCAGGGAAGAAGAATGACCTTTTACGCAAGGATATTGGAATTGCACCCGGAATATGAGGGCATGCGGGCCGCTGACCTTGCGGCACAGGGGATGGCCTGCCCGGCGGAGCGCAGCGCGGAACTGCTGGGAAATGACGGCGCGTTCTGCGAAATGGAAAACAGAACGCCGGGCCGCTGCATGAAGTGCCAGATGAACTTTTTGACGGCGGAAGTGCCGGGGCATTATCGAGATATGGGAAATTGCAGTTGAATGCAAGGAGGGAAAAGACCATGAATGAAATGCAACAGGCATTTGATATCATCCGGCAACAGCAAGCGAAGCTGCCGGAATACAGCCCGGCCGTGATGGTTGGGCACCAGCTTATGGATTTGCTGAAAATGCAGCCGGAGGCGGCAGGCTTTGTGCTGCATGACCTGCAGGGAAAGGGAATGGGAATAGCGGACTGCGAGCAGCGTATCGAAGCATGGGCCGATGAGCACAAGAAGGGCGGCAGCTGCGTATGCGTTCCGCCTGACACGGCGGAACAGATCATTCGAAAATTTTACGGGATACCGGCCCCGGAAGAAACGAAACAGCGTGCTTTGGGGCTGGCAATCAACCTTGCAGACTTTTTATAAGGGGGCGCAGAGCCGTGATAAAGAACGATGACCTGCTGGCGCTTCCGCGGGCGGCAAAGCCTGCAAAGGCGATGCGCGCCGCACAGGAGCATGCGAGGCCGTGCACTGCGCCGGGCGTGATCTGCGCGAAGGTGCATGAAACGGCGGACGGGCCGGTGCTGGCACTGGACCTGTGGGCGCGCGGCGGTTTGTATGCACGGGAATTTTTTGACGGGCAGGGGAAGCGGCGTGTGTTTTTTTTGGCCGGACGGCGCATCAACGACAAAGGGCCTTTTCAAAGCGGCAGGATGCCACACCCTTGCATGGGCATCCCGGGCAGACGGAAAACGCATGGAGGCGTTTTCAATATTCCCCGGGGAATCACACGGGGAGCGGAGGAAATGATCTTCCTTGCAGAGCATGGCCGGCGCGGCGCTGACGGCACTTTTACTGCCAGCGGCGCGGGAAATGCGGGAGGATATGCACCGGAAGAGCTTTTTTCGGACAGGCTGCCGGAGGGATGGCAGCAGTACATGCAGGAACGCGGACTTGAAGCAAGGCACGTTTTGCTGATGGAAAGCGTATGGAAGGCAGACCCTTTAACCGGCATCCGGGAACGAATGGACAAATGCACCTGCAGCGCGTGCGGCGCCGTGCGTTATGAATGGCGCGGAGAATACGAAAACAGGACCATGACGGGATGCGACGCCTGCGGCGCGCACTGTATGGCCGTTCGCAAGAGAAACGGAAAGCTGCCATATGAAGCGGACGGCAGCCTGCTTTGGTTTCACCGCCACAAGGACACAGCAGTGGCGCAGGGATATGAAGTGAATTATTGGGTGGGCAATGACGCCGTGGAGCATTGGGCGGCGGTCCCCTCCCACATTTACGCTTGGGGACCCTATGGAGATTATGCCTTTAACCGCTATCAGTCGTGGGGCATGGGACGTCAGCGCGCATATCTGGACCAATGGTATGCGCAGGCGAGGATGCTGGACAATTGGCCTTTCCGCGGGGTGCCTGTACTGATGGCGCCCGAGGAGGGCGCTTTGAACGGAACGCCGCTTGAAAATGCAAGGCTGCGCGGCTATGCCCAGGCAAAGCAGCGGTGCCTTTACCCGGTGCGGATGGCAACCATCGGCCGGAGGCTGCCCGTGATGGAAGGCTTCTGCGATTTTGAAGATTGGTGGACAGTAAAATGAAGAAAAAACAGAAAGAAACGCAGGATATCTTGTCGTATCACACTCAGGCGGCGGGATGCTCAGACAAGGCACGCGCAAAGGCATCCGGAGGACGCCAGCCAATAGAGGAATGCGGGCGCACTGGGTTGTAAAAGGTCTCGATATAAGCGAAGACGTCTGCCATGGCATGTGCCCTTGAGGCGAAATGGCGCAGATGGACGCACTCGCACTTGAGGCAGCTGAAGAAGTTTTCGGCCACGGCGTTGTCATAGGGATCGCCCTTGCGGGACATGCTTTGCCGGATGCCGAGGCTGGCGAGACGCTGACGGTAAGCGTAGGCGGCGTATTGGACGCCGCGGTCGGAGTGGAAGATGAGGCCGGGCAGAGGCTTGCGGCGCCGGACGGCCATGCCGAGGGCGGCGAGAGTGAGATTTGTGTCGATGCGGTCGGAGAAGGCGTAGCCGACGATCTGCTTTGTGCAAAGGTCTTTCACAACAGCGCAGTAGAGCCAGCCCTCGCCGGTGGGGATATAGGTAATATCGCCGACCCATGCGGTGTCTGGCTTGTCAAAGGAGAAGCGGCGCGCAAGGAGATTGGGCGCGATGGGGTGCGCGTGTCTTGAGTTGGTCGTGGCTTTGTAGGCACGCCTGCGCGTGGAGGAGATGTTCATCTCGTTCATCAGGCGGTGGATGCGCTTGCGCGAGCAGGAAAGCTGCGGGCGGATCAGGTGATACAGGCTGTCCAGCCCAAGGGCGGGATAACGCTGGTGCAGGCTCAGCAGCCGGCGTTTCAGTTCCTGATCCTTCTGCCGGCGCAGAGAGGGTTTGCGGCCCAGCCATTCGTAGTACCCGCTGCGGGAGACCTCCAGCAGTCGGCATACAAGTTCCACAGAGGCCCCCGCGCGGGCCGTACGGATGTACCGGTACTTGTCCTCTATGGTTTGGAAAGTATGCCGACGGATTTTTTTAGATGTCAATGACCCCGTCTTTCTCTTCAAGCTTCTTGCGCAGTGCTCGAATCTCCGCCTCCAGTTCGCGCAGGCGTCTGGCGTCGCGGTTTTGGCGGTCAGCTTGCCCCGGCGATGGTGCGCCCGCCGCTTTCAGCCAGCTGCGCAGCGTGTCGATGCAGATGCCGAGTTCCGCGGCCACCTCCCGGCTGGGCCGCCCCTGCTCGGTGACCATCCGCACTGCCCCCGCCTTGAAGGCCTCATCGTAACGCGGCGGCGCTGGGTGCTTTCGTTCTTTGGTTGACATTTTTCATTACCCCTTTCCATTATACAGATTGTTTTTCTGTCCGGCAAATCGGGTATGGGGGCACAGGCGGGGGCAGCAAACCACCCTGACCGGGACAGCGCAATGCCGCATGACCTTTTTGCACGCCACGACAGGTTGGTGGAGGCGCAAAAGGAAAAAGAGCGCGCACAGCAGGCAGAGCGGGAAAAGGCAAACGCGGAAAAGTTTACAGCCATGTGGAAACGCATCCGCCGGGCGGACTGGCAGGAGGGCGCATACAGCATCCGGGCTGCTAAAAGCACACAGGAGCTTGTGGACGAGGGCCACGCACTGCACCATTGCGTGGGCGGATATACCCAGAATGTACTTGCGGGCCGGGTGATCTTTTTTATCCGCCGCGCCGACGAGCCGGACGTACCGTTTTTTACGCTCAATCTGGACATAAAAAGCGGGCAGATCATTCAGCTTTTGGGAAAAGGCAACTGCCATCCGCCGGAGGATGTAAAGGCATGGGCGGAGAAATGGCGTGAAAATGTATGGATGAAAAAGAAAAAGGCGGCGGGAAAGGCCGCGTGACGGAAAGGAAACAGGAAGATGAAAGGACAAGAGGTAAAAACACTGGACGAGCGCGCCGACGAGCGCCGGGATTTTGCCGGCGGGGCCACGGCGCGGCGCAGCCGTGACGGGAACGGCAAAATAGCGGCCCCTGTGGGGCCGGTAACCGGCCAGCGCGATTTTGCGCAGCAAAACGGAGGGCGAATTAAGCCCGACGAGCGCGGGCAGGCCATGCAGCTGCACAGCGATATTATGGCGAATATGCGGGCGGCGGCAACGGCAATGGTGGAGTTTTGCAGGCAGCTGAAGGAAATGCGCGACCGCAAGCTGTATTCGGCACTGGGGTTTGCGCGGTTCGAGGATTATGCGGAGCAGGCCGTTGGCATCAAGTGGCGGCAGGCTTACAACTACATTCAGGTATATGAACGGTTATCGCCCCAGCTGCTGGAGCAGAACGCGGGGCTGGGCGTAACGAAGCTGCTGCTTCTGACCCAGGTATCCGCCCCGGACAGGGCGGAATTTGCCGGGGAAAACGACCTTGCGGGCATGACGGTGGAGGAAATAAAGGCGCTGATATCGGAGAAGAACGGGCTTGCGCAGCAGATCAGCATGCTGGAAACGGAAAAAGCCGACGCGGAGAACAGCGAGACCTTTTTGAAAAAAGAGGTTGCGCGGCTGCAGGCGGAAAGCCGGGAAAAGGATGAACTTCTGGAAAAGCTGAGGCAGGAGCCTGTGGAGACATGCGCGGAGGAAGGCGGGGACGCAGAGCAGTGCGTTGACCTTGACGCGGTGCGCGCGGAAGCGGCGATGGCCGCCCGGGCCGAGGCACAGAAGCTGGCCGAAGCTGAAAAGGCCGAGGCTGTGCGCGCCGCCCGGGCGGACGAGCGGGAAAAAGCAAAAAAGGCTGCTGAAAAAGCGCAGGCCGATGCGGTGAAAAAAGCGGAGGACGCCGCAGCCGCCCGGGCGAAGGCACAGGCGGAGCAGGAGCGGGTGGAATTGGAGAACGCCGCAAAGCAGGCGGAGGAACGGGCGCATGAGCTGGAAAAGCGTCTGGAGATTGCAGGGGACCAAGATACCTTGCGCTTCAGCCTGTTGTTTGAGGGCATACAGCGGGACATGAACACAGCACTGGGACTGCTGAACAGCATGCGGGGCAAGGGGAATACAGACAAAGCGGACAAGCTGGGCAGCGCAATGGCGCAGCTGCTGGGACAGGCGGCGGAGCTGGCGAGGGGGGAATGACCGTGCCGCCTCTTGGCGAGCAGCAAGGGCTATGGGATATCGAAAGCCGACCGAAAAAAATGAAATTGGAGGCACACAATGGAACACGAATTTGAAAGACAACTACGCGCATTGGCGATTGAGCGACGTCCGGAGGCGTGCCTCGGATGCGGATTCGAGCACGGATGCAGCGTGCACGGCTGCGCGGTGATTCATGCGGCGGTTAACCGCCTTGCCGCCTATGAAGAAACCAGACTTGAGCCGGAGGATATGAAAAAGGCGTTTAACGAGGACGCCACACTGTGCCCTTCCCGGTTTCGTGGACAGTAAAAATGAAGAAAAAACAGAAAGAAACGCAGGATATCTTGTCGTATCACACTCAGGCGGCGGGATGCTCAGACAAGGCACGCGCAAAGGCATCCGGAGGACGCCAGCCAATAGAGGAATGCGGGCGCACCGGATTGTAAAAAGTCTCGATATAAGCGAAGACGTCTGCCATGGCTTGTGCCCTTGAGGCGAAATGGCGCAGATGGACGCACTCGCACTTGAGGCAGCTGAAGAAGTTTTCGGCCACGGCGTTGTCATAGGGATCGCCCTTGCGGGACATGCTTTGCCGGATGCCGAGGCTGGCGAGACGCTGACGGTAAGCGAAGGCGGCGTATTGGACGCCGCGGTCGGAGTGGAAGATGAGGCCGGGCAGAGGCTTGCGGCGCCGGACGGCCATGCCGAGGGCGGCGAGAGTGAGATTTGTGTCGATGCGGTCGGAGAAAGCGTAGCCGACGATCTGCTTTGTGCAAAGGTCTTTCACAACAGCGCAGTAGAGCCAGCCCTCGCCGGTGGGGATATAGGTAATATCGCCGACCCATGCGGTGTCTGGCTTGTCAAAGGAGAAGCGGCGCGCAAGGAGATTGGGCGCGATGGGGTGCGCGTGTCTTGAGTTGGTCGTGGCTTTGTAGGCACGCCTGCGTGTGGAGGAGATGTTCATCTCGTTCATCAGGCGGTGGATGCGCTTGCGCGAGCAGGAAAGCTGCGGGCGGATCAAAAGAGGGTTTGCGGCCCAGCCATTCGTAGTACCCGCTGCGGGAGACCTCCAGCAGTCGGCATACAAGTTCCACAGAGGCCCCGCGCGGGCCGTACGGATGTATCGGTACTTGTCCTCTATGGTTTGGAAAGTATGCCGACGGATTTTTTAGGATGTCAATGACCCTGTCTTTCTCTTCAAGCTTCTTGCGCCGTGCTCGAATCTCCGCCTCCAGTTCGCGCAGGCGTCTGGCGTCGCGGTTTTGGCGGTCAGCTTGCCCCGGCGATGGTGCGCCTGCCGCTTTCAGCCAGCTGCGCAGCGTGTCGATGCAGATGCCGAGTTCCGCGGCCACCTCCCGGCTGGGCCGCCCCTGCTCGGTGACCATCCGCACTGCCCCCGCCTTGAAGGCCTCATCGTAACGCGGCGGCGCTGGGTGTTTTCGTTCTTTGGTTGACATTTTCATTACCCCTTTCCATTATACAGATTGTTTTTCTGTCCGCGGCGGCGCGCGTCACAACGGAAAACCTACCATAAAAAGGAAGAACAAAGAAAGGCGCAGGAGGCAATGCACAAGCTGGCGCCTGCGCGCAGCCTTTCGATGAACGAGCTGTTAAGGGAGTTGGAGCAGTTCAATGCCAAACGCCGGCAAATGGGGCTGGCTCCGGTGAGCTACGGCCGGTATGTGGCTTTTCGGGATGCGAGCGAGGGGCCCACAAACGAAGAAATGAGTTTGGGGTAGCGAGCACGCTGGCCCCTGTGGGGCCAGTGACCGAACGCGCGGTTTCGCCGCAGGCGAAATGGAGGGCGATTTAAGCCCGACAAGCGCCGGGATAAGTACATAAAAGAGATATAAAAAGGATACCGTCCGCGGCATTTTTTTTGCCGCGGACACTTCCGTACACACGCGGCCATGGGGCCGCGAAAGGGCTTGTATGGAGTATTAAGTTAAGGACGCAGAGAGGAGAAAAGAAGATGGGAACGCGGTGCAGGTTTGTGCGGGAACAGCGGCACGTGTGTGGGGACAACTACATGGAGATAGACCTGTACCCGATCTCGGAGCGGGAGAAGGGCGCCAGCCTTTCAGCAAAGAGACGGCAGGCAAGCAGCCGCATCCAACAGAACCTGAACGCCAGGAATGCAAGGCGGTATTTCATCCAGCTGCTGAATGCGAATTTTACGGAGAGTGACATCCATTGGACGGGAACGTATGACGACGCGCACCTGCCGGACAGTATCGAACAGGCGGACCATGATTTGGAGTTGTTTTTGCGCCGGGTGAGAAGCCAAAGCAGAAAGCGGGGCTTGCCTGCGCCGCGTTTTATAGCCGTGACGGAGTGGCGGGAAGAAGGCGACGGCCTTCCAGCGGTGCGGGTCCACCATCATGTGGTACTGCGCAGCGTGCTTTCCCGCGACGAGCTGGAGGGGCTGTGGTACCGGGGTGCGAGCGCGGGGCCACGGCAGGCGGAGCCGGACGGGGCAGCGAGCACACTGCCCCCAGCGGGGGCAGCGACCGGGCGCCCGGTTTTGCGCAGCAAAATGGAGCCGAACGGCGACAAGGGCCGGGGAAAAGATAAAGAGCGGCTGGGCATTACCAATGCGGACCGGCTGCAATTTGACCGGGAGAGCCTGGAACGGCTGGCGAACTACCTGACAAAATACACGAACCGGAAACGCCGCTGGCGGCAGAGCCGGGGCCTTGAAAAGCCGCAGCGGCCACGGCCGAACGACGGGAAATACACACGGAGGCAACTGGAACGGCTGGTGACGAGCGGCGCGGTGTTCGATTCGGAATTTTGGCGGCGGAAGTATCAGGGCTGGGAGATCAACGATATAACGCCCATACAAAACGATGTGACAAAGGAATGGAGCATATACCTGAAACTGCGCAGGACGGTCCCGCGAAGAAAAAGCGCGGTTTTTGCGAAACTTCGCAAATCTTGATTTTAAACATTCCCGAATTACAGATAAATTAAGCATTGCAGGAAAGGAGCAAACGAACGTGGCGCGTACATACAAGTATCATGTGCCGGACGCATACCGGGGCAACGGAGGAAGGCGGCCGGAGACAAAGCGGACGACGTGCAGCACAGACCCGATGCTGGACCTTACGCACCCATATTTCCGCGCGGCAATCGCGGATTTCAAGCGGTTTGAGGGCATTGAAAAGGACAAGCCCCTGACGCGGCGGCAGGCGAAGCTTTTTGAATACCGTGTGCTGACCGGGCGCATCCGTGTTGCGCTGCCAAAACGGGAGCTGGAGGAAGCGGAGGACGCGGCCGCGGACAGCGAACGCTTTCGCGGCGTGCAGGGATTTGACAGCCTGATCGAGATCGTCAAGGCTTCACAGTGAGGGACGCTGTGAAGCGGGCTGTGCTCTTGACCGTGGAAAACCATCTGCGGCAGTACCGGAGGCTCCAGCGGCGGCAGGACCGCGAGGCGCGGGCGTGGTGCGACGCGGTGCGCGAGACGCTGGAAGAATATGAAACCGGAGGCGAGCCGATGAAGGCCCGCCTTTTGGTGCTGCGGTATTTTGACGGGCTGACGGAGGAAAGCGTTATGGATTTTATAAACGCGAGCCGGAATACCTATTATGCGTGGAAAAAGGACGTCCTGGACACCGTTGCATTCCATGCTGCGCAGAAAGGGCTTTTATAGATAAAATTTGCATTCAAATGCAGGGCAAAATGGCTGAAAACCGTTGATTTTCAAGGGTTTTCGGCCATTTTTTGTTTTGAAAATGTCTGGTATAGTCAAGCCTGCACAAAAATGGAAAAATGGTATGCAGAGGGAGGAAACGTGGCGGAGGTGACAGCGTGAAATACCGCAAAAACAGCGTGCCGGGGAAGCAGCGCGGCAAAAAGTACAGCGAAGCCGTGCGCACGGCCTGCATGTGCGACCTGCTTGTGATGGACAACCTTTCGGACGTGGCAAAGAAGCACGGAGTGCCGGAAAGCACGCTGCGCACCTGGAAGGCAAAAGCGGAAAAGCTGGGGCCGGAGGGTGAAAAGAGCCTGTGGGCGCAGGCACGGGACGAGCAGGTGAAGCAGATCGCGTTGAAGGCGGCACAGGGCGCAAGGCTTGGCACGGAGCTGATCGTCCACAGGCTGGAAGCAGGGCAGCGGAACATGCAGCGCTGCGACGAGATAGACCGCATTCTGCTGGGCAGCGAAAAGAGCGAGGGCCTTGTGCTGTGGGGCGACACGGCGGTGGACGAGCAGCGCCAGCGCACGAAGCTGGGCAGGGAGCTGGAGGAGCGGCTGCGGGACGAGCGGCAGCAGCGCGGCCGCATCATCCCCGGGGATTTTGCGCTGGCGAATATGACGCGGACGCTTACCAGCGTATCCGCAAAGGGCGCGGGCGAGCAGGGCGCGGCGCAGGCAGGCGGGAAACGGTATGAAGATTATCTGGACCAGCTGGCGGGAGACGAATGGTAAATGGCGGTCAACACAAAAAAGTACATCGAACAGTTTTTGCAGATACGCACCAAAAGCGCCGAGGTGGTGCCGCTGCGGCTGAACGCACCGCAGCAAAAGCTGTATGCCGCGCTGGCGGCGCAGGCCCGTGCGGGGAAGCCTTTGCGCGCCATTGTTCTGAAGGCGCGGCAGATGGGCTTTTCCACGCTGACCGAAGCAATGATATTCAAGCGGACGGCGACGCGGAAAAACGTGCGCAGCGGCATTGTGGCGCACGACGAAGATGCAACAAACAACCTGTACCGCATGACAAAGCTGTTTTATGAGCGCCTGCCGGAGCCGATGCAGCCGCAGCGGCGGGCGCTGAACGCGCGGGAGCTTGTTTTCAACGATGCGGAAGGGCACGGGCTGAACAGCTCTATCCGCGTAATGACGGCGGGCGGCAAGGGCGTGGGACGCTCGGAAACCTTCCAGAACCTGCACCTTTCCGAGGTTGCGTTCTGGCCCGGGGATAAGCTGGGGACCTTCACCGGACTGATGCAGGCCGTGCCGGACAAGCCGGAAACCATGGTGATTGTGGAAAGCACAGCAAACGGATTTGATTTTTTCAAGGACCTTTGGGACGCGTCTGTGGCGGAACGGAATGATTTTGTACCCGTGTTCTGCGCGTGGTGGGAACTGCCGGAATACAGAAGGCCGTGCGGGGACGGCTTTATGCTTACGCCGGAAGAAGAAAGGCTGGCCGCGTTGTACGGGTTGGACCACGAGCAGCTTGCGTGGAGGCGCTGGGCCATTGAAAACAACTGCGGCGGAGACGTTGAGCTTTTCCGGCAGGAATATCCCGCATGCCCGGAGGAAGCGTTTTTGAGTACAGGCTCCTGCATATTCGACAAAGCGGCATTGATGGCGCGACTGCAGGCGCTGGAGCCTCCGATGCGCCGGGTGCGGTTTGAATACGCCGAGCACGGAGGGCTTTTGACGCTGGTTGGCGCTGTGGACGACAAGGCGGGGCCTGTGCTGATCTACCGGGAGCCGGAGCCGGGCAAGCCCTATGTGCTGGGCGGCGACACGGCCGGGGACGGGAGCGACAATTTCACCGGGCAGGTGCTGGACAACACCACGGGCGGGCAGGTGGCAGTGCTGAAGCAGCCGTTTGACGAGGACGAATATGCGCGGCAGATGATGTGCCTGGGATATTTTTATAATACGGCGCTGCTGGGCATCGAGGCGAATTTTTCCACGTTCCCCATCAAGGAATGCACGCGGCTGGGATACCCGCGGCAATACGCCAGAGAAGTGACGGACAGCTACACGCAGCGGCTGGAACGGCGGTACGGCTTCCGCACCGACCCGAAAAGCCGCCCGCTTGCGATTGCGGAGCTTGTGCGGTACGCCCGGGAGCATCCTGAGGAACTGCGGGACGCGGACACCATCCGGGAAATGCTGGTTTTCGTAAAAAACGAACGCGGCAGGCCGGAGGCGATGCAGGGCGAGCATGACGACCTTGTGATGGGGCTTGCCATTGCACACGCGATACGCGGGCAGCAAAGCTATTTGCCGGAGGAAAGCGGGGACGGCGGCGCATACGCGGAGGAATGGATCGGGGACGGCGGAGACGCTGATTTTTTGGATTGGAGTGGTTGACGTGTTTATAAGCAAAAAAGACTTCGACGCGCTGTGTGAGAGGGTGCGAAAGCTGGAAGAGGCGGAAACGGCACGGGCGGAGGATCTGCGCAGGCAGGAGGAATACGAGCGCAGCATGCAGCGCCAGTTTGAAAACATGCTGGCCTACGACGGCAGCGACCAGACGGCACGGGGGAACGAATGATGCGGGAGGAAATGACGCCGCAGCGTGTTTGGCAGGAGTTTACAAGGGCGCAGAACTTCAACAACGCGATTGAGCTTTACGAGACCGTGGAGCAGAACGAGGATTTCTATATCGGAAACCAGTGGCGCGGCGTGAACGCGCCGAATCTGGACCATCCCGTGATGAACATGCTGTGCCGGGTGGTGAAGTTCTTTATTTCGTCGGTCATGAGCGACGATATCGGCATATCTGTTACGGATTTCGACGAAAGCAGCGCCATGAAGCCCGTGCTGGATATGCTGGGCGTACAGTTCGACCAGATCATGGAGGGGTGCGGGTTCAAACGCAAGGCGCGCGAGGTGATACGCAATTCCGCCGTGGACGGGGACGGCTGCATGCACTTCTATTTCGACCCGGAGGACGACATGCAGGGCGCGGCGGGCACAGCGGAAGCCTTTCGCTTAACACCCACGCCCGGACACATTGAGGCGGAGATCATCGAGAACACGAACGTGCATTTCGGCAACCCGCAAAGCGGAGACGTGCAGCGCCAGCCGTATATCCTGCTGAATTTCCGGCGGCTGGTGGAGGAGGTGCGGAGGACCGCGCGGGAGAACGGCGGCGACGCGGATGCAATACAGCCCGACGAGGACGCCTATAAGCACGGGGACGCACCGGAGGAAGGCAAGGTCACGGTGGTGCGGCGGTACTGGAAGGAAAAAGGCAGGAATGGCCGGAAAACCGTGTGGTTCTGTGAAATGACGGCCGGCGCCGTGGTGCGCGGACCGACCGATACGGGCTATTCGCGGTATCCCATCGCCTTTATGCCCTGGGAAAAGGTGAAAAACCAATACCACGGGCAGGCGGCTATTACCGGGATGATACCAAACCAGATCTTTGTGAACAAGCTGTTTGCCATGGCCATGCAGCATGTGAAGCAGCTTGCGTTCCCGAAGGTGATATACAACCGCAACCTGATGGCAGGCCGGAAATGGAACAACCGGGTGGGCGAGGCCATTGGCGTGAACGGAGATCCGAACGTGGCGGTGGCAACGGGGTTTCGTGCGCCGGACATGTCGGCGCAGGTGCTGGTGATGATCGACAAGGTGATCGAATACACGCGGGACACCATGGGCGCATCCGACGCGGCGCTGGGCAATGTGACGCCGGACAACACGTCCGCCATTATCGCCGTGCAGAAAGCGACAAGCATGCCGCTGGAGCTGCAGCGACAGGACTTTTACTGTTTTGTGGAGGACAGCGTGCGCATCTGGATGGACATGATGGCGCAGAACTACGGCGTGCGGATGGTACGGATGAAGGCGCCGGAGGCGGAGGCGGAAGCCGTGCCTGCGCTGCCGGACAGCATGGGCGCCGGGATGCTGCCGCAGGCAGCGGGCGGCGCGCCCGGTATGGCCGGGGCAATGCTTCAGCCGGCGGCGCCGGGGCCTGCAAGCGGCATTCCGGTTTTGCGCAGCAAAATGGAGGGTGATTTAAGCCCGGCAAGGGAAGATGCTTATGAAACGGCGCCGTTCAATTTTTCGCAGTTGAAGGGCATGAACCTGCGGCTGAATGTGGAGGTTGGCGCGGCCACGTACTGGAGCGAGCTTATGCAGGTGCAGACGCTGGACAACCTGTTTGCCAAAGGCGTACTTTCCGACGCGGTGACGTACCTGGAAAATATGCCGCGCGGCTATATCCCGGGGCGGCAGGAGCTGATTGACGCCCTGAAAAAGCGCCAGCAGGAGATGGAGGCCGCGCAGATGGCCGCTGCACAGGCGGCGGGAGCGCCAACAGCGGGAAGCGGGGTGACGTTAGGATGAAATGTCCCGAATGCGGCGCGGATGGGCGTGTCTGCCATGTGAAGGAGGACGCGCCGGGCGGTGTGGAGGTTACATACCTGTGCCCAAACAGGCGGTGCAGGCTGTACGGGCAAGACTGCGCCGTGGAAACACTGGCACAGCCGCAGAGCGACCCCGAAGAAAAGGTATAAACGGCCGACGGGGGCCGGGTTTTTCGAGCCGGGGCCACAAGCGAGCAAAGCGAGGTTGGGGGGTGAGAAAATGTTGCCCCCGGCGGGGGCAATAACCGGCAGCCCGGTTTCGCCGCAGGCGAAATGGAGGGCGATTTAAGCCCGACAAGGGCCGTTTGCATAACACGGGCCGACCAAGCCCGGGAAGGAAAAGCAATGGATGAAAACATGGCGGCGGACGTCCTGACCGGGACAGACGCCAGCGCGGAAGGCGCAGATTTTGACGGCCTGTTTGACATGGACGGCGGCGAAGTGACCGCGGAGCCGCAGGAAACGGAAGGACAGGAGGGCGCAGCGGAAACGCAGGAGCCGGAGGCCGACCCAGCCGAAGGAACCTGCGCGGACGCACAGCCGGGCCGGCAGGAGCAGCAGGGGGCGGAGCCGAAGTACAAGGTGAAGTTCTACGGCCAGGAGCAGGAAATGACCGTTTCCGAGCTTGTGGCGGCTGCCCAAAAGGGCCTGGATTACGACAACGTGCGCGCGAGGCTGGAGCAGGCGCAGCAAAGCGCGCCCGCCGTGCAGCTGGTGGAGCGGTACGCCGCGGCCAACGGCATGACGGTGGAGCAGTATCTGCAATTTGCAAACCAGGGCTTTGAGCAGCAGGCCGTGGCGCAGCTGGTTGCGCAGGGCGTGCCGGAACCGGCCGCAAAGGACCTTGTGGCCGAACGCCTGCGGCTGGACCGCGAACGGCGCAGCATCGCGCCGCTGGCCGCGCAGCAGCGGGCACAGCAGGAGCAGCGGGAAAAGCTTTCCCCCTGGATGGAGCTGCTGCGGGAGTATCCCGGCACGAAGGAGCTGCCGCCCGAGGTGGCGCAGCGCGTGGCGGCCGGGGAAACACCGCTTGCGGCGATGCGGGCCTTTGAGCTGGCGCAGATGCGCGCACAGCTTGCGGCGAAGGACGCCGCGCAGAAGAACAGGCAGACAGCGCCGGGCAGCGCCGGCGGCCTGGGAGGCAAAGAGAGAAAAGACGATTTTGAAGCCGGATTTGACGCGGGCTTCGATTTTTAAGGGAAGGAAGAAAGAATTATGAGCCAGACTGTAAACCTTGATACAAAGTACAGCAAAAAGATAGACCAGGCGTTCACCATCGCCAGCCTTTTGAAAGGGCGGCTTTCGGCGGAAAACGAGTTTGTGGGCGCGCGCACGGTGCGCATCCACAACATCAACACGGTGCCGTTGAACGACTACAACCGCGGCGCATCCGCAAACCGCTACGGCGAGCCGGCCGAAGTAGGCGACACGGTGCAGGAGCTGACGATGACGCAGGACAAGAGCTTTTCGGGCGTGATCGACAAAGGCAACAACATGGACCAGAGCATCAACAAAGCGGGCAAGTTCCTGGGCGTGCAGATGAGCGAGGAAGTTATACCGGCCTACGACAAATACTGCTTCAGCCGTCTGTGCATGCTGGCGGGCAAAATCGTGGGCAGCGCGGACGCTGTGAGCGGCACGAACGTGATCAAGCGCATGAGCGCGGCGCGCAAGTGGATGCTGGACAGCAAGGTGCCGCTGAAGGGCCGCACCTGGTATGTGCGCAGCGACGTATTCACCGCGCTGGTGGAATGCGACCAATTCAAGAACCTGGAAAAGCTGGGAACGAAGGCCGTGGCACAGGGCCAGGTGGGTGAGCTGTTCGGCGCGCCGGTTGTGGAGGTTCCGGAGGATTATTTGTCCGCAGGCGTGAATTTCATTCTGCTGCACAAGCGCGCGGCGACTGCGCCGGAGAAAATCCACGACTGCAAGACGCACATTGACCCGCCGGGCATTTCCGGCAATCTGGTGGAGGGCCGCTTCTACTATGATTTGTTTGTGTACGGGCACAAGGCGGACGGCGTGTATGTGGACGTTACCACGAGCAGCAGCGTTACGGTGCTGGCCGCGCCGACGATCGCGGCGGCGGGAGGCGCGATTACCGCAGCAAGCGGCGCGACGGCATACTACACCACGGACGGCACCGACCCGCGCTACAGCCTGACGGCCAAAGCGGGCACCGCGCCCACGGGCGGAAAGGGCGTTGTGGTGAAGGCGTACCAGGTGAAGGAAGGCGCATTCCCGTCGCCTGTGGCTACGCAGGAGCTGACATCCTGACAGGAGAGAAAACAGAGAGAGGCCCCGCAAGCGCGGGGCCTTTTCTGAAAGGAGCGTGTTTTGCACTTGACTGCAATGGAGATATTCACCACGGCGTGCAGCTACATTTCGCAGACCGTGGAGGACAGCGAGGATATTATAGGCTTTGCGCCGGCGTGGCTGAACGTGCTGCTTGCCGAATGCCTGGAAACGGAAAACACACTGCGGCGTATGGACGGGCAGGCGGAGCTTGAGGAGGCCCCGCGCGTAAGCGGCGAGACGATGAACATGGAAATACCGTACCACGACGCGCTGACGCGAATCGCTCTGCCTTACGGCCTGGCAAGCGATGTATACCGGGACGCGGACGACAATTATCGTGTGAAAAAGTTCCGGGATTTGTACATTGCCGCGCTGGAGGAAGCGGTGCGCGGAGAGGCCGAAACGGTGGTGGATGTTTATGCCTAAGCGCATCGTTGAAAATGAGAGCATCCCGGAGGTTTCCACCCGTGCCGTGACGCTGGAAAAGTTCCGGGGTGTGGATTTGAGCAGCAGCGTGACGAACGTAGCGGCGACGCGCAGCCCGGCCGCGCCCAATATGATGCCGAGCGCGGACGGCTTCCCGGTGAAGCGTCCGGGCTGGCACGCGGTGCTGACGCTGGAGGGCGAGGTGCATGGAGCTTATACGCTTGTGAAAAACGGCACGGCGCACCGCCTTGTGCATGCGGGAACAACGCTGTACAAGGTGACGGTGGGAGAGGACGGCGCGGAAACGGCGGCCGCGGTTTACACAGAGATGGCCGATCGGGAAAGCAGCGGCGTGCAGCTGAACGAAAAGCTGTGGCTGCTGGACGGCAAGACGTACCTTGTGTATGACGGGGAAACGGTACAGCCTGCCAGCGCTGTTGCGACGGTGCCGAAAATCACCATTGCGAAGGCGCCGAACGGAAAAAGCGGGGCAACCAGCTATTTACCCGTGAACCTTTTGACGGGCAAGCGGACGGACAGCTACCGGGGCACCGAGGAAACCAAAGCGGAAACCGTGTATTATTTGAGCTTTAACGCGCTGACGGACACGGCCGTGACGGCACAGGTGCTGCAGGCGGACGGAAGCTGGGCCGCGAAGGCAGAAGGCACGGACTTCACCGTGGACCGGCCGCTGGGCAAGGTGACGTTTAAGACCGCGCCGGGGAAAAGCCCGGTGGACGGTGAGGACAACGTGCAGATCACTTACGAGGTGGCGGACAGGGCCGACACCATCAACAAATGCCGGTTTTGTATTTTATACGGCGTTTCCGGAGCGCTGGACCGTGTTTTCGCGGCAGGCAGCCCGGACGAGCCGAACGTGGACTACTGGAGCGAGTGGAGCGACCCCGCGTATTTTGGGGATGTTTCTTACAGTATCCTCGGGCAGGAAAGCAGCCCAATCATGGGATACAGCGTACTGGCCGACACGCTGGTGACGCATAAGCAGGGCGAGGAAAACGGCCGGAACGCCTTTGTGCGCAAGGGTGAGCTGGACAGCGACGGCTTTGCCGTGTTTAAGATCACCAATGTGATACAGGGCGACGGGGCCGTGGCGACGCGCAGCTTTGCGTCCTTGAACAGTGAACCGCTGTTTCTGACGGCGCGCGGCGTGTATGCGCTGACGCCCAGCGATGTGACCGGGGAACGGTATGCGCAGGAGCGCAGCTGGTACATCGGCGCGGCACTGACGCGGGAACAGGCGATGGAAAAGGCGTGCGCAACGGTGTGGGGACGCTTCTATGTTCTGGCCGTGAACGGGACGCTGTACCTGCTGGACGGCGCGCAAAAGAGCTACGAGAGCAAAAACCCGTATTCGACCTATCAATATGAAAGCTACTACTGGCCGGGCATTCCGGCCACCTGCGTTTGGGTGGAAGCCGGTGCGCTGCGGTTCGGGACCGTGGGCGGCGAGGTGCGGGAGTTCTGGCCGGGGACGCTGGCCGGGCAGTACAACGATGGTGGACAGCCGGTGACGGCATACTGGTGCACGCCTCTGATGAACCTGGGCACATGGTCCAACGTGAAAACCGTCACGAACGTGTGGGTGGTGGGAAAGCCGTACAGCCGCAGCGGCGGCGAGATGTATTTCATCACCAACAAGGACTATGAGCGGCTGGGACGCAGCTACAACATTGATATTTTCGACTGGAACGACATCGACTTCAACCGGTTTACGTTCAACAGCCTGGACGGGCCGGTGGTGGTGCCGATGCGGAAGAAGGCAAAGAAAATACAGACGTTTCAGTTGAAGGTGGAAAATGCCCGTCCCAATGAGCCGTTCGGCCTGCTGGCAATACAAATCAATTTCAAAGTGGGAGGGCTTGTGAAAAAATGAGCTTTCAGGAACACAAGATCACAGAATACGCGGCAAGCATTGCCGCCCTGCCGGACAAGATAGAGAACCGGGCAGAATGGCTGAAAAAGCAGTTCGACGCGCGTACAGACAGCGAGGTGAAGGACAAGCACAACGGACTGTGCGACGCGCTGGAGGCCGAAACGGCGGCCGCCGACATCGGCGCCGCGGCGCCCGAGGGGGTGACGGCCGCGCCGGCGGGAAAGCTGCAGGCGGTGCTGAACGGACTGCGGGACCTTGTAAAAGCGCACACGGACCGCGCGGACAACCCCCACGGGGTGACGGCGGCGCAGGCGGGGGCCTATTCCAAGGCTGAGACGGACGCGGCCATCAGCGCGAAGGTGGTGGAGCTGGGCGCGGGCGACATGGCGAAAAGCATCTATGACCCCGGAAACGAGCAGCAGCCGCTTTTGCCGCGCAACGGGGACGGCTCCAACGTAACGGCGTCTTTTACCGAGGCGGAGCAGGATGCGGATATCCAGACGGGGGAAGAGCTGACCGTGCTGTTCGGGAAGATCAAGAAGCGGTTTTCCACCTATGACGCGGACGGCGACGGCGTGGTGGACCGGGCGGCAGCGGCGGACCGGGTGGCTAAAAAGTTCATCCTCCAAAACAACGCCGGGCAGCAGATGGCTGAATTTGACGGGTCGGCCGACAGGACGGTACAGCTTACGCCCGGCCAGGTGGGGGCCGAACCCGCCTTCACGAAAAACAACGCCTTCAACAAGAACTTTGGTTCAGCGGCGGGCACCGTATGCCAAGGCAACGACGGCAGGCTTTCCAATGCGCGGCGGGCCAGCAATATATCAATGGGCTACGACGGGAATTTGTGGATCAGCTATTCGTGAGGGGTCGGGAGCATGGCGCTATATTACAACAGCAACAACGTCCAACAGTCGAACAATGTGTATTACAACAGCAATGCCAGCAACAAGGTTTATCACAACAACAACCTTGTTTGGCAAAAGCAATTTTTCATTTACAATAACGGCGTAATAGGGAATAACGGAAATATTTGGGTGCACTGGAGCGCCTATCCCAACAACTACGAATTTAACAAAAATGAAAACGGGAAACTGATAGCCCGCGGCGGTTATGGTGATACGCAGCTAAAAATTATAAGCGGCGGATATAACGTTTCCGGATACAGTATGTTGCACGTTGTGGGAAATTATGAACTGAACATAGCAAACTACGGTGAGGATTGGTTCGGGCTTTCCAGCGTTGCAAATGACTATAACCCGAATATTTGCAATCAGTATATGAAGATAGGCGACACAGCAAAGAGTTTTCACCTTCAAATCCCGTTCAGTTTTAACGGCACAGCTTATTTTAACTGGCGATTCCTGACGTTCCACAAGATGTACATATCACAAATTTATGTTGTATAGGAGGTACACAAAATGCTGAAAATCACACTGGAAAACGGCAGCGCCTACGAGGTACTGCCCGAGACCGCATGTTACCCGTCCATGTCCACCACGGCGCGCAGCCACCTTGAAATCCACATGTCGGCGGACGCAATGACACTGGATGAGTTTTACGCCCTGATGACCGATGCCGAGGCGACAAAGAAAATCACCTTGCAGAACATCGACGCGGAAAACCCGGAAAAAGAGTACACCAACATTTATGCAGATTTCACCTATCCGCGCTCCATCGGCAAACAGTGCGTGACAAAAGTGAATTATGCGACGGGCGAGCCGGCCGAGGAAGTGCACCTCGTTGCCTCACTTGAGCAGCTCACGTTCGTGGAGCAGCAGCTTGCCGCGCTGGGGCTGCAACGGCAAGGGCTGGCACGGCGGCAGCGACGAGGAGGGGCTGGACAGCACCACCATCAGGATGCCCGATTACAAGGGCAAAAGCATTTCCGGGCGGGTTATTACGGCCCGCAAGGTGGACAGGTCTATGGGCAGCAAAACGTGGGAATGGGGCTGGTATGTGTGCGTGGAGCTGGACGCGGGCCAGACGCCGGACGCGGTGAACTACCTGTATTTCTGCCACAACGCGCGGAATCTGGTATCCGTGGGCCAGCGGGTGAAAAGCGGCGACGCGCTGGCGGTGATGGGCAACACGGGCAACGCGGCGCTGGCAAGCCCGCCCTTTGCACACTGCCATTTTGAGGTGCGGGCCACGACCACCGGGGCGGGGCTTGACCCAACCGCATACACCGGGCACCCCAACGCCGTGGGCACATATGGTACAGCAATCAACGGGATGGAGGACGACGGTATGAAATTTCTAAAAGTGACGAGCGGCAAATGCGAGGTGTTCACCGCGCCTGACGTGAACGCGGTGGACAAGTCCTATAACGGCGGCAAGCTGATCGAGGGGACATGCTGTGCCCTTCCCGGTTTCGTGGACAGTAAAAATGAAGAAAAAACAGAAAGAAACGCAGGATATCTTGTCGTATCACACTCAGGCGGCGGGATGCTCAGACAAGGCACGCGCAAAGGCATCCGGAGGACGCCAGCCAATAGAGGAATGCGGGCGCACTGGGTTGTAAAAGGTCTCGATATAAGCGAAGACGTCTGCCATGGCATGTGCCCTTGAGGCGAAATGGCGCAGATGGACGCACTCGCACTTGAGGCAGCTGAAGAAGTTTTCGGCCACGGCGTTGTCATAGGGATCGCCCTTTGCGGGCCATGCTTTGCCGGATGCCGAGGCTGGCGAGACGCTCACGGTAAGCGTAGGCGGCGTATTGGCCGCCGCGGTCGGAGTGGAAGATGAGGCCGGGCAGAGGCTTGCGGCGCCGGACGGCCATGCCGAGGGCGGCGAGAGTGAGATTTGTGTCGATGCGGTCGGAGAAGGCGTAGCCGACGATCTGCTTTGTGCAAAGGTCTTTCACAACAGCGCAGTAGAGCCAGCCCTCGCCGGTGGGGATATAGGTATCGCCGACCCATGCGGTTTCTGGCTTGTCAAAGGAGAAGCGGCGCGCAAGGAGATTGGGCGCGATGGGGTGCGCGTGTCTTGAGTTGGTCGTGGCTTTGTAGGCACGCCTGCGCGTGGAGGAGATGTTCATCTCGTACATCAGGCGGTGGATGCGCTTGCGCGAGCAGGAAAGCTGCGGGCGGATCAGGTGATACAGGCTGTCCAGCCCAAGGGCGGGATAACGCTGGTGCAGGCTCAGCAGCCGGCGTTTCAGTTCCTGATCCTTCTGCCGGCGCAAAGAGGGTTTGCGGCCCAGCCATTCGTAGTACCCGCTGCGGGAGACCTCCAGCAGTCGGCATACAAGTTCCACAGAGGCCCCCGCGCGGGCCGTACGGATGTACCGGTACTTGTCCTCTATGGTTTGGAAAGTATGCCGACGGATTTTTTTTTAGGATGTCAATGACCCCGTCTTTCTCTTCAAGCTTCTTGCGCAGTGCTCGAATCTCCGTCTCCAGTTCGCGCAGGCGTCTGGCGTCGCGGTTTTGGCGGTCAGCTTGCCCCGGCGATGGTGCGCCCGCCGCTTTCAGCCAGCTGCGCAGCGTGTCGATGCAGATGCCGAGTTCCGCGGCCACCTCCCGGCTGGGCCGCCCCTGCTCGGTGACCATCCGCACTGCCCCCGCCTTGAAGGCCTCATCGTAACGCGGCGGCGCTGGGTGCTTTCGTTCTTTGGTTGACATTTTTCATTACCCCTTTCCATTATACAGATTGTTTTTCTGTCCGGCAAATCGGGTATGGGGGCAATGCTACCCGGTGCAGGCCGAGGTGGGCAGCTCCGGCGGATACAGCTGGGTGCGCATCTTCGTGGCGGGGGTGCAGTGTTACGCCGTGGTGCTGGCCGACCGCTGCCAGCTTGTGAAGCTCTCCCCGGGTGACGCGTTCGCGGCCTGCGTGGCGCAGGGAGGTGCGGGCGGCGGCACAGAGGAGCTTAAAGCGCAGCTTGAAGCAGCGAACGCCCGAGCGAATGCCGAGGCCCACCGCGCGGAGGAAGCGGACAAGCGTGCTGCCGAAGAAACGCAGCGCGCCGACCGGGCAGAGGCTGGGGAGGCGAAGGCAAACGAGCAGGCGGGCGAATATTTGAGGCGAATCGAATCGGCCAAAGCCGCGCTGGGAGGTGCAGTATGATGGAAACGCTGAACAAAATCAAGCTGGCTGTGGTGGGCATTGCCGGAGCTATTACGGCTGTATTTGGATGGATGGGCTGGCTGGTGATCGGCTTTGCAGCCTGCATGCTGCTGGATTGGATTACCGGGAGCGTGGCAGGCAGCAAAAAGGACGGCTGGTCCAGCGCCACGGCCCGCGCCGGGCTATGGCATAAAGGCGGCATGCTTGTCGTGGTTGTGGTGGCCGCAGCGCTGGATGGCCTGCTGGGAATCATCATCAACAATATCACAGCAATCAAGCTGCCGTTTGAATATTCGGTGCTTGTGTGCCCGCTGGTGTTGTGCTGGTACATCGTTACGGAGCTGGGGAGCATCTGCGAAAATGCGGCGGCGCTGGGCGCGCCCCTGCCAGGATTTTTGAAAAAAATCCTCGCTGTGGTGAAGAACAGCACGGAGGACGTGGGGGAAAGCCTGACGGGCGGAAAAACGGAATAAATACAACACAGGCCCGCCCGGCGTGATGCGGGCGGGCCGTTTTGGAAAGGAGCTTTTGAAAATGGCATACACGAAAGGAACAGGTAATTGGAAAGATAAATGGGGGGCAGCCACAGAAAAAGGTGCGCAAAGGACACAGCAGGACCAAGCCTGGTATCAATCGCACAAAGAAATAGCAGATCAGGCGCGGAAACAGCTTGCAAACAACGGCGGCATGAGCGGCACGCAATTCGGAAGAAAACCGAGCGTGCCCAAATACATCGGGAGCACTTCTGAGGACGGCAGCACAAGCGGCACAAGCGGTACAAACGGTAATGGCAGTTACTCCGGTAGGCCAACAACGACATACGACCCAACGGCGCAGCTGAATGCATTCTATGCCCAGCAGCAGGCAGCGGCGGAAGAAGCGGCGCGGCGGCAGGCGGAAATTTTGCAGCAGCAGTACGAACGCCAGAAGGCGGCGGAGGCGGAGGCCCGGGCGAAACAGGAGGCTGCGGCGCTTGCTGGATACAATTCGCTGCTTGACGCGGCCAAGGGAAGCTACGACAGCGCGCTGGCCCTGCGTGATGAAGGGTACAACAAGGCCACGGGAGACGTGAACAGCGCGACCGAACGGGCCATGCAGCAGGCATACATTGCAAACCAGATGCAAAACCGTAACCTGGGCCAGCAGCTGGCCGCGATGGGACGCAGCGGCGGCGCGAGCGAAAGCACAATGCTGGGCCTGGCGAACGAATACGGGAACGCCCGCGGAGAACTGGACCTGAGCCGGAACGACCAGCTTGCCACGCTGGCCGCGCAGCTTGCCGAGGGGAAGGCGAGCGACCTTGACGCATACAACCAGGCAAAGGCAGCCTATGACAAGGACTATCAGGACCGGCTTGCAGACCTTGCCGCGGCGAGCCTGGACCGTTTGCTGAATTACGACAATACATACACCAGCGGATTGACACAGATTGAGCAAAACAAAGCGCAGACGCTGGCGCAGATTCAGGCGGCACAGAACCAGGTGCTGATGGAGGCGCAGCAGGCGCTTGCCGAGCAGCAGGCGGCGGCGCTTTATAGGGCATACGGCGGCGGGGGCACAAGTGAAGGGAGCGCAACGACACAGCCTGCTGCGTCCAACAATGGGCAGAATGATAATACTGCCGCGCAAATTCGGGCCGCTGCAGCCGCCCGGGCCAGATATGAAGCAATTAAAGACGAACAGGCCGAAGAACGGCTAACGGGTATAACGCAGGGCATGGAGATGGCACCGAAAAATTCTCAAAATCCTCTTTTGAATTGGTCCCCGAAGAGCTTCCCGGGCTTGACGATTCAGTGATATATAAACACATGGAGGAATGAACCGTGACGAAATGGAACCTTAAGAACGCGAGCGAAAAAGAAAAGGAGATATACCGGCAGGAATTTGAAAAAGTGTATCAGAAAGAGCTGCAACGCAGAACTCCCGTTGTACCAGCATCAAAAAGTGTATCGGTCGATACACCTAAAACAACTGCGCAGAAACAGAGCAGGGCCGCCGTGAAAAGCGGCGGCCCTGTTCTGATGCCTATGGCGCAGAAGGAAAGGCAGAGAGAGGCACAGCAGAGAACCGCGCAGCAGTTCCAGCAGTTCGGCATGGACCCAACGGCGATTGTCGGGCAGCAAATCGGGCAGTGGGCAGGAGATGTTCTGCACCGGAAAGCGGCGGAAACGGGCATTGACCCGGGAAAATCCAAGGCGGCATACATTGCCGAAAAGGGCCTGGGCGGCGCAGCGGCAAGCGTGGAGGGAACCTATAACAATATTCTGGACAACGCCCGCGCGCAGGTGAACGCGCAGCTTACCAACGGCTATGTGACGGACACGGGCGTGAACCTGCGGGACATGCAGAACTTTTGGGCGGCGGTGTTCGGCGGGAAGCATGCGCAGTATGCCCAGGACACGCAGGCGGCGGACAAAGCCGTGGCGGAGCAGCTTCCCGCGGCCGCCGACCGCATGCGCAGCACCAAAGCGGCGGAGTATGCGCAGGGGCTGGATGAAAAATACGGGGCCACGGGCCTGTGGAAGGTGGGCGGCGACCTTGCGGCGGGCGTTGGGAATATGCTGCCAAGCATCGGCGTGAATGCTGTGACGGGCGGCATGCTGGGGCTGCCTTATATCATGTCCTCCGCCGCAGGAAATGCGGCGACCCAGGCGCGGGCCTATGGCGCGGACGAGGACACGGCGCTGGTGTACGGCCTGCTTTCGGGCGCGACGGAGGGCGCGACAGAGAAAATCGTGGGCGGCATTCCCGGCCTTGGCGGCGGCTGGATGGACAAAGCCATTCAGCGTGTTGCGGGCAGCAGCGCGGGACGGAGGGCCGTGAAACGGCTGGCGGACGTTTTCGGTGAGGGCCTGGAGGAAGCGTTGAGCGAGCTGATCGGCTCGCAGCTGGAAAAGATGTACCTGAACCGGGAGGACTGGCGCAGCGGCGGGGAGATCTTACAGGATACGGTGTATTCGATGCTGCTGGGCGCGCTTACCAGCGCGGCGATGAACGCGCCGGGCGATATCCGGACGAGACGCACCGGGGCGAAAATAAACGCCCTGGGGGGAGCAAACGACGTGATCAGCGAGGGGCTGCGCGCGCCGGCGGACGGCGATGTGGACGGCAATTCGGACAGGCTGAGCCTGGCGGCAGAGCTTGCCCGGCGCGCAACGGACGGGGCGAAGCTGTCAAACGCCGACCTGGGCGAGCTGTACCAGATGAACGCGCGCATGGGACAGCAGCTTTTTACACTGCCGATGCTGGAACAGCGGGCCGACCAGCGGGCGGCGGAGGCGGAAGCGGCACAGGATGCAAAAAAAGATGCGGCAAGCGCCATCAAGACCGACTATGTTGACGGGAACCCCGTCTCAATCGGTGACGCTGCCACATCTTTGAACACTATTATACCGCAGAAACAGGGGGATTCCAACCCTTTGCCTGTTATCCGGATGCCGATGGCACAGCAGGCTATGCCAGCTTCTAAAGCGGAAGCAAAAGCCACGAATGCGCAATTGCTGGAAAAACTGCGCGGAAGCATCCCGGAAATACAAGGGATGCAGCCCGTAGCTGAAATCACGGGAAAAGAGTTTGCAAAAAACACCGAAAAGAACCTTGTGCAGCAGGTGGGCGATTACTTCCGCACGCTGGGAAACAAGGTGTTCCGGCGTGGACTTGGTGAAGTGGTTTTGGATGAACGGGGCGTGAAGGATAGCATGGCGCACGGCATTGGGCGGAGAAAAGCGGCAGCTTTTGCAGCTGTGCCGCAGGTAATCGCGCAGGGGCGGCAGATCGACACACAGCAGAACTGGAAGGGAAGAGGCTATGATACGCTGGTTTTCGCTGCCCCTGTGAAAGTAGGAGCCGACACAAATTATATTGCCGCCGTAGTGACTAAAAGCACCGAGAACAATAGATATTATTTGCATGAGGTCGTGGATCAGAACGGAAATATTATTTATCAAAAAAAAGATGCGGCCAACGCCATCAAGACCGATTCCGTCACAGGCGAACCCGCTTCAATCGGTGGCGCGACCACATCTTTTAATAATATTGTACCACAATCCGGCGAAAATGCAACAGACGGCGGGCGTTTTCTGCCGCCTGTGGCGGGGGACACGGCCCAAAGCGGCGCCCGGCAGAACGCAGAAGCCGATACGCCCGGCGTTATACTTCCGCCCATGAAGGGGATTCCGGACACGGCAGCGGCACCGGGGGACGGTTTGCAGTTGAATGCAAAAGAAGAAACAGCGCCGCTCAACGGAACTTCCTCCCGCAAAAGCGGCGGCCCGGACCTGATAGTGAACGGTGCTGCATCCGAAAATATTGTACCACCGTCCGGCGAAAATGCAACGGAGGGAGGCACACAGCCTGCGGCGGAAGCGCCTGTAAATACGGCTGAAAAGGACCCGGCAACGCTTGATAAGGTGAAGCTTTTGCTGGAGGATGAAAACGCGGGCTTTGGCAATGGCGTGCATACCTCTTTTGAACTGGCCGCAGGACTTGGGAACAAAGGCGTGAGTTACAGCAAGGACCTTGGCAGGAACCTGGACGCGGCGGCGGGCAAGGACAAGAGCGTGCGCCAATGGCTCCGGGATACCATTGAAAAGCCGTTTTATGCCGCGAAAAAAGCGTATGCGCAGGGCGTGGTGCGGCAGATGAACGGTTACAAAAAGGCCATGGATGAGCTTGGCATAAAAGCCGGCAGCAAGGAAAGCAAGGCTGTGATGTGGTACGGGGAGGGCCGCCGGAAAGTAAAAGGCGGGGAATATCAGGACTATACGCTAACCGACCTGAAGCGAGATTTCCCGGAAAACTGGGAAAACATCCAGAAGGCCGACGCCGTGAACCGCAAAATGTATGACGACTACGTGGAGAGCATCAATGCGGCGCTGGAAAAAATATACCCCCATCCCATGGAGGACGCGCTGCGCAAGCGCGACCGAATTGCGGCCAACCTTGATTATTATGAAAGGCTGCTTGCCAAGGCGGAGACCCCGGAGGACCGCCAGAGGCTACAAACTACCGTAACTCTGACACGCGGGCAGCTTCAGACGCTGCAAAGCGAGATCGACAGCGGGGACGTGCTGCGAAACAAACGGCTGACCCCGCGCGCGGACTATTACCGCCACGCACAGGAGATAAAGCAGGGGTTCGGCCAGCTGGCACAGATCCTTTCCACACGCTCGGATATTGACACGGGACTTGTGGGCGTGAGCGATTTTACAAAACCAAAAAGCAAATGGGCGGGCTTTATGCAGCAGCGCACGGGAAGCATGAACTATTCCGAGGACAGCGTGGCGGCGATGGTGGACTATATCAAGGGGGCGGAGTATAAAATAAACATCGACCCGGTGATCGCCGACAACCGAAGCGTGGTGAAGGGACTTGTGGAACAGACGAAAAACACCCGCAACGCAAACAAGTTTATTGAATGGCTGACCGAATGGACGAACGACCTTGCGGGAAAAACAAACATGATAGACCGTCCGTTCCAGAAGATGCTGGACCGCACGCCCATGAAAGCGCTGCGCTGGCTGAACAACCGCGTGAAAGCGAATGCTGTGGTGGGAAACCTCAATTCTGCCGTTTCACAGTTTTTTAACCTGCCGAATGCGACGGCGTACATCAAAAACCCCAAGGACTGGACCGTGGGAGCCGGTATTTATATGCAGAGCCTGTTCGGAAAGGGTAAGGCCGCCGATGCGATGGCGCAAAGCGGATTTTTGACTGAACGCTATGCCATGGACAAAGCCGAGGCGCAGTTTGATGAGGGAATATTCAAAACGCCGGAGAAACTGGCGAACTGGATGCTGACTTTTGGCGACGAACAGGCCGCCCGCCTGATTTGGAGCAGCGCATACTCGCGGGCCGTACGGCAGGCGGGAAAGGGGAACAACAGCATAGACCCTATTTCATACGCCGATGATATCACGCGGCGGTGCGTGGCAGGGCGCGGCGTGGGCGAAGTGCCTATCGTGCAGAAAAGCGAGATCGTAAAACTGATTGCACCGTTTCAGGTGGAGGTGAACAACGCATGGCAGCTTTTGAAGGAGCGCGTGAAAGAGAAGGACGCGCTGGGGATACTGTTTGTTTTTCTGACAAGCTGGTTGATGAACAGTGTATCGGAGGCACTGACCGGAAACCGTGTTGCTTATGACCCCATTGACGCCATAGCGGACGGTGTGAAGAACGCACAGGACGAAGCGGAACAGGACGGACGCAGCACAGGCTTTGGCGATTACGCTGTGAGCATTGGCGGACGGTTGGCCGGAGAGACACTGAGCGCCATGCCGTTCGGCTCGCAGATCTCTTCCAACATTCTCGGCTTGGACAGCGCGCTGGGATACAACGCGGAAAAGTTTTTTGGAGACAGCGACCCGACGCGGTACGGCGTTGGGACCGTGGGCGCGAGCGCTGTTGTGAAGCCGCTGGCACAGCTTATGACCGCAGAGGACAAGACCAACGTGGACCTTGTAAGCCCGGCGCTGAACGTATTGCTGCCATGGGGCGGCAAGCAGGTAAGCAGGACGCTTGGAGCGGCGCAGGACATGGGACATCTGCCGCAGGGACCGTTCGGCCTGCCGGTGCTGGGCGAACGTGAAACCGTGCCCGGAAGCTACTCCGCCAGCGGCGCGCTGCGGTTCCCCATCGACACCAGCGACCCTTTGAACGTGCTTTCTGGCTATGCGTTCGGGAGCTATGGCACAAAGGAGGGAAAGGAATACCAGCAAAGCGGGGCGAACCCTTACAGCGCAAAAGCGACTGAGGCATACCGCGCGGTATATCCGCTTGGAGGCGGGGATAAATTCCTTGATCTGCTTCCGATGCTTGACACAAACGGCAAGGGCGGAGTGTCGGCCGGAGAGGTGACGCAGGGACTGGAAGGCCACGGGCTGACGCCGGAGCAGAAGGCGGCGGTGTGGCAGGTTTATGCCTCTGACGAAGCCAAGGCAAAATACAAAGCGGCACAGGCAGTGGGCGCCGGAGAGCAGTATATTTTGATGCTGCCCATGCTGGACGCGGATAAAAGCGGAAGAGTTTCCACGAAGGAGCTGGAAAGTGCCATGAACGGCCGGGGCCTGACGCGGAGCCAACAGGCCGCGCTCTGGTATGAATACGCCAGCGACAAGCAGCGGATGAACTATGAAAAGGCCGCAGAATACGGCCTGGAAAGCGCTTATTCGGAAATGATGCGGTATGCGGATACCAACAACAGCGGCACATTGAACAAGGACGAGCTGCGGGCCTGGCTGGACAGTACAGGACTGGACCGGGCACAAAAGGCGCTTCTGTTCAGCCTTGCAAGCACAGCGAAGAACCCATATGAATGACATCAACCCGGCAGCTGCAACAGGCTGCCGGGTTTTTGGAAAAGGGTGTTGACTTTTGCCCGTACAGAATATATAATATATGTACGGGCAAAAGTGAGGTGATTGGATGAGCCCCAGAACAGGAAGGCCCACTGAAAACAAGAAAACCGAACGCCTTGAAATTCGCCTTACACCAGAAGAAGCAAACCGGTTAAAAAGATGTGCAGATAAGATGCACGGAAGTAAGACAGATGCAATCAATGAGGGAATACGGCTTCTTGAAGAAAAATTGGGCATGAAAAAATAACCGCAAGCTGTCACCCTGAACAAGTACAGCTTACGGTTATCCAAACAAGAGGAAACGGAGTTTCAACTTGCAAATCCATTATAGCATGGTTGAGTGCTCCGTACAAGCAGCAAAAAGGAGCTTACAGCATGGAGAATTTAACGGTGTTCGAGCACAGGGGCGTGCAGGTAGTGGATTCACGGCAGGTGGCAAAGGCCATTGAAAGGCCGCACCGGGATCTCTTGAAAACAATTCGTACATATTGCGCTTATATCGCAGAGAATAACGGGGGAGCAAATGACACCAACGGGAGAAATTTTTCGCTCGTTGAATTTTTCATAGAAAGCAGCTATGGAGATGAAAAAAACCAAGAGCGCCCCTGCTACCTCCTGACGAAAAAGGGCTGCGACATGGTGGCGAACAAACTGACGGGACGCAAGGGCGTTTTGTTTACGGCGGCCTATGTGACGGCGTTTGAGCAAATGCGCGCGGCGCTAGCGAAAAAAGCACAGTTTCCAGCCCCGGAGCCGGACCCGGTGCTGGACGTGGAGCACAACAAAATGATGCTGGAGCGGCTGGACAGTGCGGAGGAAGCTGCAAGAGCTGTGCTGCTTCTGGGCAAACTGATACGGCAGAACCGTAAACGCAGCGAATTTGAAGCACTGCGCAGCCTGTTGATACAGACAGCGGGCGACGCATTCGCGGAGCTGTCCCGCACAGACCTGTGCAGCCCAAGGGCACTGACAGCAGAATAAATGGGCAGACTATTCTTGAACAAGCCTGCCCGGCGTGGTATACTATGGGTGCGATGAAACGGAGGGTGACACTATGTTGACGAAAGAGGACTTGCAGGCGATAAGCGAACTTATCAATGGGGCGGTATCTGCTTCGGAGGAACGAATGATCGCACAAATAGCGGCTTCGGAAAACCGTGTTATGGCGTATATCGAAAGTGATGTAAAAAAAGAGATTCGCCAGATTGCGGATGGACATAAGCAGCTTGCTGAAAAGATGGACCGTATGGAGCAGAAAATCGACAAGATTCAAGACAGCGTGGACGAGATAAAAGGGGAACTTACCACGCAGGAAATGGTTATCACGCGGCGGTTTCGGGTAGAGTAATAAGCATAAAAACAGGCGGCCAGATATTTTTCTGGCCGCCTGTTTTTTGTCTTGAAACAAGAGAAAATCAACGAAAACTGCGGACTAAATGCGGACCAAACGCACAAACCCGCATGATTACTAGGTTTTAATCGAGTTCGACTCTCGCCACTCGGACCACGGGTAAGTCCTTATGGGGCTTACCCGCTTTTTTATTTACATTTGTTGTGCTGTCTGGTCTTTTTTGTCGCGTTATGATATACTTCAATTATACTGTTACTGTGATTGGAACTGATATTGCATGGCTGTACGCCTTAAAAAGTATTCTTTCCGCTTTTCAGAGGAACTCTTTAACAGCCGTCTTGCCCAGAAAGCAGAAATTGAACAATTTTATATGCAGCGTGTGTTGATTTTTCCAAACTAAATCGTAAAGAATTTATTAAAATTCTAAATGATTTGTTTTTGGAAAAAGGCTGGGAGGGGCAACCACGCGTATCTCCGGATATGAAAGCATACAGCAAATTCGATTTTCAAAAAAACGGATAGCTGTTGAGGTCCAATTTGGACATGCTTCGTTTTTGGGAACTGACTTGCTAAAGTTCCAGATGGCATCCTATTCAAATTTGGATCTTATTGATTTCGGTGTTTATATCACAACTACAAAAGCCATGCAAAAATTTTTGACCAACCAATATGGCCATAACTGGGAGGGATCTCTTAATTTTGAAAAGGTTGAAAAATACCTGCCCTATTTCAAAAGCGCAATACAAGTTCCAATATACGTAATTGGAATTGATGTTTAATCACTTTAGCTACTTTCCTGAATCCTATAATTACACTCGGGCTAAAACCGTCGGAATCGTATGATTCTGGCGTTTTTTTGTTAATAGAAAGCTTGGTGTTTGCAGTAAGTGGGTTCATTTTCTTATAGGCCCGTTTGTGAAACATGAACGACATTTAGTTTTCCATATAGACTGTATCTATCATTTATGTTGAGGCGCAGCCGAATGCTGCGCCTTTTTGCATATAAAAACACAACTTACAAACCCGCAAGCATTGTGTTGATGGCCTGCGCCGCCTTTTCGGTCAGCTCGTCCAGCGAAAAAGGCAGGTTGCCGGAAAACCAGTCCTTATATAAAGTGATAACGCCGCCGGAACCAAACCGGACGGTAAACACATATTGTTCATGGTTGCGGACAGCATAGCCGCTTTCGCGCTGCATCATCTGTTCAATAAAGAATTCCCGCAGCTTTTCCAATACGATGTTGGAAACATTGGTGCGGATGGCATTTCGATAAAATTCCGGGTCGCTTTCCAGCATGCGCTGCAAGTGCTGCAGCACAATGCGTGCATCTGGAGCTTTTGCCCAAAGCGGTTGTTTTTCCAGCGCTTCCCGGATGGTCTGGCAGACATTTTCCATAATACTGTCAAGCACGCCCGAAATGTCTGCATAGTGCGCATAAAAAGTACCGCGGTTGATGTCGGCGCGCGTCACGATGTCCGTAACGGTGATCTTATCAAGCTCCTTTTCCTGCAGCAGTTCGACCAGCGCGCGCTGGATCATCCTGCGTGAACGAATTGCGCTTTTGTATTCTGCTTTCGCCATTTATGGAACCTCCACTGCGGCCAATTGAGTTGACTGCAAAATATTTTTAAAACTGTACAATATCCGTTGAATTTATACAAAGTTGCATAGATCAGCGGGAATCTGCTGATTGCATTTTATTATCTGATTCCACTATAATCAATTCAGAAACAAAAGTCAACATATACACAAAAATGAAAAGACTGAGGAGTTTGGTTGGATGAACAAAATAGCCCAGAAAATGCTCCAGCATAAAAAAGGCATCGTTGCCCTGTTTGCGGTGCTGGCGGTTTTGTGTGCACTGCTCAGCCGCAAAGTAAAGGTAGACTATAATATGATGCATTATCTGCCCAAGGACGCGCCGTCCACCATTGCCCTGGATGTAATGGAGGAGGAATACAGCGCCAAAACTGCCAACTGCCGCATTATGATCGAGGATGCGGCGATTCCGGAGGCGCTGGCGCTGAAGAAACAGCTCCAGCAGGTGCCGGGCGTGTCGGAGGTGATGTGGCTGGATGATTACGCCAATGTTTACGCGCCGCTGGAGACGCTGGATGGCGTCACAGTGGAAAGCTGGTACAAGGAGGGAAACGTGCTGTTCACCTGCTATGTGGATGAGGATGACTTGTACAGTCATTTAATGGATATCCGCGCTGTGGTTGGTGAGGACGCCGCCATGAGCGGGGAGGCGGTGAATACGGGGATGGCCACAGAATCTACGACCCGCGAGCTAAAGATGGTTATGGCCATTGCGCTTCCACTGGTATTCCTGATTTTGCTGCTCACCACCACGAGCTGGTTTGAACCGGTGCTTTTCATGGCAACCATCGGTGTGGCTATCGTTCTGAACATGGGCACGAATCTTGCATTCGGGACCATCAGCTTTGTGACGAATGCAGCGGGCAGCGTGCTGCAGCTCGCCGTCAGCATGGACTATTCGATTTTTCTGCTGCACAGCTTTTCCCGTTTCCGGGCGAGCGGGATGGATGTACAGGATGCCATGTCTCACGCGGTAAAGGACAGCTTTTCTTCCGTGACCTCCAGCGCACTCACCACCGTGATCGGTTTTGCCGCTCTGATCCTGATGCGTTTCCGCATCGGGCCGGATATGGGCGTTGTCATGGCGAAGGCTATCGTGTTCTCGCTGCTGTGCGTGCTGGTCTTTCTGCCATGTCTGGCGGTACTGTGTTATAAGCTGATTGACAAAACGTAGCATCGCAGCTTCATGCCGACGTTCCGCGGATTTTCTTACTTCGTGATGAAGGTGAAGGTCCCGGTGCTTATCCTGTTTATTCTGCTGGCGGTGCCTTCCTTTGTCGCCAAAGACAGGATCGACTTTGCTTATGGCTCCAGCGAGATATACGGGGATGCCTCCACTCAGATCGGCGCGGACGCCATCCGCATCAACGAGGAATTTGGCCGTTCCAACCAGATCGTCTGTATGGTTCCCAGGGGGGACACAGCCCGCGAAAAGGCGCTCTCCGACGCTTTCAAGACCATTCCCGAGGTAACGGAGGTGCTCAGCTATACAGATACTGTGGGCAGCAGTATCCCGGAGGAATATGTGCCAAAGACGCAGCGGGAGCTGCTGATCAGCGAGCATTATACGCGCATGGTCATCAGCACCAGCGTAGGCGTGGACGGGGAGATCCCTTTCGCGGTTGCCACACAGCTGCGGGAAACTGCGCAGGAGTATTACCCGGACGCCTATTTGATAGCGGGAGAAGCCGTCAACACGCTGGATATGCGGGACACCGTGACAGAGGACGATATCGTAGTGAACGGTATCGCTGTGGGAGCGATCTTCCTCATCCTGCTCATCACGTTCAAGTCGCTCTCGCTGCCCGCGATCCTTGTATTCGTCATTGAAAGCGCCATCTGGATGAACCTTGCGGTGCCATACTTAACGGGAGAACGGCTGAATTATATCGCATACCTGATCATCAATACGGTACAGCTTGGCGCTACGGTAGATCACGCCATCCTGTTCACCAACAAATACCTGGAAAACCGGCGCGAAAATTCCCGTTGGCATGCGGCGCGTATCACTGTGCGCGAAACAGTCGTCTCTATTCTGACCAGCGGAAGCATTCTGTGCATTGCCGGCAGTATGCTGGGTGCGCTGTCCACAAACGGGGTCATCAGCCAGCTTGGGTATCTGGTGGGCCGCGGCGCAGTGCTGTCATGCTGCATGGTTTTGTTCGTGCTTCCCACCTGCCTGTGCCTGTTCGACGGACTTGTGCAGAAAACAAGCCTGGGACTGCGTTTTGAAAAGAATTATTAAAGGAGGACATTCCATTATGAAACGCCTCATTCAACGCGCGGCGGCATTGACGGCCGCACTATGTTTAGCCGCAGCCTGTATGGCTCCTGTTTATGCGGAAACGGCAAATACCGAAAAAGAAGAAAACGTATATGTGAGCCTCGCCGGAGACGGCAGTGTGGCAGACATATATATTGTCAATATGTTTGCCCTGGACGGCAAGACGGAGATACGGGACTACGGCGCCTATTCCTCGGTGCGCAATCTGACGAGTGAAGCGGACATTTCACTGGATGGGGACTCTGTCACAGTGTCCGCGGAGGCTGGTACGTTCTATTATCAAGGGAACCTGAAGGATGCGCAGCTTCCTTGGAATATCTCTGTTACCTATATGCTGGATGGAAAAAACGTCGCAGCCGATGAGCTTGCCGGGGCCAACGGACATTTGGTAATCAGCGGATCCGTCACGAAAAACAAATTGACGGACGGCGATTTCTATGAGGCCTACATGGTCCAGGCCACAGTGCTGCTGGACACCGTGAAGTGCCGCAATATCCAGACCGAAGGCGCGACAGAGGCAAATGTGGGCGCTGACAAGCAACTGAGCTATATGAAGCTGCCGGGGCAGGATCTTTCTTTCACCATCGAGACGGATGTGACGGATTTCTCTATGGAGGGTATTTCCTTGAATGCCGTCCCCTTGGCGATTCATATGGAAAAGCCGGACACCAGTGAGCTGGACGGGCAGATCGACGACTTGCAGGACGGCGCGCAGCAGCTGGACGATGGTGCGAAAGAGCTGGCAGCCGGAGCGCAGGAACTGAACAGCGGCGCGGCAGCCGTCGCCTCAGGTGCTGCCAGCCTTGTGGCAGGCGCAAACACACTAAGCGGCGGAGCGGCCGGGCTTGCGGGCGCAACAAGCGAGCTGTCCAGCGGCCTGTCGCTGCTGGCGGGACAGAGCGCGGCGCTGCAAAGCGGCGCGGGCACGATTTTCGATTCGCTCCTTTCTGCGGCCAACACGCAGCTGGAGAACCTACTGACGCGGACCAGTCTCAGCTATACCCCAATGACGCGCGAAAACTATGCCGCCGTTTTGGCGGATGTACAGCAGCAAATCGGCGGCGCGGCGCTGAAAGCCGCAACGGAAGAGGCCCGCGCAAAAGTGACGGCAGAAGTGATAGCTGCTGTACAGGTACAAGTGGAGCAGCAGGCAACTCGGGCCGCCCGCGCACAGGCGGAAGCAGAGGTGCGCAAACAGGAACAGCCGATTCGGGACGGCGTGACCGCCGCCATACGTGAACAGGTAAAGGCAAGCATCACGGAGGAACAGATCTTTTCGGCTGCCTACGAGAATGTGTGCACCCAACCCGGCGCAGAAAATATGACGGAAGAGGAAAAAAGGGGCGCCGCCGCGGCGCTTGCTGCTTCGGAAAGAGAAGCCCTGCTGAAAACGGTGACGGACACAGCGATGGTCTCGCCGGAGGTGCAGCAGCAGATCGATACGCAGGTGGAGAACGAGGTGCAAAAGCAAGTGGACGCCGTGATGGCAATGCCGGAGACCCAGGCGGCCATTCAGCAGCAGATTGACGGGCAGATGGTCAGTGACGAAGTACAGGGACTTATCGCTATGAATATCGATTGTGCCCTTCCCGGTTTCGTGGACAGTAAAAATGAAGAAAAAACAGAAAGAAACGCAGGATATCTTGTCGTATCACACTCAGGCGGCGGGATGCTCAGACAAGGCACGCGCAAAGGCATCCGGAGGACGCCAGCCAATAGAGGAATGCGGGCGCACCGGATTGTAAAAAGTCTCGATATAAGCGAAGACGTCTGCCATGGCTTGTGCCCTTGAGGCGAAATGGCGCAGATGGACGCACTCGCACTTGAGGCAGCTGAAGAAGTTTTCGGCCACGGCGTTGTCATAGGGATCGCCCTTGCGGGACATGCTTTGCCGGATGCCGAGACTGGCGAGACGCTGACGGTAAGCGTAGGCGGCGTATTGGACGCCGCGGTCGGAGTGGAAGATGAGGCCGGGCAGAGGCTTGCGGCGCCGGACGGCCATGCAAAGGGCGGCGAGGGTGAGATTTGTGTCGATGCGGTCGGAGAAGGCGTAGCCGACGATCTGCTTTGTGCAAAGGTCTTTCACAACAGCGCAGTAGAGCCAGCCCTCGCCGGTGGGGATATAGGTAATATCGCCGACCCATGCGGTGTCTGGCTTGTCAAAGGAGAAGCGGCGCGCAAGGAGATTGGGCGCGATGGGGTGCGCGTGTCTTGAGTTGGTCGTGGCTTTGTAGGCACGCCTGCGTGTGGAGGAGATGTTCATCTCGTTCATCAGGCGGTGGATGCGCTTGCGCGAGCAGGAAAGCTGCGGGCGGATCAGGTGATACAGGCTGTCCAGCCCAAGGGCGGGATAACGCTGGTGCAGGCTCAGCAGCCGGCGTTTCAGTTCCTGATCCTGCTGCCGGCGCAAAGAGGGTTTGCGGCCCAGCCATTCGTAGTACCCGCTGCGGTGCCGACGGATTTTTTTAGGATGTCAATGACCCCGTCTTTCTCTTCAAGCTTCTTGCGCACTGCTCGAATCTCCGCCTCCAGTTCGCGCAGGCGTCTGGCGTCGCGGTTTTGGCGGTCAGCTTGCCCCGGCGATGGTGCGCCTGCCGCTTTCAGCCAGCTGCGCAGCGTGTCGATGCAGATGCCGAGTTCCGCGGCCACCTCCCGGCTGGGCCGCCCCTGCTCGGTGACCATCCGCACTGCCCCCGCCTTGAAGGCCTCATCGTAACGCGGCGGCGCTGGGTGTTTTCGTTCTTTGGTTGACAAAAATCGCCCAGCTGTTTGTGGATATGCTGTGGAACGACACCGGGAAGCAGACCGCCGCACTGCTTGGAAGATATCCATCCGGCGGCCTGCGCTACAATAACCGCAAGCCCCGGGAACTGTACAGACAAAACGCGGCGGCACAAAAAAACAGCCGAATCCCGCTGCTCATCGCAGCCAATGTGGAGGCGGGCGGTAACGGTGCAATGACAGGCGGCACAAAAATCGGGGAAGGCATTGCATGCGCGGCCACAGGAGATACCCGCAGCGCTTATGAGATGGGACTGTACGGTTGCCGCGAGGCGGCGGTGGGCTGCAACTGGACGTTTGCCCCAGTTGTGGATATTGACCGGAACTGGCGCAACTGTGTTATTCCTACGCGCTGTTTCGGCAGCGATCCAGACACTGTGCTGGAGATGGCCCTCGCTTACATGAAAGGGGCAAACGAGGCGGGCGTCGCCTGCTGCATGAAGCATTTTCCCGGTGACGGCTGTGATGACAGGGACCAGCATATCGTCACTACGGTAAATGACTGTACCTGCGAGGAATGGGATGCCTCCTACGGGAAGGTGTACCAGGGAATGATCGGCGCGGGTGTACCCAGCATCATGGTGGGGCATATCCAGCAGCCTGCCTATTCCCGCAAGCTGCGGCCCGGCATACGGGACGAGGAGATTATGCCCGCCACGGTGGCACCGGAACTTCTGCAGGGCCTTCTGCGTGAAAAGCTGGGCTTCAACGGGTTTATCATCACCGACGCGACACACATGGTGGGCCTCACAGGAAAAATGCGGCGCAGCGAGTTCCTGCCCATTGCCGTGCAGAGCGGCTGCGATATGATTTTATACTATCGCGACCATGACGAGGATCTGCGGTTCATGCGGGAGGGGCTGGAGTCCGGCCAACTGACGCAGGAACGGCTGGATGAAGCGGTACTGCGCGTTCTGGCGTTCAAAGCAATGCTGCGGCTGCACGAAAAACAACGTACAAATGCACTGATGCCGGCGGAGGAAGGCCTGTCTGTCATTGGATGTCCGGAGCACTGTGCGGCCGCAGCCCGTATCATCGACCGCTCGATCACGCTGGTGAAGAACAGCAGGGCGCAGCTCCCCATAACGCCGCAGGCCCACAAACGGGCAATCCTTTATTCGGTGTCCAGCGTTTCTCTCGCGGCACGGGTTTTGGGCAAAGCGGACAAGGCGAGGGAGTATCTAGCACAGGAACTGGAAAAGCAGGGGTTTTCGGTAGAAGTCTATAGGCTGAATCCTTTCAAATACTTGACGCCCAAGGGCATCAACGGCAAAAAGGTGCTGGCGGATATCCCGGTGCTGGAATTTCGAAAAAAATACGATGTAGTATTTGTTATTGCAGATGTGCAAAGTTTTTCCACCACAAACGAGCGCAATCTGCACTGGAGCATCCCGATGGGCCCGGAGATTCCCTGGTATGCGGCTGAAAAACCCACTGTGTTTATCAGCGTGGCAAATCCGTTTCATTTATATGACGTGCCTATGGTGCCTGTCTGCATCAATACCTACAACGGCTCCCGTGAAGCGATCCGGCAGGCTGTGGAAAAGATTACAGGAAAATCGGAATTCAAAGGAAACAGCCCGGTGGACGCATTTTGCGGTATGTGGGATACAAGGCTCTGATTTCGTGCGGGAGGAGCCGTATAAACGGAACTATGGTTGCATTTGTATTTGGTCTGTGCTATACTATATAAAACGAATAGGAAAAGAACCGTCTTATCAAGAAGGGCTTTTAGTATTGCGCCGCGTGGTGCCATATGAAGAAGCTCTTCTTTTTTTATTATCCATCCAAAAACAGCCGACGGCCGGTATGCACTGTATGCCGGTTAAATATATAAAATCTGATTGGGAGGAACAACACGATGGACATGATCACAGTGGAAAAAAGAGATTTTGCCGTGAAAGCAAAAAAGCTGAGACGGCTGGGGATTGTTCCGGGAAGTGTTTTCGGCGGCCCTTTGCGCGAAGCGCTGGCGCTCCAGCTTGAGGAAGCCGACGCGCGCAGGCTGGTGGAGCAGAAGCGGGAAGGAAGCAAGCTGAAAATTGTGCTTGACGGACAGCAGATACCGGTGCAGATCAAGGAAAAGGCGGTAAATCTGCTGAACAATGATATTCTGCATCTCAGTTTTCAAGCTCTGCAGGCGGATCAAAAAGTGAACAGCGTCATCCATATTTTTTTGACAAATACGGAAAAGGTGACGGATGCACTGGAAAGGATGCTTATGGAGATCCCATATGCGTCCCTGCCGGAAGATATGATTGATACGATAACGGTGGATGTTGAGGGAATGCCCTGCGGTACGGTGCTGACGGTCGGAGATATCCCGGAACTCAACAGCGGGAAATTGGATCTGCAAGCAGACAAAACGGAGATCGTTCTTCGCATCAGCGATAAAACGCGCGGCCCGTCCCGCGCGGCAAAGCAAACAGAGGAATAACACGGATGTGCGGCATTACGGCTGCGGGATGGCTTTTTATATCAGCAAGGGAGGAGAACAATGCAGTTGCTGGGACAACCGGTCAGGCACAACGCTTTTGGAACGGGCGTGATAACCGGTCTTTCGGGGAATATCATTACGATAGACTTTGCCCAGGGGGAAAAACGGTTTCAGTATCCGGACGCATTTTCCCGCTTTCTGACCCTGAAGGACGCAGGAAAGCAAAATGAGATACGGGCAGGCTATGAACGAAGGCTGCGGGCGGAACGTGCGGAAAGACAAAAGGAACTGGAACGGCAGGAGCGGCTCGGGAAAATACGCTCCATGAAAGTTACGCCGTATTCGCAGGCGGCTTTTGACATCCCGTGGAAGGAAGCCAAAGCGGCGGCAGAAGCCGACGCGGTATCCACAGGCTTTTATTTGAGCGGCTACTCCAAGGACAGGCCGCGTATCCCCAGCAGGCTCAAGCCGAATTCGGCGTGTCTGCTGACAACTCTGGAGACGGGCTGTGAAGAGAAGGAACGCCGTATTTTGGGAGCTTTCATGGTGCGGGACGATTTTTGGGGCGCTTACTGCCGGGAGGGTATGATCAGGGCGCACGACAGATACAAGCTTTATCTGCCGTCCGGCAGTATGTTGCCATACTGGAATTATTTTGAACAGGAAGAGTTTGTACCGCGTTGGGGAAAGGTGGTATTCAAATATTTCTCCAGCCGTGTTATGCAGCGGATATTGCTGGATATGTGCGGCGTTATGGACGGTACAGACCAGGGTGAAACCGCAGCCGAATTCTGCGATTACTTCTGTGCGATCAACCGTCTGTCCGCCGAACAGGCTCAGACAAAGGCAACAGCGGACGAGTAAAGCACAGCAGCATATTTTTTGCAGGGCATCTTCTTTCAGGAAGATGCCCTTCTGTTTTGCTGTTTAATATTTCAAAAACAATTTTTGAATATTTCCCGAACATACACACTGTAAAATCATGTGCAGAACGTGAGCGAAAGCTCATGAATTTTGCCGGAAGGACGATATGGATATGAAAAAGAGAGATTTGATCACGATGTTTCTGTGTGTGCCGGGCGCAGGCCTTTTTGCACTGGGAATGTGCATGTGCCTGCTGCCGGAGTGGGGCGCTGCAGTACAGGGAGTATGGACCGGGGCGGCAGGGATAGCCGTGCTGCTGTGGGCGTGGGTGTTGCATCGTATTATGTCAGGCAAGCCGGCCGTGCGGCATTTCAGTGGGCGTAGCCTGATTCGGGGCTTGATTGGGATGGCGGGCACACTTGCACTGGGAACGGGTATGTGCATGACCATGCTTTGGGGCATGCTGGTGCCGGGCGTCGCGGTTGGCTTTGCAGGAATCGTTCTGCTTCTGTGTCTGATTCCGCTGTGCCGCGGCATAAAGGAGTAAGCGGTGGCGGAACAGGCGGACGGCCGCCGTTTATAAGATTGATTGTAAAAAAGAAAAGAGGAAAGAAAATGCACATCAGAAAGAAAGATTTATTTATGGGCCTGATAGGGCTTTCGATGATGCTAGGCAGTACGTTTTCGCCGGCGCAGCTGTCGGAGCTTGTGGATGAACTGCGCACCATGCGGTAAGAAAGGAAGATGGGAAATGCCCGAATACAGATTAAAAACACCGGCGCTCGCGCGCAAGGTTGTTGGCCTTTACAGGAAAATTGAACAAGGGACGGTGTTGGCCTACAAAAAGATAGAGGACAGATTCGTGGATGCTTTTCTGGAAAAGGTGGAAAATGCTGCGCAGAAAGAGGATGAAGAAGCGCAGGCTGATGCAGGCACCAGGGATTGAATCGCGGCAGATTTCCACAGGCTGGTCTTGCATCTGCCGTTCTTACCCTGTATGATAAAGAAAAGCTGACGATTCAGGATGCGCGGGGAGTGATACGAATGGATGCAGTCCTGCTGCAGCGTCTGTCGCAGATCACTGAGGAAGAACGGGAGCTGCTGCAGGGCCGTGGTGTGGACCGGGCGCTGTACGCCTCGGGCCGTGCGTTTGAGGTGGATGCGGCAAAGATGCTGGAGAAGGGAAAGCTGATGTCCATCCGCCCCCATACGCGCTTCGCACCGTTTCCGAGGCACAGCCACAATTATGTGGAGATCATGTATATGTGCCGTGGAAAAACGGTGCACCGCATCGACGGGGATGCGCTTGTGACGCTGGAGGCCGGGGAGCTTTTGTTCCTGAACCGGCACGCGAGCCATGCCATCCAGCGGGCGGACGCGGGCGATATCGCCGTCAATTTTATTGTGCTGCCCCAGTTCTTTGACGAGGCGTTCAATATGGCGGGGATGGACAATGTTCTTTCGCGTTTTTTACTGGGGGAACTGTACACCGGAGGGGCTGCCGTCAGCTATCTGCATTTTCGGGTGCGGGAGGTGCTGCCGGTGCAGAATCTTGTGGAGAATATGGTGTGGACGTTGGTGAACCGCCAGCCGGGTGCCCGGCGTATCAATCAGGTGACGATGGGGCTTTTGCTGCTGCAGCTGATGCATTATACGGAATGCATTGACATGTCCCGGAACGGCAGCGTCCGCAGCCCGATGGTGGAGGCCGCGCTGCGGGAAATCGAAGAGAACTACCGTGCGGCGAGCCTCACCGATGTGGCGGCTGCATTTCATGTGGGTCTGCCTTATCTGAGTGCGGAAGTGAAGCGTGCCACGGGAAGCACCTTCAAGGAGCTTCTGCTGCACAAGCGGCTGGACAAAGCGGCGCGTCTGCTGCGGGAGACGCGGCTCACCATACAGGAGGTCTGCGCTGAGGTCGGGTATGACAACACCAGCTATTTCCACCGTGTGTTCCGGCGGCGGTATGGCAAAAGCCCCAAGGAATACCGGTCAGAATTGTGGAAAACAGAAAATGCAACATGAATATGCGAAATAAGGACGCGGTTATTTTGAAAACCGCGTCCTTATTTTGTTTTCGCCTGTGCAGTATAATGAAAAAAAGAGCACGGCAGAGCCGTACCGGAACACCCGAACCGGGCAGAACGAGCAGGAGGGATCATGTGAAATATCATCTTGCCATCGACATCGGCGCATCCTCCGGGCGCCATATTCTGGGCCATGTGGAGAAAGGCTGCATGATGCTGGAGGAGATCTACCGCTTCGATAACATTCAGGTGCGGAAAAACGGGCATGACTGCTGGAATACGGAACAGCTGTGGCAAAGCATTCTGGAGGGACTGCGCGCGTGCAAGGCTGTAAATAAGGTTCCCGAAACCATGGGTATAGACACCTGGGCCGTGGATTTTGTGCTGATGGGAGCCGACGGCAGGCCTGTGAGCGACGCCGTGGCGTATCGGGACAAACGCACGAAAGGCGCGATGGAACAGGCGGAACGTGGCCTGCCGTTCCCGGAGCTGTACGCCCGCACAGGTATCCAGAAGCAGGTGTTCAATACCGCGTATCAGCTGACGGCTTTGCAGCGTGAGCACCCGGAACAGCTGGCCGCTGCCAGCCGTCTGCTGATGATACCGGAATATTTCAATTATCTGCTCACAGGCAATATGCTGAACGAATATACGAACGCAACGTCCACCGCGCTGGTGAACGCTTATACCAGGAGTTGGGACGACACGGTCATTGCAGCGCTGGGGCTGCCCCGGCGCATCTTTGGTCCGCTGAATTTGCCGGGCGCACGGGTGGGGCGCTTTACCGGGGAGGTGCAGGGCGCAGTTGGGTTCGACTGCGACGTGCTGCTGCCTGCTACGCATGATACCGGCAGTGCATTTCTGGCCGTGCCGGCCCGGGATGAAAACGCGGTGTATATTTCCAGCGGAACCTGGAGCCTGCTGGGCGTGGAAAACGAAGCCCCCATTACCGGCGAGGCGAGTATGCTGGCCAATTTTACGAATGAAGGCGGTTACAGGTACCGCTACCGTTATCTGAAAAATATCATGGGCCTTTGGATGATCCAGTCCATCCGGCGCGAGTTGAACGGCGTTTCTTATGTGGAGGATTCAAAAAAAACGGCGGCGGCACAGCGGCAGTGGAGTTATGCGGAGCTGGAGGCGGAGGCGCGCGAATGTGCGGATTTTACGTCCCGGGTTGACGTCAATGACAGCAGCTTCCTTGCACCGGAGAGTATGACCGATGCGGTGAAGCAATTTTGCGTACAGACCGGACAGTCGGTGCCGCAAACCGTCGGCGAGCTGATGCAATGTGTATATGCCAGCCTGGCCGCCGGATATGCGGGCGCTGTTCGGGAGCTGTCCGCGCTGACGGGAAAAGTATATACCAGTATCAACATTGTAGGCGGCGGCAGCAAGGACGCTTATCTGAATGAGCTGACGGCACGGACCACAGGTCTTCCGGTGTTCGCCGGACCCACGGAGGGGACGGCGTTGGGAAACCTGATGGCACAGTTCATCGCGGCGGGTGAGTTTGACGACTTGGAGGCTGCCAGGGCGGCGATCCGACAAAGCTTTGATATCAAGGAGGTAACACCATGAATGATTATGAGAACGCAAAAGCATGTTACAGGCGCTTCGGCGTTGATGTGGAACGCGCGCTGGCACGGCTGGCGGAGAAAGCCATTTCCATCCACTGCTGGCAGGGAGACGACGTGGCGGGCTTCGACCAGAAGGATGGTAAGGCTGGCGATGGCATCCAGACAACAGGCAACTACCCCGGCAAAGCCCGTAATTTTGAAGAGTTGAAAGCCGATTTCCTGAAAGCTGCCGGCCTCATCCCGGGCAAAAAACGCATCAACCTGCATGCGAGCTATGCCGTGTTCCCGGAAGGGGAGTGGGTGGACCGCGACAGGCTGGAATACAAATACTTTGTTCCGTGGGTGGATTTTGCGAAAGAAAACAGCTTGGGGATCGATTTTAACCCGACCTGCTTTTCGCACCCCATGGTGAAGGACGGGCTGACGCTGTCTCATCCGGACGAGGCGGTGCGCCGTTTCTGGATCGACCACTGCAAGGCCAGTCGGCGCATTGCACAGCGTATCGGCGAAGAGCTGGGGGATCAGGTGCTCAACAATGTATGGGTGCCGGACGGCTTCAAGGATATTCCGGCGGACCGCATGGGCCCGCGGCTGCGCCTGAAGGCGGCGCTGGACGAGGTGTTTGCAGAGCCGTGCCCCAACGTCATAGACTGTGTAGAGAGCAAGGTGTTCGGCATCGGGCTGGAAAGCATGACCGTAGGCTCCAATGAGTTTTACACGGCGTATGCGGCCACACACCCGGGTGTGTATAATCTGCTGGATGCGGGCCATTACCATCCCACGGAATTCATAAGCGACAAGATCCCGGCCATGCTGTGCTTCTTTGACAAGGTGCCGCTGCATGTTACGCGCCCGGTTCGCTGGGATTCGGACCATGTGGTGCTGTTCGACGATGAAACACGGGAAATCATGAAAGAGGTCGTGCGCAACGACGCGCTGGACCGGGTGCTTATCGGTCTTGATTTCTTCGATGCCTCCATCAACCGTGTGGCAGCCTGGGTGGTGGGCACGCGCAGCGCGCAGAAGGCGCTGTTGTTTGCTCTGCTGCAGCCGGATGAAAAGCTCAGGCAGCTGCAGGACGGGGCGAACTTCACAGAGAAAATGGTGCTGATGGAAGAAGCGAAGACGCTTCCCTTCGGTGACGTCTGGGCAGAATACTGCCGCCGGCAGGGCGTGCCCGCAGACGGAGATTGGTATGCCGCGGTGACACAGTACGAAAAAGAAGTTTTAAGCAGAAGAGGGTAACAGCAATGGGAATTTTGGATGTAAAAATCGTGCAGGACTATATCCGCATGTGCACGGACGGTTGGAAGCAGGGCTGGCACGAGCGTAACGGCGGAAATCTGACCTACCGCATGCGGCCGGAGGAGGTAGAGCAGTGCCGTCTTTACTTCCGAACGGCGGGAGAATGGGTGAGCATGGGTGTAACGGGGAAGAACCTGGCGGGGGAATACTTTCTCACCACGGGCAGCGGCAAGTATTTCCGCAACGTCGCGTTGGACCCGGCACATAATATCGGTATCGTAGAGATCGACAGCGCAGGCGGAGCCTGGCGTATCGTATGGGGCCTGGAAGACGGCGCAAAGCCGACCAGCGAATTCCCGAGCCACTTTATGAACCACAGCGTGCGTGCGGCCGCGACGGAGGGGGTATACCGTGTTATTTATCATGCCCACACGCCGAACCTGATCGCTATGACATATGTCCTGCCGCTGACGGCGCGGGATTTCACCCGTGCCTTGTGGCAGAGCGCCACAGAATGCCCGGTGGTTTTCCCGGGCGGTGTGGGCGTCGTACCCTGGATGGTGCCGGGCGGCGCAGACATCGCCATAGCTACGTCGGAATTAATGAAACAGTACGACGCAGCGGTATGGGCGCATCACGGTTTGTTTTGTTCCGGTCCGGATTTTGATACCACCTTCGGCTTGATGCATACCATTGAAAAGGCGGCACAGATATGGGTTCTGGCACAAAGCGCAGGGCAGGGGAAAATATGTCAGACCATCTCGGACGACAATCTGCGCGCCATCGCAGGAGAATTCGGTGTTACGCTTAATGAGGCGTTTCTTGGCTGAGCCTGTGCGTAAAAAAACGGCTGGCTGTGCTGCGCAAAAAATCCGCTTGCGTCCTGCAAGCCTGCGTGCTATAATGACATCAGGTTGAAAAGGCATATATTTCCAATTTTGCTTTTGTGCCTTGGAATGCCGGACAGAAAGAAGAAATAAATGGAGGTTTTGCTGCAATGAAGAAATATGTCTGCACTGTTTGCGGGTACATCTACGATGAGGCGGCTGGCGACCCCGATAACGGCGTGGAGCCGGGCACCAAGTGGGAGGATGTTCCCGAAGACTGGGTCTGCCCTGTTTGCGGCGTGGGCAAAGATCAGTTTGAAGAAGCCTGATTTTTGAAGCAACTGAATAAATGCCCTCCGGCAGAGTATTCCGCCGGAGGGCATTTTTACATACTTATATACAGGGAAACGCGCTGCTGTGATCGGGAACTATTTTGCAAAGCAGCCCCGTCCCAAATATCTGGCGCCGGAGCCAAGTTCTTCTTCGATGCGCAGCAGCTGGTTGTATTTGGCCACGCGTTCGGTGCGGCTGGGTGCGCCTGTTTTGATCTGGCCGGCATTCAATGCTACGGAAAGATCCGCGATGGTGGTATCCTCTGTCTCGCCGGAGCGATGAGAGACGATGGCTGTATAGCCGGCGCGTTTCGCCAGCTTGACAGCCTCCATGGTCTCTGTCAGAGTGCCGATCTGATTCAGTTTAATAAGGATAGAATTCCCGCATTTCCGGTCGATGCCTTTCTGAAGACGCTGCGTGTTGGTGACAAAAAAGTCGTCTCCCACCAACTGCACCTGGCTCCCCAGCACCTCCGTGAGCTTTTTCCACCCGTCCCAGTCTTCTTCATCCAACGCGTCCTCAATCGACCGGATGGGATATTCGCACAGAGCTTTCCAGTGCTCGATCAGTTCATCTGTGGTGAAGTGCGTTTTTTTCTTTGGCAGGAAATAGCCGTTTTCATCTTTCCATTCGCTGGAGGCTGCGTCCATAGCCAGTACAAAATCCTCGCCGGGGCGGTAACCAGCAGCCTCAATGGCGCGCAGCAGATATTGGATGGCTTCTTCGTCGCTCTCAAGATTCGGCGCGTAGCCGCCTTCGTCGCCGACAGCGGTGGAGTGCCCTTCCGCTTTCAGAATCGCGGCCAGTTTGTGGAACACCTCGGTGCACCAACGAAGCCCCTCGTGAAAACTGGGCGCGCCTACCGGCATGATCATGAATTCCTGTACATCGATATTATTGGCTGCGTGCGCGCCGCCGTTGAGAATGTTCATCATCGGTACAGGAAGTACATCGGCGCTGACGCCGCCCAAAAACCGGTACAGGGGAAGGCCCAGCGCGTTTGCCGCGGCCCGGGCACTGGCGAGAGAAACCGCCAAAATCGCGTTTGCGCCAAGCCGGGATTTGTCCGGCGTACCGTCCAGGCGAAGCATGGCCGTGTCGATCGCCCCGGTATGGGAAGCGTCCATGCCAGTCAGTGCGGCGCATATTTCAGTGTTGATATTTTTCACAGCGCGCAGCACGCCCTTTCCGCCGAAACGGGCGGGGTCTGCATCGCGCAGCTCCAAAGCTTCAAATTGTCCGGTCGAAGCGCCGCTGGGGACGGCAGCTGTGCCGCTGACGCCGTTTTGCAAAAGGACGACCGCCTCAACCGTGGGGTTTCCCCGGGAATCAATAATTTCGCGTCCGTGAATGCTTTGAATCATTAAGCTCATAAAAGCGCTCCCTTTCCATAATGTCTCAATAAAACGATTAGCACATGCTAACCATTTTAAGTATACCTGATAAGTATGAATGATTCAAGGGGAATTTGGCGCATATCAAAAAAATTGGGGCAATATTCCGCCAGGGAGCAGAAAAGGCAGCGGCAGGTATCTGCCGCTGCCCAACAGGATATACACAGTCTGTTCAGCGTGTACCTGGGTCCTCGGAGTTTTTCTGTGCATGGAGCAGCAGTTTTTCAAAAGTTTCCTCGCTCAGGTCATGCTCAACTTTGCAGGCGTCTGCCGCAGCGGTCTCCTGGCTCACGCCCAGGCGGACAAAGAATTCCGTCAGCAGCTTGTGGCGGCCGTAAATTCGGGCCGCAATTTTGTGGCCCGCGGGTGTGAGGGTGATAAAACCTTCAGCATCCACTTCGATATAGCCGTTTTCCCGCAGCTTTTTCATGGCGATGCTGACACTCGCTTTGGTATAATCCAGCTCGTTCGCAATATCAATGGAGCGCACGAAGCCTTTGCGCTCTTTTAACATTAAAATGCTTTCCAAATAATCCTCGGATGATTCATGGATTTGCATGCGTGTGCCTCCCTTTGACACATTATTGATAATTAAAGAGTAGCATAATCCCGAACTTTTAGCAAGTTCGGGAAAAATGGAGCAAAATTGTGGGGTTAGGTATTGACAACTTTGGTTAGTCGTGGTAAACTTCATGCTGTTGAAAGAGGTTAGTTAAAGCTAACTTTTGCGCTTGAACAGCGTTTGGGAAGGAGGCAAAGAGAGTGATGCCTTTGACGATGGCAAAACCGGGCGAAACGGTGACGATTCGAAAAATTACCGGCAAGGACGAAGTGCGTCAGCATCTGGCGGAGTTGGGATTCGTAGTAGACGGTTCTGTCACGGTGGTGAGCGAGATTGCGGGAAATCTGATTCTTCAGGTGAAGGAAAGCCGTATCGCGCTGGACAGAACATTGGCGAACCGTGTGATGATTTAAAGGAGGAACCGAAATGAAAACACTGAAGGACGCAAAGGTGGGAGAGACCGTAAGGGTGAAAAAACTGTACGGCGAGGGCCCGGTAAAGCGGCGTATCATGGACATGGGAATCACCAAAGGCGTTGACCTGCATGTGCGCAAGGTAGCCCCGCTGGGTGATCCGATGGAGCTGAACGTGCGCGGATATGAACTGAGCGTACGCAAGGCTGATGCGGAAATGATCGAGGTTGAATGAGTGTCCGTTTTTGCAAAGGGGTTAGTGTAAGCTAACAACTGCTGGCGGCTCATGAATAAGAGGAGGCAGAGAAATGAGTATCACCATTGCGCTTGCCGGAAACCCGAACTGCGGCAAGACAACCATGTTCAATGACCTGACAGGGTCAAATCAGTACGTTGGCAACTGGCCTGGCGTTACCGTGGAAAAAAAGGAAGGCCGGTTGAAGGGGCATAAGGATGTCGTCATCCAGGATCTGCCCGGCATTTATTCCCTCAGCCCCTATACTCTGGAGGAAGTGGTCGCTCGCGGATTTCTGGTGAAAGAAAAACCGGATGCGATCATCAACATTGTGGACGGCACCAACGTGGAGCGCAATCTTTACCTTACCACACAGTTGCTGGAGCTGGGTATCCCTGTGGTCATCGCGGTGAATATGATTGATATCGTGCGCAAAAACGGAGACAAAATCGACCTCGCGAAGCTGGGCGCAGAGCTTGGATGCGCGGTGATGGAAACGAGCGCCTTGAAGGGCGAGGGCAGTATGGCGGTTGCGGAAAAAGCCATCGCCATCGCCTCGGGCCGCGCGGCCAATGAGCAGCCCCATGTGTTTACGGGAAGTGTGGAGCATGCCATTGCCCACATCGAAGAATCCATCTCCGACAAAGTGGATGCGCAGAACCTGCGCTGGTACGCTATCAAGCTTTTTGAGCGCGATGAAAAAGTGGCTGCGGAGCTGGACCTCGGCAGCCGTCTGATGACGCATTTGGAGACACATATCAAAGACTGCGAAAAAGAGCTGGACGACGATGCGGAAAGCATCATCACAAACCAGCGTTATGCATACATCAGCAAGGTTGTAGACCGCTGTGTGAAAAAGAAGGCGGCCAGACACAGCATGACGGCTTCCGACAAGATCGACCGTATCGTAACAAACCGCGTTCTGGCGCTGCCGATTTTTGCCGTAGTCATGTATCTGGTCTATTGGATCGCCATGGGGCCGTTCGGCAGCTTTTTGACGGACTGGACAAACGATGTATTTGCCGCTGAATGGCTGCAGGGCGGAGCGGCCGCGCTGTTGGAGGGCTGGGGCGTGGACGGCTGGCTCTCGGGCCTTATCGTCGACGGCATCATCGGCGGTGTGGGCGCGGTGCTGGGCTTTGTGCCTCAGATGCTTGTACTGTTCCTGATGCTCTCCGTTCTGGAGGACATCGGTTACATGGCCCGCATTGCATTTATTCTGGACCGTGTTTTCCGCAAATTCGGCCTCTCGGGAAAGAGCTTCATCCCAATGCTCATCGGCTCCGGCTGCGGCGTGCCGGGTGTTATGGCGTCCCGCACCATTGAAAATGACCGCGACCGCAAGATGACCATTATGACCACCTGCTTTATCCCGTGCGGTGCGAAAATGCCCATCATCGGCCTGTTTGCGGGAGCGTTGTTCGGCGGCAGCGGCCTTGTGGCTGTAAGTGCATACTTCATTGGTGTGGCAGCTATTGTTATCAGCGGCATTATGCTGAAGAAAACAAAGCCTTTCGCGGGCGAACCGGCGCCCTTTGTCATGGAACTGCCCGCTTATCATGTGCCAAGTGCGAAAAACGTGCTGCATGCCACATGGGAGCGTGGCTGGAGCTTCATTAAACGCGCAGGCACCATCATTCTTGCTTCCTCCGTTGTATTGTGGTTTCTGCAGGGCTTTGGCTTTACGGACGGCTCCTTTGGCATGGTGGAGGACAACAACAGCAGCCTGCTTGCTGTTGTCGGCAGCGCTGTGTCCTTCATCTTTGCGCCGCTTGGCTTTGGTGATTGGCAGTCCACCGTGGCTACCGTCACAGGCCTGATTGCCAAGGAAAACGTGGTGTCGACTTTCGGCGTGCTGTTTCATGTGGGCGAAGAAGTTGCGGAAGATGACGCGAATCTCTGGTCTGCCGTCGCGCTGCATTATACGCAGCTGTCCGCATACAGCTTTATGCTGTTCAATTTGCTGTGTGCGCCGTGCTTCGCCGCTATGGGCGCCATCAAGCGCGAAATGAACAACGGGAAATGGACGCTCGCGGCCATCGGATACATGTGTGTGTTTGCCTATGCTGTTTCGCTCATCACCTATCAGTTGGGAGGTCTTATCACAGGCGAGACTGCGTTCGGGGCCGGCACTGTTGCCGCTCTGTTGGTTCTTGCATTCCTGATCTACATGCTGGTACGCCCCAATCAATACAACGCGGATTATAAGCGCGGTGGGGCAGCCTCCGGAAAGCTGAACGGCAAGATCAATGTTTGATGATGCCGTGTTTTGATTCCGGTTCTTCCGGGGTGCCCGTAAAGGCCGCTGCACGTGCGCTGCGGCGGCCTTTGCTTTGGAAAAGGAGGTTCGTTATAATGACTGCGGTCGTTTTGGTTCTGCTGACATTGTGCGTGTGCTTCGGCATCCGCTCCTATGCAAAGAAACTGCGGCAGGGCGGTGGCTGCTGCGGCGAACGGGAGCCGGCAGAAAAAAAGGTGCGCGTGGCGGACCGGAACAGGAGCCATTATCCCTATCATGCTGTTCTGAAAATAGACGGCATGGTGTGCGCAAATTGCGCGCGCCGTGTGGAAAATGCCATCAACCGCATGGACGGATACTGGGCTGAGGCGGACGTGGCCGGCGCGCGGGCAAACGTGCACTGCAAGGAAAAGCCGGATCTGGGACAGCTGAAAGAAGCTGTCCGGGCGGGCGGCTATACGGTGCTGTCTGCGGAATGCGCCGAAGACGCGCGTCACGCCGGCTAGCATGTGCTGCACACAAAAGATTTTCGGTGTGTTTTGTTTGACTTTTTCGCGGGCTTGTGCTATATATAAAAGGTACAAGGAAAAAGGCGCTGATGGAGACAGTAAGCACCGTGCAAAAGCCAAAGCGAACCGGGGAGAGTGTAAGCCCGGTGCAAGTAGTACTTTGCCGAATATCCCTCCGGAGCTGCAGGCTGAACCGCTAGTAAGCCATGCCGGTTTTTCACCGTTATCGAAAGCGCGTATGCTGGTACGCTGCAATAGGTGGTTCGCGAAGCAATGTCTTCGTCCTGTTCGCAGGACGGAGGCATTTTTTTGTATTTGACAGTGAAAGACGTTTCAAAAGCAGGAACGCATGCGGTAAGCGCCGTCGTGTGTGGTTTCATAAAAAAGCAAACTTGCTGCAGGAGGATTTTGACGTGTTGTATGACAAGGTATCCGCAAATCTGAATTTTATCGAGCGGGAAAAGGCTGTGGAGAAGTTCTGGGAGGACAACCAGATCTTCGAAAAGAGCATCGACTCGCGCAGAAACGGCCGGACATATACATTTTATGACGGCCCGCCGACAGCCAACGGAAAACCCCATATCGGCCATGTGGAAACACGCGCCTTTAAGGATATGATCCCGCGTTATCACGCGATGAAAGGCTGCATGGTGCCCCGTAAGGCAGGATGGGACACGCACGGCCTGCCTGTGGAGCTGGAGGTGGAAAAGCTCCTGGGGCTGGACGGCAAGGAACAAATCGAGGAATACGGCCTGGAGCCGTTCATCCAGAGGTGTAAGGAGAGCGTTTGGAAATACAAGGGCATGTGGGAGGATTTTTCTCACACGGTTGGTTTTTGGGCGGATATGGAGCACCCTTATGTCACTTATGATAACGCCTACATTGAATCCGAGTGGTGGGCGCTGAAAAACATTTGGGAAAAGGGCCTGCTTTACAAGGGCTTTAAAATCGTGCCCTATTGCCCGCGATGCGGGACGCCGCTGTCCAGCCATGAAGTGGCACAAGGGTACAAGGACGTGAAGGAGCGCTCCGCCATCGCCAAATTCAAGGTGAAGGATGAAGACGCTTACATCCTTGCGTGGACGACCACGCCCTGGACGCTGCCTTCCAATGTTGCACTGTGCGTACACCCGGATGAGCGTTATGTCAAGGTGCGCATGAACGGGGACGGCACCGTCTATTATCTGGCGGAGGCTCTGGCGGATACCGTACTGGGCGAGGGCGCTTATACGGTGCTGGAGGCCTATACAGGACGCGATCTGGAATATAAAGAATACGAGCCGCTGTTCGCATTCGTACAGCCGAAGGAAAAGTGCTGGTATGTGGTATGTGACGGTTACGTCACGCTGACGGACGGCACGGGCATCGTGCATATCGCGCCGGCTTTCGGTGAGGACGATGCGAATGTGGGACGTAAATACGGCCTGCCGCTGGTGCAGCTTGTGGACGCAAAGGGCGAGATGACCAAAGAAACCCCTTGGGCGGGTATGTTCTGCAAAAAAGCGGACAAGGAAGTGCTCAGGGATCTGGAAACGCGCGGCCTGCTGTTCAGCGCGCCGGTATTTGAGCATAGCTATCCGCACTGCTGGCGCTGCGGCACACCGCTCATCTACTATGCCCGCGATTCCTGGTTCATCAAAATGACGGAGGTAAAGCAGGATCTCATCCGCAACAATAATACCGTCAACTGGGTGCCGGAGAGTATCGGCAAGGGTCGCTTTGGAGACTGGCTGGAAAACGTGCAGGATTGGGGTATCAGCCGCAACCGTTATTGGGGCACGCCGCTGAATATTTGGGAATGCGAGTGCGGTCACCGCCATTCTGTCGGCAGCATCGAAGAACTGAGATCCATGTCCGATAATTGTCCGGACAAGATCGAGCTGCACCGGCCGTATATCGATGCGGTCACCATTAAGTGCCCGCACTGCGGCAAGCAGATGAAACGTGTTCCCGAGGTCATCGACTGCTGGTTCGATTCGGGCGCCATGCCTTTTGCACAGCACCATTATCCCTTTGAAAACAAGGAGTTGTTCGAGCAGCAGTTTCCGGCGGATTTTATTTCTGAATCCGTGGATCAGACCCGAGGCTGGTTCTATTCGCTGCTGGCTATCTCCACGCTGATTTTCAACAAGGCGCCCTATAAGAATGTCGTTGTCACGGGGCTGGTACAGGACGAAAACGGCCAGAAGATGTCTAAGTCCAAGGGCAACGCGGTCGATCCGTTCGAGGCGCTGGCGAAGTACGGCGCGGACGCCATTCGCTGGTATTTTTATACGAACGGGGCGCCTTGGCTGCCCAAACGCTTTTCAGACAAAGGCGTGCAGGAAGGCCAGCGCAAGCTGATGGGTACGCTGTGGAACACCTATGCATTCTATGTGCTGTATGCCAACATCGATGCATTCGACGCTACGAAATATGCGCTGGAATACGACAAATTGTCTGTGATGGACAAATGGATCTTGTCCAAAATGAACTCTATGGTAAAATCCGTGGATGAAAATCTGGCAGCTTACGCCATTCCCGAGGCGGCGCGCAGTTTGCAGGAGTTTGTGGATGATCTGAGCAACTGGTACGTGCGCCGCAGCCGCGAACGGTTCTGGGGCAAAGACATGCCGCAGGATAAGATCAACGCCTATATGACGCTGTACACCGCTCTTGTGACCACAAGCAAGGCTGCCGCGCCCATGATCCCTTTCATGGCGGAGAGCATCTACCAAAATCTGGTGCGCAGCCTGGATAAGGGCGCGCCGGAGAGCGTTCACTTGTGCGGTTTCCCCGAAGCGGACGAGCGCCGCATCGACGCGCAGCTGAAGCGGGATATGGACCTTGTGCTCAAAATCGTGGTGCTGGGCCGGGCGGCGCGCAACGGTTCAAACCGTAAGAACCGCCAGCCTCTGGCGCAGATGTTTGTGAAAGCGGAGGAGGAGCTGGGAGATTTCTACAAAGAGATCATCGAGGATGAGCTGAACATCAAGGCCGTGACCTTCACGCAGGACGTTTCCGCGTTTACCTCGTACAGCTTCAAGCCCCAGCTCAAGACGCTGGGCCCCAAATACGGCAAGCGCCTGGGCGAGATCCGCACCGCGCTGATGGAGCTTGACGGCAGTGCAGCAAAAAAAGAACTGGATGCAAACGGTGTGCTCCGTCTGGAACTGCAGGGGGGAGCCGTTGAACTGGCGCCGGAGGACCTGCTCATCGAGATGACGCAGTCTGACCGGTACTTCACCGTTGAGGACGGCGGCGTGACGGTGGCCATTGATACGGAGCTGACGGAAGCGCTCATCGAAGAGGGCTTTGTGCGTGAGCTTGTGAGCAAATTCCAAACCATGCGCAAGGAAGCGGGCTTTCATGTGGAAGACCATATCCGCGCCTATGCCTCCGGCAACCGAAAGATCGAGGCGCTGCTCGCAGCAAACAGCGCGCAGGTAGGCGGCGATATTCTGGCGGATGCGGTGTGCACAGGAAGCCTCGCAGGCTACACCAAGGAGTGGGACGTCAACGGAGAAGCGGTCACACTCGGAGTGGAGCGCATCTGATTTTAAAAGAAAACACCCCGAAAAGTTACAGCGCGCGTTGCGCGCTGTAACTTTTTTGCGTAAAATGGAGGGAAAATTGCGTTTCAACTTGTACAATCGCGCCGTTTATATTATAATAATATCTTGTGCCGGCCTGCTTTTTTGACGTGCCGCACAGTTGAAGCGTTCCGGCTTTGGGGACGCTCCGGGAAAGTATCGCATGAGGGAAATGGACGAGAGAGGGGAAAAGAAACATGGCAGATTATTTTGCTATGGACAGCCGGCAGTGCGCGCAGGAACTGGACAGCCTGCGCAAGATTTATGAGGAGTATGCGGCGAAAGGTTTGAAGCTTGATATGTCACGCGGGAAACCCGCGCCGGACCAGTTGGATCTTTCGATGGACCTGCTTACCATCACGGATTACAAAGGTGAGACGGGAATCGATTCGCGCAATTACGGCAACCTGGAAGGCATGCCGGAGGCACGCCGCTTTTTTGCCGATATTCTGGGCGCACAGCCGGATGAGGTGATCGTGGGCGGAAACTCCAGCCTGAATATGATGTATTACCTGATCGACCTGGGATGGCGCCTGGGCTTTGCCGATAGCCCTGCCGCGTGGAATGCGTGCGGAAGGCCTAAATTTTTGTGCCCTGCGCCGGGCTACGACCGTCACTTCCGTGTGACGGAATATTTCGGATTTGAGCTTATCACCGTTCCCATGCTTCCCACAGGGCCGGATATGGACTGTGTGGAAGCGCTTGTGAAGGATGAGGCGGTAAAGGGAATCTGGTGCGTGCCGCTGTATTCCAATCCGGACGGATACAGTTACAGTGATGAAACAGTGCGCCGGCTGGCCGCGATGGAAACCGCCGCGCCTGATTTCAAGATCATGTGGGACAATGCATACTGCGTGCATCATTTGACCGATACCCATGACGTGATCTTGAACATGCTGGAAGAATGCCGCAAGGTCGGCCATGAGGACCGTGCCTTGATGTTCTGTTCACTGAGCAAGGTGACATTCCCGGGCGCAGGCGTAGCTGCAATGGCCGCCAGCCGCCGCAACATCGACTATATCCTTAAAAACATGTTCCCGATGATCATCAGCTTTGATAAGCTGAACCAAGTTCGTCATATACGTTTTCTGAAGGATATGGATGGTTTGGCCGCCCATATGGAAAAGCACCGTGCGCTTCTGGAGCCGAAGTTCAGGGCCGTGCTCGCGATATTGGACGAGGGCCTCTCCGGCTGTGGAAGTATTGCCCGCTGGACAAAGCCCAACGGAGGTTATTTCCTCAGCCTGTATACGCTCGGCGGATGTGCCAAACGTACGGTCCAGCTGTGCAGGGAAGCAGGCGTTGTGCTGACGGATGCCGGGGCCGCTTATCCTTACGGCGTGGACCCGCAGGACAGCAACATCCGTATCGCGCCCACGTTCCCGCCGCTAGATGAGCTGGAGACAGCTTCCCGGCTGTTGTGCGTGTGTGTGCGTATCGCCACGCTGGAAAAGCTATTGCAGCGGCAGTGATGTCCCGGCGCTTTGCGCCTGGGCCCGCGCCGCGGTAGGATAGATAATTTCATTTCTGGAGGAACACCATGAAGACAAAAGGGAAACCCTGGCAATTTTTTGTTGTTGCGGTCCTGATCGTCGTGTTCGCGTTTACCGCGTTCCTGGGCATCAGCACGCAGTATGGCGACACAACAAAAATTTGGGTGAAGGGCGCGCAGGACATCCGCTTCGGCATCGACATCCGAGGCGGCGTGGACGTGACGTTCATGCCGGCCGACGGCTACGACGCAACGGACGAGCAGATGGCCGCGGCGGAGTCCGTCATCCAGCAGCGCCTTGTGAACTTGAACATCACGGACAACGAAGTGTATACGGATTACAATAAGGACCGTATCATCGTTCGTTTTCCGTGGAAGGAAGGTGAGACGGATTTCAACCCCGAGTCCGCGATCCAGGAGATCGGCGCCACTGCGGTGCTCACGTTCCGCGAGGGTAAAGAAGTGGACAGCGAGGGCAAGCCCACAGGTGTGACGGCGGAGAACATCATCCTTGAGGGCAAGGACATCAAAAGCGCGACCGCTGCCGTGGACAACAATGCGAACAGCGCTACATACGGCCAGTATTATGTTTCGCTGGAACTCAACGATTCCGGCAAAGAGAGCTTTGCCGAGGCCACCACGCGCCTTTCGGAGTCCAAGGGAACCATCTCTATCTGGATGGACGACACGATGATCTCTTATCCCACCGTTAACTCTGCAATCACGGACGGAAACGCCATGATCACACTGAACGGTTCGGATGACAAGACGCGCGACGAAGCCATCTCTCTGGCAAACAAGATCAATTCCGGTGCGCTGCCGTTTGCGCTTACGGCCGAGAATTACAGCACGATCAGCCCCAGCCTGGGAGCAAACTCGCTGCAGGCCATGGTGATCGCAGGCGTGGTCGCGTTCGTGCTGGTGGCGCTGTTCATGATTGCGAATTACCGTCTGCCCGGCGCGGTGGCGGTTATTGCGCTGTTGGGGCAGACGGCCATGACGCTGGCATTCGTATCCGGCTATTTCTCTGTGCTCAACAGCTTCACGCTGACGCTGCCGGGCATCGCGGGCATCATCCTTGCCATCGGTATGGGTGTTGACGCCAACGTCATCGCCGCCGAGCGCATCAAGGAGGAGATCCGCTCCGGCAAGAGCATCGACGGCGCCATCCGCGCCGGCTTCGACCGCGGCCTTGCGCCGGTCATCGACGGCAACGTCACGGTCATCATCGTCGCGGTGATGCTGATGGGTGCGTTTGGCCCCACAGACGGCTTTTTCGCCAGGATGCTCAAGCCGATCTTCTTTGCCTTCGGCCCCTCTACGGCGGGCACGATCTATTCCTTCGGGTATACGCTGCTGGTGGGCGTGCTGCTGAACTTTGTGTTCGGCGTTATCTGCACGCGCGTGATGCTGAAGGGCATCTCCAAGCTGAAATGCATGCGCAACCCGGTTTTGTATGGAGGGGTAAAGAATGAAAAAACAGTATGACATCGTTGGGAACCGCAAAAAGTTCTTCATCTTTTCCGCCGTGCTGATCGTATTCATTCTTCTGTTCAGCGTGATTTTCGGCGTTGAAATGGATATCCAGTTCAAAGGCGGCGCGATGCTTACCTACAGCTATACGGGTGAGCTGGATATCTCTGCGGTGCAAAAGGATATTGAAAGTACGTTGGGCAGCAACGTAACGCTGCAGACCGGCAGCAGCATTGCGTCCGACGCACAGACGCTGACGATTTCCATGCCGGGCACACAGACGGTGGAAACCGCCACAGTGGAAGCCTTGAGTGTCAGGCTGGAAGAAAACTATTCGGATAACAGCTTTCGCCAGCTTTCGCTGAATAATGTGGACCCGACCATCGGTAAGGAGTTCTTTGCCAAGAGCATCGTGGCCGTTGTGGCGGCTTCGCTGTTGATCTTGGTCTACATCGCCGTCCGCTTTAAGAAAATCGGCGGCTGGCCTGCGGGCAGCATGGCTGTTGTGGCTCTGGTGCATGACCTGATCGTGGTATATGGCGTGTTCGTCGTCATGCGCATCCCCCTCAACGGGAACTTTATTGCGGCACTGCTCACGATCTTGGGTTATTCCATCAATGATACAGTCGTTATTTATGACCGTGTGCGTGAGAACCGCCAGTTGTACGGTAATTCGATGGATTTTGCCACGCTTGTGAACAACAGCATCAATCAGAGCCTGCGCCGCTCCATCAATACGACCATTTCCACGCTGCTGGCGTTGGGTACTGTATGCGTCGTGTCTGTGGTGTTCGGGTTGGACAGTATCTTTACATTTGCGTTCCCGCTCATCATTGGCATGATCTCCGGTGTTTACAGCACAATCTGTATTGCCGGCCCGCTGTGGGTGGAATGGGAATTGCACAAAAAAGCGAAGCCCCGCAAGAAAAAGGCCTGAATAGGGAATACCAAGCGGACGTATCTTGGATGCGTCCGCTTTTTGCTTGCAAAAAGGCCGGGACTGTGCCATAATAAGAGCAATCAAGCGAGGTGTTTTGACCATGCAGTGCGGAATATCCACTTCCTGCTTTTACCCGCAGGAAACAGCAGAGGCGCTGTCCGCACTGCGCGGCGCAGGCGTGGAAACGGTGGAGATCTTTCTCAACACATTCAGTGAACTGGAGCTTTCTTATACAGAGCGCCTGCGGTCGGTCCTTCAGGATGCGGGCATGCGCGCCGCCGCTCTGCACCCCTTTACGTCGGGGATGGAAACATTTTTCTTCGCTTCTGAATACGGCGGCAGGTTGGAGGACGGCCTGCGTATCTATCGGCGTTATTTTGAGGTATGCCGTGTGCTGGGAATCCCACGCGTGGTGTTCCACGGCGATTACAGGCAGACGCCGTTTCCGTTTCAAAGGCATTGCGAAAATTATCTGCTGCTGCGCAGGACAGCGCGGGAATATGGCGTTGATTTCTGTCAGGAAAACGTGGTGCGCTGCAAATGCGGCCTGCCGGAATATGTGCGTCAAATGCGGGAATATACGGGGGACGATGTCTCATTTGTTCTGGATGTAAAGCAGCAGCGGCGTGCCGGAGTGCAGTTGGAGGAAATGCTGGATGCGATGCGCGGAAAAATCGCGCATGTCCATTTGAGCGATTATACACAGCAAAACGACTGTACAGCGCCGGGTACGGGCGGCTTGGCACTTGAACCGTTTTTCAGGGAACTCAGGCGCGGCGGTTTTGCGGGAGACATCATCATCGAGCTGTACCGAAGCGGTTTTTCCTCAATGGATGAGCTGCTGGCTTCTGCGGCGATGGTGAACAAAATTTATGCCGGATGCTCCGTAGCATCCGGCTCGGAAAAGGAGCAGTGCCCATGAAATGTCCTTATTGCGGTGAGATAGACTCCAAAGTGATCGATTCCCGGCCGGCTGACGACGGAGAACGCATCCGCCGCCGCCGGGAGTGTCTTGTATGTCAAAAAAGGTTCACCACCTACGAGATCGTGGAGACCGTGCCTCTTATGGTGGTGAAAAAGGATAAGTCGCGTGAAGCGTTCAACCGTCAGAAGCTGCTGAACGGGATGATGCGGGCCTGCGAAAAGCGGCCGGTGTCGTATCAGATGCTGGAGGACGCCGTGGACAATATCGAACAGGCGCTGCTCAATTCCTACGAGCGGGAGATCACGTCCATTCATGTGGGCGAACTTGCCATGCAGGAGCTGAAAAATATCGACGAAGTAGCTTATGTGCGCTTTGCGTCGGTATATCGCCAGTTCGGAGATATCAACACCTTTATGGACGAATTGAAGGACCTGCTGAATAAGCGTGCCACACAGGGACGTGACACCGCGTCAGAAGATGCTGAAAAATAAATGCTCCATGGCATGGATCTGCTCGCTTGCTTTGTCGATCTCGCTGAACAGGTCCTGTATGGTTTCGCCGTTCGCATAGGCTGACAGGCCATGCAGGCTGACTGAAGCGGATGTGACGGTTTCACGCCGGATGAAGAATTCCAGCAGATGCTGGCGTGTTTCATAGTATTCCAGCAATGCGTTGATTTGGTGTGCGGCGTTTTCGTAATTCTGCGCGCCTGCGGCTTCGCGTATCCCGGAAAGCTGGGCCTGGACAGATTGTGTTACACGAAAAACTGCAAAGTGGCTGGCGGCCGAAAGCGCTGCGGCAAGCAGCAGAATAAAGATCGCAATGCGTATCCTGCGCATGAAAACATCTCCTTAAAAACGATGCGGAAAGCCGGTTTTTACCGGCTTTCTTTTTTTACGATACTCGTCTCTTTGGCGTCGTTGCACAAAAATAAAAGCACGTCCTTCCGTGCGAGCCCCGCATTGCGGCACTGAGCGTCTATCCAGTCCGCATCCACAGAGTAAAGCCGCATATTGACGGGATTCAGCACGCCGTCCACCAGCAAAGGAAGCGACGGTTGCTTTGCTGTGGGCGGTTCAATGTGAAGGTCTTCGTTGCAGGGCGTATCGCGCGGAAACTTTTTCAGCACGCTCACGCTTCCATTGGTTTCCACAATGGCGAAAGCGACATCTGAAAGCTCAAATACGTCCTTGCCACGCAGCGCTTCCAGCAGGTCGTCCACGGTAAAGCGCAGATCGAACAAAGTGGCTTGGTCGATCACGCCGTTCCGGATGATGACGCGCGGGCTGCCGGAGACCAGCTTTGCAGCGCGGCGGGACCGCACACACAGCGCGGACAGGAGTATTTCCGTTGCGACAATGATGAACACGGGAACCACGCTTCCGATGAGCGGGAGCTCCGGCGATTCAATTGAGATAGAAGCAAGATTGGAAATCAAAATTGTGGAAACAAGCTCGGAGGGCTGCAGCTCGCCGAGCTGTTTTTTGCCCATCAGGCGCATTGCGCCGATAATGAGCACATAAACGAGCAAGGTGCGGAACAGCAGGATTGCCATGGCGGACTCCTTTTCAATGTATTGGCCCACAGCGGGCCGCTGTTATTGAATGTTGCCCGGTTTGACTAAATTTATCCTGCTCCCGCCATACTAAGGGCACGGGAGGGGATGCATTTGGAACAGACATTAACGACAAGCCTTTTGGACAACAAGCTCGCGCTCAAGGGGCTGTTCGGCACAGCGACGGATTTTTATACAAAGGATATCACACTGATGGGATATCCGGCCTGTATTTGCATGTTTGAGGGGCTTTCCAGTATAGAGCGGCTCTGGATCATGATGCTCGACGTTTTAAGTAAGCCGGACGTTCAGCCGGAGACTCCGGAAGAGCTGTTTGACTATATCCTCAAGCAGACGGCCATTCCGCTGGAGAGCAAAAGCGTTGTCTGTGTGGAAGATGCGCGTGCGCAGCTGACGGCGGGCACCAGCGTCATTCTGATCGACGGCGTAGCACGGGGGCTGGTTCTTTCTACACAGAGCATGCAGTTCCGCTCGGTGCAGGAGCCAAGCGGGGAAGGGAATGTCCGTGGCTCGCGGGAAGGCTTTACAGAACCGCTTCGTGTGAACATCAGCTTGATGCGGCGTCTGATACGCAGCGGTGAGCTGATGGTGGAAACGATGACAGTGGGGGAACATACCAAAACGGAAATTGCGCTTTTATATAACACACAGCTTGTCCCGAAGCAGATGCTTTCCACTGTGAAGCGCAGGCTGGAATCGGTTAAGCTGCCGTTTTTGTTCGATACCGGTTATCTGGCGGCGTTTTTGCAGAAAAGCCGATTTTCATTTTTTCAATCGGTAGGATACACGGAACGGCCGGATACTGCCTGCGCAAAAATCTGCGAGGGGAAAATCATTATCATGGCGAATGGAAGCCCTTTCGCTATGATCGTGCCTTATTTTTTCAATGAGAATTTTCAGAGCATGGACGACTATTCCGAAAAAGCATACTTTGCATCGCTTATCCGCATTCTGAAATACTCTGCGTTCCTCATCGCGGTGATGCTGCCGGGCGTGTTCGTGTCCGTTGCGAATTTCACGCCGGAGCTGCTGCCGCCGGAACTGCTGTACAAAGTTGCGTCTGCGGAGCTTGCCACGCCGCTGCCGCTGTTTATGGAAGCACTGTTTGTCAATTTTCTGCTGGAGATCGTGCGGGAGGCAGGGTTGCGTCTGCCCAAGCCCATCGGCCATTCGGTGAGCCTTGTGGCGGCGCTCATCGTAGGGGATGCTGCCGTCAGCGCAGGCATTGTGGGCACACCTGTGGTCATCGTGGCCGCAATGACAGCGATCTGCACCTTTGTAGTGCCATCGCTGTACGAGCCGATCACAGTGCTGCGCATCCTGTATATATTGGCCGGCGGCCTCTTGGGGCCTTTGGGTATCGTTACGCTGCTGTTTTGTATGCTGCTGGGGATGTGCGGTATGAATTCTTTCGGTATCCCGTATACAGCGCCCATCGCGCCGGGCAGCAGTGCATTTTGGAGGGACGGCCTGCTGCGGCGCAACTGGCATACGCTGGCGCGGGCAGATTTTTCCATTGACCAGCTGCCCGGAAAGGAAACGGGGGAGACGCAATGAACGAGCATACAACAGTGAGCGCAAAACAGCTCTGTACACTGGTGTTCCTCTCATTGGCGGTGGATATGGCTGTGCGCCCATTTACCTCCGGGGGCTCGGCGGGCGCGCAGATTGCGATTTTGGCCGCTGTCCTCAACACGGCTGTGGTCAGCATACTGCTTCTGCCCGTGCTGGGGTTGCTGCGGCGCGAAGCCTTCACCACGCTGAAGGGCGGCGTTACGTTTGGGTCCAAGGCGCTGCTCACGCTTTCGGCGGTGCTGTTCGCCGCCGGGGGAGCGGCAGCGATGGTGCGTTCCGAGGCGTTTTTTCGCTATGTGAGCGACGAGCCGATGCCGCAGCTGTTGGTATACGGGCTGTTTCTTCTTGTGGTGTTTTATGCGCTGCGGTGCGGGCTGGAAGGCATCGTACGTGTGCTCGGTCTGGCCGCAGGCCTCTTTTTACTCTCTATGGCACTGATGCTGGTCTCCAACCTGGGCGGCATGCATCTGTCGAACCTTACCTTTCAGCCATTTGACTTTCCAGAGGTTTTGCGGACGGCCGCGCGCGGCTTTACGCTGCCGCCGGAATTGCCGTTGTTCTGTCTGCTGAGCCTGCATGCAAACCGGGAGAAGCGCCGGCCGCTGCTCAAAACGCTGGCGCTGCTGTGCGTATTTTATATCGGACTGACGTTCTGCTCCGAGGCGGTTTTGGGTATGAAAGCGCAGCTGCAGCAGCAGACCATCCATACGCTTTCACGTCTGGGCAGCATTTCTGTATTCCGCCGTCTGGATGCTCTGCACATTGCTGCGTGGATGCTGGCGGAGCTGTGTAAGGTAGCAGCGCTCGCCTACGGCGTGCAGAGCGCCCTTACACCGCTGCTGCCCCATAGCCAGCGCGGAGGCAAAACCTGCGGATATGCTGTGGGATTGCTTGCCGTGCTGCTGGCCGTATGTGCGGGCGCGCCGCCTGAGACGCTGCGCGCGGTACTCACGGCAGGTACGGCCGTGCTGCTGGCATGTACGGTGGTGTACGGCTGTGTAATGGAGGGCTTCTATGCAAAAAAACGCGTATAAAATAATTGCGTTGACACTGCTTTTGATGCTGCTGTGCGGCTGTAAGCAAAGCCGCAGTCTGGGGGAACGCGCCATTGTGAAGATGGTGTACCTGGACGAGTCCGGCGGGCAGGTGCAGGCTGGACTGGTGGTGTTCACCTGTGCGCCGAATTCTGATACGGCCTCGGTGGAAGGGCAGGCTAAAATTTATACGGCGCAGGGAAAGAGCATTGAAGAAGCTCTGTACAAGGCGGAACAGCAGCAAAACAAAAAACCGTTTTATGCCCAGAATGAGATTTTGCTTTTGGGGCCCGGCGCCGCGCGCAATGTAACGCCGTACCTTTCTTATTTTGCAGACGAAAACGCCGCGCGTCCAAATCTTGCTGCGTTTTTAACGCCGCTGACGGCGGAAGAGCTGTCTGAATGCGAGGACGTGATCAGCGATGTAGTGAGAGAAGGCGAACGGCTGATCGGAATGGGAGCCGATGAGCAGGATCGTACGCAAAGCATTTTTGAGATCAATCTTTCGGGAACAGGCGGTCTGGACGGATATCTTCCCGTGTTTTCATTTTCCAAAGAAGAGAAGGAGTTTCGCGGGGTCCGGCAAATGGTGCTGTTTCGCAGCGGCGCACCCTATGCTGTTTTGGAGGACGCTGCAATGCAGATGTTTCTTCTGCTGAATGGGAAGGCACGGCAGCTTACAGTGAACACACAGATCGAGGGACGGGTCGTATCATTCCGGACACAGCAGCTGCAGCTTACGCATACAGCTTCCACTGCAGGCGGCGCACCGCATCTTGAAGTGTGTCTGACCGGAAAGCTGGACGATGTAACGGTAGACGGAGCCCCCGTTGCGGACAAAGAAGAAGCGGAAATGACACGGGAGATCAACGCTTACCTGAACCGGGAAGCCGAGATGCTCAACCAAGCGACATTTGCCAGGGGAAACGATACGTTCCATTATGCATGGTGGCTGAAGCTGTATGATACCGTAGCCTGCGAAGCGCTGCTTCGTACGGGGACACTGTACGACATTGCAACGGTGGACTTTTTATCAGAGCTGAAGCCCGTGTAAAGGCCCTGCGCATGCGTCTGTGCTAAAAACAAAAAACCGCCCCGGAATACTCCGGGGCGGCCGCTTTTCTTTTAGGGGCCGGGAAAGGCTTAATCCCGCAGGATTTTATCTGCCACATACAGGCCGTGGGCGGCCGCCTGGCTGAGCGAGCGGGTGAAGCCGGTGCCGTCGCCCACAGCATAGATCTTTTCGCAGCCATCCAGTTCAAAATCGGTGCAGTCGGGACGGGCGGAATAGTATTTGCATTCCACACCGTAAAGCAGCGTGTCGTAATTCATCGTACCCGGCGCGATCTTGTCCAGCGCGGCCAGCGTTTCCACAATGTTGTCCAACTGACGTTTGGGCAGGCAAAGGCTCAGATCTCCGGCGACTGCATTCAGTGTAGGACGCACGGTGCTCTGGGCCAGCCTTTTTTCATCTGTGCGGCGTCCGGCCATCAGGTCGCCGAGGCGCTGCACCAGCACGCTGCCGCCGCTGATGAGGTTTGCAAGCCCTGCGACGCTGCGGGCATATTCGATAGGTTCCTTGAACGGCTCGGTAAACCGGATGGTAGAAAGCAGCGCAAAGTTGGAATTCTGGCTCTTTTTGGCTTCATCCACATAGGCGTGGCCATTGACCGTGAGAACTCCGGAGGTGTTTTCCATAACCACCTGCCCGCGCTCGTTGAAGCAGAACATGCGCGTGACGTCTCCGTACTGCTTGGAACGGTACCAGATTTTTGGCTCGTAGATCTTATGGGAAAAATCATCCCATACCATGCTGGGAAGCTCGACGCGAACACCGATATCCACCTGGTTGTTTTTCAGCGGAATACCGTTTTGAGAACACCATTTGGCAAAAAAGCGGCTGCCCACACGGCCGACGGCAAAAATGATATGCTCCGCCGTGACGCTGTCCTGTACGCCTTTGCCTTCATAATGCACAGTATGAGCGGCTTTGTCCACATCGGTCACGTCGGTATCCGTCAGAATGGTTACATGTTCCTTCAGAAAAGCCGCCATTTTTCGCATGGTCTCGAAATTGGCGTCCGTTCCCAGATGCTTGAGCTGGGCCTGCGCCATATGCAGGTCATACTCCAGGCATTTTTTCTTCAGCTCGTTGTTGGGCATGAAGCGCTCTGCAGGCGCGCCGAAGTGCTGCAAAATACCGTCTGCCTGCTCGATGTAATCCAAAACCTGTTCGGGAGGCAGAAAATCCGGCAGCCAGCCGCCGTATTCTGTGGAAATGACGTATTTGCCGTCGGAAAAAGCACCTGCTCCGGCAAGGCCCTCCATAATGGCGCAGGAGGGGCATTTGATACAGGTGGGGGCTTTTTCGGTGACGATGGGGCATGCCCGCTTTTCGATGTCGTGTCCTTTCTCGAACAGAACGACCTTTGCCCCAGGCGCTTTTGTGGCAAGCTCGTAAGCGCTCATCAGTCCGCCGATGCCGCCTCCGATGATCGCAACGTCATAATGCTGCATGATTATCTGACTCCTTTGCTTTTTGCTTTTGCTTTTATCTTCATCTTGGCCTTATATTCGGCCATTGCGCGCTCATATACGTTGAGCACCGCACGGATGAACTCTTTTTCGCCGTAGCGCTGCGTAAACGCTGTTACCTTTTGGCGGCGCAGTGCGCGCTGCTCAGGCGTAAGAGCGGCTTCCTCGCGCAGCAGCGCAGCCATTTCCTCCGCCGTGTTAAAGACGTTGCCGTTTTCGCCGGGGGTGATCTGGTTTTTGTTGTAGATGTCCAGCCGCTGGATCACGTACAGTCCACTGGCCATAGCCTCCAGCATGGAAATGGAATTCATTTCGGACAATGAAGCGGTAGTGAAAAGGTCGCATGCATGGTAATAGGGCGGCAGGAACTGGTGCTCAATGCGGCCAAGCAAACGAACCTGAGCACCTACGCCCAGACGGACGATCTGCCGTTCCAGATTTTCCTTTTCCGGGCCGTCTCCTATGATGAACAGCTTGTAAGCGTCGTCCCCGCGGAAATGCGCGGCAAAAAACTCCACCAGCACGTCGATGCTTTTTTCCTTGCCCAGACGGCCCACAAAACACATGGCCGTATCCCCGTCACGGATGCCCAGTTTTGTCCGGATGGCGGCAACGTCGTCGCGCGAGACGTTTTCGGGCATAAAGTCGGAAAGATCCACTGTATTTGGGATAATATTGATGTGCCGCTCTACGCCGCACCGGCGCAGGAACTCCACTACCTTCAGAGACGGGCCGATGATCTCAGTGGCCTTGTTGGCCACTTTGCGGAAATAAACATGAGCGGCCGGCTTGACCATGTTCTGGAACCGTTCCGGCGCGACATAGAACATGTAATCGTCATACATCGTGTGCAGTGTGTAGACGATGGGCTTTTTCAGCTTGCGCGCGGCAAACTGCGCAAAGATACCCATGCTGAACTCGGTGTGGATATGAATGATGTCCGGGTCAAAATCCTGAATGATGCGCAGGCGCTGGATGTTGACAGGGTTGGACAGTCCATACCCGTAAATGCGTTTGAGGGGGATGGCGGGGCAGTACAAAACACCATCCTTAACATAATGGCATACGGCCTTGGGGCTGGTGGTGACGATGAGCACCTCATGCCCTGCGTGCTCCAGGCTCTCCTTCAACGTCTTGATATGCGTCACGACGCCGCTGATGAAGGGGAAGTAGGTCTCTGTAAAAATAGCTACCTTCATAAATGATTACTCCTTTTGGGTGTGCTGTTCCCATACAATTATCAGTATAACAAAAAATCGTTCGGAAAGAAAGCGTATGGCTGTACAAAAACAAAATTGATATCTCTCTTCCAATCATATATAATAGAATTATCAATGGAATCCTATAGGATAAAGGAGGACGTTCCTATGCCGCAGTTCAGTGTTTCTTTGGACAAGGTCGTGGAAAAGCTGCGCCTGGAAGTGGTCTACACTCCCACGGAGCTGAAAAATATCCCTATCTATACGGCGGATGTGAACCGCCCGGGCCTGCTGCTGACAGGCTATGACGAATACTTTGATCCCACCCGCATCCAGATATTCGGCAACGCCGAAGTGGGTTATCTTACCACGCTGCCGGAAAGCGAACGCCGCAGCCATATCCACACGCTGTTCGCGGCAAAGCCGCCTGCGCTTATCGTAACGCGCAACCTTTCTGTGTTCGACGAGGTGCTGGAGTTCGCTTCCCAGTATGAAGTACCCGTGCTGCGATCCACAGAAAATACATCCAGTCTGATGAGCGCGCTGATTTCGAACCTGAGCGTCGAGGTGGCGCCGCGCATCACGCGGCACGGCGTATTTGTAGAGATTTACGGCGAGGGCATTCTCATCCTGGGCGAGAGCGGCGTCGGCAAGAGCGAAACAGCCGTGGAGCTCGTGAAGCGCGGGCACCGGCTGATCGCGGACGACGCGGTGGAGCTGCGCCGTGTGTCTGACCGCACGATCCTGGGTACAGCGCCGGAAAACATCCGCCATTTTATCGAGCTGCGCGGCGTGGGCATCATCAATGTGGCGCGCGTTTTCGGCAGCGGCGCGGTAAAGATGAGCGAAAAAGTGGATCTTGTGGTGGAGCTGGAGCCGTGGGACAAGACCAAGAATTACAGCCGCACAGGCCTTGAGACAGATACGACGGATATTATGGGCATCCAACTGCCCTGCACGGTGATACCCGTAATGCCCGGCCGCAATCTGGCCGTGATCCTGGAGGCGGCGGCCATCAACAACCGCCAGAAAAAAATGGGCTACAATGCGGCGCGCGAGCTGCTTGCCCGCCTGGGGCTGGACGAGGATGATCCGTCCCTGCGCTGAGCTGCTTACATGAATTTAACGAGAAAGAGAAACAAATTCCTTCATGAATATCATTGCAGACCTTCATATGCATACAATGGTATCGAACCATGCGTTCAATACCGTCACGGAGATGGCGCGGCGCGCCTGTAAGCTTGGGATGTTTGCCGCGGCGCTCACCGACCACGGCCCGTCTATGCCGGACGCGCCGCACCCTTGGTATTTTTACAATCTGACAACGCTTCCCAGCCGCATCGAGGGCATCTGGCTGCTCAAGGGCGTGGAAGCGAATGTGCGCGGCACAGACGGCAGTCTTGACATCGAGCCGCAGGAATTTGAGCGGATGCAGCTCGACTGGGTGATCGCGTCTATCCATAGCGATACATTATGCCCTTCGCTTTCTGAGGACGAAGCCACGCAGCTGTGGCTGAACGTTGCGCAAAGCCCTTATGTGGATTGCATCGGCCATTCGGAAAGCCGCAGGCACCGCTATGATTACGACGCCGTGACAAAGGCTTTTGCCCGCTGCCGCAAGGTGGTCGAGATCAACGCGAATTCCGCTGTTGTCCGTCCGGGCAACGAGGAAAACATGCGTGAGCTTGCGCTTGCCTGCAAACGCAACGGCACAAAGATCGCCGTGAATTCCGACGCGCATTCCATTTATCATTTGGGCCAGTTCGATACGGTGCTGCCCATGCTGCGCGAGATCCATTTTCCGGAGGAGCTTGTGGTGAACGCAAGCCGGGAAAACCTGATCACTGTGCTGAAAGAACATCAAAAGCCGGTCGCAGACCTGCTGGAAGGAAGTAAAGAAGAATGAAAACATATACCATCGGTGTCGACTTGGGCGGCACAAATATCAAGGCGGGCCTTGTAGATGAAGCACATCATATCGTGGACAGCGTTTCCTGCAAGACAAATCTGCCGCGGCCTGAGCATGAGGTGGAAGCGGAGATCGCCGCGTTGTGCAGCCAGCTCGCACAGCGGGCAGGACTGGACATGGCCGCGCAGATCGAATCCGTGGGCATCGGCACGCCGGGCAGTGTGAACCCGCATACAGGCGTCGTGGAGTTCAACGCCAACTTCGGCTACCGTAACTGGCCGCTGGTATCGGCAATGGAAAAGCTGCTGCCGTGCCGCGTGTACATTGAGAACGATGCAAATGCCGCAGCCTACGGCGAATACATCGCAGGTGCGGCGCAGGGAGCAAAGTACGCCATTGCCGTTACGCTGGGCACGGGCATCGGCGGCGGCATCATCATCGACGGAAAGATATTTTCCGGCTTCAACTCCGCGGGCGCGGAGATCGGGCATACGGTTATCGTCAAGGGCGGGCGCCCCTGTATGTGCGGGCGGCGCGGCTGCTGGGAAAAATATGCTTCCGCCCGTGCGCTGGCTGAGGATACTCTGGCCGCGATGGAACAGCATAAGGATAACATCATGTGGAGCTATGTGCACGGCGACCCTGCGCGCGTGAATGCCAAGACGGCTTTTGACGCGATGCGTGCGGGCGATGCACTGGGCACGCAGGTGGTGCAGAACTTTGTGGAATACGTTGCCTGCGGCCTGACGAACCTGATCAATATCTTTCAGCCGGAGATCATCTGCATCGGCGGCGGCGTATCCAAGGAAGGCGATACGCTTCTTGCGCCCGTGCAGGCGGTAGTGGACCAGGAAGATTACGCCCGAGAGGGCATGCGGCGTACGAAAATCGTCACTGCAAAGCTGCGCAATGACGCGGGCATTATCGGTGCGGCCGGGCTTGCCACGCAGCATCAATGATTTTGGAGGGATTCCCCATGGAGCACTTGAATGAGATCGCTGCGGCTTTCCGCCAGGCATCCATCCCATGCGCTGCCCGCGAACCGCTTTCGCGCCATACCAGCTTCCAGATCGGAGGCCCGGCGGCTTTGTTCTGTGAGCCGCAGAATAAGCGGCAGCTCGCGCGGGCCATTGCCGTCTGCCGCCAGGCGGGCGTGCGGTATTATTTGTTGGGCAAGGGCACGAACATCCTGTTCGCGGACGAGGGGTTCGACGGCGTGGTCATCCACATCGGCGAGATGCTGGGGAACATCGAATGCAACGGGCTCTCTGTGACAGCGCAGGCGGGGGCCGCTCTCGCAAAGGTGTGCATCGCGGCCGCAAACGAAGGGTTGTCCGGCCTGGAATTCGCCTACGGCATCCCAGGGTGTGTGGGCGGCGCCGTATATATGAACGCGGGCGCTTACGGCGGCGAGATAAAGGATGTGCTTGCCTGTGCAACGTTTCTGGATGAAACCGGCGCGGAGCGGACACTTCAGGCCGGCGAGCTGCAGCTTGGATACCGCACATCTGTTTTTGAGCGCGAGCCTTGGTGCATCCTGTCCGCGACATTTACGCTGCGGGAAGACGACACAGGCCCCATCCGGGAGCGGATGGCGGATTACGCCCGCCGCCGCATGGAGAAACAGCCGCTGGATATGCCCAGTGCGGGCAGCACGTTCAAGCGCCCGGAGGGCGCATATGCCGGAGCGCTCATTGACCAGTGCGGGCTGCGGGGATACGCCATCGGCGGCGCGCAGGTGAGCCAAAAGCACTGCGGTTTTATTGTGAACACGGGCAACGCCACCTGCGCGGATGTACTGTGCCTTGCGGATACAGTGTGCAAGATCGTGACAGACGAAACGGGCTTCCAGCTGGAAAAGGAAGTCAGAGTCGTAAAATAAAAATGGGGTAAAGGGACGTATGAACCTATTGATCGTGACCGGGCTTTCGGGCGCGGGCAAATCGCTGGCAATGCACGCGCTGGAGGACATCGGCTTTTTCTGCATCGATAACATTCCGGCGAATCTTCTGGCGAAGCTGATGGAATTTGCCCAGCAGAGTGAAAATACGCTGGAGCGCGTGGCTGTTGTGTTGGACATCCGGGGCGGAAAATCCTCCGAGGATATTCTAAATGCGCTTGGCCAGCTGAAAGCCGGGCGGGTGAACTATAAAATATTGTTTTTGGACGCGCGCAACGATGTGCTGGAGCGGCGGTACAAGGAAACGCGCCGTCGCCATCCCATCAGCATCGCGTCTCAGGTATCCACGGATGAAGCCATTCTGCAGGAACGGGAGATTCTGGCGCCGTTGTATGAAATGGCGGATTATAAAATCGACACCTCGCTGTTTTCCACGGCTCAGCTCAAGGACCGCGTGGTCTCTCTGTTTGTGAACCGGTCCTCGGACGCGATGGCGCTCACGGTGACGTCCTTCGGCTTCAAATACGGCCAGCCCAAAGAGGCGGATATCGTATTTGACGTCCGCTGCCTGCCCAACCCGTTTTATATCCCTGAGCTGAAAAACAAAACCGGCCTGGACAAAGAGGTTGTGGAATATATCATGCAGTTTGAGGAGGCGCACGGCCTGCTGCAGCGCATGGAGGACCTTGTAGGATACGCACTGCCGCTCTATGTGAAAGAGGGCAAAAGCCAGCTTACCATTGCTGTGGGGTGCACGGGTGGCAAGCACCGTTCCATCGCCTTTGCGGAGATGCTGGCCGCGTTTGTCAAGAAGTTGGGGTACCATCCGGTCGTGGAACACCGGGATGTCCAGCGCACCCATACATAACCCGGCGCAGCCCGGGCAAGGAGGACGCGTCGTGAGCTTTTCCCAGGACGTAAAAAAAGAGATCATTGCGCGCGAAGCGGGCGGCAGCTGCTGCGCCGTTGCAGCTGCCTATGGCTTTGCGTGCTTCGGCAAATATTTTGACACCCGTGGCGTTGTTCTGCACACGGAACAGATCGCCGTAGCGCAGTACGCGAAAAAAATGTTTGCCCGCGCGGGCGTGGCGGGAAAGATTTATGTTAAGGGGAGCGAGGAAAGCCGCGTTTATGAATTCGCGGTGAAAGAGCCGGATGAGGTACGGCGGATGCTGGCCCTGTTCGGACATACAGGCGAAGAGCCGAGCCTGCGCATCAACAGCAGAAACTTTACCTGTGAACACTGCGTGAGTGCGTTTGTTGCCGCGGCCTTTTTGTGCTGCGGCACCATTACAAACCCGCAGAGGGAATATAACCTGGAATTTTTATCGGTGCGCTACAACCTGATCCTGGATTTCGAAGCACTGCTGATGGGCCATGGCTTCGCGCCTAAGCACACCCGGCGCAAAGGCTCCAATGTGCTTTATCTGAAAGCAAGCGAGCAGATCGAGGATCTGCTCACATTCATGGGAGCTTCCGGCGCGGCTCTGGAGATCATGAACCTGAAGGTGTACAAGGATTTTCGAAACAAAGCCAATCGTATTACCAATTGTGAAACGGCAAACATCGATAAAACCGTGTCTGCCAGCGGGCAGACGCTGGAGGCTATCGCTTATCTGAAAAAGCGCGGCGCGTTCGAAACGCTGCCCGCGCCGCTTCGGGAAGCCGCCGCCCTGCGGGAGCAAAACCCGGACCTTTCCCTCAAGGAGCTGGCCGGGCTGGTCCGCCCTCCGCTGAGCAAATCGGGCCTTTCGCACCGAATGAAAAAACTGGAGCAAACGGCGGAAAGCCTGAAAGAAAGGACAAGGAATGGCTGAAAAGGCAAGAAACTTTACACATCTGCATCTGCATACCGAATACAGCCTTTTGGACGGTGCATGCCGCATTGAGGGGCTGATGCAGCGCGTGAAAGCGCTGGGCCAGACCGCTGTTGCCATCACCGACCACGGCGTCATGTACGGCTGCGTGGATTTTTACAAAGCCGCCAAAAAGGCGGGGGTCAAACCCATCATCGGCTGTGAGGTGTATGTCGCCACACGCACACGGTTCGACAAGGTGAACCGCATCGACGGCTCCAACCATCTGGTGCTGCTGTGCAAAAACGAGACGGGCTATAAAAATCTTATCAAGATGGTGTCGGCGGGCTTTACGGAAGGCTTTACAACAAGCCGCGTGTGGACCACGAGCTGCTGGAAGAGTACCATGAGGGGCTGATATGTCTCTCCGCCTGCCTTGCGGGCGAAATCCCTCAGGCTTTATTGGCAGGGGATTATGAAAAAGCCAAGAATCTTGCGCGGTACTATGAAGATCTGTTCGGCAAAGGAAACTATTATATTGAGATACAGGACCATAGGCTGGACGAGCAGCGCACGGTGCTGCCCCTGCTTGTGCGGCTTTCCCGGGAAACAGGCATTCCTCTGGTCGCCACCAACGACGCCCACTATCTTGAAAAAGAAGATTCCAGGATGCAGCACATTCTCATTTGCATCCAGACAAACAAGACGGTGAATGACGATGACGTACTGGAATTCGGCACGGATGAGTTCTACGTCAAAAGCACCGACGAGATGTACGAGCTGTTCAGCGCATGGCCCGAAGCCTGTGAGAACACGAACCGAATCGCAGAGATGTGCAGCTTTGATTTTGAATTCGGCGTGACAAAGCTGCCGTATTTTGTGGCGCCGGACGGCATGGACAACAAAGAGTATTTTGTAAAGCTGTGCCGGGACGGTCTGCTGCGGCGATACGGTGCGGACGTGCCGGAGGATATACGCGCCCGGCTGGACTACGAGATATCCATTATTGACCGCATGGGGTATATCAACTATTATCTGATTGTGTTCGATTTCATCAACTATGCGAAAAGCCAGGGGATCCCTGTGGGCCCGGGACGCGGCTCCGGTGCGGGAAGCCTTGCGGCCTACTGTGTAGGTATCACCAATATCGACCCCATCAAGTACAATCTGCTGTTTGAACGCTTCCTGAACCCGGAGCGCGTCTCGATGCCGGACTTTGACATCGATTTCTGTTACGAGCGCCGTCAGGAGGTCATCGACTATGTGATCCGCAAGTACGGCGCCGACCATGTGGCGCAGATCGTGACCTTCGGTACGATGGCGGCGCGCGCTGCCATCCGCGACGTAGGCCGCGTTTTGGACATGCCCTACGGCACGGTGGACGGTATTGCCAAGCTGGTGCCGATGGAGCCGAAAATGACGTTGACCAAGGCGCTTTCCATCTCCAGGGAGCTGAAGGCGCGCTACGATGCGGACCCGCAGGTGAAAGAGCTCATCGATATGTCCCTCAAGCTTGAAGGCATGCCGCGCCATGCGTCCACGCATGCGGCGGGCGTAGTCATCACCCGTGAGGCAGCGGATGAATACGTACCTCTCGCAACCAACGACGGCAACCCTGTCACTCAATTTACGATGACCACAATTGAGGAGCTGGGCCTGCTGAAAATGGACTTTCTTGGCCTGCGTACGCTCACTGTCATTGACGATGCGGAGAAAATGATCCGAAAGCGCGAGCCGGGCTTTTCCATGGACGCGGTTCCTTATGATGACCAGCGCGTTTACGCCATGCTCAACGCGGGCGAGACAGAGGGCGTGTTTCAGATGGAATCCGGCGGCATGACGCAGGCGGTGATGGGCCTGCAGTCCAAAAGCCTGGAGGACATCATCGCCATTATCTCACTGTACCGTCCGGGCCCGATGGAGTCTATTCCAACGTATATTGCGAACCGGCACAATCCGGGCAATGTAAAATATAAAACGCCGCAGCTGGAGCATATTCTGGACGTTACCAACGGATGCATCGTTTATCAGGAGCAGGTGATGCAGATCTGCCGTGAACTGGCGGGCTTTTCTTACGGGCAGGCCGACCTTGTGCGCCGCGCCATGAGCAAAAAAAAGCACGATGTCATGGAAAAGGAGCGCCAGCATTTCGTGCACGGCAACACCGAGCCGGGGCACGAGTGCGCCGGTTGTGTGGCAAACGGGATCTCCGAAACAGTGGCCAATGCCATTTTTGACGATATGTCCAGCTTTGCATCCTATGCTTTCAATAAAGCGCATGCGGCGGCCTATGCGGTGGTGGCATACCAAACCGCTTATCTGAAAAGGCATTATCCACGTGAATTCATGGCAGCCCTGCTGACGAGCGTGCTGGACAACACGGGAAAGGTGATCGAGTATACCGCTGAATGCCAGCGTATGGGCATCCGCGTGCTGCCGCCGGACATCAACGCCAGCGATGCGGGCTTTACGGTGGAGGGAAAGGATATCCGTTTCGGCCTGCTGGCGCTGAAAAATGTGGGGAGGAACCTGATCGCTACCGTTGTGCGTGAGCGCAGCGGCACGCCGTACCGCAGCCTGTATGATTTCTGCAAGCGTCTGCATGGCACCGAGATCAACCGCCGCGCGGTGGAAAGTATGATCAAAAGCGGGGCGTTCGACAATCTGGAGGCCAAGCGGCGTTCCATGATGGACGGCGTGGAGGGCATCCTCAAAAGTGTGGAGAGTGAAGCGAGGCGGAATCTGGACGGGCAGATCGATCTGTTCGGCGCTCTGGACGGTGAACAGGAGTCTGGACGGAACGTCTATAAATTGCCGGACAGCGGGGAAGAATATCCTTATGACATCCTGCTCCAGATGGAGAAAGAAGTGAGCGGCCTGTACTTGTCCGGGCATCCCCTGGACCATTACCGTCCGGTGATCGAAAAGGTGTCCACATGCCGCATCAGCGAGCTTGTGGGAGAGAATGCGCATGCCTATGATGAGCAGAATGTGACGCTTGTCTGCACGGTGGTGCGCACCAAGACGATCAATACCAAAGCGGGCGGCATGATGGCGTTCATCACGGTGGAGGACCTGAGCGGCTCCATGGAAGTGCTTGCGTTTCCGAAGGTCCTTCTGGCTGCTTCTGAAGCTGTGCATGACAACGCCGTAGTGGTGATCAAAGGGCGCGTGTCTTATAAAGAAGATGAACCCAGCAAGCTGATTGCGGATTCCATTGTGGACGTAGAGCGATATGAGCCCGATAAGATAAAAACTGACATCAAAAGTACAAAAAACGGACTATGGCTGAAACTTTCGTCCATGCGCAGCGAGAGCTTTGAGGAGACGAAGAACCTGCTCCAGATATTCGAGGGCAATTTCCCTGTTTATATGTACTTCGAGGATACAAAACAGCGCATGCTTGCGCCTAAAAGCCTTTGGTGCACACAGAGCGACCTGTTGGTCTCCGAGTTGGAGCGGGTACTGGGAGCCGGTAATGTAAAAGTAAAATAAGGTGATTTTTTTAACGAAGCGGCTTGAATTTGATGCAACATCTGTTTATAATGGGTAACTAGAGTGTTTGAATATTTGAAGGAGGTTTTTCCATGGCAACCGAAATCAAAACCATCGGCGTGCTGACCAGCGGCGGCGACGCCCCGGGCATGAACGCCGCCATCCGCGCCGTCGTGCGTACGGCGATTATGCGCGGATATAGTGTAAAGGGCATTCGTCACGGCTACAATGGTCTGTTGACGGGAGATATCATTGATATGAACCTGCGCAGCGTTTCCGAGATTATCCATCGCGGCGGCACCATTTTGTATACGGCCCGCTGCCTGGAGTTTAAAACGCTGGAGGGGCAGCAAAGAGCCGCGCAGGCCTGCCGTGACAACGGCATTGACGCGCTTGTGGTCATCGGGGGCGACGGCTCATTCCGCGGCTGCAAAGATATGGCGGCACAGGGAATCCCCTGTGTGGGGCTTCCGGGCACCATCGACAACGATATCGCCTGCAGCGATTACACCATCGGCTATGATACGGCCATGAATACCGCTGTGGAAATGATCGACAAGCTGCGCGACACCACACAGAGCCACGACCGCTGCAGTGTTGTGGAGGTCATGGGGCGCAATGCCGGGTACATCGCGCTGAACACGGGCATCGCGGTGGGGGCGCTTGTAACGTTGATCCCTGAGGTTCCGTACGACCTGGAGCGCGACGTCATCGCCAAGATGAAGGCCACGCAGAAAACCGGCAAGCAGCATTTCATCATCATCATCGCCGAGGGCGTCGGCCATGCGCAGGACCTGGCAAACGAGATCCAGTCCCGCACGGGCATCGACTCCCGCGCTACCGTGTTGGGCCATGTGCAGCGCGGCGGTTCGCCCACACTGCGTGACCGTGTCACGGCTAGCCGTATGGGCTACCATGCCGTGGAGCTTCTGCGCAAGGGAATCTATAACCGCGTGGTCGCAACAAAGGCCGAGTCTATCGTTGACTACGATATTTCTGTGGCTCTTTCCATGTACAAGACCATTGATACAACGTTGCTGGACATCGGCTCCACGATTTCCATTTAATTTGTAAAAAACGGCAAGGGTGCTGCTTTTCGGGCGGCACCCTTGCTTTTTGCATCAAAAACACGATTTGCCCCCGCCGTGAATATACTGTATTACTGCAACAGGGAAGGAGGGGGCTGAAATGCGGCGTTTTCGGAGGCCTGCTGTAACCGTGTCCAAAAGACGCGTCATACTGTTTCGGCTGTTTTTGGTGTTTTGCGCGGCATTTGCCGTGTTTTCCGTACTGGACAACCGTCTGCGTCCGGTGATCACCACAATGGCGCAGTACCAGTGCCGCGTGGTTTCCGTGCTGGCTATGAACGAGGCGGTGATGGAAGAATTGAATGAGGTGCAGGATATTGAACAGGCACTGGTGGAAGTGGACAAAGCGCCGGATGGCACGGTATCTGCCATCGAAATCAATTCCGTGGAAGTAAACCGCCTGAAAACGCGGCTGACAGACGCCGTGGCCAACCGGCTCCTCTCCGTCCCCAAACAGGATGTGCGCATCCCGCTGGGCACGCTTCTGGGCTGGCAGATCATGGCGGGGCGAGGGCCGGACATCCCGCTGCAGGTGGTGCCGGCATCCTTTGTGCAGAGCACGATCGTGGACACACTGGAGACGGCGGGCATCAACCAGACACAGCACCGCATCTTCATCCGTTTCACAGTGGAAATGAGTGCCATCCTGCCCGGGTATTCCACAAGCGTAACGGTGGAAAATGAAGTGTGCATCGCCCAGACGCTGATCGTAGGCAAAGTGCCGCAATTTTACGCATCCGGGTCGTAAATTTTATCCGTGCGCGCTGTATGCAATGGCGCTGTTTTATGCTATACTATTAACTGTATTTCTATGCGACTGAGGTGGTATCTTGGAGATTGCAGAGGCGCGGGAGCGCTATGCGGCCCTGAAAGAAAAAATCGATTATCACAACCATCTGTATTATGACCTGGATGCGCCGGAGCTGGATGATTATGCGTACGATGCGCTGACACGCGAGTTGAAAGCACTGGAGGTGGAACATCCGGAATTCGTGAACGAAAACTCCCCCACGCAGCATGTTGGCGGCGTTGCCTCCGGCCGCTTTGAAAAAGTGACGCACATTGTAAAAATGGAGAGCCTGCAGGATGTTTTTTCACTGGATGAAGTCCGGGAATTCGACGCGCGAATGCGGGAGGCCGGTCTGGCGCCGCAGTATGTGGTGGAGGCAAAGATAGACGGCCTCTCCATCAGCCTGGAATACCGGAATGGTGTTTTTGTTCGGGGCTCCACCCGGGGCGACGGCATTGTGGGGGAAGACGTAACGCAGAATCTCGCGACGATAAAGGATATCCCGAAGCGCTTGCCCGACGGAGCGCCGGACTTTCTGGAAGTGCGGGGAGAAGTATATATGCCCCGCGATGCTTTTTTGAAGCTGGTGGAGGAGCAGGAGCTCAGCGACAGGCAGCCATTTAAAAACCCGCGCAACGCGGCGGCGGGTTCGCTGCGTCAAAAGGACAGCGCCGTCACTGCCGGCCGTGGGTTGTCCGTATTTGTGTTCAATCTGCAGCGTATCGAGGGAATGACGCTGCACAGCCACAAGGAAAGCCTGGACTACCTGGCCTCGCTGGGGTTTCCGGTATCTCCGCGGCATGCGCGCTTCTGTAATATCGATGACGTGCTCCGGGAAATCGAAGCCATCGGCGCGCTGCGCGGTACGCTGCCGTATGACATTGACGGTGCAGTGGTGAAGGTGGACGATTTTGCACAGCGCGATGCGTTGGGAAGCACGAATAAGTTCCCGCGCTGGGCCGTTGCCTTCAAATATCCGCCCGAAGAGAAAGAATCAAAGCTGCTGAATATCGAGGTTTCTGTCGGGCGCACAGGCGTGCTGACGCCGACGGCTGTGTTTGAACCGGTGCTGCTGGCGGGAACGACCGTTTCCCGGGCTATCCTGCACAACGAGGATTTCATCCGGCAGCTTGGCGTCGGCATCGGGGATGTGATCCGCGTGCGCAAGGCGGGGGATATCATTCCGGAAGTGGTGGCTGTAGTACAGCATGCTCCGGATGCGCAGATGTTCGAGATGCCGCAGGCGTGCCCCTCGTGCGGTGCGCCGGTGTCGCACATGGAAGATGAGGCGGCCCTGCGCTGTACAAACCCCGAATGTCCGGCCCAGACGCTGCGCAACATCATCCATTTTGCCTCCCGGGCTGCAATGGACATCGACGGCTTCGGCCCGGCAGTAGCCAGGCAGCTTGTGGAACGCGGTCTTGTGCATACCGCCGCAGATATTTACGACCTTACAGCGGAACAGCTTATCACACTGGATAAGTTCAAGGAAAAATCCGTTTCAAATCTTCTGGCGGCTATCGCCGCTTCGCGGCGGAATGGGCTGGACAAGCTTCTGTTTGCTCTGGGCATCCGCAATATCGGCAGTAAGGGCGCCGCACTGCTGGCGGAGCATTTCGTTACGATGGAGGCGGTGCAGGCCGCGACGGAGGAAGAAATCAACGCGATCGACGGCTTCGGAGGGGTGATGACCGAGAGCGTGCTGGACTTTTTTGCCAAAGATGGTACGCAGGATCTGGTGCGCCGTCTGCGGGAGGCTGGCGTCAATATGCGCTACAACGGGCCGAAAAAGACAGACCGTCTGGCGGGCAAAACGCTGGTGGTTACCGGCACGCTGCCCACGCTTTCCCGCACGCAGGCGGAAGCGCTCATCACACAGAACGGCGGCAAGGCGTCGTCGTCCGTCTCTAAGAAAACAAGCTATGTGCTCGCGGGCGAGGCGGCGGGCTCCAAGCTGACAAAAGCGCAGTCGCTGGGCGTCCCTGTTATCAGCGAGGAAGAATTTCTTGCGATGCTCCAAGCGCAGCGCGATACGATTGAAAGCTGACACCTTAAGCGCCGCGCTGTGCGGGGCGCCCGAACAATTCTGATAAAAGTGAGGAATGGAATATGGAAATCGATGTACGGCACATCGCGAAGCTTGCGATGCTGAAGATCCCGGAGGAACAGGTGGAAGCGTTTGAAAAAGAGCTTTCCGGTATCGTTGCGATGGTGGAGAATCTGCCGGAGATCCCCAGTGCGGCCACGCTGCTGGAGCCGGGCAATGTCATGGAGCTGCGCGAGGATGCCGTTGTGCCCTCGTATCCGCGGGATGAAATGCTGCAAAACGTGCCCCAAGCCGTTGCGGGCTGCATCGTCGTGCCGAAGACCGTAGAGTGAGGAGGGCATACAATGGAACTGTATAAAAAATCAGCGGCAGAGCTTTCCGCCCTGCTGCGCAGCAAAGAAGTGACCGCGTGCGAGATCCTGGACGACACGCTCGCGCGCATAGACGCGGTAGAGCCGAAGGTTGACGCGTTTTTGTCCGTAACGGCGGATACCGCGCGTGCGAAGGCAAAGGAAGTAGATGAAAAAATCGCCAGAGGGGAGACGCTGGGCGTGCTGGCCGGCATTCCTGTGGGGATAAAGGACAATATCTGTACCAAGGGCCTGAAAACGACCTGTGCCTCCCGGATGCTGGAGAATTTTGTGCCGCCGTATAATGCGACGGTAGTGGAGAAGCTGGCGGCCGCAGACGCGGTAATCCCCGGCAAGCTGAACATGGACGAATTTGCCATGGGCGGTTCGTGCGAAAATTCTTATTTCAAGCCCACGAAAAACCCTTGGGATACCACTCGTGTGCCGGGCGGCTCATCCGGCGGAAGCGCGGCCAGTGTGGCTGCGTGCGAGGTGCCGCTTTCCCTCGGCTCCGATACCGGCGGTTCCATCCGCTGCCCAGCCGGTTTGTGCGGTATCGTGGGCCTCAAGCCTACATACGGCGCGGTATCGCGCTTCGGCCTCGTAGCGTTTGCTTCTTCGCTGGACCAGATCGGGCCGTTCGGCCGTACAGTGGACGATGTGGCGCTGCTGTTCAGCGCCATCTGCGGCAGAGACGCGGCGCATGATGCGACCAGCAAGGAATATGCTTTCCCGGGCATAACGACGGGCGTTAAGGGCTTGCGCGTCGGTGTGCCGAAAGAGTACTTCGGAAAGGGCGTCAGCGCGGAGAATAAGGCCGCTGTATTGAAGGCAGTGGATGACCTGAAAGCGCTGGGCGCTGAAATCGTCGAAATCTCTTTGCCTTCCACGGATTATGCTCTTTCGGCCTATTATATCATTTCCTCCGCTGAAGCGTCTTCGAATCTGGCGCGTTATGACGGCGTAAAATACGGCTATTCAGGCAATCGCGAGGGCAATTTGAACGATCTTTATCTTTCTACGCGCAGCGAAGGGTTTGGCGCGGAGGTAAAACGCCGCATCATGCTGGGCACCTATGTGCTTTCCAGCGGTTATTATGACGCGTACTACAAACGCGCGAAGATGCTGCAGCGGATGATCGCGCAGGAGTTTGAAGATGCATTCCGGAAATGCGACGTCATTGCCACGCCTACTACGCCTACCACGGCGTTCCGCCTGGGTGAAAAGACGAGCGACCCGCTGGAGATGTATGCCTCGGATATTTGCACTGTTACCGTGAATATCGCGGGCCTGCCGGGCATCAGCGTACCCTGCGGGTTCGGCGCGGGCAGCCTGCCCATCGGCCTGCAGCTCATCGGGCCGAAGTTCAGCGAGGCAAAATTGCTGGGCGTTGCGAAAACTTACGAGACTGCCAGGGGCGGCTTTGCGGTAAAGGAGCTGTGACGAGATGATAAACAGGGATTATGAAGTAGTGATCGGCCTTGAGGTGCATGCCGAGCTGTGCACCGAGACCAAGATTTTCTGCGGCTGCAAAAATGCTTTCGGCGCAGAGGTGAACACATTGTGCTGTCCGGTGTGCATGGGGATGCCCGGCACGCTGCCGGTGCTGAACAAGCAGGTGGTGGATTACGCCATAAAAATGGGCCATGCGCTGAACTGCTCTATCAACCGTGTGAGTAAAAATGACCGCAAGAACTATTTTTATCCGGACCTTCCCAAGGCATATCAGATCAGCCAGTTTGACGTTCCGTTGTGCGAAAACGGTTATTTGGACATCCTTGTGAATGGCGACGTACGGCGCATCGGTATCACGCGCATCCACATCGAAGAGGATGCGGGCAAGCTCATTCACGATGATTCCTTTGACGGAACGTTGGCGGATTACAACCGCTGCGGCGTGCCGCTCATTGAGATGGTTTCCGAGCCGGACCTGCGAAGTGCGGAGGAAGCAAAGGCGTACATGGAAGCCATTACAAACATCCTGCTTTATCTCGGCATCTCAGACGCCAAGATGCAGGAGGGCAGTGTGCGCGCAGACGTGAACGTCTCTGTGCGTCCCCGCGGACAGAAGGAATTCGGCACTCGAACCGAGATGAAAAACGTCAACAGCTTCGGCGCGGTGTACCGCGCCATCCAGTATGAGGCGCAGCGGCAGATCGAGGTCATCAGGAAGGGTGGCGTTATCGAACAGGAGACCCGCCGCTGGGATGATGCCAAGGGCAAAAGCTATGTGATGCGCTCGAAAGAGGATGCGCAGGACTACCGCTATTTCCCAGACCCCGATCTGCTCACGTTTGAAGTGAGTGAAGCGCACGTTCAGGAATTGAAGGATTCCATCCCTGAACTGCCAGTGGCTAAGGCGCTGCGCTATGTGAAAGAGTATGGCCTGCTGCCGGTGGATGCGGAACTTTTGGCCTCCAACCGTGCACGTTCGGAGTTTTTTGATGCCTGTGTGGCGCTTGGCAATTGTGATAAGAAGCTCATTTGCAACTGGATGATCGGAGATATTGCAAAGATTTTGAACGAGCGCCGCATTGAGATCACGGATACAGCCCTGACAAAAGAAAATCTGACGGAGATGATCGCTCTGATCGAAAAAGGCACCATCTCCAACACAGCTGCAAAAACAGTGCTTGACGTGATTATTGAGACGGATGTTCCTCCGGCCAAGGTCGTGGAAGAAAAGGGGCTTGCTCAAATCAGCGATTCGGGAGCGCTGGGTAAGATCGTAGACGATGTTCTGGCGAACAACCCCAAGGCTGTGGCGGATTATAAGGGCGGCAAGACCAATGTTGCGGGCTTCCTTGTGGGCCAGTGTATGAAGGCCAGCAGAGGGCAGGGGAATCCCGGCGTTCTGCGCGAAATGCTGCTTTCGGCCATTGAAAAACTGTGATTTTCAGAATTAAGAACAGTAAAAAACGCCCTGCACGGATAAAACCGCGCAGGGCGTTTTTGGTTAGGCGCTATTTCCTCAGGGCGTGGCAATTTTCGCCGCCAGCGTCATGTCGTCCATAAAGCCTTGGAAGCTGAACAGCACAAGGATCTCATCGTAGCCGCCGCGTTCGATCAGACTGTCCACTTTTTTATTGAGATAGCGGAAGTCCACAATCCCGATAGAGGCGTAATCCTCGACGAGATAGGGAATGAAAGCATTGGCATAACTGTCTTTGATGATGAGGATACTGCCTGTGCCGTTGCCCTCCAGAACAGAATAACCGTTGTTGCCGCGCAGGAATGCCTTATATTTGTCCCGTGTTTCAAAATCGGCGGTGTTGTACAGCGGGCCGGTTTCGCCGCTTTCGCTGCCGTCTGCGTTGGCCGTGTAGACAGTCAGTTGGTTGGGCAGATCGTAATACGTGATGGTATCAGGCACCACGTCGTAGTTGCGGGCTTTGGAATAGCTTGTTCCGTAAAAGTTTTCGACCTTTTTTGCATCCGCGGCCGAGCGGTCAAACAGCGGAAGGCCTTTGCTGCCTGCAAACTGTTCATATGCAAGGTAAGCGCCTTCACTTGTCCAGTGATGATCGGTACGGTAGAAAATGTATTCATCACCATGGGCGCGCAGTGTTTTTCGCAGGTCATACACCGCCGCCTGGCCGGACAGCCGTTCGACGATGCTGTCGTGATAGATATCCTCATCCGCAACAGGTGCCTGCCAGGGCAGCTTTTCAGAAAGCACAAGGCTGGATGAGGGCGCGATCATAACGCTCACCTTGCCGGGATGGCGCTGCGCCATGCGCTCAACAGCGTCGAGATTTTTTTCAAAGCGCTCGCCGACGGCAAGAAATTTCGGGAAGAGATAATTGTCTTTGCCGAACCAGATGCCGTTGTTTTCCGTTTTGAGAAGCATTGCCTCCGCGCGGCTTTTCAGGTCGATCCATCCGTCACGGAAAATGAACTGGTCTTTGGTGTATTCAGTATATTTGGCCATCCAGGGATCGTCTTTGGAAAGAACCCCCGCAAGAGTGAGCTTGGGCGGCTGCATCAGCTTCCGGTTCTCCAACTCGGAAAATTCCCGCTTGGGCCAGAGTGCGTCCAGGATGGAAAAGCAGAACAAAAAGGCGAGAAAAAGCAGAACGATGGGGAACTTTTTCAGCTCCTGCCATAAATTGCGAATCATTCCGGGGCCTCCTCGATTTCATCTCGGTTTTGCTGTGCAAAACCGGCCAACGCCGCTCCCATAGGGTATTGGTCGCGGCGCCTCCTCGATTTCATCTCGGTTTTGCTGTGCAAAACCGGCCAACGCCGCTCCCATAGGGTATTGGTCGCGGCGCCTCCTCGATTTCATCTCGGTTTTGCTGTGCAAAACCGGCCAACGCCGCTCCCATAGGGTATTGGTCGCGGCGCCTCCTCGATTTCATCTCGGTTTTGCTGTGCAAAACCGGCCAACGCCGTTTCCATATGGTTATTGGCTGCGGCGCTTCCTCTTTTTTCAGTGACCGCTTGTCAGAAGCGGAAATATAAGAACGGACTGTTCGTGGCGTCCACCATATAGGCGATGGTCACAACAAAAATCAGCGCAAGAACCAGCCCGCGCATCAGCGTGTTCGTTTTGAATTTTTCATACAGCTTCTGCGGAAGAGGCGTAGCGCACAAAATGCCGACAATGAGCAGAGCGCCGTAGTTGCGCAGGAAGTACAGCGGTGAAACGCCGCCCGAGGGCACGAACAGCTTTTGAAGCAGCAGCCCGAGCGAAACGCCTTTGTCGCTGCCGACGAACAGCGCCCAGCCCACAATGACAAGCAGCATCGTGTAAATGTGCGGCCAGACCTTGCCCTTTTTCAGGTGCGGCAGCAGCCAGATTTTTTCAATCATCAGCAGCACACAGTAATAGAGGCCCCAGAAGATGAAGTTCCAGTTTGCTCCGTGCCAGAAGCCGGTAAGGAACCATACTACAAAAATGTTGAACAGCTGGCGAGTCAGACCCTTGCGGTTGCCGCCAAGGGGGATATATACATATTCCTTGAACCAGCTGGACAGTGTGATGTGCCAGCGCCGCCAAAATTCAGTGATACTGCGCGAAATGTAAGGCAGATTGAAGTTGTCCGGGAAATCAAAGCCCAGCATTTTGCCCATGCCGATGCCCATCATAGAATAGCCGGAAAAATCGAAGTAGATCTGCAGGGCATAGGAAATGATGCCAAGCCACACCAGAGGTGTAGACGCGTTGGACAATCCAACACCTGCTTCCCATACGCCGTTTACATCATGGCCGATCACGTCGTACCAAAGCGCGCTGATACCGTCGGCCAGCAACACTTTTTTGGCAAGCCCGAAGATGAACAGTGAGATGCCCTCGTCGATGCGGTCCATCGTGACACGGCCCTTTAAAATGTGGAGCCGTTCCGCTACATCGCTGTATTTCACGATTGGCCCGGCAATGAGCTGCGGGAACATGACCACATAAGCGCCGAAGTTGATCAGATTATGCTCGGCTTTCACATCGCCGCGGTATACATCAATGGAATAGCTCATCGTCTGGAATGTATAAAAGCTGATGCCGAGCGGCAGAGTCAGGCGCAGGAGGGGAATGGACGTTCCTATTACGGCGTTGATGTTGTTGATGAAAAAGTCGGTGTATTTGAAAAAGAACAGCATGCCAAGGCTGCCGATGATACTGAACAATAAAAAGCCGCGTCGCGCAGCGGCGCTGTCTTTGAAGCGTTCAATGCCAAGGCCTGCAGTATAGTTGATTAGAATGGCGGCTGCCATTACCGGAAACAGGCGTACTTCGCCCCAAGAATAGAACACGAGGCTGCACAAAAACAGAACGGTGTTTTTCAGCCTTGCGGGCGCAAGATAATAAAGTGCCAGTGTGATGGGCAGAAAACGGAACAGGAACAGTACGGTGCTGAAGACCATGCTTTCACTCCTTGTTTGGAAACATTGCGCCGCCGGACATTCCCGCGGCAAAAAGCAAAGCCGGTACCCCGGAGGTACCGGCTTTGCGGGGCCTGTAAATGCTTATTTCAAAGCCTCGTCGATCGCGGCATCGACCTCGGTGTAATCGACGCCCGCAGCCGCGATGGCCAATACAGCGTAATCGCCTTTTGCAACGACGCGGCCGTCAGAGACCTGCTGGTATGCTTCGGGAAAATCATTTTGATAATTCTCGCTCACGGAAACAAGACCGTTTTTGTAATTTTCCAGCGCAGCCTTGATGTCGTCCACGCTGCCCGCAGAAGCCTTCACGACAAGCACCGTACCCGCCGTATTCGCCACGCCCGTTTTTTGGCCGGAAAACTCCTCGACCTTGTCCATATCTACGCCGAACTCATAGGTGAGGTCATCCTCGGTAATGTCCAGCGGATTTTCGATCTTAGCCACCGTTTCAACTGCGGAAGCAACATCGTTCACATTATAATTTGCACTGCTGCCGCTGCAGCCGGCAAACGCGGCGCCCACAAGGCAAACTGCCAATAAACCAGCAAAAAAACGTTTCATAATCGGTTCCTTTCCTGAGAAAAATTGTTGTTACCATCTTACACGAATCTGGTAATATTTGCAAGGCCTTTCTGGGAGTGTGCGCAGAATCTTTACATTTTATACACAGCAAAACCGGCATGCGGCGGACGCTTGACAGAACGGGCAAACTTGCCTACAATCGTACTATCAGCCAAAGGAGATTCGTATGAAAAAAGCAATAAAAATGATCGCCGGAGCGTGTGCTGCCGCAGTGGTGTGCGCGGGTGGGCTTCTATATTATAATTTGTCCCGGCAAAACGTCCGCCACACTTCGGCGACATTTGTCATGGATGCTGTGGCGGACCAGAAGGTCTACGGTCCAAACGGAGAAAAAGCCATCGCGGCGGCGGAACAGGCGTTTCGTGAGATGGAGAACCGGCTTTCTGTATATAAAGAGGGGAGTGATATTGCACGTTTGAACGCGGCAGCCGGAAGCGGAGAGGCTGTGGCGGTCGAGGCGCAGACATACGCATTGCTCTCGCAGGCGAAAACACTCAGTGCACAGGCGGGCGGAGCGTTTGAACTTACAATCGCGCCGCTTGCACTGGCATGGGGCATTACCACGGATGCGCCGCGGGTGCTGCAGCAGGATGAAATCGACGCGCTGCTGCCGTTGGTGGATGACAGCGGCCTGCTTCTTGAATCCGGAACGGCGCGTCTGCAGCGTCCCGGCCAGGCGGTAGATTTGGGCGGTATCGCCAAAGGAGCAGCCTGTGACGTTGCGAAAGAGGTTTATGACGAATATGGCATCCGTGCGGCGCTGTGCTGGCTTGGCGGGAGCAGCATTTACGCACGGGGCGTAAAGCCGGACGGTGAAGCGTGGCGGCTGGGCTTTCGTGATCCGAAAGAGGAGGAATCGGTCTCGCTGGCGTCATTTGAAATCAGGGATGCGGTTTTCTGCACCTCTGGAGGATACGAACGTTATTTTGAGCAGGATGGTGTGCGGTATCATCATATTCTGGACCCCGCGACAGGGCGACCGGCGCAAAGCGATATCGTTTCCATAGGCATTCTCTGTGAAAATGGTGCGGAGGCGGATTTCTGGTCCACGGCCCTTTTTGTTCAGGGCAGAGAAAAGGCGCTGGAATATTTTGAGACAGGCGGTGAAGGCCTGCTTCTGGATGAGGACAACACGCTGTATGTTTCCAAAGCACTTCAGGCTTCATTTGAATTGGCAGCAGAAGCAGAGGGGGCTTACCATGTTGTCTTTTTGTAAAAGCGGTTCGTGCATATCGCCGGAAAAGGAAGGTGAGTGTTCTGCGCAATGAAAAGACGCGCCGCGTGGCGTTGATGGGGCTTCTGTTTGCTCTGTCCGTGGTGCTTTCTTTTTTGGAGGGGACGCTCACGCCGCTGTTGGGGCTGCCGCCTGGCGTGAAGCTGGGTCTTGCAAATGTGGTTGTGATGTATGCGCTGTTCTTTCTGGGGCGCGGCAGCGCGTTCACGCTTGTTCTGCTCAAAAGCTTTTTTGTATTGCTCACCCGCGGTGCGATGGCCGGCGCGCTGAGCCTCGGCGGCGGTTTGTTGTCGCTTGGCGTAATGGCTGTTCTGTGCCTTTTCAGGAGCAGGCCTTCGGTATTCATACTCTCCGTGTGCGGCGCGATCACACATAATTTTGGGCAGCTGCTGGTCATCAATCTGCTGATGACCCAATCTGTTTATACATTGTATTATGCGCCTGTCCTGCTGCTTTCGGGCCTTGGGATGGGGGCGCTGACGTCGGTGGGGCTGAAGGCGCTTTTGCCGGCGCTGGAAAAGCTTGGTTTCCAAAGGTTTCAAAAATAATTGATATTTTTTATCAATAAATACTTGACACCAATTGGGAAGCATGATATATTATAGACACGGCAGCAATGCCTTTCAATGAAACAACAAAAATATAATAATGCTGGAGGAAACAAGTTATGTCTAAGTTTGTTTGCACTGTTTGTGGTTATGTGTACGAGGGTGAGGCTGCTCCGGAGTTCTGCCCGGTCTGTAAGGCGCCGGCTTCCAAGTTTGTTGAGCAGAAAGGTGAAATGACTTGGGCTGCCGAGCACGTTGTGGGTGTTGCCAAGGGCGTCGATCCTGAAATCATCGAGGGTCTGCGTATGAACTTCAACGGCGAGTGCAGCGAGGTGGGCATGTATCTGGCTATGGCGCGCGTGGCACATCGTGAGGGTTATCCGGAGATTGGTCTGTATTGGGAAAAAGCAGCTTATGAAGAAGCTGAGCATGCTGCGAAGTTTGCCGAGCTGCTGGGTGAGGTCCTGACGGACAGCACGAAAAAGAATCTGGAAATGCGTGTAGAGGCCGAGAACGGCGCGACTGCCGGTAAGATGGACCTTGCAAAAAAGGCCAAGGAGCTGGGGCTGGACGCCATCCATGACACCGTGCATGAGATGGCCCGTGATGAGGCCCGCCATGGCAAAGCGTTTGCCGGTCTGCTGGCCCGTTACTTCAAATAAGATTTCAACAGAACAGGCGGCAGAAAATTCTGCCGCCTGTTTTTCTTCTCTTTCGCAACAAAGAGATATCCCAATTGCTGAGGCAGGCTATATGATGGGGAAAACAACAGTGCAAGCGGTAAAAAGGAATGACGCGGATGGATGGGGCATATTGTTTACTCAAACATCTCGTGCGCCACGCGCTCCCCGGTACGGGGATAGACAGCCAGCTCGTTTTGCGCGTTTACGGTAGCGAGAAAAACGTCACCGATCCTTGTCACATGCTGCGCCTCAAGCTGCTTTTTCAGCCATACGTCGTCGTTGCCGGTGTATTTCAGATTTTTCGGAATAACGGTTCCGTCCAGGATGACGTTTACGCAGGGACGTTCCGGATCGGGAGTCATTTGGAGATCCTCCGGCGTAACGGGACGCTGGGCGGCCAGCGGCAAAAAGCTCACCTGGCCGTTGGTCTCCAGAATAGCGGTTTGCAAATCGGCAAGGTCGAAATAACCCGCTGTCCTGCACTGTGTTAGGAACTCATTGATGTCCAGCTTGGCCGCAGCCAGGTTTTTTTCGTAAAGCTTTCCGTTTTCATACAGGACAACGGGCTTGCCGTTGATGAATTTGCGCGCCGCCATGGATTTGCAGGTAATATAGGAGATCAGAGCGGCGGTGACGCCATATACGACCATGGCAGTCAGCGGCATCCAGTAGTCGTCCTCCAGGCTCGTGGCGAACTCCGCCGCGATGGAGCCTATGGTGATACCGTTTACGTAATCAAACATGCTCATTTGGCTGACCTGGCGGTTGCCCATAAGCTTAGCGAGCAGGAACAGTACGATGATGGAGAACAGGCTTGTAAAAAGAATATGAGGGATAACGTTCATGGAGCTTCTTCCTTTGCATTCATGTTTTCGCACGGCGGGCCTGCGGCAGACGCCGCTTTCCCTCAGTATACCCCATGGCACTTTGCTTTATTACCTGCCGCTTTTTTGCACGGAATGGCAATTGTATGTTTGGTATAAATGCGGTATGATGATAATGAAATGTGAGGAAAGGGGAATACCCTGATGAAGCATGTTTTTATTGTGAATCCGGTATCCGGGAAAGCGGACGCCAGCCTTTATCTTGTGCCGCGGCTGATCGACGCGGCGGCCGGTGCGGGTGTGGATTATGCTGTGGAGCTGACACAGCACGCCGGCCACGCGGCTGAAATCGCCCGGCAGTACGGTGATGACGGGGGACCGGTGCGCCTTTACGCCTGCGGCGGGGACGGTACTTTGAACGAGGTATTTACGGGGGCGTATCCCTATAAAAACGCAGAGGTGGCAAGTGTTCCGTGCGGCTCCGGCAATGATTTTGTGCGAAATTTCGGCGCGGCGGAGGATTTCCTTTCCCTTGCGGATAATATCGCAGGCACGGCGGTGCCTGTTGACTTGGTCGCGGCAAACGGCGGGGTCTCTGCGGCAATCTGTTCGGTTGGGCTGGATTCTGAAGTTGCATACAGCATTCCCAAATATCGCCGCCTGCCGCTGTGCGGCGGCCAGATGGCATATAATATTTCCATTGTAGAACGTCTTTTGCAGCCCATGGGACACAGGCTGCGCATTACGGTGGACGACGATGTGCTGGAGGGGGATTACCTCATCGCCACGGTATGCAACGGCGTCGCATACGGGGGCGGGTTCCGCGCTGCGCCCATGGCGGACCTGCAGGACGGAGTGCTGGATGTGATCATGGTAAAGAAAATGAGCCGGATGCGCATTGCGGGAGTACTGTCCAAATATAAAAACGGGCTCCACTATCAAAATGGTCGTGTCGTTCCGGAGCTTTCGGATGTGCTGGAATACCGCAGAGCGCAAAAGGTGTTGATCGAGCCGATGGATGGGAAGGCTGTCATCACAAATATCGACGGGGAGTGCACTCCGGCGGACAGTCTTTCCGCACAAGTGCTGCCTCTGGCAGCGCGGTTTGTGCTGCCGGCTCCGCTGTATGCGCAGTTTGAGGACAGAGCTCCCGCCGTAACGGCGTGACATGACTTGAAGGCAGACAAATATGACAAATACCGGGTGGCTCCTTCGCAGGCCGCCCGGTATTGTTTTGTTTTCGTGCGAGTTCACAAAAAATTTTTATTTTACCCCCTTGATTTTTCCTGTAAATGTGGTTACAATATGTTTAGCACTCAAAGATATAGAGTGCTAAACAAGGAAAATTTAATTTAGGAGGAAAGTTTTATGAAAATCAGACCTCTCGCTGACAGAGTTGTCATTAAAAACGTAGAAGCAGAGGAAACTACCAAGAGCGGCATCATCCTTACGGGCTCCGCCAAGGAAAAGCCCCAGGTGTGCGAAGTTGTCGCTGTGGGCCCGGGCGGCCTTGTGGACGGCAACCAAGTTGAGATGACCGTCAAGGTGGGCGACAGGGTATTGATCGCCAAATACGCGGGTACCGAAGTGAAGGTGGACGGCGACGAGTGCACCATCGTGCGCCAGTCGGACATTCTTGCCGTTGTAGAGTAAGCTCTCAGCAAAGTTGTTTTCATTCTATTTTAAAATAAAAGGAGTCGTTATTTATGGCAAAACAGTTACTCATGGGCGAAGAGGCGCGCAAAGCCCTCTGCGCCGGCATTGATAAGCTTGCCGATACGGTCAAGATCACACTTGGCCCCAAGGGACGCAACGTAGTTTTGGGCAAAAAGTTTGGCGCTCCGGTCATCACCAATGACGGCGTTACCATCGCCAAAGAGATCGAGCTGAAAGACCAGTTCGAGAACATGGGCGCTCAGCTCGTACGCGAAGTTGCCACCAAAACGAACGATGCTGCCGGCGACGGTACCACCACCGCAACGGTTTTGGCACAGGCGCTTGTTACCGAGGGCATGAAGAACGTTGCCGCGGGTGCAAACCCCATGGACCTGAAGCGCGGCATGCAGAAGGCCGTGAAGGCTTCTGTCGAGGCTTTGAAGGCGAACAGCAAGAAAATGGAGGGCTCTGCCGACGTGGCGCGTGTTGCCACGGTTTCTGCGGGCGATGAAGTCATCGGCAGCCTGATCGCTGAGGCGATGGAAAAGGTAAGCGCTGACGGCGTGATCACCATTGAAGAGAGCAAGACGGCTGAGACCTATTCCGAAGTCGTAAAGGGCATGCAGTTCGACCGCGGCTATATCACTCCGTATATGGTCACAGACACCGAGCGCATGGAGGCTGTTCTGGATGATGCATATCTGCTCATCACGGATAAGAAGATCAGTGTGATTCAGGATATTCTGCCCCTGCTGGAGCAGATCGTACAGTCCGGCAAGAAACTCGTCATCATTGCCGAAGATGTGGAGGGCGAGGCTCTGTCCACGCTGATCGTGAACCGCCTGCGCGGGACTTTCACGGTTGTCGCGGTCAAAGCTCCCGGCTTTGGCGACCGCCGCAAGGAAATGCTGCAGGACATCGCCATTCTGACGGGCGGCACGGTTGTCAGCGAAGAGCTGGGTTATGAGCTGAAAGACGCCACCGTCGATATGCTGGGCCGTGCCCGCCAGGTGAAGGTAACGAAGGAATATACCACCATCGTAGACGGTATGGGCGACAAGGAAGCTGTCAGCAACCGTGTTGCGCAGATCCGTGCGCAGATGGCGGAGACGACCAGCGACTTCGACAAGGAGAAGCTGCAGGAGCGTCTTGCCAAGCTGTCCGGCGGTGTTGCCGTCATCAAAGTCGGCGCTGCCACTGAGGTCGAGATGAAAGAGAAGAAGCTGCGCATTGAGGATGCCCTGAATGCGGCCAAGGCTGCCGTGGAAGAGGGCATTGTCGCGGGCGGCGGCACGGCTCCGCTGCACACGACTGCTGCTGTTGACGCTGTGATCGACGCTCTCGAAGGCGATGAGCGCACGGGTGCGCGCATCGTGCGCAAAGCACTGGAGGCTCCGCTGCGCCAGATCGCGGCCAATGCCGGCCTGGAGGGCAGTGTCATTATCGACAAAATTATGTCCGGCAGCGATGCCAACTATGGCTTTGACGCCCAGAAAGAAGTATACGGCGACATGATCAAGGCCGGTATCGTTGACCCGACCAAGGTCACCCGTTCTGCGTTGGAGAACGCGGCCAGCGTGGCGTCCATGGTCCTTACCACCGAGAGCCTTGTCGCGGATGAGCCGGAAGATCCCGCGGCCTCGGCTGCGGCCAACGCCGCCATGGCGGGCGGCGGTATGGGCGGCATGTATTGATTGCCCGGCTCCTGTTTTCATAAAATTTCCTTTGCCCTGCGGCGTTTTGCCGCAGGGCTTTTTGTATATTTGCGAGCCTTGGAGAAAAACTAATACCACTACAGAAAAGGAGGCAAACCCCATGGAAGAAATCACTGCCGTAGAGCTGGCCGGTTTTTCCGAACTGCTCACTCACGAGGAAAATATCATTAAAAAATACAAATGCTATGCACAGACCTGTGAGGACCCGGCGCTCAAAGAAATGTGCGAGGATATGGCCCAGCGCCATACGCAGCATTATGATGCGATTCTCAGCGAACTGAAATAAGGAGGGGACAAATAATGAATTGCTTTGATGATCAGGCGAAAATGACGGATGCGCTCAATTCCCAAAAATTCATCACGGGGAATTATAATCATTATGCCGGTGAATGCGCCACAAAGGAACGCAAGGATAAGCTGATGGAGATTCTTTCCGAGGAACATGACATGCAGTTTGAAGTGTTCAGCGAGATGCAAAAGCGGGGCTGGTATGAGCCGAAGCCTGCGCCTCAGCAAAAGGTGTGCGAGGCGTGCGAACAATTTGAACAAAAAGAAGGCTCCTTTTAAGATATAAGATAAGGTAAGTATGCTGCTCTATGCCCGTCTGAAGAACAATCGTCAGACGGGCATTTTTGTGTGTAAGCCGTCGAAGGAAAAACTGAAAATATTTGAGATTTTTTTAACAACTTTTTCATTTAACGGTTGCAACCGGGACGGATTTCATCTATAATATAAAAAGATATCGTAAAAAAACAGGGAGGTTATTTCATGGGCATTTCACAGTTCCTTACGGTTGCGGCAAATACTGCATCCGGGAACCCCGAACCGTCCGTCGGCGTGGTTGTGGCAACGGGCCTCATCCTCGTATTCGGCGTTCTGGTGCTGCTCTACCTGCTCATTACGCTCGAGGGCATTATTTTTACATCTGTAGACCGCAAGAAAAAAGGCGCGCCTGCTCCGAAGAAAGAAGCGGCTCCCGCTCCGGTGAAAGCGGCTGCTCCGAAGGCTCCGGTTGTGGAAGCCGGCATCCCGGGCGAGGTCGTCGCGGCCATTGCCGCCGCTATCGCCTGCATGGACGGCGGCGAACATTATACGCTGCGCAGTGTTAAGCGCACAAGAGTGTCCGGGCGCTCCGCCTGGGGGCAGGCCGGTGTTGTGGCTTACACCGAGCCGTTTTGACAGGAGGGGATGAACAGACATGCAGGGCTTTTTAAACGCAGTCACCGGTATTGCCAATGAATCCGGCTTTGTCGGCATCATGGAGAATCCGGGCTATCTGATTATGATTATCGTCGCCTGCGGGCTGATTTATCTTGCCATAGGCAAGCAGTTCGAGCCGCTTTTGCTTTTGCCGATCGCTTTCGGCATGCTGCTGGCGAACCTTCCGTTTGGCGAGATTATCCACATGCAGTATTTCATCCCGTCGGAAGGCGCGGACCCTTCGCTGTATCCGATGTTCAGCGAGATCCTGCACCATGGCGGGTTGGCTGATATGCTGTATCTTGGCGTCAAGCTGGGCATTTATCCGCCGCTGATCTTCCTTGGTATCGGTACGATGACGGATTTCGGCCCTTTGATCTCCAACCCGAAGAGCCTGTTGCTGGGCGCTGCCGCACAGCTTGGCATTTTCACTACTTACATCGGAGCGAAGCTGCTTGGTTTTACCGGCCCGCAGGCCGGCGCCATCGGCATCATCGGCGGTGCGGACGGCCCGACAGCCATTTTCGTTGCCAGCAAGCTGGCGCCTGAACTGCTTGGCGCTATCGCTGTGGCCGCGTACAGCTATATGGCGCTGGTGCCCATCATCCAGCCGCCTATCATGCGCGCGCTTACCACAAAGAAAGAACGTATGATCGTAATGGAACAGCTTCGTCCGGTTTCCAAACTGGAAAAGATCATGTTCCCCATTATCTGCACCATCATCATTTGTTTGATCCTGCCCACAGCCGTGCCTCTTGTCGGCATGCTGATGCTGGGCAATCTGATGAAAGAGTCCGGTGTTGTGGACCGCATCAACAAGACGGCGGGCAACGAGCTGATGAATATCATTACGATTTTCCTCGGCGTGTCTGTCGGATGTACCACAAATGCAGAGACCTTCCTCAACAAGAACACGCTGTTCATCGTGGCGCTGGGCCTGATCGCGTTCTGCTTCGGCACTGCGGGCGGTGTTCTGTTCGGCAAAATCATGTGCTGGGCGACGCACGGCAAAGTGAATCCGCTGATCGGTTCTGCCGGTGTTTCCGCTGTTCCGATGGCCGCACGTGTTTCTCAGAAGGTCGGCCAGCAGGAAAACCCCCAGAATTTCCTGCTTATGCACGCCATGGGGCCGAATGTTGCGGGCGTAATCGGCAGCGCTGTGGCCGCCGGTATCCTCATCAATATGTTGAAATAACGCTTTTACGGAAAAAGCCGTTCCTTTGGGAGCGGCTTTTTCTTTTCAATCAGGTGCAAGTATGCTATACTAAATACGATAGTGCGCATGAATAGAATGCGCCAGAATACGACCAAAGGCGGAAAACAATGGAATCCCAATTTGAAACACAATTCCTTGCACTGCGCAAAAAGTATATTGAGGCGCAATTCGGAAAGCTGAACCCGGTGCAGCGGGACGCGGTATTTACCACAGACGGGCCGCTGCTGATCCTGGCGGGGGCGGGCAGCGGCAAAACGACGGTGCTTGTCAACCGTATTGCGAATCTGATTCGTTTCGGCAGCGCGCACAGCAGCACATATGCGCCGCAAGGCGCCGGGCCGGAACAGGTGGCGGAGCTGGAACGCCTGCTGCACAGCGGCGGCGAGCCTTCCGAGGCTCTTCGGCCCTTCCTGCGGGAGCACACGGTGCGCCCCTATAATGTTCTCGCCATCACCTTTACAAACAAGGCGGCGGGGGAACTGAAAAATCGTCTTTCCGCCATGCTGGGTGAAGCAGGTCAGGATGTCAACGCATCTACATTCCATTCGGCATGCGTGCGTATCCTGCGCCGGGAAGCCGGCAGGCTGGGGTATCCCCAAAGCTTTACCATTTATGATACGGACGATCAGCAGCGCGCCATGAAAGAAGTATATAAGTCGATGAACATCGACGACAAGTTTCTTCCGCTGAAATCGGCCATCGGCGCCATCGGCCGTCTGAAAGACAAGATGATCAGCCCGCAGGACGCCATGAGCGCGCCCGCAGATACGCGTGCGGGGCTTGTTGCCAAGGTATACGACGCCTATCAAAAACGTCTTTTGCAGGCAGGTGCATTCGATTTTGACGATTTGATTTATGCCACAGTGAAGTTGCTGCGGGATTTTGAGGATGTACGGGAATATTATCAAAACCGGTTCCGCTATATCCTGGTGGATGAGTATCAAGACACCAGCGTGGCACAGTTTCAGCTTGTATATCTGCTGGGCGGCGAGCACCGGAACGTTTGTGTCGTTGGCGACGATGACCAGAGCATTTACCGTTTCCGCGGTGCAACGATTGAAAACATTCTTAATTTTGAACAGCACTTCCCCGGCGCAAAGGTCATTCGGCTGGAACAGAACTACCGCTCTACCTCCAATATTCTGAACGCGGCGAACTGTGTGATCAAGAACAATATGGGGCGCAAAGGAAAAACGCTTTGGACGGAGAACGGAAACGGCGAGAAACTGATGTGCTATGAAGCGGATTCTGAGTTCGACGAGGCGGCCCATGTGGCGGCGGTGATCGGCCAGAACGTGAAAAAGGGCGCGAAGCTGCGGGATCATGCGATCCTGTACCGTATGAACGCACAGTCCGGGCCAATCGAAACCTATTTTGCCCGTGCGGGTATTCCGTATAAAATCGTCGGCGGCCAGCGTTTCTACGACCGTAAAGAGATAAAGGACATGCTTGCTTATATGAGCATCGTCGCAAACGAGCAGGACGATCTGCGGCTGCGGCGCATCATCAACGAACCGGCGCGCAAGATCGGCGCGACAACGGTGCAGAACGTGGCGGATATTGCGGCGGGGCTTGGCGTCTCAATGCTGGAGGTTATTGAGCACGCGCCGGATTATCCGGCGCTGGCGCGGGCAAGCGCGGCGCTTGGCGGCTTTTGGCGCATTTACCGCAGGCTGAAAGAAGCGTACGATACGATGCCTCTGGATGTGTTCGTCAGCGAGATCTTGGAGATCACGGGATACCGCAGTATGCTGGAGGCAGAGGGAGAAGAAGGCCAGACGCGCATGGAAAACATCGGTCAGCTTGTTTCCAGTGTAAAGACCTATGCCGATCAGCGCGGTCCGGAAGCCAGCCTGCCGGGCTTTCTGGAGGAAGTGGCGCTCATCAGTGATATCGACAGTTATGATGAAGGCGCAGATGTTGTCGTTCTGATGACCATGCATGCGGCCAAGGGGCTGGAGTTTAATTATGTGTTCATCGTCGGTCTGGAAGAAGGAATATTCCCCAGCGAGATGAGCCGGTATTCCAATGAAGATCTGGAGGAAGAGCGCAGGCTTTGCTATGTGGGTATTACCCGTGCGAAAAAAGAGCTTTATCTTTCCTGTGCGAACTCGCGCATGCTGTTCGGCCAGACGAAGCATAACCGCCCTTCCCGTTTTTTGGAGGAGATCGACGCCTCTCTGGTGGAGGTGGAGCAAAGCCCGGCTGCCGCGCAGACGAAGGCCATGCGTCAGCGTTATATGCAGCAGCAAAATGCATATTTGCAGCCGGAATATGGCGCGGCAAGCATGCGCTCCACGGTACAGGCGGGATATTCGGCCCGTTACGGCGGCGCTTCCCACGGTTCTGGAGCGGGCGGCGCTTCACGCCCTGCCCGGCAGCGCGCTTCTGTGGGAGGCGGTTTTTCCACGGTTCAGGCGGGCAGCGCGGCATCCGTTCCGCGAACGGCGGGCAGCGGAGCCTATCGTCCGGGAGACCTGGTGGAGCATAAAGTTTTCGGCCGCGGCGAGGTGCTGAAAGTAACGCCCGTGGCGGGAGATACCATCGTTGAAATTCGTTTTGATACGGCCGGCGTAAAAAAGACGATGGCGAATTATGCGCCGCTGAAACATATTTCCGAGTAAAAACGTCTTTAAGACGGACGGCGCGCCGGAATTTCCTTTTGTGTTCCGGCCTCCGGCTGAAAACAGGCGCTTGCGGCCACCCGTTCCGCAAGAGGAAACGCAGCGCGGTCCGAAGCCGTCTTTGAAAAGGTTTTGAAGAATGGAAAAAACGCGCAGGCTTTTTTGCGAGATGGGCCCGTGGGCTTATTGGCTCTCCATGAAAAAGTGCCGTTTTGTGCGGCGTGTGCAGGATATGTTTTCCGGTGTGCGTTTTTCCCGGCAGCGGCGGTGTGAGCCGCTGCCTGTCGTAGTGTATGCCCATAAGTCACTGATACGGCGCACACTTGGGACGGTGGACCAGAAGCTGCAGGAAAATAAAGCTGTTAATCTATCGCTTGCCGCACCCAGAGTAAACGGAGTGCTCATTCGTCCGGGAGAAACATTTTCGTTCTGGCGGATGGTGGGGCCGTGTACTGCGCGCCGGGGATATTTACCGGGCCTGACAATCAGCAAAGGAGAAACAGCCTGCGGCGTGGGCGGCGGGATGTGTCAGTTTACGAATCTGCTTCATTGGATGGTGCTGCATACGCCGCTCGTCATCACGGAACACCACCATCATGACGGATATGATCTTTTTCCGGATTTCGGGCGGACGATCCCATTCGGAACGGGGACCTCGATCCTGTACAACTATCTCGATTACCGTTTTTATAACCCTACGGAACAAACGTTCCAGATCTTGGTTCATACAGATGAGATTTATTTGTGCGGCGAGCTTCGCGCGGAACATGCGCTCCCGTACAAATACCATGTGCATGCGGAGGATGAATATTTTTCCTGTGAAGGAGAAAGCGTTTACCGCAACAACCGAATATGCCGCTCCCGCATCAACGTGAAAACGGGCGTTTGCGAGGAGCGCACCTGCATAAAAATAAACCATGCAAAAGTGCTGTACGATTCCTCCGGCCTTCCCATCCGGGTGTTGGAGAAATCGCCGGCGGGAGAGGACAAGCCATGAAAGTAATGCTGATTGCACACACGCCGGAGCCGGAACGCGTTGTCGCGGCTGCGGCAAAGCTGTGTTATTCCAATGCGCACCTGGACGACCTGTTGGAGGGCCTTACGCCGGAGAAAAGCCGGGAATTTCTTTCAAAGCTCGCCAGCCTGGGGCATGAAAGCCCCACAGAACACGCATCCTTTACGTTTGCAATCGAAGGCGTGAGCCGCGCACTGCTTGCACAGATCACGCGCCACCGTATCGCGTCGTACAGCGTACAGAGTCAGCGGTATGTACGGCTGGACCAGTTTGAATATATTACGCCGCCGGAAGTGGCTCGGGACGAACAGGCCAGAGAGGCCTTTGACGCGGCAATGGCGGAGGAGGCGGAAAACTACCGCCGTATCGCGGAGTTGCTGAAAGACGGGCACATCCGCCGCCTGATGCAGGAGGGAGCGGATGAAAAAACGGCCGCGCGCAAGGCGGAAAAAATGGCCATTGAAGACGCGCGCTTTGTGCTGCCCAATGCCTGTAGCACGAAGATGATCGTTACAATGAACGCACGAAGCCTGAACAATTTCTTCCGGCACCGCTGCTGCCAGCGCGCCCAGTGGGAGATTCGGGAGCTGGCGGACGAAATGCTGCGCCTGGTGAATGAGGTGGCCCCTGCACTGTTTGCGCGCAGCGGCCCGCCGTGTGTATCCGGCGCATGCCCGGAGGGTTCAATGAGCTGCGGACGTGCCGCAGAGATGCGGAAGAAATATGCTTTTCTCAAAGGAGACGAAATGGTTTGAGCGGACGTTTGATCGTGCTGGAAGGGCTGGACGGTAGTGGGAAAGCCACGCAGGCGGGGCTGCTCTACGAGGCATTGTGCGGACGTGGAGAACAGGCGATGAAGATCACCTTTCCGAATTATGAGAGTGATTCCAGCGCTCTGGTGAAAATGTATCTGGGCGGGGCTTTTGGGCAGGATGTGAATGATGTGAACGCCTATGCGGCGTCCAGCTTTTATTCTGTGGACCGGTATGCAAGCTATAAGACACTTTGGGGGTGCTTTTACCACGACGGCGGAACCGTGATAGCGGACCGTTATACGACCTCCAACGCGGTGCATCAATGTTCCAAGCTGCCGCGCGAGGAGTGGGACGCTTATCTCGCCTGGTTGTTTGATTTCGAATATCGCAAAATTGCCATACCGGAACCGGATATCGTCGTATACCTGGATGTGGACCCGGAGGTTTCCCAGCGGCTGATGTCCCAGAGGTATCATGGAGACGAAGAAAAAAAGGACATCCACGAAAAAAATATGGAATACCTGCAGCACAGCCGCCAGGCCGGGCAATACTGTGCAAAGGCACTCGGATGGAAGCGCGTGGCTTGCACGGAAGGTGGGCGGATGCGCGCTAAGGAAGATATCCATAAGGACGTTTTGGCACTGATTGCAAAGAGGTGACGAATATGGAAGAAAACAAAGAAGGAACCCAGCAGGCCGCACAAGAGGCTTATGTGCGGCAACTGGCCGAGCTTTCGGCGCGCGTGCTGCACATGACGGAGGAGCAAAAGCAGCGCAATGCGGCAAAAATCGAAGAGCTGAACAAACGTGTGGCGGCGCTGCCGCCTGCTCTGCGCGGGCTGTATGCTCAAAAGCTGCGTTCGTTGGCGCCGGAAGCGCCCGCGCCGCAGGCTGCGCCGGTGCATCAGCCGCCCGCTGCTGATGCCGCATATGAGCCGGAGTATGCGGACGGCTATGAGTATGAAGAAGAGGATGAAGATGAAGTGCCCGCACGCAGACGGAAAAAACGCAAAAAACACGGATGCCTGATCGTGATGCTGGTGTTTTTGATGCTGGCGGCACTGGCGGCAGCAGCAGGCTGGTTCTGGCTGTCCGGCGAGGTGAGCGGCTCACGCGGTGCGGCTGTCACACAAAGCGTCACCATTGAAAAGGGGTCCGGCCCGCTGGCCATCGGCCAGAAGCTGCAGGATGCGGGGATCATCCGCTCGGCGCAGGTGTTCCGTTTTTATGTACGCGGCAAGGACGGTGCGGCGGATACACTGCAATACGGTACGTTTGAACTGTCCTCCGATATGAGTTATGATGAGATCATCGCCGCACTGCAGGTCGCTACAGATGACAGAGAGACGGTTCGGGTCACATTCCCGGAGGGAAAAACGGTGATCCAATACGCACAAATTATGGAGCAGGCGGGTTTGTGTTCCGCACAGGAATTTCTGGACGTGGCCAACAATGGAGATTTTTCCCAGTTCGGCTTCTGGGCCAAGCGCGAGGAAAAGCCCAACCAGTTCATGAAAGCGGAGGGGTATCTGTTCCCGGACACCTACGAATTCTTTGTGGGAGACACCGTGTACAACATGGTTGCCAAGATATACGGCGAATTCGACAATAAGATCACTGCTGAAATGTATGCACGCATGGATGAATTGGATATGACGCTGACAGAGGTTGTTACGCTGGCCAGCCTCGTGCAGGAAGAAGCAGGAAACGAGTACAGCAAAATGGTCTCCGCAGTGTTCCACAACCGCCTTGCCAGCGGCATGACGCTGGGCAGCAACGTTGCGTGGGACAAAGAAAAGGCCGACGACAACAACTATATTTATGACTCCATGGCCGGGCCCTATGGCTATGGCAGCTGGGATGCGATTCCGGCGGAGCTGCGCGAGGCGTACGATACCTACACGCATACAGGCCTGCCTGCGGGACCGGTGTCGAACCCGGGCCTGCTGTCCATTGAAGCGGCGCTGTGGCCGGAGGAAAACTGCGACTACCTGTATTTCCAGACGGACACACTGGGTAATTACCATTTTGCCAAAACAAATGCCGAGCATGAAGCAATCACGGCCGACCTGGAGAGCCAGGGGATCCGTCCGTGATCTTGAAGAAAAGGCAATAAAATAAGCGAAGCAGCCGCACCTCCTGTGTGCGGCTGCATTTTTGAGGTGATTGAATGAAACGGCCCGAAATTTTGAGCCCCCGGCCGGCGACCTGGAACGGCTGAAATTTGCCGTGCTGTACGGCGCAGATGCGGTATATGTGGGCGCTACGGAATTCGGCATGCGCAGCGCGCCGAAAAATTTCACGATGGAGCAGTTGGCGGAGGGCGTGCGCTTTGCCCATGCCAGAGGGCGCCGGGTTTATCTGACATTGAATACAGTGCCTACCAACGAGGAGATCGCCCGCATGCCCGATTTTATGCGGCGCGCACGGGAAACCGGCGTGGACGCGTTCATCGTTGCGGACCTGGGCGTGCTGGCGATGGCGAAGCATATTGCGCCGGAAATGGAGCTTCACGTTTCCACACAGGCGGGCATTGCCAATTATGCGGCCGCGTCTGCAGCGTATGATTTGGGGGCGAAGCGTGTGGTGCTTGCGCGGGAGCTTTCTCTGAATGATATCGCGGTCATTCGGGACAACACTCCTCCGGAACTGGAACTGGAAGCATTTGTCCACGGCGCCATGTGCATGTCGGTGTCCGGGCGCTGCCTGCTTTCACATTATCTCACCGGCCGCGATGCGAACCGGGGAGAATGCACGCAGCCCTGCCGCTGGAAATGGCAGCTTACCGAGGAACACCGCCCGGGCCGGGCGTTTGAGGTTGGCGAAACCGAAGAGGGAAGTTACATTCTCAACGCGGACGATTTATGTACCGCGCCGTTTATCGACTTGATTTTACAGGCGGGCGTGGACAGCCTGAAAATCGAAGGGCGAGCCAAAACCTTCTATTACGTGGCCAGTACCACAAGCGCATACCGCCGTGCGGTGAACGCATATCTGGATGCGCCGGATGCTTACATGTGCCCCGAAGACGTGCTGGAGGAATTGACCCGTACATCGCACCGGCATTATTCCACCGGTTTTTATTTCGGCCGAGAAGGTGCGACGCAAAATACAAAGCACGGCGGCTACATTCGGGAATGGGAAGTTGTGGGCGTTGTAGATGAATGGCGCGAAGGAACTGCTTTTTGCACCCAACGCGGAAAGTTCCTGCTTGGAGAGGCGCTGGAAGCGCTTGCACCATCCGGCAAGGTTGTTGCCTTTACGCCGGAGTGGATACAAAATGAAAGCGGAGAAGCAATCTGCGCTACGCCGCATGCGATGATGCGGTTCAGCATTCCGTGCACAGCCGCTCTGCCGGAGGGCACCATCCTGCGGCGCAGGGCAAACGCCGCAGAGGGGTGACGCGCCGGATAGGTGCAGAAGGCTTGGTTGATTCCACGATTAAAAACGCGCCCGGGCGGGTTGACGCCGGGCGCGTTTTGCGTTTGTATGCTATTTGGGAAAAGCATGCCTGGAAGGCGGATCGGCCCAGAAGTCGGCCAGCAGTGCGGAGAGCTGTTCCGCGCTCTCTATCCGCCGCAGATGAGACCAGTGCGGGGGGAACAACCGGCGGTAGCTGCCGGTTCGGTACCGGCTGTCGATGAGCAGCACGAGCCCGCGGTCTGTTTCCGTACGGATAACACGGCCGGCAGCCTGAAGGACCTTGTTCATGCCGGGATATTGATAGGCGTATTCAAAACCCATACCCATTGTGTCTTCGTAGTAATCCCGCAGGGCATTTTGTTCTACGCCAATCTGCGGCAAGCCCACGCCGACGATGATGCTGCCAATAAGACGGTCGCCTGCAAGATCAATGCCCTCGGCAAAAATGCCGCCAAGCACGCAGAAGCCCACAAGCGTTCCGGGCCTGTCGGCTGAAAACTGTGCGAGAAATGCCTCGCGTGCATCTTCGTCCATGCCGTTTTCCTGCACGGTCAATGGGACATCAGGATACATCATCGCAAATTCATCGCTCACATCCTGCATGTATTTATAGGAAGGCAGAAACACGATATAGTTTCCCGCATGGGCGCTCACGGCCGCGCCGATGAGACGGCACACGGATTCCCGTGTGCGCTCACGGTCTGTATATTTTGTGCTGATCCCGGCAGCGGCGAGGCACAGCCTTTCCTGAGAAAATGGGCTTTGCAGGCGTATCGCTTTGGCGGCCGGGCCGCCGCCCAGCGTTTGAATAAAGTATTCCGCCGGTGATAACGTGGCGCTGAACAGAATGCTGGCGCGGCCAAGCGCCATGGATGCATCCAGAAACGGCGCGGCGTCCAGACAAAGCAAACGGACACAGACCTCCGAACCGAAGGCAGCGAGAAGCGTGGTGTAGTTCGTGTCGTAAAGCTCTGCGATGCGCAGATAAAAATGCACTTCAAAATAGAGCGCGAGCACTTCGGCGTGCAATTCGCCGTCACGGTGTTCTTCCAGCCAATCCTCACAGGCGGCGGACAGACGGGAGAGCAGCTTGTTCAACTCCGGCAAACCTTCCGGAATGACCAGCCGATGTTCATCCGCTTCCTCACAGCGGCGGCGCAGCTCGATCATTTCGCTGTTGACTTTGTTCAGAGCGGCCGTCAGCTTGCGGTGCCCTTTGCCCAGCGCTTTTTTTACGCCATAAACCGCGGATTTGAGCAGCTGTGCGGAATACATATCCCTCGCGCGATCCACCAGATTGTGCGCTTCGTCGATGAGAAAAATGAAGTCTCCGCCCTCGGTGAAAAAGCGCTTGAGGCTTACCACAGGGTCGAACAGGTAGTTGTAGTCACAGACGATGCAGTCGCACCAGTTGGTCAGGTCGAGCGCCAGCTCGAAGGGACACAGCTGCTTTTGCAGGGCAAATGCCTCGATATCCGCGCGGGTGAATTCGTCGGTTTGGGACAAAAAACTGTACAGCGCCGCATTGATGCGGTCGTAATAGCCGTCCGCCCGGGGACAGGCCTCCGGGGTGCAGACGCGTTCCTCCAGCGGGCAGATCTTGTCTTTGGCTGTCAGCGTGATGGTTTTAAGACGCAGCGGTGTGCCGCAGGATGTGCTGTGAACACGCAGACGCGCCAGCGCATCCTCGGCGGCCTGCCTTGTAATGGTTTTTGCCGTCAAGTAAAAAATGCGCTCGCCCTTTTCCTCACCCAATGCCTTTAGAGCGGGAAAAAGAGTGGAAACCGTTTTTCCGATGCCAGTGGGCGCGGCGCAAAACAACCTGCCGCCGCCCGCGATGGTACGGTACACCGCGCCGGCCATCTCGTACTGTCCGGGGCGGTAGGCGGGAAAGGGGAAGCGCAGTGCTTTCAGCGAGGCGTTGCGTGTGGCTCTCCACGCTGCCTCCATGTGCGCCCAAGGCGTATACAAACGCAGTGTATCCGTGAGAAAATCTTCAAGCGCTTCGGCGGAAAATGTGCGGCGGTGGCGGATGATCTCATCCGTGTCGACCTGATAATATGTGATTTGGATGTCCACGCCAGGCAGGCTTTCCCTCTGACACAGGAACGCGCCGTAGCATTTAGCCTGCGCCCAGTGTAAGGGGTTAAAATCCGCCGTCAGCAGCTCGGCCGGTGCGCCTGTGGTTTTGATTTCGTCGATGGTAAAATGTCCGTCCGGCTCTGTGATAACTCCGTCGGCACGTCCCTCCAGCGTATAACATACGTCGCCTACCGTGCGCTCTGCCTTGAAGGGTACCTCGGCTTTATAGGAATCTCCCGCCGCTTTTTGCAGCTTGCGGTGGATACGGCTTCCCTCGTTGGCGCGGTCAAAGCCGGAAAAGCGGCTGTCGATGCTGCCGCGGCGCAGCACGAATTCTACAAGCTCACGCACAGCGAGACGAATCTGAAGCGGCTCGGTTTCCATGGCGGAGACCCTCCTTCCCTTTAAAAACCGCACCGGTGCATGCGGTTTTGCGCATCCGTCCCGCAGTGTGCAGGGCGCCGCTTCACCGTTCAACGTGCAGCAGGATATGAGACGGTGCTGCGCCGCCGTGCCAGACGGTGTTGTGCGCGACACGGCTTTCGGTGCTGTTGTATGCATCTTTTGTATTGCTGTTGGGAAACACAAAATGCTTGGCGCCCGAAGTGACGCTCACCCGCAGACGGTGTCCGGGCAGAAAACAATGGGATATTTTAGAGGTGCGGATGACCAGTTTTTCTACCTTACCAGGCTCCAGATATTCTGGCGCGGAAAACCCGTTTCGGAAACGCGCGGCGAGAATGCCGTCCGCCAGCTTAACGCTGCGGCCTGCTTCGTCCACATCACACAGGCGTACCATAAAATCCGTATCCGGCGCATCGCTGGAGACATAAAGCGTCACGCGCGCGTCGCCTGTTACCGTAAGCGGCGCGGGCAGCGTGGGTGTGGTATAACATATATAATCCGGACGCTGCTCCTCTTGGGTGTAATCCTCCGGCACAGCGATTTCGTTCTCGCTCATGTCGATGATGTGGGTGCCGGGGTCCTGCGGGTCATAGGTATATCCTGTCCGGCCCTCTCGGCCGCAGATGGGGAACAGCGTTCCGTTTTCGCCAAAATAAAACGGTGTGTCATCCGCGTTTTCCACGGGCCAGCGGCTCGCTGTTTTCCAGCGGTTTTCCCCCATCGTATAGTATTCCACGGGAGCGCTCTGTTCCACGCCGTTTTCTTCGCCCCGCAGGAAGTGGTCGAACCATTTCTGATACAGCAGATCCAGATCAAACCGCAGTGCTCCGGCGGGAAAGGATAGGGCGTGCAGGTCGTACCTGCTGTTGCCGCTGTGCTGCCAGGGCCCGAGCACCACCTTGCGCGTGCCCGGCGGGTAGCCGGCGGTGAGGTCCAGCGCCTCTGTGGTGCCCATACCGTTGTCGTCGAACCATCCGCTTTGAATGAGCACGGGAACCGTTTTCCCTGTGCTGCGTTTTGCCCAGTTGCCGCGCAGCCAGAAACTGTCTTCACAGGGATGGGCCAGCATTTTACGGATAAAGGGAACATCTTCGCCCAGAGCCTTTTGGCCAATGTCCTCCAGCGGGCGGATATCCAGAATTTCATCCCAATCAGCCCGGTCCATGCGCTCGGGCGCGAAGCGGCGCTTTGTCATGGCGAAATTCCAAGCAAAGCCGCCGCTGGAAAAGCAGCCGCCGTGCAGCGGACCATCTGCAAAAGCAGTACCTGCCGTTACGACACTGATCATCGCCTTCAGATGCGGGTTGCCCAGAGCCGCCGCGCACCACTGTGTATATCCGAGGTATGAACCACCCAACATGCCGACGCTTCCGTCGCACCATTCCTGCGTTCCAACCCAGGTGAGCGTATCGTCTCCGTCCTCCACCTCGTAATAATGGGGCAGCCATTCGCCGCCGCTCTCATTGCGTCCGCGTACATCCTGCACCACCACGGCATAGCCGCGGCGCACATAACGGAAATAGGTCTGTGCGCCGTCATCTTTATCGTAGGGTGTCCGGACAAGCAATGCGGGAACGGGCAGCGGCGCTCCCTCGGGCAGATAAACGTCCGCGGCGAGCTCCACGCCGTCGCGCATAGGCATGTGGAACGTACCCAGCATGGAAACACCGTAAAGCGGACGGGCGGCATAATCCTTCCACAACGCCAGCGGCGTATATTCCTCGAAGCCGTCGCGCACCAGAAGATTGGCCTGTTCCCGGCAGGGGCAGAGCCATGCGATGAGCCGCCCGTCCCGGAACAGCGCGTCACAGGGAAATTTGACGCCGCGCTGGATGTAATAGAGCAGCCCGTTCCGCTCTGCGCGGGTATAGCGCAGGCCATCGACGGAAAATTCCGCAGGAGCACTGGCTGCTGCCGCTTCAAACTCGGTCCGCAGCGTCAGCAGCCGGTACGGCTGCAGCTTAACGGCGGCATAGTCTGTGTCATTCTGTGCTGTCATGGGCCGCGGCTCGGAAAAATCGAGCCCCAATATATCCCGTCCGGAATGTGTAATGTCCGCGTGCTCCGCGGCAAAGCGGGCCAAAGCAATGCCGGAGGAGTAAAGCGTAAACGGTTCTTTCATTTTATAACACCAGCTTTTGGTTGATTTCTTTTACAACGGCCTCATCCAGCTTGCAGACAGCGCGGTCATAAGTGAAAAGGCCGTTTACTTCCAGCTCCACGTCCGTGAGCTGCGTGTAAATGGAAACGCACAGCCCCTTTTTCAGCAGCGGCAGGATCTGTTCTTCATGCAGCTTGCGGTAGGCGGCTGTCAGCGCGGCTTTATCGGGATACATCCGGTAGCCGAAGCTGTTCTCTTTATCCCATACATGACCGTCCAGCACCTGACTGTAACCACCGTATTCCGTCAGGGCGAACGCGCGGCCGTCCGGGTGCGGCGGACGCACCTTGAAGATGTATTTGTGGATGCTTTTGTAATCTCCCGCACCCTGGTCGTGCCAACCGCTGGCGTGGTCAACGGGGCGGGTGGGGTCCAGAGTCCATAGAAGCGCTGTGGCGGCTGCGGCATCGAACTGGCCCCAGCCCTCGTTGAACGGCACCCAGGTACAAATGCACACGGCATCGGTCAGTGCTTCCACCATCTCTTTCAGTTCTTTGGTGAACTGAAGGCGCGCGGCGGTATTTTCACGCTTGAACCTCTTGTGCTTTTTATCGGATACCTGTACGCCGATGTTCGGCAGGGCCACGGCAAGCAGATCCCCGGGGTAAGCCGCGCCGCTGGGCATATCCTGCCATACCAGCATGCCCATCGTGTCACAATGGTAATACCACCGGGCGGGTTCCACCTTGATATGCTTGCGCAGCATATTGAAGCCCAGCGCCTTTGCCTGTTCAATGTCCCGGCGCAGCGCTTCATCGCTGGGCGCGGTGTACAGCCCGTCCGGCCAGTATCCCTGATCCAGAAGCCCTTTTTGGAAGTAAGGCCTGCCATTGAGCAGAAAATACGGTGTGCCGTTCTCATCCGGCTGCACAGCGAAGGTGCGCAGGCCGAAGTAGCTTTCTACCCGGTCAGTCTCACGCCCGGCGCGCAGAAGGCTCAGGCGCACCCGGTAGAGAAACGGCTGTTCGGGCGTCCAGAGACGGGGCGCTTCAAACGAAACCGTCTGGCTGCCGCCCGCCGTAAACGTGTGGGCGGTGATGCATGAATCCTCCTCCAACACTTCCATGCATACGCTGCCGCTTTCGCTGGCCTGGACGAAGACCTCCACGGAATCCAGCGACGGTATGAAGTGAACGGATGTGAAGTGAGCACTGTCCACCTGCTCCAGCCAGACAGTCTGCCAGATGCCTGTTACCGCAGTATACCAGATGCCTTTGGGGTGCAGAACCTGTTTGCCACGTGGCGCGTCGCCTTTGTCGGTGTCATCCGTAACGGCGACCGTCAGCTCATTTTCCGCCGCGCGCACAAAAGAAGTAATGTCCAGCGTAAACGGACAGTAGCCGCCGGTATGCCCTCCGGCCTCCCGCCCGTTTACAAATACTGTGCAGGCATAATCCACTGCGCCGAAATGCAGCAGCGTACGCTTGGCTGCGTCGTATCCGTTGATGGAAAACGTGCGGAAATACCAGAGCGTCTGGCCCGGCAGAACAGGCTTTTCAACGCCGGACAGCGCGCTTTCCGGCGCAAACGGGACGCGGATGCCGCCTTGCCATACGGCCGGCTGCTCCGGACTTTCCGTAACGGCGTACTGCCACAGGCCGTTTAAATTCTGCCATTGCGCCCGGACCATCTGTGGGCGCGGATATTCGTCCAGAGGAGCGTCTCCGACGGGGAAAGAGGTGGATAGACGTTTCATTGTTGCACCGCCGTTCATTTGTGTTGGACAGAGCGCGTTTGCGGCTCTGTACGTATTCAGTTTACCACGGCGCGGCCTGCGGGGCAACTGAAAGCGGCGGCAAATGCGGAGACCGGGCTTTATTGCAATAAAGAAATAAAGTTTTTTCAAAAAACGTTTGACAAATCAAAAAGCCGTGGATATAATAAAATACAATATCCGCTGAAATGCAGTGAAGGGAACGAATAGCGCGTTTGCTCCGCGCACAGAGAACCGCCGGTTGGTGCGAGGCGGCAGGGGGCGCGCGTGAAAGTCTTCCCGGAGCAGCTTCGCCCAAGGGCGCTATGCCTGTGTAAGCGAACGCCGGTTTGGCACCGTTAAAGAGCCTGCGCGCTGCAATGGAGCAGTGCGCGCCGAGCGGCCGCGTTTTGTGCGGCAAACGGAGTGGTACCGCAGAGTGCTTGTGATAGGCCTTTGTCTCTGATGTAAAATCGAGACAGGGGCCTTTTTGTTTATTCGAAAACAGTTCACAGGGAGAATGAGGGAAGAAGGAGGGCGCAGGTATGGTATTGACAGGCGCGGACATTTTTGCAGAAGTTTTGGTGGAACAGGGCGTCGAGACGCTGTTTGGCTATCCCGGCGGTGCGGTATTGAATTTGTATGATGCGCTCTACAAGTACAGCGGCAAGATACGCCACATAATGACGGCTCACGAACAGGGGGCCGCACACGCGGCCGACGGCTACGCCCGCGCCACAGGAAAAACAGGTGTGGTTCTGGCAACGAGTGGCCCGGGTGCGACAAACCTTGTCACGGGCATCGCCACGGCATATATGGACAGCATCCCCATGGTGGCGATCACAGGCAACGTCGGCACCAGCCTCATCGGGCGGGACAGCTTTCAGGAGGTCTATATCGCGGGCATTACGATGCCCATTACAAAGCATAATTTCGTGGTGCGCAAGGTGGATGAGCTGGCGGACATTCTGCGGGACGCGTTCCGCATTGCGCAGACGGGGCGCAAGGGCCCGGTGCTGGTGGACATCCCGAAGGATGTGACGGGTGCAACGGCGGAATTTACCCCTGTGAAACCGCAGATCCCCGTTTACAAGACGGAGCTTGACGGACAGGAACTGGCCCGTGCGGCGCAGGTCATCGGAAACGCGCGCCGTCCCGTCATCTATTTCGGCGGCGGTGTGGCCGCGTCAGAGGCGGGCGAGGAGCTTTATGCGCTGGCCAAAAAGGCGGAGATCCCCGCCACTTATACGATGATGGCAGCCGGCGTACTGAGCTACGGAGACCCGCTGAACCTGGGCCTGCTGGGAATGCACGGCTGCCGCACCACCAACCGTGCGGTGAACGAGGCTGATCTTGTGCTGGCCATCGGTACCCGCTTTTCCGACCGTGTGGCGCTGAATACGGAAAAATTTGCGAAGAACGCGGCGATCCTGCAGATCGATATCGATCCCAGCGAGGTCAACAAAAACGTCGAAGTGGATTACAGCCTTGTCGGCGACGTCAAGCAGATATTGCAGGCTCTTCTGCCGTTGGTCAAAGATGCGAAGCACACGGAGTGGATGACGCAGATCCAGGCATGGCAGGCGCAGGATTACCGTCCCAAGGATGATAAGTACTGCATCCGCCCTCATCAGCTCATCGGCAAAATGTGCGAGCTGGCCGGGCCGGACGCGCTTTACGTGACGGACGTCGGCCAGCACCAGATGTGGGCCACGCAGTACATCCGCCATGTAAAACCCCGCAGTTTTCTGACGAGCGGCGGCCTGGGGACCATGGGCTTTGGCTACGGCGCGGCCATCGGCGCAAAGCTGGCGGTGGGCGAAAGCCGTCCGGTCATCCACATTACGGGCGACGGTTCTTTCCATATGAACCTCAATGAAGCATGTACAGCCGTCAGCTACGAGCTGCCCGTCATCACGGTCATTTTCAACAATACGGTGCTGGGTATGGTGCGCCAGTGGCAGACGGCGTTTTACGGCAAGCGGTATTCCAGTACAGACCCGCACCGCAAAACAAATTATGTAAAGCTGGCAGAAGGGTTTGGCGCGAAAGGCTATCATTGCGAGACGCTGGATGCGTTTTCGGCGGCGTTTGCCGAAGCGCTGAAATCGAAAGGGCCGGTGTGGATCGAATGTGTGATCGACAAAGATGAAAAGGTGCTGCCGATGATCCCGGCGGGCGGCAGTATCGAAGATATGATCATGGATTAAAGGAGGCGGCAGTATGCCCAGAGAAGTATTGAGCATCCTTGTGGATAACCATTCCGGCGTGCTGACGCGCGTGGCGTCCCTGTTTGGACGCCGCGGCTTCAACATCGACAGTCTGACGGTGTCCGCCACGGATGACCCCGCGATCTCGCGTATCACTATTGTGGTGCACGACGACGCCAAGGTGCTGGAACAGATCATCAAACAGACGGCGCGCCTGGAGGAAACGCGGGAAATTTTTCCGCTGGATACCGCCCACAGCCTGCTGCGCGAGCTGCTTCTGGTGAAGGTTGAGGCGGGCGAGGAAAATCGTTCAGCTATACGGGAGATCGCCAACATTTACAAAGCGAAGATCATCGACCTTTCCATCGGCAGTATGGTGATGGAGCTGACGGGCGAACCGGAAAAGATCGACGGCTTTCTGGATGTGCTTTCCCCATACAAAATACTGGAAATGTGCCGCACGGGCATCACGGCCTTGGAACGCGGCGGCGTGCACCGGCACGCGTGAGCGTTGTATCATCCGGCGCGGCACCCAGCCGTGCCTCACGGTAAATAATATATAGAGGGAGAAATGTAAAATGATCAAAAAGTATTATGACACGGACTGCAACCTAGGCTTTCTGGACGGAAAGACCGTTGCCATTATGGGTTACGGCAGCCAGGGCCACGCGCACGCACAGAACCTGCACGAGAGCGGTGTTGACGTTGTCGTTGGCCTGCGTAAGGACAGCGCAAGCTGGGCGAAGGCGGAGGCGGCCGGCCTGAAGGTCATGGAGGTGCCTGAGGCGGCCAAGGCTGCCGACGTTGTGATGATGCTCGTGCCGGATGAGATCGCCGCCGACATCTATAACGAACAGGTAGCTCCGTACATGAAAGAGGGCGACGTGCTGATGTTCGCTCACGGCTTTAACATCCACTTTCAGTTCGTAAAACCCGCTAAGAACATCGACGTGATCATGGTAGCCCCCAAGGGCCCCGGCCACACCGTCCGCAGCCAGTACGTGGAGGGCAAGGGCGTGCCCAGCCTGATTGCCGTGGAGCAGGATTACACCGGCCATGCCAAGGATATCGCGCTGGCTTACGCCAGCGGCATTGGCGCAGGCCGCGCCGGCATTCTGGAAACCTCCTTCCGTGAAGAGACCGAGACCGACCTGTTCGGCGAGCAGTGCGTGCTGTGCGGCGGCGTGACCGAACTGATGAAGGCGGGCTTCGACACGCTGGTAGAAGCCGGCTATGAGCCTGAAATGGCGTACTTTGAATGTATCCACGAGATGAAGCTGATCGTCGACCTCATCAACAGCGGCGGTTTTGCCATGATGCGCTATTCCATCTCCAACACGGCGGAATACGGCGATTACCGGACCGGAAAGCGCCTCATCACCGAGGAGACCCGCAAAGAGATGAAGAACGTTCTGACGGAGATCCAGAACGGCACGTTCGCCAGTGAGTTCATGCAGGAATTTTCTCCGGCCGGCGGCCGTAAAGCGAAATTCCTTGCTACGCGCCGCGTAGAGAGCCAGCATCTGCTGGAGAAGGTGGGCGCAGAGCTGCGCAAGATGATGAGCTGGCTGAAAAAATAAGCCGAAGCGAAAAGAGCCGCGCCGCGCGTCCCGAAAGACGCCGCGGCGCGGCTCTTTGATGAAACGGATGCGGAAAACGCCTCACACCTCGGCTTTCAGCAGCTCAATGAACTGCTTTGCCACACGGGGGCTGCGTCCGCCGTTGCGGATGGCGTGTGCCTCCGCTTTGATCATCAGCTCCGCTTCCGGCATTTCAATGCCGTAGAGCAGTGCGAGATTCTGTACGATATGGCAGTAAAGCTCTTTGTCTGGCCGGGAAAAAGTGATGGTAAGGCCGAAGCGGGCGGAAAGGCTCATCAGCTCCTGCATGGTATCCGCCAGATGAATCTCGTCGCCTTCCCGGTCGGAGAATGTCTCCTTCACCAGATGACGGCGGTTGGATGTGGCGTAGACCGCGAGGTTGGAACTGCGGCTGCTGACACTGCCTTCCAAAATCGCCTTCAGGGCGGCAAAGTCGTTGTCATTGGTGGAAAAACTGAGGTCATCGATGAACAGAATGAATTTGAGTGGATTGGCGCTGAGCGTTTCCACAAGGTCCGGAATTTGGTAAAGCTGATTTTTTTTCACTTCAATGAGACGAAGTCCTTCATCTGCAAACGCGTTGGCAACGGCTTTTACCGTGCTGCTTTTTCCCGTGCCGGCATCGCCGTACAGCAGTACGTTGCTGGCGGGGCGTCCCTCCAAAAGGGCGCGTGTGTTGGCAATTACTTTCCCGCGCTCACGTTCATAGCCGGAAAGTTCGTCCAGCCGCTGAGGGTCCGGGTGTCTGACGGGAACGATGGCCCCGCTGTGTACGGTAAATACATGGTATTTGGCATAGATTCCATAGCCGTGGAGCGGAAGCGTGCGGATATTTTCCTCATAACGCGCGGCGAAATCCAGCGTTTGCGTGCCCCAGCGGGGCAGAAATGCGCCTTTCAGCGCGCCGCGCAGGGAGGCGCCATCAAATTGGGAAAGCTCCTGCAAAAAGCAAAGCTCGTGTTGCAGGCATTCCGCAAGTTCGGCGGGAATCGGCGCACCGGACGCCGCCCGGCGGACATACAGGTTTTCGTCCTCCAGTACGGCTTTCAATAAATAGGTGCTGAGGTCTCCGCCCCTTTCGTACAGTGCGGCGGCAAAGGCGCAATAGGCATCCGCACAGGCTTCCGCGTCCGAGGGCTGTGCGTGCAAAAGCGCCGCAAGCCGGGAAACAACAGGGTCCTCCAACAGCCCGCGGAATATGGTAAGGCTGTGCAGCCGCATGCGCAGGGCTTTATTTTCTTCCAACATAATGGGGATGCTCCTTTGTCTGCAAGATACCTTTTCAGTATACACGGGGCGGACGGAAGGCGCAATATTTTGCTTGCAAAATCACGCTGAAGTGGTAAAATTATTCTTAACGTTGTCCGATAGAGGGAATAATAGGGGAAAGAAGGAAACGGCATGCTCACACTGGACAAAATCTATCACGCCGCATATGTACTGAAATCTGTTGCACGAAAAACGGATCTGATTGCTGCTCCGGGACTCAATGCAGAGAGCGAAATCTATTTGAAGACTGAAAATCTGCAGGTAACAGGCAGTTTTAAGGTGCGCGGCGCCTATTATAAAATCAGCCAGCTTACGGCTGACGAAAAGGCAAAAGGCGTTATTGCAAGCAGCGCGGGCAACCATGCTCAGGGCGTTGCGCTGGCGGCTCAGCGCAGCAATATCCCAAGCGTTATCTGCATGCCGGATGGCGCGCCCATCAGCAAGGTGGAAGCGACTAAAGCATACGGCGCACAGGTCTGTCTTGTTAAAGGCGCCTATGACGACGCGTATGATTACGCCTGCAAGCTTCAGAAAGAGAAAGGGTATACTTTCATCCACCCGTTCAATGACGCGGAGGTCATTGCGGGGCAGGGTACTGTCGGCCTGGAAATTTTGGATCAGCTGCCCGACGTGGAGGTCGTATTGGTTCCGGTGGGCGGCGGCGGCCTCATCAGCGGCGTGGCTTACGCCATCAAGCATCTGCACCCGGAGTGCAAGGTGTACGGTGTACAGGCCGCGGGCGCGCCCAGCATGCGGGATTCCGTGCAGAAGCATGAGGCCATCACGCTTGACGGCGTGGCCACCTTTGCGGACGGCATTGCCGTAAAGCACCCGGGAGATTTGACCTACGAACTCGTCAGCGAGTATGTGGACGGCATCGTCACCGTGACAGACGATGAGATCGCTGCCGCGGTGCTGGCCTTGATGGAACGCCAGAAGCTGGTGACCGAGGGCGCGGGCGCGGTATCTGTGGCCGCCGCCATGTACAACAAGGTGGATATCAAGGGCAAAAAGACGGTCTGTCTGCTCTCTGGCGGCAATATTGATGTGAACATTTTGAGCCGCGTGATCACGCGCGGCCTTGTGATGGCAGGGCGCAACAGCACGCTCACCATCGAGCTGGAGGACAAGCCGGGCCAACTCTCCGGAGTGAGCGATATCATCAGCCGCTGCGGCGGCAATGTGGTGAGTGTTCATCACAACCAGAGCGATACCAACATGGCCATCACAAGCTGTTATCTGCGCGTGGGCATGGAAACGCGCGACCATGCTCAGGTGGAGCAGATCAAGCAGGAGCTTGCGAAAGCGGGCTTTAAGCTGGTGGCAAACCAGCAGTGATTCCTTGTCTCAACGCATACATACCAGATAATAACAAACGCCCTCCGCGTCCGGCCTAATGGGCCGGACGCGGAGGGCGTTTCCCATTCTTTTGCTCTCAGAACAGAGAAAGCTGCTCTCCTTCAGGCAGAGCTTTTTTTGGCGCCGCGCCACCGGATGTAACGGCGCCGGATGGTATCTCGGCGAGGAACGGAGACGGCTCGCCCGGGTATGTGAGGATGAGTTCGTCCCGGGCGCGGGTGATACCGACGTAGAACAGGCGGCGCTCCTCCGCAAGGTCTGCAGCGCGCTCGGACATCTCCAACGGCAATGTGCCTTTGCATGCACCACAGAGAAAAACGGCGGGGAATTCCAGGCCTTTTGCGCCGTGCAGCGTCATCAGAGTAACCGCTCCGGCGGCGTAATTCTTTCCCCCGGCCCGCAGGATGTCCGCTTCTTCTCCGAGAGTAAGCGCGTTCAGCAAGGAATGCATATCCCGGTGAAACAGAGCTGTTCCAATCAGCTTCTGCAGCGGTTCGCTGCCCGCAAAGCCCGCGTCATCCCGCCAGCGTTCCAAAAGACGTGCAGGAGACTCCTGCGCGGCACACTGAGAAAATTTTCGCAGTGCGCACACAGCGGCACGCATCGGAAGCTCTGGAAATTCAGCCTCGGCTTTGTCCCAAAGATTTTCGTGCAATGCGCTGCACCCGGGGAAAAAAGCGCTGAGGCGCACCGCCTGTTGCGGTGAACAGGCCCAGCCGAGTTCCAGGGCAGTCTGCAGAGAATGCGTGTCCCCGGGTGCGAGTAGAAAGCGGAAGAAGCCTATGGCTGCGCGTACCGCAGGCTCAGACAAAAAGCTGTCGCGCCCGGCTACGGTATAGGGGATGTTTTCTTTTTGCAGACAATATTCCAGAATGTCTGCCTGGCGGTGGGTGCGATACAAGATTGCAATATCGGAAAAGCTGCGGGGTTGGATGCGTTCATCACCTGTGACTCCGCCCGCGTCCAGCATATCCATACCGCCAACCATACGGTTGATCTCTTTTGCAATAAAGATCCCCTCCGCAAGGGAACTGGCCGCCTGTGCCAAACGCACCGGCGCTCCGCTGCCGCGGTTGGGCAGCAAACTGCGCGCGCCGCCGGGATTGTGCCCGATCACAGGCAGCGCGTAGCCAAGCACCTCCGGCGTGGAGCGATAATTTTGGGTAAGGCGAACGACACGCAGCCCGGGGATATCTTCTGCCAAGCGGTCGAAGCATGCTGCATCCGCGCCGCGAAAGCCATAAATAGACTGGTCCGGGTCTCCGATGGCAAAAAGACTTTTGCAGCCTTTTGTCTGTAAAAGGGCAAATTCAATTTTCCAAAAGGACAATTAAATTTTCCAAACCAAAAGCCCCAGACATCGCAAGATGCCGGGGCTCTTTTTTCCCCCCTCGTCCCATCTCAACCACCCAAAAGGGGGGAGATTTGAGGTTAAACGAGAATCAAAGCTGTTTCCTGTCCCAATCCAATCCACACCACCGCAACAACCGTCCAAACGGCTCTCCAGGCCATTTTGCAGAGCTGGGAGTCCCTTTTTGGGAAGAAACGGGAAGGGCTTGGAAGCCTATTCCCGAGGGAATAAGAAGAACTCCGAAGGAGCGAGCGGAACGAAGTGGAGCGAGCCTATATTAGGCAGTCAGTGTGGGGTTTGGGGCCCTTTTTAAAATGGAAAAACTACTGCCTTTTTGGAAAATTGAGTTTGCCTTTTTATATAGTACATAAATTCGATTTTTGGAAAAAGAAGAAAATTTAGTGCCCCTTCAATTTTGCTTTTTGATGAAAAGAGATGAAAAACGTTGATGGCTGCGCAGCAATCGTTGCGTAGCCAATTTTTTATGAAAGGTAGTGATATATTATGGAAGAGACCCGGGATTGGCGTGAAATTGTAGATGATGGCGTCAAGAACGGAGCAAGCATTTCCCAAATTGCAAAAATGTGTTTCCCTTTTATGGGAATGCAGGATGAGCAGCGTGCGTACAATCTTGTGAAAAAGCAATATTACCGCGTAACACGAGGAAGAGCGAGCGGGAGCAAGGTCCCTATCTTTGGAGACAAGAAAACCTCAAATCAGAAAATCCAGCCACAAGAAGGTGTTAAATCCTTTACACAGCGGGAAAATGGAGACACTGTTTTTGAAGGGTTTATCAAGGCCTTTGAAGGCAAACAGGTAACGCCGGAGGCGGTTCTTCGTATATGTAATACGGACCCCAGCATGTGGGTTGTCATCAGTTATACCTGCAATGTGTGGCAGGGGCAAACTAAGGAGGGGGGTGATAAAAACGGGAAAACATGCCTTTGGCAGTTCAAGGTCGTTATGCGGCCTCGAAAGAATAATGAGCTGTTGCTCGAAGATGTAAAGGAAGACTTTGCAGCTCTTCTAAAAAGTGGGGCTCCACAGTGGCTCCCGGTGAAACAGCTCCCACCCAAAATCAAACACAAAATGCTTGAAATCAATATCAGCGACTTGCATTTTGCGAAGCTCAGTTGGGCACCCGAGTGTGGTGAGAACTACGACTACAAAATTGCTCGGGACTCCTTCTTCCAAATCATCGATGCGGAATGCCGTAGGTTGGAAAGCGGAGAGTATGAGGAAATCCTCTTTGTGTGGACCAATGACTTCTTCAATTCTGATACCATTGACAATACTACAACGGGCGGGACGCAACAGAACACTGATATCCGTTGGCAGAAAATGTTTTTGAACGGGATGCGCATGTTGGTTGAGGCCATTGATAAGCTTCAGCAATACGCTCCGGTGCGGACTTTTTATATCGCATCCAACCACAGCCGCACCACCGAATGGTATGGCATTAACTATCTATATGCGTGGTTCCGAGATAATCCGCGTGTCACGGTCGATTTGACCTGTAAGGCTCGGTATTATATCCAGTATGGTGTCAATCTGATTGGATTCAGTCATAGCTCTTATGAGAAAAAACAGAACCTCCCGCATTTGATGAGCGTAGAAGTTCCGAGGCTTTGGGCGGAGACGAAATACCGCGAGTTTCATCTGGCGCACATCCATTCTGAGCGGGTCGAGGAAAAAGGTGGGATTGTATTTCGGTGGCTCCCCAGCGTAACTGCTGCAGATGCCTGGCACTATGATTCAGGCTATATTGGCGCAGCGAAGCGCAGCTATTCTTTTACATGGGATAGAGAAGAGGGCTTGGCTGGAATCCATGTTGCACATGTCAATCAGAAACACGAGGTCAAATAGGAGGAGCATGACATTGCTTGAATATCAACCGTTTATTATTGGCGCAAAAAAAGGCCAAAGTGGTCTGGAGGCCTGCTTAAAGTTCTTTAATGCGTTCCATAATATGGACGAGTGCAGGCTCCACACATTTTCCGCATTTACCATTGACAGGAAAGAAGCTTTGTTTATCCCTGCTGAGCCGTTCCGCCCCGGTCTGGTACTTAAATACCAAGAAGAGGGAATGGATATCAACCTGTGCGCTACAGGAGAGTTTAGAGGACACATGGTGTCTTTTGTCTTTACTGAAGGCATCTTGCTTATCTCTAACTTAAACGAAAATGGGCTCTCTGGAGAGATAGTGAAAGAGGTCTGCGCCCATATTCAATAACCCTAAAATTTGCCGGGAAGGACCCGGCTTACATAAGGTCCAAACATATCAAAGGGGAGAAACTAAAGTGCTCGCGATTCGTTGTTGCCGCAATTGTGGAAAAGAGTTTGATGCGGTAGTTGGAGAAGACAATAACATTTTCTGTGAAGAGTGCAGAGAGGTCATGCTGTTTTTCTCTGACGGCCGATATAAAGAAGAGGGGGATTGCGGCCGCATTGGAGAATATGGGGAATACGAAAGAATGCCTGTTGAAGAAGACCTCGCTTTGATGGAGCTTGTAAAAGAATCAATGTCTCACATCATTCTCGATGAGTCTCCTAAACTGCGCAGCCAAAAATCATTTAAGGGCGTGTCCCGCTCTGAGCCCGGCCGGAAAGCGCGGGATGGATTCACTACTTTAAAAAGCGAAACTCATACCCCAGAGGTTGAAGACGATATTTTGAATGCTGTCGAAGCGTTACAAATTCCAGACATACAATGAGCATGGTGCGGTTCCCCGAAAGGGGAGCCGCTTTTTTGTATATAAACATAACGGCGGTATTTAATTATCCTAAAATATAGATTATAAATCATAATTGTGGTATAATTAAAAATAAGAGATGAGGCGATAAATATGATTTCTATTTCAGATAATTCGCGAGTTAAGGTGAAAAATGAAAGCATAGCCAAGGTGACTAAATTATTAAAAAAGCTGGACGGAATAGACCAGGTTAAAGTGTGCCATCAGAACGAAATTGGGGATATCTATTTTACATATGGCCAGGATTCGCCAAAAAGGGTATCCATATCAGTTGAGGGCGATGAGGGACGTCCCAGTGGGATTTTTCTGGGGACTTTCACAACTGAACGTTCTACGCAATCATACAGAGTAAATGTAAAAATGGGATATTTGTATGAGAGCAAGGCGGACTACTTGTTTTATGTCTCAGGGAACATGCTTTACACGCTGCCATTAAAAAAGTTTCGGCTATGGGTAGATAGCAATCTGGAAATGTTCCGGTCTGAATACGTCTGCACACAAACAGGGAGCTCAATCGTTCGGAGACATGGTGTGCTCGTGCTCCCAGAACGTATCTTGAGAGATTTTGCGAAGGGAGAAGTGCGTGTCTCTGTGTTCCGCTTAAAGGATAACCCAAACAGCGAAACCGAAATCGACTTTATTCAGGAGCTGTAACACCGCTTGGTTTTTGAAATAGCCAATCACGAAAGGCACGAAAGGGGACATAAGTGCGAAAAATGGAATATGAACTGATTAACCCCAGTGACCCATACACATTTATTGCAGAGGACTTTGAAACTGCGGTACTTGTTGTGTTTCTACTGGGAGCTGCTTACGGAGCGGAGCCCAAAGATGGCGCCGGAGAGGAAGTCCCTATTTCCCTGTTTGGCGGCGCAGAAGAGTGGTATGCCGCCAAATTCGGCAGAAACCATAATGACGGCCTGGAAGCAAAAAAAGACGCTGTTGCTGCGGCGTTGGAATCGTTCATACAACACAGATATACAGCCCATCCATAATGTGTGAATTCTTAGGATGAAAAACAATACCAAATTTGTTTAAAAGCATATTTAATTATGCTGCAAATATGGTATTTAAGTTATATTTATGGTATAATTAAAACAAGGGAGAGAGGGCTAATGGACTATCCAAATCGAGGAAAACGAATCGATAATGGGGAGTGGGTTGATGGGTTTCTGTACGAATCCACTCCGCTTTGTTGTTTTAGAGAAGACTATGAGTTGCAGCCACGAGAATGCTATATACTCCAGCCTGGCTTTGCTGACTGGGGGATGCCACGGCCGATGGAAAAATATGCGATAGAGCCAGGGAGTATTGGCACATATGTGGGGATGCGAGTAAAAAGCATAAACGGCGATAAGGTTGAACTGTGTACGGGGATGGTTCTCAATCTGACCGATTACCATGGACGGCGCGAAGGCGTTGAATTGTGTGGGCCTCATGGCGGGGCCTTCTATTATGGTGGGGACGGATTTTCCGATGAATACCTGACCAATGCCGTGGACATTGTGGTAGTTGGGAATACTTGTGAGATGGAAGATGCTGAGGATGGCAAGGAGATAATGCATGATGTATAAGCGAGGGGCTGCAGATTGGCCTTGGAATTTGCTCGAAGAGGTTTTTATCACAGAAGAAGACCTGAACAGTCTGCGGGACAACCCTCCTTTAGACTTTTGTGCAACACTGGAATACCAAATCCTTGCTTTGTCAGCCAGGGCCCATAGCTCGGCTGGTTATGAACGGATGCCTTACATCTTGTATGCCTATTATCGTGACGGCTAGACACTCAGGGAAATAGGCGAGCAATTCGGTTTGAAAGCCGAGCGGATAAGACAGATAAAAGCAAAGGCTCTCCGCTTACTTCGTCATCCCAGACGGAGGAGAGCATTACAGCTCGGCCTTCAAAACTCACACCAAATGGATATTGAGGAACAGACGGAATCCAATCTTCGCGTTCACAAAGAAAACGAAGTGCGTGTAAGAGACATTGCTTTTAAAGAAGGATATGCACAGGGGCTTAAAGATGCTTCCAGCCCTCAGCACAACCTCTCTAACAGCCGGCTGGCTGTTGATAAAAACGCAGAGCTGCTTTATGCAGCCGATGTCGATTTGACTGATATTCCCTTGTCTGTGCGGGCATACAATGGCCTTACCCGTGCTGGAATCAAAACCGTTGGTGACATCGCGCTTGCGCATGAAAAGACGAATGGGCTGACAAGCGTATGGGGACTTGGGGTGAAAACCATTGATGAAATAGCCCAGGTGCTTAAATCCAGATATGGAATTACCTTGCCGGTATCTGAAGCTGAATTATCCATTCTAAAAAGTGGCAAGAACGAAGAACCGTCCCAGGCGTAAGTAAAAAATGTGAGGAGGACTGACCATTGATACCATTCGAAAGCTTTATCAAACGCTACGGGCTGGAATCTTTGGATGCACAACAGCGTGTAGCCGCTGAGACAGTCAATGGCCCAGTCCTTCTGCTTGCGGTTCCCGGCAGTGGGAAAACGACCACCCTGATTGCGCGGCTCGGATACCTAATCTATGGATGTGACATCCCTGCAGAGAACATCCTCACAGTTACCTTTACTGTTGCTGCGACCCACGAGATGGAGGCACGCTTTTATAAGCGGTTTGGCGAAGCTCAAAAGGGGAAGATACTTTTCCGGACTATCAATAGCCTGTGCTACCGAATCGTACTCGCGTACGCAAAGCAAGGATATACGGTCCCCAAACTCGTGAGTGACGGGGAACTGACTCCGCTGTTGCGGGAAGTCTGGAAAAACTGTGGGTATGGATGGGCAACGGAAAGCGATTTGAAGGGTTTCAGGCTCATTATTTCGAACATCAAAAACAGCATGATGTCGGAAGACCAGATAAGAGCCCATGACTGGGATATTTCGGGAGATTATGATGTTCCGAAACTCTATCATACCTATGTGTCAGCGATGGAAAATCGCGGCCTGATGGATTTCGACGACCAAATGGTTCTGTCGTATCACATCCTGCAAAACAACCGCAATATCCTTGACCGGCTCCAAAGGCAGTACCCGTATATTTGTGTTGATGAAGCGCAGGACACAAGCCGCATTCAACATGAAATCATTGCAATGATTGCTGCCAAAAGCCGCAATATTTTTATGGTGGGGGACGAAGACCAGTCTATTTACGGGTTCCGTGCCGCGTGTCCGGAAGAGCTGATGAAGTTTGAAAAACGATGGCCTGGGGCAAAGGTATTGTTCATTGAAACAGATTACCGCTCTACCCCTCAAATCGTGGATGGGGCTGCCGCTTTTATCCGGCAAAACGAATCCCGTCGGGATAAGAAAATGCGAGCTGTCCAGGCTGATGGAGCGCAGATTCAAAACCTTGTCTGCCCATCTCGTGAACAGCAATATGATTCCCTTGTTAAACTGGCCAAAGACGCCAATGATACTGGGAAGGAAACAGCTGTGCTGTATAGGAATAACGACACAGCTCTTCCCATCATTGACCAGCTTGAAGAGCAGGGGATTCCATACAAAGCCAAGGGCGTAGACGGCCTATTCTTTACAAGCCGGATTTTTATGGATGTGAAAGCCTTTATTTCACTCTCCTATAACCCGGATGACGGCGAAGCATTCATGACCATTTTCAATAAACTGGGCCTGTATCTGACGCGGATGAGCGCAATGGCCATTGCTGACCGGCAGAACAAAGCCGTTTTGGATGCGCTGGTAGAAATGGGTGATGACAAAAAGCGATGCATGGATATCCGTGATACCATCAAACGGCTCAAAGATAACTCTGCCTCCAAGGCTATCTTTCTTGTCCTGGAGAGATTGGGATACCGCAGATGGCTTGAGAAACAGGAGGTGGATACATTCCGCCTTCAAATCCTGGAAATGCTTGCGCGAAGAGACGAAACTCCGGCCGGGTTCCTTTCTCACATGACCCGTCTACAAGAGCGGGTAAAAAAGGGTGCGGAACATAAAAATGCTTCCTTTATCCTGTCTACCATCCACTCTGCAAAAGGGCTGGAATATGACCGGGTCATTCTTGCTGATGTGATGGACGGCGTCCTGCCGGCACAAACAGCAATAGATGCCGCCCGCCGTGGAGAGAACGACGGCATGGAAGAGGAACGCAGGCTTTTTTATGTAGGAATGACCCGGGCAAAAAAAGAACTTGGGATTGTTACCTTTGGACGGGCTTGTGATAGTTTCCCGCGTGCTGTATTCTCAAAGGGAAATCCGCTCCCACAAGCTCCGACATCCAGCTCTACACATATCCCCGATTTAGCACACATTTCGTCGCAAAGGAAAAAGAATACCAAAAGTGCTATCCAAGGGATTCTTCATCCTGGAGACGCCGTATTCCACAAGGCTTTTGGTGTAGGCCGAGTAATCGATATACCCCCGCTCAAAAGCATAGTGTTGGGGGGGACTTCTACACCTACTGCACACCAGTAGATTTAAATGTATACCGTAATGTGGTATAATCAATGGCAAGAAATATGAGGATGTATTAAATATAGGAGGCAACCATAAAATGCAATATGCGATTACCAGCAAAAAGATTGCACATGTCGTCCAGGAGCATGCAGATAATGGTGCAAACGGGTATTGGAACACGATGTGCGGCAAGTGGACCCGTCCTGTTGAGATACTCGACTCGCTGCCCGCCGGTGCAAGAGTATGCACTCATTGCAAAAAATACATTGATGAGCCGGCCGTTTCTGACCGATAAGCGCCCTCTTTGTTTATTGCTCAGACAAATGAACCGCCAAGTTAAATGCTTGTGCGGTTTTTTCTTTAAAAAAGGAGAAAACATATTCGACTCATGAAAAACAAAAATATCTTCAGGGGGTTCTTGTGTCTGGCTGTGGTCGTAAGTTTGACAGCCTGTTCAATACCCCTCGATTCAACTAGCGAAAGCTCACGAGCATCTTCTTACACAGAATTAGCAAGTCCTGAAGCCGTATCGAAAAATGCATTTTCACTCACAGACATCCCGGCATATGAAAGCTCACCTTATGTGAAAGTCAATGAGAACACACCTTATTTTACCGAGGCAGAACTCACAACTGAATGCTTTGAGGATTATGCTGATTTGGATGCACTTGGACGGTGTGGGCCTGCATACGCCTGCATCGGAATCGAAACGATGCCTACAGAGGAGCGGGAATCCATCAGTCAGGTCAAACCATCTGGATGGCACAACAGACCATATAGCTTTGTAGACGGCGAGTATTTGTATAACAGGTGTCACTTGATTGGATTTCAGCTGACAGGAGAGAACGCCAACGAAAAGAACCTCATCACCGGCACTCGATACATGAATGTGCAGGGAATGTTACCCTTCGAAAACAGTGTGGGAGACTATGTCGCATCTACAGGCAACCATGTCCTGTATCGGGTCACGCCGGTTTTTGAGGGCAGCAATCTCGTCTGCAATGGGGTTCTCATGGAAGCCTATTCTATTGAAGATAGAGGAAGTGGGATACAGTTCTGCGTGTTTTGCTATAATGTGCAGCCTGGTGTGTTAATCGACTATGCCACAGGAGAAAACCAAGAGGATATCACCTATTTTCTCCCGGAAGACACATCCTCTTCAAACAATAACACAACTAAAACTCTTTATATTCTTAATACAAACAGCCAAAAATTTCATTACCCAGAATGCGCTGGTGTCGAAAACATGAATCCAGATAACCAAAAAGAGCTTGAAGCGTTTCGGGAGGATTTGATTGCCCAAGGGTATTCGCCTTGTGGGACATGCCAGCCATAAATAACGCATGAAAAAACCGCATTTGCGGTTCTTTTTTTGCGTTTTATCAAGATTGGCGTTGAAATAATTATCCTATAATATGGATTATAAGTTATATTTATGGTATAATTAAAACATGAGATAAGAGCGTTAAGGACTGTCAATCGGCTTTTTAACTTTCTGTGTGTTTTGTCCCACGAATCGATAAAAAGCACAGACGTATGAATGCATGTAACCTGCGGGTCGCCGTATGGGGAAGCACTGCCGGGTTGTCCCAGCCCGGCAGAATCACAGGAGTCATCTGCACAGCATGCATTCAGTCAGGGGAAACATCACCCGCCACGGGAGCAATCCCGGAGGCGGAGTCTTACCGAAAGGAGTGGCGCTCATGGCCGCAGTATATGTGTTATCGAAAGCCGGTAGACGCTTCCGTTCGAGTAAGTGTGTTTTGCTGGCTTACCCCACAGGTCTTGTGGTGGTGTGAACAGCCAAAACCACACGAAAAGTTAGAAAGCCCAATCGGGAGGGGATAGAAGTTTGAGATGTAATCAGTGCCCGGCAGAACAAAAAACGTTGGTCGGTTATGTGTGCGCAGCAGGAATCAGACCATACATCTTGAAAAAGTCTAAGCAAATGGGGTGCTGCTGCAACACCGCCCAAGTAAAAAAATATATGGAGGATGAGCAATTCAGAGAGGATGCTGTAAATGGAGAATAAGACTCACGGCCTGATGATTATGGCCGGTTTTTTATTAGGAGCAATTACTGTTGGGGTTCTGGTAAAGAGACCTCCAAAGGAAAACATATATTTCAGATGTCATGAATGCTGCAGTCTGGTGCTTCCGGAGGAAGATTTGTGTCCGGTGTGCGGGAGTCAGGTCAAACGGATAAACAATAAAGGAGTAAAAAATGGTCTTCAAACACATGAAGGAGGATGTTCTGCGCATCGCGAAGATGATTGACCGCAGTGCTGGAGAACCGAAAATGTTTTCTGAGCCGGTTTATGTCGAGTTTTCAGCAGACTATGCCCTCTTTAGCCGGCCTGAATACCAGGTGGACAAAATCTCGTATCCGGCGCCCACCTTTTCTGCGCTTCGCAATGCGATGCAAAGCATTTATTGGCACCCTGGATTCAATATCATCCCGGTAATGTGCCTCTGCAGAAACCCTATCATCGAAGAGAATATTGGGAGCAACGGGGTTGACACGCGAAAAAAGCCGGAAGTCGGCGATTATGTATGGGTCGGCAAACAGCGGATGCAGCGAACTCAGCGTTTCCTGAGAAACGTTAAATATGATGTCGCCGCGTTCATCGTGAGCCGGCCGGATGCAACCCCATCGGACAAGTGCCTCAAAAGCTATTACTCAGAGCTCACCAGACACATTGGGGATGGTCATACATTTAAAACCCCTTACATGGGGATAAATGAGTGCGTCGCCCGTTTCAAACCGGTTGATTTCACAAATCTCCATCCTGAGATGGGCAATGGAGTGACCCGGGACATCGGCTGGATGTTCTTCGATTATGATTACACCCAAGTCAACGAGAAAAAATCCTTTGCTCCCACGCCGATGTTTCAGCTTGTGCGGATGGAAAATGGGCTAATCGATTTTACGAAAGGAGCAATTCGCCGTGATTCGAGCTTTGCTTGAGTATTATGAGCATCTGCTTTCCAGCGGTCTCGTAAAGGAACAGTTTGGCTGGGCTGAAACGGCAGTCCCTCTTATCCTTGACCTTGACAGGGACGGCAAAGTCATTTCCCTTAAATCGGCAGTATATACGACCAAAAACGAGAAGGGCAAAGACATAAAAGTCACGCCCAGAGAAATGCTCCCGTATCATCCGGTTCGTTCCAGTAATATCCAAGGCTTTTTGTTCAGCGATAAAGCGGACTATGTCTTTGGATTGGGTGAGCGGGGAGATAAACAGTTCGCAGCGATGGGAGTTCTGCACCATAAAGTGCTGGATGGCGTGAATTCCCCGATTGCCACGGCCGTACTGAAATACTTTGATACCTGGGAGCCTGCAGCAGCCGAGAAAGTGCTGACAAAAGAGCAGCTGGAACTGTTGGAAGACCCAGGTGGTTTCATCCTCCTCCAGGTGGAGGGCATCAAGCTTTCGGATGACATTGCCTGCGTTACCGCATATAACGAATACATCAAAGGCGTCGGTATCAGCGGCAGCACGGTCACAGGGCTTGATATCATCACAGGAGAGATTGGCCCCATTTGCCGTGTCCATCCGAAAATCAAAGGTATCCGGGCTGCATCCGCCGGGGCTCCCGTATGCACTGTCAACAACAGTTCCTGTATCCATGCTACCGGCAGGGAACAGGGTTACGGCACTCCTGTGACGGAGCTGAACGCTTACCGGTATTCTACTGCGCTGGAATATCTGACGCATAGCCGCGCTCACAACTTCTATGACAGGTATTCCAATACGAATATCATTTGTTGGTCGACAGAATGCGAAGAAGCACAACAGGCGGCTATGCTCTATGCCCTCAATGGGACACTCCCTGACGATGATGATGCAAGTGCAAACAAAGCAACAGAGTATTTAAAAATGCTCTACATGGGAATCGATGTCCCGCCGGATGGGTTTGACCCGAGTGCAAAGATGCACATTGTCGGGCTTGATTCCAGAGACGGGTATATTATCCGGCAAAGATTCTATTTTGAAGGGGCTTTCAAAGAGCTGATGAGTGGGCTTGTTGCCCATTATCAGAACACGAGAATCGGTAAGATGTCCGGCGTCCCGTTCTATAGCATCTATCATGAGATTTGCCGGAAAAAGAGTGATGGAACGCCAATCGAGGACAAGAACGGGCTGACCGCAAGCATCGTGAACAATCTTCTTGCCGGGGATAAGTACCCCGAGCAGATGCTGGATTTGATGCTGTGGAAAATCCAGGACGATACACAAGCGAATGAGGACTACCTGCTGAACCGACGGCAGGCTGGGTTCCTCAAAGCATGTTTGATTACAAACGCAAAGGAGGATATAGGCGAAATGCTGGATACACAGAATACCGAAATCGGTTATCTTTGCGGCAGGATTTTCGCTTCTGCGGTCAATATCGAGCGAGCATCGAAAAGCGGCGAGCAAACGCGCCGTACCATGGCGCAGAAGATGGGGGAGGCCATGCGGCATCCTGCGGATTTCTTTCCTATGATGCATTCCGACCTTGCAACCGCATATCTGCGCAAGCTGTATACGCATGGGCGCACGACAGGGCTTGCATCGGCCATGGAAAAAGAACTCGGAGAATTGATTTCGATGCTCCCGCCTGAAGGCTATCCCAAACGGCTCAATCGGACACAGCAGGCTTCTTTCTGTATTGGCTACTATCAGCAGCGGGATAAATACATCCGCGATGCGCAGGAGCGCAAGTCGGAAAAAGAAGCGAACGGAGAAACCACTAACAACAATAACGAGGAGGCAGCATAATGGCTACGCTTGGCAATCCTATCGACAAAAAGCATGATATCCTTTTCTTTTTCGATGTCCGGGACGGAAACCCGAACGGTGACCCGGACGCCGGCAACCGTCCCCGCCAGCATCGCGTGGACGGCGATATGAGCGGGTTCGTTACCGGAGAATGTATCAAGCGTAAGATTCGGGACTATGTTCTGAAAAAGGTTGAGGCCGGTGAACTGCCAGAAGACGAATATGACATCTATATCCGTCCGGGCAAACCTCTGGATTTCAAGTGCCAAAAAGTCGCGGAATCTGTGGGTATCGATAAGCTGGATAAAAAGTCTCTGAAGGCTATTTCCGGCCGCGAGAAAGATAAAGAGCTGCATGACGCCATGTGCCGACGCTATTTCGATGTCCGTACTTTCGGCGCCGTGAATACCCTGTTTGCTGATGCAGCCTATTCTGCTGGTATTCGTGGCCCGGTACAGGTAACCTTCTGCAACAGCCTCCATGATATCGAGCCTGAGCGTCTTGCTCTGACCCGCTGCGTTGCGACCAAGGACAATGAGGACGAGAAAAACCGGACTATGGGCGACCGCTGGATTGTACCCTACGGTCTTTATGAAGGTGTCATCCGTGTGTCAGCTGAGGCAGCTAAGAGAACAGGTTTCTCCGAGCAGGATTTGGAACTGCTTATCGAGGCCCTCGAATGGATGTTTGAAGAGGACCAGAGTGCGGCACGGGGCCTTGTTACGATGCGTAAGCTGCTGGACTTTGAGCACCAGGGCTCTCGCGGCAAGGTGCATTTCGAAACGCTGCGTCAGATTGTGGATGTGCAGTTGAAAGATGGTGTGTCTATCCCCACGAAGTATGAGGACTATGTTATCACTGTAGAGGGAACCCTGGTCCCGGCAGAGGTAAAGATGCACGAAGTTCTGTAAAAAAGATAGTGCGAAGGTCAAGCAACCAAGAATTCCCCGGGGCCTTCGCGCCTTTTTTCATCAAATTAGGCATATATCGTGGGGAAATAAATAGGAGTATGTAAAGAGATACACGATATATAGTGGTAAAAAGAGATGAACCACTATATTTTGCAGTCGCACCCCATGTGGGTGCGTGAATTGAAATTCTGTGGTGCTGCCATACTCAACAAGGCTTCTGGTCGCACCCCATGTGGGTGCGTGAATTGAAGTGTGGTGGACGATTATGACCATCCGTGGGATGGGTAGTCGCACCCTATGCGGGTGCGTGAATTGAAATTGCGTTATTAACCAAACCCGTGCTTTGTCGCATCCCTCGCGGGTGCGTGAATCGAAATGACGCTCCCCGAAAAGTAAGTATCATGGGTAGTAGATAAAACCACGCCTATGTGGTAAAATTCACCTATGCCGGGGAGGAAACAAAGTTGGAAGACAACAAAAAGAATAAATCTGCCGAATACGAATATCCTACGCCTGAGAAACCGACAAAGAAAGGGCCTCAATATGCTCTGCTCCTCCTGCTGGCTGCAGGCTTGTGTCTAATCTTGGCCTTGGGCATGAAAATCGCTTTGGATTCACAGGAGCCAGCATCTTCTCCAAGTAATACTGAGCCTGTGGTCAGCGTTCCCATGCCTTCTGAAGAACCTTCTGATATAAGCTCCACGGTCTCTGTATCAAAGCCGGTATCTACACCAGAGCCATATTATAAGGAGCCTGTTCCCTCTCAACCGGCGCCGCCACAAGATACCTCCAGCACAGTATATCTCTATACTGACTCACAGAATGTCTCCGGACAAAAATATGTAGTAAAAGCGGTACTGGTAAGGTAGAAAAGCAAATATGAAGAGAATCCATGTGTTTTTCCTTTTAAACATCGTTTTGTCTGCAATACAAATCTGGTTGTTGCGGGCAACGTAAAAAGCGATGTGGTTGGTTATGTTTCGCATCCATCGGTGATGCGTGGATTGAAAATCCCCGAAAAGTAAAGATAATCAATAATATCAAAGAATAAAACGCTCATCTGGTGCTTCGTAAATGCGCCGGATGGGCGTTTTTCTTTGTTTTACAAAAACAAAAATCTTTAGGAGGAATCATATGTCGAAGGCAAAAAATGCTCCGGCGCCGCTCGCAAGTGAATCTCAGAGTGCGAACGACCGGAAATCTGGCTCTGCCAAGCTGATTGTAACTGCAGTATGCCTGCTGGTCGCCTGCTTGTGCTTATGGGCCAACAACAAAATGTCAACTAAGATACAGGAGAGTTCAGCTCTGTATGAAAACACGAAAGCGGTCGCAGAAGCCTCGCTTCAGCATTCTTTCCCTGATACGGGGAATAAGGAAGCCGCATTGGTGGGAGAACTGTTGGCCACAGCGGAAACGAACTTGGCGACGGCCCCTCAGAGTGTATTTGAACAGGCAAGAGAGGCATCCAGGCTGTGTGACGCCGATATTGCAAGCGCTGTCGCAGAATATGCTGCCGCACAAAAGCGTGCATCGGTAAAAACAGAGATGGCGAGCCGCCCTGGAATGGTCGGGCGCTTTGTAATCCCATCCTGTGGTATTGATGTAGCGACAATTTCTTCGCCGGCTGATACCGCGCAAGCCCAGGCTATTGTGGATGCAGCGGACAGCGCAGCATATATCCCTTGGGGAGATTGTGTTTTGATTGCTGACCACAATCATCAGGGATTCCGCGGCCTTACAGGTGCAAGAGCCGGAACAAGTGCTCAATTCCTCATGGGGGACACTATCGAAAATCTAGTGTGCCTATCGGCCTTTAACGGGAAAAATGAGCGGAGCACTCTTACGGACAACATCGGGACACCAGTCTCCTATCCTGGCGCGTATATCACCTATACCTGCCTGGACAATGCGTACAATGTGCGTATTTGTATTTGGGTGCCGGCGTAAAAAAGCAAAAACTAATTTAAGGTGATACATAGTGAAAAAAGAAAAATATAAAATGTTCGTGCCCTTTATTCTTTTGGCGATAGTCGCGGTCTGTGTAGCGGCTGGCTCGCTGTTTGTAACGATGAACAGCTGGAAGAGCTTGAATGATTCGAACCTGTTTGTTCCCCAGCCTCAAGAAAACGGGCAGGGGACAGCGTATACTGAAGAGGTGCGTTCAGGCTCGCTTGCTTTGTCTTTTTCTGCGGATGGCTTAAAAGCAAATAACCCGACAGTCCTTCTTGGAACTAGAGCGGATTGCGTTGCTGTTTCCTTCCCGGAAGGGGAGTACGCAATCGAGTATGACATGGAATCCGGGTATTTCAGCGCAGAAGTGGACGGCGGGAAACTGGTCGTTCAAAAAATCAGCGCTGATGAAATCTACGGGGATTGTCTTCGGTTGCTGGCCACCGAATCTGGTGAAGAGCTCATTGCAGGGCAAAAAATTATTTCCGCTGATGCCGGGATTTCTGTTGTAGGAATCCTTCAGAACAGTGAAAAACGCGATGATATTCTGGCTTTAGCTGAATATGTAATGACGAATACGACCCTTGGAGACAAATCGGTCCAGCTCAGTATTGAAAATTTTAAGGTCAATGACAACTGGGCACAATCCATTACTGTTGACAAATCTGTAGTGAGCTTTGGTAATGGGGAAGAGGATATCATTATGTCCCGTTTTACCAATTCTTTAACGGGCGCCGGGTTCACCAATTCGTTTGAGCCTGTAGAAGGCATGAAAGTATCTTGCGGCTCTTTCCAGGATGCGGCAACAGGTTATAAACCCTATATGTTTACAGCGGATTCCGGAACTCTGAAAATTATGGCGAAGAATACTGAAAACCTCGAAAACGCATTTGCGACAACCGAGCAAAAACAACTTTAACAGGTATTTTTACATGGTTTTACAGGAGCTGCCACGATTTTTTTCGTGCCAGCTCCTATTTCTTTTTAAAAGTATTGTGCCGCCCCGAAAAGTAAATATCCTTATTCTTGACGGCATCCCGAGGCATTGTGGAGCAGGGCAGGTTCTCTTAAATGCTCCCGGGTGCTTGAATGGAGAAGTGAGAGGGTTCCCAGAGCTGGAGGAGCCTGTGAACAAAGAAGATACGAGCACAAGCATGCCCTCTGCAAGTGAAATAATCAATGAAGTGCCGATTGAAGGTGGCTCAGGCGAGATAGCTGGATTCCCGGGTGAGGGGATGCTTGAATACCAGGAACCAGAGAACGGCGTATCCAGCTCGGAGGTCGAACCAAACAGTGACACGCCGGACGATTCCACTCAAGAATTGAGTGAATCGATTCCGGAATAAAACAAATATACACAAGGAAGGTAGAGTTAAAAATGCAGAAAAAAGCAAAAGTAATTTCGATGGCCCTTGCGGCGGCTATGGCAATGGGTATGCTGGCAGGATGCGGAGAGCAGCCGTCTGAGAGCGGCTCCTCCAACACTCCGGATAGTGGCAGCGCAGCTGCTGTTGTCAATTACAGCCTTGGTATCAATGACAAAGGGTTTTATGAAGATGTGAAGGCTTTGGATTATATCACTCTCCCCGAAGACTATCTGAGCATCCCTGTGAATGAAGCAGAAGTGCTGCCCAGCGAAGAGGGTTGGAATGATTTTGTGTCCTATCTCAAATCAGGCGCCGGTAAAATGGTGGAAATCACCGACCGCGCAGCGGAGATGGGGGACACGGTGACTCTGGACTTTACAGGTACTGTGGACGGCGTGGCTTTTGAAGGTGGCTCTGCAGAGGATTTCAGCCTTGAGCTCGGCAGCGGTCGGTTTATTGATGGTTTTGAAGAGCAGATTGCCGGCCACAATGCAGGTGATGAATTCGATGTGACCGTCACCTTCCCGGAGGGTTATGAGGCATCCAAAGATGCTGAGGGCAACGAGATGGTCTTGGCTGGGAAAGAAGCTGTATTTGCCGTTACGCTGAAATCCGTTGGCCAGATTGAATTGACGGATGAGGGTGTCGCTGGTTTCTTCGGCGATGACAACCTGATGCTGGATGGCCAGACCAAGGTGGATTCTCTCGAAAAAGCACGCGAGTATTACGAAGAGCGCGAGCTCTTTACCAACATTCAGAACGCCGTCATGGTGTACCTTGAGGAGAACAGTGTCGTCGAGTCTCTCCCGGAATCTGTCATCAACAACCAGCTCGAAGTGGAAAAACAGTATTGCAAATACATGGCCACTGTATATGGTTATGAGGATATTGACACTTTCCTGGCCGAAAACGGATACGACGGGATGGATGACTACCTTAGCGCGGCGAAAGAGACCGTTGAGGGTAATGTGACCCGCACCTTGATTCTCCAGGCAGTTGCTGAGAAAGAGGGTATTGAGGCGCAGGAGAGCGATTTCCAGGCATATTTTGGTTCCGGCCGAACTGTGGCCGCTGAGAACTATGGAAAAGGATATACGGCACAGCTGGCTCTTGAGTACAGTGTTGGCCGGCTGCTCCAGGAGAATGTCGTTTTGAACTGATTTTGTGCAATTGATAGCACAAACACACTGCGGAACCAAACTTTATGCTCCGCAGTGATACATATATTTCTGTTAGTAAGGAGGTTTTGCTGTGAAGTATCGTATGCCGGCAACTCTTATCCCGGGGGATTGTTTAACAGCCCTGGATAAAATCCCCACTGGATGTATAGACCTTATCCTGACCAGTATTCCTGGACCAAATGAGAGGGATGGATGGGGAGTAAGTGTCCCCTTGAACCGGTTTGTGGAAATCAATGGTATTCGGTACGAATATGAGGCCTTCATGCTGCTCATGTATATATCTGGAGTCAGCTGCATTGAGGCCCAAGTCCGCTGGGATGATAGTTGGCAGGAAGGCCTTTGGGATAAGTACAGGCGCATTCTTGCACCGGATGGGGTCGTTGTCCTGTTTTCGTCGGGGCGGCGTACGGCACAGGTTATTACTGGCGCCACTATCCCGTGGCGGTATAATCTTGTTTGGCATAAAGTATTCAATGGGGTGACGCCGTTGACACAGCATGAAGATATATGCGTTTTTTCTCACTTTGCGCCCGCTGAAAAGCAACCGCGCAACTTTCCTTCCATCTTGTCCTATCCGGTTGCCAAGGATGGTCTTGGCCGATGGCGAGCAAAGCCTTTGGATTTGTGCCAAAAACTTATTTGCAACTACAGCGAGTTCGATGGGCGCGTCTTGGATAACTGTATGGGAGAGGGAATCGTAGGAAAGGCGGCGCTTCGCATGGGCCGGCAGTTTGTTGGAATTGAAAAAGATGTGCAGAAATTCCGAAAGGCTTGCAAAGAAGTCCATAGCGTTGAGTATGCTGAAGGAATCGTAAATTGAGAAATAAGGTTCGAGGCCTTGACCAGGCTTGTTTAAAATTGGTCGCCGTTATAGAATTACTGTAAAAAACAACGTCCCCAGTCCAAAAACATATGCGCGGGGCGGAATATTTCGCATTAAAGAAAGTATGGTCTTCCTTTCCTCAGAGAAATAATATGGTTTGATAAAGGACCGTGCATCGTAGTTTCGATACACGGCCCTTTATTTTGCGAAAAGTGTATCGCAAAACGGGACTCACAGGAAAAGCCAACGACATGCGCAAGTGATTTACTCTGTCGAGCCGATGGTCTGGACAGACACTCATTTATAAATGTTGGTTTTTTCTTTCACATATTTAATAAATATGGTATAGTGATAGTAAAATGAAACTAACAAAAAGGAGCACTTACCATGGCAGAGTATCCTGAAGCAGAGTTTTTCAAAGAGTTTTTCCGACGCACAAAACATAATTTGGAATGTATCGAGCAACAAAATGATGCTTATAGTGTAACGCAGCTGATAAATTCATTGTTTGGTATGCTTATTTTTCCACAACAAAAATACTGTAAGGATATCAGAATAATTGATGGCAAAAAAGAGGGCGCAAAATGGAATTCGTCATGGAAATCACTCAAAAACAAGGCAGAGGGCGACTACGATTTCGAACATATGAACTATCCTAACTTTATAGAACATCTCAGAAATGCAGTAGCTCACCCCCAAGGAATGGAGATTGTTTCCGAGAAAGGCGAAATAAAAAGTATAAAGTTGGTCGATAAAAGCCCTAAAACGAATAAAAAGTTTAGGCTCACAATTGAGGTTAATGAATTAAAGGATTTTGCAATGGAGTTTTGCCAAGTTATGATTTCGCATTTGGATAGCCTGAAAGAGATGTGATTTATTTAAGTGGCGGACTTTAAAGGCTGTGTAAGCTACCCAGCTCTTTTGGCAGCGGTAACCTGTAAAAACTTTTTGCTTCAAGTATCGAGCCAAACGAACTGCTATATCATACAGATAGAATAATGCCCTTAGTCCAAAACGTCAGTTTAGCTGAGATTTTGGGCTTGATTCAGATAAAAATGGCCTTTTCAGTACTTGAATATGCGGTAAAGAAGGATATGTTGTATGTGGAATTCTATTTGCTCTCGATTCCACACTACTCTCGATAAGAACCAAATATACTCTCAAGCATATTTTTCGTTGTGGAGTGAGGATGCTTTTCAAAATGATATCTTCGCTGAATTGCGATGGGATAAGAATCGTAACCTTCCCATTCTTTTGCATTCAACGATGGGACTGCGCCAGTTGTATAAAATCCTTTTGGAAAAAGCAAAAGAAGTTGGAATAAAACAATTCTCCGACGTTTTGCAGTATATTGACTGGAGATACTTTCTTCGTGCGCAATACATCTCAAAAGCCCAGTTTGAGTTTATTCAGACAAAACTATATGATTTGGAAGGAGTCGAATTAGCCAGTAAAAGTTTCGGGCGAGATGGAAATTGGGTCACAGCCCAAAGCTATATTGGCAAAGGCGCTGTCTTCAAATATTGGGGTGAGCCGCCGGCCGGGTATTCAGCATTAGAAGCTATAGTTTCCCTACTGGCAGAGTATTTGCCCAAAACGGATAGGGATATATTGCAGACTCCAAAAGGAGTGGAACTGGCCAAAGCTTTTTTCTTGAAAGAGGAAACGGAACAACAGCGCCGTACGGAGGCTTTGGCTGCTGAGTTGGCGGCATATTTCGGATAATTCTAACTTGAATAATTCGCCGCCGCGTTCTCGCGACTTTAGTCGTGGGAGGCTCACAAGGTATACTACAGGACTACTTGCACGAAGAAAATAGGGATGCTATAATTGAACCAAAGAAAAGCGGAGAAAACTCCGGGAAAGGAATTTATTATGACAGCTTCTGTGCGTCGTTATGAAGAGCGCTACGAACGCTATGCTTACGAGTATAGCTATATTTCGTGCGCTTTCTTGAAAGACGGATGACAGATGCTGGGTATCATAAATTCCCTCTGGTGTCAAACTAACCGCTTGCTTTCAGAAAGCAGGCGGTTTTTGTTTTATATCGGAGGAAAAAAGATGAAATTCCCAATTGTAGACCCGGTCCGGACAGGACAGAACATTCGAACGCTGCGGAAAAATGCAGGCATCAGCATTAAGGATTTGCAAAACATGTTGGGTTTTGGGACACCTCAAGCCATTTACAAATGGCAGAGAGGAGACACACTACCTACAATCGACAATTTAGTGGTGCTGTCGTCCGTCTTTGGAGTAAAAATTGATGACATTTTGGCCGTTGGTTAATCTCGGCGGCCTTTATATGGCCCCTTAGTCAAGTTAGTTTAAGACGCCGGCCTCTCAAGCCGGAATCGCTGGGTTCAAGTCCCGCAGGGGTCACCAATATTGAGATTGATGCAAAATAGAACTCCGAAATTTGCATTCTTAATAGCAAATATTAAAAGTATACTTTGAATATTTGTGCTTAAAACCGCGACCGGCGGTATATCCGGTGATATATGGGTCGGTAGGCCAGCGGCGAAGCCAGCTGACTGTAAATCAGCCACATCAGAAACATCGAAGGTTCGAGTCCTTCCCGGCCCACCATATATGGCGCCATAGACGAATTGGTCAAGTCATCACCCTTTCAAGGTGAAGAGTATGGGTTCGAGCCCCATTGGCGTCACCAATTTGCACAGGCCTCAAGCAATTGATTGGGGCCTGTGTTTTTGTATGCAAATCGACTTATAATCAAAATTGTGGTATAATTAAAATATAATCCAATTGTATTTGATGCAAATTCATGGATTCTAAACGAGGTGTTTTTTTGTGACGGTTAAGAAAAAAACGTTATACGGTGTTCTGGCGGTAACGCTTATTTTTGTTTTAGTGGCTGGTATGAGCTGGTGGCAATTTGGGAAGTCCCTTGTTGACAAAGGAGAACTGGCAACTTCGTCCAGCCACAGTTTGAGCAACTCACATAATGATGCTGACATCGGCCTGGAGCCTCCCGTTCAGCAGGACACGGTTGTTTCTGATAAAGGGACCTTATCTCCAGATGAACAGACGGAGGCTATCCTTGGGCTATATGAAATTGATTTTTCTGATGTTAAGGAGCCGCTTGACTTACTGGAGAATGAGCAGTTCATGGAGCAGATGAAAAAAGCGGGATTGTCTGAAGATGAGATTAAGAAAGAACTGGATTATCTACAGGAGCAATATGATAAGGAAGGCTAAGGTATTGGTATGTTCCATCTTCAACGAATTAACGCAGAACTTCATTTTCTGATACTTTTGCTTTCCTCCCCAAAATGATTTATTTAAAATTCTAAATATGTTGTTTTTTATACTAAAAAATGGTATAATTAAAACATAGAAAAGGGGGCTTCCTTTTTTATAATCATGTGGGCGGGGCGTCGCCCACTGTGGAGGGGCAGTAAGACTGGGCCAGCCAGCTGCCCTGGCGAAGCAGAATCCCACGGTGTTCTTACCGTGGAAGTACGTCAAATACGTGTAAAACGAGATATGAATGGAGGTATATTTTTACACATGAAAAAGGTTCTTGCACTTGTTCTTGCGGCAGTAATGGCCGTAGGTCTGACGGCATGCGGGGTGAATATCACTCAGATGAGTCTACCTGAGACCATGGAAGTAAAAGTGGGTGAGACCATCGACGCGGTGGCTACCTTTACAGCGGAGGATGAAAGCGCAGATGCCGAAAAGCTGGCGGCTGCGGCTGAGAAGCTCGACCTGGTTTGGTCCACAAGTGATGAGGCTGTTGCTACTGTTGATGAAAACGGCGTGATTACGGGTGTCTCCGGTGGTGAAGTGAACATCACTGTCGCAACCAAGGACGGCAAAATGAGCGCCTCTACTACCGTGAAAGTGCTGATTCCCGCTGAGGATTTTGAACTGGAAGACATTGTTCTTACTACTATTGATAAGGACATCGAGCCTGAGCTGGTTCTTCTGCCCGAGGGGTCTGTGGCTGACGCTATTGAGTATGTTTCCGCAGATGAGGCAGTTCTTGCTGTGATTGATGGCAAGCTCACTGCGGTGGCTGCCGGCGAGACTGAACTGCAGGTCTCCGTGGACGGCGTTGAGAAGAGCATTAAAGTCACTGTCCAACAGGCACCTGTCGAACTGAGCGGCGAGGATGTTCATGTCCAGATTGGCAAGACTGCTAAGATGGCAATTGCAACCGGATTTGAGGGGAATGTTGAGGTAGGCACGGAGTTCACCTACAAGTCGAACGATGAAGCAGTTGCGACCGTCGATGAGAATGGCGTAATCACTGGTGTTGAAGTCGGTGAGACTACCATCACTGTTGAGAATGAACTTGGCCAGACCTGCGAGGTCCGAGTCATTGTTGAAAAGACCTCTTCTGGACGTCCCAGCGGCACTGCCACTGGGAACGTAAGCGGTGGAAATGGCGGTAGCACAGGAACTGCCGGCGGTGGGACGAATACGCAGACGCAGCCTTCTGGCGGCGGCACAGCGCCCACTCAGCCGAGCACGCCTGACCCGGCGCCCCAGCCCAGTAATCCCGACCCGGCGCCTCAGCCTCCTGCAGATAATGGGGTCGTAAGCGGTGGCGGTGCTGGTGTTGGGCAGGACGGTAATCTTATCATTGGTGGTGGTGGCGTAGACCAGGGTGATGGGGGCGGCAATGCGACACCAAATGAGCCGCCTGCTCCTTCTGAAGGATTTTAAAGGAGGAAATTTGGTAAATTGGGTTTTGGGGACAGATATAGTTGCCTTTCCCTTTTTGCCCCTTCAAAAAGATATTATTCGAGGCCGGGGAACAGTTGTTTCCCGGCTTTCTTTATGCCTTTATTCTATTAAATTGCAAAATAGTGTTAATTAAATACATTTTATTATTTAAATTTTTGTTGTTGGACTACTCAGAATTTGATATAATAAAAATATAGAGGTGATGAAGTGAAAAGGAAAATCCTTCAGGAGTTGATAGACTGGAAGAATAAAGACAACCGAGCGCCTTTACTTCTGTATGGGGCACGGCAGGTAGGAAAAACATATATCGCATTGGAGTTTGGCAGAGATTATTTTGGGAACACCATATATCTCAATTTTGAGGACTCCCAGGGCCTTGCTGCGATTTTTGAAAGGGATTTCGATATCCCACGTATCCTCAGAGAGATTTCTGCAAAGACAGGAGAAAGCATCATCCCAGGACAGACGCTTCTCATCTTTGATGAGATTCAGGCATGTGAAAGGGCGTTGACCTCGCTAAAGTATTTCTGTGAGAAAGCACCGGAATATCATGTTATTGGAGCAGGGAGTCTGCTTGGCATTGCGGTGAATAGAAACCAATACTCTTTCCCGGTCGGGAAGGTTGAAATCAAAACAATGCTGCCCTTGGATTTTGAAGAATTTCTCACGGCAATCGGAAAAGACAAGATGGCTGAGCTTATCCGAAAGTCATACGAAGAGTTTATTGAGTTCTCTCTCCATGAAGATGCTATGGAATTATATCGTCGGTATCTCATTATTGGCGGTATGCCCAAAGCAGTTCAGGACTATATCGATACACGCGATTTCAATTTTGTTATGTCTACGCAAAAAACATTGAACGACTCTTACATTGCGGATATGGCAAAGTATTCTTCTGCGGGGGAAACGACAAGGACGCTGGCGGCATGGAACAGTATCCCGGCACAGCTTGCAAAAGAAAACAAGAAGTTCCAATATAAGGTCATTAAGTCCGGAGCAAGGGCGTATGACTATGCGCCGGCGATTGATTGGCTCAATGCGGCCGGAATGATAAACCGGTGTGAACTTGTGCGGGAGGGGAAGCTCCCCTTGTCAGCGTATGTGGATTCTGGCTCCCTCAAAGTCTATATGATGGATACTGGATTGCTTTGTTCTAAATCTGAAGTGCCTCCCATCGCGATTTTGTCCAGCACCCCTGCGATTGATGGGTTTAAAGGGGCTTTAACTGAAAACTATGTTATGCAATCCCTTGTAGCCAATGGAATTACACCATTTTATTGGACATCTGGTTCATCGGCCGAGGTGGATTTTGTGTTTCAGGATAACAATGGGTGTATTATTCCTGTTGAAGTAAAATCGGCCGAACATGTAAGGTCGAGAAGCTTGCGAAAGTTTATTGAGGAATATTCGTCACCGTTTGCATACAGGATATCTGGGAAGAATTTTGGAAGTGAAAATGGAATACGCAGCGTACCGCTCTACGCCGCCTTTTGCATTGAAAAATAGTGGATTTGAGGCCAGATACAGTTTAATATGTGTTCTTTTTCGCAAATAGACAAGACCCGGGTAGCAATTGCTTCCCGGGTCTTTGAAAATGGCTAGACCTACTTCTTTAGCTGTGAGAATTTGGCATTTTGCTACTTTGAACAAAATGGTTCCACTGAATCCATAATCGTTGAGTATGCTTTTTACATGTGCTATACTAAAAAAAGGAAAATATGAAAAAGGGGAGAGGATATGGATATTCCTAATATTTGGATGCGTATACTGAATCGATTCAGAAATCACAAAAAAGAAAAAGCTTTGGTTTTTGTCGATTATGAACATTGGTTTTTTAGCTACAAGAATTTATTTGGAATTAAGCCTAATATAAAGGAATGGTATGACAGTATTTGTAGTCGGTTCCAAATCGAAGAAGCGTTCTTCTTTGCTGATTTCACTGGCATCGCTGTACTTAGGGATGAACCAGGACACATTCGTGCAGTAAGTGATTCCATTATTGAGACTGGCAATTTTGTTGGAAGAAACAAAAAAGATATGTCGGATTTTGTGATGCTCGATTATATTTATCGTAAGGCAATGGAGTGTCCGAATGTCAAATATTTTGTTTTGTTTACTGGGGATGGTCATTTTCAAAGTGTTGCCAAATTTCTTCGGAACAAATGTGGAAAAAAGGTTATTCAATATGGTGTAAAGGGTTGCTGTTCAAAACAGCTTTGTGATGCGGTGTTGGAACATTATTCCGTTCCGTCGGAGGACATTAAACCTTCTGTTTACTATCCAATGATTGTTAAACGTTTGGACTGGGCTGCTGAACATCCAGAAGCTATTGTCACATTTATGAACACCGTACGTTATGTTTCACAGAAGAATGAAGTTTCTGAGGCAATCGTAATTCAAGCATTAAATCAGATGTTGGAAAGCGGTCTCATTTGTAAAAAACGCAAGCGAATTGATTTTAATGATTCTGTATTGGTATTGTCAGCTAACTGGGACAAATTGCAAGAATGTGGTTTGTGGTCGCCCAGAACATAAGAATAGGTGAATTCCCCCCGGCAAACGCTACCGCTTTTGGACGGGGGCTTTGTTTCCAAGAGCATAGAAAATTAAAAAAGATGAAGCATTGTTGGCACAAGATGAGACAGCCCATTCCCTGCCATGTCTTTTTGATTCCCGGTTAAAAAAATTTCTTCTGCTGAATCACAAGCACTCGCTCGACACGTTCTGCCAAATAGGCTTGAAAAGGCATTGGATAATATCGAAGGAGCGGCGTTACAATGTTTTGAATATCTTGTTTGGAGAAATGCACTCTAAGCTGCTCCCCATACAGTTGTCTGCATGTACATAGCAATGTAGAAAAGGTCGTTTTGAAGGGAAGTGCCCGCGTTTGAGATATCCAAGATTTTGTTTCAACATCATAGGGATACATCCCGTAATCAAGAAGAAAGGCTGCGCCGTTGTCAAAAACTCATTGTTTTGTTCGGCGTTATTTTTTTATGTACAAAAAACTGAAAACAGCTCAGAATATAATCCAGCAAGAAAACTCGACTGGCGATAAAATTATTCAGACGAATTCTGAATTTCTGTCCGTCCTGCCTAGCAAATATTATTTTCCATTGGTAACAGATTATATATATTAGAGTCTATTGTAACAAGGCGTGTCGATAATTTAAAAGAGGCAATGCTTCAGACCGAAGAACAAATTCACCGTTGGAACATAGAAGCTGCCAATACGGCCGTCATGTAGCAAATGCGTGATATGAATGCCCGCCTCAAAAATTGTTGAAAGCACTCTCCGCTGGGGAATTTAATCACTGAAGAAGCAATTTATAGCTAAGGGCTCGGCAGAAGATGTCTGTCGGGGCCTTATTTCAATAAAAAGTATGTTCGAACAACATTTTTTAATCGTGTTTTTGTTGCGCCACAACATTTTAGGGTGGTGTTTTGAAGCGCCCAGCGTTTTGGGGTAGATATAACTGATTAAATTTCAAAAGGCACAGACTTCATCCAAAAGCGATAGTGTTGGGGGATTCATCGCTCCCCCTCGAAAAGTAAAGATTGTTTTCATAGCAAAATCATATCTTTTCCTAAGTGGTCTGAAAAATTTGGTTGACATAAAATGGTTCGCAAACTGTTTATATTTCTAAAAAATTATGATATAATACAAACAGAAAGGGGGCGTAATATGTTCGGCAAAAATCTTAAATTTTATCGTCTGCGCAGTGGATTGACCCAACAAGAGTTAGCGGAACGTGTCGGCATTGGTGCAATGGCCATTTCAAATTATGAGAATGAAAAGCGTCAGCCTAATTATCAAGTGGTGATTCGGTTAGCTGACCAATTGGGTGTGGCCATTGGCGCTCTGCTTTCTAATATCCCCGACAATGAAGAGCTGGTGCCCGGAAATTTCCGGGATAGCGGAATGACCGAAACTGAAACCGCCTATGTGGAAGAATACATTGCTCGTTCCGTGTGGGCTTATTTGGCGGTGAATGAGTGGCTTGGAATCCCGTGCGCCGGGAGCAATCCTAAAGTCAAGAAAAATGTAGATGTTACCATCGACTTGGACGAGGAAGCTCGTAATGTCCGACAGGTCCTTGGAGTTGCTCCACGTGGGCCAATTGGAAATCTTGTGTCCGTTGTTGAAAACCTTGACGTTTTTGTTGTGGAAGTTGATGATGCAAAGGATGGATTTTCTGGATGCGCAACCCGTGGAATTAAAAGCGGGATAAACGTTCTTGCCATCAACAAAAACATGTCGCCTGTTCGTAAACGGTTCACTTTAGTCCATGAATTTATCCATGTTTTTTACGATTTGGATGAAAGCGTTGTCGATGACATTGCAGGCAGAGTTTTGTTGCCATCCGAGGACCTTAAGCGCGAACTGGGCTATAGGAGAAACAATATTAGCTATGCTGACATGTCCTTTATTCATGATGAATATGGCGTTTCGGCGTCTTGTATTGCGTACCGCGCATATCAAGAGGGCATTATTTCTCGGGACCAATATTATGACGTAAAGAAAATTGTTATCGGCAGCAAACGCGTTCCTAATGAACAGCCGACCCGGTTAAAGCAGTTGGTTTGCCGCGCTGTAAATGAAGAAGAAATCGGGATAAGCAAGGCGGCCGAATTGTTGGGCGTCAGCTATCCTGAAGCTGAGGACATCTGCTATGGGGAGGAGAGCGAATGATTCTTCTCTCTGATACAAATATATTTTTGGATTTGGAATGTATTGGGCTGTTGGAAGACGTGATGGCGCTACCGGATGTTGTGTGTACAGAACTCATGCTATTTCGTGACGAAATCCGCAGACCGCTGTATCTCAAAAACAAACTTCTGTTGTTGGGGCTTAATGTTGTGCAAGCAACAAATGAAGAATTCGCGCTATCACAGCAGATTCAGGATATGGTAAGACAATTGTCTGCGTATGACTGTATTATGTATGCTGTTGCAAAATCAAGAAAATACATACTAATCACATCCGATAAAAGGCTGCGGCAAACATCCGAATCTGCGGGTGTGGAAACACACGGGCTACTGTTTTTAATAGATAAATGTATAGCACACGGAACGCCAAAAGACCATATCGAAACAGCAATTCGAGAAATTATTAGAAATCCCAAAATCCTAATTCCGACAAAAATTATTTTGGATAAGTATGCTCAGTATTTGGAATAAAGAGTGGAGGGCAGACAAGGAAAAAACGGGCATAATTGAACAAGCCCAAGCTAGCTGGCAGGACACGATAGCACTGTATCGTTTGCAAGAGGAAAATATCATCGGAGATGCACACGAAAATCCGGATGTCTACGATAAGCTGTGTGTTGTGCTTGTGGGGCTCGGCAAAGAAGACCGACAGGCAGAATGCCTACTTATCAATATGCTGAAGGTGCTTTTAAGGAATCATGTCAAAAATTTTCCCTCCTTCATGTGGGGGTAGTTCACACTTTAACTTTCTTGTTATTGCAGGATTTTTCTGTTATAATATAGATAAAGCACTAATAATATGTTTTTCTTTTTATTGACACCTTTTTTCACTATAATATATCACAAAGCTGAAATTTAGTGGGGTGTTACAATTGAGCAAAAAAAAGAAAAATATAAAATTTAAGAAGGAGGTAAGTTCTATGGAGACTACCGCTATACTTCGTCAACATGTTCAGATGGACGACACCAAAGTTCTCGCAGAAATGGATAAATATATTCGAAAACTAGAGCAGCAATCTCAAAAATCAAGAAAGAAAGCCAAAAGTGAAGCGGAGGATGCTCTCAAACGTACAGGTGTAATAAACCGTAATGGCGCTTTAAAAAAAGTGATTGTTTCTTGGGAGTGATTGTGTGTACCAGAAACTGCCTAACTTGGTTCTTGGTTTCCACGGTTGCGATGAATCTGTTTTCGAACGTGTTATTTATCGCGGAGAACCGATGAAAAAGAGCGAAAATTCTTATGATTGGTTAGGACATGGCATATATTTTTGGGAGCAGAATAAACAAAGAGCTTCGGATTGGGCGAAAAAAAGCTCTAAAATCAAAAAGCCAGCAGTTATAGGAGCTGTTATCGATTTAGGGCGATGTTTAAATTTAATGGATGATTCCAGCTCAGAGTGGTTAAAAAAAGGATACCAAATTTTAGAAATCAGATGTGAAGCAGCGGGGATAGAACTCCCCAAAAACCGTCCGTCTCAAAAAGGGACAGATATTTTGTTGCGTGATTTGGATTGTGCAGTAATTCAGCAAATTCATTTATATCTTCAAGAAAATCATGAGACTGGTTTTGATTCTGTTCGTGGGGTTTTTGTTGAAGGAGGCCCTCCATATCCAGGGGCTGAGTTTAGAGAGAAAACACACGTACAAATTTGTATAATCAACCCGAACTGTATAAAAGGATACTTTAATCCACTTGAACCAGATAAACATTATATAATACCATAAAAATTCTTTTTCACCATAGTTGATTTGAGTTTCAGAAGGCGCAGGCCTCGTCCCAAAGCGATAGCGTTGGGTGGGGAAAGTCACATCTTTGACAGGACAAGCGAAGACTTTGCTTCCCCTTATTTTGGGTTTCATGGCATCGAATTCCGGATTTTAAAAATCTATTAAATATGGTATAATTAAAGTGCAATCAAGTGAGGAAGGAGGAGCCGCAAGTGAATAATTATCTCCAGCTATGGCGTCGAAATTGTCGGCGCCAAAAGGTTTTTGAGCCCACTGTCAAGCTGTACCGTGTGGCGCTTACCTTTCTCACCGACATTGTCAACTTGGAATGGGATATTGTATCCCAAGCAAAAAACGCCAAAGACAAAATGTAGGTTGTTGAAAAACTCACCCACACGACCAGGAACAGGCTTGCCAAGTATGTTTTTGACGGAAAATTTTATAAATTCCCCAGCTATCTGCGGCGAGTTGCCATCAATGAGGCAATCGGCTGCGTGAGCAGCTACCGTTCCAACTATGCCAACTGGGAAGCCGGCACTAAAGGCAATATGTTTCTGGAGACCAGCGACCAGAACCAAATCATGCTCAAATTGTTTGTGAACAGGGACTGGGTATGGGTCGCTGTGAATGTTCTTCCCACCGACGTCAAATACCTTAAAAAGTATTGGTCCCATGTTTCGCCCTATGCTCCCGTGCTGGAAAAACGTTACGGGGTATATTACCTCCGGTTCGCTTTTGAGGAAAAGGTCCAACTGTCTGATACGCCGGCAGCCAGCCGGCGCATCTGTGTTGACCTTGGCCTTAATAGTGACGCGGTATGCAGCATCATAGCTCCAGATGGAACTGTCCTCGCTAGGAAATTTGTCAATTTGCCGTGTGAAAAAGACCATCTGGACCATGTGCTGAACCGTATCAAATGCTTCCTGCGGGAACATGGCTCTAAAAATGTGCGCTCTTTCTGGAATTACGCACGGCGGCTCAATGATGAGCTGGCAAAGAAAATTGCTTCATCCATTGTGGAATTCGCCGTGCTCTACTCCGCAGACTGCATTGTTTTTGAGCATCTGGATTTCCGGGGCAAAACGCTCAAAGGCAGTAAAAAGCAGCGTCTGCACATGTGGAAGAAAAACGGTATCCAAAACAATGTTGAGCATAAGCAGCGGGAAACGCTATAACTGCGATTTGAGCGCCAGCTATAATATCGGTGCCGGGTACTTTATACGCGAAATCCTTAAACCCTTTCCGGAGACGGAAAGGTCTGACATCCAAGCAATAGTCCCCGGATGCCAGCGCAGAACCTCATGCACGCTGGATACGCTTCGCACTTTTGCGGCAGTTATGCCGCAAGCCTGTGCCGCGTAATTTGCGTGTAGCGCAGTCTGACCGGCAAATAGCTTTGCTGTGACAAATAGCGCCTCCGGGCCTGCGCGCTAAGGCTCAGCCGAATTGTTGGCAGAACAGTCCCCGCCGCCTAAATGGCAGGGATGCCCCGTCCATAAGGCGTAAGCCGTTGGCCGGGGAGGTTCATATATGCCCCCTCTACTGCCCCCCATTTTGAATGGCAACATTCAAAAAAACAACAAACAAAAACCGGGAAGCGATGGCTTCCCGGCTTTCTTTATGCTTTTATAAAAGAAAAGAGGCCAAGAGGATTTCAGGCCTAGCCTCTTTGGCTTTATATTTTAAAATATTTTTTCTTTTGTGTCATAAGTACTTGCTCGACACGTTCCGCCAAATAGGCTTGAAAAGGCTCTGGATAGTATTGAAGGAGGGGATTCAGAATATCTCGAATATCCTGCTTAGAAAAATGAACTCGAAGCTGCGCCCCATACAGTTGTCTGCATGTGCGTAACAATGTAGAAAAGGTCGTTTTGAAGGGGAGCGCCCGTGCTTGAGATATCCAAGACTTTGTTTCAACATCATAGGGATACATCCCGTAATCAAGAAGAAACGCTGCACCGTTGTCAAAAATCGGGCAATAGGTGTACCCGGATGAAGTACGCATAACAGCGATATTGTTCAGATGTCGGTCTTGGTTTAAAATCAACGCATCAATTTCAAACAACAGCGTAAGATATTGGCCAAAATCGGATAACCTGGTAATATCTTGAACAGTGTCAACCAAAAGGGTTATTCGTTGAATAAGATTTTTCTTGGCGTTAAATTGTTCAGTAAAGTTTTTACCCAGTCCATTTTTGAGTAATGTGTGGGCTGTAACGATGCTGTTTTCGGGAGCACGGAAATTTTCGCTGCCACATACTATCCGGGTATTGCCATGTACAACGACTTTCTTTATAAAATACTCAGTTACCGGGATACCAAGTTCAAACGCGTTGCTGTGATGAATTAAAATCTGGCTTGCCACAGTTTCGGCCAGGGATTCAAACCCGTGGTGGTCAAGC